>Ga0247742_10000006_pt1 | contig 205465 bp, 203 predicted proteins | sample UWRJL208509C2_FD_180944 | JGI IMG/M metagenome (GOLD analysis project Ga0247742, IMG submission 180944) | Plant litter microbial communities from Arlington Agricultural Research Station in Wisconsin, United States - UWRJ-L208-509C-2 | ecosystem: Environmental > Terrestrial > Plant litter >...
GATGCGTCCGCCGTGCTCGGGTTCAGCAGGATGAACACAAGCGGCTCAGCAGTCGAGTTCCATGTTCTCACCAGCGTGTATCGATAGTCACCGCGAACGTCGGCCGAGGCCTCACCGGCCTCGCTGCCCAAGGCTCGAGATTCGATCATGTTGTCTTTCAGCGGTGACGGACCGTGTGCACCGAGACTATCGCCCGAGGTCATCCCATCCACAGCCCCTTCGGGGCGCGGCACTACCCGAAATAGGCGTCCAGGTTCAGCCAGTTGATGTCCGCCATGGCGTCGTTCCAGTTCGCGCCACCGCCGCCCGTCGTGATCAGCGATCCGGTCTCGGCGTCATGCACGACCGCGTTGTAGCGCCGCTCGGCGGGCTGCGAATCCGACTCGGTGAACCGCACCAGGATCGGGTGGCCCTTGAAGTCCGACCGCACCTCCGTCGCGGCATAGACGTTGGCGAGTTCGGTGGGCGCCGCGAGGTTTCCTCCCGCATACGTGTTGGCGGTGGCGACGAGTTCGGCGGGTTCCATGAGCGGTGACCTTCTGAGATGACGGAATCAGTTGAGGTCGACTATGGCACGGCCTTTCGACGGCGAGACAGACCCCGACGCAGACAGCCTGGTCCCCACAACGGTCCACTACGAATCGATCCGTGCGAGGGTGCTGCGCCCGAGCGCACTCATCGCGGGATTCGTCTCGCGGTAGTACCAGACCAGCCCGATCGCCTGCTCGAACGCCCAGGCCCTGCCGCGCTCCCACTCCAGATCGTCCGAGCCGACGGATGCGCGCAGCACTCCCCGCGCCTCTTCGTCGAGCAGGTGCCACGCCGCGACCAGATCCAACGCCGGGTCCGCAGGCCCGAATCCGCCGCCGTCCAGCACACCGACGAGCCGGTCGCCATCGATCAGGATGTTCGCGGGCGTGAGGTCACCGTGCGACATGACGTCATCTCCACCCCTCGGCAGCAACCCTAGTTGCGCCCAGATCCGCCGGAGCCGCGGCACATCGAGCAGACCCTCGCTCTCGCGGAAGCAGGTCTCCATCCACCCGTCGTGGTCGGTGAGGACTCCCCCACGCCCCACACCGGCGAACGCCCTGCCACCGGTATCGGCCGCCCGCAGCGAGGTGATCAGCGTCGCGAGGTCTTCGGCGAAGGCACGCGACTCGGCGAGCGCGTCGGGGGTCGCCACCGTTCCCGGCAGCCACGTCTGCACCGACCAGCCGAACGGATATCCGTGCCCCGGCCGCCCGAGAGCGACCGGCAGCGGGGCGGGCACCGGGCTCGCCATCGCGAGCTCGGCACTCGCACCGGCCTCGGCCACGAGCGCCGCGCCGGTGAGGAGCGGGAAGCGCGCGGCGAGGTCTGCGCCGATGCGGATGATCGTGTTGACCGTTCCGCTGCCCTCCGCGATTGCGAGCGGCAGGTCGGCCCAGCGCGGAAATTGCTCGGTGATGAGGGTGCGAGCGGTGCCGACATCCATCCGGTGTTCGCCACGGTGCATGGTCACTCAGCCGACCTGAAGCACGATGGGGTCTGCCTCGACCGGTCCAGCGCACTGCGCGCTGCCGCCGACGCGATTCCAGTCGAGTCGCGTCGTGGCCTCGCCGGCCACGGTGGCGTCGGCACGGTAGGCGGTCGCGGTGCCGCCGTCGGGCAGGGGTCCGATGACCATGAAGGTCCAGTGACCGGCGGCGACGCGGGTGGCGGTGTAGGCGGGCTGCGGCATCGGCGTCGATGTGACCAACGGCCGGCCATCATCTGTACCGGCCTGTGTCGGCGTCGAGTCTGGCGGGAATTCACCCGAGCACTGGCCGTCGTCGTCGCAGAACTGCACCTGATCGACCGCCGCGATGTCACCGGTCAGCGTCACCTCGACGGCGCTGACGTACCCGATGGCGGGACAGACGACGCCGACAGGCGCGCAGCCGGCGAGCGCGGCGGCGACGACCGCTGCGGTGCCGAGCGTGAGCCATCGGTGGAGGGGCCGGGCGGTCATCCTCTGATGGTCCCTCACGGATGTCGCGGATGCCACAGCGCGGCGGATTCGTTGCGGATCGGTGACCCGGCTTCATGCAATTCAGGTCAGACAGGGTGGCGATCGCCATAACCAGCCGGTCATCACGTCTGACCTGAATTCGGCGACGCACCATCGGTCGCGGCCGCTCTCCACAGGCGCCGCATGCCGTCTGCGCGCGATGCATCCGTGCCACTACCCTGAACGCACGACCACCGTTCTGGGGAGCATGGCATGGCCGAGAAACCCACCGATTACCGGCGCTACGCCGGCCGCGTGCTGTTTCCGCGCACCCCCGACGACCTCACGGCGACCGATCGCTGTCCGGCGTGCCTGGCGCCCACGACGGGCGCGATCTGCGCGACGTGTGGGCTGAATCTCGCGCATCCGGCGGTGGCAGAACTGACGACCCTGTCGACGGATGCCGCGGCTCTCCTCGATCGTCGCCTCGACGTCATCGGGCGCATCCGGTACGACGGCCAGCAGGAGGCGGAAGCGCGGGCCGCTGCGGCTTCCCGGGCCCCCATCGACGACACGATCGCTGCGCCGGCGGCCCTTCGACAGGCTCAGGGACCGGAGAACACAGCTCAGGGACCGGAGAACACAGCTCAGGGACCGGAGAACACAGCTCAGGGACCGGAGAGCACACCTCGGGGACCGGAGAGCACACCTCGGGGACCGGAGATCTCGGCGCCGGCCACGGCTCCCGGACCGACGCCGACTCCGGCCGCACGCGGTCGGTCGGGCATCCAGGTGCTCCTCGTGGTGGTGGGCATCTCACTGCTGTCGATCGCCGCCATCTTCTTCCTCGTCTACGCCTTCATCACCTGGGGTCTGCTCGCACGCTCGATCATCATCGGCGCGATCACGGTCGCCGCCCTTGTGGGGGCGAGCGTGCTGCGGCGCCGACGACTTCCCGCTACCGCCGAGGGCGTCTCGATGTTCGCGATCGTGCTGCTCTACCTCGATGCCTTCGCGATACGCGGAAATAACATGGTCGGGGCCGCGGAAGCGGATGCGGCCGCGTACTGGGGGTGGAGCCTCGTCATCACCGCGATCGGCTTCGTGGTCTGGAGCCGGTACTCCCGGCTGCGCACGCCCGGCATCGTCGGCTTCGCCACCTTCGCACCCGGAGCAGCGCTGGTGGCGGGATCGTTCTCCACCGGCTCCGCGACCATATTCGTGTTCGCCGCCGCTCTGACGATCGCGGCCGGAGTGCACCGGCTCGCCCCGCGCCTCCTCGGCCGCCCCGCTCGAGTCGAGCGCACTGTCGCGCTCACCATCGCCGCGATCGGCATCGTGGTGGCGAGCGTCGCCGCGTTCGGTGTCGGCGCCGGAACCACCTGGGGCGTGACCGTCGCTCTCGCGCTGGTCGCCCTGCTGGCGGCGGGGCAGCTCGCGCTGCTCGACCTGCGTTCCTCCCCCTCCCGGCTCGGCACGGGGTTCGGGATGGTGTTCGCCGTCATCGGTGCCGGTGCCCTCACCGCTGCACTGCCGGTGGGGATCTGGGCCATCGGCGACCCGAACGCCATCATCGTGCTGCCGCTGCTGCTCGGCACCGTCGTCACCCTGCTCATCGAAGCGCTCTGGCGGCTCTCCCGCGGCACGGCCGCCGCGCCGCACCTGCTCGCGGCGGCCGTGTCGTCGGCCCTCACCACCCTCATCGTCGGTCTGCCCGCCCTCGCAACGGTCGTCTTCTCCGCCCTGGTCGCGCCGGTCCTCGGCCTCCTTCGCCCCTGGACGCTCAGCCCCACCGACGCGATCGGCTTCGCCCTCCCGGTCTCGAACCTGGCAGCGCTCGGGACGGTCACGGGAGCGGGGCTGCTCGTCGCCGGCGCGTGGTGGTTCGGCGGAGTCATCCGTCGCCGACTGCCTGCGCTGGTCTGGCTCGCGTGCGCGATCCTGCTGGCCGCGGCGGCGATGCTGCCCGCGCTCTGGGCGATCCTCACCGGGTGGGAGGCGCTCGCCTTCGCTGCGGTCGTGGCGGTGACGGTGACGGATGCCCGGGGCAGACTCACCCCGTCCGTGCGGGCCGCGCTGCTCAGCACGGCCTTCGCCGCCTCCGCCCTCGCCTACGCCACCAGCTGGGCGAGCATGGATACGTGGCAGCTGGTCACCCTCGCGGTGATCCTGGTGCTGGTCACCGCACGACTGTTCTTCGCCGGAGCGGCCCGATCGACACTGCTCGGCATCGCGGTGTCGCTGTTCGTGATCATGGGCGCCGCGGGGGCGCGGGATCTTGCGCTCCCCCTCCACCCGTCGGTGAACGCGGACCTCGTCAACGTGTTCCGGGCGACGGGATTCGTCGGCATCCTGCTGCTCGGCGTGGTGGCGCTCCTGCGGGTGCCGGCGATTCGACCGCTCGACCGGCGGGTGGTGTTCTGGATCGCGGCGACCGTGATCACCGGCAGCACGATCGTGAGTCAGACGGCTCTTCTCACGTCTGGGCGGCGGGATGTGCCGGGGCGGCTGTTGCCCGAATACGCGACAAGCGCCGCGGTCAGTGTGTTCCTCGGGGCCGCGCTGCTGTGCTGGGCGATGGCACGCGCCCCACGGCGATTCCGCTTCGAGCGCACGATCGCCGTCGCTGCGCTGCCGCTTGCGCTGTACTGGTTCGTCGACTCGTTGGTGCGCGCGCTGGATGCTGACGCCTCGCTGCTCGCCCTGGCACCGGCCACCGCGGCGGTGATCGGCGCCGCCGCAAGTCTCGCGCTCGACGGCACCCGGCTCGCCCGGGTCTTGTCGCGCCGGGCCCTCGACGCCGGAGTCGTGCTGGTGGCGCTGGCCGCCCTCCTCGCCCCAGCGCTGGTCGATTCCGAGTCGGAGTGGGTGGCGCTGATCATCTCCGCCGTCACGGTGCTGCTGCTCGCGATCGACCGCGACGGACTGTTCGGCTCGGTCTCACCGCGGCGACACCTCGGCTGGCTCGCGCTCGCCCTGGCGAGCGCCGGCCTCTGGCTGGGTCTCGCGCAGGCCGACGTGCGCGCCGTCGAGGCATACGTGCTGCCGGTCGCCGGCGCCCTGCTGATCATCGCCGCCCTTGCCGCTCTCGCCGCGGCCACGTCGAATCCGACGCCAAGCCACGCCGCCCGCACCGCGGCAATCGCCGCCATCGCCCTCGGGGGCCTGCTGCTGGCGATAGTTCCGGAGGCGATCGTCGGAGCGTCAGGTCCGATCGCGCGTCCGATCGTCGTCGGCGCGCTCAGCGCCGGGCTCCTCCTCGCGTCAACCTTCGCGCGGTGGTCGGGCCCCGCCCAGCGCTACCTGGACGCCGCGGCCATCGCCGGCGCGCTCGGGGTGATCATCGTCACCCTCACTCGGTCACTCTCGGTGCTCGCCGACGCCGGCGCGCGGCCAGCGGATGCCCGGCTCGAGGCCTGGCTCGTCCCGGGCATCGCCGCCCTCGTCATCGCCAGTGTCGGACAGGGCAGCGTCGGACAGACCCGGCCGGCCGCATCTCCGCGCGGGATCGTCGCGCAGTCGGCACTGGGGCTATCCCTGCTGGTCGTCGTCGTGCTCGAGCTGCCGGCGCTGTACCCCGACGGCGGCGGGTTCGCGCGCGCGGCGACCCTCACGGTGCTGCTCTGCGCGGCGCTCGTCGGCGCCGTCGCGGCCCCCCGCCCACCGCTGACCGTTCCCGTCGGCTGGCTCGCCTTCGCGCTGGCTACGCTCGTCGGCGCGACCGCCCTGGCAACGGGCGCATTCGGCGAGCTGGAACTGATGACGCTGCCACTGGCGGCCGCCCTGATCGCCGTCGGCGGCATCCGTCTTCACCGCTCGTCGTCGGCCCGCACCTGGCCGACGCTGGCACCGGGGGTCGCGGTGCTGCTGCTGCCTTCGCTGGTGGTCACGGCCGTTGATGCGCCGCTGTGGCGGCTGGTCGGGCTCGGTGTGGTGTCGATCGCGGTGCTCGTCGTCTCGCTGGTGCTGAGACTGCAGGCGCCGCTGCTGATCTCCGCCGTCGTGGTGCTGGTGCATGCGATCTCGACCTTCGCTCCCGGGATCGTGGCGGTGTACCAGGCGGTCGAATGGTGGCTCTGGCTGGCAATCGGCGGCGTGATCGTGCTGGTGATCAGCATCCGGTTCGAGAGCAGCAGACGCGGTGTGAAGGCCGTGATCGGGCGCATCGCCGCCCTCCGCTGACCCGTACTGCGCTGAACCGTGCGGGGCCCGGGCAGCAGTCGGTAAGGGCTGCCTTGCCGCCCGTTTAGCGGAGCCTCAGCTTGCTTGCGGGCCTCGAGCGACTGCGAGAACCTATGGGTACGCAGACGCGAAAGGCGCACCCATGACTGAGATCCAGACCGTACCCACCTCCTCGATCGACCCCGACATCACCTCCGGCGTCGCGCAGTTCCTCGGCCCGGTGGTCGTGGATCTCACCGCCCTCGCCGTCGACGGCAAGCAGGCGCACTGGCACGTTCGTGGCGCGAACTTCCAGGCCATCCACCTGCTGCTCGATGAGGTCGTCGAGCACGCCCAGCATTACGCCGACACCGCCGCCGAGCGCGTCGTCGCCCTGGGGCTGCCGATCGACGCCCGCATCGGCACCGTCGCGGTGCAGACCACCACCCCGGCGCTCACCGTGGGGTTCCAGGACTCCGACGTCGTCATCGCCGAGATCATCGCGCACATCGACGCCACCATGGTCACGGTGCGCACCGCCGTGGCAGAGCTCGCCGAGCTCGACCCGGTGAGCCAGGATGTCGCCATCGAGATCGCGCGCGGTCTCGAGAAGGACCGCTGGTTCCTCTACGCGCACATCAGCGCAAAGTAGGTCTCGGCCCTAGCACCCTCCACGTTTGCCCGAATTTGCAGAGATCGACACCTCGAAATCCGCAAATTCGGGCAAACGTCGTCTCAGTGGGCCGACACCAGTCGGTCGAGGCGCCGACGGCGCTGAGCATCGGGGTCCGCGATCGGAGCCGACGCGATGAGGGCACGCGTGTATGGATGCTCTGGCGCGCTGAGCACTCTCTCGCGGTCACCCTGCTCGACGACGGCTCCGCGCCGCATCACCGCGATCCGGTCGGCGAGCGAGTCGACCACAGCGAGGTCGTGGCTGATGAACAGGCAGGCAAATCTCCGTCGCTGCTGGAGTTCGCGGAAGACGTCGAGAACCCGCGCCTGCACTGACACGTCGAGCGCACTGGTCGGCTCATCGGCGATCAGCAAGTCGGGATCCAGCGCTACCGCACGAGCGATCGCCACGCGCTGGCGCTGGCCACCAGACAGTTCGTGCGGGTAACGCTCTTTCCACGACGCGCCGAGACCGACGTCGTCGAGCAGAGCATCGACGCGATCGTCGAGGGCGGAGCCGCGAAGCGAACGGTGCACGCGCAGGGGCTCCGCGACGGTCTGGCCGATGGTATACCGCGGATTGAGCGAGGTCGCTGGGTTCTGGAACACTACCCCCACCCGCTGTCGAACGACATGCAGCTGGCGACGCCCTGCAGAAGCCAGGTCGGTACCCACCACCGAGATCGCACCCCTGGTCATCGGGGCCAGTCCGATCGAGGCGCGGCCGACGGTCGTCTTGCCGCTTCCCGACTCCCCCACCAGGGCGACTATCTCGCCGGGAGCGATCGTGAGGCTGACCTCGTCGACCGCGCGGAACCGGCCGCGCAGTCGGCCGCCGAAGTCGACCACGAGCCCACGGATGTCCAACGCCGGCTCGACCGAGTCGCTCACTGCAGGCACCGCCGACGTTTTCCTGCCCAGCTTCGGGACGGCATCCAGCAGCTCCCGGGTGTACGCGGCGCTCGGCGCCGTGAAGATGCTCTGCACGTCGGCGGTCTCTGCCACCACTCCGTTGCGCATGACGACGACGCGGTCGGCGAGGTCGGCGACGACGCCCATGTCGTGCGTGATGATCAGGATGCTGCTCGATAGGCGTTCGCGCATCGACCGCAGCACGTCCAACACCTCGGCCTGCACGGTGACATCAAGTGCCGTGGTGGGCTCGTCAGCAATCAGCAGCTCGGGATCGCAGGCGAGCGCCATGGCGATCATCGCGCGTTGACACTGGCCGCCGGAGAGCTGATGCGGGTAGTAGTCCAGCCGCTTGTCAGGCTCGGGGAAGTCCACGAGTTCCAGTAGCTCGACCGCGCGGGCACGGGCCGAGCGTCGACCTGCCGCTCCATCGTGCTGTCGGATTGCCTCCATCAGCTGGAATCCGATACTGAACACCGGGTTGAGCGCCGCGGACGGGTCTTGGAACACCATCGCGATCCGCGCCCCACGGATCTGGCGCATCCGTCGTTGATCAAGTCCGAGCAGTTCGACTCCGTCGAAGGTGATGCTTCCGCTCACCGAGGCATTCGCAGGAAGCAGCCCGAGGACGGACATGGCCGAGACGCTCTTTCCCGATCCCGACTCGCCGACGAGTGCGAGTACCTCGCCGCGGCGCACGTCGAAGCTCGCCCCGTCGACGACACGGTGCTGCTGGCCGTCGACATCGAATTGCACGCGTAGGTCGCGCACCGACAATACGAGGTCACTGTGCTGTTCGGTCATGCCGCGCTCATCTCGTTGGGCTCTCGGCATCGCGGGCAGCCTTGAAGGCTTCCCAATCCTCGAGCATCTTGTGGTGATAGGCCGCGATCCAACTGAAGTAGTCACGACCGTTGACCAGGCGTTGACGCACGGCCGCGTCTCGCTCGTCCGCGCTTTCGGCGATCAGGGAGAGCCCGTACTCGATCATCTCCCGCTCGCGATCCAGGTAACGGCGTTCGCCAGCGAGCCAACTTCCCCAGACATCGTTGTCGGCCCGGAAGTAGTGACTACGATCGCCGGGTACGACGTGGCGCTTCAGGAAGCCGGTTTCCACCAGGCGGCGCGTTCCCGTCGACACCGAGCCCGCGCTCGCGTTGAGGGCGGTCACGAGTTCCGCCGACGAGATGTAGGGCCGCTGCATGATCATCACGTAGCCAAGAATTCTCCCCTCCATGGTGGTGCCCCCGATGTCCGAGTACATGCTCCCGAACTCGTCGGCGAAGGTGCGGCGGCTCGCCTCGGCGGCGTCGATCTCTTCGCGGGGTCCTGCGTCGTCTCCGGCGTCTGGTGTGGACATCCTGCTCCTTCGGCTCTCTGCTTCGCGCCAGCCTAGGACGGGTCCGGCACGGGCAACGGGCCGACGGGCCAAAGGCTCATGCCTCCACCCGCCCGGATCTTCTGCACTGATCCGTCTGGAGAGAATTCGTAGCGGATCTGCTCCCCCACCGAACCGAATCCGCTGCCCTTCACGATGACCAGGGTGTCGTCGCCGACAGCACTCAGCTCCTCCATGCCGACCAGAGGGTCGGGGCCGCCCGGGTGAATCGCGACCAGCCGGTCGCCCAGCCGGACGATGTCAGTGATGCCCCAGACATTCGCGAAGCGTCCGACGAAACGTCCAGGGTCGACATCCGGAGCGACGGATGCCGCGGCGCCCGCCAACCGGAGCGCCGCGGGTTGTGCCAGCGCAGCATCGAGCAACTTGAGCACCCCCGCGGAGAGTTCGGACGCGGGGCCGTCGATCGCGTTTGTCAAGACGGAGATCGCCAAGCCTTCGCGAGGGTCGAACAACGTGCGGGTGATGTGCCCCGGGTATCCCCCTGAGTGACCGATAACCCGGTGCCCGTCGATGCGCTCGATGATCATGCCGAGCCCGTAATGGGCCGATCCCGGCTCGCTGTCGTCGGTCTTCCACTGCTCGCGCTGCTGCAGTCGCTTGCTGGCGTCGGTGAGAAGACGCTCGTCACCGAAGAAGTGAGCGGATGCGTAGCTCACGAGGTCTTCTGCAGTGCCATAGAAGCCGGTGGCCGCTGCCATCGCCCGGGTGTCGACATGATCGAGCGGGCCGCGCTCCAGCGATGTGTGGAAACCGGAGTGCCCGGCGGCGTACTCCTTCGCGCGCCTAGAGTCCCACTCCGGACCGGTATTGCGCAGCCCGAGACGCTCGACGATTTCCCGGCGGACGTACTCGTTGTAGGGGACACCTGAGGCCGCTGCGACGATCAGGCCGAGCAGGGAGTATCCGATGTTCGAGTAGTTGAAGCTGTCATTCGGGCTGGTCTTGGCACCGCCGTCTACAACCATCGCGAGCAGCTCGGCCTCATCGGGGAACGGTCGCCCGTGCTGCCAGTAGTCACCGTCGAGACCGTCGCGGATCACCCCGCCACCGTGCTCGAGCAGCTCACGGACGGTTACCTCCGCGATCGGCGATCCGGAGTCCAGCAGAGCGGGAAGGTGTTCCCCCACCGTATCGTCGAGACGCAACGCGCCCCGCTCGACCAGTTGCAGGATCGCTGTAGCGGTGAAGGTCTTGGAGTGTGAGGCGATGCGAAACAGGTGGTCGGCGCGCAGAGGTTCACCACTGGCCAGGTCGGCGACGCCGTAGCTGCCCGAGAACTGGACCTTCCCATCAAAATAGATCGCCGCCTGCACCCCGGGCACGCGGCTCTTCCAGGTGCGGTAGGCGAGCCAGCTGTCCACGTAGGGAAGGGCGCCGAGGAGGGCAGCGACTGCGGTGGTGGTCATTGAGGGGTCTCGTTTCGTGGTTGTGGTGCCGGTCACTGCTGCCTGCGCGGGTCGAGCCCCGACCGGAGGGCGTCCCCCAGTGTGATCACACTCAACACCGTGATGGCGAGGAAGATTGCGGGGAACAGCAGCAGGTGAGGACTGTTCTGGAACTGATTCGACGCGCTCGCGAGCTGTAGACCCCAGGAGATCGCCGGCGACTTCAGCCCAATGCCGAGGTAAGTCAGTGAGCTTTCGGCGACGATGACCGCACCGACGGTAATCGTTGCCAGGACGACAAGCGGCGACAGGGAGTTCGGCAGCACGTAGCGGATGATGACCCTCCCGCTGCCTAGACCCATCGTGCGGGCAGCGAGAACGAAGTCCGAGCGACGTACCGACCGCACCGACCCGCGAACGAGGCGAGCCATGGTCGGCCAGCCGAAGAGCGCAAGCACCAGGGAGACGGTGAGCACGGATCGGTCGCCGATGGTCCCCAGAACCACGACTGCGCCGAGCAGGAAGGGAAAGCCGAGGAAGATGTCGGTGATGCGGGACAGCACCGAGTCGATCACGCCGCCGTACATTCCGGCCAAGGTGCCGACGATCACGGCGATGACCACGGCCAGCACGGTGGTGAGCACACCGACCGACAGCGATGCTTGGGTGCCGAAGATCACGTTCGCGTACACGTCGCAGCCCTGCAGGTCGAAGCCGAACGGGTGACCGCTCACCGGTCCATCGCCGCTCGATCCGAGGTTGCACGCCCGGGGGTCGCCGTGGCCGAACAACCCGGCGAAGAAGGCGGGAAACACGGCGATGAGGACCAGCACCAGGAGAACGACCGCTGGGAGCACGAACGACACCTTCCGGACCAGCATCCGCCACGGATGTCGCCGCACTGGAGCGCCCTGCAGGCTCCTGGCGGAGATCTGGGCGAGTGAATCAGTCATGGCGAACCCTCGGATCCAGCAGCGCGTGAATGGCGTCAACGAGCAGGCTCGTGACCAGGAAGATCAGGATGAGCGCGGTGGAAATCCCGACCACCGTCGGGCCCTCGTGGCTGCGGATTGCCTGGAAAAGCAGATTGCCGACCCCCGGGAGATTGAAGATCCCCTCTACGATGACCGTGCCGCCGAGTAGGTAGCCGAGGTCGGTGGCTAGATAGGTGACCGCGGGGATAAGCGAGTTGCGCATCACATGCACCCCGACGATCCTCCGGCGCGTGAGCCCCTTCGCCCGTGCCGTCCGCACGTAGTCGGAGCCCAGGTTCTCAATCAGGGATGTCCGCATCAGACGGGACACGGCCGCCAGTCCGAACAGCGCGATCACCAGTGCCGGCAGGAGATACGCCCCAGGCCAGCCCGCTGTGACGCCCGCCACCGGAAACCAGCCCAGCCGCACGCCGAAGAGGAGTTGTGCGGTGACGCCGACCACGAACACCGGCACCGAGCTCGCCAGGATCGTCAGCCCGAGGATTCCGCGGTCGAGCGCGGTGTCCCGTCGCAGCGCAGAGGCCAGCCCCAGGGCGATCCCGATCACGATTTCGAGCCCCCAGGCGGTGAGCGCCAGCGCTATCGTCACCGGCCAGCGCGCAGCCATCTGCTCGCCGACCGAGCGGTCGGCGAAATCCGTCCCAAAGTCGCCGCGGAAGAGCCCGGCCAGGTAACCGACGTATTGCTGCCAGAGCGGCTGGTCGAGGTGGTACTTGGCCCGAAGGGTGTCGACGACCCCGGGTGCGAGTGGCCGGTCGCCGCCCAGGGCACGGATCGGGTCTCCGGGAAGCGCGAAGACCATGAAGTAGATCAGCAGCGTCACGCCGAGGAACACGATGACGAGTCCCCCGACACGTCGCGTGATCAGGAGTACCGGGCGCATCCGCATCACTCCTGGGCTTCGGCGAGATGCGCGGCCGCGGCGAGGATCGCGCCGTACTGAACCCCGACGAGAGCGGCGATGGGGATCACCTCCGCGGTGTCGGTGGCCGCGGCATCCTTCTGCCACCCGTCGTAGAGCTCCGCCATTTCTGACGCTAGGCGCCGCAGTTCGGCGGGTGCGACCCCTGCCGTCGTCTCCGCGTCGAGGGCACGCAGGAGCATTCCGCCGTAACGGAGTCGGAAACAGGTGACGAGGTCTTCGCAGCCGAATCGTTCCGCTACAGTCGCCGCCCGATCGGACTCGGGGAGCACGGCCCGAGCGGCGTCCGTGTCGGCGATCGTGATCAACATCGGCACGAACACGCGAGAGGCGTAGAGCAGTGGGGTGTCGAGACTCAGGTGCGGTTCTGCCGCCGTGAGAATCGCGGTGAGGCGCTCGCCCGTCGCCCGCATCAGCGACGAGGTGCGGCGAAGCAGATCGCTGTAACGCTCCTCGGTCGGGGTGCTGTCGTCCGCGTCGGGATGCGACCAGTAGGGCAGCTCGGCGACCAGCGACAGTGTCCCGTAGCGCTGGGCGTATTCACTCGACGACGAGCCGCCCACCATGGTGGTCGGGTCCAGACCGAGGCCTTCGAGATAGTCGTAGGCGTCCGCGATCGTTCCAGTACCGAAAATCGCGGGAGCGTAGGACTCGAGGTAGGGAGACTCGGGTTCGCCGGTGTCCAGGGGAAGGCCGAGGCTGTGCGGGATCCGAGTGAGGATGTCATATAGCTCGGGAACCTCCCGTGAGAGGTAGTAGTACACGCCGCCCATCTCGCCGTTGTGCAGGCTGACATAGAGATCGGGGCGCAGCCGATCGATGAGTCGCATCAGGCCCTGGCTCTCCGGCAGCATGCGGTCGAAGTAGGCCCGCTTGTAGGAGGTGGGGAAGGACCATTCCACCTGGTGCTCGGGCGCGGGGCGATAGAACCGCCGGGCGTAGAAGTTGCGGTCGCCGGAGTTGTGGAACCACCCCTCGTTGAGACGGCCTCCGTCCGGATCGATGCTCGGCACGATGTGCCAGGTGGCGTCGAGACGGTCGAGGAGCTCAGGGTCGCCGATGAGGGATTCCAGCATGTGGATAGCTGTCCACGATCCGATCGGCTCGTTCGGATGGACGCCGCCCACAATGAGGTGCGAGCGTCGTCCGCGGCCGATGGAGTAGCACAGGATCGGCTCGCCCCGTCGGCTGGTCGCGATACGGAGGCTGGAGACCAACTCGGGATGCTGGAGCTGGATGTGGGCGAACCGCTCCCACAGCGCGTCGAGGGTGGGGAAGTGCTGGATGGCGGGCACCTGAGCGGCCCGACGGAGGATGTCCTCCGCCGAGCCGATCGCGGTGCTGGTGGTGCTGAACGTCACGCTGACACTGTCGTCTCTACTGTCACTGTCGTCTCTACTTGGTGAGGGTGATCTTGTCGACTACCGGGCTGCCCGACAGCTGCGGGAGGGTCTTGACCTTCTCGCTTGTGACGTAGGCGTACTTGTCGAAGAACGTCGGCACGATGGGAAAGTCCTCGAGGACTTTCTTCTGCACCCTGACGTATGCCGCTTCGGCCGCCTCCTGGCTGTCCGCGGAATCCGCCTCGTCGAGAAGGTCGTCCACGGTCTCGTTGTGGTAGCTGCCGGTGCAGAGCTCGCACCCGCCGGCCGCGGTGAACAGGCTGCGAAGAGTGTTCTGCTGGCTCTGGTAGAGGGCGCCCCAGTGACCGAAGTGTGGGCCAGCCACCGACGAGTCGACGAGGGACTGGTAGTACTCGGCCCAGTCGGTGGTCGGGGTGGCGACGACGTCTGCGATGCCGAGATTCTGCCGGATCTGGTTCGCGTATGCCTCGTACAGGCTGTCGACACCGATGCCGCCCGGGTAGACCACCTCGAGCCGTCCGCTGAAACCGCCAGCCTCCTTCAGCAGGGCCTTGGCCGCCTTCGGGTCGAACTCGCAGAACTTGCCGCAGATGCCGAGTGGCGTGCCCGCCATCGCTGGAGGGGTGAGCGCAGTCGCCGGGGCATAGAGGCCGCCGAAGATCGCCTTGTTCACGGCGTCCCGGTCGATCGCCATCGAAATTGCCTGGCGCACCCGCTTGTCGGAGTAGCGCTTGTCCCAGAGCGGGAAACCGAGATAGTCGATTCCGGGTGCGGAGAATGCGTAGAGACGGTCACCGAAGTCGGCCTTGGCGGTCGTCATTTTGCTCGCCGGAAGAAAGACGAGGTCGGCATTGCCGGCAAGCACATCGGTGTAGGCGGTATTCGTGTCCGAGTAGCTGCGGAAGGTCACCGCGTCGATGAGCGGAGCCGTGCCCGCGTACTTCTTGTACGCGGTGACGGTGAATTCCTTGTCCGCGACCCACGGCTTCGTCATCGCGAACGGACCGTTGCCGATCGGCTTGCGATCGTAGGCCGCGATGTCGTCGTAGGCTGCTTCGGGCATCGGGTAGAAGCCCGTCTGCGCCTGACTGAGTTGCAGCGGGAACTGGCTGTCAGCGTGGGTCAGTGCGACGGTGAAGGTGTCGTCATCGACCACATTCAGCCCGCTCATCGTCTTCGTCGTCGGGGTGCCGGATGCGGGGTTGAGATCGGTGTAGCCGACGATCGATGCGAGCTGTCCGCTGTTCTCCCAGGCGTTAGGGCCGTACGCCGTGTAGTTCCACGCGTCGACGTAGCTCTTCGCGGTGACCGGCTCGCCGTTCTGGAAGGTCCACCCGCTGCGCAGTGTGATCGTCCAGTGGGTAGCATCGTCGGACGTGACCGACTTTGCCTGCACATAGGTGATCTTGTTCTTACTGTCCAGGGAGACGAGGGGCGCGAACAGGCTCTCCACCTGCGCGAAAGCGACCAGCTGACGGCCGGGACTCAGGTGATCCGGCTCCGTGCCGGCGTACACCAGAGTGCCGCCGGTCGTGGTGCCCTCGGAGCGATCCGACACATCGGCCGAACATGCCGAAAGTGCGAAAGCGAGCGCGACTGCCGTGGCGGCTGCCGCTCGACGACGGAATTTCATGCTGTCTCCTCCTGGCGACGATGGTGCATTCGCGCCATCGTTGGCCCTCGCCAGGCGGGATTGCCGACGCGGTGTGTCTGCGATGTTAGAGGTGTCGCGCGGCTTTGGTTACGAAGTTTCAGAACGTATTGAATCTTTTACAGTCGTGAAACATGCGCGTTACACGAGTGGGTCGGGGCGGCTCTCGATTCGCATGCTCCCTTGTCTCGCGCTCCTTGACCAACGACCAGAACGGTCGCGCGATACTCATCCAACGGAAAAGGCGTCGCGCGCAGCACTCGACAAGCAGCCAGCTACAGGGTCGTGTAGGTCCAGCGACCGGCGACCATCGTGGCGGTGACCGGGAACGAGCGCAGCTCGTCATCCGTCGCCGCCAGCGGGTCCGCCTCAGTCACGACCAGGTCTGCCAGCGAGCCGACCTCTACCCGAGCCCGACCATCCGTCGACGCCGCGTAGGCGATGGTCGAGGCGACGACCTGCTCGGGATGCCACGGCTCTCGCCCATCACGACTGCGGGTGACCGCCGCCGCCATCGTCACCCACGGGTCGAGCGGCGCGACCGGCGCATCGGAACCGAGCCGGAGCGTGGCCCCGGCCCGCACCAGACTCTCGAACGCGAACGCGCGATCCGTGCGACCGGCCCAGAACAGGTCGGCGACGTCACGGTCGTCCATCGCGTGCTCTGGCTGCACGCTCGCGACCACGCCGAGCTCCGCGAAGCGGGCGAAATCCATTGCGGCGATCAACTGCGCATGTTCGATGCTCCCCCGACAGGCAGCGGCCTGGAACGCATCCAGGGCGATCTCGTTCGCGAAGTCACCGATCGCGTGCACTGCCGGAACCAGGCCGGCATCGCGCGCGCGTTCGAGCGAGGCGACCAGCGCGAGCGGCTCGTAGACGAGCTCGCCGTGATTGTGGGTTCCCGGATAGGGCGCGTGGCAGTACGCGGTGCGGGTGTTGAGCGAGCCGTCGGTGATGATCTTGAACGGTCCCATGGTCGCGAGCCCGGCGCCGCCCTCGAGCGGCTGCCCGGTGTGGAGGCCGCGAGCGATCGCCGTCTCCAGATCGTGCGGATAGATGCCGCAGCGCACCCGCAGCTGGTCGATGCCGGCCGCGATGCGCCGTGGCCAGTCGTCGAGCGTGAGCTGCATCTCCAGGTCGACGATGCCGACGATCCCTCGTGCCGCCGTGGCCCGTGCGGCATCGGCAACCCAGGAATCCAACAGCTCGTCATCCACCGTGCTGATCGCGGTGTTCACCTCGAACGCCGCCTGTTCGCGGAGGATCCCCGTCGGATGCCCGGCATGCCCGAAACTCTCCAACGCCGCCGTGTTCAGCCAGACGCAGTGCAGGTCGCCGCTCACCAACACGACGGGAACGGCACCGGTCACGCCGTCCAGAAGCGCGGCGGTCGGGATGTCCGGCCACAGTCCGTCACGGAACCCGAAACCGACGAGGGTCTTTGCCTCGCCGACCCCGCTCGCCACTCGCGCGGCGACGAGCCGTGCGGCCTCGGCCGCGGAGGCCGCCGCCGACACGTCGAGCCGCTGCCGCACGAGTGCCCACTGGCTGAAGTGCACGTGGTTGTCCCAGAGCCCGGGGCCGAGATAGCGCCCTTCGAGGTCGATCGACTCGCCGTCCGCCCGGCCGCCGATGCTCGTGACCAGTCCGTCACGGACGACAACGTCCACGGGCTCACGGTCGGTTCCGACCATGCGGGCATTGCGGAGCGTCAGACTCACTCGGCGACCCTTCTCATTTCGGCGGCCAGCTCGGGCTGGGAGTAGGGGCCGTCGGATTCGAGCGCCGCGACGATGCGGTCGACCACCTCCGGCGCCTTGTTCTGGCTCAGCTTGGCCCGGGCGTCAACGCGCGTGATCGGGATGCGGATGCCGACCGTGCCGGTGGCGATGTGGCGGGCCGAGCGCTCGTCGATAGCGAGCGACCTGGGCTCGGGCATCCGCCGCTCGAAGTGATCGACCAGATCGCCGAGCACGCGGAAGTTCTGCTCGTCGCTGAGGATCTCGGGGGTGCCGTAGAGGTGCGCGGTGACGTGATTCCAGGTCGGCACGAAGTCGTCGGTCTCGTACCAGCCGGGCGAGACGTAGCCGTGCGGGCCCTGGATGATGACGAGCACCTCGTGCTGCCCGAGCTCGTGCGCGCGCTCGTCGGGGCGGCCGACATGACTGACCAGGCTGATGCCCTCGGCATCCTCCTCCAGCACCACCGGGTAGTGCGAGGCCACGATTCCGGATGCCGTGGCCGAGACGATCGTCGCCCACGGGTTCTCGCGGATGAGGCGCTTCACCTCGTGTTCGTCGGTCAGCAGATAGTGGGGTGTGTACCGCATCGCCCTAGCTTGGCATCTGTGCCCGATCGAGGTGGCCGTGGCTCAGGCCTGGTTCGGATCAGGCCTGGTCGCGCGGGCACCAGTACAGCTTGCGGCCCCCGAGCTCCTCCATCGCGATGTGGGTGCCGCAGATGCGGCAGGGCAGCCCCTCGCGGTGGTAGACCCAGTGCCGGTCGTCGCGGTGGGCGAGCGCCTTGCGATAGCTCTCTGGGTCGAGATCGTCCATCGTGAGCATCTGGCCGGTCTCCACCCCGATCGCCAGCAGGTGCGCCCAGTCGCGCCACAGCGCCCGCACGGTCTCCTCGGGCACCAGCTTGCCGGGTGTGTGCGGTTCGAGACGGGCCCGGAACAGCAGTTCTGCGCGATAGACGTTGCCGATGCCGCTGACCACGGATTGGTCCATCAGCAGCAGGGCGATCGGGGTGGGCTTCTTCCGCACGACCGCGACGAAGCGCTCCTCGCCCTCCGCGGTGTCGTCGACCAGCGGATCGGGCCCGAGCTTGGCGATGGCGAGCTCGACCTGCTCGGGGGTGAGGACCTCGCAGGCGGTCGGTCCGCGCAGATCGGCGACAGCATCGTCCGCCAGCAGACGTACGCGTACGGCACCGATGGGCGGCGGTGGGAACTCGTCCGCCTGCGGTCCCTGAGCCTGTCGAAGGGTCTCCTGCTCGGACATCCTCAGTCGCGTGCGACGCGGTGCTCCGATGCTGGCGTTCGAATCCTCTGCGGCATCCTGATCGAGGATGGTGCCGCGCTGATTGGTCTGCCCCATCCGACCGCCGGCGGATGCGACGGTGGCGTCCGCGGTGATGTCGCCCGCGAAGTCCCAGGCCCCGTAGAGGCCCAGATGTACGCGCAACCAGAGCCCATTGTCGAACTCGAGGAACATCTGCTTTCCCACGGCGCGCGCCGCGATCATCCGATGGCCGTCGAGCTCTGCCGCGCCCGCGGCGAAGCGTCCCTGCGGCGAGGTGACCGTGAGCGGCTTGTTCAGGAAGTGCAGCTTGAACTGACGGGCGATGCGGTGGACGGAATGGCCCTCGGGCACGATTCTCCTTCGGTATGACGGCGGCTGGGCGCGAGTGTCAGTCGATCTGGCGCCCGGCGATGAGTCCGGTGGCCTCGTACTCCGCCAGCTGTGCGATGCGGCGCACGTGCCGCTCCTCACCGGAGAACGGTTCCGCAATGAAGGCGTCGATCAGTTCGATCGCGACCGGGAGGCTGTGCTGCCGGGCGCCGATCGAAATCACGTTGGCGTCGTTGTGCTCGCGGGCGAGCTTGGCGGTGTCGACGTTCCAGACCAGCGCGGCACGCGCGCCGCGCACCTTGTTCGCCGCGATCTGCTCGCCGTTGCCCGAGCCGCCGAACACGATGCCGAGCGTCTGAATGCCCGCCGCCTGGTCCCGCACGACGGCGCTGGCCGCGTTGATGCAGAAGCTCGGGTAGTCGTCGATCGGGTCGTAGCTGGTCGGTCCGTGGTCGATGACCTCGTGCCCCGCCTCGCGCAGGTGCGTCTGGATCTGCTCGCTGAAGTCGAGCCCGGCGTGGTCGGTGGCGATGTGGATGCGCATGGTCACCAATTTACCGGCGCCCATGAACTCGAGACTCCAGGGACGAGCTCACGGCTGCCAGAAGCCCACCTTCGCGAGCAGCGCGGTCTCCCGGTCTGCGCCCTCCGGCGCCTCGACCTCGGGTGGGAAGACACCCATCGAACGCCATTCGTCCACATGCGGCAGCACCTCGTCGTACATGCCGTCGACGACACCCTCGGGCAGCGAGAACTCGAGCCCGACGAGTCTGGCGATCGACCAGGCCTGGAAGGCGCGATAGACGGAAAGATGAACGAACCCCTCCGCCAGGGGGAAGTCGCCATAACTGAAATGCACGATGGCTGTCGGATCGAGGTCATCGCGCATCGCGGCCTCGGTGGCCACGTCGTTCAGCTCGTCGTAGCTGCCGATCGGGTCGTCGCCGAGAAGGTCGCCGTCCCAGCGCGTGCCGACCTCGTCCGCCGTCTTGAGCGCGAGAACATCCGGAACCCAGGCCTCGTCGTAGGCATGACGGCCGAGCAGATCCCGCAGGGTGAAGCCCTCGGCGAAGCCCCACTCTGCGGGGATCGGGGTGGAGAGCTGATCGACGTCGAGCATGTCGATCACGTCGCGGAGGGCCGCGTCGGACATGAGGAAGAGGTCGCGTTGTTTCATGCTCGAACGCTAGACCCGGGCACCGACAGTGCGAAAGATCAGGAGTCGAAGCCCAGCCCCAGCACGTCGAGGGTCTGCAGGAACGGCGAGCGCCGACCATCCTCGTGATCCGCTCGATCGAGAGCGCGCCGGGTGGCCTGGATGCCCAGGTACGCAGCGGGCTCGGGCGGGAACGGGGCGGGCAGCGACCGCACCAGCTCGAGCGTGACGCGCTCGGTCTTCTCGCCGAACAGCAAATCGAGCATGACGTTCGCGGCGAAGCGGGTGGCGGCGACACCGAGCCCGGTGAACCCGGCAGCGTAGGCGACACGCCCCTGCCGCGCGAGCGAGTAGAACGCACAGAACCGCGTGCTGGTGTCGATGACCCCGGCCCACCGATTGCTGAATTTCACTCCCTCCAGCTGGGGGAAGGTGGTGAAGAAGTGGCCCGCGAGCTTCTGGTACGTCTCCGGCCGGTTCTCATAGGCGGGTCGGATGCGGCCGCCGTAATGGTAGATCGCGTCATAACCGCCCCACAGGATGCGATTGTCTGCGGAGAGCCGGTAGTAGTGGAACTGGTTCGCGGTGTCGGCGACCCCCTGCCGCTCGTTCCAGCCGATCGAGGTGAGCTGGGCATCCGTCAGCGGCTCGGTCATGAGTACGTAGTCGTAGACCGGCACGGTGTGCAGCCGGAAGCGCGCCAGCAGCGATGGGTAGGCATTGGTGGCCAGCGCCACCCTGTCGGCGCGCACGAAGCCGCCGTCGAGGGTCAGCGTGACGGGGCTGTCGAGCAGTTCGGAGTCGAGGTGTTTCACCGGCGAGTTCTCGAAGATCTCGACCCCGGCATCCGCACAGGCCTTCGCGAGCCCGACCGCGAGCTTGCCGGGATTGACGATGGCGGTCGATCGCGTGCTCCAGAGCCCGGCGAGGTAGGTGGGTGAGGCCAGCTGTTCGCGGATGCCGTCGGTGTCATAGAAGATCTCGGTCGAGCCGTTGTGGGCGCTGCGCAGCTCGTCGATCTGATAGTCCTCGGTGGCGACGGCGAGAGACCCGGTGCGCTCGAAATCGCAGTCGATGCCGAGCCGGAGGATGGTCGCCTCGAGCTCGTCGAGATTCTCCAGGCCGAGCTCATCGAGCCGCTCGTACTCCTGCGGAAAGCGCGACCGGCCGTTCGCCTCGCCGTGGGTGAGCGAGGCCTCGACGAAGCCACCGTTGCGCCCGGATGCCGCGTGCCCGACCGTCTTTCCCTCGAGCACGACGACGCGCAGCGATGGGTCGCGCTCCTTCGCCTGCAGCGCTGTCCAGAGCCCTGTATAGCCGGCGCCGACGACGGCGAGATCCCAGAGATCCGTGCCCGCGTACGTGGGGAAGGATGCCCGCGGCAGCCCCTCGAGCCAGAACGGGCTCAGCCGCGAACCCTCGAGCGACTCCGCCACGACGCGCGGATCGGGACGGAGACGCTCGAATACGGTGCTGCCCATCAGTCGAATATAGGTCCCACGGTTCGGGAACGCTTGAGTTCGAAGAATCCGTCGTAGGCCGAGAGCGCAAGCACGCCGTCCCACAGCGTCACTGCCGCCTCACCGCGGGGCGTCGGGGAGATGACAGGGCCGAAGAATGCGTGACCCTCCACCGCGATCACGGGAGTGCCGACATCCTGGCCGACGCGGCCGATGCCGTCGAAGTGCGAGGCGCGCATCTGCTCGTCGTGCTCGTCCGTGTCTGCATAGGCGGCGAGCTCAGCCGGCAGACCGACCTCGGCGAGCGACTCGGCGATGATGGCGTCGACGTCCTTGCGTCCGCCCGGGTGGATGCGGATTCCGAGCGCGTCGTAGAGCGGCTTCACATACTGCGCACCCTCGCGCTCCCGCACCGCCGCGACCAGACGGGTATAGCGCAGTGCCCGCGGGAAGAAGGCGCGATGGGCATCGTCGACATCTTTGTCCTCGTTCAAGACGGCGAGGCTCATGATGTGCCAGGTGACGTCGAGATCGCGCTGCGCGGCGACCTCGTCGACCCAGCGGCTGGTCATCCAGGCCCAGGGGCAGGAGGGATCGAACCAGAAATCGACGGGGGTGGGGTGAGGTGCTGTCATGTGGTGGTCCAACCCCTCCCACCCGGCACTATTCCCTCTGGTTCTTTCGCCGGTGCAGGCGGAAGATGTTGTGACGACACAATTCCCGGAGGCACCAGATGCCGCAGTTCTCGAACGTCTCACCCGACTCGGTCCCTGTGCTGGGCCGTGGCCGTCATCGCACACCGAAGAGCGGTGCGTGCTTCATGGAGTTCGCCTCCTACCTCGCCGGCGAACGCTGGAGTGACCACCCGGCGTGCACCCATCCGGCTCTCGCCGCCCTGGCGCGCCTGGTCAACGACTGCACCTCCGACGCCTCGCGTGGCCATCTGGTCGTGCTGGTGCCCTCCGTCGTGGGACTGCTCGGCGACGGACGCCGCACGACCGTGCGCCTCTCGGTGCTCGCCCTGACGGCGGCACTGCCGGTCGCCAGCTACGCTCGCCAGCGCGCGCTGGCCGCAGGGGGGCTGCGGCTGCAGACGCTGCTCGCCGACGACGACGCCCTCGCGATCGCCCTCGACGGTGCCTTCGCCGACGTGCCGGACGCACACGAATGGGCGGTCCGTTTCACCGCGAACCTGAGCGCGCTCGACGACCGCGTGATCGACCGCATGTGCGACTCGATCCTGCGGACCGCCGTCGTCGGAATCGCCGAAGCCTGCGTGCCCGATGCTGACGAACGGATGCGCGCCCTGCTCGAAGCGTCGATCGCCGAGGTCACCCCGGCCGTCGTGACCGTGCCGGCTCGAGAACTGCACTTCGCGCGCTAGCTCGTCCGCGCTCCCTGAGCTCGTCGAAGGGCGCTTCGACCAGCTCAGCGACCGCCTGCGGCCCTAGGGTCGGTCCGTGACCAGATCAGATCCCGCGGATGTCGCGGCCACCCGCACCGCCTACGACATCGTCGCCCGCGACTATGCCGACCTGCTCCGCGACGAGCTGGCCCGCAAGGTGCTCGACCGCGCGATGCTCGCGGCCTTCGCCGAACTCGTTCCCACCGGCGGTCACGTCGCCGACGTCGGCTGCGGGCCGGGACGGGTCACCGCGCACCTGGCCGGACTCGGGCTGCGCGTGGAAGGCGTCGACCTGTCGCCGGGGATGATCGCGGTCGCGCGGGAGGAGCATCCGTCGCTCGCGTTCTCCGTCGGAACGATGGAGGAGTTGGACTTCGCCGACGCGAGCCTCGCCGGCGTCGTGGCGTGGTACTCGATCATCCACATCCCCGAAGATCGCCTGCCCGGGGTGTTCTCCGGGTTCGCTCGTGTGCTGGCACCCGGTGGGCAGCTCCTGCTCGCGTTCCAGGTCGGAGACGAGCGGCGGCACATCACTCACGGCTACGGGCACGACGTCGACGCGGAGGCGTATCGCCGACCGGTCGACCGCGTCGAACGGCTGCTCGCCGAGGCAGGACTCACGCCGCGGTCTCGGCTCGTGCGCGAGCCCGACCCGGAGGACAACAGTCCGCAGGCCTTTCTGATCGCCGAGCGCCGGGCGTAATGCCGCCGGGTGGTCGGCGCCCTTCGACAAGCTCAGGGACCGTAGGACTGCTCAGGGACCGTAGGACTGCTCAGGGACCGTAGGACTGCTCAGGGACCGTAGGACTGCTCAGGGACCGTAGGACTGCTCAGGGACCGCGGATTACTCAGGGACCGTATGACCAGCGCCCAGGCGCCCCGTCGGTAGACTCGACCGTTGGAATCACGTCAGCGCCGAAGGAGTAGCACCATGCCCGGATTGAACCTCACCAGAGTCGAAGCGCAGGAGCGCGCCGAGCTCCTCTCCGTCGCCAGCTACGACGTGGCGCTCGACTTCAGCAAGGGCGACGAGGTGTTCCTCAGCACGACGACCGTGCGGTTCTCGGCGACGGCCGGGGCATCCACCTTCATCGACGCGTACACCCGCACCGTGCACTCGGTCACCCTGAACGGGCGCGAGCTCGACCCGGCCACCGTGAGCGACAACATCCGTATTCAGCTCGACCAACTCGAGCAGGACAACGAGCTCGTCGTCGTCGCCGACTTCGAGTACACCAACACGGGCGAGGGCATGCACCGCTTCGTCGACCCGGTCGACCAGGAGGTCTACCTCTACACGCAGTTCGAGGTTCCCGACTCGCGCCGCGTCTTCGCTGTGTTCGAGCAGCCCGACCTGAAGGCCACCTTCCAGTTCACCATCACCGCGCCGAGCGCCTGGGAGGTCGTGAGCAACTCCACCACGCCCGAGCCGGAGAAGATCGACGGTTGGTTCTCCACCTGGCGCTTCGCCCCCACCCCGCTGCTCTCCAGCTATGTCACCGCCATCGTCGCCGGCCCGTACGCGGTCGTGCGCGACGAGCTCACCAGCCGTGACGGCCGGGTCGTGCCGCTCGGCATCTTCGCCCGCCAGTCGCTCAGCGAGTACCTCGACGCGGACTACATCTTCGAGAAGACCCGCCAGGGCTTCGCGTACTACGAGGAGAAGTTCGACTACGCGTACCCCTTCGAGAAGTACGACCAGCTGTTCGTTCCCGAGTTCAACGCGGGTGCGATGGAGAACGCCGGTGCGGTGACCTTCACCGAGACGTACGTCTTCCGTTCCAAGGTGACCGACGCCATCAAGGAGCGCCGCGTCGTCACGATCCTGCACGAGCTCGCGCACATGTGGTTCGGCGACCTGGTGACCATGAAGTGGTGGAACGACCTCTGGCTCAACGAGTCCTTCGCCGAGTGGGCGTCCACCATCGCCACCGCCGAGGCCACCGAGTGGACCGAGGCCTGGACCACCTTCGCCGCGATGGAGAAGAGCTGGGCATACCGCCAGGACCAGCTGCCCTCCACCCACCCGGTCGTTGCCACGATCAACGACCTCGACGACGTGCAGGTCAACTTCGACGGCATTACCTATGCCAAGGGTGGCTCGGTGCTGAAGCAGCTCGTCGCCTGGGTCGGCATCGATGCCTTCTTCGCCGGGGTCGCGGCCTACTTCAAGAAGCACGAGTACGACAACACCACCCTGCAGGACCTGCTGTCCGAGCTCGAGACCACGAGCGGTCGTTCGCTCGACGAGTGGTCGAAGAAGTGGCTCGAGACCGCGGGCGTCAACACCCTGCGTCCGCTGATCGAGACGGATGCCGACGGCTCCATCACGAGCTTCGTCATCGAGCAGACCGCCGCCCCGGACTACCCCACCATCCGTCCGCACCGCCTCGCTATCGGCTTCTACGACCTCATCAACGGCAAGCTGGCTCGCACCCACCGTGAAGAGCTCGATGTCGATGGTGAGCGAACGGATGTCGCGGCTCTCGTCGGCATGCGCAAGCCCGCGCTCGTGCTGCTCAACGACGACGACCTCGCCTATGCGAAGATCCGCCTGGACGAACAGTCGCTCGCGGTCGCGATCGAGCACCTCGCCGACATCGAGAACCCGCTCGCCCGCTCGCTGGTCTGGGGCGCCGTCTGGGATGCCACCCGCGACGGCGAGGCGAAGGCGAGCGATTACGTGCGCCTGGTGCTCGGCAACATCGCCAGCGAGACCGAGAGCACAACCATCCGCACCACCCTCAGCCAGCTCGGGAGCGTCGCCCGCCTGTACGTCGCCCCGGAGCAGCGTGACGACACCATCCGTGCCGTCGGCGATGGCCTCTGGTCGCTCGCACAGGGTGCGGAGGCCGGTTCGGACGCGCAGTTCCAGTTCGTGAAGTTCTTCGCCAACACCGCCTCGACCGACGAGCACGCGGCCGCCCTGGGCAAGCTGCGCAGCGGCGAGCTAACGCTGCCCGGCCTCACCATCGACACCGACCTCGGCTGGGAGCTGCTGGAGGGTCTCGTGCTCACCGGCGCGGCCACCGGGGCAGACATCGATGCCGCCCTCGAGGCGGACAACACGGCGAACGGCCAGCAGGCCGCCGCGCGTGTGCGTGCCACCATTCCGACCGTCGAGGGCAAGCGTGCGGCCTTCGCCTCGCTCGCCGAGTCGGACGACCTGCCGAACGCCGTCGTGCGTCAGACCACGATGGGCTTCCTGCACGTGAACGACGCTGCGGTGCTCGAGCCGCTGATCGAGCCGTACTTCGCCGCGATCGCGGACATCTGGAAGTCGCGCTCGTTCAAGATCGCCGAGTACTTCGTCGAGCTGATGTACCCGTCGCCCGCGGCCTCGCCCGCCTTGGTGAGCGCCACGCAGGCCTGGCTCGCGAGCAACGAGGATGCCACCCCGGCGCTGCGTCGCCTGGTGATCGAGAACCTCGCGGGCGTGGAGCGTGCGCTGAAGGTGCAGGCGAAGGACGCGGAGTAGCCCTATGCGGCTGGATGTGACCCCCTCTCCGACCCCGGAGCCCGTCGAGGCAGTGAAGTACTTCTTGTCCGCTGAGTTCTGGGAGACCTGGGGCGTGCCGATCAGGATCGCGGCGATCATCGTCGGCGCGATCCTGGTGCGGATCGTGCTGCATTTTGTGATCGACCGCGTGGTCGAGCGGATCGTGACCGGGGTGAAGAAGCGGCAGAGCGTCGACGACACCCAGGCGCTGCTCGCCTCCCCGCTCGCCGCCGTGCGCACGGTGCAGCGCACCCGCACGCTCGGGACCGTGCTGAACAACATCGTGACCACGGCGATCGTCATCGTCACGTTGCTGATGATCGTCACCACCCTCGACGCGAACATCACCGGCTCGTTCGCGCTGATCACGGCCGCGCTCGGCGCCGGCCTCGGTTTCGGCGCGCAGAACATCGTCAAGGATGTGCTCAACGGGCTGTCGATGGTGGCCGAGGACCAGCTGGGCGTGGGGGATGTCGTCGATCTCGGGCCGGCGACGGGCGTGGTCGAGGCGGTCGGCATCCGCACCACGCAGCTCCGCGACGTCAACGGCACGGTCTGGTTCGTGCGCAACGGCGAGATCCTGCGCGTGGGAAACATGTCGCTCGGCTGGTCGCGGGCGATCATCGACCTCGCGGTGCCGTACGACGCCGACGTTGCCGCAGTGCAACAGCGGATGCTGGAGACAGCGACCGCGCTCGCGGACGATCCGAAGTGGCGGGCGCTCATCATCGAACGTCCGGAGATCTGGGGAATCGAGTCGATCTCGGCGGAGGCCGTTGTCATCCGTCTGGTGCTGAAGACCCGGGCCGGGTCGAAGGACGACGTCGCGCGCGAGTTGCGTGCCCGGCTGAAGGCCTCGCTCGACGAGATGGGGATCAAGCTGCCGGCACTGAACAGCATCGTGCTGAGCGGCTTCGAGGGCGCGGAGAGCATCAAGGGAGCGCGTCAGCCGCGCACCGCGCCGAACCCGGTCGCCTCCAGTGAGGGTCCGAAGAAGCCACGGGCCCCGCGAAGCCCTCGCACACCCCCGGCGCAGAGCTGATGGCCGAGAATCCTGTCACCCTGCGCATGGGGTCCGGCGGCGAGCCGGTCGATGGCAACTTCTGGCAGCGCGTCGGTGGGCGCGCCACCTTCGAGAAACTGGTGCGGGCGTTCTACGTCGGTGTCGCCGACGACGAGGTGCTGCGACCGATGTACCCGGAGGAGGACCTGGAGGGGGCGATCCAGCGCCTCACCGGCTTCCTCGAGCAGTACTGGGGCGGACCGGGCACCTACTCGGAGCAGCGCGGGCACCCGCGGCTGCGCATGCGGCACAACCCGTTCAAGGTCAATCCGGATGCCCGCGACCGCTGGCTGCGTCACATGCGCGCCGCCGTGGACACCCTCGATCTCTCCCCGCTCGATGACGCGATGCTGTGGGCTTATCTCGACCGGGCGGCCCACGCCATGGTCAACACGTTCGAGGAGTAGTCGTGGTTTCCCTCCAGGTGCAGGCGATCGTCTTCGACATGGACGGCACCCTGGTCGACTCGACCGGCGTGGTCGAGCAGGTCTGGGGCGAGTTCGCGGAGCGGCACGGCGTGGATCTGGTCGAGCTGTTCGCCTTCTCGCACGGGCGGCAGGCCATCGACACCGTGCGGCGGTTCCTGCCCGATCTCGATGATGCGGCACGCTGGGCGATCTCGGACCAGTTGCAGGCGGATGAACTGCTGCGGCTGGACGGGATCGTGGAGATCCCGGGGGCCGCGGCCTTCTTCCACGCCCTCCCGGCATCGCGCGTCGCGCTGGTCACCTCCGCCCCCCGCGAGCTGGCGCTGCGGCGGATGGAGGCGGCGGGCATGGAGTTTCCGCTGGTCACGATCACCAGCGAGGATGTGACCTCGGGCAAGCCGAACCCGGAAGGCTATCTGGCGGCCGCAGCGCAGCTCGGCGTCGACCAGAGTGAGATTGTCGTCTTCGAGGACGCGCCGGCGGGCATCGCCGCGGCCCGGGCATCCGGAGCGACGGTGGTCGTGGTCGGGCCGGGCGTCGGAGGCGACTATCGGGTGGATGACTACCGCGCTCTGACGGTCACGTCCGACGATGCGGGACTCACGATCTCCGGTCTGACCGGTCCCTGAGCTCAGCATCGATCCGCGGCACCACCCGCACCGCACCGAACCGAGCCGAACCGCACGGCACGGCACGGCACGGCAGGCCACGGCTCTGCACGGCACTGCAATGCACGGCACGGCTCCGCGCGGCACGCCTCCGCACCGCACCGCACCGCACCGCACCGGGATACTCCCGTTCTTCAGCACATGCTGAGCATCGGTGGTCAGTTGCTCAGCACGTGCTTGCACAACCGACCTCCGTTATTCAGTTTGCACGGAAAAACAGACCACCGTTGTTCAGCGTGAGCTGAAGTCCGTCCCCCGCTTGGACAGCACATGCTGAGCAACTCGCCGGCACGTCAGCGCAATCAGTCGCTGCTGAAAAACCGGGGAACGGTGATCAGTCGCTGCTGAAAAACCGATGTCCAATGTGGCCGGTGCTGCTGCATAACGGTGTCGAATGAGGTTGGTCGTGCTGACAAACGGACAGCCGTTGTGCAGGTGGAACTGAATAACGGGAATGCTGCGGCACGGGACGGGAATGCTGCGGCACGGCGCGGGAGTTCTGCGGGACGGTGCCGGAATGCTGCGGGACGGGACGGGAACGCTGCGGCACGGTGCGGGACGGTGCGGGAATACTGCGGCACGGTGCCGGAATGCTGTGGCACGGCGCGCGAATGCCGAGCCGGACCACGGTGCAGGAGAGCAGAGCGGAAAGCTGGACGGAAGGAGTAGCCGCTTCGACGGCTCGAGCGGGTCGTGCGGCACACTGGAGCGATGGCCGCCACACGTCGACAGACCTCGCCCTGGAACTACCTGCTCGTCGTGATCGCGATGGTGCTGGTCACCGTCAGCATGTGGGTGTCCGGGCTCGATAACATCCCGCGGTTGATCATCTTCTGCGCGGGGATCGTGCTCGGCGTGGTGGCCGCCGTGTACTTCGTGCTGACACTGCGACGGTGGCGGCGCGAGCGAGCGCGCTAGAAGCCCCGCGCGAAGACCTGCGACACGAGCGGCACGCCCGGCCGGTAGGCCAGGTGCACATAGCTCGGCACATCGAGCAGCACCAGGTCGGCCCGCGCACCCGCGCGGATGACGCCGATGTCGTCCCGCTGCAGCGCCGCCGCGCCACCGGCCGTCGCCGACCAGAGCGCCTCCGCCGGGCTGAACCCCATGTCGCGCACCGCCACCGCGATGCAGAACGGCATCGAGGAGGTGAAGCTCGAGCCCGGGTTGCAATCGCAGGCCAGCGCGACGGTGACGCCCGCATCGATCAGGCGCCGGGCATCCGGATACGGCTGACGCGTCGAGAACTCGACGCCCGGCAGCAGCGTCGCCACCGTCGACCCCACGGCGAGGGCATCGACGTCGGCGTCGGTGAGGAAGGTGCAGTGATCGACGCTCGCGGCACCGAGCTCGACGGCGAGTTGCACGCCACCGGAGAACCCGAGCTGCCCCGCGTGCATCCGCGCTCCGAGACCGGCAGCCTGACCGGCCTGCAGGATGACCCGCGCCTGATCCACATCGAACGCCCCCGTATCGCAGAACACGTCGACCCACCGGGCGTTCGGCGCGCACGCGGCGAGCATCTCGCCCGTCACCAGGTCGACATAGCCGGCCACATCGTCGGCGAACTCCGTCGGCACGACGTGCGCCCCGAGGTACGTGGTCTCGGCGGTGAGCTCCCTGGCCAAGCGGAGCGCGCGGGACTCGTCCAGCACATCCAGGCCATAGCCGCTCTTGATCTCGACCGTCGTGGTGCCCTGGGCGCGCATCTCCGCGACCAGGCGGCGCGCGTTCTCCAGCAGCGCCTCGTCAGAAGCGGAGCGCGTGGCCGCCACCGTGCGACGGATGCCGCCGGCGGTATACGTCTGCCCGGTCATCCGGGCCTCGAACTCGTCGGCCCGATCGCCCGCGAACATCAGGTGACTGTGGCTGTCGACGAAACCCGGGATGACGCAACGCCCGGCCGCATCCACCCGATCGTCGGCGTCGGGCGCCAGAGAGGCAGGTCCGACCCAGACGATCGTGCCGTCCTCGATGACGACCGCGGCATCCGTCAGCTCCGCCGTCAGCGGGCCGACAGCGGGGTCATTGGTGACGAGCAGGCCGATGTCGTCGATCAGTGTCGTGGTCACAGAAGAACCTCCTCGATCGCCCGGGCGAGCAGAGCGCCGACATCGCCCAGCGGATGCCGCCCGCCGTCCACCACGACCGCGCCGTCGACGACGACGGTCGTCACATCGGCGGCCGCAGCCGCCAGCCACAGCTGGTCGGCGTCGGCACCGGCCGTGCGCACGCTCGATGTCGACACGGCGGTCAGGTCGCACAGGGCACCCACCGCGATCGCGCCGCCGTTCCAGCCGAGAGAGCGGTAGCCGTCCGCGGTCGCCGCGCTGAGCAGCTGTCCTGGCGAGAACCGGCCGCGCTCGCCGGTCACGAGCCGCTCATCCATCTCGAGCCCGCGCAGCTCCTCGAACGGGTCGATCAGAGCGTTCTGGTCACTGCCCAGGCTGAGCGCGGCACCCGCCGCGAGCAGCGCAGAGCCGGGGCCGACCCCATCGGCGAGGTCCCGCTCCGTGGTGGGACAGAAGCAGACCGTGCTGGCCGACCCGCCGAGCAGCTCGATGTCGTCGTCGCTCAGGTGCGTGCCGTGCACCGCGGTGAAATCCGGGCCGAGCAGCTGCTCGAGCAGGTGCACGGGCGAGCGCCCCCAGGCCGCCAGCGCCTGCGCGTTCTCGGGGGGCTGCTCGGAGACGTGGGCGTGAACGGGTGCCCCGGCGGTGAGGGTGCCGAAGTCAGCGTAGAGGTCCGGATCGACGGCACGCACCGAGTGGATCGCCGCTCCGAGGCGGGTGTTCCGCGCGGGTGAGAGCGAGGCGTGCCGGGTGGCCCAGCCTGCGAGCGAGCCGTCGCTGAACCGCTGCTGCTCGGGGGCGAGGGGCAGCGGGCCACCGGCCGCGGACAGGCCGCCGCGCAGGTACAGGGTGTCCAGCAGTGTCATCCGGATTCCCGCGTTGGCGGCAGCGGACAGCACGGCATCGTCCAGGGCGGTGCCGTAGACGGAGGCATCATGCAGGTAGTGGAACTCCCCCACCACCGTGTACCCGGCGAGCAGCATCTCGGCGAATACCGCCGAGGCGAGCTCGTAGTAGCTGTCGGGGGTGAGGCGCGACGCGACGGAGTACATCTGCTCTCGCCAGGTCCAGAAGGTGCCGCCGTCCCCGTGGGTGCGGCCGCGCAGCGCGCGATGGAACGCGTGCGAGTGGCCGTTGGCGAGGCCGGGAAGCACCAAACCTGGCAGCACCCGATCGGCCTCCCGAACCGGCCCCGAGGTGACCTCGGTGATCACGCCGTCGACCTCGGTGATGCGCACCGAGGGGGTGATGACCCCGTCGATCACGGCCGACTCGGCCCAGAACGTCGTCATGCGAGCGCGCGCGAACGCAGCCGGATGACCTCGGCCAGCGCGTCGACCCCGAGCAGGCTGGCATCGTCGTCCGCGTACTCCTCCGGCGCGTGCGAGACTCCGCTCGGGTTGCGCACCAGGATCATCGCGGTCGGGATTCCGGCCAGCGCCAGCACCCCGGCGTCGTGTCCGGCGCCGGACGGCAGCAGCGGCAGCGCGCCGCGTCCATGGAGAGAGCCGAGCGCCCCGTTCACGGCGGTGGTGAGATCCTCGTCGAACCGGGTCTCCGGGGTCCAGGACTCTTCGGTAGCCGAGAAACCGGTCGCCCGCGCGACCTCCGCGAGCACCCGCCGCACTGTGTCCTCCTCACCGGCGCGGGCGTCGATCCATGCCGTCGCCTCGCCCGGAATCGCGTTCACCGCTCCAGGATGCACCTGCACCCGTCCGACCGTCGCCAGGGCGCGCTCGCGTCCGGCCGCCTCGCGCACCGCGAGGATCACCCGGGCGAGCCCGATCATCGGGTCCTCCCGGTCGGCCAGGCGGGTGGTGCCCGCATGATTCTGCTGGCCACGGATGTCGACCCGCCATCGCCCGTGCGGCCAGATGGAGGTGGCCAGGCCCAGAGGCGCGGCACCGAGCCCGTCCTCGCCCGTGCTCGACGGCAGGTGCCCCTGCTCGACGTGCAGCTCGACGAACTCTCCGATGCGGCGCATTCGCGCGTCATCGGCACCGAGGTGCACCGCGTCGCGACCGGTCGCGGCGAAGGCCTCGGCGAGGCTGATGCCGTCGACGTCGCGCAGGTTCCGCGCGCGATCGGGGTCGAGAGCGCCGGCCATCAGCCGGGAGCCCGCACAGGCGACGCCGAAGCGAGCGCCCTCCTCGTCGGCGAAGGCGACAACGGCCACCGGTCTGCCGGGCAGAACCCCGGCATCCTGCAACTGAGCGATCGCGGCGAAGGCCGAGGCGACACCGAGTGGTCCGTCATACGCACCGCCACTCGGCACGCTGTCGAGGTGCGAACCGACGACGAGCGCGGTGCCCGGAAGCTCCGCGTGCCACCAGGCCCACAGGTTTCCGTTGCGGTCGGTCTCGACCTCGAGCCCGCGGGCGTGGGCGGTCTGGGTGAACCAGCCTCGCAGTTCGGCATCGGCGGAGGTCCAGGCCAGGCGGTCGTAGCCGCCGCTGGTCGGGTTGCGTCCCACCTCGGTCAGCTCACCGAGGAGGGAAAGGACGTTCACTCGCCCTCACTCATCGGAACCCTGACGCCGAGCCGGTCGGCGACCTCGATCGCCTCGTCGTAGCCCGCGTCGACGTGTCGGATGACGCCCATGCCCGGGTCGTTGCTGAGCACGCGGGCGAGCTTCTCGGCGGCGAGCGGGGTGCCGTCGGCGACGGTGACCTGGCCGGCGTGGATCGAGCGGCCGATGCCGACGCCACCACCGTGGTGGATGGAGACCCAGGTGGCGCCGGAGGCCGTGTTGACCAGGGCGTTGAGCAGTGGCCAGTCGGCGATGGCATCCGATCCGTCCTTCATCGCCTCGGTCTCCCGGTACGGCGAGGCGACCGAGCCCGAGTCGAGGTGATCGCGGCCGATCACGAGCGGCGCGGAGAGCTCGCCCGAGGCGACCATCTCGTTGAACTTCAGTCCTGCTCGATCGCGTTCGCCATAGCCGAGCCAGCAGATACGGGCGGGCAGGCCCTGGAAGTGCACGCGCTCCTGCGCCATGCGGATCCACTTGGCCAGCGACTCGTTCTCCGGGAACATCTCGAGGATGGCGCGGTCGGTCTTGTAGATGTCCTCGGGGTCGCCGCTCAGCGCCGCCCAGCGGAACGGGCCCCTGCCTTCGGAGAACAGCGGCCGGATGTACGCGGGCACGAAGCCCGGGAACGCGAAGGCATCCTCGAACCCGGCCGCCTTCGCCTCGGTACGGATGTTGTTGCCGTAGTCGAAGACCTCGGCGCCCTCCGCCTGGAACCCGACCATGGCCTCCACCTGCACCGCCATCGAGTCGCGGGAGCGCACGATGAAGCCGGCCGGGTCTGCAGCGCGCGCGGACTGCCAATCGTCGAAGGAGATGCCGAGCGGCAGGTAGGCCAGTGGGTCGTGGGCGCTGGTCTGGTCGGTCACGATGTCGATCTCGGCACCGGCCGCGAGCATGCGCGGGAAGACATCCGCGGCATTGCCGAGCAGGCCGATGCTGAGCGGCTTCTTCGCGTCGCGGGCGGCATAGGCCAGCTCCAGCGCGTGCTCGATGGACCGAGCCTCGACGTCGAGGTAGCGGTGCTCGATGCGGCGCGCGATGCGGGAGGGGTCGACATCCACCACGATCGCCACGCCGTCGTTCATCGTCACGGCGAGCGGCTGCGCGCCACCCATGCCGCCGAGGCCGCCAGTGAGGGTGATGGTGCCGGCGAGAGTCCCTCCGAACCTCTTCGCGGCGACGGCGGCGAAGGTCTCGTATGTACCCTGCAGGATGCCCTGGGTGCCGATGTAGATCCAGGAGCCGGCCGTCATCTGGCCGTACATCGTCAGCCCGAGCTGCTCGAGGCGGCGGAACTCGTCCCAGTTCGCCCAGTCGCCGACCAGGTTCGAATTGGCGAGCAGCACACGCGGCGCCCACTCGTGGGTGCGCATCACGCCGACCGGCTTGCCAGACTGCACCAGCATCGTCTCGTCGTTCTTCAGCGTGGTGAGCGTGCGCACCAGGGCGTCATAGCTGTCCCAGTCGCGCGCGGCCTTGCCGGTGCCGCCGTAGACGACGAGCTCGTCCGGGTGCTCGGCCACCTCGGGATCGAGGTTGTTCTGCAGCATGCGCAGCGCAGCCTCCTGCGGCCAGCCGAGGGTGTTCAGTTCTGAGCCGCGGAAGGCGCGGATCGGGCGGGGACCACTCATGCGAATTCTCCTTCGATAACGGATGCCGCGGCCGCGAGCAACGACCCATCCACGACCATGCGGTGCGCCTGTTCGATCTCCGGCGCCAGGTACCGATCGGTGCCGGGCCCCTCGATCTCGGTACGCAGCTGCGCGACCACCGCCCGCGACACCGGCGACGGCTCGACCGGCGCGCGCATGTCCATCGCCCGGGCGGAGGTCAGCAACTCGATCGCGAGCACGCGGGAGAGCCCGTCGACGGACTTTCGTAGCTTGCGAGCGGCGGCCCAGCCCATCGAGACGTGGTCCTCCTGCATCGCCGACGACGGGATCGAGTCGACGGATGCCGGAACGGCGAGTCGCTTGAGCTCGCTCACGATGCCGGCCTGCGTGTACTGCGCGATCATGTGGCCGGAGTCGACGCCGGGGTCGTCGGCGAGGAAGGCGTTCAGCCCGTGATTGCGCGACGGGTCGAGGAACCGGTCGGTGCGGCGCTCGCTCATGCTGGCGAGGTCGGCGGCGACGATGGCGAGGAAGTCGAGCACATAGCCGACCGGGGCGCCGTGGAAGTTGCCGTTCGACTCGACCCGGCCGTCGAGCGTGACGACGGGGTTGTCGATCGCGGAGGCGAGCTCACGCCCGGCGACGGTCGCCGCGTGGTCGATGGTGTCGCGCACGGCCCCGTGCACCTGGGGTGCGCAGCGCAGCGAATAGGCGTCCTGCACGCGGGTGAAGCCGTGCGGCTTCGCGGTCATGTCGGAGCCCGCGAGCACCGCGCGCATGTTGGCCGCGGAATCCTTCTGACCGGGGTGCGGACGCAGCGTCTGGAGGTCGGCCGCGAAGACCGCGCCGGTGCCCGTCAGCCCCTCGACACTCATCGCCGCCGAGATGTCGGCGAGGGTCACCAGGGCCTGCAGGTCGGTGAGGGCGAGCACGAGCATCCCGAGCATGCCGTCGGTGCCGTTGATGAGGGCGAGGCCCTCCTTCTCGCGCAGTTCGAGCGGCGCGATGCCGGCCGCGGCGAGCGCCTCGGCGGCGGGCATGCGGGTGCCGGTGGCGTCGCGCACCTCTCCCTCGCCGAGCAGGGCCAGCGCGGAGTGCGCGAGCGGCGCGAGGTCGCCAGAGCAGCCGAGGCTGCCGTACTCGAACACGAGCGGGGTGATGCCGGCGTTCAGCGCGGCGGCGTAGGTCTCGGCGACGATCGGGCGCACGCCGGTGCGTCCGGTGGCGAGGGTCGACAGGCGCAGCAGCATGAGGGAACGGATGACCTCCCGCTCGACCTCGGGCCCGGAACCCGCCGCATGGCTGCGCACGAGCGACCGCTGCAGTTGGGCGCGCTGCTCGACCGGGATCTGCTTCGCGGCGAGCGCCCCGAAGCCGGTGGAGACGCCGTAGTGCGGGCGGGTGTCGGAGGCGAGCGCGTCGATCACGGCGCGGCTCTCGGCCATCGCGTTCAGGGCGGCCGGGCTCAGCTCGACCGGAGCTCCGTCGCGGGCCACGGCGACGACGTCGGCGAAGGAGAGGGCGCCGATCCCGATGGTAACGCTGGTCTTCATGGCTCAATCTCAGCGCGCGGTCCCACCGCCGTGCGGGGCTGGCGCGATAACCTGTCTGAGATACCAGACAGTTCGAGGTTCGATGGCCGACATCCCCGCCGCCCGCAATACCCTGCGCGTGCTCAGCTACCTGGCGCGCCGGAGCGGACCCGTGCGCGCCTCGACGCTTGCCCGCGATCTGGGGCTGCCGCGGTCATCCGTCTACCAGCTCATTCGCGTCATGCTCGACGAGGGCTATCTGGTGCACTACCCCGAGGACCGCGCCTACGGGCTCAGCGGCCTGCTCAGCGAGATCGGCTCGTCGAGCCTCCGCACCGCCCGTCTCGGACGCCTCGCCACTCCCCTGCTCGAGCGCCTGGTGACGGATGTCGGCGTGCCGGTCGTCGCACACCTCGGCGTGCTCAGCGCGGCCGACGTCATGTACGTGTCCCGGGTTCAGGGCTTTCGCGCCCCCACCACGGTGACGAGCATCGGCGTGCGCCTTCCCGCCCACCTGACTGCCACCGGGCGGGCGATGCTGTCCCGACTCCCGGCCGCGCAGGTGCGGGCGATCTACCCGCACCGTGACGCACTCGTGCTGCGCACCGGCAGCGAGCCGCGCACCCTCGCCGAGCTCGACCGCATGCTGGCGTCCACGCGCGAGCGCGGCTGGGCGACCGAGCGCGGCGACATCACGGCCGACTACTCCTCGGTCGCGGCCAGCGCCCTGGATCACAACGGGTACCCGGTGGCCGCCGTCGGGCTGACCTTCCGCGGTCTCGCCCTGGAGGAGGCGGACTGGCCACGCCTGGGCGAGGCTGTCGTCGCCACGGCGAACGCCCTCACGGCCCGCCTCCTCGGCCGCTCGTGATGACCGCCCCGGTCCCTGAGCCTGTCGAAGGGCTGAGCCTGTCGAAGGGCTGAGGCGGGACGCGCTCTAACCGCCGTACTTGGCCGTGTAGCTGAACACCGAACCGCCGTTTGCGCAGACGTCAGCGGCGATCTCGACGGCGGCGGCGTACCGCGCCGCGGTATCTCTGAATGTGCCGGGCGCAATGCCAGGGGTCTTCAGCGCTTCGATCATGAGCGGAATCTGTGTGTGGATGATTCCGGTGGTCTGGGGCTCGAGTTCGCCGAGACGCGTGGCTGCGGCAGTGATCGCCTTGCTCCATGCCTCCGCTGTCTCATCCGATCTGCGATATCCCTCGTCGGCGTTCAGAACGCTCGATGCGATTGTCGTGAGCCCATCGCAGGCGACGGAGAGGGCCGGGTCGACGACGAACCTGTCCGTGCTGAAAGTCACCGTGTAAGCGAAGGGAACCTCCGCAATGGTCCTGAGCTGGATGCCGAGCTTCCGTCCCACTGAGGCGGGAACGGCCACACGATAGGTTGCAGCTCCGCCGCACCCTCCATCGCGAGATCCGTGCTGATCGATCGCGAAAGAAACTGAGAATAAGCCCGAGCCCGAGCATGCCACTTCAATCTCGAGTGACCGAGCCCCCTTCGGCACGGTCACGACCTCGGCGGACCGCCCTGTCCCGCTGAATGACACGGGCTTCCATGCGGACGTGTCGACCACGGCCGCCGCGTGTGGCACCCGAACGGACTCTGCCGAACTGCACCCCGCGAGCGTCAGGGCGACGAGAGTGAGTCCAATGAAACGAGCGGCGTGTGAACGCATGATCCCCCTAGAATCCTGGATCATCCTGTCAGAGCAGTGCCCACAACGCGAGCATTCGTCGAACTGCCCAAGAAGGCTGCATCACGCGACGTTTCGACCACCATCTCGGGCAGTTCGCCGCGAGTTGCCCGAATATGCAGAGATCGGGCGCGCAAGGCCTGCATATTCGGGCAAGTCGATGAAACGCGCTACCGTGATCGCACACCCAGCACACACCGCAGTGTCGAAGGAGCCGACGGATGCCCGCATACGAGTTCGAGCCCGATGCGATCGTGATCGGAGCCGGCCTCGCCGGGCTGGTGGCGGCATCCGAACTGCTGCGCGCGGGCAAGCGGGTGACGATCCTCGAGCAGGAGCCGGAGGCGAGCCTCGGCGGCCAGGCCTGGTGGTCGTTCGGCGGGCTCTTCCTCGTCGACTCCCCCGAGCAACGCCGCATGGGCATCAACGACTCGCTCGAACTCGCCCGGCAGGACTGGTTCGGCTCGGCCGACTTCGACCGCGACGAGGATCTCTGGCCGCGCCGCTGGGCGGAGGCGTACCTGCAGTTCGCCGCCGGTGAGAAGCGCGCCTGGCTGAAGGAGCAGGGAATCAGCCTGTTCCCGGTGGTCGGCTGGGCCGAGCGCGGCGGCTACACGGCGACGCGACACGGCAACTCCGTCCCGCGGTTCCACATCGCCTGGGGCACCGGCACCGGCGTCGTCGGGCCCTTCATCGACCGGGTGCGCCAGGGCGTCTCCCTGGGCGTCGCTCGCCTGGAATTCCGGCACCGCGTCGACGAGCTGATCGTCGAGGACGGAGCGGTGGTCGGCGCGCGCGGAGTGATCCTCGCCCCGGATGACGCCGAGCGGGGCGCACCCAGCAACCGCGACGTGGTGGGCGAGTTCGAATCGCGCGCGCCCGCGGTGATCGTGACCAGTGGCGGCATCGGCGGCAACCACGACCTGGTGCGCGAGCAGTGGCCGCACCGGCTGGGCACTCCGCCCGAGCACATGCTCAGCGGCGTTCCCGCCCACGTGGACGGACGGATGCTCGGCATCAGCGAGCGCGCCGGCGCGCGGCTGATCAACGGCGACCGCATGTGGCACTACACGGAGGGCATCGCGAATCACAGCCCGGTGTGGGAGAAGCACGGCATCCGCATCCTGCCGGGGCCGTCATCCCTCTGGCTGGACGCGACGGGCACCCGCCTGCCGGTGCCGCTGTTCCCGGGGTTCGACACGCTCGGCACACTCGAGCACATCATGACCACCGGGCACGAGCACACCTGGTTCATCCTGACGCAGAAGATCATCGAGAAGGAGTTCGCCCTCTCCGGCAGCGAGCAGAACCCCGATCTCACGAACCGCGACTACCGTCTGCTGGCGAAGCGCATACTGGCCGGCGCGCCCGGGCCGGTCGAGAAGTTCAAGACCGACGGCGAGGATTTCGTGGTGGCGAACACGCTCGATGAACTGCTCGACGGCATGGAGATGCTGTCGCCCGAGGTGACGATCGACCGCGACCGGGTGCGGCTGGAGGTCGAGGCCCGCGACCGCGAGCTCGACAACGACTTCTCGAAGGACGCGCAGCTGGGCGCCATCCGCCAGGCGCGGCACTACCGCGGAGACAAGCTCATCCGGGTGGCATCACCGCACCGACTGCTCGACCCTAAGGCGGGCCCGCTGATCGCGGTGAAGCTGCACATCCTCACCCGCAAATCGCTCGGCGGCATCGAGACCGACCTCGAGGGTCGCGCGCTCGGGGCGGACGGCATCCCGATACCCGGCCTCTATGCGGCGGGTGAGGCGAGCGGCTTCGGTGGCGGGGGGATGCACGGCTATCGTTCCCTCGAAGGAACCTTCCTCGGCGGCTGCCTGTTCTCCGGTCGCGTCGCGGGGAGGGCCGTAGCCGACGCAAGGACCGCACCATGAGCAACTGGAATGACTCGATCATCACCGAGTTCCGCGCCAACGACGGCGTGGTGGGCGGCCCCTTCGCGGGCGCGCACCTGATGATCCTCACCACCACCGGCGCGAAGACCGGCGAACCCCGCGTGTCGCCGGTGATGCCGGTGCGCTACGACGGGCGGCTCTTCGTCGTCGCCTCCAAGGCGGGCGCCGACACCAACCCGGCCTGGTATCACAACCTCGTGGCGCACCCGACGGTGTTCGCCGAACTCTCGATCGAGGGCGGCGTGACCACCTATGACGCCACGGCAGTGGTGCTCGAGGGCCACGAGCGTCAGCGGGTGTTCGATGCGATCGCGACGACCAATCCCGGGTTCGCCGACTATCAGAAGAAGACCAGCCGCCTGCTGCCCGTGGTGGAGATCGTCCCGAAGCCCACCGAGCCCGAGCCCGCCGGGCACTGAGCGTGTCGGGCACTGAGCTTGTCGGGCGCTGAGCTTGTCGGAGGGGCTACTCGACGATGAGCCCGAGGTGACTCGCCAGGAGCGGTGCGAGCAGCGACAGCTGCCCCTCGTCGATGGTGACGCCGCGGGCACCGTCGAGCCCGTTCAGCGCGGCGAAGTCGCTGCCGCGCAGGTCGAGGTCACGGTTGGTCGAGCGGGTGAGGTCGATGGTGTCGATGCGGCAGTTCTTCAGCGCTACCCGGGTGGTCGTGGCGCCGCCGAGATCGAGGTCGGTGATGAAGCAGTCCTCGATCAGCACATCGGTGAGGGTGGAACCGCGCAGGTTGAGGTAGTCGATCTTGCCGCCGCGGATGTGCACCGCACGCAGCTCGGAGTCGAACAGCTCTGACGAGCCCCAGCGTGGCGACTCCAGCAGAACGTCACGCCAGGTGCTCCGCGGGGCACGCAGGATCGGAGCGAAGGATGCTGTCATCAGGCTGTCGAGGAAGCGCACACCGCGCATCCTGGTCTCGTTGAGCGTGACCGAAGCGAACTCGCAGTCGCGGAAGGTCGAACCGGTGAGATCGACATCTCCGAGATCTGCGTCACTGAAGCGCTGACCTTCATGGTCGCCACCCGGAAACAGCTCGTCGATGGCGGCGTCGATGACGCGGGGCCGTGGGATGTCGACCTTGGGTGCCGTGGTCGTCATCGCTGCAGGGACCATGATCGGCGCTTCACCAGCACGTGCCCCCGCTCCGTCGACACGCGCGTCCACGGGCCGGTCTCGTAGATCTGCGCGCTCTCGCCGAGCTTGTCCGAACCGAGGAAGCCGAGGCTCACCGCAGCGAAGGCGACGCCCGCCGGCACATACTCGAGGCCCGGGATTCCGCGTCCCCAGACCTCGGAACGCACCCGGTGCACGATCTGCTCGCCGGTGCCGGTCGGAACGGCCTCGGCGACCTCGGCGATCCCCTCGGCGGCGACCCGCTCCAACGGCGCCACCGGCGTCTCCTCGAGTCGCGCCCAGCCGCCGCGCGGCGGTGAGATCGCCGCCCAGGTGACCGTGTTCACCTGCATCGGCAGGCTGACGGTGACGGCGGCCGTGGGGTCGACGACCGCGGACTGCAGTCGCGTCAACCGTTCCAGCAGCGACCGCACCGGCACCACCGCGTCGAAGGTCTCCGCAGAACCGTCGGAGTTCGGGGTGAGCGCGAAGGTGCGCAGGCCGAGGATGGTGGGACTCTCGTCGAGCAGCCCGACCGGGAAGAACACGGCCACGTAGACGGCCAGCACCCCGGAGTCGGCGATCAGGCGAACGGAGCCGTCTTCGACGCGACCCGCACGACTGAGGAAGACCTGGAGGTCGGCGAGGGAGAGGGAGTCAACGAGGGTGAATGTCTGGCTCATGCGATCTCTTAAGCTAGCAGGGCCAGTTGCCAGCAGAGTGATCACTGAGTCACGACGGAGGATCCATGCCCGACCCGCTCGCCGAATTGCTCTCCGTGCTCGACCTCACCGACACTCACGCTCGCACCAGTGAGGACATCTTCATCGGCGAGAGCCAATGGATGCCGCAGGGCCGCATCTTCGGCGGCCAGGTGCTCGGGCAGTCGCTGGTGGCCGCGCAACGCACCATCGGCGACGAACGTCCGATCCACTCGATGCACGCCTACTTCCTGCGACCGGGCCAGATCGAGAAGCCGATCACGTTCTCGGTCGACCGAATCCACGACGGCCGGTCGTTCTCCACGCGGCGCACCCAGGCCTACCAGGACGGCCAGCCCATCCTGTCGATGATCGCGTCCTTTCAGACCGAGGATGTCGGCCTCGAGCACCAGATCGACATGCCGAGCGATCTCCCCGCCCCGGAAGACCTGCCGACGGCTGCCGAAGTACTCGGCGGCGTGGATCACCCCGTTGCGAAGGTCTGGGCGCACGAGCGCCCGTTCGACATGCGCCATGTGCCGTCATCCGTCTATTTCTCGGTCGATGGCCCGCACGTCGCCCACCAGGCTGTCTGGGTGAAGACGATCGGCCGGATGCCCGACGACCCCACCCTGCACCGCGCGGCGATGGCCTACGTGAGCGACTACACGATCCTCGAACCGATCTTCCGCCGGCACGGTGTGCCGTGGGCGACTCCGGGGCTCAAGGCGGCGAGCCTCGACCACGCGATGTGGTTCCACCGCTTCGGGCGCATCGACGAGTGGGTGCTCTATGTGCAGGAGTCCCCCACCGCGACCGGCGGACGCGGGCTCTCCCTCGGCCGCATGTACAGCCGCGACGGCAGACTACTGGCGAGCGTCGCCCAGGAGGGCACCGTCCGCACCGGGCCGCCGCCCGCACGCTGACCAGTCGGCACCGCGTCCGGGGCTACAGCGTGGTGCTCAGCAGCACGGTCCCGTCGCTCGCCGAGCGCACGTCGACCGTCCTGATCTGGTCCACCGCGAGGCTCGTCGTTCCCGAGGGCTCCGCGGCGCTGCCTGGGCGCGCGGACCAGGTCGCCACCTCGATGGAGCGGCCGCGGGCATCCGTCACGTACATGGCGTAATCGTAGGACTGCGGCGCAGACCCGCCGTAGCCGGGCGCCTCCCCCTCATCGAGGCCGTAGCTGCAGTCCATGTCGATGCGGGTGCCCCAGCCCTCGGAGATCAGACGGATGCTCGCCCGCAACGCACTCGGAGTGACCTGCTCCAGCGCCACCGTGCGACCGGGGCTCGCTGACGCTCCGGCGACGGGACCCGCGGGGGCCGCCGGTGCGAGCACCTGGGGCAGCACCACCGCGATCACGGCCACCGCCGCGGCGACGATGAGCGCGCCACCGGCGACGGCCGCGCGGGTGCGCAGCCTGCGCCGGCGGGCGGAACGCAGCATCCGTGGCCAGAGCGTGTCGGGCACCGGGATCGGGCGAGGGGTCTCGAGGATCGCCTCATCGGCCGGCACCGTGGCGAGCAGCGCAGGGATGCCGGCGAGTTCGGCGAGCGCCGCGGCGCAGCGCGGGCAATCCGAGAGGTGACGCTCGTACTCGCGGCGCTCTTCCGACGACAGCGAACCGAGCACGTAGGCGGCATCCCAGTCTGCGAATGGGTCCACTCCGGGGCGATCGTCGCCGTGAGTCGTCGGGCTCATTGGGTCACCCCCCTCTCCTGCAGGGCGAGGCGCAGCGCGCGGAGGGCGTAGTGCAGCCGTGACTTGACGGTGCCCGCGGGGATCTCGAGCTCGGCGGCGATCTCGGCGATCGACTGCCGCTGGTAGTAGGCGTGAACCACGACGAGGCGGTGATCGGTGGAGAGGGTGCCGAGAGCATCGGAGACCAGCCACGCGTCGAGGAGCGCGTCTGTGCCGTCATCCGTCGCCCGTTCCGGCAGCAGATCGGTGGCGAATTCATGGCGTGACGCGGCCGATCGCTTGGAGTCGATCACGAGGTTGCGGGCGACGGTGAACAGCCAGGCGCGGGCCGAGCCCGCGGTCTGATCGAGAACGGACGGCTTCGTCCAGGCCCGTACCAGGGTCTCCTGCACGATGTCCTCGGCGAAGTGACGGTCGCCGGTGAGCCACACGACGTAGCGCCACAGCGCGGGGCCATGCTCGTCGTGCAGGGCACGCAAGAGCTGGTCCTGGGTCTCCGGCATCGTTCACCTCCATCCATCACCACGAGACCGAAACGAATTCGGTTCAGATCTGAACCTCCGCAGCATGCGGCTCGTGGGACACATGAACGGTAGTCCACGCGGTGCCCACACCGCGCACAGACGGTTCACAGGCCAACCCAAGGGAACGGCAACAGCCCGACCGTAGGTTCGGCCCACCGACCACCATCGACTGGAAAGAGATCATGCGAACCCCTCACAAATACGCCCTGTCCGCGTTTGCCGGAGTATCGCTCGTCGGCGCACTCGCCGGATGCAGTGCCGCCGCCTCCACCGGATCGCCCGACACCTCGACGGCGGCCTCTCCCTCCGCCGACGCGTCCGACGACTCCACGACCTCGACCACCCTGAAGGACGGCAGCTACACCGAGGACGGCGAGTACAACTCCCCGGGCGGCGAGGAGAAGATCGAGGTGAAGGTGACCCTCGCCGGTGGCGTGATCACCGCGGTCACCGTCACCAGCGACCCCTCGAACGACGCCACCGCCAAGCAGTATCAGGCCCAGTTCATCAAGGGCATCAGCGCCGAGGTGGTCGGCAAGAAGATCGACAGCCTCTCCGTCTCCAAGGTCTCCGGCTCCTCGCTCACCAGCATGGGCTTCAACGCCGCGATCAAGAAGATCGAGGCCGACGCGAGTGCCTAGCCTGCACTTCTCGGCGATCGGCACCGACTGGCAGATCGACACCGTTCTGCCGGTCGGTGCCGACCTCGAGGCGCGGCTGCACTCCCGCATCGACGACTTCGACCGTACGTATTCGCGGTTCCGTGCCGACTCCCTGGTCAGCGCTGTCGCCGAGATCGCCGGCAGCCACCGGTTTCCGGATGATGCGTCCCGCCTGTTCGACCTCTACGACGGTCTCTTCGACAGCACCCACGGAGCGGTGACCCCCCTGGTCGGCCGCGCGCTGGAGCAACTCGGCTACGACGCGCGCTACTCCCTCACCCGCCGCGGCCCCGGGATGCCGGCCCCCGACTGGGCAGACGAGGTCGCCCGCGCGGGCAACACCCTGGTCACCCGCTCCCCCGTGCTCATCGACGTCGGGGCCGCGGGCAAGGGCTACCTCGTCGACCTCATCGGCGAGCTGCTGCACGAGGGCGGTGTCCATACGTTCGTCATCGATGCGAGCGGCGATCTTCTGGTCTCGGGACCGGAGGCGACCGCGGTCGGCCTCGAGCATCCATTCGACCCGTCGCTGGCGATCGGCGAGGTCAGCCTCGCGAACCGCTCGATCTGCGCCTCGGGCTCGAACCGCCGCGTGTGGGGTGAGGGATTGCACCATATCCTCGATGGCCGCACGGGCGAGCCGACCCGCGACGTGATCGCCACCTGGGCGATCGCGGACACCGCGCTGCTCGCCGACGGACTCGCGACGGCCCTGTTCTTCGCCGATCCGGCCGAGCTGGCCGAGACCTTCGAGTTCGAGTGGGTGCGGGTCTTCTCGACCGGAACCGCCGAGCGCTCCGCCGACCTCCCCGGGAGACTGTTCACATGAGAACGTTCCTCGACCGCCTGACCGGCCGCGTCACCATGTACCGCCTGATGCTCTACGTGCTCAGCGGGATCTTCGTGATCGCCCTGGTGCTGTCGTTCATCCCGGGCGGCCTCGCGTACCAGCCGCTGCAGCTGATCGCGAGCCTCGCGGTGCTGCTGGTCGCGACCTATCTCTCCAATCGGCTGTTCGCGCTCATCTTCCGGGTGAGACCGCACGCGGAGTCGTCGAACATCACGGCGTTCCTGCTGCTGTTCCTGTTCTTCCCCACCGTCGAACCGCAGGGCCTCGGGATTCTGGCCCTCATCGCGGTCATCGCCAGCGCCTCCAAGTATCTGCTGGCCATCCGCGGTCGGCACATCTTCAACCCGGTCGCCATCGCCGCGGTGATCATCGCGCTCACCCAGTTGAGCGGGGCGACGTGGTGGGTGGCGACGCCGTACCTGCTCGCGCCGGTGGCCATCGGCGGCTTCCTCGTGGTCTATCGCACGCGGCGCTTCGCCCTGGTCGGACTGTTCCTGCTGATCGCCTTCGTGCTCAGCACGCTGCGCTTCACCCTGGGTGGGATGGATGTCGCGACCGCCGCCTGGACGGTGGTCGGCTCCGCCCCGCTGGTCTTCTTCGCCGTGTTCATGCTCGACGAACCGCTGACCCTGCCGCCGCTGCGCTGGCAGCAGCTCGTCTTCGCGGCCCTGGTGGCCGTGCTCTATTCGGTGCCGTACGTCATCGGCCCGTTCCGCACGTCTCCCGAACTCGCCCTCGTGGTGGGCAACGTGCTCGCCTTCGCCTCCGGGCAGCGGCGGTCGGTGCGGCTGCGGTACGTCGGCAGTCGGCAGCTGACCCCGGGCGCTCGGGAGCTCGAGTTCGCGGCATCCGCACCGCTGCGGTTTCGGCCGGGTCAGTATCTGGAGCTCGCGCTGCCGCACAGCAAGGCCGACAGCAGGGGCGTGCGCCGCACCTTCAGCATCGCGTCGGCGCCGGGCGCCGAGCAGGTCGCAGTGGGCCTGCGGTTGCCCGAGGAGTCGAGCACCTTCAAGCGGCAGTTGCGCACACTCGAGCCCGGCACGACGCTGCGCGCGACCGCCGTCGGCGGTGATTTCACGCTGCCGACGGATGTGCGGGTTCCGTTGCTGCTGGTGGCCGGCGGCATCGGGATCACCCCGTTCGTGAGCCAGCTGCGGCACCTCGCCGACTCGGGCGAGCAGCGCGACATCGTGCTCGTGTACGCGGTCTCCTCCAGCGAGGAACTCGCCTACGCGGAGGAGCTCGCGGCAAGCGGTCTGCCGGTGCTGGTCACCGCACCGACCGCCCCCGCCGGCATGCCCGACGCGTGGGAGTACCTCGGCCCCGGCCGCCTCGATGCGTCACTGCTGGTCTCGCGCGTGCCCGACCTCACCGCCCGCACGGCCTACGTGTCCGGTCCGCCGGCACTGGTCACCTCGCTGACCCGTCAGCTGCGCGAGCTCGGGGTGCGCCGCATCCGCACCGACTACTTCAGCGGGTACTAGCTACTCCTGCGGGCACTGACTGCTCCCGCGACACCCGCGTCCGGCCTCCCCCGAACGAAGTGCCCTATGCACGAAATGAGTTCTGTGCGAAATGAGTTCTGCGGCAGCTAGCCGCGGGCCTTTCGGCGGGCGAGGATGATCGCGGCCGTCCCACCGCCGAGCAGCAGCAGTCCGACGATGATCGGCAGGGTGGCATTGGCCCCCGTTGCCGCGAGCTCCGCGGGGTCGCCCGCAACCGCGGTCGTCGCCGCGACCGTGATGGTCACCGTCGAGGTGACCGGCGGCGCCGCGAGGCGGGCGAGGTCGACCTGGAGGTACTCGCCGTCGTCCTGCGTGCCGTCGGCCAGGATCTTCGGGTCGAGAACGTAGGGGTTCGCCGAGCCGGCGACGATGCCCTTCACCCCGAAGTCGCTGTCATTCGAGATCATCAGTTTCGTGCCGCCGTCGATCGGGTAGATGCCCTCGATCTTGTCGTGACCGAAGAACGTGCCGGCCGGGTCGAGCTTCGCGAGCGCCGCGCTCAGGTCGAGCTTCAGCGTCTTGGTCACCGGGGTGATGCCGGCAGTGATGAGTGTGCTCCGCGCCGCTACGGTCGAGAGCGCGGCGCCCTGAGCGGTAGCGAGCTTCTCGATCGTGCTGCCCGCGATGAGGAGCCCACCCGCGGCACCGTCGTACGTCGCGCCGGGGACGGTCGAGAGCGGGCCGACATCCGTCGCACCGGTGAGGTCGATCGAGTAGATCATCTTCGAGTTCGCTGCCGGCGGCAGGTTGCCGTCGCGCTCGTCGACGAGGAACTCGGTGTTCGAGACAGCGGTGATCTCGCTCGACGCGATGCCCTTCGTTCCGGGATCGGAGAGCTGGTAGATGTACTCGTGCAGCTCGCCGGTCGCGAGCGTCACGGTGACGATGCGTGTCGCAGTGACCGTCTTGGCGTTGATGCCCGCCAGGTCGGTCTGGTTGATGGCGCTCTGCATGAGTCCGACGAGCGTGCTGCCGTCCGGGGTGAGGGTGAGACCCTCCATGCCCTGGTTGGGGGTGCGCTTCTTCAGTTCGGCGGGCAGGGTGCCGTCGAACGGCGAGTACCCGCCGATCTTCGTGCCGCTCGCATCGAAGTGCCAGATGTACGGGCCGTATTCGTCCGAGACGAAGAAGGTGCCGTCGGCCATCGCGACCAGGCCCTCCGAGTCGAAACCGTTCGCCGACGCGGGAAGCACGGTGCCGTTCAGGTCGACGATGGTCTCGCCGGTCGAGGCCTCGGTGTTCACCTGGCCGTTCAGCGGCGTGCCGTCTGCAGCCTTCAGCGGGATGCTGCGCACGAGGTCTGCGCGCCCGTCGACGAGCGCGAACTCGCCGATGGCGGGGGTGAAGCTCGGGACGGCCTCCACCTTCTGCTTGCTCACGCCGTCGACGTTCGGGCCGCGGTCGGTCAGTCCGTAGACGTGGCCGGCGACACCCGGAACCGGGACGACGGATGACCCGTAGCCGCTGCCCGAGATCGGCACACCGTTGAACGAGCCCAGGGCCGGTAGATGGGTCTTGTAGAGCCTGACGGCGTCGGAGCTGGAGACGGTGAAGGAGTCTTGACCGACGAAGCCGGGTTTCGGGGTGTAGGTGAAAGTACCGTCGGGGCCGATCGTCACGGCGCCGTTGCTCGGGGCGCTGTGCCCCACGACCGCCCTCGTGTATCCGGCGGTGCTGCCCAAGGCGTTTCCGCTCACGGCGCTGCCGGGGCTCGTGCTGAAGCTCGTCGGACCCGCCGCGGTCGCGGTGAGCGCCGGTGCGACACAGAGGATGCCCACCAGGGTGGCGACGGTGGCGATCGGCAGGGCGCGTGAAGACTTCGGCATCGTTCTCCTCGAACGTCGGGTGACACGACGTCGAATCGAACCGAACCGCGTCGCAGAGCGCTCCGACCGTAGGGAAAGCGGATGGACGGAAACCGAGGAGCGGGTTAACGCAGTGTGACGCCCTTCGACACTCTCAGGGACCGTACGGCTCGTGAGCGTGCCGAAGGCGGCTTACCTGCGCTTGGTGAAGCGGATCGGGTCGTCGAGGAACGGCTCCCAGGCTGCACGCTCGTAGTCGCGGATGCGCCGGGGCCGCATCGTCTCGCGGTCGACCAGCACCAGCGTCGTCGCCGCCTTGGTGAACAGCAGGGCAGGCTCGCTGCCGGCCGGCGACCACACCTCGTAGCAGATCTCGAAACTCGCGCCCCCGAGTTGGGCGATCCAGATCTGGATGTCCAGCGGCTGGCGCATGTACGGGATCGGCAGCAGGTACTCGACCTCCTGGCGCGCGATCAGGCTCAGCGTGTCGGCGCCGGGACTCGCGTCGAGCACCGCGGTCGACGCACCGGCCAAGCGGATGTCCGGCTCGTCGGTGCCCACGGCATCCGTCCAGAACGCTTCGATACGCGCCTCTTCGAGAAGGCGCAGCATGTCGGCGTTGTTGACGTGCCCGTACCCGTCGAGGTCTGCCCAGCGAAGTCGGGTGGGCACGTGCAACCGTGCCATCGACTAGTCCCGGGTCAGCTTGCGGTAAGCGGAACGGTTCGGCTTCGCCGCATCCGGTCCGAGGCGCTTGATCTTGTCTTCCTCGTAGGCCTCGAAGTTTCCCTCGTACCAGTGCCAGTAACCGGGCTTCTCGGCCGTTCCCTCGTAGGCCAGGATGTGCGTGGCGATGCGGTCGAGGAACCACCGATCGTGAGTGATGACCACAGCACAGCCGGGGAACTCGAGCAGCGCGTTCTCGAGGCTGCCGAGGGTCTCGACGTCCAGGTCGTTGGTGGGCTCGTCGAGCAGGAGGAGGTTGCCGCCCTGCTTGAGCGTCAGCGCGAGGTTCAGGCGGTTGCGCTCACCACCGGAGAGCACACCGGCCTTCTTCTGCTGGTCGGGACCCTTGAAGCCGAACTGCGAGACGTAGCCGCGCGAGGGGATCTCGGTCTTGCCGACCTGGATGTAGTCCTGCCCGTCGGAGACGACCTCCCACAGGGTCTTCTGCGGGTCGATGCCGCCGCGGTCCTGGTCGACGTAGGAGATGTCGACCGTCTCGCCGATCTTCAGGTCACCGCCGTCGAGCTTCTCGAAACCGGTGATGGTCTTGAACAGCGTCGACTTACCGACACCGTTCGGGCCGATCACGCCGACGATGCCGTTGCGCGGCAGGGTGAAGCTGAGGCCGTCGATGAGCACACGCCCGTCGAAGCCCTTCTCGAGCTTCTTGGCGTCGATGACCTGGGATCCGAGGCGAGGACCGACGGGGATGACCAGCTCCTCGAAATCGAGCTTCCTCGTCTTCTCCGCCTCGTTGACCATCTCCTCGTAGCGGGCCAGGCGCGCCTTCGACTTCACCTGGCGGCCCTTGGCGTTGCTGCGCACCCATTCGAGTTCAGAGGAGAGACGCTTCGCGAGCTTGGCGTCCTTCTTGCCCTGCACTTCGAGGCGGGCGCCCTTCTTCTCGAGGTAGGTCGAGTAGTTGCCCTCGTACGGGTAGAGGTGCCCACGGTCGACCTCGGCGATCCATTCCGCGACGTGGTCGAGGAAGTACCGGTCGTGAGTGACGGCGAGCACGGCGCCGTGGTACTGGGCGAGGTGCTGCTCGAGCCAGAGCACGCTCTCGGCGTCGAGGTGGTTGGTGGGCTCGTCGAGCAGCAGCAGGTCGGGCTTCTGCAGCAGGAGCTTGGTGAGGGCGACGCGACGCTTCTCACCACCGGAGAGGTTGGAGACCTGGGCGTCGCCGGGCGGGGTGCGGAGAGCATCCATTGCCTGCTCGAGCTGGGAGTCGAGGTCCCAGGCGTCGGCGGCATCGATCTCGCCCTGCAGGGTGCCCATCTCTTCGAGCAGTGCGTCGAAGTCGGCATCGGGGTCTGCCATCGCCAGGGAGACCTCGTTGAAGCGGTCGACCTTGGCCTTGATCGGGCCGACACCCTCCTGCACGTTCTCGAGCACCGTCTTGGTCTCGTCGAGTTCGGGCTCCTGCATCAGGATGCCGACGCTGAAGCCCGGGCTGAGGCGGGCCTCGCCGTTGCTCGGGGTGTCGAGTCCGGCCATGATCTTGAGAATCGTGGATTTTCCCGCACCGTTCGGCCCGACCACGCCGATCTTGGCGCCGGGGAGGAACGACATCGTGACGTCGTCGAGGATGAGCTTGTCGCCGACCGCTTTGCGGGCGCGGACCATCGTATAAATGAATTCGGCCATGAGAAGAGTTTAGGTGGCCCGGATGGGAGCTCCCGCCGCAGCATCCGTGCTCGCTAGCATCGCGCCATGGGCACATGGAGTGGCGACCCCTTCGGCAACGACTCGGCGGTGGACTGGACCGACCAGCTGGGGGACGCAACGGACTGGAGCGGGGTGCGCGAAGCGCTGCAGGACATCGTCGACACCGACGACTACATCGACGCCGAGGTCTCGAGCATCGCGATCGCCGCGGTGGCGGTCGTCGCGTACGGTCTCGGCTTCACCGCGGTGACGGGGGTGCCGGATGCGGCGGCGGGTTTCGTTGCCCGGGTCGGGCCGCCGCCCACGGCACTGAGACCGCTCGCCTTCTCGGCCCTTGCCGCAGCAACGTCCCCGGTCACCGAACTCGCCGAGCTCTGGATGGAGGGCGGCTCCGCCGACTGGGACACGGCGAATGCGCAGCTCGAGGCGTTTCTTGGCGGGCCGTACTGACCCGGTCAGGAGGAGTCGGCCGTCAAGATGTCGAGCAACTCGCCGAGCTGACCACGCTGGGCGTCATCCAGCGGTGAGAAGAGGGTGCGCAGCACTCCCGCCGCCACTCGATGACCGTCGTCGAGCGCGGTTCGGCCCGCGTCTGTGAGGGAGTGCTCCATCCGGCGCCCTCGGCCCGCCGTTCGCACCACGAGACCTCGGGACACCAGCCGGTTTGACAGGGTTCCGAACGCCTGATCGCTCTGGAACGTCGCACCGGCGAGGTCATGACCTGACGCCCCTGGCATCCGATCGATGGCGCGGAGTGCGTCCCACTGCACGAGGCTGACCCCCGCATCGCGAAGCGCCGCGTCCATCGTTCGATGGTTGCGATACTGCGCGCGCTTGATGGTCTGCCCGAGCACTTCCAGGTTCGTCATCACGGTGCTATCGTATCAGCATAGGTATATAAACATGTTGATTTAGGAGCACGATGTCAACCACTCTCCCTCCCGGCCTTCCGCTGATCGAGACCGGCGCCACTACGGCACGCACGGCACTGATCCTTCACGGCGGTGGGGGCCCGCAGACGGTCACGCCCATTGCGCAGCACCTCGCCGCAACCATGCACACTCTGTCACCGACACACCCGGGATGGGACGGCACCGCCCGACCCGACTCCATCGCGTCCATCGCCGACCTCGCGGCCGGCTATCTCGCGCTGCTCGCCGATCGCGGTGAACGCGATGTCGTGGTGATCGGCTCCTCCATCGGCGGATGGATCGCTCTCGAGATGGCCATCCAGGCCGCGGCCGACACGCGATACGCAGGGCTGGTCGGCGCGGTGATCGACATCGATGGTGTCGGTGCGTCAGTGGACGGCGAGCCCATTGCGGATTTCTTCTCGCTCGACCCGCGACAGCTCGCCGAGGTCGCCTGGCACGATGCCGACCGCGGCTATCGAGACCCGGCCCAGTTCACCGACGAGCAGCGCGCGATCCAGCAGGGGAATGCACGCACGATGGCCGTGATCGCCGGCGCGGGCATGAGCGATCCAACCCTTCTCGATCGCCTCGGCTCGGTGACGGTTCCGACCCTGATGGTCTGGGGCGCGAGCGACGGTGTCGTCACCCCGGCATACGGACGCGCCGTCACCAAAGCGACGCCAGGGGCCGAGTTCGTTGAGATCGCGGAGGCTGGGCACCTTCCGCACCTCGAGGCACCGGACGCGACCTGGGCCGTGATCGACCGCTTCCTGGCCAGGGACTGAGCGGCCTCGAGCCGCCGCACGTCCACCGAGCGAGCTCTAGGCGAGCGGCCTACCAGTCGGTCGCTCTACCAGTCGGTCGCTCTACCAGTCGGTCGCTCTACCAGTCGGTCGCTCTACCAGTCGATCGGGCGGGTCTTGCCGACCAGGCAGGTGCCGTTCGCAAGGGCCTTCTGCACCGAGCTGGCGTAGCCGGCGCCGCTGCGCTGCCCGAGGAGACACTCCCCGCCGATCTTCACCGAGAACAGGATCGAGTCGACGGTGCCGCCGATCGCGGTCTTGTCGGGGGTCACCTGCATGTCGGCCTTGGCAAACCCCGACGCCACGAGATTGTCGACGATGTCCCGACCGTTCGCCGAACCGTTGGCGCCGATCAGCTTCGCGTTGACGAGATCGAAGAAGGGCTTCTCCTGCTCGGCAGTACCGTTCGGCACCATCGTCGGGCCCAGGCTTGGTGTGGGCGTCGGGGTGGGCGTCGCTGTGGAGGTGGTCGGCATCGGCACTGGCGGGCTCGAGGTGCAGCCCGCGAGTGCGCTGACCGCCAGCACCGCGACCCCGAGGGCGACGACCGCGCGGAACCCTGCCATCGTGCGTTCTCCCCCGGTGCTATGACGGCGGGCGCGAGAGCGCCGGCCGCAACGATTCTAGAGCGAAGCACGGCGCTCGACCTGGATACCGACCGCTAGAACGGCACCGGCAGACTGGCCGTCGCCCAGGTCTCCGTCGCTGCGGCCTCGGGCTGATCAGATGCTTCGGCGTTCTCGGCGTCGGGCTGCGCGCTGGGCTGCCCGTCGATCGCAGGGTCCGTTGTGGCGTCGGCGGGGTCATCCGTCGGTGGCGTGCTCGCAGCCGAGTTCACGATGTTGCGCGTGAACGACGCGGTGCCCCAGCTGAGGTCGTGACCGATCGAATCGGCATCCACCTCGACGTTGGTGCCGGTCTTCTCGGCGCTGGTCCAGTCGCGGATGCGCAGGCGGCCGGTGGTGACGATCCGGTCACCCTTGCTGATCGAGGCGGAGATGTTCAGCGCGAGCTGGCGGAATGCGGTGATGGTGTACCAGTTGGTCTCGCCATCGACCCACTTCGCCTCCCGGCGGTCGTAGCGGCGCTGGGTGGAGGCGAGCCGGAAGCTCGTGATGGGCAGTCCCTCGCTGGTGACGAGGTGCCGGGGCGGGGTGGCGACGAGGCCGGTGAGAGTGATGATGTCAGTCATGGGACGAGTGTGCGACGAGCTCGGGAGCCGCGAAACCCGCCGCCTCCGGATTGGGGAGGCGGCGGATCATCCGCTGCCTGTGAGGGATGAGAGCGAGTCACCCACAGCGGAAACCCGTGCACCGAGTGTGCAGTCGTGGCGGGTGTCGACCTGCCGGCACCCGCCACAACTACGCACTCGACGAAGCACCTAGAGCGGCGTCACCGTGGAGCCGTGCGGACCGAGCTCCACCCCATCGACCGTGACCGACTCGGCGGAGTGGTTGAGCACGAAACGGAAGCCGCCGCGCTCGAGGATCTCCACGTGCTCGGGCGGTGCGGCGGGCAGTTCCGGTAGCGCGGAGTCGAGCACCGCGCCGAGCACGGAGGCGAGGTCATCCGGTGCCGTGCCGACGTACCAGCCGACGCCGTCGCCGAACGAGTGGCGCGTGATCGCGGGCAGACCGTCGAGCATGCCACCGACGAACGTCGACAGCACCTCGGCGCCGCCACGGGTGTCGATCACCTCGCCCCACTCCTGCGCGCGCCCCGCGGCGAGCCCCGCGAGCATGAGCGTCGGCACCTCCCCGCCGCTGAGCGACGGCTCGGCCGGAGGAGTGAACTCCTCGATCCGGATGCCGAGCACCGGCTGCAGCGCGCCAAGATATCCGCCGGGCACGACGTGCAGATCCGCATCGAGGATGGCGGACTGGTAGCCCACCACCAGGTGTCCGCCGCCGGAGACGAACTCGGCGAGCGCGGTCTGCGCCGACTCCCCCAGCACGATGGTGGCGGCCGCGACCACCACCCGGTACCCACTGAGGTCGCTCGACGGATTCACGAAGTCGACCAGCACGCCGCGGCGCCACAGCTCGGTGTACCAGCGGAAGACGATCCGCACGTAGGAGAGCTGGGCCGGGGTCGCCTGCTGCTCGAGCGCCCACCAGCTGTCCCAGTCGAACAGGAGGGCGACCTGCGCCGAGAGTGTCGCCCCGATCACCGGGCTCAGGGTCTCGAGTTCGGCACCCAGCGCGACCACCTCGCGGAAGATGCGGGTGTCTTCCCCCGCGTGCGGCACCATCGCCGAGTGGAACTTCTCCGCACCCGCCGCGGACTGCCGCCACTGGAACTGCATGACCCCGTCCGCACCGCGTGCCACGGCCTGCAAGCTGAGGGCGCGGTACATACCCGGCGGTTTGGCGGCGTTGCGCGGTCGCCAGTTGACCGCGCTGGTCGACTGCTCCATCAGGATCCACGGCGCTCCCCCTCCGAGCGAACGCATCAGGTCGCGGGTCATCGCCGCGTAGGCGGGCGCCGCCGGATCGGCGGGGTCGACGTAGTGGTCGTCGGAGATGAAGTCCAGCTCCGGCGCCCAGGCCCAGTAGTCCCCACCCTTGAAGAAGCCCATGAAGTTGGTGGTGATCGGGATGCCCGGCGTCACCTCCCGCAGGATGGCCGCCTCGGCGCGGTACACACCGAGCCACGCGTCAGACGAGAACCGGTCGAAGTCGAGCAGCTGCGTCGGATTCGGGAAGGTGGGCATCGCCCGCGGCGGCATCACCTCGGCGAAACTGCCGTATGCCTGCGACCAGAACGCCGTTCCCCAGGCCCGGTTGAGCTCCCCGACAGTGCCGTATTTCGCCTCGAGCCAGGTACGGAAGGCCGCCGCCGACTCGTCCGAGTAGTCGTGCGGCACGTGGCAGGCGAGCTCGTTGTTGACGTGCCAGGCCTCGAGCCCCGGATGCGTGCCGTAACGCTCGGCGATCGCCCGCACCAGCCGGTCTGCGTAGTGACGGTAGGTGGCCGAGCTCGGCGAGTACTGCTGCCGGCTGCCGGTTCCGAGCCGCACGCCGTCTGCGGTGACGGGCAGGACATCCGGATGCGCCAGGGTCAGCCACGGCGGCGGCGATGCGGTGGCCGTCGCGAGGTCGATGCGGATGCCACCCGCGTGAAGCCGGTTCAGGATGTCATCCAGCCACTCGAACTCGAATCGCCCGTCCTCGGGTTCGAGCTTCGCCCACGAGAACACGCCGACCGTCGCGACGGTCACCCCGGCCTTCTGCATGAGCCGCACGTCGTCGTCCCAGACCTCCCGCGGCCACTGCTCGGGGTTGTAGTCTCCGCCGTACCAGATGCGGTTCATCCCTTCACCCCTCCCGTGGCGAGCCCCGACTGCCAGTAGCGCTGCAGGAACAGGAAGGCGATGATCAGCGGCAGGATCGACACGAACGAGCCGGTCAGGACCGTCGAGAACAGCACCTGCGCACCCCCGCCGGCGGAGGCGGTCGCCTGCCACTGCGCCAGCCCGACCGTCACCGGGAAGAGCGACGGGGTATTGAGCATGATCAGGGGGAGGAAGTAGTTGTTCCACGTCGCGACCAGCTGGAACAGCAGCACCGTGACGATGCCGGGCGCCAGCAGCCGCGCACCGATGGTGGCGAAGATGCGCAGCTCACCGGCGCCGTCGATGCGCGCCGCCTCGAGCAGGCTGTCGTCGACCGATTCGGAGGCGTAGACCCGCATCAGATAGACGCCGAACGGGCTGACGAACGAAGGAAGGATGATCGCCCACACCGAATCGGTGATGTTGGCGGCCGCGAACAGCAGGTAGGTCGGGATCGCCAGCGCCGTGAGCGGCACCATGATCGACCCGAGCACCAGCGCGAACACGGCGCTGCGCCCGCGGAAGTTGTACTTCGCCAGCGCGTAGCCGCAGGCCGTCGCCAGCACCGCGGCACCGACCGCGCCCACCACCGCGTAGAGCACGGTGTTGAGCAGCCACTGCACGAATACGCCGTCCTGGAAGGTGAACAGGTTGGCGATGTTCGCGAAGAACTCGAAGGTGCGGCCGAAGGCGAGACCGAAGGTGGTGAACAGATCGCTGTTGTCTTTGGTGCTCGACACGAAGAGCCACACCAGCGGCACCAGGAAGTAGATCATCGTGATCCAGACGATGACCGTCAGGATGTTGCTGCGCTTGTTCGATCGCAGGTGACGTCGGGATTTCGGCTTCGAGATGACGAGCGCACCTTTGCGCGCTGACAGGGCGGGCACGCTCATGACAGCCGCTCCTTCCGGTTGGTCGCGGTCTGCACCACGAAGGAGACGATCATGATCACGATGCCGAGCAGGAAGGCGATCGCCGCCGCGTAGTTGATCTCCTGGTTCTTGAACGCGACGTTGTAGGCATAGAGGTTCGGCGTGAAGTCGCTGCCGATCGCGTTCGGCGCGATAGTGAAGAGCAGGCTCGGCTCGTTGAAGAGCTGGAACGAGCCGATGACCGAGAAGATGACAGTGAGGATGATGGCCTGTCGAATCGCCGGCAGCTTGATGCTCCAGGCCACCCGGAACTGGCCGGCGCCGTCGATCTCCGCGGCCTCGTAGAGTTCCTCGGGGATCGAGCGCAGGGCCGCGTACAGGATGATCATGTTGTAGCCGATGAACTCCCAACAGACGATGTTCATCGTCGAGCCGAGCACATTGCCGGGCGAGAGCAGGTTCGGCGCCGTGAGACCGAGCCCGTGGAACAGCTGCGTGATCAGGCCGAAGTCGGTGCCGTACAGGTAGCCCCACATCAGAGTGGCGACGACGCTCGGCACCGCATAGGGGATGAACACGAGCAGACGCACGATACGCCCGCCGCGCAGCCGCTTACTGTCGATCGCCAGCGCGAAGAAGATCGACGCCGCGAGCATGATCGGCACCTGGATGAGGAGGAACAGGGCGACCCTGCCCAGTCCACTCCAGAAGCTCGGGTCTTGCAGGGCCCTGGCGTAGTTGCCGAGGCCGGTGAAGACCTCGCCGCCGACGAGCTGCGAGGAGAACAGGCTCAGGTAGGCGGAGTAGATGAGCGGAGCGATGAACATCGCCGCGAAGACGACGAGGAAGGGGATGGTGAGGATCCAGGCGGCACGCGTCTGGGCCCCATGCAGCAGGCGCGACCGGCGGCGCGCGTCGAGAACGGTCATTGTTCTTCTTCTTTCCACGGATGGGGCCGGCCCGGGTCCGCAGACCCGAGCCGACCAGGTCGGGCCTTACTTGACGGTGAAGCCCTGCTGCTTTCCGTAGGCGACGACCTTGTCCTGCCACGCCGTCAGCGCGGCCTTGAGGTCGCCATGATCGGCGATCGCCTTACCGAGGGTGTCTCCGTAGCTGGAATTGACGTAGTCCATGTAGGGCAGCCACTCGAAGTCCTTGTCGACGGTCTCGGAGACCCCCGCGAAGAATTCGTTGACCTTCTGACCGCCGTAGAACTCGCTGGTCTGATCGGTGAACTCGGGGCTCTCCAGGGTGGCCTTCTTGACCGGGAACAGGAACTGCTGGTTGGCGAGCGCCAGAGTCGACGCCTCGTCGTTGTTGATGAACTTCGCCAGCTCGTAGGCGGCGATCGGGTTTTTCGTCGTCGACATGACCGCGTCAGACGATCCGCCCCAGTTGCCGGAGATGTCGGCACCTGCGGTGTACTGCGGGATCTTGCCGGCCCGCCACAGGCCGCTGGTGTTCTTCACCGTGCCCTGCAGGAACACGGGGCCCCATGCCGCGACCAACCAGCTGGCGTATTTGTTCTGCGCCAGGCCCTGGTAGTACGCGTCGGTGAAGTCCGGATCGGTCGAGACGAGGTCTTTGTCGATCAGGCCCTGCCAGTACGACACCACCTTCTGGTTCGTCTCCGAGTCCAGATCGACGCCCACCGTCTTCTTGCCGTCGTAGCTGAAGGGCTTCGCCCCGGCCTGCCAGAAGAAGCTGATCAGCTGGAACATGTCGTTGCCCGGCATGTTCGTGATGTACGAGCCGGTCTTGGACTTGACCGCCTCGGCGGCCGTCGCGAAGTCGTCCCAGGTGGCGGGAGCGCCATCCAGTCCGGCTTTCTTGAAGATGTCGTCGCGGTACAAAGTGCCAAGCGGACCCGAGTCCTGTGGCACCGCCCACACTCCGGCATCGTTGGAGACCTGCTTCCACACCCAGTCGACGTACTCGTCGCCGAGCTTGTCAGCACCGTACGGCGTGAGGTTGAGCAGGCTCTTGGTCTGGTTGAACGAGGCGATGTAGTTGAACTCGACCTGCGCGACATCCGGAACACCCTTGCCCGCCTTGAGAGCAGAGCGGAGCTTCGGGTAGTGCTGGGCACCACCGGTGGTGTTCACCAGCTTCACCTTGATCTTCGGGTACTTCTTCTCGAACAGGTCGACCTCCTTCTGGAGGTCGGGCACCCAGCTCCAGAACGTGAGGGTGGTGGGGGTGTCCATGGCCTTGTCGATCTCCGACTGGGTGACCGGCTTGGATGACGTCGCTGATCCCGTCGACGGGGAGCAACCGGTGAGCGCGAGTGCCGCCACGATCGCGACGGCTCCCAGCTTCATTGCTGTCTTGCGTCCGTTTCTCATGATCTCTTTCGGTGGTGGGGGTTCGGGTTACTCGGTCGAGTCACCCGTCGCCTCGAGCACAACTGCAGACCTTCGCTCGAGGAGTATGGAGTCGCCCGCGGCGTAGCTCACGCCCGAGACGAGGTCGCGCACCGCGAAGGGCGCGACGATGGTGGCCGGATCGGCCGACCAGTTGGAGGCGAAGACCACCGCGTGGCCATCCGCCGTTCCGGTCGACACCGTCACGCTGTCGCCGGCCGTCCAGCGTGCCCGGGCGGTGTCCGGCACGAGCCAGCGACCGAGGCTGCGGCCCAGCGCCGGGTTGGGCACGGTCGCCACATAGCTGACGTTGCCCGCGCCGTACGGGGTGCTCGTGACCGCGGCATCCGCTCCCAGCTCGGTCGGGGCGAACCGCGCGAGCACTTCGGGCTGGTCCCCCGCGTCGCCGTCCAGCTGCAGGATGTCGACCCAGCCGAGCCCCGCTGCGCCCGGCTCGAGCACCAGGGCTCCGTCGGCGCTGCCGACCGCCAGCGGCGAGTCGATGTTGCTGTACTCGTCGTAGTGCAGCTTCGCCGGGCCGGCCAGCGGCCCGGGCGCGACCTCGTTGCGGGCGCGGGCGAGCTCGTCGCCGTAGCCGGTGCGGATGCCGATGACGAGATGCCCACCCGCCGCCGCGTAGTCGGTGAGGTGCTGCAGCACGGCGTCGTCGGCCACGTAGACGGCCGGGGCGACGAGCACCGGGTATTTCGTCGCGAGCTGCTCGGCAGGAATGCTCAGGAAGCGCCGGATGTGCTGCACCCGAACCTGCGCCCCGGCCTCGAACAGACCGCGATAGAAGGCGTCGACGATGTGCGCGTAGGCGTCGACATCCGGGCCGCCGTCCGGCGTCGCCAGCGGCGGGTAGAACTCGAACGACCACTTCGTGTCGGTCGACCAGAGCAGCAGCACGTCGGCGTCGGGCTCGAAGTCGTCGAGGGCCGGGCCGATGGCCTTGAGCGCGGCACCGAGCTCGGCCACCTCGCGGTAGATGCGCCCGGGCTTTCCGCTGTGCGGGAGGACTCCGCCCCAGTAGGTCTCGATGCCGAAGTGCAGCGTGTGCCAGTGCCAGTACTCGATCATGCGACCGCCGCGGGCGAGCAGGGCGAACGCCGCCTGCCGCAGCTGGCCCGGATACGGCGGGTGGTTCTGCCAGGCCGCACCGATCGATTGCGCGTCGGTCTCGGTCACCAGGTACTGCGTTTCGGCGCTGGAGTATGCACGGTCGCCCCACTGGAACAGCGCCCAGACGCTGCTGTGCCACCACCGGTCGGTCTGCGCGATCTCGGTGGCGACATCCAGCCCGTCCTGCATCTTGTAGTACGGGTTGCCTGCCACTAGGTCGATGCTCTCGACCAGCTCGTCGTCGGAGACCTGAGGGCGGGCGTAGGAGATGCAGGTGGTGATGAACTGTTCGTCGCGCTTGTATTCGCGCACCAGGTCTGCCTGCCAGGCGATGAGCTCGGTGGCAAGGGTGGACTGGAAGCGTCGCCACTCGAGCTGGTACTGCGGCATGAGGTTGCCGTCTGGACGCCAGAGCTCGGACCAGTCGGAGAGCTGATGCGACCAGTAGACCAGTCCCCACTCGCGGTTGAGCACGGCGACCGTGCCGTAGCGTTCCTGCAGCCATTCGATGAAGCGGGCGAACGTGTGCTCGTTGTGCGGCAGCACGTTGCCGGGCTCGTTATCGACCTGATAGCCGATGACGGCGGGGTGATCGGCGTAGCGCTCGACCACCTTGCGCGCGACCCGCTCTGCATATGTGCGATAGGCGGGATGGCTCTGGTCCATCTCCTGGCGCGCTCCCCAGCCCATACGCACCCCGGTGGAGGTCTCCGCCGCGATCTCCGGGTGCAGCACCTGCAGCCACGGCGGCACCGCGTAGGTGGGGGTGCCGAGGATGACACCGATGCCCCGAGCATGCGCCCCGTCGAGCACCGGCTGCAGCCAGTCCAGGTCGAACTCGCCCTCGCGCGGCTCCCAGGTCGACCAGACCGACTCGCCCACGCGGATCACCGTGAAGCCCGCCTGCTGCATCAGATCGAGATCGAGATCGAGGCGATCGGTGGGCTGGTACTCCGCATAGTAGGCGGCGCCGAACAGAACGCCGGAGAACTGCGGGGACAAAGTCATCGTTGACCAATCGCTCGACATGTGGTCGATAACATCGTGGATGTTATCGGTAACATCAGGTGCTTCACGAAGTTAGTCGACGCTGGAGATCGGCGCAAGACCCAATTGCATAACGCTCAATGCCCGGGTTCGCCGGGGCCCGGAGTAGGGTCACGGCAGGATGGATAGATGACCGACGCCGCGGACGAGACCGCAGATGACCGCGACCGGGTCGGCGCACGCTCGGCGCGTGCGGCGACGATCTACGATGTCGCGGAGTTGGCCGGGGTGTCGCACCAGACGGTGAGCCGACTGCTCAAGGGCTTCCCCGGCATCCGTCCAGAGACGCGCCACCGGGTCGAGCAGGCACTGGCCACCCTGGACTATCGTCCGAACCTCTCGGCGCGATCACTCACCACCGGTCGTTCCCATCGCATCGGTGCTCTGACCTATGAGATCGACCAGGTCGGCCCGAGTCGGATCGTGCAGGGCGCCGCCGCGGCAGCGCGCCGCGCGGGCTACGTGCTCGACATCGTCACCCTCGACAACTCCGACGAGAACGGCATCGAGAAGAGTCTCGAGGTGGTGAACCAGAACGATCTGGCCGGCATCATCGTGCTCGCATCCTCCGAGGAGATGACCGCGGCGTTCCGACGCACCCGCTTCCGGGTGCCGTCGTACCTGTCGGCCGACGAGGACGGCGCCGGCGATCCCGCAACGGCACCGCTCGCACTGGCCATGGACGATCTCATCGGCCAGCTCTACGACCTCGGCCATCGCCGCTTCCACCATCTGGGTGGCCCGGCAAACTGGGTGGCGTCTCAGCATCGCGAGGCGTACTACCTCGCGGCCCTCACGCGACGGGGGCTGGTCTCTTCCGGAACATCCCACGGCGACTGGTCGTCTGCGGCCGGGTTCGCGGCGGCGAGCGAGCTCGCCGACGACGTCACGGCGATCATCTCCGCCAACGATCAGATGGCCCTCGGCGCGCTGCTCGCGCTCGACCAGGCCGGGCGCAGCGTTCCGGGAGACGTCTCGGTGACCGGGCTCGACGACATCCCGGAGGCGGCGTTCTACAACCCGCCGCTCACGACGATCCATCTCGACACGATCGCGCAGGGCGCGGCGGCGCTGACCCGTCTCCTCGACCGCATCTCCCCCGGCGAATTCGAGATCCCGGTAGCGCCTCCGGCGCGCGTGGTCGTGCGTTCCTCCACCGGCCCGGCACCAGGGCGATAGCCGCCTTCCGAATCGGAAGACGGCTATCGGTCACACGGATCGCTCGCGATCGTGCCCCCGTGATCGCGCCCCTAGTGCTCCCGAAACTCCGGCCATTCCGAGCCCGGCAGCAGCGCCGAATACAGCGCACTCTGCGCCACATCGAGGCTGGGATAGTCGGCGCGGGAGACCTCGTCGGTCAGCAGTCTGAAGGTGTAGCCGACATCCGTCTTGTGCACGGTGCCCACCACCCCGGCGGGGCCGTAGGCCACCCAGGTCTTCTCGATCGTCATCTGGTTACTCGCCATTGAGCGTTCCTTTCTTCGGCCACAAGACTACGCTTGCGGCCGCTCCGGCACGAGGGCGAGTCGCGCACAATGGCGTCGGTTTACCGGTCACATTCCACCCCTAGGCTTGGCCCATGCCTTACTCCGCAGCTGACAATCGTTACGAATCCGCCGACTATGTGAGAACAGGTCGCAGCGGTCTGAAGCTCCCCCGGGTGTCACTCGGGCTCTGGAACAACTTCGGGTACGACCGCCCGCTCGAGACCCAGCGGGCGATCCTGCGCCGGGCCTTCGACCTCGGCGTCACCCACTTCGACCTGGCCAACAACTACGGGCCGCCAGCCGGCAGCGCGGAGTCGAACTTCGGCACCATCCTGGCCCAGGACTTCCGCCCCTACCGCGACGAACTCGTCATCTCGAGCAAGGCCGGCTACGACATGTGGCCGGGGCCCTACGGCGATTTCGGCTCGCGCAAGTACCTCCTGTCCTCCCTCGACCAGAGCCTCGGGCGCCTCGGACTCGACTATGTCGACATCTTCTACTCGCACCGACCGGACCCCGGCACCCCGATCGAAGAGACCATGGGCGCGCTGGCCACGGCCGTCACCTCGGGCAAGGCGCTCTACGTCGGTATTTCCAACTACACCGCGGAGCAGACCCTCGCCGCACACGCGGCGCTGGCCGAGCACAAGATCCCACTGCTCATCCACCAACCGCGGTACAACATGTTCGACCGTCACATCGAGGCGGACGGCCTGTTCCCCGTGCTCGAGCAGCTCGGCATGGGCAGCATCGTCTTCTCCCCGCTCGCCCAGGGGCTGCTCACCAACCGCTACCTCTCTGGCATCCCCTCCGATTCCCGTGCGGCCGAAGGGCGGTGGATGTCCGAATCGAACATCAGTGAGACCTACCTCGAGCGCGCCAAGGCCCTGCAGGCGATCGCGGACTCCCGCGGCCAGAGCCTCGCCCAGCTGGCGCTGAGCTGGGTGCTCCGCGTGCCGCAGGTAACCTCGGCCCTGATCGGCGCGAGCAGCGTGGCACAGCTCGAAGACAACCTCGCCGCTCTCGACGCCGCGCCGCTCACGGACGCGGAGATCGCCGAGATCGATCCCTTTGCCGTGGACGGCACCGGGCGCTAGGCACCTCTCCGAAGGCGGCGTCGATCACGGTCGATGCCGCTTTCGTCGTTCCCCCGGCGATCCGGATGTCGGTGGTCGCCCGTACCGTCACTCTCGAGACCAGACCGCCGGGCCGGCAGCACGAGAGGAACGACAATGACAACACTCGCCTTCATTGACCCGATCCACAGCCACAGCCGCTCCGACGAGTACGCGATAACCCGCACCGGCCTCGCGCTCGTCCGGGTGCACGACGACCTCTGGCGCATCACCCGCTCCGACGGCGAAGTGCTGGGCTACGTCGAGCGCTTCGCGGTGCGCGATGGTCTGCGCTACCGCGCCAAGCGGTACATCGCCCGACAGGGTCGATTCATGGAGATGGGCGACTTCTGGGGCTTCGAGTCGGCCGTCGACTGCTTCTGATCTGCCGGTGATCGCGGTCGCGCCGTAGCCATCGGCGACTCGCCACGGCATCGTCCGGGGGAGGCGCCCATCAGGGGTTATGGTCCTGCCATGCAGCTCTGGACCAACTTCGTAGACTGGCTCTCCTCGGACGACGGCGGGCGGGTCGTCTCGACGATCGTCGTGCCCTTCGTCGCCATCATCATCGCCGGCGTCATCGCGGCGGCGGTCGGGCGCGGTTCCACCAAGCGCATGATCGCTCTCAGCGACCGTGAGACCAAGGCCTCCGCCGTCACCGCACTCATCAGTGCCGCCCGCAAGGCCGCGGTATGGAACACCATCTCGGCCCCAGAGCAAGCGCACGTCGAGCATCTGATCGGTGAGGCCGACATCCGTCTGCGCCTGCTGCCGATGCCGGGCACCGCACTGGCCGCCGACTGGGCTCGCCACGAGATCGCCGACATGCAGAAGAACGCGGTGTCGTTCAGCTTCCAGGCCGAGCAGTCCCTGCTCACGTTCCGTGACCGGCTCATCGAATGGCAGTCGCACCCCAGTCGGGCCAAGCGCCTGTTCAAGAACGACCTCGACTCCTGGGCCTACGACTCCACTCTCACCGACCAGGAGCTGATCAACCAGCAGCAGGCCTGGGCGGCCCAGCAGGCCGAGGCCAGCACGCTTGACGCCTACGCGGCGCCCGACCCGAGCACCAAGTCCGAGCCCCTGAAGACGGAGAAGCTCGTGCACACTCCCGCGATCTCCTCGGCAGACACGGCGTCGACGGATGCCGCGGCCAACGACACCTCGGCCTTCTCCCCCGTCACGGCCGGCGCCACCAGCAAGCGTGTCTCCCCGCTGGAGCAGCCGGTCTCGCGCACCGACTGACCTCGCGGCGCGGTCTGACCCTAGACGCGGCTGAACGGCGGGATCCCCTCGGGGCTCCCGCCGTTCTCGTCTGTGCGCCCCGTCCCGCCGTCCCTGCTGTCGCCACCGTCCCCGCTGCCTCCGCGACCGACCGCACCCGTCCCGCCCCGTCGCGTGCCGCCGGTTACCGGCGGCACGCCGCCGTCCCGTCCCGGCCCGTCGCCGTTCCCGATCCCGCCCCCTCCCCGTTCCGAAATGACGCTGTTCCGAAACGACGGAGATTCTGCGAAAGCGGCGCGCCAGGCCCATGAATTGCCGCGGAATCCCCGTTTCTCCGTCGTTTCGGACGGCAACTCTGTGTCGTCGCGGACAGCCACCCGAGGCGTGGCAACCGATGTCCGCCGGCGCCTCGAGGTCCGGATCGAATGTGCGGCAGTGGCCGCATGCCGACGGTCCAGGCCCGGCCGTCGTGCGCCACGTCCGGCCAGAATGCACAAAGGCCGCCCCCGCCTCTGCGGGAACGGCCTTCGTGGTCTGGGCGGGCTAGTCGCTCTCGTCGATCTTCGCGTCGACGATCAGCTCCGCGGCCGTACGACGGCGACGGATGACCAGCACCGAGCCGAGCAGCAGCGCGAACACCGCTCCGGCAACGATGGGCAGCCCGATGGCGACACCGGTCGCGGCGAGACCCCTCTTGGGGCCTCCCGCAGCCGGGGTGGATCCCGAGCCGTTGCCGGGATCACCGGGATCGGTCGGATCCGCGGGATCGGTCGGATCGGTCGGATCGGTCGGATCCGCCGGGATCGGCGCGTTCGGGTCGATCGCGGCGAGCATCGCGGGGGTCAGAGCCGACACGAGAGCACGTCGCACGTAGCTGCCGTGACCGCCGTTCTTGTCGAAGGCTTCGAACTCCGTACGGGTCCACACCGCGCCATTCTCAGCAACATCGAGGGTGCGGATCACCGGTGGCTGATTGGGCACCGTCGAATAGTCGATCGGGACAATCTCGTCGAAGATGCGCGGTTGCGAGTAGACGTACGTACCGTTGCCCGCGATTACCTCGATGGAATTCGACCGGGTCGGCACCGTGTTGGAAATCATCAGCTTGATGGGCTTGGCAGGATCGGCGGCCGAGTTGTCGCTCGCCTGCGCCCACAGCGGGATGTTGACAGCGGGGCCATCACCCTCACAGCGGCTTGTGTCTCGGTTGATGTAGGTGGCGAGCACCTTGTCACCGAGAACGGCCTTGACACTGACCACCCCGGTCATGTCCAAGATGATGTCGCTCTTGCCGATCTTGCCCTGGTATTCCGCGAAGTTCATAGGCCCCGAGCAGAGCTTGTAGATGAACGTCGGCAGCATTTCTCGAGCAGAGTTCTGGATGAGCGTGAAGTTCACTGCGGCGGGGTTGTCCGGGTCCTGAGTGAAGGTAGCAGAGCCGTTGCTCGTCGCGTCGACGATGAACTCGACATCGACCTGCTGGCCTCTCGAACCGTCCGGCTCGATCACCCAGACCGAGGCCTTCACCGTTCCCGGCACCGGATGCCCTACATCGGTCAGCACGGACAGGATGTCAGTGAAGGCATCCTCCGGCGTCGTCACCGCGATCGGCGCCTGGCTAAGGTAGCTCGTCGTACCGTCCGCCGACGTCATCGAGAACCCGAGAGTTCCGTTGCCGATGTAGTCCGCCTCCAGCGAGATGGCGGGCTTGCCTCCAAAGTTCTGGTCGGCGGAAGGAATAAGCGAGTACAGCGTGAGATCGGCGACGACGAACTTCGCGGAGACGGTATGGCCGTCACCGAAGTCGAGCGTGGCCGTGTGCTCTCCCAGCGCGAGCCCGTTCGGAATCGTGATGTATCGAGCGGCATTCCCCGCGCTGTCCGCTGTCCCACTCGACAGAACCTCCGAAGCGCCATCGAGCGTCAGCGAGTAGCTCTCGTCGGCGTCGAGTCCGGCAGCCACCATGGCGACGTCGTTTTGCCCGGCGCGCACGAAGTGCGGCTGAATGTCGAGCGAGACAGCGCTCGGGTTCCCCGGGGTTACGGCAGCAGTGTCGGTGGCAACCGTGACGACCGTCTTAGCACCGTTTCCGCCGAAATTGACGAGACCGAGGTAAGAACTGTTCGAGTCGAGCCCGGACCACGAGACCTTCTCAGAGCCCACGGTGGCTTGCACCATGTCCAGCGACTCGGGATCGGCCGTGAAGTTTCCCTGCACGTCGTCCGGGGTCACGGAATAGGTGGAGAGGGTGTAGTCGATCGGTCCAGTGCCCGTGTACGCATAGACACTCACGACCCAGCGGCCCACGTCCGGCCGCGGGATGTCCACGCGTTCATCCGCAGAATCGGTGATCGACTGCCCGCGCGGAATGGGCATCGAGGTCGACCCTCCGACCCACCCGAGTGTCATGTCCAGATCGACGTCGTCGCGGTCGGTGGACAGATCGAAGCGGGTGAACGTTGCGCCTGCGGGCACTTCGATGACGTAGTTCTGCGGGACGGTGTCGAGGTCGGCTTTCCCCGTGCCCTTGACAACAGTTCCCTTGACCATGCCTGTCGGCTGCACCCCAATGGTGTCGGTGACACCCTCGGTGACCGGGATTGTGACGGAGCCGTCGTTGCCGGTTCCCGTGACGTCCGCGGGGACGCTGAATTCGGATGGGCGCACCGCCAGCGCGCTGGTCACCGTCGAGATCCCGTCGTGCCACCGCATGTATCCAGTAGCGAATACGTCGAGCGGTGCATCGGTGCGGGTGAAAGTGACCTCGAAGGATTTGCTCTCGTTGGCGTCAGCGAAGGTCAGAGTCGAGGGGGTTACGACCGTCGTGATTCCAGGAATGGTGATCGGATCGACCGTGAACGTCCCAGCGTGCGTGGACGTGACCGTGCGCTTGACCGTCTGAGTGCCGGGAAGGGCACCAATACCGATCGAGGCGAGGTTGAGGTCAGAGGGGTCGAGATCGTTTCCGGTCGGCGTCTGCAATCCGAGGCTTGCCGCGTAGTCGTACCAGTCAGTCTTTCCGTTCAGGTAGAGCAGTCCCGGATCGAGGAACTTGGCCGGGTCTACCTCACCCGCACCCTGGGCGAAGACGTCCTCTGACGGCTTGCCCGTCGCGTCGACAAGGTCATGCGACGTCGTCATGAGAGCCGACTTGACCTCGGCAGGCGTTGCTCCGGGATGCACGCTGAGGTAGATCGCCGCGAGGCCCGCCACATGCGGCGTCGCCATCGAGGTACCGGATTCAAACGCGTAGGTGCCGGTGGTGGCATCCTGCGGGTTGTTGGTGGCGGCGAGGATCCCGACGCCCGGTGCCGTGAGGTCCGGCTTGATCAGGTCGCCACCGTCCGCGACGAGCGGCCCGCGCGACGAGAATCCGGCGATCTGGGGGGTGGGTGCGCCGTCGTGACCCGTGGTGTTTCCATTGAAGAAGGTCACCGTCGCACCGGCGGTGGCGGCATAGGTGCGGACCTTGTCGATGGCGGCGAAGTCGAGGTGGACGGTCGGGATCGTATCAAGATCGGGGTCGAGCGAACCAGCGATCGGATTCACCAGGAGCATGCCGATGCCTTTCACTCGGGCGATCTCCGCAGCCTTAGCCGTGCGATCGACCGTGCCACGCTCACAGAACACGATCTTGCCCTCGACCTTGGCTTGTGAGAGTGTGCCCGCACCGCAGAGTTCGGGCTTGACCGCCCCCGGAACCCCGCTAGTGCTCGCCGCGACCAGGGCGCCGCTCAGTGGAGTGTCGGACACCGTGATAGAGACACCGAGCAGCTTCGTGCCGTCGCCGAGGGAGGCCGTCGCGGCGGGCGCGTGGATCGTTGACGCGGCGACCGTAGTGACCCAGGGAGCAGCGTTGTCCAGGGTCGACGCGTCGGGCCCCGAGTTTCCCGCGGCTGCGGCGACGAAGATGCCCGCCACGGCAGCGTTCAAGTATGCGGCGCCCACCGTGGAGATCGTCGTCTTGGCTGCACCGCCACCGATGGAGTAGTTGATGACATCCACGCCGTCCTTGATGGCCTGGTCGATAGCCGCGAGGCTATCGTCTTCGCTGCAGCCGTCGTCGTCGGAGCTCTTCGGGTCGGTTCCCGACCAGCACACCTTGTAGACGGCGATCTTTGCGGCGGGAGCAACACCGGAGATGTCGCCCATCGGCTTTCCGCCGACGGTCGCGGCGACACCGTGGTTTCCCGCCGCCGTGCTCGCAGTGTGTGAGCCGTGCCCCTGACCATCACGCGGCGACATGTACTCACCAATGGACGGGCCGCCGATTGCCGCGGGGTCGCCGAAGCCGGCTGCGAAGAAATGAGCTCCGATGATCTTGGTGTTGCAGTCGGAGGCGTCGAACTGAACGCCCGTCTCGCACTTGCCGGTGAACAGCTCGCCGTTTGCTTTCTTGAAGGTGATCATTCCCTTGGCGTCGCGCGTCGGCTCGCCATTCGCGGCGGTTTCCTCGAGTGGAGCGCCCGCGAAGGAGGTGTTCTCCGGCGCGATACCGGTGTCGAGCTCTCCGATGACGATGCCCTTGCCGGCGTTCTCGAAGCCGCCCAGCTTCGACCAGACGCCGGTGGCACCATCGAGGCCGAGGAAGTGGACTCCGCTGTCGATCGGCTCCGCCTGAATGTGAAGCAGTTCAGACTTGGTCACCGTCTGCACACGGGGGTCCTCCGCAAGCGCCTTGGCCTGCGCCGCGGTGAGGGTCGATGCGAAGCCATTGGTCGCAATCGTGTACTGCTGGGAGATCTTCACTCCCGCGTCCTTGGCGACGGCCCCCTGAGTGTCGGCGAGGTGCGCGCTGTAGTCGACCACCTTCTTCGACCGGGCGTTGAGCTGATCCCCGGCCTTCGGCTGGGTGCGTGCGAACGACTTGACCCCGCCGGTGTACGTGGCGGCCGGGCTGTCCCGCAGAGTCACGATGTACTTCCCAGCGGTGTAACTGTTCTCACCGCGCAGCTTGTCGCGCAGGGCCTGATCTGCGGCGAGCTTCGCCTTCGCCTTCGCCGCCTCGGCGAGAGTGGTAAGCGGCGACGCGGTTGCGCTGCCCTGCGGAGCTGACGGAGACACCGGCGCGGCGACGGCCGCACCGGGCGCGAGGAGGCTCGCCACGACGATGGTCGCGGGGATGATGGACAGCAGCAGCGAGGAGTGCCGGCGGTGTCGTGACATAGGAAGGGTCCTTGGATCGGGATCGCGGCGAGGTGTCCACACGGATAACGGGGGGTGAACACGCCGAGGGGCGGGGTATTGACTCATTGTTGGTGATCCCGAACGGGGGCGTTTGACCGAATCAGGCCGTTGACCGCCGGTGGCCATGCGGCCGCCCAGAGTTGTTACACGCCAGAAATGTTGACGCTCAGACCCAGCCCCGCCGGGCGGCTTCGACTCCGGCCTGGAAGCGGTTGGCCGCGCCCAGTTCGGTCATCAGATCCTGGCTGCGACGGCGCAGCGTGCGGGGCGACATCCCGAGCTGGCGAGCCACGACCTCGTCTTTCAACCCCGCCCCGATGAGCGTGAGCATCGCCCGCTCCTCCATGGTCGGGCCCCGCCGGTCCGCAGCATTCCAGGCTGCCCCGGCGTTGGCGGCGAGGGGCGTCGCGACCGCACGATCGACGGGCACCGGCAGCGAATGCATCCAGTAGTAGTCGAAGAGGTTGCACATCGCCTCGACCAGCGGCGCGGAATCGGTGAGCAGGGTCTCCGTGCGGTCCGGGTCCAGCGAGAGGGAGATCAGGGCGTGCGTGCGGTCGGCGATGGCAAGCTTGATCGGCAGGTGCGCGGCGACGCGGGCCTGCTCGCCGCGTTCGGCCCAGCGCGCCACCTCGTCCCAGATGTCGAACTCGAGAAAACTGTCGCTGGCGTAGATCGCGCGCCAAATCACGCCGCGATCGAGCACGACCGCCTGGAGCGGGTCCATCGACGCGGAGACATACGGCGGGCGATCGAAGGCGAGGAACTCCTCTTTCGCCTCGTATTGCAGGCGCGCGTACCACCCGGCGACCGCATCGGGATCGGTGAGCACCCGGGTGAGGGAATCGTCGAGCGGCTCGGCCGAGGCCGCCTCGAACCTCTGGGCGAGCTCCGGAATGCGGGTGCGCAGTCGCAGGGCGCTGTCATCGAGCTCGCGGGCGATCGCCGCCATCGCGAAGCGCGGATCGACGGCGACGTACTCGCCCAATCCGCCCTGGCGGAGTGCGACGAGACCGAGGGTACGCAGAGCCTCCAGGCGCGGACCGACGTCGGCCGCAGACATCCCGAGCTCCGTCGCGCAGTCTGTGACCCTCACCCGCCCGCGCTGGAGGACGACGAGGTAGATGCGCTCGGAGGCGGCGTCGAGCCCGGAGATGTCGGTCAAGAAGGACGAGGGGTCCATAACTCCAGATCACGATCGTTCGAATGACGGATGTTCCGAGCGGATGGTGCCCCCGGCAGGATTCGAACCTGCGACCAAGAGATTAGAAGGCTCCTGCTCTATCCCCTGAGCTACGGAGGCGGGCGGCATCAACGATACCGCAGTGGGTCTAGACGGCCTTCGCCAAGGCGACGAGAACCTGGTCGAGCGTGGGCACACCCTCGGCGCGGAAGACCTCGGCGTCGTTCTGGTCGAGCACGATCACCGTGGGGGTCGAACGGATGCCCGCCCGCTCGGCTTCGGCCTCGTTGCCCGCCGCGTCGAGCTCGGCGATGGTCAGCGCGGGCACCAGCTTCGACGCCTGGTCGAGGACAGCACGAGTCTGCATGCACGGTTCACAGAAGGAGGAGGCGAAAAAAAGGAGCTTCACGCCGTATCGAACACCGCGAAGCTCCCCAGGATTCCGAACCCCGCCTACTGGCGGTCGCCGCGGTCTTCGGGAGCGTTGACCCGGTCGCTGTCCTTCGGGTCGTACACGTAGAAGACGTGGTACTCGTCGCCGACCTTGGAGACGCTGGACTTGGTGTAGTCGATCATCGCCTCGTTGCCGTCGACCGCGGTGATCACGGTGATCTCCGCGTCGAAGTCGCCGTCGGTGACGAAGCGGGTGTCGGTCTGCCCGTCGTTGGGGCCGCCCTGATAGATGGCGATGAATTGGTCGCCGTTGGACAGGGTGAAAGCTGCGTCAGTCATGCTGCATTCCTACCATGCACCACCGATGGAAGCGATCCCGGCGACGAGGGAGGCCGCGGCCAACACCATCGCGATGATCAGCAGCACGAGGTGCACAGTGAGGAACCTCGTGGGTCGGCCCGCGGCATCCCTCGCTCTCGGGTCTTTCGCGACCCGACGGAAGAAGGTCGGCCAGGTGACGACGGCGAAGAGCGCGTTGAGTAGAAGAAGGATGCCGAGGGTCACGTTCACCCATCCAGCCTAGGCAATTCCTGTGATACTTAGCCAATCTATATAGTTCGGCTATATACTTTAATGATGAACAGCAACCTTTCCAGCGCACGCCCCTTCCCCGAGCGCCTCATCGTCGCCGCCAACCGGCTCACTCGCATCGCCGCACTCGCAACGGGCAGCACCACCCCGGCCTCGGTCTGGCGCTCGCTGTCGATCCTCGAGACCGACGGCTCGCTGCGCATCGGCGAACTCGCCCGCCGCAGCCGCGTCACGCAACCGACGATGACCAAGCTCATCCAGGGTCTGGCAGAGGATGAACTCATCTACCGCATCGCGGACGTCGCCGACTCGCGCGCCTGGCTCATCGCGATCACGCCGAAGGGCACCGCCGCGCTCGACGCCTGGCGGGTCGAAGTCGGCGCGGCGCTCGCCCCGACCTTCGAGGGCCTGTCCGCAGAGGAGTCGGAGATTCTGGAGCGGGCCGTCGCGATCCTCGAGGAGCGCACGGAGACGGCTCGGGTGGCGACGCGCGACGAGGTGGCCTGATGCCCCACGGGAAGACGGCGGCCGGCGGCATCCTGACGCAGCCGAAAGAGGTCTGGGCGGTCGCCTTCGCCTGTGTCGTCGCGTTCATGGGCATCGGCCTGGTCGACCCGATCCTCCCCGCCATCGCCACCGAACTGCACGCCACCGCGGCGCAGACCGAGCTGCTGTTCACGAGCTACCTCGTGATCACCGGCGTGATGATGTTCTTCACCAGCTGGATCTCGAGCCGATTCGGCGCCAAGCGCACCCTCATGATCGGGCTCGCCCTCATCGTCGCATTCGCCCTGTTCGCGGCGCTCAGCGGCAACGTCGAGACGGTCATCGGATTCCGCGGGGGCTGGGGCCTCGGCAACGCGCTGTTCATCTCCACCGCTCTGGCCACTATCGTCGGCGCTGCCAGCGGCGGTACCGGCAACGCGATCGTTCTCTATGAGGCGGCGCTCGGCCTCGGCATCGCCATCGGCCCGCTCGTCGGCGGTCTGCTCGGCACGCTCAGCTGGCGCGGCCCGTTCTTCGGCACCGCCGCCCTGATGGCCATAGCCTTCGTCGCGATCGCCGTACTCCTCGGCAAGGAAGACAAGACGAGACGGATGCCGACCCGGCTGTCTGCGCCGTTCCGGGCTCTCGCGAACCCGGCCCTCGCCATCCTGGCCGCCGCCGCGCTGTTCTACAACATCGGCTTCTTCACGCTGCTCGCCTGGACCCCATTCGCGCTGCCGACGGGCACGACCGCGATCCAGCTCGGGCTGATCTTCTTCGGCTGGGGGGTCGCGGTCGCCGTCACGTCGGTCTGGGTCGCCCCGCTGCTGACCGCACGGCTCTCGCGCACCACCGCGCTCAGCATCGTGCTGCCACTTCTCACGATCGACCTCGTCGTCGCGGGGCTGCTCACCGGCAACACCCTCGGGCTCATCGTGTGCGTGATCGTCGGCGGCCTGCTGCTCGGCATTCTCAACACGGTGCTGACCGAATCCGTGATGGAGGCGACGGACCTGCCCCGGTCGGTCGCGTCGTCCGCCTACTCCGGTGTGCGGTTCCTCGGCGGTGCGGTCGCGCCGCCGCTGGCCGCCGAGCTCGCCCTCCTGTTCAGCCCGGCGACGCCGTACTTCGTCGCCGGCGGCTCCGTGCTCATCGCCGCGATCCTGGTGATTCTGGGAGCGAAGAAGCTGGCGCGGGTGAACGGACGCGTCGAGACGCCAGCGGTCGAGGCTCAGGCGGTGACCATCGGCCAGTCCCTCTAGTCACGTCTCTCTCGTCACGCGCCCCCGGTGATCACGCGGGCCGCTCACTAGGCTGGCCGCATGGCACTGCGGCTGGTTCAGGTGAACATCAAGGCGCGAGACGATCAGGCTGTCGGCCGATTCTGGGCCGGTCTGCTCGGCTGGGAGCTGTCCAGCGAGGGGCCCGGCGTCGCCAACGTGGAGCCGCCGGATGCGGAGTCGCTCGGCATCGATGTCGTCGCCGTGCCCGATCCCGAGTCGGTGGACTACCGCGTCCACCTCGAACTGGCCGGCAGCGCCGAGCTGCTCGATCGGCTCGGGCGGCTCAGTACCCCTCGGATCGGCGACGATTGGGCCGACCCCGAGGGAAACATCCTCCGCGTGGTGACCCCCCTGAGTGACACCGGCCCGATCGCCGCGGTGGTCGTGGACTGCGCAGACCCGCACCGGCTTGCCGCCTTCTGGGACGCCGCCGTCGACTGGACCGTGCAGGGAACGACGGATGACCACGTGCTCCTGCGCTCCGCCCGCGGGGTCGGCCCGTTCCTGGAGTTCCGTCGCGAGCTCGACCCCCGGCCGACGCGCATGCACCTCGACGTCCGTCCCTACGCCGGAGACGACCAGGCGGCGGAGAGATCCCGCCTGATCGCGCTCGGCGCTCGTGACGCCGACATCGGCCAGGGCGACGTGCCGTGGGCCGTGCTCACCGACCCGGCGGGGAATGAGTTCTGCGTGCTGACCTCGGGCTGAGGACGGGTGACGTCGCACCCCCTCGATACACTTGAGGGATGCCTTCTGTAGCTGACCGTCTCGTCTGGATCGACTGCGAAATGACGGGACTCGACGTGGCCGTCGACGAGCTCGTCGAGGTCGCCGTCGTCATCACCGATTTCGACCTCAATCTGGTCGACCCGGGCTTCACCGTCGTGATCAAGCCCGACCAGTCGGCGCTCGACAACATGAACGACTTCGTGCGCGAGATGCACACCACCTCCGGCCTCCTCGAGGCGATCCCCGACGGCGTCACCATCGCCGACGCCGAGTTCGCCGTGCACGAGTACATCCTGCGCTTCGTACCAGCCGACCAGCACGCACCCCTGGCCGGCAACACCATCGGTACCGACCGCACCTTCCTGGCCAAGTACATGCCCCGCGTCGACGCGCAGTTGCACTACCGCAGCGTCGACGTCTCCTCGATCAAGGAGCTGTCGCGCCGCTGGTTTCCTCGGGTGTACTTCAACGCACCGGCGAAGGATGGCGGGCACCGTGCGCTCGCGGACATCCTCGAGTCGATCCGCGAGCTGCAGTACTACCGTCTGGCCGCCTTCGTGCCGGAACCCGGCCCCACCACCGAAGAGGTTCAGGCGATCTCGGCATCGGTCGTCGAGAACTTCCTGCCGACCCTTCAGCCCGAGGTGTCATCCGATGGTGACAATCTGTAATAAGATTGTCGAGTTGTCATCGACGCGGGCTCGCTCGCAGCGGATGACGCATGGTGGTCGTAGCTCAGTTGGTAGAGCGCTGGCTTGTGGAGCCGGATGTCGCGGGTTCGAGCCCCGTCGATCACCCCAGAGCGTAAAGGCCTCGCAATCGCGGGGCCTTTCGCGTTTGTACGAGACCTGCTGGGGGTGACCGATGCCTGATCTTCTCGAAGACGTGCAGCTGGATGTCGACCACGCCGAGCAGACCGTCCTCGGCTCCCCGTGGGTCACCATCGTCTGGAACGACCCGGTCAATCTGATGAGCTACGTCTCGTACGTCTTCCGCAGCTACTTCGGCTTCAGCCAGAAGGAGGCGGACCGTCGGATGATGCAGGTGCACGCCGAGGGCCGTGCGGTCGTCGCCACCGGTCCCCGTGAAGAGATGGAACGACACGTCGAGGCGATGCACGACTTCGGGCTCTGGGCGACCCTGCAGAAGGCCGACGAATGAGGGCATTCCGCCGCAAGGGCAGCGGCTATGAGGCGAGCTTCGCGCCAGAGGAGGCGCGCCTGATCGTGCAGCTCACCGAGCAGATTGGCGCGATGCTCGCCGAGCCCGGCGCCGGTGATGCCGCGGTGCTGCGCCTGCTTCCGGATGCCTACCCGGACGACGCGGAGGCCGCCGCCGAGTTCCGCCGTTTCACCGCGGAGGGCCTCGCCGACCGCAAGGTGCTGAACGGGCAGACCGTGGCCGCGACGCTGGCCGACGCCGCCGTCGCGACCTCGGCGACGAAGGTGCGACTGGACGAACAGCAGGCGCAGGCCTGGATTCGTGCCGTCTCCGACATCCGTCTCACCATCGCGACGCGGCTCGGTATCGAGCGCGACGACGACCGGCCGAACCCCGACGAGCCGCTCGGTGACATCTATGACTGGCTCGCCTTCGTGCAGGAGTCGTTGGTCGTGGCGATGCAGGGGCGGTTGTGAACAGCGCAGATATCGATGCCGCAGCCTTCGAGCGTCTCGTCACGGACGAGCTCGACGCCCTCCCCGACGAGATGGTCGAGGGCCTGGTGAACCTCGCCTTCGTCACGCTGGACCGACCGGATGACGGCAGCCTCGACCTGCTCGGAGAGTACGACGGTGTCGCGCTCACCGAACGTTCCGACTACGGTTTCGGCGAACTGCCCGACCGCATCGTGCTGTACCGCGAACCGCTGCTCGCGATCAGCGAGCACCTCGACGAGCTCAAAGACCAGATCCACGTCACGCTCGTGCACGAGATCGCGCACTTCTACGGGATCGACGACGCCGAGCTGCACCGTCTCGGCTGGGGCTGACCCTGTCGCTGGCTCGCCCTTCGACTGGCTCACCCTTCGACTGGCTCACCCTTCGACTGGCTCGCCCTTCGACCGGCTCGGGCTGCGTACGGTCCCTGAGCTTGTCGAAGGGAGCTACTCAATCGACGGGGGTCGTCACGAGCGGCAGCGACGGGTCCGCCGCCCACTCCTCGAGCGAGCCGTCGTAGATGCGCACCGCCGTCACACCGAGCTCGACCAGGGTGATCGCGTTCGCCGCCGCGGAGATGCCGCCGCCGCAGTAGAGCAGCACCTCCTCCTCACCGGTGACACCCTCCGCGACGTACGCCTCGCGCAGTTCGCTCTCGCCACGCACGGTGCCGTCGGCGGCGAACAGGTCGCGCGACGAGACGTTCACGCTGCCGGGGATGTGCCCACGGCGGGCGTAGCGCGAGGGGTGGCTGCCGTCGAAGCTGCCGGCCGGGAGTCCGCAGACGAGCGGGCGGGCATCCGTCTCCGAGCGCTGCACCAGTTCGTCCTTGCTGACCCAGGCCTCACGCACGGCCGCCGCCGGCCAGGACGGAACGGATGCCGCGGCCCGGCTCTCCCCCGTCTCTACGGGCAGACCCGCGGCCTCCCAGGCGCCGAAACCACCGTCGAGAACCCGGGCATCGACGCCGATCCAGGTGAGCAGGTACCAGAGCCTGGCCGCGAACAGGCCGCCGGTGGAGTCGTAGACGACCACGGCATCCGTCGGTCCGACGCCGAGCTCGGCGAGGCGGTCCGCGATGGCCTGCGGCGTCGGGTGCGTGTAGTGAAGGGAAGCGCCGGTGTCGGTATCGGTGTCGGTGTCGGAGAAGTCGACCGCGACGTCGACGTACTGCGAACCGGGGATGTGCCCGGCGAGCCAGTCGTCGTACTTGCCGTCGAGCCGGTAGTCGCCGTCGAAGCTCGCCGGGTGCAACAGCAGACTGGCATCGAGCACGGCGGGCGGGGTGTCCGAGGCGAGGTCGGCGGCGAGCTGGCGGGCGGTGACGAAGGGGGAGGTCATCCATCAACGCTACTGGTCGAAGACCACCTGGTCGGCGAGCTCGCGGGGCCGCTCGCGGGCGGCGAAGGCGGCCTCCTGCGCGGCCCACCGGTCCCAGTGCGGGGCGTAGGCGTCGCCGTCACGGGCGAGGGCGCGCTGCTTTCGGGTGACGGCGTCCAGCTCGACCCAGACTCCGAAGGTCGCGAGCGCGCGGTTGGCACGGCTGAGGCTGCCGGAGCCCTCCACGACCAGCGGGAGGGTCGGGTCGAGGTCATGCCACTCGGCCGGCTCGTCGGTGACCCAGTCCCAGCGCTGCCAGCGAGGCGTCGCCGAGAGCACGAAATCGAGAACGTGCCTGTTGCCCGCCTCGAGTCCGTCCCAGCCCGGATAGAGGTCGTCGAGGTGCACGAGTTGCGCCCCGAGCGCCTCGGCGAGGCGCGGTGCGAGCGTGGTCTTGCCCGAACCGGAGCCGCCGTCGATGAGCACGACCGGACGCGGTGCCCTGCGGATGGCGGAGACGAGCGCCGCGACATCCGTCACGACAGCACGAACTTCCAGGTGCCGGCGAGCACGGCGACGACGATCGCCGCGGCCGGAATGGCGATGGCCAGGGCCATGAACCGCCATTCCCGCGCTCCGAACACCGACGGCCGCGCCCAGGTGCGCGGTCGGTCGGAGCCGAACCCCTTCGCCTCCATCGCGGTGGCGAGCTTGCTCCCCCGGCGCACCGACAGCACGAGCAGGGAGAAGCCCTGGCGGGCGATCCGGGTGATCGGATTACTGTCCCCCACACCGCGGGCGCGGCGCGCGAGCGCGAGAAAGCGCCAGTCCTCGATGAAGAGTCCGACCAGCCGGAGTCCGGCGAGTCCGCCGAGCACGAACCGCGCGGGCAGGCGCAGCACCTGACCGAGGCCGTCCGCGAGGTCGGTCGGGTCGGTGGTCGCGAACAGCACGATGCCCGGCAGTCCGATGGCGAGGATGCGCAGCCCGATGGCGAGGCCGAGGTCGAGCGAGCCGTCGGTGATCGTGATCGGACCGAGCCGGGTGAGCAGCGCCCCGGAGTCTTTGCCGTAGAGCACGGTGGTGAGGGCCGCGAGCGGCGCGGCGACCCAGAGCGTCGCCGTGCGCAGCCAGAACTGTCGCGCCGACAGACCGGCGAAGGGCAGCAGCACCGCCTCGAGGCCGAGGGCGACGGCGGCGGATACCCAGTCGATGGAGAGCAGAAGCGCGAGCGACACCAATATCGCGGCGAGCATCTTGGCGACCGGGTTGATGCGGGCGACGGTGCCGGGTCGGATGTCGGGAGCGATGAGACTCATACGATCACCCGGCCCCCGGACGACAGCCCGTGCAGGACGAGAGAGCGATCGGCGATCGTCTCCACGTAGTCCCTGTCGTGCGTCACCGAGACCAGCGCCGTGCCGTCGTCGACCAGTTCGGCGAGCAGCGCCACGAGTTCCTGCCAGGTGAGCGCGTCCTGGCCGAAGGTGGGCTCGTCGAGCAGCAGCACCTGCGGCCGCGTGGCGAGAGCCGTCGCGACCGACAGACGCCGCTTCTCTCCGCCCGACAGCGTGAAGGGGTTGGCGTTCGCCAGCTGGTCGAGGTGCAGCCGCTGGAGCAGCTCGTCCACCCGCGCCGCGTCCACACGGGCGAGACCGTCGCCGAGCGCGCGCGGCCCCACTTCGAGTTCCGCCCGCACGGTGCCGGCGAGAAACTGGTGCTCCGGGTCTTGGAACACCATCCCCGCGCGCGTCACCAGCTGCGTGGAGCGCCATCGGTACGGTTGCGATCCGAGTCCGCGCGCGAGCGCGGGCAGGGCCTCGAGGGTGCCACCGGCGGGTGCGAGCAGACCCGCGAGGGTGAGCGCGAGCGTGGACTTGCCCGCGCCGTTCTCGCCGACGATCGCGAGGGACTCCCCCGCGGCGAGCTCGAGATCGATACCGCTCGACACGATGGTGGGTCGGCGGCGTGCGAACTCGGTGCGTCCCACCGAGAGGTCGGATGCCGCGAGCAGCGGTTCGCCCACCGCTCGGGGCCTGCGCACCGGTCGGGCCGGCGGAAAGCCCGGCACCCAGACTCCGGCTGCGGCGAGCTCAGCGCCGGCGGTGTGCAATACCTCCCGGGGACTCCCGTCGGCGAGCAGGCCCCCGGCCGGGTCGAGCACGATGACGCGATCGACGACATCGAGCCAGACGGAGACCCGATGTTCGATGACGACCAGCGTGGCGCCGGAGCGCTGCAGGGTGCCGGCCACGGCATCCCGAACCTCCACGACCCCGGCCGGATCGAGGTTCGCGGTCGGCTCGTCGAGCAGCAGCAGCCGTGGTCGCATCGCGACCACTCCGGCGAGCGCGAGGCGCTGCTTCTGGCCGCCGGAGAGGTGCGAGGTCGGGTGGTCGAGCGGCAGGTCGAGGCCGACCTCGGCGAGCGCAGCGGGCACCCGTCGCCAGATCTCCTCGCGCGGCACGCCGAGGTTCTCGCAGGCGAAGGCGACGTCGTCGCCGACGCGCGCGAGCACTACCTGGGAGTCGGGATCCTGCAGCACCAGCCCGACCTCACCGCGGGCGCTCTGCGGGGCATGCCCGTCGATCAGCAGTTCGCCGGTCGCATCACCTTCCTCGTCTCCGCCCAGCACGCCGGCGAGAGCCTGGATGAGGGTCGACTTGCCCGCACCGGAGCGACCGAGTAGAAGCACCCGCTCGCCGGGCTCGATCCTGAGGTCGAGCCCGTGCACGGCCGGCGCCCGCCGGGAGGCGTGCCGCCAGCCCCAGTCACGGGCGGTGATTCGTGCGCCCTCTGCGGCCATCACGCCTGCGGCGCTGCGGTCCTGCCGGACGCGAAGCGGCTGAGCGCACCCGAGCGGGCGAGCCCACGGGCGGCGAGCCAGGACAGCAATCCGGCGATCACGACGCCCGAGACCACTGCCGAGATGAAGTAGACCGCCTTGACCCCGAAATCGAGGGCGGCGTAGTCGGTGAAGTTGGTGTCGAGCAGCGCCACGGCTACGCCCGCGCCGGCGCCGGCAAGCAGCGCGACGCCGAGCCGCCAGTTGGCGTACAGGAAGGCGGCGAAGACCAGCTCTGCGCCGAGTCCTTCGACGAAGCCCCAGATGAGCGTCGAGAACCCCCACTGCGTGCCGATGAGCATGGAGACGACCGCGGCGATGATCTCGGTGTACACGGCGGCACCGGGCTTGCGGATGACGAGACCGCCGAGCACTCCGGCGAACAGCCAGCCGCCGGCGAGCAGGCCGCCGAGGCCGGGTGCGAACGCGAGGAGCCCGCTCAGCGGGGTCCAGGCGAGCCCCCAGGCCCAGAAGATGACGCCGCTGGCGACGCCGATAACGCTGGCGACGACGATGTCGACGACCCGCCACCGATAGGTGCGACGGACGGTGGTCTTCGGTGCTGCGATGGTGGAATGCACTGTCGTGCCCTTTCTCTCAAAGAGGGCACGGGTGTGGTTCGCGGCGAATGCCACGAACCGGAGAGATTGGCCTCCCTGCGCTGGCATGATCCAGATCAGGTTCGACGGTCGAAGCTTGGAGCAGCTTCCTCTCAGCCCGGCTCACCGGACTCCCGTGTTCAAGAGCCAACTATAGGCTTCTGCCATGGACTTCCGCATCTTCGTCGAACCGCAGCAGGGCGCCACGTACCTCGACCAGCTCGCCGTCGCGCAGGCGGCGGAGACACTGGGTTTCTCCGGCTTCTTCCGCAGCGACCACTATCTGGCGATGGGGTCTGGGGACGGTCTTCCGGGCCCGACGGATGCCTGGACCACGCTGGCGGGCATCGCCCGGGAGACCTCGACGATTCGGCTCGGCACCCTCGTGTCGTCCGTCACCTACCGACTGCCGGGCATCCTCGCCATTCAGGTCGCGCAGGTCGACCAGATGTCGAATGGCCGCGCGGAGCTCGGTCTCGGCACCGGTTGGTTCGAGCGCGAGCACCGGGCGTACGGCATCCCGTTTCCGGAGAAGCGTTTCGACCTGCTCGAGCAGCAGTTGGAGATCGTGACCGGGCTCTGGAGCACCCCGATCGGTGAGACGTTCAGCTTCACCGGCGATTCCTACCGGTTGGAGGACTCCCCCGCGCTGCCGAAGCCGGTGCAGTCCCGGGTTCCGGTCATCGTCGGTGGTGCCGGTCCGCGGCGCACTCCCGCCCTGGCGGCGCGCTTCGCGACCGAGTACAACATCGGCTTCCGGCCGTTCGGCGAGGTCGCGGGCTACCTGGAGACGGTGAAGGATGCCGCACGCGCCATCGGTCGCGATCCTCACGACCTCGACTACTCGGTTGCGTACCCGACGTTCGCCGGCGCAACGGAGGCCGAGGCGGCGGCGCGAGCGGCGGCGACCGGCCGCACGGATGTCGACCCGCGCGAGAACCTGATCGGCACGCCCGACCAGATCGTCGACCGCCTCGGTTGGCTCACAGAGTCCGGGGTCGATCGGGTGTACCTGCAGATCCTCGACCTTCACGACCTTGACCATCTGGACTTCATCGCGCGCGAGGTCGTGCCTCAGCTCGGCTGAGCGGGGCACGCCGCGGGCGCAGCTCGACGGGCACGCCGCGGCGCGGCCAGCTCGGTTCGACGCGGCCAACTCGATCCGGCGCGGCAAGACGCGGCGCTGCGGTCAGCACGACGCCGCTTGGCGGTGGCGCGAGTGACCTCACGGCGGCGGCAGGCGGCGCACCAGGTCCGGCGGTACCCAGCGAGACTCCCGTTATTCAGGTTCACCTGCACAACGGTGGTCAGTTCTGCAGGTCGACCTGCACAACGGTGGTCAATCATGCAGGCGCCCCTGCACAACGGCTAACCGTTATGCAGGATTGACTGAACTCAGTTCCGCCTGCCGAACGGAGGGCTGTTCTTCAGCTACTGCTGCACAACGACCTACTACTGCTCAACGCGCTACTGCACAACGACTACTACTGCACGACGACCTATTACCGCACGACGACCCGACACCTAACCGGAGTGCAGCATTGCCAGATTTCAGGACCGCCCGCAGTGCGGTGATCGTTCTGCCGCGACTGCTGTCCACCGGGTACCCAACTCGGGCGGAACTGAATTCAGGTCAGCCTGAATAACGGTGGTTCGTTGTGCATGCCGTCCTGCACAACGGTGCTCGGTTGTGCACGAGTGCCTGAACAACGGATGGCTGTTGTGCAGGGAAACCTGCACAACGGGAGTGTTTGGCGGCGGTGCCCGTCGCCGGGAGCTCACCCCTCACCGCTCACCCCTCACCCCCACTGCTCACTGCCCACTGCCCACTGCCCACTGCCCACTGCCCACTGCCCACACCAAACTTGCCGCGAACCCAACACGCCGGGCAAACCGGACACGCCGCGCAACCAGACACGCCGTGCAACGGGACACGCGCAACGCACGAGCAGCACCCAGCCCGCCGGCCACACCGATTCAGAGAGCCAGACATACACACCCGACCACGCATCCGAAATCGCGGCAGAAGAGCGACAGAAGGCGCGGCGAGCTGGCGCAGAAAAGCTCCGACGATGAGTGCGCTTGTCAAGGGGCGGAGCGGGAGTCGACCTGAGTTGCACTCCGGGGCTACGGTGACCACAGGCGATCACGCAAGGAGAACCATGGAAACCTGGCCAGGATCGGCATATCCGCTCGGAGCGACCTTCGATGGCAGCGGAACGAACTTCGCACTCTTCAGCGAGGTGGCAGAGCGGGTGGAGCTCTGTCTCTTCACCGAAGACGGAACGGAAACGCGCGTCGACCTCGTGGAGGTCGACGCGCACGTCTGGCATGGGTATCTGCCGCAGGTGCAGCCGGGCCAGCGCTACGGCTACCGGGTGACCGGCGCCTACGACCCGAAGAACGGGCTGCGCTCCAACCCGAACAAGCTGCTGCTCGATCCGTACGCCAAAGCGACCAGCGGCGACATCGACTGGGATCAGTCCCTCTTCGCCTACGACTTCGGCGACCCGGACTCCGAGAATAACGACGACTCCGCCGCGCACATGATGCTCGGCGTCGTCATCAACCCGTTCTTCGACTGGGCCGGGGACCGGCATCCGCGAATCCCCTACAACGACACCGTCATCTACGAGGCGCACGTCAAAGGCCTCACCGAGCTGCACCCTGAGGTGCCGGAAGAACAGCGCGGCACCTACGCGGGGCTCGCACACCCGGCGATCATCGAGCACCTGCAGAAGCTCGGCGTGACCACCGTCGAGCTGATGCCCGTGCACCAATTCGTGCAAGACTCCACGCTGCTCGACAAGGGTCTGCGCAACTACTGGGGCTACAACACGATCGGCTTCTTCGCGCCGCACAACGCGTACTCCTCGACCGGCGACCACGGCCAGCAGGTGCAGGAGTTCAAGGGCATGGTGCGCTCGCTGCACGACGTGGGAATGGAAGTCATCCTCGATGTGGTCTACAACCACACCGCGGAAGGCAACCACCTCGGGCCGACGATCTCGTTCCGCGGAATCGACAATCAGGCGTACTACCACCTTGTCGACAACGACAAGCAGTTCTACATGGACTACACGGGCACCGGCAATTCGCTCAACGTCGGCAACCCGCACACCCTGCAGCTGATCATGGACAGCCTGCGCTACTGGGTCACCGAGATGCACGTAGACGGCTTCCGCTTCGACCTCGCCTCCACCCTCGCCCGCGAGTTCTACGACGTCGACAAGCTCTCCACCTTCTTCGAGCTGGTGCAGCAAGACCCCGTGGTCTCGCAGGTGAAACTCATCGCAGAGCCCTGGGACGTCGGCCCCGGCGGCTACCAGGTGGGAAACTTCCCGCCGCAGTGGACGGAATGGAACGGCAAATACCGCGACACCGTGCGGGACTTCTGGCGCGGAGAGCCCTCCACGCTCGGGGAATTCGCGTCGAGGATCACCGGCTCGGCCGACCTCTACGAGGGAGACGGCCGCCGCCCGGTCGCCTCCATCAACTTCGTCACCGCGCACGATGGCTTCACCATGCTCGACCTGGTGTCGTACAACGAGAAGCACAACGAGGCGAACGGCGAGAACAACAACGACGGCGAATCGACCAACCGGTCGTGGAACTCCGGGGTCGAAGGGCCCACCGATGATCCGGATGTCCTCGCCCTCCGTGCCCGCCAGGAGCGCAACTTCCTCACCACACTGCTGCTCTCGCAGGGGGTGCCGATGATCTCGCACGGCGACGAACTCGGACGCACCCAGCTCGGCAACAACAACGGCTACGCCCAGGACTCCGAACTCACCTGGGTGCACTGGGGCACCGCCGACATCGGACTGATCGACTTCGTCGCCGCGCTGATCCGACTGCGGAAGGAGCATCCGACCTTCCGTCGGCGGAGCTTCTTCGACGGTCGGCCGGTCAAGCGCGGCTCTGAGGAGCCGCTGCCCGACATCGTCTGGCTCACCCCCGCCGGCACCGAGATGGCCGAGGAGAACTGGGACGCGGGAGTGGACCGCGCGCTCGGCGTGTTCCTCAACGGCAACGGCATCCACGGCCGCGACGCCCGCGGCCAACGGGTCACCGACCGCAACTTCGCCATGCTGTTCAACGCCGGCGACGACACGGTGGACTTCACGCTCCCGCCCGCCGAGTTCTCCGACCGCTGGGAGGTCGTGATCGACACGGCCGGCAATGCGGCCGACGACATCCCGCGCACCGCCGGCGACGTCATCCCGGTCGAGTCGAAGTCGATGGTCGTGCTGTGCGAACACGTCGACTCGCCCGTCGCGCCCGACGACCACTCCATCTCCGCCTCGCTGTCGGCGACCGTCGTGAATGCCCCGCTGTCATCGAAACCGGAGGTGGGCTGATGCGTATACCCGCCTCCACCTACCGCCTGCAGATCCGCGAGAGTTTCGACCTGTTCGCCGCCGCCACCATTGCCGACTACGTGCACGAGCTCGGCGCCGACTGGCTGTACCTCTCCCCCCTGCTGACGGCGGAGGCGGGATCGGATCACGGCTACGACGTCGTCGACCACTCGCAGATCGATCCCGCCCGCGGCGGCGCGGACGGCCTGGAGGTGCTCTCCGCCACCGCCCACCGGCTCGGGCTCGGCGTACTCATCGACATCGTGCCCAACCACGTCGGCGTCGCCTCCCCCGCCCAGAACGCCTGGTGGTGGGACCTGTTGACCCACGGACGCGAGTCGCGCTACGCCGAAGCCTTCGACGTGGACTGGGAGTTCGGCGGCGGCAAGGTTCGCATCCCGGTGCTCGGCGACGGCCCTTCGACAAGCTCAGGGACCGAATCGGCCCCTGAGCTTGTCGAAGGGCCTGAGCTTGTCGAAGGGCGAGCGCGCGACGCGCTGGACGACCTCGAGATCGTCGACGGCGAGCTGCGGTACTTCGACAACCGCTACCCGATCGCGCCGGGGACCGCAGACGACGGCGCGACCCCGCGCGAGGTGCACGACCGGCAGCACTATGAACTGATCAACTGGCGCCGAGCGGATGCCGAACTCAACTACCGCAGATTCTTCGCCGTCAACACCCTGGCCGGTATCCGCGTCGAGGTGCCCTGGGTCTTCGCGCAGTCGCACGCCGAGATCCTGCGCTGGATCGACGAGGGACTCGCCGATGGCCTCCGGGTCGATCATCCCGACGGCCTCGCCGACCCGGGCGGATACCTCGACGCCCTCGCCGCCGCGACCGGCGGCAGCTACGTGCTGGTCGAGAAGATCCTGGAGGGCGACGAGCAGCTGCCCACCGCCTGGGCGACCGCCGGCACCACCGGCTATGACGCCCTCGCCGACGTCGACCGCGTGCTGGTCGACCCGGCGGGACGCACCGCACTGGACGAGCTCGATCGACGCCTGCGCGACACGGACGCGCGCGTCTCGTGGACAGACCTCATCCACGACACCAAGCGCTCGATCGCGGACGGCATCCTCCTCTCGGAGGTGCTGCGCTTGGAGCGTGACCTCGGCGACGCCGTGGAGCACTCCGTCGCCGACGAGGACTGGAAGCTCTCCCCCACCGCGGACGCGCTGGCCGAGTTGCTCGCCTGCTTCCCGGTGTACCGCTCCTACCTGCCGCTCGGCGCCGAGCACCTGCGCGAGGCGGCCCGACTGGCGAAGCGACACCGGCCCGAGTTGAGCGACACGGTGGACGAGATCGTCGCGGTTCTGGCAGACCCGGGCCACCCGGCATCCGTCCGATTCCAACAGACTTCCGGCATGGTGATGGCGAAGGGCGTCGAAGACACCGCCTTCTACCGCTACACCCGGCTCGGCTCGCTGACCGAGGTGGGCGCAGACCCGAGCGAGTTCTCGATCGGGGTCACCGAATTCCATCGTCGGCAGCAGCTGCGCCAGGCGACATTCCCGTCCTCGCTCACGACACTCTCCACGCACGACACCAAGCGCGGGGAGGATGTGCGGGCCCGCATCTCGGTGCTCGCCGAGATGCCCGAACGCTGGGAGGCCGCGCTGGAGGAACTGCGCGGCGAGTCCCCCCTCGGCGACGGCCCGCTCGAGGCGCTGCTCTGGGAGGCGATCATCGGGTCGTGGCCGGCGAGCCGCGAGCGGCTTCACGCCTACGCGGAGAAGGCGGCACGCGAGGCCGGCAACTCGACCCGCTGGACGGCGCCGAAGGAGGACTTCGAGCGGCGGATGCACGAGCTGGTCGATTCGGTGTTCGACGACGAGCGGGTGGCGGGCATCATCCGCGGCCTGCTGGACATCGTCGAGCAGCCGGGCTGGTCGAACTCGCTGAGCGCGAAGCTCATCCAGCTCACCGCGCCCGGCGTGCCCGACGTGTACCAGGGCAGCGAACTCTGGGAGACCTCGCTCGTCGATCCCGATAATCGTCGGCCGGTCGACTTCGACATCCGCCAGCTCTATCTGGCCGCCATCGACGGCGGGAGCCTGCCGGACATCGACGAGACCGGGGCGGCGAAGCTGCTGGTCACCAGCCGCGCCCTGCGCCTACGCCGCGACCGACCCGACCTGTTTACCCGCTACGCACCGATCACCGCATTCGGTGCAGGACGGCGACACGTGATCGGCTTCGACCGCGGCGGCGCGGTCACTCTCGCCACTCGACTGCCCCTCGGGCTGTCGCAGGACGGCGGATGGCGCGACACCACCGTGCAGCTGCCCGGGCGTCCGGTGGTCGACATCATCACCGGCCGGCGCTACCCCGGGGGTACCCTGCGGATGGCCGAGGTGCTGGGCAGCTATCCGGTGGCACTGCTGATTCCGGACGACGGCACGGAGGACTGACGATGAGCTTCGAGGTGTGGGCACCGGCGGCGTCGACGATGACACTGCTGCTCGACGGCGAGAAGTACGCGATGGTCGAGCTCGGCGAGGGCTGGTGGGGCGCGGATGCGGGGCTCGCGGGCACCGACTATGGATTCCTGATCGACGGGGACGAGCATCCGCTGCCCGATCCGCGGTCGCGTCGTCAGCCGGAATCCGTGCACGGCCTGTCGCGCAGCTTCGACCCGAGCGCCTTCGCCTGGACCGACCAGAAGTGGACCGGCCGACAGCTCGCCGGTGGCATGATCTACGAGCTGCACCTCGGCACCTTCACCAAGAAGGGCACCCTCGACTCGGCGATCAAACGACTCGACCACCTGGTGTCGCTCGGCGTCGACTTCGTCGAACTGCTCCCGGTGAATGGCTTCAACGGCGACCACAACTGGGGCTACGACGGCGTGCTCTGGTACACGGTCGACGAGACCTACGGCGGGCCCGAGGCCTACCAGCGCTTCGTCGACGCCTGCCACGAGCGCGGCCTGGGCGTGATCCAGGATGTCGTCTACAACCACCTCGGGCCGAGTGGCAACTATCTTCCGCGCTTCGGTCCCTACCTGCGCGAGGGCAGCGCGAACACCTGGGGTGACTCGGTCAACCTCGATGCGGCACCGGTGCGGTCGTACATCGTGGAGAACGCGCTGATGTGGTTGCGCGACTACCACGTCGACGGTCTCCGCCTCGACGCGGTGCACGCGCTGGTTGACGAGTCGCCGGTGCACATCCTGCAGGAACTGTCGGTGCGGGTCGATGCACTGAGTGCGTTCCTGCAGCGGCCGCTGACCCTGATCGCGGAGTCCGACCTCAACGACGCGAAACTGGTCACCCCGCGCGAGGCGGGCGGGTACGGGCTGCAGGCGCAGTGGAGCGACGACTTCCACCACGCGCTGCACGTAGGTCTGACCGGCGAGACGACCGGGTACTACGCGGACTTCGAGCACCTCGAGTCCCTCGCCAAGGTGATCACCCGCGGTTTCTACCACGATGGGACGTACTCGTCGTTCCGCGAGCGGGAGCACGGGCATCCGATCGACACCGCGGCGATGCCCTCCTGGCGGCTCGTCGTCGCCGACCAGAACCACGACCAGATCGGCAACCGCGCGGTCGGCGACCGCCTGAGTGCGCAGCTGGATGCGGGCAGTCTCGCCATCGCCGCGGTGCTCACCATGGCAGGGCCGTTCACCCCGATGCTGTTCATGGGCGAGGAGTGGGGCGCATCGACTCCCTGGCAGTTCTTCACCGCGCATCCGGAGCCCGAACTGGGCGAGGCGACCGCCAAGGGGCGCATCGCCGAGTTCGAGAAGATGGGCTGGGATCCGGATGTCGTGCCAGACCCGCAAGACCCGTCCACATTCGAGAATTCGAAGCTGAAGTGGTCGGAGAGCACCGAGGGGTCGCACGCGGAGCTGTTGGCGCTCTACCGGCGGCTGGGCGAGCTGCGTCGCACCGTGCCCGACCTCACCGACCCGAGCTTCGCCCACAACTCGGTCGAATTCGACGACGACGAGGGCTGGTTCGTGCTGCGCCGCGGTGCGACCGCGATCGTCGTCAACTTCGCCGACCACCCGCTGTCCCTGCCTGTCGGTGGCACGCTGCTCCTCGGCACCGCGGACTCCGTCGGCGCGTCCTCCTCAGCCGTGGTGCTCCCGCGCCACTCCGCCGCGATCCTCGGCACCCCGCCGGTCGCCCTTCGACAGCCTCAGGACCCGTAGCGCCGCGGCTTTCTACGACTCGCGTTCGTCAACATGATCAGCTCGTCGAATCGTCCGCCAACAGGACAGATTCGGGAGTCTCGCGCCGCGCATCCTGTTTACGGACGCGGCCCGCGCGATTGCTCCTCGACCAGCGCAGCCCTACGGCGCGAGACCCTCCAGCACGGCATTGGACGGCACGAAGAAGTTCGTACCGGTCTTGGCCGTCGACACGTCGAGGATGCGGTCGTATTTGCCGACCGGGTCGCCGATGAACATGTTGCGCAGCATGTGCTCGATCACCCAGAGTTCCCGGGTGTAGCCGATGAAATAGGTGCCGAACTCCCCGGCACCGGGCCGCCCGAACGGCATGTTGTCGCGCAGGATGTCATGCTCCACCCCGTTCGCGTCGACGATCGTGTTGAGCGACTTGTGCGACATCCGCTCGTTCGGAAGCTGCTCGAGCTCCACGTTGTCGAGTTTGGTGCGGCCGATCACCGACTGCTGATGCTCCACCGTCAGCTTCTCCCAGGTGGCCAGGTCGTGCAGGTACTTCTGCACCACCACGTAGCTGCCGCCGACGAAGTCGGGGTCCTCGTCGCCGACGACCGACACCCCGGCCATCCGCTGCCCGGTCGGGTTCTCGGTGCCGTCGACGAAACCGAGCAGATCACGCGAGTCGAAGAACCGAAAGCCCTGCACCTCGTCGACCACCGTGACGGAGTCCCCGAGCTTCTCGAGGATGAGCCGCTCCAGCTCGAAGGTCATGTCAGCCCGCTCCGCACGGATATGGAACAGCAGGTCTCCAGGGGTGGACACCGCCACGTGCGGCGTACCGCGCACCTCGGCGAAGGGCCGAAGCTGGGCCGGGCGCGATGGCTGGTCGAACCGGTCCCAGGCGGATGACCCGATCCCCACGTTGCACGACAGGTGCCCGTTCAGGTCACGGAAGCCGACCGCCCGCACCAGGCCGCCGATGTCGGAGATCACATCCCGCACCGTGGCGACGGCAGCGTCGGTCGCGGCGATGGTCACCACGAGGAAGACGGCGGCCCGCGAGAGCGGGGCATCCACGCTCTGCGGTTCTATCGGTGTGCGGCTGTTGCTCTCGTCCATGAGCCGATCATAGGGAGCGTGCGCGCACCCCCGCATGCGCCAGATGACGGAAATTCCGTCAGTACTCGATGCGGTGCGCGTTGCTGGCGTCTCCGCGCGGCTTCGCCGACCTGAGCAGGGCCGCAGGGGTCAACAGCCCGCGCCCGAACCGGGCGCTGACGGCATCCATCGTGTCCTCCGCCTCGCGCCAGCTCTCGTCGTCGTCCCACAGTCCCAGCGCCTGACCGTCGCCGGGCGCGAGCTGCTCGACCCGCACGCCGATGAGCCGCACCGGGCCGTGGCTGCCGAGTCCCTCGTAGATCTCGCGCACCTCCTCGTAGATGCGGCGGCCCAGGTCGGTCGGCTCGGCGATGGTGCGCGAGCGGGTGATGGTGCTGAAGTCGGAGTAGCGCAGTTTGAGCACCACGGTGCGTCCCACCCAGCCGCCCGTGCGCAGCCGCACGCCGACCGCGCTGGCCTGACGCAACAGCTCACGGCGCAGGGTCTCGGGGTCGGTCGTGTCGACCTCGAAGGTCATCTCGTGCCCGACGCTCTTCTCGACCGATCGCGTGGTGACGGGTCGCGGATCGATGCCGTTGGAGAGTTCGTGCAGCTTGCGCCCCGACGCATCTCCGACCGCGCGCTGCACCATCGCCATCGGCGCGCGCGCGATGTCGCCGACGGTGCGGAAGCCACGCTTGGCGAGCGACTCCTCGGTGGCGGCACCGACGCCCCAGAGCGCGCCGATCGGCAACGGATGCAGAAACTCCAGCGTCTGCGCGGCCGGCACGACCAGCAGACCGTCGGGCTTCGCTCGCCCCGAGGCGAGTTTCGCCACGAACTTGGTCGAGGCGGCGCCCACCGAGCAGTGCAGACCGGTCTCGGCGAACACCCGGCCGCGGATGAGTTCGGCGACCACCGCGGGCGGGCCGTACACGCCGCGCGCACCCGAGACGTCGAGGAAGGCCTCATCGATGCCCAGGCGTTCGACGATCGGCGTCATGTCGTCGAAGATCGCCATCACCTGCTGTGAGTAATGTCGGTACTTCTCGAAGTGCGGCTCGAGCACGATGGCGTGCGGACACAGCCGCATCGCCTGCGACAGCGGGATGGCCGAGCGCACGCCGAACTTGCGCGCCGGATAGTTGGCCGCGGTGACGACCGAGCGCAACGACTTTCCGGCGACGACGACGGGCACGTTCGCGAGCTCCGGGCGGTCGAGAAGCTCTACCGAGGCGAAGAAAGCATCGAGGTCGACATGGAGGATGGGGGCGGTGCTGCTGTCGACGGATGCCGCGCTCACCTGTCGCGTGCTGCCGTCCTGCCTACCCATGCCGTCTCCTCGCTAGGAGGCTACCTCGCACGGCTGACATCACCGGGCTCGAGCAGCCCGAGTCGGGCGAGTCGGGTGCGGGCGGCGTCCTCGCTGCTCGAGCCGCGCCCGAGGATGTTCCCCGCCAGCGCGAGCACGAGGCGGGTGGCCGTGATCGCCGGCCACCAGGCGCGACGGAGGCCGAGCATCCGTCGATAGCGCACGGGGATGGAGGCGACCGCGCCGGCGAACAGCACCCGGTAGAACGGCGCCATCGAGCGCGGGAGCCCGGGGTTGCGAATGAAGTGCACTGCCTCGGCGACCCGCCCATCGCTCTTCAGCACCGGTCCGAAGTCGACCAGGGCGCTCTCGAGCTGCGCCTCGGACCGCGGCGGATCGACGACGCCGACCAGCTCGCCGGCCTTCGCCCACTGTGCGACGTAGGCATCGGCGCCGCCGGGGATCGGGCGCCCCCAGATCTCATGCGAGCGCAAAAAGGCGTCGGTGAAGACGACGTGCACCCAGGAGAGCAGCTCCGGATCTCCCGCGGAGTAGGCACGTTCCTCCCCCGCGGCGTCGACGTAGGTGCCGACCACGCGATCGTGGAAACGTCCCACGCGGTTCGACTCCGCCGCGGCGGCCGCCCGGTCGGAGAATGTCACCGAGATGAGCCATTGGATGGTGCCGGAGAGCCGCCCGAGCGGGTCCTCCTTATAGCGCGACCAGTCGTGCACGCCCGCCATCGCCCCGGGGTGCAGGGTCTGCATCAGCAGCGCGCGGATGCCCGCGACCAAGGTGGCCATCCCCCCGTGCACGACCCAGGCGGCGGAATCGGCGCCGAACCAGCCCGCGTCATCACCGTCTTCGATGCGTTGCACCCAGTCGGGGCGACCGGATGCGGTGCCGGTGAACGCGGACAGCATCCGCGAACGCCAGACCATCGCGATTCCGCCCATGGTCGAACGCTACTGCGCCAATCTGGGAGTGGGTCAGCCGAGGTGCGCGTGCATCCAGGGCAGCGGGTCGATCGCATCGCCGCCGCCGGGGTGGATCTCGAAGTGCAGGTGCGCACCCGTGCTCGCGCCGGTGTCTCCGACAAGTCCGATCTGCTCGTTCGCGGTGACGGTGTCGCCGACGTGGAGCGGAACCGAGCCGACCTGCATGTGCCCGTAGACGCTCACCACGACCTGGCCGTCGATCACGTGCTGGATCGCGACGTGAACGCCGAGCGCGCCGTCGCTCACATCGGTGGCCTCCGTCACCACGCCCGCGGCAATGGCGTGCACGGGAGCGCCGAAGCCGGGATCGAAGTCGACGCCCTCGTGATAGCTCGAGCAGCCCGCACAGGGCGAGACACGCGGCCCGAAACCGCTCGCGATCGGGGTGGCTGCCGGAACCGGCCAGACCAGCGGGGGCGGGTCGGTGACTCCGTAAGCGTCCCGGCTGACGGATGCGGCGGCCGCGACCGCGGGAACGGTGAGGCTCTGCAGCGCCGGCGCGCTCTGCTCGGCGACGGCCTGCGCCGCCTGCACGGTCTGCGCGTAGGCGGGCACCGCGTAGCTGAGGGCGAGAATCGTGAGGACCGTTGCGGTGAGAACGGCGGCACCGCGGCGCAGCCAGTGGACGTGATTGACGGAGTTGAGAGCGCGTTCTGTGCGCGCGGGAATTGCGGGATGCACGTTAAATGGGGGTTCTTCCGGGTTTCTGCGCGCACGCTAGGGGATGCGCTGCGGCGCAATGCTGCGCCTACGGACGGGATACGGTCTCCCGAGATGGCGGGAGATTCGGCGACGAACTGGTCCCTGAGCTGGTGGCATACTCGCACCGGCGGACGCTACAACGGTCGTCTTTCTTCCATCAACGGTGACAGCCGATTCTCCGTGTTGCCTGGGAGGGAGTAGAGCGCAAGCCCCGATTCGTGCTAAGTGTCCCGCTCGTCGAGCAGTCGTAGCAGCGTGGTCATCGTGTTCTGATTGCGCGCTGTCAGCTGCCCGGGAAACTGCTTCCAGAAGGATTTCGGCACCGTGGTCTGCTGGCTGCCGCCCGGCATCCATTGGTAGATCGCCCGGTCTCCGAGCTCGATCCGCTCCGGTGCGAGAGCAGCGGCGTCCGGCAGCTCGATCGCCCCGAACGGCTGTGACGTGACAGTGATGAAGCTCTTGGCCGGGTCGGTGGCGATCGCTGACAGCGGATTCGCCTCGACGATCCCACGCAACCGCCGGCCGGTCAGCACGATCACGCTCGAGCGCACGGCGGTGGCCGCGAACACCGCGTCCTCGATCGTCTGGGCGCTGAGCACCGGCCCGGAGAACACGACGTTTCCGCTGCGCAGGAGGGTGACGACATCCGTCGCTCCGAGGCTTTCGAACACCCGCCTGAGGTCGGCCATCGCCACCGCTTTCGCCGTGCCCACGTTGATGCCTCGCAGCAGTGCGACGCGGGTGCCGGTCATGTCGGCCAGGGTAGTCCCGGGCGTAACGTTGCCACCATGGAATTCAGATACCTCGGCAACAGCGGACTCAAGATCTCAGAACTCACCTACGGCAACTGGCTGACCCACGGCTCGCAGGTGGAGAACGAGGCGGCTCTCGCCTGCGTCAACGCCGCGCTCGACGCAGGCATCACCACCTTCGACACCGCGGACACCTACGCCAACACCAAGGCGGAGAAGGTGCTCGGCAAGGCGCTGAAGGGCCAGCGCCGCGAGTCGATCGAGATCTTCACGAAGGTCTATTGGCCCACCGGCCCGAAGGGTCACAACGATTCGGGGCTGTCGCGCAAGCACATCATGGAGTCGATCGAGGGCTCGCTCACCCGCCTCAAGACCGACTACGTCGATCTCTACCAGGCTCACCGGTTCGACGTGGAGACTCCGCTCGAAGAGACAATGCAGGCATTCGCGGATGTCGTGCGCCAGGGTAAGGCGCTCTACATCGGTACCTCGGAGTGGACCGCGCCGCAGTTGCGCGAGGGGCACGCGCTGGCCGAGAAGCTCGGCATCCAGCTGATCTCGAATCAGCCGCAGTACTCGCTTCTGTGGCGCGTGATCGAGAACGAGGTCGTTCCCACCTCGGAGAAGCTCGGCATCTCGCAGATCGTCTGGTCGCCGCTGGCCCAGGGAGTGCTGTCCGGCAAGTACCTGCCGGGAGCGCCGCTGCCGAAGGGCTCCCGCGCGACCGACAAGAACGGCGGCGCGAACATGATCAGTTCCTGGCTGCGGGATGACGTGCTCAGCGCGGTACAGGAGCTCAAGCCGGTCGCGGCCGAGGTCGGTCTCGACCTCGCGCAGCTCTCGCTGGCCTGGGTGCTGCAGCACCGCAACGTCGCGTCGGCGATCATCGGGGCGTCTCGCCCCGAGCAGGTGAAGAACAACGTGAAGGCGGTCGGCGTGACGCTTCCCGTCGAGGTGATGGCGAAGATCGATTCGGTCATCGGCTCGGTGTCGGAGCGGGATGCGTCCAAGACCACTGTCCCCGCTGGGCGACCCTCGTGAGTGAATTTTTTATGACACGTCACCGAAATGGGGAATACAACCCCGCTTCATACGCTTGCATGGTGTCATGACAACCACAGATACCTTCCCCGGCTACGTCGCGGGCACCTGGACCCTCGACCCCGCCCACTCCGAGGTCACCTTCTCCGTGAAGCACCTCGCCATCAGCAAGGTGCGCGGCTCGTTCAAGGACTTCACCGCGACCCTCGTGACCGCCGAAGATCCGACCGAGTCCACCGCGACCGCGACGATCCAGGTCGCGTCGGTCGACACGAACCAGAAGGACCGCGACAACCACCTGCGTACGAGCGACTTCTTCCTGGTCGAGGAGTACCCGACGATGGAGTTCGTGTCGACCGGTCTGAAGACCGAGGGCACCGACTTCACCCTCTACGGCAACCTCACGCTGCGTGGCGTCACCAAGGAGATCCACCTGAACGGCGAGTTCGGCGGTATCACCACCGATGGCTACGGCCAGACCAAGCTCGGCGTCGAGGCGAACACGCGCATCAACCGCAAGGACTACGGGGTCAACTGGAACGCTGCCATCGAGGGTGGTGGATTCACTCTCGGCGACGACGTGACCATCAACGTCGAGCTGCAGTTCGTTCTGCAGGCCGCGTAGCACCGATCCGCTTCACAGGGGTCTCCGCCTTCGGGCGGGGCCCCTCCGATCGTTAACGGTGCTGGTGTCTATCGGTGCTGGTGTCTATCGGTGCTGGTGTCTATCGGTGCTGCTCGACCTCGTGGTCCGCGTGCTCCGCCGGTTCCAGCTGGAAGGTCGAGTGTTCCACGTCGAAGTGCTTCGACAGGCACTCGCTCAGCGAGTCGAGCAGCTCATCGGTGAGGCCCTCGCTGAACACCCGCGGCTCGACGACGACGTGAGCGGAGAAGACGTTCGACCCGGGCGTTATCGACCACACGTGCACGTCGTGCACGGAGACCACGCCGGGCTTCGCCAGCACGTGTTCACGGATGAGCGCGACATCCGTTCCCCGGGGCGTGCCCTGGCTGAGAACGCGCATGACGTCGCGCAGCAGGGACAGCGCCCGGGGCAGGATCAGGGCGGCGATCGCGAGGGAGGCGATCGCATCCGCGCGCTCGAAGCCGGTCACCAGGATGACGACACCGGCGACGATCACCGCGCCGGAACCGACCAGGTCGCCCAGAACCTCGAGATAGGCGCCGCGCATGTTGATCGAGGTCTTCGACCCCCCGCGCAGCACCAGCAGCGCCGCCGTGTTGGCCAGGGCGCCGATCACACCGACCCCGAGCATGAGCGGCGCCTCGACATCCTGAGCTCCCGGATCGATGAGGCGTTGCACGGCCTCGACGGTGACGAAACCGACGACGACGATCAGGATGGCGGCATTGATGAACGCGGCGAAGACTTCGCTGCGCCGGTGACCGAAGGTCTGTCGGTCGGTGGCAGGGCGCGCGGCGATGATCGTCGCGATGAGCGCCACGATCAGTCCGGTGAGGTCGGAGAGCATGTGACCGGCGTCGGCGAACAGCGAGAGCGAACCCGACAGCACCCCGCCGATGACCTCGATGACGAGCACCACGGCGACGATCGCGATGGCGATGCTCAGACGGGTGCGGTTCGCACTGCCGTGGTCGTGGCTGTGCCCGCTGTGCGTGGTGTCGCCCGATTCGTTCATCGGGTCAACTCTAGGAACCCGACCTGGGTAGCACCAGTCGGGACCCCCGGCAGGACCACACCGCCCCGCTACAGTTGACGCACTGCAAGCGGAACGAGAGCGATCGATGGACCAGTGGCTGGCGAGCATCCCGGCGATCGCGGTGCTGCTGGTGGTCGCCGGCGTCGTGCTCATCGAGAGCATCGGGCTGCCGCTGCCCGGCGAGACGGTGGTGGTCGCGGCGACCCTGCTCGCCATCACGGGCGGCAGCGTCACCCCGTGGCAAGTGGCGATCGCGACGCTGATCGGGTCGGTCGGTGGCGACCTCCTCGGCTTCCTCATCGGTCGGCGCTGGGGCGCGCGGCTGTTCGGCTTCGCCGGACGTCGCTGGCCACGGATGTTCGGGGCGGCCCGAATGGAGCGCGCCCGGTCCCTGGTGACCCGGCGCGGCGTCTGGGCCGTCGTCTTCGGTCGCTTCATCGCCCTGCTGCGGCTGTTCGTCGCCCCGCTGGCCGGAACGCTGGGAATGCCGTTCCGCCGCTTCCTCATCGCCGACCTGATCGGATCGACCCTGTGGTCGGTGGGAATCGTCGTGGTGGTGAGCCTGCTCGGTCGCGGGGCGATAGCCCTGGTGCACGGCTTCGCCTGGGCGGGTATCGCGATCGTCGTGCTGGCGGTGATCGTGATCGGAGCGGTGTTCGATCGGCGCGCCCGGGGTGCTCGCTCGGCCACCGATACCGTGCTGCTGCCGCTCTGGCGACACCTGCGCGCCACCCCGTTCACCAGCCTGTTCACCCTCGTCTACGTCGGTTTCGGCGTCGCCTCGACGGCGCTCTGGCGACCACTGGTTCGCCTCCCGCTGTTCGATGTCGTCGCGTACGGGCTTCCGGCCTTCGCCGAGGGACGGTGGTGGACCATCGCCACCGGTGCGGTGTTCTCCGGGCATCCGTTCGAGTACGCGCTTCTCATCCCGGCGGTGCTGGTCTTCGGCGCCTGGTCGGAGCGGCGCTACGGCACGCTGCGGACCACGCTGATCTTCGCCGCCGGCCAGGTGTTCGCCACGCTCGCCGCTGCCCTGACTCTGTTTCTGCTCGCGCCCACGGGATGGCCATGGGCGGTCGACCTCTCGACCATGAACGACGTAGGGCCGTCCACGGGGGTGCTCGCCACCGTGGCGGCGGTCTGTGCGAGCACCCGATCGCCCTGGCGGCTGCGGTTGCGGATCGTGCTGGCGTCCGCGGTGACGATCGCCCTGGTCTACGTCGGCACGCTGGCCGACCTCGAGCACTTCTTCGCCGTGGTGCCGGCCATGATCATCGCCCACTTCACACTGCGGCGCCGCGGCATCGGGCGGCCGACGATCCGCGAGTGGCGGCTGCTCACGGTGTCGGCTCTGATCACGATCGCCGTGGTGCTCGTGCTGGTGACCCTGGTTCCGACCGATGACCCGCTCGGGTCGACCACCTCGGGGGGCCTCGCCTGGCTCGACGTGCTCACCGATGTGGTGGTGATCGCGATCGTCGCCGGGCTCCTCGCCCGCGGCCGCTGGATCGGCTGGCTGATCGCCCTCATCCTCGCCATCATCAACGTGGTCGAGTTCGTGGCCTTGATCGTGCTCGCGCTGGTGGCGCAGCGGTTCCCCTCCGATCTCCTGGTCGCGATCGCCAATAACGCGATCTGGGTGGCGCTGCTGGTGATGCTCGTGCTGGGTCGGGGTGCGTTCCGGGCGAGCATCCGTCGCTCCCGGCGCAGCCTCGACGGGGCCGGGCCGCTGGGCGACCCCGGCGCCGTGCTGCGGGCGAGCGGCGGTGGCACGCTGTCGTGGATGACGCTCTGGCCGGGTACCGACTACTTCGCCGGTTCCGATGGCGAGAGCTACCTCGGTTACCAGCTGCGCTCCGATGTCGCGCTGGTGCTCGGCGATCCGATCGGGCCCTCGGAACACCGCACGCAGACGGTGCGGGAGTTCGTCGACGCCTGCCAGCGGCTCGGAGTCGTGCCCGCGCTGTTCTCGGTCGGTGATGCCACGGTCGCCGCGACCCCGCCCGGCTGGCAACGGCTGACCGTGGCCGAGGACACCATCGTCGACCTGCCGACACTCGAACTCACCGGCAAGCGCTGGAACACCGTGCGCACCGCCATCAACCGTGCAGGCCGCGAGGGAGTGGACTTCAGGATGACCCGCCTCGCCGACGAATCCCCGGCCATCGTGGCGCAAGTGCGCGAGATCAGCGAGGAATGGGTGGGAGACAAGGCGCTGCCGGAGATGGGATTCACCCTCGGCGGCGTGGACGAGGCGCTCGACCCTCAGGTGCGGGCCGGAATCGCGCTGGACGCGGACGGGGTGATGCAGGGCGTCACCTCCTGGCTGCCGGTGTACGGGCGCGGCGGCGAGATCCGCGGCTGGACCCTCGACCTCATGCGCCGACGCGACGGCGCAAGCTTCAAGCCCGTGATGGAGTTCCTCATCGCCGAGTCCGCGCTCGCGTTCAAGGCGGAGGGCGCGGCGTTCGTCTCGTTGTCTGGGGCTCCCCTGGCCCGATCCGGCGAGGTCGAATCGGAGGGTATCGACGCAGTGATCGACCGCATCGCGCAGTTGCTCGAACCGCTCTACGGCTTCCAGTCACTGCACGCGTTCAAGCAGAAGTTCAACCCGCGCTACGAGACGATGAGCCTGGCCTACCGCGACGGGGCTGACCTGCCGCGCATCGCTCTCGCCCTCACCCGGGCCTACCTGCCGAACTCGTCCATGCTGCAGATCGCCCGGATGGGGCTGACCTCGGGGCGGTAGTGCTGTGCGACCGGCCGCTCAGACCGGAAACACCAGCAGCGTGCTGGTCGCCGTCGCCACCAGCTTGCCGCTCGCGTCGTGCACCGTGCCCTCCGCGAAGGCGGCCCGGCTGCCCGGCTTCACGATGCGCCCCACCGCGGTGAGGGTGCCACTCGATTTCAGCACCGGCCGCAGATAGCTCACGGTGATGTCCATCGACGTGTAGCCCTGGCCGAGCGGCAGCGTCGTCTGGGTGACGCAGCCGAGCACCGTGTCGAGCAGTGTGCAGACCAGACCGCCGTGCACCGTGCCGATCGGGTTGTACATCGACTCGTCGGGGTCGCAGGTGAAGGTCACGGTGCCGACCTCCGCCGAGACTGCGCGCATCCGCATCAGTTCGGCGATCGGCGGAGGGGCGATGGTGCCGTCGATCAGCGCCTGCAGAAACTCGATGCCCGACATCGTCTTGGCCTTCTCCGCGATCGCGATCGGGTCATCCCAGCGCACCGTGCGGCTCCGCTCGACGGTCCCCTCTGCTTGGGTCGCCTCGGTCTCGCTCGGAGCGGCTTCGTTCGTCATCGTCGATACCTCCTTCGCCAGCCTAGGACTACCGTTGGCGCCAGGAGGACAACGGATGTCTCAGCCCGACGACGCACCGGCGCAGCAGCGCGCTGCTGCCCACCTCCTCGCCTCCCGCCTTCTCGATCGGGCGACGGATGACCGCGGCCTCCGCACCCGCCTCCGCGCGAGTTATCACGGCCGCCACGACGTGCTCGACGCACTCTGGTGGCGCGCGCATCCGCTCTCCACCGCCCCCTCCGGCACCCCCGATCCCGCCCTCGAGCTCGAGCCGCTGCGCCGTGCCGCCTATGCGCGCTCGACCGCCGCGCCCGTGCCGTACACGGATACCGCCACCGGCGGGACCGTGCTGGTCAGCCCGGCCGAACTCGCGCTGCGCCAGGCGATGCACGCGCTCGACGCCGACACGGAAGCACTCGACCGGGTGCTCACGCTCGATCATGAGCGCTCGATCCCGGTCACGGCGAGCGTGCAGCCGCCCGCTCCGTTGCGCCGACGCCTGGCACTCGCCATCGCCGCGATCGTGGTGGTGGCCGCGGTGGCGTTCACCCTCGGCCGCCTCGCAGATCGCCCGACGACATCCGCAGCATCGCAGTCCTCGCAGTCGGACGCGCGGTCGGGGTACAGCGGTGCCGGGCAGCGCGGCACGGCGACCCTCGCGCTGTTGGAGTCGGCGCAGCAACCCCACGACATCCCGCCCTTCGCTCTCGGCACAGACACCATCGCGTCCTCGGTTCATCTGATCTTCGACGGCTACGCGCCCGGGGTGACGGTCTACGGCGCACTCGGGCATCGGGACAGCGTCTGCATGGTCGTCATCGTCGCCGAGAACGAGAGCGCGCAGACCTGTTCCACCGCCGACCGGTTCATCGACAACGGGCTTCGTCTTCGCGTCACCACCCCCGCGCGCGTCGTCAACGACTCGGGTTACCTCGTGCCGAGCTATTTCGAATTCACCTGGGCGGGCGACGGCTCGGTCAGCGCTACCTCCAATGCCTATCCCTACCCCGCATCGCCGCGGCTGTAACGCAGGAATGCAGCACCCCCGATGCGGCGTTGACCCCAAGTACACCGAAGGAGCACCACATGAACGACCGCGACTGGCTCGCCCTGCTGAAGACCGCCAACCACGAATTCGCCACCAGACTCTCCGCCGTGACCGACTGGGATGCCCCCACCCCCGACACCGATTGGACCGTGCGCGACCTCGCCGCGCACGTGATCGAGGAGCAGCAGTGGGTGCCCCACCTGCTCGCCGGCCGCACCGTCGAGCAGGCTCGGCGCGAGCTCGCCCCGCTCGGCGACGACCTGTTCGCCGAATGGCGTCTCTACTCGCTCGGCGCGGCTGCGGCGTGGAACAACGTCGAACCGGGCGCGATCGTCAATCTCTCCCGCGACCGGGTTCCGGTCGAGGACTACCTGCGCGAACTGGTCAGCGACGTGACGATCCACACCTGGGATCTCGCCCGCGCGATCGGGGCACCCGAGCAGCTCGACCCCGAGCTCGTCGACGCCGTCTGGACGGTGTTCGAGCCGCAGCAGGAGACACTCGCCGCGAGCGGCCTCTACGCCGCACCTGTCGCCCTGCCCGACGACGCGCCGCTACAGTCCCGGCTGCTGGCCGTTACCGGGCGTGACGATCGGATCGCTGCCTAGCGCTCAGAATCCCACGACGGAGTGCGGGATGTAGTGCTCCTCCAGCTGGGAGAGTTCGGCATCCGTCAGGGTCAGCTGCGTCGCCGCCACCGCGTCGTCGAGGTGTGACATCTTCGTCGCGCCGACGATCGGCGCGGTGACGGCCGGCTGCTGCATCACCCAGGCCAGCGCGACCTGCGCGCGTGGTACGCCGCGGGCCTCCGCGACTGCTGCCACGGCTGCGGCCACCGCGCGGTCGGAGTGCTCGGCCTGCACGTAGAGCGTTCTGCCGAAGACATCCGTCTCCGAGCGCCCCGTCCGGGTGTCCCAGTCGCGGGTGAGTCGGCCGCGAGCGAGCGGACTCCACGGGATGACGCCGACACCCTCGTCGAGGCAGTACGGCAGCATCTCGCGCTCCTCCTCGCGGTTGATCAGGTTGTAGTGATCTTGCATCGAGACGAAGCGGGTCCAGCCGTTCAGGTCGGCCGCATGCTGGTACTGCGCGAACTGCCAGGCGTACATCGAGGAGGCGCCGAGATAGCGCACCTTGCCGGCCTTCACCAGGTCATGCAGGGCCTCCATCGTCTCCTCGACCGAGACCTCGGGGTCGCGGCGGTGGATCTGGTAGAGATCGATGTAGTCGGTGCCGAGGCGGCGCAGACTGGCGTCGATCTGCTCCATGAGGTGCACCCGGGAGAGGCCGCGGCCGTTCGGGCCGGGGCGCATCTCGCCGTGCACCTTGGTCGCGATGACGACCTCGTCACGCGGCGCGAAGTCGGCGAGCGCGCGGCCCACGATCTCCTCGCTCGACCCGTCCGAATACACGTTCGCGGTGTCGAAGGTGGTGATCCCGAGATCGAGCGCCCTCCGGATGAACGGGCGACTCTCGTCTTCGGTGAGTGACCACTCATGGTTGCCGCGGGCGGGCTCCCCGTAGCTCATGCAGCCGAGGATGACCTTCGAGACCTGCAGACCGCTGTTGCCCAGACGCACGTATTCCATGCGTTCCAGTCTGCTCCTACCGGGCGCTCAGTACCCGCGTTGTCGACGCCGGCGCTGTCACCAGTTCCGCCTCCGACCGGGTGGGACGGATGACCAGGTCGCCCGCGCAGTTCGGGCAGCTGTGCGCGAAGCCGGCCGCGCATCCCGCGCACCAGGTGCACTCGAACGAGCAGATGTACGCGTCGGTGGCACTCGGCGGGAGATCGCGGTCGCAGCGTTCGCAGTTCGGGCGCATCTCGAGCATCCTCCGACGCTAGCCGCATCCATTCGGTAGAAATGGTGGGAATCCTGCCAACTGAGCAACACTTTCCGCCGAGTCGGTGACGTGTGTCGCCGTCTTCGACGCGGATAGGCGGAAGGACGGAACCGATCTGTGGATGCCGGAAACTACAGGCGACTCGGGTATCCGGTGGAGCCGCTCTGGCCTGGCGCTGCGGTGCTGGGCCCGAATCCGACCTCGGAAGGACTGAGCTCCGGAGCCAGCGAGCTCTGCTACAACCGGGAGTTCCTCGACGTCGACCGTGTCTGGCAGCTCGCGCACGAAGGTTAGACCGCCGAACTGCCCGAGATGGCTGCCCCACACGCCGTTTCGACCACCATCTCGGGCAGTTCGTCATCGAGTCGCCCGAACATGCAGAGCGCGAGCCTCGAATACCAGCATGTCTGGGCAGTTCGGTGACAAACGCGGGAGAAAGCAACCCCTGGCCCGAAGTCATCCGGCGCGTACCGTCCCGGGCATGAAAGCCAACAAGCAACTCTCCGATAACCTCCAGGCCGTGCTCGTCGATTTGATCGAGCTGCACATTCAGGGCAAGCAGGCCCACTGGAACGTGGTCGGCACGAACTTCCGCGACACGCACCTCATCCTCGACGAGATCATCGACGCGGCCCGCGAGCAGTCCGACGTGATCGCCGAACGGATGCGCGCACTCCACGCCCTGCCCGATGGCCGCTCCGAGACGGTCACCAAGACCACCACGCTGCCGAAGTTCCCCGACGACCAGGTCGATACGACCCAGGTGGTCGACCTCATCACCGAGCGACTGGATGCCGCGGCCGGCACGATCCGGAAGGTCCACGACGAGGTGGACGAGGCCGACCCCACCACCGCCGACCTGCTGCATGCGACGCTCGAGATGCTGGAGCAGTACGCCTGGATGGTCAGCGCCGAGAACATGAAGCCCCGCAAGCGCGGCGCCACCAGCGGCACCTGAGCGGTCACGCTTGCCCGGATGTGCAGGTTTCGGGCCTCCGAAACCTGCACATTCGGGCGAACGTGGGAGACGGTGGAACTAGTGCGGCACGGGCGCGGCGAGCAGCGCCACCGCGACGGTGCCGCCCTTCGTCTGCTGTTCCCCCACGCGCACGAATCCCATCCGATCGTGGAAGGCGAGCGACTCGGGGTTCGGCGGGTCGATGTTGACCTCGCAGTCCACCTCGGTTCGACCCTGCGACCGGGCGAGGTCGAACACCGCCGTGTACAGCGTGCGACCGATCCCGCCACCGCGCGCGGCCTGGTCGATCACGATGCGATCGATGTACAGGTAGTCGGTGCCGCGACCCGCGAAGTAGCGGTAGTTCTCGCTCGCGTAGGAGGAGCCCGGCGTCATCCCGATCAGGAATCCCCGCAGCACGTCGCCGTCGATCGCGGCGAAGGTGAACCCGGCGAGCGCGAGCAGCTCTGCCATCTCCCGCTCCGACGTAATGGGAACGGCGGGGTAGGCGGCGTCGTTGAGTTCGACGATTCGCGGGATGTCGTCCGAGGTCAGGGGGCGGAGACTGAGCATCCGACCATTGTGGTCTAATCGCCTTATGCGCCAACACAACACGATCCTCCGACTCGCCGTGATGTTGGCCGTCGGAGTGGTTGCCGCCGTTGCGACCGGGCTGCTCGGCGAGTGGGCCTATGCCGCGACCGTGGGCTGGTGCTTCTCCTCTGCCGTCTACTCGATCTGGGCCTGGGTCTACATCAGCAAGCTGGACGGCGATGAGACCAAGTCCCATGCCAGCCAGGAGGAGCTCTACCGCGGCTACGCCGACGCGCTCGTGTTGCTGCTGACCATCGCCAGCCTGTTCTCGGTGATCTTCGTTCTGGTGAACGCCGCGAACACCCACGGCGTCGCGAAGGCGCTGCTCGCCGCCCTCACCCTGCTCAGCGTGGCGCTGTCGTGGATCCTGCTCCACACGCTGTACACCCTGCGCTATGCCCGGGAGTACTACAAGGTCGACGGCGGGGTCGACTTCAACCAGAAGGCCCTTCCGCGCTACACCGATTTCGCCTATCTCGCCTTCACCATCGGGATGACCTACCAGGTCTCCGACACCAGCATCAGCTCGCAGGAGATCAGGATGGTGGCGCTCAAGCACGCCCTGCTGTCGTTCGTGTTCGGCGCGGTCATCGTCGCCTCCACCATCAATCTGCTGGTGCAGATCACCGCCTGACCCTCAGCGCCCTGTCGGCTCCGTCACGAAATCGATGAGCTGCTCGACGCGGGCCAGCAGCACCGGCTCCAGATCGGCGTAGGTGCGTACCTGCCCGAGGATGCGCTGCCACGCCCGGGCGATGTCGGCCTGCTCGGCGTGCGGCCAGCCGAGGGCCGCACAGATGCCGTGCTTCCATTCGACGCTGCGAGGGATCACCGGCCATTCCGTCCAGCCCAGCCGGCCGGGCTTGACGCCCTGCCAGACGTCGACGAATGGATGCCCGACCACGAGCACATCGCGACCATAGGGTCCGCGCGCCACCGCATCCGCTATCCGGCTCTCCTTCGACCCGGGCACGAGATGATCGACCAGCACGCCCACCCGGCGACCCGGCTTAGGAGCGAAACGCTTCACTATCGCGTCGAGGTCGTCGACGCCCTCGAGGTATTCGACGACGACACCCTCGACGCGCAGGTCGGCGCCCCAGACCTTCTCGACCAGCTCGGCATCGTGCCGGCCCTCGACGAAGATCCGGCTGGGCAGCGCCACCCGGGCGCGCTGGTCGGCGACGGCGAAGGAACCGGAGGCCGTGCGGGCTGTTCCGGCCTTCGCGGCCCTCGGCGCGACCAGCGTGACCGGCGTGCCGTCGACGAGGAAGCCGGCGCCGAGCGGAAACACGCGCATCATGCCGTCGAAGTCCTCGAGGTGCACGAGCCTGCCCTCGACGCGCTTGACGACCCCGTAGAAGCCGCTCGCGCCCTCCTCGATCTCGAGGCCGGGGGTGGCGGGCATCTCAGGCGCGACGGTGAGTCCGCGCTGTCGACGGGTGTCTTCTACCCGTCCGTCACCGAAACGGTCGAACTCCATGCGCTACGCGTTCAGCGGTCGCCGAGCTTGTGCACGTGGAACGGCAGGTAGAGCGAGAGCGAGACGGCGATGATGCCGAGGAAGAACAGGATCGCCTCGATGCTCGGCACCGAGAAGGCGTAGCCGAAGAGGAAGATGCCACCGACGAACAGCACCATGGAGATGACATAGGCGAAGTACTTCATGGTGAACCTTTCCAGGGACGAGCGGTGTGCACCCAGTCTATGGAGTGCGCGCCGCCCGCCACGAACGCCTCGCTAGCCCAGCCGTGCTAACCCTGGGCCTCGATGGAGACGTCGTTCCACTTCTCCCAGGTCGCGATGCGGCTGGCGTAGTCCGCCTTCGCGATCCCCAGAGGTGCGGTGCCGAAGAAGACCCGCAGGGGCGGTTCGTCGGCGTCGACGATCGTGAGGATGGCCGCGGACGACGCGTGCGGATCACCCTGGCTGCCGACCCGTGCCTCGCGCTGCTTCGCCGCCTGCTCGTGGAACTCCGCGTAGGCGGGCAACGGCGTCGCGCGCTGAGCGGATGCCCCGCCCCAGTCGGTGGAGAACCCGCCCGGTTCGACCAACGTGACATTGATGCCGAAGCCGGCGACCTCCTGCGCGAGGGCCTGCGAGAAGCCTTCGAGCGCCCACTTGGACGAGTTGTAGATGCCGATGTTGGGGAAGGCCGAGATTCCGCCGATCGACGAGACCTGGATGATGTGGCCGTGACCCTGCTCTCGCAGGATCGGCAGCGCCGCCTGCGTCACCCAGAGCGCACCGAAGAGGTTCGTCTCGAACTGTGCCCGCGCCTCCTCCTCGGTGATCTCCTCGATGAGGCCGAACTGGCCGTAGCCGGCGTTGTTGACCACGACGTCGATGCGTCCGAACTGCTGCTTCGCCTGCTGCACGGCGGCGAAGTCCGCCGCGCGGTCGGTCACATCCAGGGCGATGGGCAGCAGCTGATCGCCGTACTTGTCTTCGAGGTCATCCAGGCTCCGTACATCGCGGGCGGTCGCGGCGACCTTGTCCCCTCGCGACAGGGCCGCCTCGGTCCACTCGCGACCGAAGCCACGCGATGTTCCGGTGATGAACCATACTTTCTGGGGCACAGCTTTGTCAGACACGGTTCTCTTTTCGTGATCGAACGGGCGCGCGTAATCGGACAGGGGTTGCGCGGTGCAGCCAGCCTATTCCGCGGCGCCGCACCGCCGCCCTGGTTCTTGCAGGGCTAGCTCTGCTTGCGTTCCTTGGTGGCGGATGCCCCCACCACCGACAGCGGTTCGGTGATGTCCTCGAGGGACTTGCGTTCGGCATCCACCCCGATCAGGAAGGCCGTGATACCGCCGCCGATCATCAGGAAGGCGCCGATGAAGTAGCCGATGGTGAGCGGGAAGCGGTCGCTACCGTCGCCGATCAGCGCCCCGTACAGCACGGGTGCGAGCGCTCCGGCGATCTGGCCGATCGCGAAGAAGTACGAGATCGCCTGGCTGCGCAACTCGACCGGGAACGACTCGCTCGCCACCAGGTAGGCGGATGATGCTCCCGCGGACGCGAAGAAGAAGGCGACGCACCAGAAGATCGTCTGGGTCACCGCAGTCAATGCACCGATGTTGAACAGGATCGCCGAGACGGCGAGCACCACTCCCGCGAGCCCGTAGGTGAGGAAGATCATCTTGCGCCTGCCCCAGGTATCGAACAGGTGACCGAGCACCAACGGGCCGATCAGGTTGCCGATCGCGAACGGGATGAAGTAGATCGCCGTGTTCTTGACGTCGTAGAAGTTCTCCAGCACCAGCGCGTAGCTGAAGAAGATCGCGTTGTACAGGAACGACTGGGTGACGAACATCACGATCGTCGTCGCGGCGCGCTTCGGATACTTCTTGAAGAAGACACCGAGGATCTGCCGCGCTCCGACGTTCTCGATCGAGCGCACCTCGATGGCCTTGCTCTCGTCCACGGGAGGGAGGTCGGTGACGCCCTCGTCGTGGATGCGCTGCTCGATCTCGTCGACCGTCTTGTTCGCGGCATCCGCCTGACCGTGGGTGAGCTGCCACCGTGGACTCTCGGGGATGTGCCTGCGCAGGTAGATGATGATGAGACCCAGCACCGGGCCGAGGAAGAAGCCGATGCGCCAACCCCAGTTCTCGCTGAAGTCGGGGTGTGAGGGGTTCAGCAGGAAGAAGTTGGCGACGGCACCGAGGGCCGCCCCGCCCCAGTAGGTGCCGTTGATCGCGATGTCGACGCGGCCCCGGTAGTGCGAGGGGATGAGCTCGTCGATCGCGGAGTTGATGGCGGTGTACTCACCGCCGATGCCGAGTCCCGCGATGAAGCGGAACACCCAGAGGAACTGCATGTTCGGGGCGAATCCCGCAATACCGCTGCCGATCAGGTAGACGAGCAGCGTGATGATGAAGAACTTGCGACGACCGAGCTTGTCGGCAAGTCGCCCGAACACGAGCGCCCCCACCACCTGGCCGACGAGATACACGGTCCCGGTGAAGCCGACCTCGGTGGAGGACATGTCGAGCATCTTGGCGTAGCCGTTGGCCGACACCATCTGGATCTCGAGACCGTCGAGGATCCACGCCGTTCCCAGCCCGACGACGATCGACCAGTGGAATCGGGTCCAGGGCAACCGGTCCATCCTGGCCGGAACCAGACTCTTCACCGAGTCCCCCATCGACCGGTCCGTGGCTTCTGCGCGCGACATTGCGTTCACGTCCTTCCGGGCGCCACTCGGCACCACCTCGACGACAGTAGAACTGCTGAGCGATCGGTGGGAGGGCGTTGCGGTCGGCGAAAAACGGGGTATTGGTGGTTGTCCGCCACTGCCGCCGTCAGCCGACGGTGCCGGACTCCATCCAGATGATCTCCCAGTGATGACCGTCGAGGTCACGGAACGCGCGCTGGTACATCGTGCCGTAGTCTCTCGGCTCGCTGTACTCCGTGGCGCCGGCGATGAGTGCGGCATCCACCAGCGTGTCGACCGCACCGCGGGAACCGGCGGAGATGCCGAGCAGCACTTCGGTCACGCCCTCCGCGATCGGGGTCGGTGTGAAGGTCGCGAAGAACGGCTTCAGCAGCAGCATCACGACGATCTCGTCGGAGATGACGACCGAGACCGCGTTGTCGTCGGTGAACTGCGGGTTGATGCGATAACCGAGCGCGACGAAGAACTCCGTCGAGCGGGCGAGATCGGCGACGGGGAGGTTGATGAACGCCATCGTCGACACGGTCATTCGCCCTTCAGCACGGAGATCACGTTGCCGGCCGGGTCCAGGAACCAGGCGATGTCGGGGCCGCGGCCGCGCGAGATCCCCTTCTCGTCTGTGCCCGATCCGTCCCCGTAGATCTTGGTGACGACGCCGCGACCGTTCAGGTCATCGACGGCCGACTCGACGTCGTCGACCGGGAAGTTGAGGATGGTGAAGGTCGCCGGAACGTGGTCGGGCTTCACGTAGGCGAGGATCGTGGCCCCGCTGGCGAGGTGCAGTTCGAGAAAACCCATCGCGTTCTCGGTGACCTCGAGGCCGAGGGTCTCACCGTAGAACTTCTTGGCCGCCTCGAGGTCGTCGATCGAGAATCCGCTGAAGGCATGTGCTGCGCTGAACATGGCTGCTCCTGTCTGTGGGCGTGAGCCTGGTGCTCCGAGCTTGTTCCTGCCGAGGGCCCGGGTCAAGAGGCGCTGGTCACGCGGGGCGGGTGAGCATCCCATCGACGACGAGATCACGGATGCGCGGCAGAAGCTCTGCCGCGAGTGCGGCCTCATCGACCTCGAGCAGGTGCGCGATTGCGCCGATGATCGACCGCACGCTGAGCTCGCCGTCGCTCGCACCGACCAGCGCGGCAAGCCCCGTGTCGAGAGACACGGTGCGACCGAATCCGCCACCCTGTCGCAGGCTCATCACGGTGGGATCCTCCGCACCGGGCCAGTAGTGCCGCTCCTCGGTCACGTCCGGGGCCACCTCGAGGTGTTGCCGACCGAGTTGCTCGTCGTCGAGACCGGCGAGCCAATCGTGGGCGGTGAGGGCATCGGCGATGTGCGGTCCGAGGCCGGCGCCGACGGGACCGTCGAGCCGTTCCAGGCGACGCAGTGGACACGGGTCGGAGCGCAGGGTGATGTAGCCGAAGCCGATGGCGCTCACACCGCGGGCCTCGAAGTCGTCGAGCCAGGCGTCATACAGGCGATCGAATTCCGGGCCGGGTCGGGTGCCCCCGTCTCTGATCCACGTCTCGGCGTAGCTCTCCGCATCCTGCACCTCACGCTCGATCACCCAGCCACCGAGACCGCTGTCGTCGATCCAGCGCCCGACCCGCTGCAGGCCATCGTCATCACTGCGGTATTCCCAGTTGCCGAGCAGCTGGGCGACACCGCCGGGCTGCAGGTGGTCGGCGAGGCCCGCGATGACGGATGCGACCAGCTCATCCCCCACCATGCCGCCGTCGCGGTACTCGTACTCCGGAACTCCCTCGGTGCGCGGCGTGATCACGAACGGCGGGTTGGAGACGATGTGGTCGAAGCGCTCCCCCGCGACCGGATCGAACAGGCTGCCCACCCGGAACTCGATCGTCGCCACCTCGTTGAGTTGCGCATTGAAGGCCGCGAAGTCGAGGGCGCGCTGCGAGATGTCGGTGGCGATGACCCGCTCGGCATGCCGGGAAGCGTGCAGGGCCTGGATGCCGCAGCCGGTTCCGAGGTCGAGGGCCGTGGCGACGGGGCGGCCCAGCATGAGGCCGCTCAGAGTCGTCGAGGCTCCGCCCACCCCGAGCACGTGGTCGACCCGCAGCGGCGCACCGGTCGACAGCTCGCCCAGGTCGCTCGCGACCCACCAGCTGCCGACCCCGTGCGCGTCGACGAAGCTGTACGGTCGCAGATCGATCAGCGGGGTGCCGGTCGCGTCAACGAGGCCCAGCTCGACGGCGCCAGCCAGGCCGAGCTCGGGCAGCGCGGAATCGACGAGCTCGGAGTCGGTCGGCAGCCCGAGCACGAAGAGCCGGGCGAGGGTCGGCAGCGCGTCCGTTCGGCCGGTGAGTGCCCGGACGGCGGGAACCCGCTGGCCGCGATGAAGGGCGGCCGCGGCATCCGCTCCCCAGAGCCGGGTGAGTGCCTCGACCGAGAACTGCGCGGCGACGAGATCGCTGCGCAGCGCGGCGACGAGGGGCGGGGTGGGTTTCGGGGTCACCGTGCAATTCAACTGCACGCGCGCGGGGTGTTCGTAACGCGCCCTACCCGGCGAGGGCCGCGATCGCGCTGTCGTCGAGATGCGCGAGCAGATCCCCGGCGTCGTCGTAGACCGCGATCGCACCGGCTTCCAGCAGCTCGAGCCTGCCGGTGCCCCCGCTCAGCAGGCCGATGCACGGCACCCCGGCAGCCGCGGCGCCGCGCACATCCCAGACCGAATCTACGACCATGATCGCCTCGCCCGGGTCCACCCCGGCCCGAGCGAGAGCGACCTGCACGACGTCGGGGGCGGGCTTCGCCTGGTCGACGTCGCCGGCCGAGGTGACCACGGCGACCGTGTCGTCGATCCCCATGACCGAGCGCAGCAGTTCGAGCTCGTCATCGGGTGCCGAGGTCGCCAGAACCACCTGCAGGCCTCGTGCCGCGACCGCATCGACGAGTTCACGCGCGTGCGAGAACGCCCGCAGTGAGCCCGCGGCAGCGAGGTAGTACTCGGAGTTCAATCGCGACGCCTCCTCCCCCAGATCGGCCGCCCGCCCGCCGAGCAGGTCGTCGAGCAACAGTTGCGAGTCCATGCCGATCCCCCGGTGGATGCGCCAGGAGTCGACCGGATGCCCGACCTCCTCGAGCGCGCGGCTCCATGCCGCGACGTGGGCGTAGTTGGAGTCGACCAGGGTTCCGTCGATGTCGAAGAGCACTGCGGGGTTTGTCATGCAGCGCACCGTACGCGCACCCCTGACTTAGGCTTGAACCGACGCCGGATGGATGAGGGGGAACGTGGAAGCGCTCAGCGAGACGGACATCCGCACCAGCTTCGTCAATGCCACCAAGGGTGAGATCGCGCGCATCCCGCTTCCCGGGCTGCACGAGGTGCTCTGGTCGGATCGGGAGTACCTCGGCTGGCGCGATCACGGCGCCCCGTTGCGCGGCTACCTCGTGCACTGGGTGGACGAGCGTCCCGTCGGTGTCGTTCTGCGGGCATCCAGTGTGAGTATGCGACCGGGTATCTCGGCGATGTGCTCACTCTGCCGCACCCCGCAACCCTCCGACCAGGTCACCCTATTCTCTGCGGCGCGCGCCGGGGAGGCGGGGCGCAACGGCAACTCGGTGGGCACCTACATCTGCGCCGACCTGGCCTGCTCGCTGATCATCCGCATCACGCCGCCGAAGCTGCCCATGCAGCCGGACCCGGCCGAGATCGTCGCGCGACGGGCGCAGGGCCTGCTCGAGCGGGTGAACAACTTCACCGCCGACGTCATGAAGACGGCCTGACCGCCCGAGCTACTTCTGCCCGAGCACCCGCACCGCGACCTCCTCGGCGTCGATCGACGCGAGCACGTCGCGGATCGCCTTGTCTTGGAAGCGCCCCTCGCTGCGAGCCTGGAGAACGGCGGCGCGCTCGGCCTCGATCATGCCCAGTCGGAGGCGGGCGATGGACACCGTCTTCGGGTCGTTGCCCTGTGGGATGGCGCCCTCCATCGCACGGGTGAACAGCTCGGCATCCGCGCGGAGCTTGTCGACCAGAGGACTGTCCGGAAGCCCCCTGGTCTGCTCGTCGAGCGCCTTCGCACCGGCGGCGCGCACCTCGACCAGAAGCTGGTGCGCCTCCGTGTGCTCCTGATCGCGGTTGGGTTGCGGCAGCCGGAGCATCCGGATGAACGCGGGCAGCGCAAGCCCTTGAATCAGGGTTCCCACCACCACGACGAAGGCGAGGAGCTGCAGGAATGGACGCTGCGGAGTCTCCGGCGGCAGCAGGAACACCGCCGCGAGGGTCACCACCCCGCGGATTCCGGAGAAGCCGATGCCGAGCGCGATCTTCCAGCTCCACCCCCGGGCGCGAAGCCGACGCGGACCGCGGCGGAACACCAGGGTGGCGAGCAGGATCCAGACGGTGCGGGAGAGCAACAGGAACAGCAGGGTGGCCACGCAGATGCCGATGGTGGGCCAGAGCCCGACCTTCGACTGTGCGGTGCCGTCGAGGATGCCCTTCAGGTTGAGACCGATGAAGAGGAACACCGAGTTCTCGAGCAGGAAGCGGATGGTGCGCCAGTTGATCGAACTGGCGATCCGCGCCTCCGCCGACTGCACGACCGGGGCGTGATAGCTGATGATCAGCCCGGCGATCACCACCGCGAGCACCCCGGACCCGTGCAGCAGCTGTGCCGGAATGAACGCGAGGAACGGGGTCGCCAACGACAGGGCGGTGTCGATGACGGGCGATGTCAGGCGCCTGCGGATGAACGACGTGCCGTAGCCCACGCCGACACCGAAGGCGACGCCGACCACGACCGCGAGCACGAAGTCGAGGGCGATCACCGGCGGATCGATCACCCCGACGATCGCGGAGATAGCGGCGGACAGGGCGACGAGCGCCGCCGCATCGTTGAACAGGCTCTCGCTCTCCACGATGGTGAGCAGGCGCCGGGGCAGATTGCCGCGCCCCGCCACCGCGGTCACGGCCACGGCATCCGTCGGTGCCACCACGGCGGCGAAGGCAAAGCCGGTCGCCAGGGTGATCGCCGGCACCACCCACCAGGTGAAGAAGCCCACGGAGACGACCGTGAGAAGCACGAGCACCACCGAGAGCACGAAGATGCTGTCGCCTCGGGCGCGGATGTCCGCGATAGACGAGCGGATCGCCGTCGCGAACAGCAGCGGCGGGAGCAGCGCGTACAGGATCAGCTCCGGCTCGATCCGGATCGGCGGGATCCCGGGGATGAAGGAGACGATGCCGCCCACGATCACCAGGCAGACCGGGGTCGACCAGCCGATCCGCCCGCTGAAGCCCGTGACGGTGATGGTCACCAGCACGAACGCGACGATCCAGATGATCGTCGTGATCGATGAGTCCATCCGTGCGTCCCTCGCCCGCCGGACTCGGGTGTGCCGACGCTAGGACGACAGTATCGCCGAAGAGCGCCGCCCGCTCATCCCCCGAGTTCGGTGAGGATCGACGGCCGACGGGGGTTCCAGCCCAGTTCGGAGCGCGCCTTGGATCCCGTCGCCCGCTGGTCGAGCAGCAGGGCTTCCGTGAAGCCGTCGCCGAGCACCGCCCGCGTCACCTCCAGGTCGCCCGGTGCGACCTCGCCGTCCGGACCGACGACGGCCTCGGCCAGCTGCCGGGTGGTGACGCTCTCGCCGTTCACGCCCAGATATCGCTCGCCGCGGGTCGCCTTCTGCAACGCCAGCACGTACAGATCGGCCAGGTCATCGACGTGCACCGTCGTCCAGTGCTGGTCGCCGGACCCGATCAGGGTGAGCGCCCCGTCCTCGGTGCGCGGTGCACCCGAGATGACGTTCGGGATGCCCTTCCCGTAGCCATAGACGATGCCCGGCTCGATCAGACTCGCCGCGATGCCAGAGCCGAACAGGCGCTGCACCCGCGCCTCGCGCCAGGCGGTCAGCTCGGGCGCCGCGAGCGCCGTCTCCTCGGTGATGTCGTCACCGTCGCCGTAGACCCAGATGCCGCCGGTGTAGATGAATGGCTTGTCGGTTCCGGTGAAGGCGGCGATGGCGGAGTCGATCACCGCATCGTCGAATTCCGCGTCGGTGCCGTCACCCGGGGTCGCCAGGTGGATGAAGCCATCGCTCTGCTCCAGCTCGAGCGTCAGCCAGTCGGTGTCGGGCAGTATGTGCTCGATCGCGCGGCCCCCCGAGGCTGCGACCTTCTCGCCCGCGGCGTCATTGCGCACCACCGCGTCGACCTGGTAGCCGGCGGCGATCAATGCCCGCAGGACAGATGATCCGACGAAACCCGTGCCGCCGGTGAGGAGGATGCTCATGCTGTGCCCTTCGAAGTGGATGTCATGCTCAGCATTCGCCGGCCGGGCGCCGTGCGCAAGGTCTCGCATCGCGCGGAGTCTCCGACGATGATTGCGTCATGAGAGCGATCGTCTACACGCAGAACCTACCGGTGAGTGACCCGGACAGCCTGATCGACGTCGACCTGCCCCGCCCGGCACCGCGCGGCCGCGACCTGCTGATCGAGGTCATCGCCGTCTCGGTCAATCCGGTCGACGTCAAGCAGCGCGCCGCATCCCCCGCCCCGCACGGCGGTCGCGTCCTCGGCTACGACGGTGCCGGGATCGTGCGCGAGACCGGGTCGGATGTCGGCCTGTTCGAGGTGGGTGACGAGGTGTACTGGGCCGGGCAGATCAACCGACCGGGGTCGGATGCCCAGTTCCAGCTGGTGGATGAACGGATCGTCGGTCACAAGCCCCGCACCATCGATTTCGCCGACGCCGCCGCCCTGCCACTCACCACCATCACGGCGTGGGAGCTGCTGTTCGATCGGCTCAGGCTCACCGCCGACAGCACCGGTCACCTGCTCGTCGTCGGCGCGACCGGCGGGGTCGGCTCCATGGTCATCCAGCTGGCGCGAGCCCTCGCTCCCGAGGTGACGATCGTCGCCACCGCCTCCACCCCGGAGGGAGCGAACTGGGTGCTCGAGCTCGGCGCCGATCAGGTCGTCGACCACCGCCGGGGCCTGCTCGAACAGGTCGGCACGGTCGCCCCTGGCGGCATCGACTGGATCTTCTCCTCGCACACGGAAGGCCAGATCGATACCTACGCCTCGATTCTGCGACCGTTCGGGCAGATCGCCGCCATCGACGATCCGCCGACGCTCGACATCGTGCCGCTGAAGTCGAAGAGCATCGCCTTCCATTGGGAACTCATGTTCACCCGCCCGGTGCGCAAGACGCCCGACATGGTGGCGCAGCATGAGCTGCTCGACCAGGTCGCGACGCTGGTGGATGCCGGACGGATCGTCAGCACCGCGACCACCCATCTCACGCCGCTCGACGCCGAACGGCTCCGCGAAGCCCACGGCCTGGTGGAGACCGGCCGCATCATCGGAAAGGTGGTGCTGAGCGGATGGCCCGTGTGAGCCCCCTCGTGCCGGGCGCCGGCCAGGAGTCGGTCTGGGACTACCCCCGGCCGCCACGGGTGGAGACGACGACCGACCGCATCCGGATCCGCCTGGGCGGCGAACTCATCGTCGATACGACGGATGCCGTCCGGGTGCTCGAGACCAGTCATCCGCCGGTCTACTATCTGCCGCGCTCGGAGTTCCCGGAGGGCGCGCTGCTGCCCGCCGACGGCGCGAGCTTCTGCGAGTTCAAGGGCGGCGCGCGGTACCTGACGGTGCGGGGCGGTGGGACGGATGCTGTGCGCTCGGCCTGGTTCTACCCGTTGCCGAGCCCGGGGTACGAGCAGCTCGTGGGCCGGGTTGCGGTGTACCCGAGCGCGATGGACGAGTGCGAGCTGGCCGGCGAGCTGGTGACCCCGCAGGCGGGCGACTTCTACGGCGGCTGGATCACCTCCCGGGTGGTCGGCCCGTTCAAGGGCGAGCCCGGCACCCTGGGCTGGTAGACCGCGGTCAGCCGGTGCGAAAACGCGCGAAGGTCTCGGCCGAGCGGGCGAATGCGGCGGTTTCACGCTCACTGAGGTCGCTGAACGCATCCGCTGTGACCGTCACCCCACCCGACTTCTCGGCCCGTCGCCAGGTACCGACAATGCGGCCGCCGGCGACGATCATCGGCAGGAAGATTCCATTGCCGCCCGGCACGATTCGGGCGAAGTGCTCGTCGTCGAGCGGCAGCGATCGGTCGGTGTAGCCGAGCAGGTACTCATCGAACCCGGGGAGCGCGTGCACCGCAGACGATCGACGACGCCCGGCGGCCAGGTCGACCTCGCGCGCCGAGGCCCAATAGGTCTCGCCCCCGTGCTCGAGGGAGACGAGGTCGTCGCTCGCCAGTGCGAGCGCGGTGCGCGCCGCGGCGAGGGTGAGCTTCGACCACCAGGCGAAGTCGCGCAGCGTGGCTGGTCCGTGACCGGTGAGGTAGCGCAGCGCGAGCTCCCGCAGCGCCTCGTCACCGTCGAGGTCGCGGGAGTTCGGCACCCACTCGTCGAGCAGCACGAGCGCCTGCTGGGTGCCGCTCGACGGCCCCCAGCAGATGAGTCCGGTCTGCGCGAGGTACCAGATCACGTGATATCCGCGCTGGGCGGAGGGGTCGATGTCGATCGACCGCAGCAGAGCGAAGTAGTCGTCGCGGGCGAGCGCCCGACCGCCCTGCAGCGCGGAGATCGTCGCCTCGCCGGCACGGACGAGCGCCGCGGCGTCCAGGCCGAGCTGGCGTTGGCGGGTGGCGGAGCCGGAGAGGGTGCGTGGGGAGGTGACGCGGAGCACCCAGCGCAACTCCTCGGCCGGAACGAAGAACAGCGTGCCGCGGAACGGTGCTCCGCGCACGATCGCGCCGGAATCCAACGCGGCGATGAGGTCGCTCAACCGGGAGCCGGGCGCGCGGCTGCCGAGTGCCCAGCCGCCCTGGATGAAGTCCTGCCCCTGCACCGCGAACAGCTGCCGGGCGACATCCACCACGCTCAGGTCCGCGCCGCCGCGCCCCTCGATCCGCTGAGCCAGCAGCCGGAGGCGCAGAATCTCGGCCGCGCCGACCGTCACCGCCATCCGCTACCGTCCGAACGCCGGTCAGCCACCCGATGCGGCCGACGCCGAGGACTTCTTCGCGCTGTTCTTGTGTGGCAGCAGCGTGTTCGCCTCCTCCAGCGACATTCCGTTGGTCTCCGGGATGAAGCGCATCACGAACAGGAACGAGAGCAGCGCGAACAGCGCGTACAGCCCGTAGGTGAGCACGAGCGAGACGGATGCGAGCGGCGGGAAGGTGATCGTGACCACGAAGTTCGCGATCCACTGCGCGGCGGCGGCCACGCCCAGAGCGCGGGCCCGGATGCGAGTGGGGAAGATCTCTCCCAGCAGCACCCAGACCACCGGCCCCCACGATGCCCCGAAGCTGATCACGAACACGTTGGCCGCGATGAGGGCAACCGGTCCCCATCCGCCGGGCAGCGAGGGTGCCCCCTTCACGATGTCGGCCTGGCTGAAGGCGATCGCCATCGCGGCCAGCGAGAGCGTCATGCCGGCGGAGCCGAACAGCAGGATCGGCCGGCGCCCCACCCGATCGACCAGCGCGATGGCGACGAAGGTGACCGCGATATTCGTGACGGAGGTGATCACCGAGATCGTGAAGGAATCCTTCTCCTGGAACCCGACCGATCGCCAGAGGGTGGTCGAGTAGTAGAAGATCACGTTGATGCCGACGAACTGTTGGAAGATCGACAGGATGATGCCGATCCAGACGATCGGCTTCAGACCGAAGGCCTTGCCGCGGAGCGCACCCTTCTGGCTCGCCTGCTCATCTGCCGTGATGGCATCACGCATGTCGCGGATCGCCCGCTCGACGTCCTCCCCCGGCCAGATGCGGGCGAAGATCTTGCGAACCTCGTCGTCGCGATGCTTGAGCACGAGGAATCGGGGCGACTCCGGCAGCGCAATCGCGAGAAGCCCGTAGACGACGGCGGGGATCACCCCGGCGAGGAACATCCAGCGCCATGCCTCGAGGCCGAACCAGAAGTTCGCGTTCGCGGTTCCCGCGGCGTTCGCGAACAGGGTGTCCGACAGCAGCGCGGCGAAGATACCGATGGTGATGGCGAGTTGCTGAAGCGATCCGAGTCGCCCGCGCATGTGCTTCGGTGAGATCTCGGCGATGTAGGCGGGGGCGATCACCGAGGCGATGCCGATTCCCAGGCCGCCGATCACACGCCAGAGCACCAGATCCCACACTCCGAAGGCGAGGCCTGCGCCGATCGCGCTGGCGAGGAACAGAACGGAACCGATGATCATGGCGGGAATGCGACCCCAGTGGTCGGCGAGGCGACCGGCGAAGTATGCGCCGATCGCGCATCCGATCAGGGCACTCGCCACCGCGAGCCCGATCAGTGCCGGCTTGAGATCGAAATCCGACTCGATCGCATCGACGGCACCGTTGACCACCGAGGAGTCGAACCCGAAAAGGAAGCCTCCGACCGCCCCGGCCACCGCGAGCCCGATCACCTTGATATTCATCGACGGATTGCTGGTGTCTGACATCTCGATCCTCTGTTCGGTCTCTCTGACCACCGTATCTGCCACACCGTACGCCCGTCGTCCATCGGCGGGCAGTCGATAACTGGGCCACCCTCGCTATTAGCCGAGCCGAAGCGTAGGGTCAATCCCCCGCGCAGAAAACTTCGCGTGCCTAGCATGAGTCGTGATCTGGGAGTTATTGCGTGGGAAGCCTGTTATACGGCAGCACCGGCGTAGAGATCACGTTCGACGACCGGGCCCTCGCCCACCTGCAGATCGTGATCACCGCCAAGCTGCGACGCCATGAGAGTTTCGTCTTCTCGTGGACCAATTCCGTCGAACGCGGTAGCGGACGCAGCGTGATCTGGCTCGATGCCAGCAGCACGCTGATGTACCGGTACTCGGGCGGTCGCCAGCCGACAATCAACCGCGAGTGGATCGAGCAGCTCACGCGATCGGCGAACAGCCCCGGCGGGCTGTTCTTCACCCCGGAACCGGGAGTCGGGCCCTCGACGAATGCTTGACCTCACGCGCCTGTCGAGACCGCCCTGGGAGGCGACTCTCAGTGACGGCCAACACATGCTCGTGCTGTACTTCCTCGTGATCGCCGGCCTCGCACTCCTCGCCGGGCTCATCCGCACCGTGCTCACTCGAGTCGAGGTCGGCTCGCGATACCGGCCCGCGACGGTCGCCCGCCTGGCGATCGCCGCGATCGCGCTGGTCTCGTACGGGTTCATCATTCTCGAGTTCGTGCGGGGCTACAGCCCGGTCGACGGCGGCTGGCGGCCGAACGATGAGGCTGTGTTCACGTTCGCCATCCGCTACATGGACTGGTCGGTGACCGTGCCACTGCTCACCATCGAACTGCTCGCGGTCTGTGCCGTCAGCGGGGTCGCCGTGCGCACCGTGCAGCGCCTCGCTGCCCTCGGTGCCTTCCTGATGATCCTCGCGGGGTTCATCGGTGTCTTCGTCGTCGGTGGGGACGACAGCGGAGTCCTGCTCACCTGGGGCGCCGTCAGCTCGGTGTTCTGGATCTTCACGGATGCCGTGCTCATCTGGGCGGTGCGCCGCTCGCGGAGCGCGCTGACGACGCAGGCCGCCGCTCTCCTCCGCTCCGCGACGATCCTGTTGCTGTCCGGGTGGGTGATCTACCCGGTGATTTTCGTCGTGCAGGTCTTCAGCTTCGGCGGGCAGTGGACGACGATCATCCAGATCGCGCTCTGTGTGACGGATGTGCTGGTCAAGATCGTGTTCGGCGGCCTGGTTCACCGCGTGGCCAAGCTGCGCACGGCGGAGGACGTGCGCGCCGGCCACGACGTGCACCCCGAGGCGATCTGGATCTCCTCGGAGAAGGTGTCGGATGCGGGGCTGCCTCGCGAGGTATACCTCTCGCCCGAGGCGGTCGTCCATCCCACCCGCGCAAAGCCGGCCGCGGGTGCTGCGGTCCCCGATGCCGAGCCCGAACAGCCGCCGGAGATCCCGGTCGATCTCGGCTGACCCTGTCCGGTTCGAGCGGACCCGTTCGTTGCACGGGTATGGATCATTTCCAATGTCGGTGGAATAAACCAGACTGGCTTCATGCTCTCCTCATAGCTCACCATTCAGAGCCGGTCGCCGAGTCAATCCGAATGCTCGCGGCCGTTGGCAACGGTGCCGCATCACCCGCCCGCCTATCCAATCTCGTGCGATCCGGTCCTCGTGACCGTGGCCGTCCGCATCCCATTTCCACCGCCATTTCGACGGGAACAGCAATGACCGAAACCCTCAACACCGCAACGACGACGGGCTCGCCCGGCGACAGCGCCGACCACGCCGCAACCCTCGACCGCCGCAACCGTCTCGTCATCGGCATCCTGCTGATCTCGGTCTTCGTCATGATCCTCAACGAGACGATCATGGGCGTTGCCCTGCCGCAGCTGATGAAAGACCTCGACATTTCGGCGAGCACCGGCCAGTGGCTCACGGCCGCCTTCCTGCTCACCATGGCCGTGATCATCCCGATCACCGGTTTCCTGCTGCAGCGCTTCAGCACGCGCAGCCTCTTCATCGCCGCGATGGGACTGTTCAGCCTCGGCACGCTGGTGGCGGCGCTCTCCCCGGGCTTTACGCTGCTGCTCGTCGCCCGGGTCATCCAGGCCAGCGGCACGGCGATCATGTTCCCCTTGCTGATGACCACGGTGATGACCCTCGTGCCGCCGGCCAATCGCGGCCGCATGATGGGCAACATCTCGATCGTGATCTCCGTCGCCCCGGCGATCGGCCCCACCATCTCGGGACTCATCCTCACGGCGTTCAGCTGGCGCTTCATGTTCATCTTCGTGCTGCCGATCGCGCTGGTGGCGCTGTTCGTGGGCGGCGCGCTGATCAAGAACGTGACCGAGACGCACAGGGTGAGCTTCGACATCCTGTCGGTCGTGCTGTCGGCCTTCGGCTTCGGCGGCCTGGTCTACGGCCTCAGTAACGCGGGCACCGCGGGCTCACCGCTCGAGGTGTGGACCCCCCTCGCGATCGGAGCGGTCGCACTCGCCCTGTTCATCCTCCGTCAGCTGAAGCTGCAGCGCACCGATCGTGCGCTGCTCGATCTGCGCACCTTCCGCGTTCCGACGTTCACCTTCTCGATCGCGATGTTCGCGATCAGCATGATGGCGATGTTCGGCACGATCGTGCTGCTGCCGCTCTATCTGGTCAACGTGCTCGGCCTTCAAGAACTCCAGGTCGGACTCCTGCTGCTGCCGGGTGGGCTGGTGATGGGTCTGCTCGCCCCCTTCGTCGGGCGCATCTACGACCGGGTCGGACCGCGCGGACTGTTGATCGCCGGATCGACGATCGTCAGCGGCGACCTGTGGGCGATGACCCTGTTGAACGCCCACAGCAGCGTCTGGATGGTGCTCGCGGCCCATGTCACCCTGAGCATCGGGCTCGCGCTCATCTTCACGCCGTTGTTCACCGCGAGCCTCGGCTCGCTGAAGCCCGAGCTGTATTCCTACGGCAGCGCGATGGTCGGCACGATCCAGCAGCTGGCCGGAGCCGCAGGCACCGCGCTGTTCGTCACCGTGATGTCCTCGGTACAGATCGCGCAGGCCTCCACCGGCGTCGCGAACTCGTACGCGGCCGGCGTGCACACCGCCTTCCTCTACGGCGCGGTGATCTCGCTGTTCGCCATCCCCTGCGCGTTCTTCATCCGCAAGATCGCCACCCCGGCGGGCACCGAGGCTCCGGTCGGGCACTGACCCGACCGGATCGGGACCATCCGGTGCGCTCGAGCGTCGCGCCGCCTCAGGCGCGACGCTCGATCTCGGCGATGATCCCCGGCAGCACCCGGCGCATGTACGGCGCCCAGAACAGTCGCACGATCAGGCTGACCAGCGGGCGGGCCCGCGGGTTCGGCTCGAAGGTGTAGGTCCAGCGGATGCTCGTGCCGCCCGACACTGCGGTGTAGCGCCACTCCGCGCGCGCACCCGACACGAGCCTGCCGAACAACTTCTGAAAATCGCTCAGGCGGTACTCGAAGCGGTGCGGTGCATCCACCAGTTCGAGGTGCTCGATGACGCTGCCGCCGTCGGAGAGCATGAGCTGGCGGGTCTGACCCGCGGCATCCCAGGCGCCGGTCTGGTGGCGCACCTCGACCACCGCCGGCAGTGGACCGAACCTCGGGTAGAAGCCGACCGGGGTGAGCGGCGTCGAGATCTGCCACGCCCTCTCCAGCGATGCGATGGTGACGTTCTCGACAGACGCGCGTGTGCTGACCATGGCAGTGGTTCGGAGCCCGATCAGATCGAGATGGTCATGACGCCCAGATGGACAGGAGGTCTGCGGCCAGTCGCTTCCCCTGCGCTCGCCCGGCCCGCGCCGCGTCCGGTCGCACACCGGGGTCGAGAGGGTTGTTGCCGAAGGCGGCGAGCGAGTCCTCGTCGGCGAACACCAGGGTGCGCGCGCCGATGCCGATGGCGTCGAGCTGCTCGGGCGCGATCGTCGGACCGAGCGGCCCGATCTCCGGTGCCGGGGTGAGCACGAGAACGGGATCGCTGCCCGCGATCAGGTCGACGTTACTGATCGACCGCACCCCGCCATCCGTATAGTGACGACCCTCGATCTCCACCGTCGGCCAGACGCCCGGCACCGCGCAGCTGGCGGACACGGCGTCGACGAGGTCGACCCCCGAGTCCCGGTCGAAGATGCGCAGCTCACCGGTGTCGGTGTCGACCGCGGTGATCAGCAGGCGTCGGTCGGGCCACTCGCGAACGGTCAGCCGTGCCTCGATCACCGCGCGGCGCGCCGACGCCGACCCGGTGTCGGCCGCCCGCGCGAAGGCTCCGACCCGGCGGCGCGCCTCCTCGGGCGAGGCGACTCCCTCCATCAGCTTCGTCATCTGCTCGCCGAAGGCGACGACGTCGATCTCTGCGCCGAGTTCAGCGGTCTCCTCTGCCACCTGTTGGGCGTAGAGCTCCTCGATCGGTGTGCCTCCCGCCAGCTGCGAGGCGACCGCAGAACCCGCGGAGGTTCCGAGGTAGGTCGTCTCGGGTCGGGTGAGCGTGGCGAACACGGCCGCCGATTCGTCGGCGATGCCCGCGAGCACACCGACCTCCCACGCGATTCCAGCGAGTCCACCACCGGACAGGACGAGAGCACCAGGCACGAGATCTCCTTAGGGTCGATTCGAGTTCGAGCGTAGCCTTCGGACACGGAAGGAGAACCCATGGCCACACCGACCTACCGGATGTCCGCGACAGTCCTCGACGCGCCGGACGCCACCGCCCTCGCGCGCTTCTATGAGGCGCTTCTCGGCTGGCGCTGGCAGAGCGACGGCGCGGACTGGGTGATGCTGAAGGCCCCGGATGGCGCGGGCCTGTCGTTCCAGACAGAGGACGCGTACGTGCGCCCGATCTGGCCAGCCGGCCCGGGCGATCAGCAGATGTCGATGCACCTCGACATCCAGGTGAACGATCTGGATCTCGCGAGCGCGCACGCGGTCGAGCTCGGGGCGACCGTGGCCGAGTACCAGCCCCAGGACGATGTTCGCGTGCACCTCGACCCGGCGGGGCATCCGTTCTGCCTGTTCGTCGGCTGATGTCGGCCGGATACTCCGCCGACCAGGTTCGCGCCGCGGAGGCGCCGCTGCTGGCCGCGGGGGTGCCGCTCATGGCGCGCGCTGCCGCGGGGCTCGCCGCGGCCATCCGTGAACTCGCGCCCGAACGGGTGCTGCTGCTCGTCGGCTCTGGCGACAACGGTGGCGATGCGCTGTTCTCTGGCGCAGAGCTGGCACGGGAGGCCGTACCGGTGCAGATCCTGCGCACCGGCGATCGCGTTCACGAGGCGGGGCTGAGCGCCGCCCTGGACGCGGGTGCCGTGCTGGTCGACGCGGTGCCGGACACACTCGATGTGCTGGTCGACGGCATCCTGGGCATCGGCGCGGGAGCGGGAACGGCGCTGCGCGGACGCGCGCGAGCCGCGGTGGAGGCGGTGTTAGCGAGGCCGGAACGCCCTCGGATCGTCGCGGTCGACATCCCGAGCGGGGTGAACCCGGACGACGGAAGCGTGCCGGATGGCGTGGTACTGCCCGCCGAGACGACCGTCACCTTCGGCGCGGTGAAGGCTGGCCTACTGCAGGGGCGGGGCGCGGAGCTCGCCGGCCAGGTGCGCCTGATTGAGATCGGGCTGGACCTGACCGGCGTCACACCGCGTGTCGAGGATGCGGTCTAGAAGAAGTCACCGCCACCGAAGTCGCCGCCACCGAAATCACCACCGAAATCGCCGCCCTGGTCCCAGCCGCCGTCGTAGCCCGCCGCATCGGTGGTGCCGCTGTAGTCGCCGCCGGCATCGGCGCCGCTGGCGTCGCTTCCGCCGTCTCCGCCAGAATCACTGCCAGAGTCGCTGCCGGAATCCGAGGAGGCATCCGCGGAATTGTCTCCGCCGAAGTCGTTCGGCATGAAGGCACTGACGAGCGCCGAACCGATGACGTAACCGGCGACGGTGCCGAGGATCGAGCTGCCGAGCATGCTGCCGAAGCTCGGTCCGCCCATGCCGCCACCATTGAAAGCGCGTTGCATGCTCCCGGGCTGCTGGAACTCGGCGCGGGTCGCCGCCTGCGCCAGGGTGGCGGGCTCGGCGTTCGCCGGGCGCTCGCTCGCGTTGGTGGCGTTCTTGGTGAGCTGCTCGAACAGGATGTCGCGCTGCTTCGGCGTCAGCTTGGCGAAGGCCTCGGTGTGCACCTGCTCGATCGTCTCGGGCGGGGCGGTGCGGAGGAGGTACTGGTAGCGCTCGACGGCGATCTCATCGTCGCTGCGCTGAGCTGTAGGGGCCGCGGGGCGGGGCGCCTGACGCTGCTGCGCCGGCTCTTCTTCGCGGCCGAGAAGACGGTCGAGGAAACCCATGATTGCTCCTTTGAATTGCACGCTGGCACTGCTGTGGGGTGAGACAAGTATCGGGGCGGATACCTCCGCATGGCTGGGTGTTCGCGCAGAGCGGGATGAACGGCTAGAACGCGCTGATCACGGCAGCGACGTCGTCCTCGCCGTGCCCGGTCTCGCCCGAGTCTTCGAAGGCGTCCCGCAGCGGGGCGACCAGTCGCGCGGAGGCGCCGAGCGGTTCGAGCTCGGAGATCATGAGGTTCAGGTCCTTGAGCAATCCGTCCACGGCGAAGGAGGGGGCGAAGTCGCCGCTCAGCATGAGCCCGCCCTTGAGGTGCAGGTACGGCGAGTCCGATGCGCCTCCTGCAATCGCCTGCATGAACAGCGTCGGGTCGACGCCGAGTGCACGACTGAGCGAGATCGCTTGCGCCGCTCCCGCGGTGAGGGCGGCAACCCAGGAGTTGCAGGCGAGTTTCACGGCACTCGCCGCGCCGACCTCCGGTCCGGCATCGACCGTCTTGCTGCCGATCGCGTCGAGCACCGGCGCGAGCCGATCGATCAGGGCGGGGGCCCCGGAGATCGGCAGCACGAGCTTCCCCTCCTCCGCGGGCTGCTTGGTTCCGACGACCGGGGAATCGACGATGCTCACCCCCTTCGCCTGCGCGAGCGCAGCCAATCGACGGATGCCGCTGGGCCCGACGGTCGCGCACTGCATCCAGATCGCGCCCTCCGCCACGGACGCGAGCATCTCGTCGGCGACCTCGGTCACCGCCGTCTCGTCGAACAGCATGGTCAGCACGACGTCCGCGTCGGCCACCGCGACGGTGACCTCGGCCTTCACCCGCGCACCGTCAGCGGCGAGCGGCTCCGCGCGCTCGATGTGGCGGTTCCACGCCGTGACGTCGATTCCCGCGCGCAGCAGACTGTGCGCGATGCCCGTTCCCATGGTCCCGGTTCCCAGCACTGCGACACGCATGGCTCTCTCCTTCGATCTGTCGTCCCATTCTCGCCACGCTCAGCGCGCCGCGGCGAGCTCGATCCACCGGGTTCCCCGGGCGCGCAGCCCGAGGGTGAGCGCCCGGACGCCGATGTATCCCAGCGCAAAGGCCGTCCAGACGGCAAATACCGTGTCGACCGTTGTCGCCCACCAGAGCAGCGGCAGATAGACGGCCAGGTTGACCAGCCCGCTCAGGGCCAGGTAGCGCGAGTCGCCCGCGCCGATCAACACCCCGTCGAGCACGAAGACGAAACCGGAGATCGGCACGCCGAGCGCCATCACGAGCAGCACCGGAGGCAGGGCGACGAGCACCGGCGTCTCCGAGCTGAAGACGCGGCCGATCACGGGCGACAGGGCGGCGACCACAGCGCCGATCGCGAGCCCCGCCAGCAGTCCGAAGCGGATGAGCCGGTGAGTGATCTGCGAGACCCGCCCGACGTCGGCCGCGCCGAAGCCATGCCCGATCATCGCCTGACCGGCGATCGCGAGCGAGTCGAGCACGAAGGCCAGCAGGGAGAACAGCGCGAGCGCGACCTGCAGGGTGGCGAGTCCGCTCGCGCCGAGCAGACTGCCCGCGAAGACGGTGGCCAGCATCGCAGCCCGCAGCGATACGGTGCGCAGCAGCAGCCAGCCGCCGGATGCGGCGACCCCCGTCACCCCGGCCAGCCCAGGCCGCAGGGCGGCCCCGCTCCCCCGCGCCTGACGCACCACGATGATGAGGAAGGCGCCGGCCATCGCCCATTGTGCGACGACGGTTCCCGCGGCCGACCCGGCGATTCCCCAGCCGAACCCATAGATGAACAGGACGTTGAGACCGGCATTGAGGGCGAAGCCGGCGGTGACGAGAGCCAACGGGGTGCGGGTGTCTTGCAGCCCGCGGAGCAACCCGGTGGCCGCGAGCACGATGAGCATCGCCGGTAGCCCCCAGACCGAGATCCGAAGGTAGACGGATGCGGCGGTCGCGACATCCGACCCCGCTCCGAACAGCGCCACGGCACCGTTCGCGAAAACCAGTCCGAGCAGCAGCACGACCCCGACACCGAGCGCGAGCCAGATTCCGTGCACACCGGTGCGCAGGGCGCCGGGGCGATCACCGGCACCGAGGAGGCGGCCGACGGCGGGTGTCGTGGCGTAGGCGAGGAAGACGAGCAGTCCGACCGCCGTCTGCAGAATGCTGCTGGCGATGCCCAGCCCGGCGAGCTCGGTGTCGCCGAGATGGCCGACCAGCGCGGTGTCGACGAGCAGGAACAGCGGCTCTGCGACGAGGGCCGCGAGCGTGGGGCCCGCGAGACGGAGGATCTCGCGATCGAGAGCGCGCCGCTCCGCGCGATCACGCGACGGGGGAACGGAATCGCGGGGCACGCCGACAGGCTACCGGCGCGGCTGGCTCTCGGAGCCGGGGCTCAGGGGATCAACGCCACCTTGCCGCCCGGGTGTCCCGTCTTGACCAGCCGGAGCGCCTCGATGGCGTCGGCGAGCGGGAAGGTGGTGGCGATCGGCACCACCAGCTTGCCCCGCCCGGCAAGGTCGACCAGGGTCGCCCGCACCGAGTTGCGGTACTGGGCGCTCGCACTGGACGGCACCGCACCGGCGATGATGTGGAAGCCCTCGCGCTCCGCGTCGTCGCTGGCCGTGAGGGTGACGATGCGGGAGCGGTCGGCGACCAACTCCAGCGACACCTGCACCGCCTCCTTCGTTCCGACCGTGTCGAGGGCGACCGTGATGCCGTGCGGGGCGAGCGCGCGAACGCGATCGGCGAGACCCTCGCCGTACCTGACCGGCTCGGCTCCGAATCGCTCGAGCAACGGGAAGTTCTTCTCGCTCGCCGTACCGATCACCCGGGCGCCCACGAACACGGCCTGCTGAATTGCGCTGACCCCGACAGCGCCGGATGCCCCGTGGATGAGCACGGTGTCGCCCGGGCCCGCGTGAGTGAGGTGCAGCATCTCGGTCGCGGTCGTGCCCGCGAGCAACAGGTTCGCCGCCTCGGGAAAGCCGAGCGAGGGCGGCTTCATGAAGACATCGGATGCCGGCACGGTCAGCGCGGTCGCGTAGGCGCCGCGGAACCGGAAGCCCAGCACCGCATCACCGAGCTGGAAGCCGGTCTGCGGGCCGATGGCCGAGATGATCCCGGACGCCTCATAGCCGATCGGAATCGGCAGCTGACGGTCGGAGGGGCGGGAGATGTGCTTGAAGTCGGCCGGGTTCACGCCCGACGCCCGCACGTCGATGGTCACCTCACCGATACCGGGGGCACGCACCTCCGTCTCGCGGAACTCCAGCACGTCGAGATCACCGAAATCGGTTGCCACCCAGTGCTTGTCCATCGCAGTCTCCTTCGTCGTCGACAGTTCTCCCGCAAGCGTGCCACTCCCGTTCTCGCGGTGTCGACTGCGCGGTGTCGATCAGGCGGTGTCGATTGCGGCGAGAGTGGGGGCGCCGAGGTCAGGCCCGGTCGAGTTCCCGGGCGCGTCGCTCGAGCTCCCCGGCGCGCCGCTCGAGCGCGCTGAGTGCGCCGTCCAGCCGCGCATCCGGCAGGCAGAGACGGATGACCGGCACCCCGAGCCGCACGAACCGGCGCAGCACATCGGGCCGAAACCGCTCCGCCGCCAATCGTGCCGAGAAGGTCCCGTCGCCGGCGAGGGTGAGTTGCGCACGCAACAGGTCGATCCAGGTTCCGTGCACCGCGTTCGACCCGCTGCGGTAGGCGAGGTAGGCGCCATCGCCGACCGCCCGCATCCGCACCTCGGCCGAGGGCCAGCCGATCTTGCGGCGGCCGGGCACCTCGGATTCGGTGATTCCGGCGGTGGTGAGCGCGCGATCCAGCTCGTCCAGCAGCTGCTGTTCGACCTGCGACCCGATCCGCTCGGGAGCGGCGTCGGTCATCCCGACCTCGCGCGCGGCGCGCAGCAGGTCGAGCTCGGCGACGAGGCTGTCCTTGAGATATTGGTCGAACCGGGTCTGGTCGGACGGCGGTGGGGACAGCAGGTAGACGAGCGACGAATACGAGTCGAGGTATTGGCGGGTGAGCGGAAACTGCTGGTCGCCGTCCCCATCGGCGAGGTCGCGCAGCATCCGTCGTCCGATCTTGACGATGCGCACCAGGTGACCGGCGACGATCGCCCGGTCGCGGGTCAGCCCGTGCGCGGTTTCGAGTACGACCTCGACCAGGCGGACGAAGTCGGCGACGAGGGTGGCCTCGTCGTGCAAACCCTCCGACAGGGCTTCTGGCAACTGCTCAGCCAACGGAAACAGCGTGCAGAGCATCCACCAGGGGCACGAGTTCGGGAGTCTCGCGCGCTTCGGCGAGCGCCTGTTCCAGGGTCTGGTCGTGGGTGGGCCCCGCCTCGGCCAGAAGTCTCTTCCCGCCCGGCGTGAGTTCGGTGTAGATGCCACGTCGGTCGTCGGCGCAGATGATGCGGGTGAGCAGCCCACGGTCTTCGAGGCGTGTGACGAGACGTGTGGTGGCGCTGCTGCTGAGCGCTGCTGCGCGCGCGAGCTGCTGCATCCGCATGTGCCAGCCGTCCTGCCGACTCAGCACGTCGAGCACGGTGTACTCCACGACCGAGAGGTTGGAGCTCGCCTGCAGAGCGCGCTCGAGGCGCGAATCGATCAGCCCGTGGAGTGCGGCAAGCGTGTACCAGCCCTGCGCCCGTACCTCGACCGCGTCGTCATCGATACTCATCGTCTGCTCCTGTCGTCGTGGTGCCTGTCGTCGTTCTGCCAGCGGTGCTCTCGCGTCGTCGCGGCACGTGGTCTCACAGAATCACGGCCTTGTAGAATTACCCCGCGTGTGCAACCATTTATGACGCGTATGCAACTAACAGCGTACGCGGAATACCCGTCTATACACCAGGATTGTCGCACAAGGAGCCTCGATGCCCATCGGTCTGATCGCCCTCGCCATCGGCGGATTCGGAATCGGCCTGACCGAGTTCGTCATCGCCGGCCTATTGCCGGAGGTCGCGGCCGACTTCCGGGTGAGCGAGGCCGCCGCGGGCTGGCTCATCTCCGGTTACGCGCTGAGTGTCGCCGTCGGTGCCATCCTCATCACCGCGGCCGTCACCCGGGTTCCGCGCAAGACCGCGCTCATCGGGCTGATGGTGCTGTTCATCGCCGGCAACCTGATCTCGGCGCTCGCGCCGACCTACGGCATCATGCTTCTCGGCCGCATCGTCGCGGCACTCTGCCATGGTGCGTTCTTCGGCATCGGCGCCGTCGTCGCGGGCAGCCTGGTGAAACCGGAGAAGAAGGCGGGCGCGATCGCCATCATGTTCACCGGCCTCACCCTCGCCAACGTGCTGGGCGTGCCCTTCGGCACCTTCCTCGGTCAGGCGCTCGGCTGGCGCTCTACGTTCGTCGCCATCACCATCATCGGCGTCATCGCCCTCCTCGGCATCGTCTTCCTCGTGCCGAAGCCCACCAGCGAGACCGCCCACGTGAGCAACCTCCGCGGCGAGCTGTCGGCCTTCCGCTCCGGGCAGGTCTGGCTGTCGATCGCCGTGACCGTGCTCGGCTTCGGCGGGATGTTCGGCGCCTTCACCTACATCGCCTTCACCCTCACCCGGGTGACGGGATTCCCGAGCGGTGCCGTGCCGTGGCTGCTGATCCTGTTCGGCGTCGGGCTGTTCGTCGGAAACCTGCTGGGCGGCAAGGCCGCGGAGCGTCGCCTCGACCGCACCCTGATCGTGCTGCTCATCGGACTCACCCTCGTCCTCATCGGCTTCGCCCTCACCGCGACCTACCCGATCGCCGTGATCGTCGCCCTGCTGCTGATGGGCGCGTTCGGCTTCGGCACGGTCCCCGGATTGCAGACTCGCGTCATGCTCTACGCGACGAGCGCCCCCACCCTGGCGTCGAGCTCCAACATCGCGGCCTTCAACGTGGGCAACGCGCTCGGCGCCTGGATCGGTGGGCTCACCATCAGTGCCGGCCTCGGCTTCACCAGCCCACTCTGGGCGGGAGCCGCGATCACCGCGGGTGCCGTGGTCGTGATGGTCGTTGCGGCGACCCGGCGGTCCGCCATCCCGGACACGGTCCATCCCGTGGTGGCCGAACCCGTCGCGGGGTGATCCCCGACCGAACCCGACCTCGAGAGCACCGAATTCAGGAGAGTGTGTGACCACGGAGGCGGGTCGGGCGCACGTGATTCACATCCGCCACGCAGAACCCATCAGTCCCATGACCTCCTGAATGGCGACGGTGGGCGCCGGGGCCGCGATTCGCGAGCAGATGCGAGACCAGTCGCCGACGACGGATGGCCGCCCCGGGTTCCCGGGACGGCCATCCGTCGTTCTCCTGCGCTGTGGTCAGTCCGCGAGGATCAGGTACAGCGCACGCCGCGCCTCGTCGATCTTCTCGACGGCGGCCTTACGCTGGGCCTCGGTCGCACCGTGGCGGAACTGACCGAGCACGCCCATCAGCTTGCCGACGCTTTCGAACAGCTCGCCCGCCGCCTCGGAGCGACCGGGGGTCGCCTCCCAGGCCTTGGCGAAGTCGTCCTCATGCTCGGCGACGTACGCGGTGCCCGTCTCGCTGAGCTCGAACTCGGTCTTGCGCCCGTCGCCGCGGCTCACGATGAGCTCCTCGTCGACCAGCTGCTGCAGTGTCGGGTAGACCGAGCCGGGGCTCGGACGCCAGACGCCGCCCGTGCGCTCGGCGATGGCCTTGATCAGGCCGTAGCCGTTCGACGGACCCTCGGCGAGCAGCGACAGGATGACCGAGCGGATGTCGCCCTTGCCCGCCCGACGCGACCCGCGCGGTCCGAAACCGCCGGGCCCGAAGCCCGCACCAAAGCCGGGGAAGCCGGCACCGAAGCCACCGGGACCGTCGTGAAGGTGATCGTGGACGCGGCCGCCGTGATGGAAGCGCGCCGACTCGGCACGCAGAGCGCGGATGTTCTCGTACTTGTTGTCGTTGTTGTTATGTGCGTTTCTCATGGAAGTCTCTTCTCGCATTCTGCTCGCAGTCACCCGGACATGTCGGGGATCGTTCCTCTGGAACTCGAGCCATCGCAGAACTTCTGCGATGCGTCAAAGATATATCGTTAATGCGAGAAGCGCAAGCGACGCGAGCGAATCGGCGAATCCTCCAGGGAGTTGTAGACCACGGCCCAGTCCGCCTCATGCTGAACGTGCACGATCTCGCCCGCGGACATCCGTCGATCCAGTTCGAGCAGGTGTCGCACGCTCGCCTCGTACAGGGCGATGTCGCCGAAGCGGTGCCGCTCGCCCGACAGCTCGGTGACGACGACGGTGATCGACCGGACGCGCGACCGCAGGCCACGGGTGTTCAGCAGGCCCAGGGCGATGCCGCCGAGATAGACGGAGAGGATGGCGACGGTGGCGGCGGTCGGTGCCCACAGGGTACCGACGATCAGTTCGGCGAACAGCGCGGCGATGCCGCCGCCCACCGGCCAGCGCCGATGGAAGGTCAGGGCGCGACGCTCGGTCGCATTGGTGCCGGGCGGGTAGACCCGGAGCCGGTAGCGCCCCCAGCCACGACGGCCGAGATCGACGGGGTTGGGAACGTCGAGCGTTCCCCAGGGATGGTGGCCCTCCAGCGCGATGGCGAGGGCGGATTTCAGGTTCACCGAACCGGTCTACGCCGGCCCGAGCCTGCCCGGGACGATCCTCACGCCTTCCTCACACGAATCGGCGCCGTCCTCATGCCGCGCGATAATCGACAGGGTGAGTCTCCTTTCCGCTGCCCCGCCCGCCCGCGGCGTCATGACCACCGACGGCCTGCGACTCGCCACATACGATTTCGGGAACCCGGATGCCCCGGTGGTCGTCGCGCTGCACGGCTTCGCCTCCAGCGCACTGCTCAACTGGCAGCAGACCGGGTGGACTCGCGACCTGACCCGGGCCGGTTTCCGCGTCATCGCCTACGATCAGCGCGGCCACGGCGCGAGCGACAAGCCCGAAGACCCATCCCGCTACTCGATGGGGCAACTCGTCGCCGACCTCCTCGCCGTGCTCGACGGCTATCTGCTCGACGAGGTCGCGCTGGTCGGCTATTCCCTCGGTGCGCGGGTGGGCTGGCACGCCTCGGTCGACCTGCCCACCCGCCTCGGCAGCGCGGTGCTCGGCGGCATCCCCGGCGGCGACCCGCTGACCCTCTTCAGGCTCGATGAGGCGCGGCGTTTCATCGCCGACGGCACCCCGATCGACGATCGACTCACCCACACGTATCTCTCCATGGCGGCTGGCCTCCCCGGCAACGACCTCACGGCACTGGTCGCCCTGGTCGAGGGGATGCGGGGCGGGCTGCAGCCCGATCCGGACGATCCCCCGCGACAGCCGGTGCTGTTCGCGACCGGCAGCGACGATCCGATCCTCGAGGCGTCCCGTGCACTGGCGACCGCGGTACCCCACGGCGAGTTCTTCGAGATCCCAGGGCGCAATCATTTCACCGCGCCGACATCCCGACCGTTCCGCGACCGGGCCGTGCAGTTCCTCCTGAATGCGACATAAGGTCCGGCGCGAACCCATGGCCGGTCCGGTGGCCACGGCTAGGGTTGACGGGTGATCAAGACGCTGCAGCGAGTCGCCCCGATCGTCGTGCCGCTCGTCGCCCTCGTGTTGCTCATCGCCACCTGGCACCGCACCCTCCCGCTCGTCATGGTCATCATCGTCGCCGTCGTGCTGATCGGCGCGGTGCTCGCGGCGGTGCACCACGCCGAGGTCGTCGCCCACCGGGTGGGCGAGCCATTCGGCTCGATCGTGCTCGCCGTCGCGGTCACGGTGATCGAGGTCGGACTGATCATCACCCTGATGATCTCCGGCGGCCATGGCACCGAGACACTCGCCCGAGACACCGCCTTCGCCGCGGTGATGATCACCTGCAACGGCATCGTCGGGCTGTCGCTCCTGCTGGGCTCGGTGCGTCACGGCCTCCCCCGCTTCAACCCGGAGGGTACCGGCGCCGCGGTGGCCGTGGTGGCGACCCTGGTGACGATCACCCTGGTGCTCCCGCGCTTCACGACCGGGGCATCCGGCGGTCGATTCACCGGATCTCAGCTCGCTTTCGTCGCGATCGCTGCGGTGGCGATCTACGCGGTCTTCATCTCCACCCAGACCCGGCGGCACCGCGACTTCTTCCTCCCGGTGAACTCCACGGGCAAGCCGATCTCCGAGGAGGAGCACGCGACTCCGCCGTCGCTGCGCACCACGGTGATCAGCGGCATCCTGCTCGCCGTCTCCCTGGTGTCGGTGGTCGGGCTCGGGCACGCCATCTCCCCGTCGATCGAGGCAGGCGTCGCTGCCGTGGGCATCCCGAACTCCTTCGTCGGTGTGGTGATCGCGTTCATCGTGCTGCTGCCGGAGGGCATCTCCGCCTCCCGGGCCGCGCTGCGGGATCGCATGCAGACCAGCCTCAATCTCGCCTATGGTTCTGCCATCGCGAGCATCGGTCTCACCATCCCGGCGATCGCCGTGGCCAGCATCTGGCTCGAGGGTGAGCTCGTGCTCGGACTCGGGCCGGTACAGATCGTGCTGCTGGTGCTGACCATGCTGGTGGGCACTCTGACCGTGATCCCGGGTCGCGCAACGCGTCTCACCGGATTCGTGCACATCATCATCCTGGCGGCGTTCGTCTTCCTGGCGATCAGCCCGTAGGCCATCGAGGGGGAATATGATCCGGCTTTTCGACACACCGACGGCGACCACCCTTGCGCAGATTCTTCCCGTGCTGCTGCTCAGCCTCATGGTGGAGATCCGACGCCTCGAACTGCACCGACGCGGCAAGAACATCCTCACCACCCGCATACTCCTCGGCGTGTTCTTCGGACTTTTCGCCGTCGTCGAGACTGTTCTCGTGCTCTCGATCGACGGCCGACTGTTCCCGCTGATGTGGAGCGACTTCATCGCCGCGGTGTTGATCTTCGCCCTGCTGGTGATGCTGTTCATCTTCTCGATGATGGGCGCCGAACGTAAGCAGAAGTAGGTCTGGCTTCTGCGTCGATCGGCGGAGCAGACTGGGAGAACTCGAAGATCTCGCCCGATCGAACGGAGACGTCATGCATGTGACCGCCCGCATCCAGAACTCACTCGACTCGCATTCGGTGTCATTCGCCAGCGATGAGCGCACCCATTCGTTGACCATTCCACCGCGTGAACAGGGCCGGGGATCGAGCGTCAACGGCGGCGAACTGCTGCTGCTGGCACTGGCGACCTGCTACGGCAACGACGTCTACCGCGAGGCCGAGGCCCGCGGGGTTCCGATCGAGAGTGTGGATGTCACGGTCGATGGTGACTTCGATGGACCGGGCGACCCCGTACGCGCGGTGCGGTACGGCGTCTCGGTGGTGACCTCGGCCGACGAAGCGACGGTACGCGAGTTGCTCCGGTACACCGACTCGGTCGCGGAGATCCAGAACTCCCTGCGGGTGGCGGTGCCGATCGACCTGACCTCGATCGAGATCATCGCCGATGCGTCCGCCACCGACGACCCGGCAATCACCGCGGGCGCCGCCTCCTAGAGGCATCCCTGCGATCGGCGCCTCACCGTCGATAGGCGCTGACGAACAGCTCTCCGCGGATCTCCCCCAGCCGATCGATCACCCGATCGAGAAGCACCCCACTGACACCCGCCGCAACGAGGTCGTACTCGCCGATGGGCAACAGCTTGCCCACCCGGATACGGATGACCTCCCAGCCCACCGCGCGCAGCAACCGGTCCTTGCGCCGGTCGACCTCCTCACGCGTGCCGAGGTGTTCGAGACCGTCCCGGCCGATCGTGTCGTACTCGATCGCCACCTTGAGTTCGGCGATCGGGATGTCGGGCCAGACCTCGACGTGCGCGAAGAACGGACGGGCGACGCGCACGGCGTTCGGGCTGAGGTCCACGTCGAGCCGCTCGCGGATTCCGTGCCGTAACTCCGACTCCGCGCGTGACGCCGGTTTCGGTGCGAGTGAGCTGACGAAGGCCTCCCCCACGGGCACCGCCGCCGCTCCGGCACGAGCGTTCTTGCAGACGGGACAGCGCGGACCGAAGAGCACCGACTCGACCTTCGCCGAATAGGTGCCGTGGCCGGCGGCGCAGACCCAGGAGTACCGCGCCTTCGGTGAGGTCTCGTCGGCGAGCGCATCGCGCCGGGCCGGATTCACCCGCGCCAGCAGCTCGCTGCGATTCACTGCACTCTCTTCGAGGCGCTGGCAGAGCAGACAGCGCAGGTCGGCATCCGGCTCGGTCCAGGGTGCGATGCCGGGGTGACCGCAGGAGAACGGCGTGCCGACCTGCGGAGCGTCGGGCACCGGCATCCGTCTGGCCCTGGTGGCGCGGTGTACGGCGAGTGATGCGCAGTCCGGGCACCAGGTCGAGCGACGCCGGCTGGTACCGGGCTTGCTTCGCTGCTCTTCGGGGGTGGCGGCGAAGCGATGGCCCACCTCGCACTCCCACAGCAGCAACACCTCGGCGGCGGGCGGAATCTGCGTCAGCGTGATGCCGAAGTTGAACTCGGGGTGATACTGCCTGATCAGCGTCGGATACGCCTGCCAGGCCTCCCGGTAGGTGCCGACCGGATAGGGCACCTCGACGCCCTTGGAGCGCTGACGGCGCGCCCACCAGGCATCAACACTCTCGGTCACGCCGCCACCATAACGAGGACGACCGACACTGGACACGTATAACGTCGTGGTTATACGCTCGGGGTCATGAACGCGCTGGATATCCTCGGCGACCCGGTGCGCCGGCGATTGGTCGAGTTGCTGGCCGCCGGCGACCGCGCCGCCGGCGAGGTCTCCGATGTCGTCGAAGCAGAGTTCGGCATCAGCCAGCCCGCGGTCGCGCGGCACCTGCGCGTGTTGCGGGAGGCCGGCTTCGTGACGAGCACCCCTCGAGGCGCTCGGCGCATCTACGCACTTCAGCCCCTGGTGATCGACCAGTTGCAGCAGCAGGTCGATCGGTACCGGGCGCTGTGGAATCAGCGACTCGACGCCCTCGAGACCGAGATCGCCCGCGGCACGAGCCGCGCGGCAACGAAAGGAACGAGCACATGACCGCACTCTTCGGCGAGATCGCGCGGGTCGGCGCCGGCTACAACCTGCGCTTCGAGCGCACGCTGGCGACGGATGTCGACGACCTCTGGTCCGCTCTGACCGACCCCGAACGGCTCGCGCGCTGGATGAACGTCTACACCGGCGACCTGGCGCTCGGCGGGACCTGGCACGCGCTGCTCGACGACGGGTCCGATTACGCGGTCGGCACCGTCACGGCGTGCGATCCCCCGCGGTCGTTCACCACCAGCTGGCATGCGATCGAGGAGCAGCCCACCGTGCTCACGGTCACCGTCGAAGCGGTGCCGGAGGGCGCGCGGCTCACGCTCGTGCACGAGGGCGTGCAGTCGATCTACTACGGACCGGGGTGGCAGACCTATCTGGAACAGCTCGACGATCACCTCGGAGCGGCGTCGACATCCGTCATCGACCCCGACCGCGTCGCGGGCGTCCCGTGGGACGAGCGTTATTCCGCGCTGCGCCTGGTCTGGGACGAGCGCTATGCGGCCATCCGCCAGCCTCCGGTCGAATAGCAGCCCTCATCCAACTCAGGCAGGACCGCGGTGCCACCGCGACATTCGGCCACACCCCCGGCCCAACCTGAATTGGCGGAGTGGGCGACGCGACGGTGCAGCGCGCGACCGGCAGAATTAGCCCGTGGACACCTCCGGCGACAGCACCCTCAGCATCGTGCTGTTCTTCGTGCTGCTGGCCCTGTTCGCGCAGGTCGCGGTTCGGCTGCTTCGCGCGACGGATGCCCCGCGCCCGTTCCCGGGGCTGGCGGTCGCGCTGGGGCTCGCCGTCGGCATCCCGTCGCTGCTGCAGTTCGCCGTGCCCGCGGTCGGTGACGCCCTGCGACGTGACCCGCGCCTTACCATGCAGGACGGCCAGTGGTGGCGCATTCTCACCGCCGTCGCGGCGCAGGACGGCGGGCTGATCGGAGCGATATTCACCCTCGTCGTGCTCGTTGCGGTGGTGGCCGTGGCCCAGTGGATCTGGGGGTGGCGGATGGCGCTGCTCCTGTTCCTCGTTCCCTCGATCGTGCTCAATCTGCTCGCGGTATTCGCGTGGAACACCGCAGGAGGCGGCAGCTCCTTCGCCACGGATGGACTGCTGGCCAGCCTGTGTGGTCTGGCCCTGGTCACCCTGCGGGACACGGTCGGGCGGCTCTGCGCCGCCCTCGTCGTCGTGATCGGCGTCGTGCTGGTCGCGACGAACGACGCCCACGGTGTCGCCATCCTGCTCGGTGCGGCGTTCGGCGCGCTCTTCGCACTCAGCCGGGCCCGGGCTCCGCGCTCTCCGCGATCGTCGTGAGTTGGTCGAGGGCGATCGGCCACGCGGCCGTCAACATCTCCGCCATCTCGGGGTCGGTCTCCATCTCGACGGTGACGGTGGTGACGCCGTCCTCCTCGCGGAAGGTGTAGCTCTCGTGGGTGCCGGCGATCGCCCGGGCGATCGGGCTCGTGGTGTCGTCGACGCCGTCGAGCACCTGCCCGTCATACTCGATCGACACATACTCGAGCGGTCGGTTCGCGACGATGTGCCCGAGCATTCCGCCGACACTCAAGCCCGCGGCATCCGCAGGGCCGAGAAAACGGATCTCGCTGCCGACGTCCCAGTCGCCCACATAGTACGAACCCTCGTGGAATGCGCTCGTCCACTGCCGATAGCTGTCGGGCTCGAGCATGGTGCGCCATACGGTGTCCACGGGAGCGTCGATGCTCACGTGGAAATGTAATTTCTCCATGCGCGACGATAACGCCGGCCGCCGACATTTTTGAATGGACAGGGCTACTCGGTTCGCGCCGCCGCGCGACGACGGATACGCCGGATCACCAGCCAGCCGATGAGCACCGCGATCGCCGCGTAGACGGCGTAGTCCAGGTAGTTCGCGTAGCGATCGAGCAACTCGTACTGGGTGCCGAGGGCCGCCCCGAGCAGCACGAGCAGCGAGTTCCAGACGGCACTGCCGGCGATGGTGAAGGCGCTGAAGGTGAGCAGCGGCATCCGCTGCGCCCCGGCCGGTAACGAAATGACGCTGCGCACTCCGGGGATCAGGCGCCCGAAGAACACCGCCGGGCGGCCGTGCCGCGAGAACCAGCGCGAGGCCTTCTCGAAGTCCTCCCGATCGACCAAGGGCAGCTTGGACAGCAGGCGGATGGCCCGCTCTTCGCCCAACCGGGCGCCAAGGAAGTACAGGATGAGCGCGCCGACCCATGCCCCCGCGGTGCTCAGCACGATCACGAGCACGATGTTCATGTCTCCGCGCTCTGCGATGAAGCCGGCGAGCGGCAGGATGACCTCGCTCGGGATCGGCGGGAACACGGTCTCCAGCAGCGTGAACAGCCCCACTCCCCACTCGCCGATCGCGGCGATAAGGCGAGCAGCGACGCCCACCAGGCCCGAGAGATTCTCGACGGAGCCGTCGGTGGCGGTGATCGTCATGGGGTGCAGGGTACACAGGCCGGCCGAGGATGCGCCCGACTACTGCCGCACCGCAGACCTTGTGCGCCCCGCAGTAACGAATGCACCGCGGCGCCCGGGTGCATTCGTTACTGCGGGGCGCAGACATTTCAGTGTCCAGCCGACTGCTCAGCCGGCGAGCAGTTCGTCCAGGCGCTCGAACCCCTCGGTCTGACCGCGCTCCATGCCGCTGGCGAGCATGCCGTCGCGATCCTCGACCGCCTGGAAGGCCGAGCGAGTCGAGACACGGGTGCGCCCCGGTGCCACCTCCTCGAACACGATGGATTCGAGGATGACGTGGCCGGGAACCCCGCCGAACTCGAAGGTGCGTGTGATGCGGTCGGGTTCGACGCTGTGGAAGACGCCGAAGAACTCGAACGCGGCGCCCGCGTCGTCGGTGTGCACGAAGCGCCAGATGCCGCCCGGGCGCACGTCGTACTCGATGTCGCGGATCGACAGGTCGCGCGGACCGAGCCACTTCGCGACCAGCTCCGGGTCGATGTACGCCCGATAGACGGCCTCGACCGGCGCCTCGAACTCCCGGGTGACGTCGATGAACGACGTTCCGGGCTCGGCGATGACGGTGACGGGATTGCTCATTTCTCTTCCTCTTCCTTGTTCTCAGGGGTCTCAGTTCTCAGGGGTTCTCAGCAGTTCGTCCAACTGGCGGAACTGTCGTTCGGCGACCAGGCGATACCGGTCGATCCAGGCCGTCAGAGCCTCGAGTGCCTCGGCGTTGAGGTGGCATGGCCGGCGCTGACCCTCGCGGCTGCGGGTGATGAGCCCGGCGGCCTCGAGCACCTGGATGTGCTTCGACACCCCCTGCAACGTCATCGCGATCGGCTCGGCGAGTTCGGTGACCGTCGCCGGCCCCCTCGACAGCCGCGCGATGATCGCCCGCCGCACCGGATCCCCGAGCGCGACGAAGGCCCGGTCGAGCTGGGCTTCGAGCTGGGCATCATCGGTCACGATATTCTACCAATCATTTGATCAACCAAATGGTTGATAATGCCACGATACGGATGTCTGCGGCGCGGGTCAACCCTTTTCTGCAGGCACCACGGCTCGCGCCGCTTTCACGTCGCCGAGTGTGCAGTTGTGGCGGGCATCCGCGGCCGCCTACCCGCCACAACTGCACACTGGGCGACCACTCACCGTGCGCCGGAGTCGGTAGCGTCGACTCATGCCTGAGCTCGAAGCCGCCGCCCTCGCCCACCTCACCCGCGCCGTGGAGCTCGCCACCGACGCGCGCGCCCGGGGAGATCATCCGTTCGGCGCGGTGTTGGTGACTACCGACGGCCGCACGGTCGAGGCGCTCAACTCGGTGAACACCGACCGGGACCCGACCGGCCACGCGGAGACCAATCTCGTGCGCGCCGCCGCTCGGTCACTGGACGCGGCCGAGCTCGCGGAGAGCACCCTCTACACGAGCTCGGAGCCGTGCGCGATGTGTTCCGGAGCGATCTACTGGGCAGGCATCGGGCACGTCGTGTTCGCGCTGGCGTCGGACGAGCTCACCACCCTGGTCGGCGGTGAGCCGACGCTCGACCTGCACTCGCGCGAGGTCTTCGCCCGCGGCACGCACCCGGTCGAGGTCGAGGGCCCGTTCGCGTTGCCCGCCGCGGCGGACGTGCACCGCGGCTTCTGGGTCTAGCGCGAGTGTTCCTGCACGGCGCGATTGTTCCCGCACGAACGGGAACTCTCGCGCGAAACGGGAACACTCACCGGCGAGCCCCAGCGAAGCGGAACTACCCCTGCGCCCGCTCCAGCACCAGCTCGCGCACGCGGGCGGCGTCGGCGGTGCCCTTCATGGCCTTCATCACCGCGCCGATGACGGCACCGGCGGCCTGCACCTTGCCGTCCCGGATCTTCGCGAGCACGTCGGGCTGAGCCGCGAGTGCCTCGTCGATGGCCGCGATGAGCGCGCCGTCATCAGAGACGACCTTGAGGCCGCGTGATTCGACGACCTCGGTTGGTGAACCCTCGCCGGCCACGACGCCCTCGAGCACCTGGCGGGCGAGACGGTCGGTGAGTTCACCCGACTCGATCAGGGCGATCAGTTCGGAGACGTGCACCGGGCTGACCAGGGTCGACGCGTCGACTCCGGCCGCGTTGGCGAGGCGGGCGATCTCCCCCGTCCACCACTTGCGGGCCTGCGCCGGGGAGGCACCCGCGGCCGTGGTCTCCTCGATCTCGGCGAGAAGACCGGAGTTGTAGACATCCTGGAACTCGAGGTCGGTGAAGCCCCACGCCTCCTTGAGACGGCGACGACGGACGGCCGGGGCCTCGGGCAGCGCTGCGCGCAGCTCTTCGATCAGCTCGAGCGACGGCTCGACCGGCACCAGGTCGGGCTCCGGGAAGTAGCGGTAGTCATCGGCGTCGCTCTTCGGGCGCCCGGCCGAGGTGACACCGGTGTCTTCGTGCCAGTGCCGGGTCTCCTGCGTGATCGTGCCGCCCCCCGCGAGGATCGCCGCCTGGCGCTGGATCTCGTAACGGATGGCCCGCTCGACCGAGCGGAGGCTGTTGACGTTCTTGGTCTCGGTGCGCGTGCCGAGCGTGCCCGAGCCGCGCGGCGAGAGCGAGATGTTCGCGTCGCAGCGGATGTTGCCGCGCTCCATCCGCGCATCGCTGATGCCGAGCGACCGCACGATGTCACGAATGGTGGACACGTACGCCTTCGCCAGCTCCGGCGCGTCGGCCTCGGCTCCGGTGATCATGCGCGTGACGATCTCGACCAGCGGAACGCCCGCGCGGTTGTAGTCGACGAGCGAGTATTCGGCACCCTGGATGCGGCCGGTCGAGCCTCCGACGTGCGTGAGCTTGCCGGCATCCTCTTCCATGTGGGCGCGCTCGATGTCGATCTCGAAGGTGCGGCCGTCTTCGAGCTCCACCTGCACGGTGCCGTCGTAGGCGATCGGGTCTTCGTACTGGCTGATCTGGTAGTTCTTCGCCAGGTCCGGGTAGAAGTAGTTCTTGCGCGCGAAGCGGCTGGACGGGCGGATGCTGCAGCCGAGGGCCAACCCGAGGCTGATCGCGTACTTCACCGCCTGTTCGTTCACGACGGGCAGGGATCCCGGAAGACCGAGGTCGACGGGCGTCACGTTGGTGTTCGGCTCACCGCCGAAGTAGTTCGGCGCATCGCTGAACATCTTGGTCTTGGTGTTGAGTTCGACGTGCACCTCGAAGCCGAGCACGGGCTCGAACATCTCGATGGCTGTGTCGTAGTCCATGAGTTCTGCTGGTTGCGCCATGAGGCAATTCTACGGGCGCGCGTCGACGTGTTTTCTCGACGGCTCCGACTCCGCCTCGATGACGGCGTCGGTCCTCTCCGACCGCACGAAGGCGATGCCGGCGAGGATGAGCCCTCCACCGATCAGCTGCGGAATCGTGAGCCGCTCGCCGAGCAGCAGCCACGCGTACAGCGTCGCGGCGACCACCTCGAGCAGCCCCATGAACGAGGCGAGGCGCGAGCCGAGCATCTCGCTCGCCGTGATGCTGGTGGCGTAGGCGATCGCGGTGGCGAAGACACCGACGATGAGCACCGGCACCCACCAGGGCGCGAGCGCGCCGAACATCACCACGTCGCGCGCGCTGGTGGTGAAGGGCACGAGCCCGGTGAGCCCGACCAGCCCGAGCACGACGCTCCCGAGGATCAGCCCAGCTGCGGCGAGTGCCACCGGTGGCAGCCCGTCGCTCGGTCGGGCGGCGACGACGTAGTAGATGGCGCAGCCGACCATCGCGATCAGCGCGAACACCAGGCCGAGGATGTCGAGGCCGCCACCGCCGCCGGGCGCGACGACGAGAACCAGGCCCGCCACCGCGACGACGGAACCGATCAGCACAACGAGTTTCGGCATCCGTCGACTGGTCGCCCAGACGAAGGCCACGAGCAGCAGCGGCGCCATGTACTCGATCAGGATTGCGGTGCCGACGGGGATGCGCTGCAGGGCGGCGAAGTAGACGAGCTGGGTGCCCGCGACGCCGATCAGACCCATCGCGAGCACCCGCCAGCGGGCGCGCCAGAGCGCGCCCCACTTTCCGCGCAGGGCGACGGCGGCGACGGGCGCGAGCACGATTCCGCCGACAGCGGCACGCACCGTCACCGCAGCCGCCGGCGACCAGCCCGCCTCGAGCAAGGGCTTCACGAAGGCGCCCGACAGCCCGAACGTCGCTGCAGCGACGAGCGCGATGAGCAGTCCGAGGGATGTCGACGAGCGCTTCACAGGAACCTCCAGGTCATGGCCTATCTTGGCTCATACCCCTGACATTAGAATGGCGGGGAGTAAGGAGTCAACTTGCAATTAGCCCCTGACACGGACGAGGTGCTCGAGTTCACGGTAACGCTCGCCAACACCGACCCCACGGCCTCGCGGAGCGGTGCCGACGAGCTCGCCACCCTCGAGCAGCTCGATGCCCTGCTGAGCGACGCCAAGTACTCCGGCCGCATCGATCACGACGAGCGGGAACGCCGGGAGGTGATCGCCACCCGTGACCGGTTGCGAGCGATCTGGTCGCTCGACCGCGACGACGCCGTCGGCGAGGTCAATGCGATGCTGCGCGAGGCGAAGGCCCTCCCCCAGCTCACCCGGCACGACGGTAGCGACTGGCACTGGCACGCGACAGCAGCGGATGCCCCGCTCGCGGAACGCATCCGGGTGGAGGTCGCGCTGGCCCTCGCCGACGTCATCCGCATGGACGCCACCGATCGACTGCGGGTCTGCGCGGCGCCGGACTGCACCGGGCTGCTCGTCGACCTCTCGCGCAATGGCTCGAAGCGGTTCTGCAGTGTGCGCTGCGGCAACCGGGTGAACATGATCGCATTCCGGGAGCGCGCGGCCGGAGCATGAGAACGGCCGGGCCGTCGAAGATCGGCGGGCCCGGCCGAGATGGCGGCGCAGTTAGTGAACCGGCACCGGCACGCTCTCGGTCGTCGGCGCGGCGGGGGCCTCCGCGGCGACGGGCACCCGACGACGGAACAGCAGCGCCGCGAGCAGCGCACCGAAAGCGAAGAAGCCCGCACTGACCCAGTAGACGACCGCATAACTCGACACGGCCGCCTCGGCCGCAACGGTGGGCGTGGTCGGCAGGTGTGCGGCGACATAGTTCGCCGCCGCCGTTGCCGCCAGCGTGTTGAGTAGCGCGGTGCCGATGGATCCGCCGACCTGCTGGCTGGTGTTGACCAGCGCCGAGGCGACCCCGGCGAATCGCCGGTCGACACCGAGGGTCGCGGTCTGAATCGAGGCCGGCATGATCGAGCCCATCGCGAAGCCGAGCACCATCAGGCCGGGCAGCACGTCGGCGGCGTATGTGCTGTGCAGGTCGAGCCGGGTGAGCAGCAGCATGCCGACCACGCCGAGCAGCATGCCGAACGGCACCATGATCTTCGGCCCGAAGCGTGGCAGGAAGATGTTCGTCGACAGCTGTGCGGCGAGCACGAGCATGCCGATCATCGGCATGAACGACAGCCCGGTCTGGATCGGCGAGAAGTGCAGCGAGGTCTGCAGGTAGTAGGTCACGAACAGGAAGATGCCGAACATTGCCGCGCCGGCGATCAGCACCGAGCTGTAGGCCGCCCCGCGGTTGCGGTCCAGGATGACGCCCAACGGGAGCAGCGGATGCGCGGCCCGCCGCTGCCACAGGACGAAGGCCGCGAGCAGCACGACGGCCGCGCCCAACATGCCCCAGGTGAGTGGCGAGCTCCAGCCATCCGTCTCGGCGTTGGAGAAGCCGTAGACCAGACCGAACAGTGCGGCGGAGACCAGGATCGTGCCGGGCACGTCGAGCTTCGGCCGCGGACCGACCCGGTGGCTGTTGGTGACGAAGATCGTCGCACCGATGATCGCGATTATCGCGATGAAGACGTTGATGTAGAGGTTCCAACGCCAGTTGACGTCTTCGGTGAGGAAGCCGCCGAGCAGCAGGCCGACCGCTCCGCCGGCACCGGCGATGGCGCCGAACACGCCGAACGCGCGGGCGCGCTCTTTCGGCACGGTGAAGGTCGTGGTGAGCACCGCGAGGGCGGTGGGGGCGAGCATTGCGCCGAAGGCTCCCTGCAGGGCGCGGGCACCGACCAGCAGCCCGAAGCTGCCCGCGGCGCCGCCGAGAGCGGAGGCACCGGCGAAGCCGACCAGGCCGATGATGAAGGTGCGCTTGCGACCGATGAGATCGGAGAGGCGCCCGCCGAGCAGCAACAGGCTACCGAAGGCGAGCGAGTACGCGGTGATGATCCACTGACGCTGCCCGTCGGTGAAACCGAGGTCGGCCTGGGCGGTGGGGAGGGCGATATTCACGACGGTGGAGTCGAGCACCACCATGAGCTGCGCGAGGGCGACGACGGCAAGCGTCCACCAGCGCCTGGATGAGGTCGGGGTGAGGGTTTCAGACATGACGACGACTATATACGGATATAACCAGTTTCGGATATAGCTAGTTCCAGAACTCTTCTGGGTCTAAACTGGGGGGAGTCATCAGAAAGGGAGATCGCCGCAATGACGCAGACCGACCTCACCGACCCCCGCCCCGAGCACGTCGAAACAGTTGCCCCGAAGCTCGGGCGCAAGCGCGATCACACTCGCGATCCCGAGATCATGGATGCCGCCATCGAGGTTCTCGCCGAGGCGGGCTACGACGGCATGACCATCGACATGGTCGCGACCCGGGCCAAGGCCGGCAAGGCGACGCTCTACCGCCGCTGGGCCTCGAAGAGCGAACTGGTGCTCGACGCGGTCGCCTGCATGAAGGGCGGTCCGATCGACCACGACAGCCTCCCCGATACCGGAACCCTGCGCGGCGACCTCATCGCCATGATCAAGGCGCCGACGCTGAAGGATGCCGAGCAGAAGCTCAAGGTGATGGCCGGTCTCGTCTCGATGCTGTCGCGCAACCCCGAGCTCGCGGATGCCGCGACCGCCGCGATCGTGGAACCCCGGGCGTCGGCGAATCGCTTCATCATGCGCCGGGCGCAGGAGCGCGGAGAGGTCTCCCCCGGCGCCGACATCGACACCATCGCCATGGTCAGCCCGTCGATGGCCGCCTATCGCGTATTGATTTTGCGGAAGCCCGTCGACCGGGAGTTCTTGGTGTCGCTCATCGACGGCGTCATCCTTCCCGCCCTCGGCGTGACGCCCACGCCGTAACCTGCCGGCGACCGGTCGCCCCGAGCGCACGTTTGCCCGAATTTGCAATCCGCGCGGCCCCCGGAACTGCACATTCGGGCAAACGTGGAAGAACCTAGACGAGCGACGGCACCTGCGAGATGAGGGTGTGGCCCCAGGCGTCTTCGAGGATCGCCTCGATGGCGGCTCCGTGCTCGTAGAGCCGGGCATCCGCTCGCGCCGGCGCCATGATCTGCAGCCCGGTGGGCAGGCCGTCCTCGGGGGCGAGCCCCATCGGCAGGCCCATGCCCGGAATACCCGCGAGGTTCGCCGGAATCGTCGTGACGTCGTTGAGGTACATGGCCAGCGGGTCGTCGATCTTCTCGCCGAGCTTGAACGCCGTGGTGGGCGCGGCCGGGCTGATCAGGATGTCGGCCTGCGCGAACGCGGCATCGAAATCACGCTGGATGAGCGTGCGCACCTTCTGCGCGCTGCCGTAGTAGGCGTCGTAATAGCCCGCGCTCAGCGCGTAGGTGCCGAGGATGATGCGGCGCTTCACCTCGGGACCGAAACCGGCCTCGCGGGTCGCGGCCATGACATCCTCGACCGTTCCGCCACCGACCGGGTTGACCCGCATGCCGAAGCGCACGGAGTCGAACTTGGCCAGGTTGCTGGAGGCCTCGGCCGGGAGGATCAGGTAGTACGCGGCGACCGCATACTCGAAGTTCGGCGCGGACACCTCCACGATCTCGGCGCCGTTCGCCGACAGCAGGTCGAGCGTCTCGTGGAAGCGCTGGCTGACGCCGGCCTGGAATCCGGGGGCGTCGAGCTCCTTGACCACGCCGACGCGCACGTTCTCGAGCGTGCGCGTGAGCTTGCCCTTGCGCGCGGCGGCGGCGAAGCTCGGCCAGGCGTCCTTGAGCGAGGTGGAGTCGCGCGGGTCGTGCCCGCCGATCACGTCGTGCAGCAGCGCCGCGTCGAGCACGGTGCGGGTGACCGGACCCACCTGGTCGAGAGAGCTCGCCAGGGCGATCGCGCCGTATCGGGAAACACCGCCATAGGTGGGCTTGACCCCGACCGAGCCGGTGACGGCGGCGGGCTGACGGATGCTTCCGCCGGTGTCACTGCCGAGTGCGAGCGGCGCTTCAAAGGCTGCCACCGCTGCCGCGGAGCCACCGCCGGAGCCACCCGGGATCCGGTCGAGGTCCCACGGGTTGTGGGTCGGGCCGTAGGCCGAGAACTCCGTCGACGAACCCATGGCGAACTCGTCCATGTTGGTCTTGCCGAGCGGGATCAGGTTGGCGTCGCGCAGACGGGTGACCACGGTCGCGTCGTAGGGCGGGATCCAGCCCTCGAGGATGCGCGATCCGGCGGTCGACGGCATGTCGAGGGTGCAGAGCACGTCCTTGATCGCGATCGGCACACCGGCCAGTTCGCCGAGCTCGCTGCCGGTGCGGCGCAGCACGTCGACGCCCGCGGCGGTGTCGATGGCGTCCTTGGAGATGTGGAGGAAGGCGTGAACGTCGCCGTCGACGGCGGCGATGCGGTCGAGGTGCGCCTGTGTCACCTCGACACTGGAGACCTCGCGCTTCTGCAGCAGCTCGCTGAGGTCGGCAGCGGAGAGCCGGGTGAGGTCGGAGTCGAGCGCGGCCATTACTGCTCCTCCCCCAGGATCGCTGACACCTTGAAGCGGCTGCCGTCGTGCTCCGGCGCGCCGCTCAGTGCCTCTTCCAGCGTGAGGGTGTCTCCGATGACGTCGGGGCGGTAGACGTTGCTCAGTGGGATCGGGTGACTCGTGGCCGGGACATCCGGGGTCGCGACCTCGCTGACCTTCTCGATGGAGTCGATGATCACGGCGAGTTCGCCGGTGAGCTTCTCGATCTCGTCAGGGGTAAGGCCGATGCGAGCGAGGTTCGCGAGATGCGCGACGACGTCGGTCGTTATTTCAGACATGGTGCTCCGAGCGTGGCTGTCGTGGGATGCCCCCAGTCTATTCGGGCCGCGCCCGGCACCGATTCGCTAGCTCTTCGTGCCCTTCGGCTTGTCCCGCACCCCGAACAGCCCCTTTCCGTGCTTGACCAGCACCGCGTACGCATCGGCGTAGTTGATCGGCACGGGCGCGGTCGGATCGTACTTGGCCAGCAGCATCCCGACCAGGCCGATGCCCGGCGCGGTGAGCAGTCGTGCGGGGTCTTTCGCCGCCAGGTCTGGCGCCGTCGACTCGGGGTTGGCGGGCACGTAGGCGGGATATACCTCCGGCCAGAGCGCCGGCTGGCGGGGCTTCGCGAGGTTGACCGCGTTGAAGATGCCGCGGGCCTGATCGTCGCGGTGGCTGAGCGGTTCGAGACCGTGCAGCTGGCAGAGCGTGTGGATGATGGAGCCGTGGTGCATCTCGTCGTTGATCACCGTGCCCTTGCGGGTGTAGGCCGAGACGACGATGGTGGGCACCCGGCAGCCCAGGCGGTCGAAGGTGAAGCCCATCTCCCCGGACTCGGGCTTGCCGGACGGCGGAACGGCGACCGGCGGCGGAACGTGGTCGTAGGTGCCGCCGTGCTCGTCGAAGGTCATGATGAAGGCGGTGTTCATCGCGTTCGACCCGGACTTCGATGCACCGTTCTTGATCGACGTGTAGACCTGGGCGATCAGCACCTCGGCGGCGCGGGCATCCGACAGCGCACTCTCGTACAGGTCGTCCTCCTCGCGCTCGGTCGCGGCGAAGTGGTGCGGCGGGTGCATGTCGTTGTGGTTGAAGACCATCCGCGGCTCGATGAAGGCGTAGGCCGGAAGATTGCCGTCGCGAGCATCCTCGTGAAACTGCTCCATGCTGCGGAAGTTGGTCTTCCAGTACTTCTCGATGTGGGCAGCGTGGAGCATGCCGGTGAGCGAGACCAGCTGATCGGCGTCGTAGTAGACCCGCCAGGTCTTACCGGCGTTCTCGAGGCGGTTGAAGATGGTCGATCCGTCGAACGCATCGAGCCACTTGTTGTACCCGCCGCCGCCCATGTTGGTGACGTAGCCGTGCGACGTGCTCGCATTGAAGAACGACCGATTGCAGAACGTCTGCGACGGCACCCCGGCGAACCAGTGGTCGTACACCCCGAAGTTCTGGGCCAGGGTCGAGATCACCGGCAGCATGTCCGGGGTGAACCCGCCCATCGCTACCCGGTACTCCTCCTCCGTGGCGACTTTGCCCTGGCTCTCCACCATGAAGTTGATCTCGTAGTCCTTCACGAAACCCGACATCGTCGGGCTCGAGGTGTCTTGCGGGGCGTTGAACGGTTCGCGAAGTCCGTTGTGCAGGATGTCGGCGTTGGAGGGCGGATCGACAGTGCCGAACAGCTGGGTGTTGACGTGCGGATAGGTCTCGCCGGGGTCGGGATCGGGCGAGCTCATGATGTGGTCGGTGGAGCCCTGGTACGGATGCGCCTCCACGACGGTGCCGTCCAGTGCCGCATTGCTGTTCTTTCCCGCCTTCAGACCCTCGAAGCGCTGGCCGAGAGGGGGTTCCTTCGCCTCATAGAGCCAGCCCAGGATGTTGTCGAAGGAGCGGTTCTCGTACATCAGCACCACGATGTGGTCGAAGCCGGGCTCCGAGCGCGCCGGCAGCGGAGTGAAACCGTGCTCGGTCTGCGGCTGCGACACGGCCGCCTCCAGGCTGGCGCCCGCGATTCCGCCGGCCACGAGGCCGGTCGCCGCAATGCCGGCCCCGGTGAAGAACGCTCGACGGGACGGATCTGCCGGCGTGCCGTCGCGAGCAGAGCGATCGGAGGGCTTGTCACGTTCGCGGCGGGCCATGCCCCCATAGTGCCACCGGCACTGGCGGACGCAAGCCCTATCGGGAGGCGAGTGTGCGCGTGGCGTCTGCCAGGGAACCGTCGGTCACGAGCGAGCCCTCACCCAGCCCGATGAGCGCCAGGTTGCGCATCGCCTCCGAGCCCGGCTCGAAGTAGCCGAGGTGACCGACGGCAGCGGCGAGCTTCTTGTGGGTGATCGCATCGGTGCCACCGGAGACAGCCATCGTGTGCGCGCCGAAGGCTGCCGAGCCCGGGTCGCTGCCGTAGAAGGCCGTGTTCACGATCGGGTCAAGCGCTGCTTCGCCGACGTAGACGTTGTCGTGGGCGACGGAGAGCTGGCTGGCCGTCTGTGCCGCCGCACCGGGCGAGCCGATCAGCGCGAGGGCATTGACCGTGACGCCGCCCTTGGCCAGTTCCACCATCGCCGTGGTCGAGCCGTAGGAGTGTCCGATGACCGTCACGTACGGCTCTTCGCCGTGGCGGGCGGCCTTGACGCCCTGCACCGCGTTGCCGAGGAAGCCCGCACCGGAATCGGCACGCTTGAGCGAGGTGATGTCGAGCACGCCCGGAGTCGAGTACCCGATCCAGGCGACGGTCGCGGCCGTCTTACCCTGGTAGCGGGCGTCCGTCGCCGCGATGCGCTTCAGCCACGACGTCTGCTCCTTCTGCAGGTCCTGGGCGATGACGGTCCAGTCGTACATCTGCCCCTGCACGGTGAAGAACATGCCGGGCACGAGGTAGCTCACGTAGTCCGCCGTCGCGATATCACCGACGACGACCGCCGCACGGCTGTCGCCGCTCGGGTCGAACGTCATCAGCTGCCGACCCGGCTCGGTCTTCGTCGTGTGCAGAGTGCGCTCGATCTGCTTCAGTATCTCGAGGTGGTGCTTCGACGACACCAGCACACCGCGGCCCGCGCCCGCGGAGACCGATTTCTTCGCCGCCGCGATCTCGGCGCGCAGGGCCGTGCGGTTGGCGGAATCGCGAACCGAGAACGGCAGTCCCTCGAGGTTTCCGGCGAGCTCGGGAGCGGATGCCGCGAACTCCCGCTTGCCCGTGCTCGACTTCGCCGCCCACCATGCCGCCACGCTCGCGGCCCGCGGCGGGTTGACGATGAGGCGATGGATGGTGCTCGGGTTTGCCTTCGCGAACGCCGCGAGCTCATCGCCCGGCAGCATCCCGAGCTGGGTGAGAAGAGCGCTGCCGCCGAGCTTCGGGAGAAGGGCGAGATCGACGGCGGTCGAGCGATCTGTCGCGGAAACGATCCGATTCGACGACGGCTCCGAATCAGTGGTAGCACCAGAATTGACGTTCACGCTGCTCGCGGACACGGTCGGGCCGAGGAAGAGGGAGTCGGTGTCGCCCGCCACTCCGCGCTGGCCCGGGTCGGAAAAACCCACGGTCACCAGCGACGACGAAGCAATTTCGTGTACGACAAAGGCCTCTGCCACGCCACCCAGGGCACCAGAGGGAGTCAGAGCTGCCGAATCGAACAGCACGGGACGGTTCCAATCGTGAACGTCGGCCCGAAAACTTCAGCCGATGTAACGCGAGTTGCACGCACCCCCCAATAGTAGGGGTGCATCCTGTACCCCGACTAGAGCCGAGAGCAGCAAAAAAGGTGATATACCGGGCCATTTTCATGATTTGGCATGAAATCGGTACCCCGATGAGCTCCATTACTGCGCGACGTGAAGCCAACCCGATGCGGCGTTGAAAGCGTTCAGACTTCGCGAAGACAGCGTCCAGCCCGCACCCGAGCTGGCGCTCAGACAGCCGCCGAGGCCGACTATCCGTCGACTTCGGAAACTGCCTCGTCAGTCGAATCGTCCAGCCCGGCCGGTCCGAACTCGAGCAACCGCGCGAACTGCGCCGCGTCGATGATGCGAATTCCGAGCTCTTCCGCCTTACCGAGCTTAGAACCGGCACCCGGCCCCGCCGCCACGAAGTCGGTCTTCTTCGACACACTCGAGGCCGCCTTGCCGCCGGCGGCCATGATCGCCTCCAGTGCCCCCTCGCGACTGAAGCCCTCAAGGCTGCCGGTGGCGACGACGGTGAGTCCGGTCAGCGGTCCGTCCAGCGCGGCGGCGGCGCCCGGTCCCGGGTGACCGGGCGTCGTGAACTGCACACCGGCATCCGCCCACCTGCGCACGATCTCGTCGTGCCAGTCGACCGCGAACCAGTCGATCAGCGCATCGGCGATGATGCCGCCCACGCCGTCGACCGCGGCCAATTCGTCGCGACTCGCGGCGCGAATGGCGTCGAGAGATCCGAAGTAGCCCGCCAGGGCGCGTGCGGCGACCGGACCGACGTGTCGAATGCTGAGCGAGACGAGAATGCGCCAGAGCTCTTTCGACTTGGCGAGCTCGATCTCTCGGAGCAGCTTGTTGGCCAATTCGGACGGATACACCACCGGCACCCGGGTGTATCCAGCCTTACGACGCTCGGCGGCATCGAGGCCATCCGCCTCGGGCGGATACTCCGAGACGACCTTGCGGAAGGGGGTGCGCAGCTTCACCGTGCCGTCCGCCTCGAGCTTCTCCAGACCCGTCTCGACATCCCTCACCACCACCTCGATCGGCAGCAGCTGGTCCACGGTGAGCGAGAACAGCCCGGCCTCGTTGACCAGGGGCGGCGTTTCGGGAAAGTTCGGCTGGGTGAGCGCGGCGGCGCCGACCTCGCCCAGACCCTCGATGTCGAGGGCGCCGCGGCTGCCCACGTGCTCGACGCGACCGCGCACCTGCGCCGGGCAGGAGCGCGAGTTGGGGCAGCGCAGGTCGATGTCGCCCTCTTTCGCCGGGGCGAGCGGGGTGCCACAGGACGGGCAGTCCGTGGGCATGACGAAGGCGCGCTCGGTGCCGTCCCGCAGCTCGATGACCGGGCCGAGCACCTCGGGGATGACGTCGCCTGCCTTGCGCAGCACGACGGTATCGCCGATCAGCACGCCCTTCGCCTTCACGACCTCCTGGTTGTGGAGGGTCGCCTGGCGCACCTCGCTGCCGGCGACGCGCACCTTCTCCATCACGGCGAACGGGGTGACCCGCCCGGTGCGGCCGACGCTCACGACGATGTCGAGAAGCTTGGTGTTCACCTGCTCGGGCGGGTACTTGTAGGCGATTGCCCAGCGGGGTGCACGACTGGTTGCGCCGAGCTCTTCGTGCAGGGCGAGCTCGTCGACCTTGACGACGATGCCGTCGATCTCGTGTTCGACCGGCTGTTCAGAATCTCCGCTTCGGTGCGCGCCGAACCGCTCGATGAACTCGGCGGCGTCCGTCGCCGCGGGCACCACCCGATAGTGCGTGCTCGTCGGCAGGCCCCACTCCTTCAGCAGTCCGTAGATCTCCGACTGTGAAGACACCGGCGGGTTCTGCCACGCACCGATGCCGTGCACCAGCATGCTCAGTCGGCCGAGGCGCTTGTGCATGCGCTCCAACTGCACCGGCGACTTGTTCTCGGCCACCTGCCGCAGGCTGCCGGATGCCGCGTTCCGGGCGTTGGCGAAGACCCGCTCCCCCGCGGCCACCTGATCCGCGTTCAGCTGATCGAAGATCTCCGTCTGGAAGAACACCTCGCCGCGCACCTCCACGAGCGGTGGGTGGCCGGAACCGACGAGCCTGGTCGGGATGCTGGGCACATAGGCGATGTTCTCGGTGACGTCTTCGCCCACGACGCCGTCGCCACGCGTCGCCGCGCTCACCAATTGCCCGTTCTCGTAGCGGAGGTTGATCGCGAGCCCGTCGATCTTGAGTTCGCACAGATAGTCGACGCTGCGACCGGAGTTGCGTTCGACCTTGGCCGCCCATTCCTCGAACTCCTCGATGGAGAACACGTTGTCGAGGCTGAGCATGCGCTCCGCGTGCCGCACCGGGGCGAACAGCGTCGTCTCGGCCCTGCCACCCACGGTCTGCGTGGGCGAGTCTTGGGACTGGAGTTCGGGGAACAGGCGCTCGAGCTCTTCGAGCCGCCGAAGCATCCGGTCGTATTCCTCATCGGCGACGAGCACCTCGTCGCGTTCGTAGTACGCGTCGCGGAGTTCGAGGATTCGCGAGGTCAGCGCCGATGCGTCGTCGCGGGCCTGCTCGAGGGTGAGGTCTTCTGCGTCAGCCACGGCTCAAGCTTAGGGACGACCACCGACAGTCGACAGCCGCTTGCGCGAGCGCGGAATCAGGAGGATGCCGGAACCGGCACGGCACGCGGGTGATCGACGGACACCGTGCGGTCGATCGTGAACTGGCCGAGCACCCGGGTGCCGACGTAGATCACGGCGGTCTGGCCGGGCGCGACGCCGTTCAGCGGGGTGACCGGGGTCGCGACGATCACGCCGTCCCGCAGCACCGCGGTGGCCGGGACCGGGTCGGCGTGGGCGCGAATCTGCACCTCACAGTCGAACGGGACGGTCGCGTCATCCGGTGCGAGCCCCGCCCAACTGAACTTCGATCCGGAGATCTCGGCGATGTCGAGAGCTTCTTTCGGGCCCACGACGACCTCGTTGGTGGCGGGCTTCACCTCGAGCACGAAGCGCGGGCGACCGTCGGGCGAGGGAACGCCGAGATTGAGGCCCTTGCGCTGGCCGACAGTGAACGCGTGAGCGCCCTCGTGGCTGCCGACGACCGACCCGTCACGCTCGAGGATGCGGCCCTGCTCCGCGCCGACCCGCTCGGCGAGCCAGCCGCGGGTGTCGCCGTCGGGGATGAAGCAGATGTCATGGGAGTCGGGCTTGTTCGCCACGCTGAAGCCGCGCTCGGCGGCCTCAGCGCGCACCTCCGCCTTCGACGGGGTCGCGCCGAGCGGAAACATGCTGTGCGCGAGCTGCTCTGCGGTGAGCACGCCGAGCACGTAGGACTGGTCCTTGGCCCAGGCGGCGGCGCGGTGCAGCTCGCGGTTGCCGTTGTCGTCGGTGACGATGGTGGCGTAGTGGCCCGTGGCGACGGCGTCGAAGCCGAGGTCGATCGCCTTCTCGAGCAGCGCGGCGAACTTGATGCGCTCGTTGCAGCGCATGCAGGGGTTCGGGGTGCGTCCGGCGGAGTACTCGGCGATGAAGTCGTCGACGACGTCGAGCTTGAACCGCTCCGAGAAGTCCCAGACGTAGTAGGGGATGCCGATGATGTTGGCCGCCCGCTGGGCGTCCATCGAGTCTTCGATGGTGCAGCAGCCGCGGCTGCCGGTGCGCAGGGTGCCCGGCATGCGGCTCAACGCGAGATGCACGCCGACCACATCGTGACCTGCCTCGACCGCGCGCGCGGCGGCCACGGCGGAATCGACCCCGCCACTCATCGCCGCCAGCACTCGCATGGGTACCAGTGTAAACGCGCGATTCTGAGTGCCGACCGCCCCGTACCCGATCAGGGGATGTCGGTGAGCGTCTTCTCCACGGCCGACAGTCGTGTGTCGATCGAGTGCAGCTGGTCGACGATCGCCTTACTCGCCGCCGTATTCGCGTCCAGTGCCGCCCTCAGCTCGTCGGTCCCCGACGACTTGGCGAACTGTGTCTTGTGCTTCCAGTACGAGGAGAGGATCGCGTAGGTGATCCCGCCCGCGATCGCGACGACGGGTATGAGAGTGCCGAAGATCGCACCGAATGATGCAGCATCCATCAGGAGGACTCGCTTTCTGGTTGTTCCGCGACAGCCTTGGTGATCGCTGCGGCGGTGAGGGTGAGCCGAAAGGGCAGGACCTCGAAGAACTTCATCGCCTTGCCGTCATCCGACAGTTCCAGGCGCCCGGTGATGAAGCCGGCCTCTTCGAGCTTGGTGAGGTGCATGTAGAGCAGGGCCCGCGACATCCCGACCCGACGAGCGAGTTCGCTCACGTGGAGTTGCTCGCCCGAGAGGAGGGCGATGATGCGCATGCGCTGCGGGCTCGCAATCGCGGCGAGCTTTGCGCTGAGTTCGCTGGCGTCCATCGCTCCTCCTTTCACCTGTCAGATTAATCTAACAGGTGCCAGAGCGCAATGGTCCGTTCGCTCAGCAGCCACGCGCTCCGCGGCTGCGCGCCATGCCATGCCCGCCCTGCCCACCGACCCCGGTCACCGCCCACCTGGCCACCGCTCACCCTGGGCTTCCTACCGTTCCCCTGCTCGCCCTGCGCGAAATGAAGGAACGGCTCGGCGAGCGCCCCGAGAATCCGGGTCGACGAATAACGGATGCCCGCACCTTTCCTTCATTTCGAACATGCGGAGGGGCGAGCGGAGCGGGGGCGGAGGGGCGAGCGGAGTGGGCGGCGAGGGCGGAGGGGCGAGCGGAGTGGGCGGAGCGGGCGGCGGGGCGGGCGTGGGCGAAGGCGCGGGCGTGGGCGAAGGCGCGGGCGTGGGCGAAGGGGTGCGGGGCGTGCCGCCGACTGCTACCCCGGCAGGTCAGGGCTTGCCAGCTGCACCGAGATGGCCGGGGCGCCGTCGACACGCGGGTCGGCGCTGAGCTGCAACAGCCAGGAGCTCGCCTCCTTCGACCCGCTCGACAGCGTCACCTTGTAGACCTGCTCGACATCGGTGGTCTGCAACACGCTCCATCCGGAGGCATGCAGCCGATCGACGAGCGCCTTGGTGATCACGGTGGGGTCGACGCTCGACTTCAGGGTGACCAGCTGGATCACCCCGTAGATCGCCTTCGCGGTGTCGGTCGCCGGCACCAACTGGTCCTTGGAGTCGATGTTCGCGACGATGTCCTCGGGCAGCAGCGCGTCGAGCGCGCCGGCGAGTCGCACTGTCTCGATCCGCGCGCTCTCCGCGTCGTAGTTCGCCGGAAACCTCGACTTCAGCGCCGGATCCGGGATGACGGTCTGCGTCGGGGACGGGCTCGGCGCCGGGGTCGACGGCGTGCACCCGGTCAGCACGAGAGCGGCGACGAGAACGAGCGGCGCCGCCCTATGCACGGGACTCGGCTGACCTGGCCGGAGCTGTGCTGGCCGGAGAGGCACTGACGTCGCGCTCAGCCACGTCGCGGTCTGCCAGCCCTGCGCGACTGGCCCGCGCGTAGGCCTCGGGCAGGGCGGCGAGCAGGGCGTCGACATCCGCCTCGGTGGTGCTGTGCCCCACGGTGATACGCAGCGCTCCACGGGCATCGACGTCGTCGAGTCCCATCGCGAGCAGCACGTGCGAGGGCTCGGGAATGCCGGCCCGGCAGGCGGAGCCGGTCGAGACGGAGATGCCCGCGACATCCAGCAGGAACAACAGCGAATCGCCCTCGCAGCCCGGGAAGGTGAAGTGCGCGTTGTTGTCGACCCGATTCACCGGGTCGCCGTGCAGCACCGCCGCCGGCACCACCGCCTGCACACCGGTGATGACCCGATCGCGCAGGTGCGCGAGAGGGGCCGACGGATGCCGCGCCGCGACCCCGAAAGAGATGGCAGCGGGCGCATCCTGGGTTCCCGACCGCACATCGCGCTGCTGGCCGCCCCCGTGGATGAGCGGGACCACCGTCGCCGTGCGCGAGAGCACCAGGGCGCCGATGCCGAGCGGACCGCCGATCTTGTGCGCCGAGACGCTGAGTGCGGCAAGCCCGGTCGAGCGGAAGTCGATCGGCAGGTGCGTGTACCCCGAGACCGCGTCGGAGTGCACGGGGACGCCGTATCGGGTGGCGAGCTCGACCACCTCGGCGATCGGCTGGATGGTGCCCACCTCGTTGTTGGCCCAGAGCAGGGTGACGAGCGCGATGTCGTCGTGCTGCTCGAGGGCCGCGGCGAGCGCCGGCAACGAGAGTCTGCCCAGGGAGTCGAGCGGCAGCCACTCGATGATCGCGCCCTCGTAGCGTTCGAGCCACTCGACGGTGTCGATGGTGGCGTGGTGCTCACCGAGCGGGACGAGGATGCGGGGGCGCGCGGCGGTCCCTGAGCTCGTCGAAGGGTCGTTGCGCGCCCAGTACAGGCCCTTCAGGGCCAGGTTGATCGACTCGGTGCCACCCGAGGTGAACACCACCTCGATCGGATCGCAGCCGAGCGACGACGCGACCTGTTCGCGCGCTTCCTCCAGCATCCGCTTGGCGTTCTGCCCCTGACTGTGGATCGAGGAGGGGTTTCCGACGATGCCGAGAGCGGAAGTGTAGGCCTCGATCGCCTCCGGCAGCATGGGCGTGGTCGCCGCATGATCGAGGTAGACGGGCACGGTGACTCCTGTAACAAGCGTGACTTACTGACGCTTTACTCTAGATCGCATGCCTGAGACCGACCCGCTCCGCGATCTCGGCGTGAAGCTGACCCCCGACGGCGGTCGCCTCCGCGTCTGGAGTGAGAGCGCCAGCGCGCTCGAACTCTGCCTCTTCAGCGAGAAGGACCTGAACTGGGCCACCGAGACCCTCCCGCTCGTGCGCGACAGCCATGGGGTATGGGAGGTGACCACCCCGCATCTCGCGGCCGGCACGCGGTATTCGGTGCGCGCATCCGGTCCGACGAGCCCGACCAACGCCTTCGACCCGACCCTGCACCTCATCGACCCCTGGGCCCGTGGGCTCGCGCGCACCGAGACCGGGTGGCGCTCCTATGTGCAGAACGACGCCTTCGACTGGGCCGACTCCACCAAGCCGAACACCCCGCTCGACCACACGGTGATCTACGAGGCGCACGCGAAGGGCATCTCGAAGCTCAACCCGTCGGTGCCCGAAGAACTCCGCGGCACCTATGCCGGACTCGCGCACGAGACCGCGATCGACTATCTGAAAGACCTCGGGGTCACCGCCATCCAGTTGCTGCCGGTGCAGCAGTTCGTGAGCGAGCAGCGGCTGCTCAAGCAGAACCTCACCAATTACTGGGGCTACAACACCCTCAACTTCTTCACCCCGCACTCCGCCTACGCGTCTCGAGCGGCGCAGACGGGCGGCACGGGGGCGGTGCTGCGCGAGTTCAAGGGCATGGTCAAGCTGCTGCACGAGGCCGGGCTCGAGGTCTACATGGACGTGGTCTACAACCACACCGCGGAGGAGGGGCGCCTGGGACCCACCACCTCACTGCGCGGCATCGACAACGCCAACTACTACCGGCAGAACGCCCAGGGCGAGTACATCGATGTCACCGGGTGCGGCAACACCGTCAACTTCGCCACCCCTGCCGCGCAGCGGCTCGTGCTCGACTCGCTGCGCTACTGGGCGAACGAGGTGCAGATCGACGGCTTCCGGTTCGACCTCGCCGCGACGCTGGGTCGGGATGCCGGGGTCGAGTTCGATCCGCACCATCCGCTGATCGAGGCGATCGTCTCCGACCCCGACCTCACGAACGTCAAGATGATCGCCGAGCCCTGGGATGTGGGGATGGGCGGCTGGCAGGTCGGCAACTTCCCCCCAGGCTGGTCGGAGTGGAACGACGGCTTCCGCGATCAAGCCCGAGAGTTCTGGCTCACCGACATCGGCGCGGCCCGGGCGCACGGCGTCCCTCCCATCGGCATCGGTCCGCTGGCCGGCAAACTGGCCGGTTCTGCGGGGGTGTTCTCGCAGGAGCGGGGGCCGCTGGCATCCGTCAACTTCGTCACCGCGCACGACGGCTTCACCCTCGCCGACCTCACCGCCTACAACCAGAAGCACAACCTCGGCAACGGCGAGAACAACCGCGACGGCACCGACAGCAACTACTCGTTCAATTACGGCGTCGAGGGCCCGACCCACGACCAGTCGATCCTGCTGTCTCGCGACAAGGCGGTGCGCAACCTGCTCGGCACGCTGCTGCTGTCGGCCGGCGTTCCGATGATCACCGCGGGCGACGAGTTCGGGCGAAGTCAGCGCGGAAACAACAACGCGTACTGCCACGACAGCGAACTCACCTGGCTGCCCTGGGAGCACTGGGACTGGCAGGACGACCTGTTCCGCGTCTCGAAGAAGCTGCTGCGCCTGCGGCGGGAGAACCCGGCCCTGCGCCCGGTGCGTTTCGCGGTGCACGGCGAGACCGTGCCGTCCGCCTCGCAGATGGACTGGTTCAACAAGGAGGGCCTCTCGATGTCGGTCGAAGACTGGGACTCCCCCTCCGAGCGCACCCTCCAGTACCTCGCGGCCTCCACCCCCGAGTTCGAGGAGTTCAACCGCATCCTGCTGATCGTTCACGGCCTGGAGCGCTCCGAGACGGTCTGCCTGCCGGAGCACGAGGGCGTCACCGGCTACGAGTTGCTCTGGAACAGCGCCGACGACGACGCGCCCACCGAGACGTACGCGCCGACGACCGAGCTGGTGCTCGCCCCGACGTCGATGCAGCTGTTCCGGGCGGTCTGAGCGAGCCGTGGCGGGTACTCCGGCGACGGTCGCGCTGACGGCCCTGGGCATCCGTTTCATCGAGCACGAGTATGCACACGACGCGACCGTGACGTCGTATGGCCTCGAGGCGGCCGAAGTTCTCGGCGTCGACCCGGAGAGCGTATTCAAGACCCTGCTGACGGATGCCGACGGCACTCTCGTCGTCGGCATCGTGCCCGTCACCGGCAAGCTCGACCTCAAGGCCCTCGCCACCGCGGCGGGCGTGAAGAAGCTCGAGATGGCCGACCCGAAGGTCGCCGAACGCAAGACCGGCTACGTCGTCGGCGGCATCAGCCCGATCGGGCAGAAGTCACGGCTGACGACCGTGCTCGACGAGACGGCGGAGCTGTTCGACACCATCTTCGTCTCGGGCGGACGCCGCGGCTTCGACCTCGAGCTCGCCCCCGCCGATCTCATCATCGCGAGTGGCGCGGTCGTCGCAGCGATTGGGCGCTGATGAGGATGTCGACAGGGACACTGCCGGTGTCGGCGCGAGTGATCGCCATGCGCTTTTTTCGGCGCGACGCGACGATTCCGCTCACGAAGGAATACCCGGCGTAAGAGAACAGCAGCACGGCCAGCATCGGAACGATCCACACTTTGCTCTCGCCGTTCACCGCATTATTGACGTAGCCGATAAGAGGTAGCGAATACCAGACCTTCCCCTGAATCTGCTTCTCTACGACCTCCTGCTCGTCTGGCTCGCTATTGTTATCGCCTGTGAATTCGAATGTGCGGCTGCCGTCGGATGACGAATGGATTGCGATGATGCGGTGGGTGATCACCCCCGGTTTTCCCGACTCGATCTGATAGGTAGCGACGTCGCCAAGTCGAAGGTCGTCTGGCTCGACGGGGAGGTCGACGAGCAGAGTGCCTGGAGGGTAATGCGGGACCATCGAGCTCGTCAGCACCGTCAGCGGAACTCCGCCCTCGAGCTTCGGAATGACGATGACGAGCAGCGCGAGGGCGGCGATCAGCACGAGGAGCGCGGCGCTCATCGAGATCCCGATGGCGTGCAGCAGCCCCTTATCAGCGGTCGCGCTCACTGACCGACCAGTTGTTCTCGGTGTCTCTCCGCGCATGGTCACCCAACTGCCTTAAGTGAGAAATCCTGATTTACGTTGGGGTAGCCGCATGGCCACTGTTGCAGCCGAGTGCCGCCGACAGTGGCACCATCGATGACGTCAAGGCACAGAGCGCTATTGCGGTTCACGAAGTGGTAATAGCCGTTGCTCTGAAGCTGTGGAAGCCACTCCTGATACGTTCCTCCGCCATAACTCCAGAGCTGCACCTTGGCCCCCGCTGTGCCGCTTCCGCCGTCGACCTTCCAGCCAAGCGCCGGGGCGTATCGCGCTTTCACCCAGGCGTATCCGCCGCCGACAGGCACGAACTGCCACTGCTTCTGGTAGTCGGTTGCGTTGCACCCCCACATCGCCAGGACCGCGCCGTTCTTCGTGTTATTCACGTCGCCATCCACACACAGCCCGCCACTGTTGGCACTGACGACGGTGTACCAGCTACTCGGGTTGATCCACCAGGTGGTCGCGGACGCGGCAGCTGATACTCCTGAGACGTTTCCGGCGGCGTCGACCGACTTCACCGTGTACGAATATGCGGTGTTAGCGGTGAGCCCTGTGTCGGCGAAGGTCGTGCCAATAACCGTCGCAATCACAACGCCCTTGCGATAGACGGAGTAGTACGAGACAGCGACGTTGTCTGTGGAGGCGGCCCACGTGAGCGAGATCTGCGAAGCGCTGACCGCGGTAGCCACGAGCGAGGTTGGCACGCTCGGGGGCGTCGAGTCGACCACTTTCTGAACGGCATTGGCGGTAGAACTGGACGACCACGCTCCGATTGACGCCGTGAGGAAGACGTTGAGGGTTGCGGACTGGCCGACCTGTGCAGCCTGAGCGCTGGTGATCGAGGTTTTCACACAGTAGAACGCGCTGGAACCGGGAGCCAGCGATGGACCGCTATAGCGAAACCCCGCGCTCAGGCTTGGTCCAGTGAGCACGGCCACACCCGCGGGCGGGGTCACGGTGCACGCCGCGGCCGAGACGACGGGCCAACCCCAAACCGTGATGGCGCCGGTTAGAGTACTGCCGCCAGAACCGACGACTTGAAGGCTGAACGCCGAGGGCACAGTTCCGATGTTTGCCACTGTTATCGGCGCGACCGCCACGAGGGACGAGGGACTGTAGCTCTTTGCGAGCGCGCTGGCCCCGCTCTGGGCGAACGCCAGGCTGCCTGCCGAGACCGTTCCCGCGACCGGCGATGAGGTCGCCACCCACTGCGCGGCCGCGCCCGACGTACCGACAAGCACCAGGAACACCGCTATGCCGATGGCCAGAGGAAGCCTGCGCACACGCCGTCTCGCGGACAGGTGTCGAACAGCCATGATCAACGCTGAGTCCCGATGACGGTGAGTGCGAAGTTCGAGGCAACCTGGGACTGGGCGGACGTCGAGGTTGTCGAGGGGAGCGTCACGGCGACGCAGACGAACAGTGGGGATGAAGGAGTAGCGGACGTCGGCAGAATGCCGAACACCGGAACGGATCCAGACGCGAAAGTGCCACTGGAGACGATCTCGCTTGTGGAGCACCCCGCCGCGGTATTTGCGATGCCGAATCCGATGGCGAGCGCCTGAGAGAAGGACGTTGACGATGCCGGGCCCGTGAGAGTAGCGCGTAAATCGAGAGCGACGTTGCCGCCGTTGGACACGGGCGCCGAGCCCCGAACCGTCACCCCCGGGTAGAGAGGTGTTGCGGGTAGCGAAAGGCGTGAAACCGCGACATTCGCCGAACCCGAGGAGATCGTCGCGCTCGACCCTGACGTCACGGATCTGTTCCAGAGGGCGTAGGAGCCGCCGGTGGCAACCAGACCGAGTGCAACCGCAGCGGTGATCGCAATGAGGGTCGCGAGCATCCCGGGGAGAGTCGGGCGACGGCGGGCTACACGATGGGTAGGCACTGTGACACCGCCTTCCTTTCTGGATGTGAATGACCACACGCGGGTGCGGGGATCACCACCTGCGCCCGACGCACGGTCGGACGCAGGTGGTGGGCCTGATTACTTCTGGGTGAGCGTGACGGTGAGATCGTTGAGCTTGACCGAGCCGAGTTCGGCGTCGTTTTCGAGGCCAGCCGTAGCACTCTTCGGGAAGGTCAGGGTCGCGGTGACGACCACGGGCTGCGCCACGATCCCGGCTGCGCCGGCGGTGACGGTGTAGGTCGAGCCGCTCGACGTGATCGAGTTACCCGTCGCGGTGAGAACCGCGTTGGAGCTAAGGTAACCCGCGAGGGCGATATCGACCTGCTTGCCCGCCGTCGTGGGCGTGATCGACGCGGTTCCCAGACCCAGAGTGGCAACCAGGTTGTCACCGGTCGCCGTCACGTTGACGGTCTTGGTGAACTTGAGCACGTCACCGGGGACTGCCCTGTAGCTGCCGATGACGATCGGCGTGACGCCGTTGTTCACCGTCCAGGTGCCCGGGGTGCCTGAGTCGGCGACGACGAGGTTACCCGCCACGATGGTTCCGCCGCTCACCGTGGAACTGGCGTTCCACAGAGCGAATGTCCCGGCTCCTCCGAGAAGGAGGGCGATTCCGGCTGCTCCGGCGATCGCGCCTTTAACGAGCTTGTTCATGGTGTTTCCTCTCGCGCCATGTGTGTGGGCGACGTGGTTATTCGTGGTCCGATCTGGTCCACAGGTGAGTTCGCCGAATACGGCGGGAAGTCGCAGATGACGACTCCGTGGAGAACGCCCCGGTGGGATTTTCCGGCCGGCGTGTCACGAACGCCTGCTTCCTCACTCGGAAGTCAATGCGTTTGCATCCCCGAGATAGACCCTACGGGTGGACAGACGACTCTGTCTATCCGCATCGACCCCCAGTCCAGGGCACAGATGGCCGGCAGTCGACGCAACGAATTCATTGCAGGTGACGTCGATGACCACGAATTCCGCCGCGTCACGGCCACGCGAAGCATGAATCGATCAATATGGGCGCATGGCGCGAGACGGTCCGATCGGGGTACAGCGGGTGCAGAGTCAGCGGGAGAACGCGGCTCGCAGCAGCCTGACGGCCTCATCCTCGCCCAGCCCGAGTGACGCCACCTGGCGCGCAAACGACTCCGCTGCGGCCTGAGCCTGGCGTCGAACCGGGTCAGCGTGCGGGGTGACGAAGGTGCCGTGGCGCCCGCGCGTCTCGATCACCCCGGACTGCTCGAGCTCGCGATACGCCCGCACCACGGTATTGGGAGCCAGCCGCAGGTCGCTCGCGAGTTTGCGCACGGTCGGCAGCCGGGCATCCGGTGCCAGCTCGCCCGACCGGACCTGCGCCACGACCTGCACCCGGATCTGCTCGAACGGCGGAACTGCCGACCGCGGGTCGACGACGATCACGGGCGGTGCTCGGCAGCCTCGGTGTCGTCGGCGTTCTCGTCCGAGTGATCGACGATCTCCCCGACGTCGCCGAGGTCGGGCCAGAGGCGGTAGCGGAAGTAGCTCCGGCCCACGCCATAGTTGAACACATCGGCGCGCAAGGCATCGCTCAACGCAAGTTCGAGCGAGTCCGATGCGGGTTGGTCGCGCTGAATGACGACATGAGCGACGATCGCACCGCCGATACCGACCAGGACTGCCGTTGGAACAGCCCAGATCGGCAAGCTCTGCAGAAATCGTGATGAGTCGATCAGGCCCAGACCTGAGAGAACCAAGCCCGCGACGAGCAGCATCAGAGCCACCAAGAGAAGGACTGGCACCAACCAGAACCTCGCGGGGCTCATGTAGTCGCGAACCGATACCGTGCTGGACCGTGCGATGCGAGGCGAGTGCTCCATCGGCACGAAGAGTTCGTCAGTCAGGGAACTCGCCAAAGCGCCCGCCGTCTGGCATAGCAGCAGCACAGGGAGAACTGCTGCCCAGAGGAAGAACTGCGTGTCGACCGGATGCGCAATCTCGAGCAGCGCTGCCGAGGCGAGCAGGCCGATGAGGCATCCGATTTCGCTTCCGACTTCCGTGCGTCGGAGCCGCCGGATGACCGCGGTTGTGATGATTTCGTCCGACACCCGCAGGTCGGATTGGTTCGCGAACAACACGAATCGCCGCCGCCAGTCCCTCGTCAGCGTGACAATGAGGGAAATCACCACGCCGCCCACACCGATCGCGAGAGCGACGAGAAGCACTCGACTATCCACAAGGCCCCCTTTGACTGGACTTTGTGTCAATGTATCAGTACATCAAGATGTCGATACAAACCCCGTCGTAAAGAGGGTTACGACGCGACGGCGATGAGTCCCATCTCTGCGGCCTCGGCGAGGAGCGGGTTCCGCGGCACGATGCGCACGTTATAGCCAAAACTGCCGGCGCGAGCGAGGGTGACCGTCCCGGCGTACTGGGTGACAGTGGGGAACTGCACGCTGCTCCCCGGGTTCGTGGTCGGCGCGGCGTTCTGCGTCCCCTCCGCCGTGGGGCTCAGCTCGATGCGCTCCGGCTTCTCGAGAGTGTCGCCGTCGCGGGCACGCCCGTAGACGACCTCCACCGCGACGTCATCCGGCGTGAGGCCGCCGAGGGTGACCCAGGCGCGAACGTGCAGCTGATCGCCGACCTGGGGCACGGCATCCACTCCCCCGGACTCGACGTGCGTCACCGCGACGCCGGGCCAGGCGGCACGCACCTTCTCCTTCCAGGCGGCGAACGCACGCGCGGGCGAGAAATGGTCGGCGACGATGGTGCGGGCGGCGATCGCCGCGGGCGTGTACAGGCGCTCGACGTACTCGCGCACCATGCGGTTGGCCGAGAGTTCCGGCGACAGGGTGGCCAGGGTGTGACGGATGCCCTGTACCCAGCGCTTCGGAACGTCATCGGCATCGCGGTCGTAGAACCGCGGCGCGATCTGATGCTCGATCAGGTCGTACATCGAGTTCGCCTCGAGCTTGTCGCGCTCGGCGTGGTCGCCCGCGGCGTCGGCGCTCGGGATTGCCCAGCCGTTCTCCTCGTCGTAGAACTCGGCCCACCAGCCGTCGAGGATCGACAGGTTGAGTGACCCGTTGAGCGCCGCCTTCATGCCGGAGGTGCCGCAGGCCTCGAGCGGACGCAGCGGGTTGTTCAGCCAGATGTCGGTGCCGGGGTAGAGCAGCTGCGCCATGGCGATGTCGTAGTTCGGCAGGAACACCATGCGCTTGCGGATGTCCGGCTCCTGCGAGAACTCGACCAGCTTCTGGATCAGTCGCTTGCCCTCATCATCCGCCGGGTGGGACTTGCCGGCGATGACGATCTGCACCGGGTGCTCCTCGGAGAGCAGGATCGAGCGCAGTCGATCGGGGTCGTTGAGCATCAGCGTGAGCCGCTTGTAGGTCGGAACGCGGCGGGCGAACCCGATGGTGAGCACCTTCGGATCGAGCAGTTCTGTGAACCAGCCGGGATCGCCGACTCCCGGATTCTGCTCCTCCCAGGCGTCGGACACGCGCCTGCGGGCATCCTGAACGAACTGCTCGCGCATTCCGTTGCGGGCGGTCCAGAGGTCGAGGTCACTGACCGCCTCCGACCCCCAATCCGCCGCCGTCGTGTCGAGGGTGCCGAGTTTCGCCTGGGCGAGGGCGACCAGGGCCGGATCGGTCCAGGTCGGGGCGTGCACGCCGTTGGTGACCGAGGTGATGGGCACATCCGCCGAATCGAAGCCCGGCCAGAGCGCGCCGAACATCCCCCGGCTGACCTCGCCGTGCAGCAGCGAGACACCGTTGGCATGCTGGCTGAGCCGGAAGCCCATCACCGCCATGTTGAACATGCCGGGAGTGCCGCCGACATAATCCTCCGCCCCGATCGCGAGCACGTCGGAGACACCGACGCCAGGAAGCAGATCGGTGGAGAAATACTGGCTGATCAGCGACGAGTCGAAGCGGTCGATGCCCGCGGGCACCGGGGTATGGGTGGTGAAGACGGTGCCGGCGCGCACGACCTGCAGAGCAGCGTCGAAGCTGAGCCCGATGGCGACCAGGTCGTTGATGCGCTCCAGCCCCTGGAAACCGGCGTGCCCCTCGTTGGTGTGGAACACCTCCGGCGCCGGCACGTCGGTCAGCTCGGTCAACAGCTTGATCGCCCGCACCCCGCCGATGCCGAGCAGCAGCTCCTGCAGCAGGCGATGCTCGCCACCGCCGCCGTACAGCCGGTCGGTGACCGAGCGCAGGTCGTCGTCATTGTCGGGGATGTCCGTGTCGAGCAGCAGCAGCGGCACCCGGCCGACCTGCACCCGCCACACCCGCGCATAGAGGGCTCGACCACCGGGCAGGGCCAGCACGACCTGGGCGGCGGTGCCATCCGGGTGCCGCAGCACCGAGAGCGGAAGGCCGTCCGGGTCGAGCACGGGGTAGGCCTCCTCCTGCCAGCCGTCCGGGGAGATGGACTGGGCGAAGTAGCCCGACCGGTAGAACAGCCCGACACCGATGATCGGCACGCCGAGGTCGGAAGCGCTCTTCAGATGGTCGCCGGCAAGGATGCCGAGGCCGCCCGAATATTGCGGAAGCGCGGCGGCGATACCGAACTCAGGCGAGAAATACCCGATCGACTTCGGGGCGCTGTCGGTGGTGTTCTGCTGGTACCAGCGCGGTTCGGTGAGGTAGGTGTGCAGGTCGGCGAGCAACTCGTTCGCCCGCGCGACGAAGGCAGAGTCATCCGCCAGCTCGGCCAAACGAGAGGGCTCGACCGCTCCGAGCAGCGCGATCGGGTCGTATTCGCTGGCGACCCACTCGGCCGGGTCGATCTGCTCGAACAGGCGTCTGGTGGGCAGGTGCCACGACCAGCGCAGATTGCTGGCGAGCTCCTCGAGCGCGCCGAGGGAGTCGGGGAGGACCGTGCGGACTGTAAACCGTCTGATTGCCTTCACGCTCCCACACTAGGCCGTGGAGGTAGCCGGGGCTCAAGGTTCTCGACACTCCGAGTGCCGCATCGACTCGGGGGGTTTGCATTCCCGCGCTAGGGGCTACTGTGCGAGATGTGGCTATGGATTACGAACCACGGATCGGTCGCATCCCGATCCGAAACCTGTCCCCCCTGCAACCCGAAGACCGGTGGCCCGCGAAGGCCTTCGTCGGTGAGGTCGTGCCGTTCAGCGCGACGATCTTCAAGGAGGGGCACGACATCATCGGGGCAGACCTCGTGCTCACCAGCCCCGGCGGCGAGCGCACGACCCATCGGCTGACCGACCTGGGCGAGGGAAGCGACCGCTGGGAGGTGCTGGCCCAGGTCGACGAGGCCGGTGAATGGCGCTGGCATATTCAGGCCTGGGTCGACGAATGGGCGACCTGGCTGCACAACGCGGAGATCAAGGTGCCGGCCGGCATCGATGTGCCGCTCATGCTCGGCATCGGGGCAGACCTGCTGAAGCGCGCGGCGAAGGGCTCGCCGGCGAGCGCACTGCTGAAGGATGCCGCGAAGGGCCTGGCGAACAAGCGCCTCTCCCCCGAGGACCGGCTCGCCCTCGCGCTCGACCCCACACTGACGGAAGAGATCGAGCGCAATCCGCTTGCGGCGATTCTGTCTCGTGGCGAGGAGCATGTTCTTCGCGTCGAGCGCGCCCGGGCCGGACTCGGCGCCTGGTACGAGTTCTTCCCTCGCTCGGAGGGCGCGAAGAAGAACCGGGACGGCAGCTGGAAGAGCGGCACCTTCCGCTCGGCCACGAAGCGACTTCCCGCGGTAGCGGCGATGGGCTTCGATGTGCTCTACCTGCCGCCGATCCATCCGATCGGCTTCAGCTTCCGTAAGGGCCCGAACAACACCCTCGACGCCGGGCCGAACGACCCCGGCTCTCCCTGGGCGATCGGCTCCGCGGCCGGCGGCCACGACGCCATCCATCCGGACCTCGGCACGGTTGCCGACTTCAGTGCATTTCTCAAGGCCACGAAGAAGGCGGGGCTGGAGCTCGCCATCGACCTGGCACTCCAGTGCTCGCCCGACCACCCGTGGGTGACGGAGCATCCGGAATGGTTCACGACGCTGCCGGACGGGTCGATCGCTTACGCAGAGAACCCGCCGAAGAAGTACCAGGACATCTATCCGCTGAACTTCGACAACGACTTCGAGGGACTGAGTCGCGAGGTGCTGCGCATCGTGCAGTACTGGATCGGGCTCGGGGTGAAGATCTTCCGGGTCGACAATCCGCACACGAAGCCGCTGCAGTTCTGGGAGTGGCTGCTGCACGAGGTGAATACCGAGCACCCCGAGGTGGTCTTCCTCGCCGAGGCCTTCACCGCCCCGGCGATGATGTACTCGCTCGGGCAGGCCGGATTCCAGCAGTCGTATACCTATTTCACCTGGCGCAACACGAAACTGGAGCTCGAGGAGTTCCTCACCGGCCTCTCGCATGAGACCGCCGCCTTCTTCCGGCCGAATCTGTTCGTGAACACCCCGGACATCCTCACCGCCTACCTGCAGTTCGGCGGGATCGCGGCGTACAAGATCCGCGCCGCCATCGCCGCCACCGCCTCGCCGAGCTGGGGTGTCTACGCGGGATACGAGCTGTTCGAGAACGTGGCGCGGCCGGGTTCGGAAGAGAACATCGACAACGAGAAGTACGAGTACAAGGCGCGGGACTTCGCCGCGGCAGAGGCGGCGGGTCGCTCGCTGGCGCCGTACCTCACCAGACTCAATGAGATCCGCAACGCGCATCCGGCACTCCAGCAGCTGCGCAATCTCGATGTGCACTGGAGCGACGACGACGCGATCCTCGTCTACAGCAAGTACCTCGCGCCCGAGTTCACGGCCGATGGACGGGGCGACGGCATCATCGTCGTCGCCAACGTCGACCCGCACTCCGTGCGCGAGACGACCGTGCACCTCGACCCGCGAAAATTCGGCTTCGTCGCCGGAGAGACCTTCGAGGTGACCGACCTCATCACCGGGCAGGTGTACACATGGGGCACGGACAACTATGTCCGGCTTGACGCGTTCACCGAGCCCGTCCACATCCTCAGCATCGCGCTCCGCACCACCGACTCGAGAGGAGGCGAATGATGTCCGACGATTCCGGCACGACGCCCCCCGCTACCACCGGCCCCGTTCTCACCGGGCGCAAGCTCGCGAAGTCGAACACGGCCACCCTCCCCGCGCTTCACGCCGACCACATCACGGCGCTCGTCGAGGGTCGCCACCCGCAGCCGCACGACGCGCTCGGGCAGCATCCGATCGACGGCGGCTGGGTGGTGCGCGCCATCCGCCCGCTCGCCAAGACGGTCACCGCTGTGCGCAGCGACGGCAGTCGTGTGCCCCTCAGTCATGTCGCGCAGGGGCTCTGGCATGGCTTCGCCCCCGGTGCCGGCCAGTCCTATGCGCTCGAGACCACCTACGACGGTGCGCCCGACTGGACCACCGACGACCCCTATCGGTTCGTGCCGTCGGTGGGCGAGATCGACCTCTACCTCTGGGGCCAGGGGCGGCATGAGCAGCTCTGGCATGTGCTCGGTGCGCACTTCCGTCCGCACGAAGACGTGGACGGCACCAGCTTCTCCGTCTGGGCGCCGCATGCCGCGGCGGCGCGGGTGGCGGGCGACTTCAACGACTGGAACGGCGTCGGGCACGCGATGCGCCGCCTCGGCGACAGTGGCGTCTGGGAGCTGTTCGTTCCCGGCCTTCGCCCGGGCACTGCCTACAAGTTCGAACTGCTCACCGCGGGCGGCCAGTGGGTCACCCGCGCAGACCCGATGGCGCGATACACCGAGGTGCCGCCGCGCACCGCGTCGAAGGTCGGCGAGTCCCAGTACAGCTGGAGCGACGGCGACTGGATGTCCGCGCGGGCCCATCAGGATCCCCACAATTCACCGATGAGCGTCTACGAGATGCATGTCGGATCCTGGCGGCCGGGACTCGGCTACCGCGAGCTCGCCGATCAACTCATCGACTACATCCATGAGACCGGGTTCACCCACGTCGAGTTCATGCCTCTCGCCGAGCATCCGTTCGGTGGGTCATGGGGCTACCAGGTGACCGGCTATTACGCGCCGACCAGCCGGTTCGGACATCCGGACGACCTCCGCTACCTGATCGACCGCCTGCACCAGGCCGGCATCGGCGTGATCATGGACTGGGTGCCCGCGCACTTCCCCAAGGATGAGTGGGCGCTGGCGAACTTCGACGGTCAGCCGCTGTACGAGCACTCCGACCCACGCCGCGGCGAACAGCCGGACTGGGGAACCCTGGTCTTCAACTTCGGCGACTCGCAGGTGCGGAACTTCCTCGTCGCCAACGCGCTGTACTGGCTCGAAGACTTCCACATCGACGGCCTGCGGGTCGACGCTGTCGCCTCGATGCTCTACCTCGACTACTCGCGCGAGGAGGGTCAGTGGCTGCCGAACAAGAACGGCGGACGCGAGAACCTCGAGGCGATCAGCTTCCTGCAGGAGGTGAACGCCACCGCGTACAAGCGCAACCCCGGCATCGTGATGATCGCCGAGGAATCGACCGCCTGGTCGGGCGTCACCCGCCCGACCGACGCCGACGGCCTCGGCTTCGGCATCAAATGGAACATGGGCTGGATGCACGACAGCCTCTCGTACATGGAGGAGGACCCGATGTACCGGGCCTACCACCACAACGAGATCACCTTCTCCATGGTCTACGCCTACACCGAGCAGTTCCTGCTGCCGATCAGCCACGACGAGGTCGTGCACGGCAAGGGCTCACTGCTGCACAAGATGCCCGGCGACCAGTGGCAGAAGCTCGCCAACCTTCGCGCCTTCCTGGCGTTCATGTGGGCACACCCCGGCAAGCAGCTGCTGTTCATGGGACAGGAGTTCGGCCAGCCCTCGGAGTGGTCGGAGGAACGCGGGCTGGACTGGTGGATCCTCGATCAGCCGGTGCACCGTGGACTGCTGAGCCTGGTCGGCGCGCTCAACCGGGTCTACCGCGCCAATCCGTCGCTGTGGCTGCGCGACAACGATCCCGGCGGCTTCGAATGGCTGGACGCCGGCGATGCCGAGCACAACGCCGTGTCGTTCCTGCGCTGGGACGCCGACGGCAATCCCATTGCCGTGCTGATGAACTTCTCCGGCCAGCCGGTGGGGCCGTATCGGATCGGGCTCCCCTTCGCCGGCACCTGGGACGAGATCTTGAACACGGATGCCGCGGAGTACGGCGGCTCGGGAGTGGGCAACTTCGGCGCGGTGGAGGCCACCGACATCGCGTGGGGTGGGCGCCCCGCATCCGCCGAGCTCACGCTGCCGCCGCTCGCCGGCCTCTGGCTCAAGCTCCGCCGCTGACGCGATGATCCGGTCCCTGAGCTTGTCGAAGGGGCGGCCTCGCGAAAGCCGGGTAACCTAACCGGTCCCTGAGCTTGTCGAAGGGGCGGCCTCGCCAAAGCCGGGTAACCTAACCGGTCCCTGAGCTTGTCGAAGGGCCATCACGCGTCGAGCGAGACAACCCCGGTAGATCGCTCAGTCGGCCTTCGATAAGCGCGAGCTTCTTCGCACGACTCCAGCCATGCACTTGGCGCTCACGAGCGAAGGCCGTTTCGATGCTGTCCGACTCCTCGGCAAAAACCAGCACAACGGGACGTCGTTTGCGGGTGAAGTCCGCTCCCAATCCTGAATCGTGCTCAGCGATTCTGCGTTCGAGGTCGATAGTGCTCCCCGTGTAGAAGCTTCCGTCCGCGCAACGGAGGATATAGACCCAGGCCATGCGGGCAGTCTCGTTGCCACAGGCATTGCAGCAGTGGCCAGCCCTCGCGTTGCGCGAATCTCGCCCGGCGTCGACGCCTGTGGAGGAGCAGTGCTAGCGCCCTTCGACAAGCTCAGGAACCACCCTTCGACAAGCTCAGGAACCGTACGGCGCTACTCGACCCGCGAAAACGGTCAGTACAGCAGCATCGTGAGCTGGCGGCGGGCCGCAATCACGCGGGGGTCCTCACCACCGGCGATCTCGAAGTAGTCGACGAGGCGCGTGCGCACCAGGTCTTTGCCCGCCTGGTCGAGGGTCGGGAACAGCTCGAGCAGCCGCAGGAAGGCGTCTTCGAGGTGGCCTCCCGAGACGTCCAGGTCGGCAACGGCGAGCTGCGCGTCGAGATCCGTCGGCGCGGCGGCAGCGGCGGCACGGATGTCTGCGGCGCTCGCACTGCCCAGACGAGCCAGCAGCGACACCTGTGCCAGCCCGGCCACGGCCAGCTGATCGCGCGGGTTCTGCGCGATGGCTGTCTTGTACTCCCGGATCGCCGTCTCGTAGTCGCCTGCGGCGATGGCGTCGTAGGCCTCCTGGTGATGCGGCGGCAGCGGTTCTTCTACCGGCTCCGCCGCCTCGGCCGGGGCATCCGTCGATTGCGGGCTGGCGACGCCGGTCACGTTGTTCTGCGCCGCGAGAGTGGCGACCTGCTCGAGCACCTGACGGATCTCTTCGTCGGAGATCTCCCCCTCGTAGAGCGCGATCGGGCGCCCACCGATCACCGCGGCGACGGTGGGGGCAGCGGTGGCCCGGAAGGCCTCGCGCAGCTGCGGGTTCGCGTTCACGTCGACGTTGGCGAGCATGAAGCGCCCGCCGTATGACAGGATGACGTTCTGCAGCAGTGCGGACGGGCTGCCGACGTAGAGCTCGACAATGACCGGCACCTGCTGCGACAGATCCAGGATGCCGGTGAAGTTCGCGTCCGTGCCGTCCAGCACCAGGGAGGGCACCGGCACGCCACCGCCTGGAGCGGTTGCGGGAGCGCCGGGGGCGGCCGCGGGACGGGTCAGCGAGGAGAGGTCGACGGCACCGCGCAGGTTCGCGGCGGAGGGGGGCAGATTGGTCACGGCAGTTCCTTGGCAGAGATCAGACCCGAGGCGAAACCGAGCAGAGTGATCTTGCCCTTGGTTCCGGCCTTCGGCACGTAGAACAACAATTGGTCACCGTAGACCGAGACGGTGCCCTTCGTCGAGCCGGTGATGCCGGAGAGCGACTTGACCTGACCCTCGGGGTTCACCGCCGCGCCGGCCTCCGTGGGCTTGACCGTCACGGTCTCCTCCAGCTCCGTGGCGACGATCGCCCCGTTGTCGTTGGTGGAGAGCGCGATGACCGGGCCGGGACCGTCGCCGTTGGCGACCGTCATCGCGGCCGTCGCCGGCAGCGCGGCCGCCGTCGCCTTGCGGTACTCGTTGCCGAAGCTGGAGACGAACTTGTCGTCGGTGAGGTCGAAGTCCTTGGTGAACGGGCTCTCGGTGCCCTTGTCGAGGATGTCGCCGTAGTCGAGCGCGATGGCCTTCGGCGGCAGCTTCAACAGCTTCTGATCGGGAGCGAGCTGCGATGCGCCGATGTTCGCCGCGGCGACTTTCGGGAAGTCGACCTTCGCCTCGAGCTGGACGGCGTAGTTCACCTTGTAGTCATCGCGGGGCGTGTCCTGCACCAGCATCAGCGCGACGGGCGGCACCGTTTTGTCCTGCGGGTTCTGCACGACCGTGAAGACCGTGCGCGGCCACGAGCCCGTGTGCTGCGGAAGCGTGAGCCCGACCGCGGTCGCCGGGATCGCGAACAGCGCCGGCACGGTGCTGTCGGCCTTGCGGATCGTGTAGTTCGCCGAGCGCACGGCCAGCGCCGCCCCGGTGAACCGGGTGGCGGCGAGCGTCGCATCGTTCGTCTTGTCCGCCTCCGTGGCGACGCCGGAGATGCGGGACACGATCTCCTTGAGCTGGGGGATCGTCACGGCGGGCGGGTCGAGTTGCTCGCTCGCGGGCGCCGCTTTGGTCGGCGACGGGCTCGGAGTGGCCTGATGGGCGCCGCCGAGGAACTCCGGCCAGAGCTCGGAGGAGCATCCGCTCAGCAGCAGAGTGCCGACCAGCAGCACGGGGACGGCAACGACCATCTTGCGTCGGGTCGAGCGGCGTCGGGTCGAGCGCGTCCCCGCCGTCGCGGTGGCGGCACGGCGCTGGCGGTAGCCGCGCTGACGGGGCACCTTCGGCATCTTCGGGGTCTTGCGGCGCGGACCGCGGGCGCGACGGTGGTGAACGACGGCCCAGATGTACAGGCCGACACCGACGAGCAGCAACAGCAGGCCGCCGGCCATCAGCGGACCGGACCATGGCGTGCGGTTGTCGAGCGGCCACTGCACCGAGATATTGCTCGGAGCAGGACTGGTGCCATTGGACACGATGAGCACGGTGATGTCGCTCGGGACGTTCACGGTGAAGCTGAGGCTCTTGCTGTGCGAGAACTGGCCGAGCCAGAGGTCGGAGCCGGACGGGTTCGGCACGGTGGTCGCCTTGCCCTTGACGACGGTGTTCGTGAGCTTCTGTGTCGCGGCCCTGTACCCGATGCGGTTGTACGTGGTCTTGCCGACCCAGGCCTTGACGTCTTCCGTGCGACCGTAGGCGGCGAAAACAGTGGATGAACCGCTGATGTCGATCTTCTGACGCCCCGGCAACGACTGGAGGGTCTTGGAGTCGATGAGGGTGACCGTCGCCGGCGAGTGGGTGGCGACGGATGCCGTCAGGGTCGACGGTGCCGCGAGTACGGTTCGCTGAGCGATTCCGTACGCGATCATTCCGAAAGCGATGACGAACGCCACGATGGCGGCGATAAAACGCACGTTGGGTTACTCCTCTCGTGTTGCTCGACGCGACGGGAGGTCGGCGACCCGTGTCACGATCCGCTCTGTCAGGGACGGTGACGGCTCGCACTAGGGGACGAGCTCAGGGGTTCCAGGCCGATAGGCCCAGGGTGGCAACAGGCAAAGACATCCCACGATAGCCCAGACAGCCTGTGAACGGGCCTGAAGGCTCAGGCTAAACTCTGATCGTTCGGCCCCTGACCCCGATAGGCGCCGCGAGATTTTACGAATTTTCACGAGGAGACACCGTGGCTGCCGACGACGAGACCTTCAGTACTGCCATGCGCGGCTACAACCGCGACGAGGTGGACAGCGCGATCCAGGATCTGCGGCGCGAGCTCATCAAGGCCAACGCCGACAAGGCAGAGGCGGGCAAAGAAGTCAAACGCCTGAGCGCCACCGTCGAGGATCTGCAGGCCGAGATCGAGGAGACCGGCAGCCCGACCTACAGCGGGCTCGGCACCAAGCTCGAGAACACACTCCGGGTCGCAGAAGAGCAGTCGACCCGCATCATCAGCCAGGCCGACATCGATGCGGAGAAACTGCGCAGCAGCGTACAGAGCGAGATCACCGCCCTGCGCGTCAACGCCATGGAGGCTGCCGAGCGGGTGGTGACGGATGCCCAGGCCACCGCGAAGGCGGCCCTCGATTCCGCCTACTCCGAGGCGGCCGAGCGGCTCGCCAATGCCACCGCAGAGGCCGACGCGCTCACCCAGGATGCCCTGCGCGAGGCGGCCGCAATCCGCGGTGCCGTCGCCACGGAGGCGGCGGAGGCCCGTACCACCGCCAAGCGCGAGGCAGCCGCCGTGCGCGCCGAGGCCGAGCGGGAGGCAGCGGAGCTGAAGGTCGTCGCCAGCCGTGAGGTCACAGAGGCACGCGACGCCGCAGCAGCCCTCGCCCGCGAGACCGAGCTGGGCCGCGCGGAGTTCGTGAGCGAGAACGAGAAGCAGTGGGGCGATCTGGCCCGCGACACCGAGCAGCAGCGCACCGACCTCGCCCGCGAGGTCGAGGAGAGCCGCGCGCTGCTCATCCAGAACGCACACGACCAGCGCGCGGAGCTCAAGCGCGAGATCGACGAGGCCCGCTCCACCCTCGAGCACGACACCGCGGATGCCAGGGCCCGCCTCGAGCAGGAGACCATCGCCACCCGCGATGCCCTGGCCAACGAGGCCGCGACGACGCGCGCCGCGCTGGAGCAGGAGACCATCGCCACCCGCGATCTGCTGGAGCAGGAGACATCCGCGGCTCGGTCCTCGCTCACCCAGGAGACGGCCGCCGCTCGCGCCGCCATCGAGCTGGAGACCGCCGCCGCCCGCACCGACCTGCTGCAGAACACCGCCGCGGCCCGGGCCGCGCTCGAACTGGAGATCAGTTCGGCCCGCACGGCCGTGGAACAGGAGATCGTCGCAGCCCGCGCCGCCGCCGAGCTGGAGATCAGTTCCGCGCGCACGCAACTGGAGTTGGACACCAAGCGCACCCTCGACGAGCTCGACCAGGAGCTGGTCGAGACCCGCGCGAAGCTCGCCGCTGAGCTGGACGCGGCGAGGTCGTCGCTCGCCATCGAGCTCGAGCAGCAGCGCACGAACGCCGACCGCGAGATCGAGGCGCTGCAGGCCGAGGTGACCCGGGAAGCGGAGCAGACCCGTGCGCAGCTCGCCCACGACGTCGCCGAGACGCGGAGCACGATCGCCTTGGACGCCGAGCAGGCCAGGGCAGATCTGGATGTCGAACTGAAGTCGCGCAGGGACGAGGCCGAGAAGGAGTTCCTGGCCAAGCACCAGGAGGCGGTCGCCCAGACGCAGAAGTACCTCGACGATGCGCAGGCGCAGCTGGCGGAACTCACCGAGGCAGCCGCGGAGAAGCGCCATGAGGCAGACACCATCGTGAGCGAGACCCGCGCAGCGGCTCGCGAGCTCACAGAGAAGACGGCGAACGACACGGCAGCGGCTGTCTCCGCCGCCGAGGCGCGGGCGATCGAACTGGTGAAGGATGCGGAGAAGCGCAGCGCGCAGCTCGTGTCTGACGCGGAAGACCGCCTGGCCAAGATTAGGATTGAGCGCGAAGCCGTCGCCGGCTACTTCGAGAGCCTTCGCGGCGTGTTGACGCAGGCAGAGAGGGTCTCCTCGGGCGAGTAGCAGTCAGCGCGTCGGCGGCCTCCGACTAGATGGGGAAGCTAGATGGGGAAGCCGTGAAGATCCAGAACGCGTTCCGGCTCGGCCTGCTCGGCGGCCTCGGCGTCATCGTGGCCGTCGCGATCGGCGGGGCAATCGCGAGCCTGTCGACCATCCTCACCTACGTGGGTGCCGCACTGTTCCTCTCGCTGGGCATCGACCCGGCGGTGTCGTGGCTGGAGAAGCGCAAGTTTCCGCGCTGGGCGGCGATCCTCACCGTGCTCGTCGTCGTCATCGGCGTGCTCGTCGGACTGGTCTTCGCGGTCGTGCCGGTGATCGTCGACCAGGTCAACAACCTCATCGGCACGCTGCCGGACTTCATCGCCACCATCACCACCTCGGATTTCATCCCCGACGTGCAGAAGAACCTGCCCAGCTTCATCGAGCTCCAGACGATCATCGACAACGCCGGCGACTACCTCACCAGCAATGCGGGCAAGATCGGCGGCGGCCTGCTCAACGTCGGAATCGGCATCGCCGGTGGCGTGACCGGACTGTTCATCATCACGATCCTGACCATCTACTTCGTCGCGTCGCTGTCGTCGATCAAGCGGGGCGTCTACCGGCTGGTGCCGGCCTCGAAGCGCGCGCGCTTCGCCGACATCGCCGAGCAGATCACGGATGCCGTCGGGCGCTACGTGATCGGCCAGGCCACCATCGCCCTCGCCAACGGAATCGCAAGCTTCATCTTCCTGTCGATCATGACGCTCTTCGGCGTGAAATACCCGGCACTGTTCGCCTTCATCGCCTTCCTATTCGCCCTGGTGCCCCTGGTGGGGACGCTGTCCGGCAGCATCCTGATCACGCTCAGCACGCTGGCGATCACTGTCGGGGAGAGCGGTCCGTGGCCTGCGATCGTCGTCGGCATCTACTACCTGGCCTACATGCAGATCGAGGCATATGTGATCAACCCGCGGGTGATGTCGCGGGCGGTGAAGGTACCGGGAGCAATCGTGGTGATTGCGGCGCTGGCCGGCGGGTCGCTGCTCGGCATTCTGGGCGCCCTGATCGCGATCCCGGTGGCTGCCGCCGTGCTGCTGATCATCGACCAGGTCGTCGTTCCGCGGCAGAACGAGCTCTAGCCCGCCGGGCCGCCGAGCGATCGGGGTGCGCCTTCATGAACTGCGCTAGGCGAGGTCGGCGGCCGGGTACAGCTCGGGCAGCGGCAGCGCCGACGGGTTGAGCCGCAGCACGATCTCACTGAGCACCCGTCGGGTCTGCGCCTCCCCCACCCAGAGGTGCTTGCCGCCCTCCACCGCCACGAACTCGAGCTCGGGCACCGAGGCGAATAGTTCTGCCGCCTCGGCCGGACGGAGGAAGTCGTCGAGCTCGGGAACCAGCGCGACCAGACGACGACCGGAACCGGCCCAGGCGGCCAGCTCGGCATCCGTGGTGCGATGCAGCGGCGGCGAGAGCAGGATCGCCCCCTCGATCGGGTGTTCGAGCCCCCACTTGAGCGTGACCTCGGTGCCGAACGACCAGCCGACGAGCCAGGGATGCGGCAGCGAGCGAGCGCCGATGAGGTCCATCGCCGCGGCGAGGTCGAGCCGCTCGTCCACCCCGTCGCCGAACGATCCCTCGGAGGTGCCGTGCGGCGATGTCACGCCGCGGAAGTTGAACCGCAGCACCGCGATGTCGGCGAGTGCGGGCAGCCGGGCCGCCGCCTTGCGGATGATGTGCGAGTCCATGAAGCCGCCGGCGGTGGGAAGCGGATGCAGCGCGACCATCGTCGCGACCGGGTCGCGGTCGAGCGGCAGCGAGAGCTCGCCGATCAGGCGGAGCCCGTCGGAGGTGTGGAGCTCCACCGCCTCACGGCGCGCCGGCAATTCGACGGCGCCGCGGATCTCGATGCTCGGCTCGGTAGGGTCGGGTGCGCTCACGTGATCTTCCAGCAGTGCGAGTGCCAGTGCCGACGGGCTGCGAGGTCTTCCGCCTCCCCCATCAGTCCGTCCGCGCGCCAGGTGACCAGGTGCGGCGTGCCCGGAGCGATGTCGAGCCCACATCCGGGGCAGGTGTAGTGCTTCACCGCGGAGGCCGGTGCGATCGGCTGCACATTCCACAGCCCACCCCGCTTCGACTCGCTGTGCAGCGAACCGCTGAGCACGCGGGTGAGGTCGAAGTCCTCGTCGTCCCTGCCGCCAGGAGACCCACCCGATGGGCCGGTTCTGCGCGGGCGGTTCGATCTGGGCACCCGCCAAGCCTACGAGGTCTCCGCGCGCGGTTCACCCTCAGGAACCGCTCGGATTGTCGATCTGCTCGATTCTGGCCTGCTCGAAGTCGAGCATCGCCTGCGCCCGGGACAGGATTCGCGAGTCGTAGCTGCCGGCGGCCTGCGCCTCGAGCAGGGCGGCCCGCTCCGCTTCCAGTACCTCGCGACGCAACGACCGGTACTGCTGATGCGGCGAGTGCACCAGGGCCTCATCGCCGGCGCCGTGCTCCGCCCTCTCCCAGGCGGCCTCCGAGGTGAGCAGCGTGTCGGCGCGCACCCGCTCGACGACCGCCGGATCGATCTGGCCGCCCCCGGGGATCTCCAGTTCTGGATTCTCGAGCGCCTGCACCCCCGCCGAACTCATCTCGTCGAGCAGCGCCGCGAGCTCGCGCCGATCTCCCTCACGATCCACTCCCCCGATGCCGGTCAATCGAATGAGCAACGGCAGGGTGCCGCCCTGCACCAACAGGGTGACCACGGCGACCGTGAAGGCGATCAGGATGAGTTGTGCGCGATACGGGATGTCGTCGGGCAACGACTGCGCGGCGGCGAGGGTGACCACCCCGCGCATCCCGGCCCAGGACAGCACGACGCCGCCGCGCCAGCCGAGCCCCTCGCTGCGGAGCTTCGTCAGGTCGGTGTCGCGGCGCTGGTAGGCCGCCTCGGCGCGGCGCTGCCCGATCCTCTGCCGCTCGTCGAGAGTGGTGAGAGAGCGCAGCCGCTCCAGCGCTCGACCGAAGCGTTGGTGGCTGCGCTCCTTGCGCTTGAAGCGGCGACGCAGGAAGAGCAGCAGCGGACCGACGAACAGAAAACGGAGCACCACCACCGCGACGGTGACCAGCAGGCCGACGAGCAACGCGGTGACGACCGGGAACTGGTCGGGGTCCCTGTTCACGCTGCCGATGATGCCGTTGATCTGCAGCCCCATGAGCAGGAAGACGCCGTTCTCCAGCACGAACTGCGCCGTGCGCCAGTTGAGCCGCTCGTTGATCCGCGCCTGCGGCGTGAACCGTTTCGCGCTCGCGTGGCCGGCGTAGAGCCCGGCGATCACGACGGCGAGCACTCCGGAGGCGCGCAGTTCCTCCGCCGGGATGTAGGCGATGAACGGAACGGCGAAGGAGATCAGGATGTCGAGCACCGGATCGCGCAGCTTAGACCGGAGGAAGACCGAGAGCACGCCGACGAGCAGCCCGACCGCGATGGCGACGGCCACCGCGTAGGCGAAGTCGCCGATCACGCCCCAGAAGCTGACTACCCCGGCGGTGGCCGCGATCGCGGAGCGCAGCAGCACGAGGGCGGTCGCATCGTTGACCAGGCTCTCTCCCTCAAGGATGGTGACGAGCCGGGGCGGCAGCCCGAGTCGTTTGCCGAGAGACGTGGCGGCCACGGCATCCGTCGGGCTGACGACCGCACCGAGCGCCACCGCCGCGGCGAAGTTGAGGTCGGGGAAGATCACGAACAGCAGTGCACCGATGCCGAACGCCGTCGCGACCACGAGGAGCACCGACAGCGCCGAGATGGTGCTGAAGTTGCGCCGGAAGTCGACGATCGGCACGTTGATCGCTGCCGCGTACAGGATCGGGGGCAGCAGGCCCACCAGGATGACGTCCGAGGGGATGGCGAAGGTGGCGGGCAGCCCGGGCAGGAAACTGCCGGCGACGCCGACGACCACCAGGATCAGCGGGGCCGCGACGCCGAGCTTCTTCGAGAAGGCGGCGACCACCACGATGGTGATGACGGCGATCACGGCGAGCAGGGCGTACTGCGCCAGGCCCTCGATCACGTCACCACTGCCATGCGGTCAGCCTATCGGCGCGAACGCGGGTGACGGACTGCCGTCGCGACCTAGTACCAGCCGGTGGACTGGCTGTGCCCCCAGGCGTTACACGGCGTCTGGTATCGACCGCTGATGTAGCCGAGGCCCCAGGTGATCTGGGTGGCAGCGTCGGTCTGCCAGTTCGGCCCGGCGGAGGCCATCTTCGACCCGGGGAGGGCCTGCGGGATGCCGTAGGCGCCGCTGGCATTGCCGGCGGTGGTGGTCCAGTGCGATTCCTTGTTCCAGAGTGCGACCAGGCAGGAGAATTCGTCGTCTCCCCAGCCGCGCGCCTGAACCATGCCGTAGGCGATCTGCTGGGCTTCACTGGCGGGGACGGCGGGACCGAGCTTGGCCTTCGCCGCGACGGGCGGCGCCACGGGAATGATCTTGCGGGTGACGGTGTAGTTGTCGCGCGCCCCGGGCGCGGACGCCGGGCCGATGACCGTGATGCTCTGCGGGGCCGGGTGAGCGGCCGCACCACCGACCGCGATCGGGTCGGCGTAGGCCGCCGGGGTCTGCGGCGCGAACACGATTACGACCACGAAGGCGAGCGCCGCGGTGAACGCGAAGATCGGCAGAGAGTACTGCATGCGAGTATGTCTCATGTGGTGGGATCGCCCGAGGGGCCGAGCGCCGACTCCACTGGTGGAGGCTACGGGCGAGGAGAACTTCGCTTGCCTACTCATCGGGAATGATTTTAGCCCAGATCGGCCGAAAAGGCCCATCGGATCAGCGCACTGCCAGCATCACCGAGACCACGGCGTCGAGCAGGAGGTCGACCTGGGCCTCCCGGTAGCCGCCCTTCTTCGGGCGGAAGGCCACCGTGCGCACCTCCTCGATGCTCATCGGCCGACCCTCCTGGAAGTAGCTGGTGAGTCGCGCGGCGAAGGCGTCGACCTGCTTGCGGTCGTACCCGGTACTGAGGATGCTGACCCGGTCGAAGCGGTGCCCGAGCGGTCGCGCGAGGCGCGCCAGGATCTCCTGGGCGATGGTGCGTGCCTCGGTGTACCAGGCCTGGTCGCCGCTCTGCTGCACCGCGCGCTCCCGCTCGCGGTTCGCGAAGGCGTCTTCGAGACGCTCCAAGGCGGCGTCGACGTGCGTGGGCGAGTAGCCGCCCTTCTGCATGGCGAATGCGGTCTGGCGGATGGATGTGGAACTCACCCCCACGGGGGCGTTCGGCTCGGCACTGTAGGCCTGGCGGGCATCCTCGAGGAAGTCTTCGACCTGCTCGACGCTGTAACCGCGGCGAGACGTGCGGGTGCGGGGAAACGTAGTACTCACGCGACCATTGTGCCCTACGGCACCTGGAGCGCGCCGAGCGGTCAGTGCGTGGCGAAGATCAGTGCGTGGCGAAGATCAGGAACAGGATGTATGCGCCCGCCGCACTGGGCAGCGTCGAGTCGAGCCGGTCGAGGAAACCGCCGTGCCCGGGCAGGAACGTGCTGATGTCTTTGATGCCCAGATCGCGCTTGATCAGCGATTCGGTCAGGTCACCGATGGTGGCGGTGAAGACCAACACCGCACCGAAGATGAGGCCGAACCACCACGGCTCCTGCAGCATGAACAGCGAGAGCAGGATGCCCGCGACAATGGCCACCACGACCGACCCGGCGAAGCCCTCCCAGGTCTTCTTCGGGCTGATCTTCGGCGCCATCTTGTGCTTGCCGAACAGAAGCCCGGACACATACGCGCCGGTGTCGATTCCCACCACGACGATGAGGAAGGCCAGCGTCCACCACTGTCCCCCACGCTCGGCGGTGAGGATGACGGCGAAACTGGCGAGGAACACGACGTAGACCTGCACCAGGGTGCCGGCGCCGAGGTCGGCCCAGAAGGCGCGCACCGTCGTGCGGTGGCTGGGCAGAGCCACCTCGACCAGACGCCAGAGCGCCACGAAGACGATGCCGCCGAGCAGCGCGAGCCAGGCGCCGCCTGCCCCGCCGTAGAAGGCCGCCGGCACGATCGCGAGGCCGGCGATGACGCTGCCGACGCGGGGAACCTTGCGCCCGGCGAAGCGCAACGCGCTGGCGAGCTCGAAGGTCGTGAAGCCGATCAGCAGGGCCGCGAAGATCATGAAGAGCGCCTTGATGATGAGCAGGCTCACCAGCAGGCTGCCACCGAGCACCAGTCCGATCAGGATCGCGACGGGGAGGTTGCGCCCCGTGCGGGCCTGGATCTTCTCCTGCGTCGCATCGAACTGGGCGCGGGTCGCGGCGACCTGCACCTTGAAGTCCTCCTCGAGCCCGTGGGCTCGCGCCTCCACGTCGGCGCGACGGAATGGCCGCCGTCGCTGGGGAACGGTCGGCTGGCCGCCCTCCGAAGGCTGAGCGTCGTCAGGAGCGCGAGTCATCAGACCTCGAGAAGCTCGGCTTCCTTTTTCTTCAGGGCATCGTCGATGGCGTCGATGTTCGCCTTGGTCACGGCCTCGAGTTCCTTCTCACCGCGGGCGATCTCGTCTTCGCCGACCTCTTTCTTGAGACCATCGAGGTCGTCCTTCGCGCTGCGACGGATGTTGCGAATCGACACCTTCGCGTCTTCGCCCTTGCCGCGCACGATCTTGACGAACTCGCGTCGACGCTCCTCGGTGAGTTCCGGCAGCGTCACTCGGATGATCGTTCCGTCGTTTCCGACGTTGGCGCCGAGGTTCGGCGCGTTGGTGATCGCCTTCTCGATCTCCTTGAGCGCGCCCTTGTCGTAGGGGGTCACGAGCAGGGTGCGCGCCTCGGGGTTGTTCATGCCCGCGAGCTGACCGAGCGGGGTCGGCGTTCCGTAGTAGTCGACCAGGATCTTCTGAAAGAGCGCCGGATTGGCCCGGCCGGTACGGACGTTGCTGAAATCGTCCTTCGCCGCCTCGACGGACTTGTGCATCTTGTCTTTGGCTTCTGCCAGGACTTCAGGGATCACGGTTGTTGCTCCTTCGAGGGCGGTCTGTCGAGAGTTTATCGGTCTGTACGGGGCCGGGGATGACGCCCAGCGGAATTGGTCGCGCGCGACTCAGTTGTTGACGAGGGTGCCGATGCGCTCGCCCGCGATCGCCTTCGTCAGGTTGCCGGCCGGGGACATCCCGAACACGACCATGGGCATCTTGTTGTCCATGCAGAGGCTGAAGGCGGTGGAGTCGACGACCTTGAGACCCTGCACCAGCGCCTCCTGATACGTGATCTCGTCGATCTTCTTGGCGTCGGCGTTGTGCCGGGGGTCGTCGTCGTACACGCCGTCCACGCCGTTCTTGGCGACCAGCACGACGTCGGCGTTGATCTCCAGGGCACGCTGGGCGGCCACCGTGTCGGTGGAGAAGTACGGGAGCCCTGCGCCGGCGCCGAAGATGACGACGCGACCCTTCTCGAGGTGGCGCTCCGCCCGACGCGGGATGTACGGCTCGGCGACCTGGGTCATCGATATGGCGGACTGCACTCGGGTGGCCGCACCGGCCTGCTCGAGGAAGTCCTGCAGCGCGAGCGCGTTCATCACGGTGCCGAGCATTCCCATGTAGTCCGCGCGTCCACGGTCCATTCCGCGCTGGCTGAGTTCCGCACCGCGGAAGAAGTTGCCACCGCCGACGACGATGGCGATCTCGACATCCTGTGCCGCCGCCGCGATCTCCTTGGCGAGCTCGCTGACCACATCCGGGTTGACCCCGAGGGAGCCACCGCCGAAGGCCTCACCCGATAGTTTGAGGAGAACCCGTCTCTTGTGCGCGTCGGTCATGCTTTCTCCTTCTGTTGGTGAGCGTCTTCCAGGGTACCGGTCCAGCACCGCGCCCTGGCATGGGAATGGGCCCGGCCGCTTGCGCGATCCGAGCCCATTCCGGGGTACTTCAGGGGGGTGCTTACGCGCCGACCTTGAAACGTGCGAAGTCGGTGACGGTGATGCCGGCATCCTTCAGCACGGTGGCGACGGACAGCTTGTTGTCGCGTGCGTAGTCCTGCTCGGTGAGCACGACCTGCTTGAAGAACGCGTTCACGCGGCCCTCGATGATCTTCGGCAGGGCGGCCTCGGGCTTGCCCTCGCCGCGGCTGATCTCCTCGACGATGCGACGCTCGTTCTCGACGTCGGCCGCGGGGACCTGGTCGCGAGTGAGGTACTGCGGGTCGGCGAAGGAGATGTGCTGCGCGATGCTACGCGCGGTCTCGGCGTCATCACCGGTGTAGCCCACGACCACGCCGACCTGCGGCGGCAGGTCCTTGTTGGTCTTGTGCAGGTACACGGCGAAGTGCTCACCGGTCACCAGAGCGACGCGACGCAGCTCGATCTTCTCACCGAGGATCGCGGCCTCGTCGCTGATGAGCTCGGCGACGGTCTGCGAGCCGGCCGGGGCCGCGAGGGCCTCGTCGACGGTGGAGGCACCGGCTGCGGCGACCGCATCCAGCACCTGGTCGCCGAGCGCGACGAACTTGGCGCTCTTCGCGACGAAGTCGGTCTCGCAGGCCAGCTCGATGAGCGTGGTCGTCGAGCCGTTGTCCTTCGCGGCGATCAGGCCCTCACTGGTGGAGCGGTCGGAGCGCTTCGCATTGCTCTTCGCGCCGCGCAGACGGAGCAGCTCGGTGGCCTTCTCGAGGTCACCGCCCGCTTCGACGAGAGCGTTCTTGGTCTCGACCATGCCGGTGCCGAGGCGCTCGCGCAGGGTCTTGAGGTCGTCCAGGCTGAAATCTGCCATGGCTGGTTCCTTTGCTACTAGAAAGAGGAGCTGTTCTGAAGAGGGGACTACTTGGCGGACGGCTTGGCGGCCGCAGCCTTCTCGGCCGGGGTCTCCTTCTCGGCGGGAGTCGCCTCGGCCTCGAGGCGGGCCTCGGCCTGCTCGTCGGTCTCGGTCTTCGGGGTGGCGACCAGGTCGGCATCCGCGATGGCGGCGAGCTCGACTGCGGCGACGGCATCCGCGTCGTTCTCCTCGACGGGAACCTCGGCGGCGATGACGGCGTCGACGGCAGCCACGTCGGGGGTGGTCGACTGGATCAGACCGTCGACGGCCTCGATGGCCTCAGCCTCGGTGGACGGGGTCTCGGAGGCTGCGAGCAGCTCCGCCTCCCATGCGGCGAGGGGCTCGAGAACGACGCCCTCCTCCGGCTTCTGGTGACGCTGGATCAGGCCCTCGGCAGCGGCATCCGCGATGATGCGGGTGAGCAGACCGACGGAACGGATCGCGTCGTCGTTACCCGGGATCGGGTAGTTGACCTCGTCGGGGTCGCAGTTGGTGTCGAGGATCGCGATGACCGGGATACCGAGCTTGTGCGCCTCGTCGATCGCGAGGTGCTCCTTCTTGGTGTCGACGATCCAGATCGCAGACGGGGTCTTGGTGAGGTTGCGGATACCACCGAGCGAGCGCTGCAGCTTCACGAGCTCGCGCTTCTGGATCAGCAGTTCCTTCTTGGTGTAGCCGCGTGTGGTGTCGTCGAAGTCGATCTCTTCGAGTTCCTTCATGCGGGCGAGACGCTTGGAGACCGTCTGGAAGTTGGTGAGGAGGCCACCGAGCCAGCGCTGGTTGACGAACGGCTGGCCGACGCGCTGCGCCTGCTCGGCGATCGATCCCTGGGCCTGCTTCTTGGTACCGACGAAGAGGATGGTGCCGCCGTGCGCGACGGTGTCCTTGACGTAGTCGTAGGTCTTGTCGATGTACGACAGCGACTGCTGCAGGTCGATGATGTGGCTGCCCGAGCGCTCGGTCAGAATGAAGCGCTTCATCTTCGGGTTCCAACGGCGGGTCTGGTGTCCGAAGTGGACGCCGCTGTCGAGCAGCTGGCGAATGGTGACGACGGCCATGGCCGGTTCCTTTTCCGCGCGCACGGCGACGCCGGTGCACGCTTATCTCAGTTGACTTCGCAGGCCGGACGGCCGCGAACCTGGTGCCCGGCACTCACCCGCTCGTCGCTCATGGTTCAAGCGAGGAGACTGGTGGATGATGTGCCGCGGTCGAATACCGACCGCAGATGGGCACGCGTAGTCACCCCGCGTGATGCGGAGTGCTCCAAGAAGTGTAGCACCGGCTCTGCTCCTCCACGGCCGGCATCCCTGCGCCTGATTGCACAGATCGCTCATCGCCCCGCCGCGCGCGGCGCGTCTCGGGGCAGCATCGGTGCATGTCGTCCCCGTCCGTCGCCGCCAGGCCGATTCGGCTTGCCGGTCGGGCGATCCTGTTCGCGGCCGTGCTTGCCGTGGTGGCGCTGGTCTCCCCCGGCCCCGCCGTGCGTGCTGTCTCACCCGAGAGCGCAGCGCCGGCAGCGAATGCGGCGGCGGGGACGACAGCTCGACGGGCCGCGGCAGTGTGGCGGTGGCCGCTTCCGCCGCCGCACCCTGTGCTCCGGCCGTTCGCGGCACCGGCGACCGCCTTCGGGGCCGGCCATCGCGGAATCGACGTGGGGGCGGCATCCGAGAGCCTCGTGCTGGCGCCGGATGACGGGGTCGTCTTCTTCTCGGGGGTGGTCGTCGATCGCCCGGTGCTCTCGATCACACACGACGGAGGGCTGGTCTCGAGCTACGAGCCGGTATCGTCCCCGCTCTCGGCGGGCACGGTGGTGGGCCGGGGCTCGGTCGTGGGCACGCTGCAGCCCGGGCACTGCGCCGAGAGCTGTCTGCATTTCGGCGTGCGACTGCACGGGGAGTACGTCTCCCCGCTCAACTACCTGGGCGGGGTGCCCCGGGCTGTGCTGCTGCCGACGCGGGCCGGGCACCGCGCTTCTCGCCTATCGTTGACTGATGCCCAGCCGCCGTGAAGTCGCCCAACGTCTCGATGTCCCGCTCGAGATGGTGCAGCGCCATGGCATCCCGCCGCGGATCAGCGAGGCCGAGTTCGTGGAGCTCGACGAGAACTCGCCGGCCTGGTTGCAGCAGTCGCGGGCGAACCGCACCTCGAAGCGTCCGGTCTGGGTGACGCTCACCTGCGACATCTGCGGCTATCACGAGCAGGCTCGACCGAAGAAGTGGTGGCCGGAGTTCAGCTACCTGAGCTGCTCACACCATGACATCTGGCAGCTGCCGGAACCGGCCGCGGGGCTCGCGCGCGAGGAGATCGACGGCATCGGCAGCACGTTCATCGGGGTCGTCGACCGCTAGCGTGACTGGCTCCAGCGCGTGCGCGGGCGGTCACGCCCGCGGGTGCGCTCTGCCATAGCTCTCCTTGAGGCGCTCCGCCGAGACGTGGGTGTAGATCTGCGTGGTGCCGAGGCTCGCGTGGCCGAGCATCTCCTGCACCGCGCGGAGGTCTGCTCCGCCGTCCAGCAGGTGGGTCGCGGCGGTGTGGCGCAGGGTGTGCGGACCCGAGGAGCCCGAGCCTGGCAACCCCTCGAGCAGGTACGAGACCAGCGCGTACACCGAGCGGGACCCGATGCGCGCCCCGCGCACACCGAGGAACAGCGCCGACGTCGTGGCCGCAGCGGGAGACAGCAGTTCTCGCCTGCCGCGGGTGAGATAGTCGGCGATCGCGTTCTTCGCCGGCACTCCGAATGGCACGACCCGCTCCTTCGACCCCTTGCCCAGAACGCGCACGGTGAGCCGATCGAGGTCGATGCCGTCGAGGTCGAGTCCCGTCACCTCGCTGACCCGTAGCGCCGAGGCGTAGAGCAATTCGACGATCGCCAGGTCACGGAGCGCCACCGGATCGCCGTCGGAACAGCGCAGGGCGAGTGACTCGAGCATGGCGTCCATCTGTGCGCGGGTGAGCACCCGCGGGAGGTGATGGTCGGACTTCGGAGCCTTGAGGCGAGCCGCGACATCCTTCGACACCTGACCGTCGCGGAACAGCCACGCCGTGAGCCCCCGAGCCGACGCGGATCGACGGGCGAGGGTTGCCTTCGCCAGCCCGGCCTGCGAGCCATGCCAGAGCCAGTCGCGCAGGAGTTCGAGGTCGAGGTCGCCGGCTTCGCGAACACCGCGACCTGCCGCGAAGGCGGTCAACTGCTCCAGATCGGACCGGTACGAGCGGACGGTGTGCTCGCTGAAGCCGCGTTCGGCGGCAAGGTGGGCCGCGTAGTCGTCGACGGCGCGTTCGAGGTGCACGGTTCCATGGTCGCGCACGCTCAGGCAGGCGGCGGCTTCTGCCCCGGGGTGTCTGGGTGAAGGGCTGTGTTTCGGTCCCGCTCGCCGCGACGGCTACTCTGCGGTCGGTTCGGAGGCTTCGCGCTCCGCGACGCTGAACGTCGACGACTTGCTCGAAAAGGCTTCGAGACGCTCCTCGGGAGTCATCTGCGCGATCGCGTCGAGGAAGACCCCGCTGAATCCGCTCACCTGGGTGAAGCGCTCGATCGGCACCACGGAGTGCACGATCTGGTCGTCGTACACGTGCACGAGATTGAAGGCCTGCGCGCCGTCGACGCCGGACAGTCCGTCTCCGGGTTCGGCGACATCCATCGTGTAGCAGGTGGCGGCGGCGACCGACACGGGCACCCCGGCGAAGACGCTGTGGGTCGTGTAGTGCAGGTGCCCGCCGAGGATGCCGCGCACGTCCGTTCCACGGATGACGTCGGCTAGGCGGTGCTGGCCCTGCAACTCGATGAGCGCCATCAGGTCGATGGGCGTGGGGATCGGCGGATGGTGCAAGGCGAGCAGGGTGCCGTGCGGCGCCGGCTCGGACAGCACGTCGCGCAGCCAGTCGAGCTGGGCATCCGTGATCTCGCCGTGGTGATAGCCGGGAACGGTGCTGTCGAGGGCGATGATGCGCAGCCCGTCGATGTCGTAGACCCTGTCCTGCGGCGCCTCCGCTTGGTCTTCCTCGGCAAGCGGCTCGTCGAGAAGCTCGGTGGCGAAGCGGAACCGCTCGTCGTGGTTTCCCATCACCCAGACGACCTGGGCTCCCATACGGGCGGCGGCGGGCTCGACGATCGCGCGCAGACTGCGGTAGGCGTCGGGTTCGGCCAGATCGGCGAGGTCGCCGGTGAACACGATCGCCCGCGGGTTGGTCTTCGACCGCTCGAGCTGCTCGATTGCCTTGACCAGGTTCTCTCGCGTGGGGATCTTCCCGTACAGGGGGCGATCGCCGCCGAGGAAGTGCGTGTCGCTGATGTGGGCGATCACGTGAGCGGGATCGGGATACTGTCCGAATTGGGTCACGCGTCAAGACTATGACCGGGGCACCGACATCCCCGTCGACGGCGCTCGCCCCGGGCCAACCCGTACGAGTCGTCGCCGGATGTTCACCGCGCATTCTTTCGCAGCCAGCCGCGGTCGCGCTCGACGACCCCGCCGCCGAGCTCGAGCGTTCCAAGTACCGCTCGCACCGCGGCGACGGAGAGCCCGGCGCGCGCGGCGATGTCCTCCGACGTACGGGGGGCTCGCGTACTGAGTGCATCGAGCACCCGGACGGTGTCGGACGTGGGTTCCGCGAGCGACCTCGAGGGCAGCACGGCGACCGGGTCGATCAGCGCCCCGGAGGATGTCCGCGCCAGTGGCGCGAGCTCGGCCATCTGGTCGGCATTGGTCACGCAGGTCGCGTCGAACTCGCGGATGAGGCGGTGGCAGCCCGCCGAGGCTGCGCTGGTCACCGGGCCGGGAACCGCTCCGAGCGGCCTGCCCAGCGACGCGGCGTGGCCGGCCGTGTTGAGCGATCCCGAGCGCCACCCGGCCTCGAGCACGATGGTCGCGAGGCTCGACGCTGCAATGAGCCGGTTGCGCTGCAGGAATCGCCATTTCGTGGGTGAGGAACCGCAGGGCAGCTCCGAGACCACCGCGCCCTTCTCGACGATGCGGGTGAGGAGCGCATCGTGGCCGCTCGGATAGAACCGGTCCACCCCGCCGGCGAGGAAGGCGATGGTCTGGCCCGAGCTCGCCAGGGCGGCACGATGCGCCATCCCGTCGATGCCGTAGGCGGCACCGGACACGATCGTGTAGCCGCGGTCGACCAAGCCGGCAGAGGCCTCCATCGTGACGTGTTCGCCGTACCCGGTGGCCGCTCGGGCTCCGACCAGCGCGATCGAGCTGTCGAGGGTGTCGAGCGTCGACAGGTTGCCGCGCACCCAGATCGCAATCGGTCCGTGCGGCCCGAGATCGTCGAAGCCTGTCGGCCAGAACCGGTCTCCCGGCATCAGCAGGTTCACCGAGTACCGCTGGGCCTGGCCGAGCGCGGTGACCACCTCGGATGCCTTCAGCCGCGGCGACCAGCGATCGATGGCGGTCTGCAGCTCTGCCACGGGAAGGTCCTCGCCGCCGTGATCGAGCACCGCGCGTCTCATCGCCGCACCGTCGCCCTTGCCGCTGCCGTTGCCGAGCAGCACCGTCAGCGCAGCGGGGGCGCCGATCGCCTCCACCAGCACCCCGGCGTACCGGTCCCCCGGTTCGGCGATCGCGGTCCAGGCGGCCCGGGCGAACCGCTCCGCTACGTCAGGGGCGGCCAGCTCGGCCGCGGAGGAGTCGGCGGTGACCGCCCGCACGAGGTCGGTGACGACGGACTCGTCGAGCTCGAAGATGGTGCTCACAGCGATCTCCTCAGGTAGAGGGCCCGACCGATGTGGTCGGCGGTGGGACGGGCAGCGCCGTCGAGATCGGCGATCGTGTAGCCCAGGCGGAGCACGCGGTCGTAGCCGCGCATGGTCAGGCCACCGCGTTCCAGAGCGCGATCGATGGCCGAGGTCGTCGCGGGGGCGAGTCGCCGGGATGGCTCACGGAGCCAGGAGCCCGGAACCTGCGAGTTGAGCTTCCACGGGGTAGCGGCGAGACGCTCCCGCGCGGCGCCGCGGGCCTGCACGACGCGGGCTCGGGCATCCGCCGAACTGAGTCGCGGTGCCTCGTCGGCGAGGCGGAGCCGGGCGGCGGTGACCCGAGCCACCCTGAGCTGGATGTCGATGCGGTCGAGCAGCGGACCCGACAGCCGGGCGAGATACCGGCGCCTGCTCGTCGGCGGACAGACGCACTCCGAGTCGGGGGCGCCGTACTGCCCGCACGGACAGGGGTTGGCGGCAAGCACCAGCTGGAACCGTGCGGGGAAGTGGGCGACGGCGTTTGCGCGATGGATGCTGATCACCCCCGATTCCAGTGGCTGTCTCAGAGCATCGAGCACGACGGGCGAGAATTCGGGAGCCTCGTCCATGAAGAGCACTCCGTGGGATGCCCGCGCCGCCGCACCCGGGCGGATGGCGCCGCTGCCGCCGCCCACCAGCGAGGCTGCGGTCGCGGTGTGGTGGGGCGCCTCCAGCGGCGGGCGCGAGGTGAGTTGGGTGCCGACGGGAAGGCCGGCGAGCGAGCGGAGCGAGCTGACCTCGAGCGCCTCCTCGGGCTCGAGATCGGGCAGCAGACCGGGAAGGCGCGCCGCCAGCATCGTCTTGCCCGCCCCGGGCGGACCGAGCAGGAAGGCGTGATGTCCGCCCGCCGCCGCGACGAGCATCGCCTCGATGGCGTCCTCGTTGCCCACGATGTCGGCGAGGTCGAGCGATTCGCCGTCGTCGTCCGCCGCGCTACGGGCCGGGGCGAGGATCGGGTCGACGGGGACCGGCTCCAGTTCCGCGCCGTGCCAGATCGCCGCGTCACGCACCGAGGCGACGCCGACGATCCGGATGCCGGGAACGAGCGCCGCCTCATCCGCGTTTCCGGTCGGCACCATCACGATGTCGGCCCCCGCCCGCGCGGCAGCGAGCACCGCCGGCAGGACGCCCGTGGTCGGTCGAAGGCGCCCGTCGAGCCCGAGCTCGCCGAGATGCACCACCCGTTGCACCGACTCGCCCGATACCGTTCCCTCGGCCGCCAGCACCGCCATCGCGATGGCCAGGTCGAAGCCGGAGCCGTGCTTGGGCAGCGCGGCCGGCGAGAGGTTGACGGTGATCTTGCGGGTGGGAAATCCGCATCCCGAGTTGGTCGCGGCGGCGCGCACCCGGTCCCTCGCCTCGCCGAGCGCCGCATCCGGAAGCCCGATGATGGCGAACCCCGGCAGATTGCTCGAGATGTCGGCCTCTACCTGCACGAGCGAGCCGGTGAGCCCGAGCAAGGCGACCGCCGAGGTGTGACCGACGGCCATCAGAACACCCGCCGCAGGTGTTCGATCGTCGGGGCGCCTACCGTGGGCGCGATCACGCCGATGGCGTCGATGCGGATGCGGTAGTGCCCATCGTGCGCCTCACACCAGGCGGCGGCGAGACGCCGCAGCCGCGCGAGTTTCCGTGCGGTGATCGCCTCGAGCGGATGCCCGAAGGTCGTGCTCGAGCGCGTCTTGACCTCGACGAAGACGGTTTCCGCTCCGTCGGTGGCGACGATGTCGATCTCACCCTGAGAGCAGCGCCAGTTGCGGTCGATGACGAGCATCCCCGCCTCGGTCAGGGCCGTCGCGGCGAGGTCTTCGCCCCGGGTTCCGAGTATGTCTTTCGCAGCCATGCCAGGAGTCTGGCGAGCGGAGTGAGCTCACGGGTTGCGCCGAGAACATCGGTGGGAAAGGGTGCGGGGGAACGCGCTGTGGAGGACGGGCGAGAGGCCTCGACACGCGTCCTCGCGCCTCGGACGCTACTCGACCGGCGGGTTGCGAGCGCTACTCGTCGAGCGCCAGTTCCTTGGGCAGCTCCAGCTCTTTCGCCGACAGCTCCTCGACGTTCACGTCTTTGAACGTGAGCACCCGCACCGACTTCACGAATCGGTCGGAACGGTACACGTCCCACACCCAGACATCGTTCATCGTCAGCTCGAAATAGAAGTCGTGCTCGGTGTCCTGCCGCAGCAGCTCCACCTCGTTGGCGAGGTAGAAGCGCCGCTCGGTCTCGACCACGTAGCGGAACTGCGAGACGACATCCCGGTACTCCCGGTACAGCGCCAGTTCGACCTCGCGGTCGTAGTCTTCGAACTCGTCTTCATCCATGCTGCAGCAATCCTACGTCCGGCTGGGCACCCGCCTGCTCGTCGACGGGACTCGCCGCGTGCAGCCAGGTACGACGGTGCAGTTCCGTCGCCCCGAGTTCGGTGATCGCGGCATAGTGCCCGGCGCTCCCGTAGCCCTTGTTCGACGCCCAGCCGTAGGCCGGGCGATCGTCGTGGTGGGCGATCATCAGCCGGTCCCTGTGCACCTTGGCGACGACGGATGCCGCGGCCACCGATCCACAGTCCCGGTCGGCCTTGACCCGGGTGCGCACCGCGAGCGGCGACGACACGGCCGGGGTCAGCCAGTCGTGCGATCCGTCGAGCAGCACCACGGAATCCGTCACTCTCGCGCCGGCCTCGTGCAGCATCGTCAGCGCACGCTTGCCGGCGAGACCGAGCGCGGCGATGATGCCGACGCGGTCGACCTCCTCGGCGCTGGCGAGGCCGACAGCGGAGTGCAGGGCCCAGGATGCCGCGAGCGGCGCGAGCAGTTCCCGCTTCTTCTCGGCGAGCAGCTTCGAATCGCGCAGCCCCGTCGGCAGCGGCCCGACCGTCACGTCGACGACGCACAGGCCCACGGCCACCGGACCGGCAATCGCGCCACGACCGACCTCATCGCAGCCGATGACGTACCGTGCGCCCTCCGCGTGCAGCACGGACTCGAACTCGAGAGTGGGTTCGGCGACCGCCATCATTTGTTCTCGACACCCGCGAAGACGTCGGGGTAGTCGCTCAACCACGACCAATGACTCGCCGGCCAGCTGATCACGAAGGCGCGACCCACGACATCCTCCATCGGCACGAAGCCCTTGCTCGGAGAGTTCGTGTTGAACCGGGAGTCGCGTGAGTTGTAGCGGTTGTCGCCCATCACCCAGAGGCCGTTCTTCGGCACGGTGACGGAGAAGTCGTCGCCGGAGGCACGGGAGACCCCGGTCGGCAGCTTGAGGTACGGCTCCTTCAGCGGAACGCCGTTGACACTCATCTGCCCGAACTCGTTGCAGCACTCGACCTTGTCGCCCGGCAGGCCGATCACGCGCTTGATGAGGTGGTCATTGCTGTCGGGGGCGCTCACGCCCACCAGCGCGAGGAACCAGTCGACGGCGCCGACGAAGCCGCCCTGCTGCACCGCGGGCTGGTTCTCGGGCAGCCAACCGCCCGGATCCTTGAACACGATGACGTCGCCGTGCTCGACCGCGATCGCCTTGGGCACCAGCTCGTTGACGATGATGCGATCGTCGATCTGGAGGGTGTTCTCCATCGAACCGGAGGGGATGTAGAACGACCGGATCAGGAAGGCCTTGATGCCGATCGAGATGATGATCGCCGCGAGGAAGATCAGGACGATGTCTCGGATGAACAGGCCTACCCCCCGCGACTTGCGACGGCGGGTGGGCGACGCGACCGTACCGGTCGACTGGGCATCCGCTGCCTGCACCCGCGTATCGGGAGCGGCTGGATCGATTTCTGTCATTAAACCCCTGAGCTCCCCACCATATTAACCGGTGGGGAGCTCAGAGAATGCTCGATGGGAGGCGAGGCCTAGTGGGCGTCGCGCTTCTCCTTGATCTTCGCCTTCTTGCCGCGAAGGTTGCGCAGGTAGTACAGCTTGGCGCGACGGACGTCACCGCGGGTGACGACCTCGATGTGGTCGATGACCGGGGAGTGCACCGGGAAGGTACGCTCGACGCCGACCTGGAAGCTGACCTTGCGAACCGTGAAGGTCTCGCGGACGCCTTCGTTCTGGCGGCCGATGACGACGCCCTGGAAGACCTGGATACGCGAGCGCGTACCTTCGATGATGTTGACGTGGACCTTCACGTTGTCGCCAGCGCGGAAGTCGGGGATGTCGTTGCGGAGTGATGCCGCGTCGACTGCGTCGAGGATATGCATGGTGGTTCGCTCTCTGTAACCGCCACAGGTCGATCACGCTGATAGGTAGTGCAGAAAAGGAATGGCGCCCCAGTAACCGCCGACTCCCCTGTGGCAGAGCCGTGCTGCAAGGCACAAGTTGCTATTCTGCCACATTTTGCGGCAGCGCTGCGACACCGGGCGCAGCGGATGTCCTACGCCGTCGCCCCCGCGACAGGGGGCCCCGACGTGTCCGGGTCGGCATCGGTGCCGAACGTCTCGGTCGGGAAGGGTTCTGCCGCCGCGACGACCGGGGCGATCGCGATGGCGCGGGTGTCGACATCCGCGATCTCGCGCAGTTGCCGGTCGTCGAGGCCGGTGAGCGACTTGACCCGCTCGGGGCGGGTCTCGACCAGATACTCGATGAGCACCACCCAGAAGCTGAGCAGGCCGCCCATGATGATGAAACCACCGGCGATGTCGGCGATGGTGAAGGAGGCGTCGCGGAAGCCCTGGCCGAACAGCACGGTCGCGACCGATTTGCCCTGCTCGTAGCTGTGCACGGAGTCGACGACGAAGAACCCGTAGGCGAGCACGGCGAGGTACCAGATGGAGAGCAACCAGGCGTCGGCGTGGGTCACCGCTCCGGCGATGCGGGACTTCTTGCGCGCCCAGCTGAGCGTGGCGACGACGGCCAGGAAGACCAGGAGCAGCGGGGCCAGGAAGAGCTGGATGGCGTAGTGCCAGCCGAGGATGACGCCGAAGAAGACGCGTCCGATCAGCATCCAGAGTGGAAGCACGATGGTGGCGGCGAACTGCGAGTTGAAGAGTGCTCGCCGGTACCACATGGGGGAAAGTCTACGCAGCCCGCGGGGTGCGCCGGCTCAGGGGACAATGGATGGACCACCTTGCACAACCGATGGGAGACGCGTGATCGAGCTGAGAACCCCGGCCGAGATCGAGCAGATGAAGCCGGTCGGTGCCTTCGTGGCCCAGGTCTTGACCACCGTGCGCGAGGCGGCGTCGGTCGGTGTCGACCTGCTGCGACTCGACGCGATCGCGGCCGAGCTGATCCGCAAGGCGGGTGCGAAGAGCAGCTATGTCGACTACCACCCGTCCTTCGGCGCTATGCCCTTCGGCAAAGTGCTGTGCACGTCGGTGAATGATGCGGTGCTGCACGGCCTCCCCCATGCCTACCGGCTGAAGGACGGCGACCTGCTCACGCTCGACTTCGCCTGCGAGCTGAACGGCTGGGTTGCGGACTCCGCGCTGTCCTTCATCGTCGGAACACCGCGTCCCGCCGACGTGAAGATCATCGAGACCACAGAGCTCGCACTCGCTGCCGCGATCGAGGCCGCGCAGCCCGGCGCGCGGATGGGTGATGTCTCCGCCGCCATCGGCGAGGTCTGCCACGCGGCCGGATACAGCGTGAACCTGGAATTCGGCGGTCACGGCGTCGGACGCACCATGCACGGCGACCCGCACGTGCCGAACGACGGTCGACCGGGACGCGGCATCCCCCTCCGCCCCGGCCTGGTCTTCGCCATCGAGCCCTGGTTGATGGAGACCACCGACCGCATTTTCACCGATCCGGATGGCTGGACACTCCGCAGCGCGGACGGCTCCCGCGCCGCACACTCGGAGCACACCATCGCCATCACCGAGGACGGCCCGCTGATCCTGACCGCCCGGGACTAGTCGGTGGAGCCCGTCGACAAGCTCAGGGACCGTACGGTCCGGAGATCGTCGACGGCAGCTAATCCGGCGGCAGCTATTCGGGCGGCAGCTATTCGGGCGGCAGCTATTCGGGCGGCAGCAGGTCCGGGCGCACGCAGCGGGTGCGCTCCAGCTGCTGCTCGTGGCGCCAAGACGCGATCGCGCCGTGGTTGCCGCTCAGCAGCACCGGCGGCACGGCGAGACCACGCCATTGCGCCGGCTTGGTGTAGCTCGGGTATTCGAGCAGGCCATCCGAATGGCTCTCCTCGACCAGGCTGGCCGGGTTGCCGACGACCCCGGGGATGAGTCGGCCGATCGCCTCGATCATCGCCATGGTGGCGACCTCTCCCCCGTTGAGCACGTAGTCGCCCATGCTCACCAGGCGCACCCTGGCACGCGTCGTGGCATAGTCGACGACGCGCTGGTCGATGCCCTCGTATCGGCCGCAGCCGAAGACGAGGTGCTGTTCGGCCGAGAGCTCCTTAGCCATCGCCTGGGTGAAGACCTCACCGGCGGGCGAGGGGAACAGGATGACCGGGCTCGCCGATCCTGCGTCGTCAAGGATCGAGTCCAGTGCCTCGCCCCACGGCTCCGGTTTCATCACCATGCCGGCGCCACCGCCATAGGGGGTGTCGTCGACGGTGCGATGCCGGTCGTGGGTCGAGTCACGCAGGTCGTGCACGCCGAGCTCGATCAGGCCGCTCTGCCGGGCCTTGCCGAGCAGAGACACGTCGAGCACGGAGAAGAACTCCGGAAAGATCGTGACGATGTCGATGCGCACCACGACGAGCTATTCGCGGGGCTGGTCGTCGACCGCGGGCTCAGGGCTGGGCTCGTCCGCTCCGACGTCCTCGGCGTCGATGGTCGCCGATTCCATGTCAGCGGGGGCATCGTCATCGTCGTCATCGTCGTCCTCGATCGGCTCGAAGAGACCGACCGGCGGCGTGACGGTGAGGGTGCCCGCCGCGATGTCGACGGCGGGAACGATGGCCTTCACGAAGGGTACGAGCACCTCGCCCGACTCCGTCGTGACGTGCAGCAGGTCCTGTGCGGGCAGGTGGTCGACGAGGGTGACCGTGCCGATCGTGGCGCCGTCACGAATGACCGAGAGGCCGACCAGCTGGTGGTCGTACCAGGCGTCCTCCTCGTCCGATGCCTCGGCGAGATCCTGGTCGACCCAGAGGATGGCCTTGATCAGGCCCTCCGCTGCGGTGCGATCGGTGACTCCCTTGAAGAAGGCGACCGGGTGCGAGTTGTACCACTTCAGTTCTTGCAGCTCCAGCGTCTTGCCGTGCCAGGGTGAGCTGGTCGGCACCTGGAGGGTGAACACGGCGCCCGGAACGAAGCGTCGCTCCGGGGCATCCGTGTACAGCTCGATTTTGATTGCGCCCTTGAGGCCATGGGCCTTCGTCAGACGGCCGACCCTGAGCTGGTCGGTTGGTGCTGGTTTTTCTGCTGATGTTTCCACGCTGAGCGGCTGACTAGAAATCGGTGTCCACCACGTCGACGCGCACCTTGCGACCGTCGGCGAGAGCCGAGACCAGGGTGCGGAGCGCCTTCGCGGTGCGTCCGGCGCGACCGATCACGCGACCGAGGTCCTCTGGGTGCACACGCACCTCGAGCACATCGCCGCGCGGCGAGTTCTTCGCGAGGACCTGAACATCGTCGGGGTTGTCGACGATGCCTTTCACCAGGTGTTCGAGAGCCGCAGAGAGCATGGGTTCTAGGCCTTGTCGGCGTTCGCGGCGTCGACGCCGCTGTTGTCGACCTGGGCCGGGGTCTCGTGCAGGACCGTGGTCGAGTCGTCGGCCTCTTCGGCGCGGACGGCGTCGGCAGCCTCGTCGGCCTCGACCGGGGTCGGAGCCGCGGTCGCCTCGGGAGCAGCCTTGACCTCAGCCTTGGGCTTGAGCACCGGCTTCTTCTTCTCGTCGGCGACGAACTCTTCCTTGGCCTGCTTGGTCTTGACCGTGCTGACCGCGTTCTTGTCACCCTTGAAGATGCCCCAGTCGCCCGTGAGCTTCAGGAGCGCCTCGACCTGCTCGGTCGGCTGCGCGCCGACGCTGAGCCAGTACTGGGCACGCTCGGAGTTGACCTCGATCAGCGAGGGCTCCTCGGTGGGGTGGTACTTGCCGATCTCCTCGAGCACACGACCATCGCGCTTGGAGCGCGCGTCGGCGACAACGATGCGGTAGTAGGGAGCGCGGATCTTGCCAAGGCGCTTCAGACGAATTTTTACAGCCACAATTTCTCCGTGAGTTTTTGTTGGGGCGAGTTGCTTGCCGTGAGCGTGGGGTGCACACCCGGCATGAAAGCTCTAATGGGAGTCGGTGCCCTTTGATTAGAGGGTCGAAGGGCGAAAGACTCGACTGACCATTCTTGCAGATTTCTGGGCCTCCGGTAACCAGCCTCACTACGGCCTGGTTGCTGCGGCTCCACCGGATGCCCGGCGGCGGGGCTATGCCCGGACGCGTGGGCGGCGGCGGGACAGCGCAACACCGACCAGGCAGACCACGCCGCCGACGATCGCGAGGATGCCCGGGATCTCACCGAAGAACACGAAGGCGAAGATGACGACGATGGTCGGCACCACGTAGGTGGTCACGCCCAGCTGCCCGGCGGGCATCCTCGACAGCGCGTAGGCCCAGGTGCTGAAGGCGAGGGCGGTCGGCACCGCGCCGAGGTAGACCGCCCCGAGGATGCTGGCCACCGGTGCCCGCGCGAGGTCGTGCACCAGCTGCCCGGCGAAGGGGCTGCACGCGATCGCGCCGATCACCGCGCCGAGGAAGGTGACCTGACGGGCGGGGAGTCGCCTGAGCGCCGGCTTCTGACAGAGCACGCCGATCGCATAGGTGAGCGCCGCGATGAGCGCCCAGAGCAGCCCGATCGGGTCACCGAAGCCGGGCCGTTCCATGGCGGACAGGCCGGTCGAGATGCCGATCAGCACCACGCCGAGAAAAGCGACCCCGGCTCCGATCGCCAGCCAGCGCGGGATGCCCTCGCCCAGAAAGAGTCCGGCACCGAGCGCGATCAGGATCGGCCCGATGTTGACCACCATGGCGGTGGTGCCCGCATCGAGGGTGTGCTCCGCGAGGTTGAGCGTCACGTTGTATGCGCCGAACCAGGCGACCCCGAAGACCGTGACCAGCAGCCACTCCCGCGCGGACATCCTGACCCAGCGTCGGCCGATCATCAGCAGGCCCAGGATGATCGCCCCCACCGTGAGGCGGGCGAGGGCCAATGCCCCACCGCTGAAGTGCGGTGCCACCCCACGGATCACGAGGAACGCGCTCGCCCAGGCCAACACGGTGATGACGATCGCGACGATCACGGACGGGCTGAGCGCGGCGGCGCGGACGGCGCCCGGTGCAGGGGCGGAAGCGGGGGCGGAAGGTGCGGTCACGATCCTGAGGCTAGCGAGTGCCACCGACCAGTACAGCCGCGGACGACCGCCTCCGGGCACGATGTCTGGAACCCGCCGCAGACTGGCAGTTTCGTGCTGCGACCAGCCGCACGCTGCGCGGCGCCGCGACCCCATTTCCGAAATGCATGCTCGGCTGCGGCGAATGCGGCGTGTCGTCGACGACCCGCCGCATCCGGTCGAGAATTGCCTGCATTTCGGAAGTGGAGCGCACAGCTCCGTGCGGGCGGCGGCGCGCTAGGCGTTCTTCGCGTCGCGCCAGTCGAGCCAGTCGCGCACGGGGGCGAGGTCGTAGTCGGGTCCGGTGATGCCCAGGGTGAACAGGGTCGTACCGAGCTCGAACACCTCGTCCGCCTCGTCCACGGTGCGTCGCGCGAGTTCGGTCGAGATCTCGATTTGGCTGACGTCACGACCGACCGCGGCGCCGTGCTCGGCGAGGATGCCCAGCTTGCGCTCCAGGGTCGCAGCGTCGCTGAAGGAATGCCAGATGTCGGCGTGCGTGGCGACGATGCGCAGCGTCTTCTTCTCGCCGCCGCCACCGATCAGCACCGGGATGTGCCGGGTCGGCGGCGGATTGAGCTTCGTCCAGCGGTCCTCGATGATCGGCAGGTCACGCGCCAGGGCATCGAGTCGCGTGCCCACGGTACCGAACTCGTAGCCGTACTCGTCGTAGTCGCGCTCGAACCAGCCAGAACCGGTGCCGAAGATGAAACGGCCGACGCCGGTGCCCTTCGCGCTGATGTGGTCGATGGTGCGCGCCATGTCGGCCTGCAGGTTGGCGTTGCGGTAGCTGTTGCAGTTGACCAGCGCGCCGAGCTCGACCCGGCTGGTCTGTTCGGCGAGGGCCGCCAGCATCGTCCACGACTCGAAGTGCAGGCCATCCGGGTCGCCGGAGAGCGGGAAGAAGTGATCCCAGTTGAAGAGGATGTCGACGCCCATGTCTTCGAGCTCCGCCGCGGTGTCGCGGATCTTCTCGTAGTAGGCGTGCTGCGGTGCGATCTGCACACCGATGCGGACAGGACGTTTCTGCTCTGAAGTCATGCTTTCGAGCCTACGACCGCCATGGCGGCCAGAGCGTGCTTTGCTCAGCCGCGCCCGAGGAACTTCTGCAGCGAGGCGAGCTCCTCCTCGCTCGGGCCGCCCGCAGCGCCCGACTTGCCCCCGCCGAGCCCGAACCCGGAACCGGAGGCGGCACCGGTCGACGGCTTCGCTCCCGCGGCAAGCGCGGCGTTCTCGGCGGCACGCTTGGCCGGATTTCCCGACTTCGAGCCCTTCTTCTTCGGCTGCTGCTTGCGGCCGCCACCGAAGTTCGCCCCGGGGATCGGCCCCATGCCGGGAACCTGCGGTACGCCGCCCTTGGCGACCGTCTTCATCATCTTCGCTGCCTGCTCGAAGCGATTGACCAAGGCATTGACCTCGGTGACCGTGGTGCCCGAACCGCGGGCGATGCGCACGCGACGCGAACCGTTGAGCACCTTCGGCTGGCGACGCTCCTGCAGCGTCATCGACTGGATGATCGCCTCGGTGCGCGTGATCTCCGACTCGTCGAAGTTCTCGAGCTGCTGCCGCATGCCCTTCGCACCGGGCAGCATCCCGAGCATGTTCTTGATCGAGCCCATGTTCTTGAGCTGCTGCATCTGCTTGAGGAAGTCGTCGAGCGTGAAGCTGTCGGTCGCGAACTTCTCCGCGGTCTTGCGCGCCTCCTCCTCGTCGAAGGCGCCCTGCGCCTGCTCGATGAGGGTGAGGATGTCACCGAGGTCGAGGATGCGGCTGGCCATGCGGTCGGGATAGAACGGCTCGAAGTCATCCAGCCCCTCACCGGTGGAGGCGAAGATGATCGGGCGGCCGGTGACGGAGGCGACCGAGAGGGCAGCACCACCGCGGGCGTCACCGTCGAGCTTGGTGAGCACGACGGCGGTGAAGTCCACGCCCTCCTGGAAGGCCTTGGCCGTGGCGACCGCGTCCTGACCGATCATCGCGTCGATGACGAAGAAGACCT
>Ga0247742_10000007_pt1 | contig 203636 bp, 193 predicted proteins | sample UWRJL208509C2_FD_180944 | JGI IMG/M metagenome (GOLD analysis project Ga0247742, IMG submission 180944) | Plant litter microbial communities from Arlington Agricultural Research Station in Wisconsin, United States - UWRJ-L208-509C-2 | ecosystem: Environmental > Terrestrial > Plant litter >...
CCCACATCAAGAGCACCTTCAACAACACCATCGTGTCGATCACCGACCCGACCGGTGCTGTGATCAGCTGGGCTTCGTCCGGTGGCGTCGGCTTCAAGGGTTCGCGCAAGTCGACCCCGTTCGCCGCACAGCTCGCCGCCGAGTCGGCTGCGCGCCAGGCGCAGGAGCACGGCATGAAGAAGGTCGACGTCTTCGTCAAGGGACCGGGCTCCGGCCGCGAGACCGCGATCCGCTCCCTCCAGGCCGCTGGCCTCGAGGTCGGTTCGATCAGCGATGTCACCCCGCAGGCGCACAACGGTTGCCGCCCGCCCAAGCGTCGCCGCGTCTAACCCTTTCGCCGCATCGTGCGCGCCGAGTCGGTCCGGAGTGATCCGGTCGGCTCGGTGCGCGTGATCCTCGGGTAGACCTTCGGTCGGGCCCGTCAGCGCACAGTTTTCATCACGAACACAATTCAAAACACGACCGGCCAGCCACCGGTCGAACGCACAAGTGTCAAATAGCGGACACTTCGCCGAAAGGAAACAACAGTGCTCATCGCACAGCGCCCCACTCTGACCGAAGAGAACATCTCCGAGTTCCGCTCGCGGTTCGTCATCGAGCCGCTCGAACCCGGCTTCGGTTACACCCTCGGCAACTCTCTTCGCCGCACGCTCCTCTCCTCCATCCCGGGTGCCGCAGTCACGAGCATCCGCCTCGATGGTGTGCTGCACGAGTTCAGCACCATCGCCGGGGTCAAGGAAGACGTCACCGAGATCATCCTGAACATCAAGGGCCTCGTCGTCTCCAGCGAGCACGACGAGCCGATCACTGCCTACCTGCGCAAGCAGGGCGCCGGTGAGGTCACCGCCGCCGACATCTCGGCTCCGGCCGGTGTCGAGATCCACAACCCGGACCTCGTCATCGCAACCCTCAACGACAAGGCGAAGTTCGAACTCGAGCTCACCATCGAGCGTGGCCGCGGCTACGTCTCCGCCACTCAGAACCGCAGCGAGTTCAGCGAGGCCGGCCAGATTCCGGTCGACTCGATCTACTCGCCCGTGTTGAAGGTCACCTACCGCGTCGAGGCGACTCGTGCCGGTGAGCGCACCGACTTCGACCGCCTGGTCGTGGATGTCGAGACCAAGAACGCGATCACCCCGCGTGACGCGATCGCCTCGGCCGGCCGCACGCTGACCGAGCTGTTCGGACTCGCTCGCGAGCTGAACACCGCGGCAGAGGGAATCGAGATCGGCCCGGCTCCGGTCGACGCCGTTCTGTCGAGCGAGCTCAGCATGCCGATCGAAGACCTCGACCTGTCTGTGCGCAGCTACAACTGCCTCAAGCGCGAGGGAATCAACACCGTGAGCGAGCTCGTCGCCCTGTCGGAGACGCAGCTCATGAACATCCGCAACTTCGGCCAGAAGTCGGTCGACGAGGTGCGCGACAAGCTCGTGGAGATGGGCCTCTCGCTGAAGGATTCGGTCCCCGGATTCGACGGAGCCCACTTCTACAGCGGCTACGAAGACGACGAGACCACCGTCTAGTCCTTTCCGGCCTAGATACTTTTTGATACTGGAGAACTAGACATGCCTACACCTACCAAGGGACCCCGCCTCGGTGGAGGACCCGCGCACGAGCGTCTGATGCTCGCGAACCTCGCGGCCGCCCTCTTCACCCACAAGAGCATCAAGACGACCGAGACGAAGGCCAAGCGCCTGCGTCCCGTCGCCGAGCGCCTCATCACCTTCGCGAAGAAGGGCGACCTGCACAACCGTCGTCGTGCACTCGCGATCATCGGCGACAAGAGCGTCATCCACGAGCTCTTCACCGAGATCGCACCTCTCGTCGAGAACCGTGACGGCGGCTACACCCGCATCACGAAGCTCGGCTTCCGCAAGGGCGACAACGCGTCGATGGTGCAGATCGAGCTCGTGCTCGAGCCCGTGAACGCGAAGCCGAAGGCGAAGACCTCGACCAAGGCTCCGAAGGCCGCTTCGGTCGACGAAGCCCCCGTCGAAGACGTGGTCGACGAGACCCCGGCCGAGGTCGCAGCCGACGAGGCTGTCTCCGAGGAGACCCAGGAGCAGAAGGACGCCGTCACCGACGAGACCGCCGAGGTCGTCGCCGAGGGTGGCCCCGCGCAGGACGCTCCCGAGGACGTCAAGTAGCACTACCGCTGTAATCACGAGTGGCCCCGTCGAAAGACGGGGCCACTCGTGCGTTAACGGCCCGATGCTAATCGGCGTAGGTTCATCGCATGGCCAGTGAAGCGACGACGCTCGATATTCCCGGACCGAATGGCGTGCGTGAGATGCGCGTGTCCAGCCCATCCCGCGTGATCTGGCCGGAGGTCGGAATCACGAAGCTCGATCTGGCCAGGTACATCGTCGCGGTCGGTGCGGCATTTGTGGAGGCGATCGGGGATCGTCCCGTGTCGCTCCAGCGCTTTCCCGACAGCATCGACGGCGAGCAGTTCTTCTCCAAGAACCCGCCGCGCGGCGTGCCCGATTTCATCCGTACCGTCGACGTCACCTTCCCGAGCGGACGCACGCATCCGCAGCTCGTCATCGACGAACCGGCCGCCGCCGTCTGGATGGTGCAGATGAACACCGTCGTCTTCCACCCCTGGCCGTCGCGCGCGGCAAACACCGACAACCCCGACCAGGTGCGCATCGACCTCGACCCTCAGCCGGGCACCGACTTCGACGATGCCGTGACCGCGGCTTTCGCGCTGCGCGAGGTGCTGCGGGAGGCGGGCCTGGAGCCGTTCGTCAAGACCTCGGGCAATCGCGGCATCCACGTCTTCGCGCCGATCGCGGCCGATCACGAGTTTCTCGAGGTGCGCCACGGTGTCATCGCGGCCGCCCGTGAACTGGAGAGACGGATGCCCGAGCAGGTCACCACCGCCTGGTGGAAAGAGGAGCGCGGCGAACGCATCTTCGTCGACTTCAACCAGGCCGCCCGGGATCGCACCATGGCTGGGGCGTACAGTCCGCGCGCGCTGCCCACCGCGACCGTCTCGACTCCCGTCACGTGGGACGAGCTGACGGATGTCGCCCCCACCGACTTCACGATCCTCACCGTTCCCGAGCGCTTGGCGACCGTCGGCGACCCCTGGCATGGGATGGCCGAGCACCGCGGCAGCATGGCAACTCTGCTCGAGTGGTGGGACAGGGACGTCGCGAACGGCCTGGGCGAGCTGCCCTTCCCGCCCGACTACCCGAAGATGCCGGGGGAGCCGCCGCGGGTGCAGCCGAGCCGGGCGAAGAAAGTCGACTAGCAGCCCCTCTGTCGACGGGTGCGCTAGTCGGCGAGCACCTCGGCCAGGTCGTATCCCGCCGGCACCTCGAGCTGCTCGAAGGTGCAGGAACGGGCATCCCGATCCGGGCGCCAGCGCAGAAACTGCACGGTGTGGCGAAAGCGGTCGCCCTCCATCTGGTCGTACTTCACCTCGAGCACCCGCTCGGGGCGCAGCCGGACGAAGGACATGTCGCGGCCGCCGGAGAAGCGACTGCGTTCGCCCTCGCCGTGCGGGTCGTCTGCGATCAGCGGCGCTAGCTCGTCGATGAGGTCGCGCCGCCGCAGATCCGTGAACGCCGAAGCACCGCCGACGCTGCGCAGCTCTCCCGCATCGTCGTAGAGCCCCAGCAGCAGCGACCCGACGCCGGTGCCGCTCTTATGCACGCGGTAGCCGATGAGCACCACGTCGGCGGTGCGCACGTGCTTGGTCTTCAGCATCACCCGCCTGCCGGGGGCATAGGCGGCATCGAGCGGTTTGCTCATCACGCCGTCGAGGCCGGCCCCCTCGAACTCGACCAGCCAGCGGCGGGCGAGTGCGACATCCGTTGTCTCCCGGGTGAGGTGCAGCGGGGCCGTCAGTCCGGCGAACAGCTGCTGCAGCGCGGCGCGTCGGTCGACGAACGGAGCCTCGAGCAGTGACGTGCTGCCGAGCCCGAGCAGATCGAAGGCGACGAACGAGGCCGGGGTCTCGACCGCGAGGGTGGCCACTCGACTCGCGGCGGGGTGGATACGCTGCGAGAGCGCCTCCCAACTCAGATGTTCAGCGGCGGCGAGATGCTCGCTGCCGCCGACACCCTGTCGCACGACGATCTCGCCGTCGAGCACGTAGGGCTCCGGCAGCTGCGCCGAAGCCGCCGCCACGAGTTCGGGAAAATACCGGGTCAGGCTCTTCGCGCCGCGGCTTCCGATCTCCACGGTCTCGCCGTCCCAGTACACGATGGCGCGAAAGCCGTCCCACTTCGGCTCGTAGCTCAGGCCGCCCGGTACGGAGTCCTGCTCCGGCACCGTCGTGACGGCCTTGGCCAGCATCGGTTCGATCGCGAGTTCCATTCCCCGATCATGCTCCGACGGGCGCACGGGCGATAGACCGAGGGTCAGCGGCGCAGCAGCGGAGGCGCCGGGGGCAGCCAGAGATCGTGAGCGCCCTGCAGCGGCGGCAGGTCATCCAGTCGCTGCAGCGCGGCCTTCACCGCATCGACGTAGACCAGCCCTCCGCTCGAGCCGGGATGGATCTGATCGCGGGCGAGCAGGTTCAACTGCCCCGCGATCGCCTCCTGCCAGCGCGCGAGTTCGACATTGCGGTACTCGTCGGCGAAGGTCGTCAGCTCGCTGTTCACCCCGGGCACCCAGCCGCGCGGCGCCTGTACGTTCACGACGACGATTCGATGGCCGCCACCGACGATGTCGTGCACGCGGTCGAGCACGCTCGCGTCGACCGGTCCATTGGTGCCGAGACCGAGCAGCAGCGTGTGCCGCAGCGTTCCCGCATCCACCATGCTCTGCACCAGCGCGGGGGCAGCGGATGCCTGCCGCGACACGACCGCGTCGATCGCGATCCCGGGGAAGGCGGCCTGCAATTCGGGGGCGGAGGCCAGCATGACGGAGTCGCCGACCGCGCTGATGTCGGCGCCCAAGGGCGGCGGCGGCTCTGTCGGTGCCGGCGCGGCGCTCGGTGTGGCGGTGGGCACAGCTGTCGGCGACGCCGCGGCAGGGGAGGCCGCGATCGCCGCACGGCCGCGCTCGATCAGCGCCTGAGCATCGCCCTGATCGGGTTCGCGCAGCACGCCCGCCGTGGTGGCCGTGATCAGCGCGGCGCTGATCAGTACGGTCACGGCGGTCCCGAGCGCGTGTGCCCCCCGCCATCGGCCGAACCAGCGACGCGCGACGGCGCGGAACCCGTCCCTGCGCACCGGCTGCTCCAGAAAACGGAACGAGAGGATGGCGGCGCCCATCGTGATCGCCGCGGCGACGGCACCGAGTAGCCAGCCGCTGCCGCCCGTGCGCTCCCAGGAGGGGAAGGCCGCGATCAGCAGCACGAACACCGGCCAGTGCCAGAGATAGATTCCGTACGAGCGCACCCCGACCCAGCGCAGCGGGGCGAGGTCGAGGGCGCGGCCGAGCACAGAGCCCGGAGTGATGGACCCCCAGATGGTCACGGCGGCGAGCAGCGCGACGGCGACCAGTCCGCCCCGGTAGGTGAGCGGGGCATCCGCGGGAAGAAGGAACGTCGCAGCAACCAGCGCCACCAACGCGAGCGTGCCGAGCACCGGGGCCAGCAGGCGGAACCAGTGAGCGGCGACCAGCCGCGAGACGGTCCAGCGGGAGCTGAGGATGGCGAGGATCGCGCCGACCGCGAGCCCGAAGCTGTGCGTGTCGGTGCCGTAGTACACCCGGGTGGCGTCACCGCCGACCGGGAGCAGTACAGCCATGGAAATGGCCGAGACCGCAGCGATCACGCTCACGATGACGACCCGCATCCGCCGCGAACGGATGAGTGCGAGCAGCAGCACCACGAACGGCCAGAGCAGGTAGAACTGTTCCTCCACCGCGAGCGACCAGAGGTTGCGGAACAGCTCGGGTGCGGTCTCGTCGAAGTAGCTCTGCTCGCCGGCCACGGCGACCCAGTTGCTGCTGAAGGTGAGGGCGCCGAGCAGCTGACGCCCGAGGTGCAGCAGCACGTCGCCGCCGATCGCCCAGGCCGCCGCACTGCAGATCAGCAGCAGCGCGAGGAGGGCGGGCAGCAGGCGCCGCGCCCGCCGCAGCCAGAAACCCCGCATCCGCAGGCGACCGGTGGTCTCGCGCTCGCGCAGCAGCAGTCCGGTAATGAGGAAACCACTGATCACAAAGAAGATGTCGACACCGATGAAGCCGCCAGGCATGGCGCCCGGGCTGAGGTGATACACCAATACCGCGGCAACGGCGATGGCCCGGAGTCCGTCGAGGCCGGCGAGGTGGGCGGAGCGGGGAGTGGGAGAAGACATTGAGTGTTCCAGCTTCCCCCGTCGCGAGGGCAAGGTCAAAAGCACCGGCTTAGAATCGGTGGAATGAGCACCGGGGTGGACGTCGTCGACGAGCCCACGATGCGGTTCCGTCTCGACGTCGCCTACGACGGCACCGCCTTCAGCGGCTGGACCCGCCAGCCGGACCTGCGCACCGTGCAGGGCGATCTCGAAGACGCTCTGAAGACCGTGTTCGGCAGGGTCGGTCCGGCACCGCAGCTCACGGTCGCTGGTCGAACGGATGCTGGCGTGCACGCGCTCGGCCAGGTGGCCCACGTCGACCTCACCGAGCGGCAGATCGCGGTGCTGCAGCGCCGCCGTGGCAAGCTGCCCCCGGCCACCGACGCGGCCAGCACACTGCGTCGTCGGCTCAACGGCATTGCGGGACTGGAGACGGATGTCTACATCTCTGCCGTCTCGATCGCGCCGCCCGGCTTCGACGCGCGGTTCTCCGCGATCTGGCGCCGCTACGAGTACCGCATCTCCGACAATCTCGGGCTGCGCGACCCGCTGTCACGCAATCGCACGGTCTGGTATCCGGCGACCCTCGATGTCGCGTCGATGGATGCCGCGGCATCCGCCCTGGTCGGGCTCCACGATTTCGGCACCTTCTGCAAGCCGCGTGAGGGCGCGACCACCATCCGCACCCTGCAGGACTTCCGCTGGAGTCGGCAGCCCGACGGGGTGTTGCTCGCCAGCGTCACGGCGGACGCGTTCTGCCACAGCATGGTGCGGGCGCTGGTCGGGGCGAGCATCTCGGTCGGGGAGGGCAAGCTCGATCCGACGCAGCTGATCGTGCTGCGCGACCAGCTGCAGCGCACCAGCGACTTCCGGGTGGCGCCGGCCCGCGGGCTCATCCTGATGCAGGTCGGCTACCCCGAGGATGCCGGGCTCGCCCTGCGCGCGGAGCAGACCCGGGCCAGGCGCGCATCCGTTTGACCGCTCGCCGCCGGATCGGCTACAGTAGACCCTTGGTGCCAGCGCCGCTTTGCGTTGCACCCGAACTTGAGCCCTCCACCGGCAGCGTTCCCCTCGCATCGTGAGTCGAACGCCCATCGGAGTGGGATTCACGAACGCCTCATTTCGACTGAAGAAAGCAGCACTACTGTGACGCGCACCTTTTCTCCCAAGCCCGACGATGTCCAGCGCGAATGGCTGATCATCGACGCGACTGACGTCGTCCTCGGCCGCCTCGCCACCCACGCAGCGGTTCTGCTGCGCGGCAAGCACAAGGCGACCTTCGCCCCCCACATGGACATGGGCGACTTCGTCATCATCATCAACGCCGAGAAGGTGGCCCTCACCGGCTCCAAGCTCGCGCAGAAGAAGGCCTACCGCCACTCGGGTTACCCGGGCGGCCTCACGGCGACCACCTACTCCGAGATGCTGGAGAAGCACCCGACGCGCGCCGTCGAGAAGGCCATCCGTGGCATGCTCCCCAAGAACTCGATCGGACGCGCCCAGCTCACGAAGCTGAAGGTCTACGCGGGCGCCGAGCACCCTCACGCTGCGCAGCAGCCCAAGACCTACACTTTCGGCCAGGTCGCGCAGTAGCGCCGACCAGAGATACATAAGGACTTCACATCATGGCGAAGATCGCAGATTCCCTCGACGAGACCGTCGTCGAGAGCTACACCACCGAGAGTGCACCCGAGGCTGCCGTCTCGACTCCCCGCGCAGTGCTGAACGTCCCCGGCGCAGCCGTCGGCCGTCGCAAGCAGGCCATCGCCCGCGTGCGCATCGTCCCCGGCACCGGCAAGGCCACGGTCAACGGCCGCGAGCTCGCGGAGTACTTCCCCAACAAGCTGCACCAGCAGCTGATCAACGACCCGTTCAAGGTGCTCGACCTCCTCGACTCCTACGACGTGACCGCACGCATCACCGGTGGTGGCCCCTCCGGCCAGGCCGGCGCGCTGCGCCTCGCGATCGCGCGTTCGCTCAACGAGATCGACCGTGAGAACAACCGCGCCGCGCTCAAGAAGGCGGGCTTCCTCACCCGTGACGCTCGCGTCATCGAGCGCAAGAAGGCCGGTCTCAAGAAGGCCCGCAAGGCATCGCAGTTCTCGAAGCGCTAACCAGCTCTTCATGCCCCGCCTATTCGGAACCGACGGAGTTCGGGGCCTCGCGAACGACGGCCTGACGGTCGAGCTAGCCCTCGGGCTGGCTCAGGCCGCGGCCGTCGTTCTCGGCAAGGGGCGCATGGCCGATGGTCGTCGCGCCTCCGGTCGTCGCCCGATCGCCGTCGTCGCCCGAGACCCCCGCGTCTCGGGCGAGTTCATCTCCGCCGCCGTCGCCGCGGGCCTCGCGAGTTCCGGCGTGGACATCTACGACGCCGGCGTGATCCCCACCCCGGCGCTCGCCTTCCTGGTGGCCGACTTCGACGCCGACTTCGGCGTGATGATCTCCGCCTCGCACAACCCGGCCCCCGATAACGGCATCAAGTTCTTCGCCGTCGGGGGCACCAAGCTCCCCGACGAGGTCGAAGACCGCATCGAAGCCGCTCTCGCTGAGCGCAAGCTGGCCCCGACGGGAGTCGAGGTCGGCCGCATCCGTCGCTTCGCCGACGCCGAAGACCGCTACGTCGTGCACCTGCTGTCGACGCTGAAGAACCGGCTCGACGGCATCCACGTCGTGCTCGACTGCGCCAACGGCGCCGCCGCCGGGATCTCGCCCGAGGTGTTCACAGATGCCGGGGCGAAGGTCACCCTCATCGGTGCAGACCCCGACGGCTACAACATCAATGACGGCGTCGGATCGACGCACCTCGACAACCTGGCCAGGGCCGTTCTCGAGCACGGAGCCGACGTCGGCATCGCGCATGACGGTGACGCGGACCGCTGCCTCGCCGTGGATGCCGCCGGCGCCATCGTCGACGGCGACCAGATCATGGCCATCCTGGCCCTCGCCATGAAGGAACGCGGCGACCTCAAGGACGACACCCTCGTCGCCACCGTCATGAGCAACCTGGGCCTCAAGATCGCCATGGCCGAGCACGGCATCTCCCTGCTGCAGACCGCGGTGGGCGATCGCTACGTGCTCGAGACGCTGAACGAGCGCGGCCTGAGCCTGGGCGGCGAGCAGTCGGGTCACGTCATCATGACCGACAACGCGACGACCGGGGACGGCATCCTGACCGGCCTTCAGCTCGTGGCCGAGATGGCCCGCACGGGCAAGTCGCTCGCCGAGCTCGCCTCGGTGATGACGGTCTACCCGCAGATCATGATCAACGTGCGCGGCGTCGACCACCATGCGCTGAAGACGGATGCGGTCATCGCGACCGCCGTCACCGCAGCCGAGGAGCGCCTCGGCGAGACCGGTCGCGTGCTGCTGCGCCCCTCGGGCACCGAGCCGCTGGTGCGGGTCATGGTCGAGGCGGAGCACCAGGATGTCGCGGACGAGATCGCTGCGTCCCTCGCCGAGGTCGTGCGCGAGCGCCTCACCGTCTAACGGCGGCGGCGGGGTCGTCATCGACGGCAGGGCATAGCGGCAGGCGAGATTGCGTCGGGCCGCCCTCCGTTCCGCCTCCCGTCGTCGGCGGCCCACCGCGGTCCCTTCGCTGTTCGATATGAAGGAGAAACGCGCCGGCCTCGCCGCAGGCTCGTGCGCCCCTTCAGGCGATCGCCGATTCTTCCTTCATTTCGCACTGCGGAGCGGATGCGGGCGGATGCGGCGGAGCGGATGCGGGCGGATGCAGGGCGGATGCGGCCGCGCAGCCTAGAGCTTGCGCAACAGCACCGTGTTCACGGTGTGGTCAGCGCCCTTCCGCAGCACGAGGTCTGCGCGTGACCGTGTCGGCAGCACGTTCTCGAGCAGGTTCGGCTCGTTGATCTCGGACCAGTAGCCCCGCGCCAGCCGCTTCGCCTCGTCGAGGTCGAGCCCGGCGAAGCGGTGGAAGTACGACTTCGGATTGGCGAAGGCACCCTCGCGCAGGGCGAGAAAGCGCTCCTCGTACCAGTTCGCGATGTCCCCGGTGCGGGCGTCGACGTAGATGGTGAAGTCGAACAGGTCGCTCACCGCGAGGCCGTGCCCATCGCTCGGCGGTTGCAGCACATTGAGGCCCTCGACGATGAGGATGTCCGGCCGGCGTACCACGATCTCGGCATCCTTCACGATGTCGTAGCTCAGGTGCGAATAAAAGGGAGCGCGCACCTCGGCGGCGCCGCTCTTCACCTTGGTGACGAAGCGCAGCAGGGCGCGGCGGTCGTAGGACTCGGGAAAGCCTTTGCGGTCCATGATGCCGCGGCGCTCCAGCTCGGCGTTGCTATGCAGGAATCCATCTGTGGTGACCAGCTCGACGCGCGGGGTGTCTTCCCAGCGGGAGAGCAGTTCGCGCAGGAGGCGCGCGACGGTCGACTTGCCGACGGCGACGGAGCCGGCGACGCCGATCACGAACGGTGTCGTCTGGATGTCGTCGCGGTGCAGAAAGCGGCTGGTATCGCAGTGCAGGCGGCGTGCCCCGACGGCATACAGGTTGAGCAGTTTGCTCAGCGGCAGGTAGACCTGGCTCACCTCGCGCATGTCGAGTCGGTCGCCCAGTCCGCGCAGTTCGACCAGCTCGGTCGCGGTCAGCGGCAGCTCCGTGGTCGGCGCGAGGGCGGCCCAATCGGCCCGGTCGATCTCGACGAAGGGGGTCGCGCTGCCGCCGCCACCGCTGTGGCCGGAACCGTGTTCAGACATAGGGCACCAGGGTACCCGGCGCGACGGGATGCCGTTGCTCGCCGCTCCCACAGCTTCGGTACCGTAAAATCGGGCTCCATGTGCGGAATCGTGGGATATGTCGGAGCAGACCAGAGCGTCGAGGTGCTGCTGGGTGGGCTCCGTCGCCTGGAGTACCGGGGCTATGACTCCGCCGGACTCGCGGTCATCGACCCCGCGGGCGACCTGCACACCCGCAAGCGCGCCGGCAAGCTCCAGGTACTGATCGACGACCTCGAGGAGTCGAACCTGCAGAACGGCTCCACCGGTATCGGCCACACACGCTGGGCGACCCACGGCGGACCGAACGACGAGAACGCGCACCCGCACCTGGGCGACGACGGCAAGCTCGCCCTCATCCACAACGGCATCATCGAGAACTTCTCCGAGCTGAAGGCCGAGCTGCTGGCCGAGCACCCCGAGACCGTCTTCACCAGTGAGACCGACAGCGAGGTCGCTGCGCTCCTCGTCGGCTACGAGTACCGCCAGACGCACGACCTCTCCCTCGCCCTGCGCAATGTCGTCGGTCGCCTTCACGGTGCATTCACCCTGCTGGTGCTGCACGAGGACGAGCCCGGCGTCGTCGTCGGCGCTCGGCGCAACTCGCCGCTGGTCATCGGCCTGGGGGAGGGCGAGAACTTCCTCGGCTCCGACGTCGCCGCCTTCGTCGAACACACCCACCGTGCGATGGAGATCGGGCAAGACCAGGTCGTCACCATCCGCAAGGACTCGGTCACGGTCACCGACTTCGACGGCCTGCCGGTCGCGACCCGCGAATTCGAGGTCGCCTGGGATGCCTCCGCCGCGGAGAAGGGCGGCTGGTCGAGCTTCATGGCGAAGGAGATCAGCGAAGAACCCACCGCCATCGCGAACACCCTCATCGGCCGCATCGTCGACGGCGCCGTCCACCTCCCGGAGCTCGACGCTCTCGGCCCGGACATCCTCACCGACATCAACCGCATCGTGTTCCTCGGCTGCGGCACCGCCTCCTACGCCGCGATGCTCGGCCAGTACGCCATCGAGAAGTGGGCGAAGATCCCGGTGACGGTCGAATTGTCACACGAGTTCCGCTACCGCGACCCGATCGTCGACGACCGCACCCTGGTCGTCTCGATCAGTCAGTCCGGCGAGACCATGGACACACTCATGGCCGTCAAGTACGCCACGGAGCTGGGCGCCCGCACCCTGTCGATCTGCAACACCCAGGGCTCGACCATCCCGCGCGAATCCGATGCGGTGCTGTACACGCACGCCGGCCCCGAGGTGGCGGTCGCCTCGACCAAGGCCTTCGTCGCGCAGATCGCCGCGATCTATCTGTTCGGACTGCATCTGGCCGCCGTGCGTGGTGAGCTGGATGCCGCGGCCGTCGCCGGGCTCACGGCCGAGCTCGCCGCTCTCCCCGCCCAGCTCGAGACCGTCATCGAGCAGCAGGACGCGATCAGTCAGCTCGCCGGATGGATGGTCGACACCCGCTCGGTCATCTTCCTCGGGCGTCACGCCGGCTACCCGATCGCGCTGGAGGGTGCGCTCAAGCTCAAGGAGCTGGCCTACATCCACGCCGAGGGCTTCGCCGCCGGCGAGCTCAAGCACGGCCCGATCGCGCTGATCGAGCCGGGCCAGCCCGTCTTCGTGGTGGTTCCGAGCCCGCGCGGCGAGAACTCGCTGCACCCGAAGGTGATCTCGAACATCCAGGAGATCCGTGCCCGCGGTGCCCGCATCCTCGCGATCGCGGAGGAGGGTGACGTCTCGGTGCTTCCCTTCGCCGACACGGTCATCCGCATCCCGCTCGCCTCGACGCTGTTCGAGCCGGTGCTGGCGGTCGCCCCGCTGCAGATCTTCGCGATGGAGCTCGCCGCCGCCAAGGGCCTCGACGTCGACCAGCCGCGCAACCTGGCCAAGTCCGTCACGGTCGAATAGCGCTCGATGATCGTCGGCATCGGCATCGACGTGGTCGACCTCGCGAGGTTCGAGCGCGCGGCCGATCGCACCCCGGCGCTGCTGACGCGGCTGTTCGCCGAGGCTGAGCAGCTGGACGGGGCTTCCCGCCGCCCCCTGCGCTCGATGGCGGCCAGATTCGCGGCCAAGGAGGCGCTGATCAAGGCGCTCGGCGACTCGACCGGCGTTCGCTGGCACGACATGGCCGTGGTCTCCGACGGGCTCCGCAACCCCGGCTTCGAGGTCTACGGAGCGCTCGCCGACATCGTCGCGGCGAAGGGCATCACCCGCATCCACCTGTCGATGAGCCACGATGCCGGTGTGGCGATGGCCTACGTCGTCGCGGAGGGAGACGGATGACCGAGCGCCCGTTCCGCGAGGCCCGCATCGATCTCGGTGCCATCGCTCACAATCTCGATGTGCTGCGCAGCACCGCGCCGACCCGCCTGTCGATGGCGGTGGTCAAGTCCCGTGGCTACGGCCACGGCGCCGTGCCGGTGGCCCGCACCGCGGTCGACCAGGGCGTCGATTGGCTGGGCGTGGTCTCGATCGAGGAGGCGCTCGAGCTGCGGGAGGCGGGCATCCGTGTTCCGATCCTCAGCTGGCTGCACGACCCGCAGGCCGATTTCTCCGCGGCCGTCGACGCCGGAATCGACATCGGAGTGAGCTACCCCGAGCAGCTCGAGCGCATCGCGGCGCTCGGTGGCCCGGCGTTCGTGCAGCTCAAGGTCGACACCGGGCTCGGTCGCAACGGCGCCGGACCGGATGACTGGCCCGCCATGGTCGAGCTGGCGCTCGAGCACCAGCGCGCCGGTCGCATCGTCGTCCGCGGCATCTGGAGCCACCTGGCAAACGCCGGCCGTGCCGCCGATCTCGCCCAGGTGTCCGCCTTCGAGGGGGCGACCGAGGTGGCCCGGGCCGTCGGGCTCGAGCCGGAACTGCTGCACCTCGCCGCCACCGCCGGCGGCCTCAGCCTTCCCGAGGCGCGCTACGACCTGGTGCGCTGGGGCATCGGCCTCTACGGGCTGTCACCCTTCGACGACGGGGCCTCCGCCGACCTGGGCCTGCGCCCGGCGCTCGAACTCAGCACCCGCGTCGCCAGTGTGAAACGGATGCCGGCGGGCAGTGGCATCTCGTACGGCCACGACTACGTCACGCCGCACGAAACCACCCTCGCTCTCGTTCCCCTGGGCTACGCCGATGGCATCCCGCGGCAGGCATCCGGCCGAGGTCCCATCTCGATCGGGGGCATCACGTATCCGGTCGCGGGGCGCATCGCCATGGATCAGGTCGTCGTCGACGTCGGCGATGCCGACGTACAGGTGGGCGACCGCGCCGTGCTGATCGGAGATCCGGCGACCGGCGCCCCGAGCGCGAGCGATTGGGCCGCCGCCGCGGACACCATCAACTACGAGATCGTCACCCGCCTGGGCGGCCGCATCGAACGGACCTACCTGCCGTGATCGTCACCGTGTCGACGCCCGAGGAGATGGGCGAGCTTGGCGCCGCCATCGCGCGCCAGTTGCGTGCGGGCGACCTGATCGCTCTCGACGGCGAGCTCGGGGCGGGAAAGACCACCTTCACCCGCGGTCTCGGCGAACAGCTGCAGGTGCGCGGCGCGGTCACCAGCCCGACCTTCGTGCTCGCGCGAACCCATCCGCGCCAGGACGGCCCGCCGCTGGTGCACGTCGACGCCTACCGGCTCGGCAGTCCCGCCGAGCTCGACGACCTCGACATCGACTTCGAGGGCTCGATCGTGGTGGTCGAGTGGGCCGCCGGGATGCTCGATGGGGTCACCGACAGCTGGCTCGGCCTGCAGATCACGCGGCCGCGAGGTGCCGCAGCCGACGATTCGAGCGACGGGGACGAGGGCGTCGAGCCCCGCATCGTGGAGATCACCCCGCACGGCGACCGCTGGCGCACCTTTAAACTGTCCTGATGCTCCTCGCCATCGACACCTCCGCCGGCACCAGCGTCGCGGTCGTCGACCGCGACCGGGGCGTGATCGCCGAGGTCGGTGAGCTCGACACCCGCCGTCACGCCGAGGTGGTCGGCGAACTCATCCAGCTCTGCCTCGACCAGTCCGGCGTGCCGGTAACCGCCCTGTCCGGTGTCGTCGCCGGCATGGGCCCCGGTCCCTTCACCGGGTTGCGCGTCGGCATAGCGGCGGCGCAGGCGTTCGCGCTCGGCGCGGGAAAACCGGTGGTGCGCGTCGTCAGTCACGACGGCATCGCGTTCGGCCACTATGCCGCGGGGGGCGAGGGCCCGCTGCTGGTGGTGACGGATGCCCGGCGCCGCGAGGTCTACTGGACCGCATACTCCGGGGCAGACGAGTTCGGCCTCCCGGTACGGGTGCAGGGGCCGGCGCTGTCCCGCCCCGACGATGTGCCGGAGACGGTCGTGGACTATGCGAGCTACCGGAGGCTGGACGCGGAGGAGGTGTCCGCGGCATCCCTCGGTCTGCTCGCGGAGGGGCTGTACGACCACGGCCGCGCGTTCGCCGGCCGCGAGCCGCTGTACCTGCGCGCGCCCGATGCGGTCGTCCCCGGCACGCCCAAGCGGGTGAGTTGATGAGCTGGAAGCTGCGGCGCGCGACCGAGGCCGACCTCGACGCCATCATGGAACTGGAGACCGGCACCTTCGGCACGGATGCGTGGACGCCGACCGCGATGCTCAACGACCTGCGCAGCCGGCACTGCTACTACCTCGTGGCCGAGCGGATCGACGATCCGGCGGTCGTGGGCGGCGCCGTGCCCATTGATGGATATGCCGGCCTGTTCGCGCCAGAGCGGGCGCAGGAGGGCGACATCCAGACCATCGCGGTCGCGGCATCCGCCCGCCGTGGCGGACTCGGTCGGGCGCTGATGCAGGCGCTGATCGCGGAGGCGGCCAAGCGGGGAGCGCGCGAACTGTTCCTCGAGGTGCGCGCCGACAACCCGCATGCGCAGCACCTGTACGAGACACTCGGCTTCGTGGAGATCGCCGTGCGTGTCGCCTACTACCAACCGGATGGCGTGGACGCGAACGTCATGCGCCTCGAGATCGAGAAGCCGCGGTTGCGCCCGGCGGTGGGACAAGAATGAACCGCACTGACCCCCTGGTGCTCGGCATCGAGACCAGCTGTGACGAGACCGGTGTCGGCATCGTTCGCGGCAGCACCCTGCTCGCCAACGTCATCGCGTCGTCGATGGAGGAGCACGCCCGCTTCGGCGGCGTCGTGCCGGAGATCGCCGCCCGCGCGCACCTCGAGGCGATGACCCCGACCATCACGGCGGCACTCGCCGAGGCCGGAGTGACGCTGCAGGACCTCGACGCGATCGCCGTCACCAGCGGACCGGGACTCGCCGGTGCGCTGATGGTCGGCGTCGGGGCGGCGAAGGCCCTGTCGGTCGCGCTCGACACCCCGCTCTACGCGGTCAACCACCTGGTCGGCCACGTCGGTGCGGATGTACTCCGCCCTTCGACGAGCTCAGGGACCGAAGCGGGTGCTGAGCTCGTCGAAGTACCGCTCGAGTACCCGACCGTCGCCCTGCTGGTCTCCGGCGGGCATACCTCGCTGCTGCTGGTGCGCGACCTGGTCTCCGATGTCGAGCTGCTCGGTGAGACGATCGACGACGCCGCGGGGGAGGCCTTCGACAAGGTCGCCCGCCTGCTCGGTCTGCCCTACCCGGGCGGCCCCGAGATCGACCGTGCCGCGATCGGCGGCGACCCGAAGGCCATCCGCTTCCCCCGCGGTCTCACCCAGCAGAAGGATGCCGCGACGCACCGCTACGACTTCTCCTTCTCCGGGCTCAAGACGGCCGTGGCCCGGTATACGGAGAAGTGCACGGATGCCGGCGTGCCGATCCCCATCGCGGATGTGGCGGCCAGCTTCCGTGAGGCCGTCGCCGACGTGCTGCTCACCAAGGCAATCGCAGCCTGCCAGGACTTCGGCGTTCCGCGCCTGCTGTTGGGCGGCGGCGTGGTCGCCAACGCCCGTATCCGTCAGCTCGCCGAGGAGCGCTGCTCCGCGGCCGGCATCGAGCTGCGCATCCCGCCACTCTCGCTGTGCACCGACAACGGCGCAATGATCGCCGCTCTCGGATCACAGCTGATCATGGCCGGTCACGAGCCCTCCGGCCTCGCCTTCGGAGCCGATTCGACCCTGCCGGTGACCGACATCCAGGCCTAAAACGCTGCTGACGACTCATGTCGGTGCGCATTGACAGCACTCCGGGGGTGGTAGAGCATGGGGACCGCCGAGGTCTCTTCGGCTCTACCCAGAAGGAGAACCGATCCCATGAGCACCACGCCTCCCCCTCCCGCAACGCCCCCCGCCTATTCGGGTACGCCTGCCCCCGTCGCGAAGACCAACACGCTGGCGATCGTCGCTCTGGTGCTCGGTATCGTGGTGCCGCTCGGTGGGATCATCGTCGGCCACATCGCACTGGCGCAGATCAAGCGCACCGGTGAGGCGGGTCGCGGCCTGGCCCTGGCCGGCACCATCATCGGCTACGTGCTCACGATCGGTTACATCCTGTTGATCGTGCTGAGCATCGTCGCAGGTCTGGCGCTGAGCGCGGGGTACTCCACCTACAACTACTGACTCTGACTCCACAGCGACAGGCCCGCCTCCCCCGGAGGCGGGCCTGTCGCCGCTACCCCGCTCCGCTACGGTGGAGCGAACACCCCGCCACAGCATCGAGGAGATCGTCGTGACCGACCAGCCGAACCCATCAGAGAATACGCCTTCTGAGAGTGACGTCCCGCCGATCCCGGTTCCGACCTCCGACCAGACCGCGCCGCCGGAGGTTCCGCCGGTGACGGGCTACACCACCGCCGCGGCCACGCCGCCGCCCCCGCCCTACGTCGCGCCCGGCGCGACCGCGCCCCCCACCGCTCCGCCCGCCTACGGCGCGGCGCCCGCCTATTCCACCCCGGCAGCACCGCAGGGGCTCTCGCTCGCATCGATGATCACGGGCATCGGTGGCCTTGTGCTGTCCTTCTTCGGCGTCGGACTGCTGGCGAGCATCGCTGCGGTCGTCACCGGGCACATGGCGACGAAGCGCCAGCCCTACGCCAAGGGACTCTGGCTCACCGGAATCATCACAGGGTACGTCGGCATCCTGTTCGCGCTGATCGCGATCGGGTTCATCATCTTCTTCATCGTGGTGGCCATCGCCGCGGGGGTCAGCGCCGACAGCTACGGCGACTACTAGCCCCGACTAACGGCCAGCCCGCACTCATAGGCCCGGCAAATCATAGGTCCGGCAGGTCAGACGCGCTCGGCGAGGAGCGCGCTGTGCCTGCCGGCCACGCGGGTGACGAACAGCGTGGCCGAGGCTTTGCCCTTCAGCTGAAGCCTGCGGCGCAGGGCGGCCGGGTCGACATCCACGCCGCGCTTTTTGATCTCGAGTGCACCGATGCCGCGGCGGGCGAGTTCCTTGCGCAGCGTACGTTCGTCATAGGGCAGCACATCGGTCACCCGGAAGGCGCTCGCGAATGGAGTCTCGATCAGCGTGTCGGCGGTGAGGTAGGCGATGCCGGTACTCAGCATCCGTGCGTCGATCCGGCGGGCGAGATCGCCGATCAGGCGGGCACGGATGACGGCGCCGTCGGGCTCGTACAGGAACTCCCCGAGGGTGCCCGTCTCGGCATCCGCGCTGTCGGCCCCGGCGCTGAGCTCGGCCGTGCCGTGGGCGCCGATCACGAGCGCCGAGCGACGGATGCCGGGGCGCGCCACCGCGCCGAACCACAGTCCCAGCTCCACCACGTCCCGGTCGACCGACACCCACTGCGCTTCCGCATCGGCGGGAATGAGGTCGCGGTCGATTCCCGGGCCGAGCTTGATGCCGGTGGGCTTCGTCGCCGCCAGCCCGAAGGCGAAGTCCAGGGTAGGAGAGTAGTCGGCGGGGTCGGTGATGCGTGAGGTGTTGCTGTGGCCGGCGGTGCGCCGCGCGGGATCGAGGTACAGTCCGTCGAAGGCGGTCGTGTCGACGGCCGTCACGTCGGCGTTCAGCACCGTGGCGTTCTCGAACGGCGCGAGGTTGTACGCGGCGACGGCGGCGGTCACCTCGTCGAGCTCCACGGCGGTCACCGCGAGGTCGAGGGCGGCGATCGCCATGGCATCCCCACCGATGCCGCTGCCGAGGTCGGCGATATCGGTGAGTCCAGCGGCCTGGAAGCGCCCCGCGTGGAGCGCGGCGACCTGTAGTCGCGTGGCCTGCTCCAGTCCCGCCTCCGTGAACAGCATCCGCGAGGCGAACGGCCCGAACTTTCCCTCGGCCTTGGCGCGCAACTTCGACTGGCTCAGAACGGCGGCGACGAGTGCGGGGGAGTGGCCCGCCTTGCGCAGCGCGCTGACCGAGGCGAGCACGTCATCCGTTGCGTTCCAGCGGGGAAGCGAGTCGAGCAGGTTCAGGCTCTCGGAGGAGAGCAGCTCGACGAGCTCGGTGGAATCCATCGGGCAACCGTAGCAAGGCCAGCTTCAGACTGGCACTCGCCTTGCACGAGTGCTAGCGCACGCCGTACAGTAGTTCTGGCACTCTCACAGTGAGTGTGCTAACCCAAGACTGTGTAATTAGACACCGTGTAATGAACACCGTGACGTTCAGAAAGAAGAGGTCAACCGTGTCGGTCAGCATCAAGCCGCTCGAAGATCGCATTGTCATCCGGCAGGTCGAGGCCGAGCAGACCACCGCTTCCGGTCTGGTCATCCCCGACACCGCGAAGGAGAAGCCCCAGGAGGGCGAGGTCGTCGCAGTAGGCCCCGGTCGCATCGACGACAACGGCAACCGCGTTCCGCTCGACATTGCCGTGGGCGACAAGGTCATCTACTCCAAGTACGGCGGAACCGAGGTCAAGTACGGCGGAGACGACTTCCTCGTGCTGTCGGCTCGCGACGTGCTCGCGGTCGTCGGCTAACTCGGCCCGCTTCGCACGAAGGCCCACCGGTTCGCCGGTGGGCCTTCGTCGTTAACCGGCCGCGCATCCTGCCGACCGCAGCCCAGTAGATTCGACGGATGACCTCGACGCCCGCGACCGCGCACAGTGCGACCAGATCGGGCGTCGTCTTCGCGGTCGCCGCGTACCTGCTCTGGGGCTTCCTCCCCGTCTACTTCCTGCTGCTCGCCCCGACCGGCGCGTTCGAGATCGTCGGCTGGCGCATCCTGTTCTCCCTGCTGTTCTGTGCGCTGCTGGTCACGGCCACGCGCTCCTGGCGGGCACTGATCGCGATCGTGCGCCAGCCGAGGCTGCTCGGCACCATGGCGCTCGCGGCGGTGTTCATCTATGTGAACTGGCAGGTCTTCGTCTACGGAACCATCTCAGGTCACGTGATCGAGACCTCGCTCGGCTACTTCATCAACCCGATCGTCACCGTGCTGCTCGGGGTGATCTTCCTGCGCGAGCGGCTGCGTCCCCTGCAGTGGACGGCCGTCGGCATCAGCGCGATCGCCGTGCTGGTGATCGCCATCAACTACGGCGCCTTCCCGTGGATCGCGCTGAGCCTCGCCTTCTCCTTCGGGCTGTACGGGCTGATCAAGAAGCGGGTCGGACCGCGAGTCGACGCGCTCAGCGGCCTCATCCTGGAGACCGCGTGGCTCACCCCCGTCGCGGTGGTGCAACTGATCATCGTCGGGGCCACCGCCGGACTCACGTTCGGCATGGCCGGCACCGCGAACGTGCTGCTGCTGATCGGCGTCGGTGTGGCCACCGCCATCCCACTGCTGCTGTTCGCCGCGGCATCCCGTCGCCTGCCGCTGGTGACCATCGGCTTCGTGCAGTACCTCACGCCACTGCTGCAGTTCGTGATCGGTGCGGTGCTGCTGCACGAGGAGATCACGGCCGTGCGCTGGGTCGGCTTCGCGCTGGTCTGGTTCGCGCTCGCCCTGCTCTCGGTCGACCTGGTGCGTGCAGGGCGCAGCGCTCGCCGCGTCGTGCCGCCGCTGGTCTGAAGCACGGCTAGGGTCGGATCACCCGACCGTAGCTCAAGGATCCCGATGCCCGCCCGCCGCGCCCTGCTCGCCGCAGCCCTCCTGTTGCTGCTCGCCGGCTGCACGGCGGCGCCGCTGCCGCCGTCACCGCCCGCACCCAGTACCACCGTCCCAGCGGGAGACGGCGTGCTGCGCATCGGCACCCTGTTCCCGACGACCGGCACGGCGTCTTACCTCGGTCCCGCCCAGGCGGACGGCGTGAATGCCGCCGTTGCCGCGATCAACGCCGCCGGTGGCGTGCTGGGCAAGCCCGTCGAGGTCACTCACGCCGATTCGGGCGACGTGACCACAGCGACGATGGAGACCTCCTTCGCGGCGCTGCAGGCGAAGGGCACGGATGTCGTCATCGGCCCCTCCTCGTCGGTGCTGGCCGAGCGGCTCTCCCCGAGAGCTCTCGCCACACGCATCCCGCTGATCAGCCCGGCCGCCACCTCGGTGCGGCTCTCCGCACTGCGCGGGGGCTACCTCTTCCGTACGGTGCCGAGCGCTGCCGACCAGGGCACGGTACTCGCCTCGCTGCTCACCACCGCGGCGGCGGCCAAGGCTGCGACAAACGGGGGAGCGACGGCGCGAGTCGCGATCGTGTACCTCGACGATGCGACCGGCCGTGACATCCGTTCCGCCCTCGCCACCGGTCTGCTCGCCCGCGACGGCGGGCTGGTCTCATCGCAGCCCTTCACCACCGCGACGACCGACTTCGCCGCGGTCGCCGCCGCGGTCGCGCCGACGACACCGGATGCCGTGGTGCTGGTCAGTCCGTTCGCCGCGATGGAGCAGAACAAGGCCGCCATCACGGCACTCACCGCCGCCGGGCTCGGGCACGACAAGCTCTGGCTCACCAGCGCGAACCTGGCCGACTACTCGCAGGCGCTGCCCAACGGCACCCTGCAGAACGTGAACGGCCTGCTCGAGGGTGTTGACGCCGGAGCCGCCTTCACCGCCGTGCTGAAGGCCGTCGATCCGGCGATCACGAACACGCTGTACGCGGCGGAGGCCTACGACGCGACCGTGCTGGCGGCGCTCGCCGCGGAGAGTGCGCGGAGCGACGCGGGAGCAGCGATCGCCGCTGCGCTGCAGGGTGCATCATCTCGGGGCATCAAGTGCACGAGCTACGCCGAGTGCCTCACCGTGCTCCGCTCCCACCGCGGCATCGACTACGACGGGCTCACGGGGGCGATCGCGTTCGATTCCGCTGGCGACCCGCATCCGGCGCACTACGGGGTGTATCGCTACGACGGGGAGAACCGCTTCGCACGGGTCGGCAGCGCGGGGGAGTGAGCGCGGCGGAGTGAGCCCGGCGCGGGCCCCACGCCCTCCCCTCGGGTAACGGAAAGTAACGATTGGCCCGTGTTACAGGGCTGTAACACGGTCGTATTGTGCCCGCACCGTACGGGCAATAGCTTGTGACAAAGGCGTGGCCCCCGGGCACCGCTGTGTTGTGAACACATTCCACAATCAAGGAGCACAATGAGAGCATTCGCTAAGGCCACCACGGCCTCGCGCTCGAAGTCCGTCAAGGGTGCGCTGGCTGGCCTGGCCGTCCTCGGCGCCACCGCGCTCGTCCTGAGCGGATGCGCGTCCGGATCCGGCGACTCGTCCGACAGCAAGGACCTATCGCTGAAGATCGGAACGATCCTTCCGCAGACCGGCACGCTCGCCGTGCTCGGGCCGCCCGAGTTCGCCGGTGTTCACCTTGCAGCAGAGGAGATCAACGCGGCGAAGAAGGGCATCAAGGTCTCGGTCACCGACAAGGACTCCGGCGACACCTCGACCAACATCGCCACCGACTCGGCCACCGCGCTGCTCGCAGACAAGGTCTCGGCCATCATCGGCGCCGCCTCGTCCAGCGTCTCGCTCTCGTTCATCGACCAGGTGACCAAGGCGCAGGTCGTGCAGATCTCGCCGGCGAACACCTCGCCGACGTTCTCGACCTATGCCGACGACGGATACTACTTCCGTACCGCTCCGTCCGACGTGCTGCAGGGCCGCGTGCTCGGCCAGAAGGTGCTCAAGGACGGCGCGACCAACGTGTCGATCCTGTACCAGAACGACTCTTACGGCCAGGGCTTGGACGACAACGTGAAGGAAGCCCTCGAGGCGGGCGGCGCGACGGTCGGCGAGAACGTGTCCTATGACCCGAACGGCACGAGCTTCGCGTCTGAGGTCACCCAGGTGCTCTCCACGAACCCCGACGCACTCATCGTGATCTCGTTCGACCAGATCAAGGCGATCGTGCCGGAGCTCAAGAAGAACAACTTCGACTTCACGAAGTTCTACGGCACCGACGGCAACTACGGCGTCATCACCGAGGACTACACCGACGTCGACATCGCCGGCGCGCAGTTCACCAACCCCGGTGTCAACGCCTCCGATGCCTTCCAGTCGAAGCTCCAGGCGCTGGTGAAGAAGGAGGGCAACAAGAAGTTGACCGTCTTCAGCTACGCACCCGAGTCCTACGACGCGACGGTGCTGCTGGCACTTGCCGCGCTGAAGGCCAAGGGCACGACCGGTCCCGATCTGCAGAAGAACCTCATCTCGGTGTCGAAGGACGGCACGAAGTGCACGACGTTCTCCGAGTGTGCGGATCTGATCAACGACGGCAAGAAGGCCAACTACGACGGCATCTCCGGGCCGGTCTCGTTCGACAAGAACGGCGACCCGTCGCAGGCGTACATCTCCATCTACAAGTACGTCACCGGTAACAAGACCGAGTACGAGACCAAGGAGTTCGGCGACCTGCTCAAGTAGGCATCCGCTTCTCTCGAACGGAACGGCCCCGGTCTTCGGACCGGGGCCGTTCTGCGTTCTGATACTCTTCCGGAGTCCGTGCGACAGAACGAATGAGGAGGTGGTCCGCGTGAACGAATCGACGTGGGTGCTCCTCCTCGGAGTCACGGTCGGGCGATAGGTCGCCCGGGAGCGCCATTTTGAGCGCATCCCCGAAAGGCACGACCATGCACTTCACCTCTGAACCACGACGTAGTGACGGAGTCACTGAACGCGACTTCACGACCGGCGAGATCCCGGGCATCCTGTGGACGCCCGAGTCGGTCGCGACCGCTGCCCCACTGATACTGCTGGGCCATCCAGGCGGGCTTCGGCAGATGTACCCGCGACTGGCCGCGCGCGCCCGGCAGGCCGCCGCGGATGGCTTCGCAGCGGCAACCATCGAACTCCCCGGAGGGGGCGACCGCCCACGGCTCCCTGCAATCGAGGAGGCGCGCGACGACCTCCGCCGAGCACTCGAGGCCGAGGATCCGATCACCGGCGAGCTCATCGACCGGCTCGTCCTGCCGCTGGTGGACCTGGCGGTTCCCGAATGGCAGGCCGCCCTGGACGCGATCCTCGCGCTCCCCGAGATCGACGGCCCAGTCGCGTACTCGGGAGGAATCATCTCCGTCGGCGTACGGCTCGCAGCGGTGGAGCCGCGCATCGTCGCCGCAGGGCTGTTCGCCGGCAGTTTCGTGCCCCGATCGATCGTGGAAGAAGCGCGCCGGGTGACCATTCCACTTCACGTGCTTCTGCAGTGGGATGACGAGGGGAATGACAGGCAGATGGCCCTGGAATTGTTCGACGCGTTCGGCTCCCGCGAAAAAGCCTTGAGCGCCAACATGGGCGGCCACCGCGGCGTACCTCAGCACGTCGGCGAGGGAGTGGGTGGCTTCTTCGCCAGGCATCTGAGCCCGCATCCGTCGGGTTCGGCTCCGAACTGATGGCAATGACGAAGGCCCGGGCGTGCGCCCGGGCCTTCGTCATCACCGCCGACGCGCGGCGCTAGCCGCCGACCGTCGGGGTCGAGGTCGTCGCGGTGTGGTCCGTCGCCAGGGTGCCGAGGTATAGCTCGATCACCTTGGGGTCGTTCATCAGTGTGCGGCCGGTGCCGCTGTACGCGTCACGGCCCTGGTCGAGCACATAGCCGCGGTCGCAGATCTGCAGGGCGCGACGGGCGTTCTGCTCCACGATCATCACGGAGACACCCGCCCGGTTGATCTGGGCCACGTTGATGAAGGTCTCGTCCTGTCGAACGGGGGAGAGACCGGCACTCGGCTCATCGAGCAGCAGCACCGAGGGATCCATCATCAGCGCGCGGGACATGGCCACCATCTGACGCTCACCGCCGGAGAGCGAGCCCGCGCGCTGCTTGAGGCGCTTACCGAGCTCCGGGAAGAGGTTGGTGACGAAGTCGATCCGCTCACGGTAGATCTTCGGCTTCTGATACACGCCCATCTCGAGGTTCTCTTCGATGGTCAGGCTCGGGAACACGTTGTTGTTCTGCGGCACCATGCCGACACCCTTGGTGACCAGCTTGTCGGCCTTGAGGCCAGTGATCTCCTCACCGCCGAGGATGATCGAACCGCTCCGGATGCCGACCTGACCGAAGATCGCCTTCAACAGCGTGGACTTGCCGGCGCCGTTCGGCCCGATGATGCCGACCAGTTCGCCCCGGCCCACGTGCACATTGCAGCCGTTCAGGATGTTGACGCCGGGCAGGTAGCCGGCCACCAGATCCTTGGTCTGAAGAACGATGTCATCGCTTGTCATCGGTCGCGTCCTCTTCTGCGATTTCTTCGGCGATCTCCGCCGCAAGGTGGGTGTCTCCGATGTCTTTGGCGACATCCAGTTGGCCGGTGAGGCTGCCGAGGTCGGTGTCGTGGTGCGCGCCCAGGTAGGCGTCGATCACGGCCTGGTCGCGCATCACGACGTCGGGATAGCCCTCGGCGACGATCTTGCCCTCGGCCATCACGATCACCCAGTCGGCGATGGTCTGCACCATGTGCATGTCGTGCTCGACGAACAGCACGGTCATGCCGTCCTTCTTGAGGTTGAGGATGTGGCCCAGCAGCGACTGGGTCAACGCCGGGTTGACACCCGCCATCGGCTCGTCGAGCATCACCAGCTCGGGTTCGCTCATGAGGGCGCGCGCCATCTCGAGCAGCTTGCGCTGACCGCCGGAGAGACTCGCCGCGTAGTCGTCCGCCTTCGTGTCGAGCTTGAAGCGGGCGAGCAACTCCATGGCCTGCGCCGTGATGTACTCCTCCCGCTTCTTCCACATTGCGGGAACGAGGGCCTCGAGGAAGTGCTCGCCGCCCTGGTGGCCGGCGCCGAGGCGCATGTTCTCGAGCACCGTGAGCAGGTTGAGCGCCTTGGTCAGCTGGAAGGTGCGCACCATGCCGCGGCGGGCCACCTTGTAGGCGGGCACCCCCGCGAGGCTCTTACCGTCGAGTGACCACGTGCCGGCGTCCGGCTTGTCGAAACCGGTGAGCAGGTTGAAGAAGGTGGTCTTTCCCGCGCCATTCGGGCCGATCAGCGCGGTGATGGCGTGTCGCGGGATCTCGACGTGTGCGACATCCACCGCGTTGACACCGCCGAAAGTGCGGCGCACCTTGTCGGCGATCAGGATCGGGTCGACCTTCTTCACGCCCGGTTCGGGCTCCCCGATCTGCAACTGAACTTTCTCGGTGATGTCACTCACTGAAATGCGCCTCCCTCTTCTTGCCGAGTATGCCCTGGGGGCGGAAGATCACGAGGATCATGAGTGCGATGCCGACGATGATGAATCGGATCGGTCCCTGCTGGATCGAGGTGATCGGCACCAGGTGGTTGAGCACCAGGATGCTGAGCACGCCATCGGCGAGGTTGAGCACGATCCAGAAGATGATCGAGCCGAGGATCGGGCCGAACACCGTGGTCGCGCCACCGAGAAGAACGATGGTGTACAGGAAGAACGTGGTCTGTGTGCCGTAGTTGTCGGGCTGCAGGGACGTCGGGATGATGATCAGCACCGTGCCGAGCGCGGCGAGAACGCCACCGAGGATGAGCGACTGCATCTTGTACCAGGTGACGTTCTTGCCGAGGCTGCGCACGGCATCCTCGTCTTCCCGGATGCCCTTGATCACCCGGCCCCACGGGCTCCGCATGAGCTGCCAGACCAGGAGGGCGGCGATGAGCACCACCGTCCAGCCGACGATGATCGACCACAGCTGGTTGTTGTTGTAGGTCAGTACCCCGAAGCCGTACTGGCCTTCCGGGATGGGATTCATCGCGTAGAAGTCGCGGCCGGCGCCGTTGATACCGTCGGAGCCACCGGTGAACTTGCTGATCGCCGGTGTCTTCACCGTGTAGCGCACGATCTCCGCGGCGGCGATGGTGACGATGCTCAGATAGTCGGCCCGGAGTCGCAGGGTCGGGATACCGAGGAGCAGCGCGAACAGCACGGCACCCACCACACAGGCGATGAGCGCCGACCACAGCGGCCAGTCGAACTTCACGGTGGTGATGGCGAAGAAGTAGCCGCCGACCGCCATGAATCCGGCCTGGCCGAAGTTGAGCAGCCCCGTGAAGCCGAAGTGCACGGCGAGGCCGAGTGCGGCGAGCGCGTAGCCGATGGTGAGCGGTGAGACGATCTGGCCGAATGCCAGGGGGATGAAATTCCAGTCCATGAGTGGCCCCTTAACCGATCCGGTCCTTGCGACCCAGGATGCCCTGTGGTCTGAAGATGAGGATGATGATCATCACGAGCAGTGCCGCGACGAACTTCATGTTCGACGGCACTCCGAACGCCTGCGATAGGTCGACGATGAGGCCGATCACCAGCGAACCGACCAGGGCGCCGAAGGCCGTGCCGAGACCACCCAAGGTGACCGAGGCGAAGATCAGCAGGAGGATGCTTGCGCCGGTCTGCCAGCTGACGGGCTGGTAGTAGCCGATGAGCGCACCGGAGAGGCCGGCCAGTGCGCCGCCGGCGACCCAGACGATGCGGATGACCCGCTCGACGTTGATTCCGGTCGCCGCGGCGAGGGATCGGTTGTCTGCGACCGCGCGGGTCGCCTTGCCGATGCGGGTGCGCAGGAGGGCGAACGCGACCAGCAGCAGCACGACGATGCAGATGATCGGGCTGCTGATGTCGGTACCGCGGAGGTGGATGGGACCGATGTTGACGACCGCGGTCTGATTGTTCGGGGTGATCAGCAGATCCGGGCCGAAGATGAACTGGAAGATGTAGCGCAGCGCGAGCGACAGACCGATGCTGACGATCATCAGTGGGATGAGCCCGATCCCCTTCTTGCGGAGCGGTTGCCACAGCCCGAGGTCTTGGACGTAGCCGAACACCCCGCCGAGCACGAGTGCGGACGCGATGCCGAGCCACCCCGGCATGTGCAGAATGCCCGACACGACGTAGCCGGTGAGTGCGCCGAAGGTCACCAACTCGCCGTGGGCGAAGTTGTTCAGGCCGGTGGTGCCGTAGATGAGCGAGACGCCGATGGAGGCCAGGGCGATCAGCAGACCGAAGATGAGGCCGGTGGCGATGCGGGGGAGCACGCGATCGGCCAGAGACTCGCTCCCCTTGCTGCCGGAGTCGCTGGAGCTTCCCGCGCCGGGGCTCGCGGTTGCGGAGGGCACGACGCTGCTGTCTCCGGTACCGAGCAGGAAGTACCCGGGAACGCCCTGGTTGCCGGTGCTCACCGTGACGTCACGGGGATTGTCGCCGAGCACCTTCAGGCCCTCGGGGAGCGAGGCGGTGTCGAGCTCGATGGTGAACGTGCCGGGCTTCGCCAATGGAACACTGATCTTGCCGTCGGCACCGGTGACCACCGTCTGCGTCACGCCCTTGCCGGTCACCTTTACGGTGATGTTCGGCACGTTGCTCTTGTCTGCCGCGACGCGCACCCAGATGCCGATGCTCTGCGGAGAATCCGCCGGAGCGGGCGGCGTATCCGCTGCCGGGACCGCTGCTGGCGCGGGCGCGGCGTGGGCCGACGGCGTTGCGAACATGAATACGGCCGCAGCGAGTGCGAACGCGAGGAGCGCGAGAACGACCCGCAACAGGGCGGGCCTAGCTCTGAGCGCTTTCACCATGGGGACCTCCGGGAACCAGGGGGAGTCGGGAAGGCAGCGATGGCCGCTCCGTCTGCATTGACGCTATAGACCGATTGTGTCCCCCGTGTTTCACAGAGAACACCGTTCGGTCTCGGGCAATTATGCACAGTGGAATAGCGGGCGGGCGAAACGGTTAAGATCGAGTACCGGAGTTCAGTGCCGCAATCCGGTCCTTTTCGCATGCCGCCTCTTGAGAATTTTGGGGATTTAATGGACCAGCCGGACCCCTTCGGTTTCATCGGACTCACCTATGACGACGTGATGCTCCTGCCGGGGCACACCGACGTCATCCCCAGCGAGGCAGACACGACGGCACGGCTCAGCCGTCGTATCACCGTCGCCGCCCCGCTGCTCTCCGCCGCGATGGACACCGTCACCGAATCGCGCATGGCGATCGCGATGGCCCGCCAGGGTGGTTTCGGCGTTCTGCACCGCAACCTCTCCATCGCCGACCAGGCCGAGCAGGTCGATCTGGTCAAGCGCAGCGAGTCTGGCATGATCACCAATCCGGTCACCACGTCGCCCGACGCGACGGTCGCCGAGGTCGACGCTCTCTGCGGCCAGTTCCGCGTCTCCGGCCTCCCGGTCATCGAGCCCGACGGCACGCTCGTCGGCATCATCACCAACCGCGACATGCGCTTCGTCTCACCCTTCGAGAAGGCCACGACCTACGTGCGCGACGTGATGACGCGCTCTCCGCTCATCACCGCTCCCGAGGGAATCGACCCGGATGACGCGGTCGCCATCTTCGCGCAGCACAAGATCGAGAAGCTGCCCCTGATCGACCGCGATGGCAAGCTGCGCGGCCTCATCACCGTCAAGGACTTCGACAAGTCGGAGAAGTATCCGAACGCGACCAAGGACGACAACGGTCGCCTGCGCGTCGGAGCGGCGATCGGTTTCTTCGGCGACGGCTGGGAGCGCGCGATGGCGCTCATCGACGCCGGTGTCGATGCTCTCGTCGTCGACACCGCCAACGGTGACTCCCGCGGCGTCATCGACATGATCCGCCGGCTCAAGAGCGACCCGGTCGCCAGTCACGTCGATGTCATCGGCGGCAACGTCGCGACCCGCGAGGGCGCTCAGGCGCTGGTGGATGCCGGCGCAGACGCGATCAAGGTGGGCGTCGGCCCGGGCTCGATCTGCACCACCCGCGTGGTGGCCGGAGTCGGGGTGCCGCAGGTCACCGCCGTGTACGAGGCATCCCTCGCCGCACGCGAGACGGGCATCCCGGTCATCGCCGACGGCGGTCTGCAGTACTCGGGCGACATCGCCAAGGCGCTCGTCGCCGGCGCAGACACCGTGATGCTCGGCTCGCTGCTGGCTGGCTGCGCCGAGAGCCCCGGCGACCTCGTGCTGGTGAACGGCAAGCAGTTCAAGAAGTACCGCGGCATGGGTTCGCTCGGCGCGCTGCAGAGCCGCGGGGAGCGTACGTCCTATTCGAAGGACCGCTACTTCCAGGCCGACGTTCCCTCCGACGACAAGCTCATCCCCGAGGGCATCGAGGGGCAGGTGCCGTACCGCGGCCCACTCTCCGCCGTCTCGTACCAGTTGCTCGGCGGTCTGCGCCAGTCGATGTTCTACACCGGGGCGCGCACCATCGCGGAGCTGAAGCAGAAGGGCAAGTTCGTGCGGATCACCGCGGCCGGGCTCAAGGAGTCGCACCCGCACGACATCCAGATGACCGTCGAGGCGCCCAACTACACGAGGTAGCGGCACCGGGCCGGGGCGTTCCCCGCCGCGGGTAGGCTAGATCGAGTGAGTGACATCGAAATTGGGCGCGCCAAGCGCGCTCGTCGGGCCTACGCCTTCGACGACATCGCGATCGTGCCGAACCGCCGCACCCGCGACCCGCAAGACGTTTCCGTCAGCTGGAGCATCGACGCGTACCAGTTCCGCATCCCGTTCCTCGCGGCGCCGATGGACTCGGTCGTCTCGCCGGCGACCGCCATCCGCATGGGTGAGCTCGGCGGCCTGGGAGTGCTCGACCTCGAGGGACTGTGGACGCGCTACGAAGACCCGCAGCCGCTGCTCGATGAGATCCGCTCGCTGCCCGTCGACCAGGCGACGCAGCGCATGCAGGCGATCTACTCGGAGCCGATCAAGCCGGAGCTGGTCACCGCCCGTCTGGCCGAGATCCGCGCGGCAGGCGTGACCGTCGCCGGCGCACTCTCCCCGCAGCGGACGCAGGAGCTCTACGAGACCGTCGTCGCTGCCGGTGTCGACCTGTTCGTCATCCGCGGCACGACGGTGAGCGCCGAGCACGTCTCCAAGAATCAGGAGCCGCTCAACCTCAAGAAGTTCATCTACGAACTCGACGTGCCGGTGATCGTGGGCGGGGCATCCGGCTACACGCCCGCCCTGCACCTCATGCGCACCGGCGCGGCCGGCGTGCTGGTCGGCTTCGGCGGTGGAGCCGCATCGACGACGCGCGCGAGCCTCGGCATCCACGCTCCGATGGCGACGGCGGTGGCGGATGTCGCCGGCGCTCGCCGCGACTACATGGACGAGTCGGGCGGCCGCTACGTGCACGTCATCGCCGACGGCGGCCTCGGCACCAGCGGCGACATCGCCAAGGCCTTCTCGGTGGGGGCGGATGCCGTCATGCTCGGTTCCACGCTGGCCCGGGCCACCGAGGCTCCCGGTGGGGGTTACCACTGGGGCACGGAGGCCCACCACTCCGAACTGCCGCGGGGCAACCGCGTCGAGGTCGGGTCGCTCGCCCCGCTCGAGCAGATCCTGTACGGACCCTCGACGGTCGCCGACGGCACCGTGAATCTGGTCGGTGCGCTGCGCCGATCGATGGCGACCACCGGCTACTCCGACCTCAAGGAGTTCCAGCGGGTCGACGTGGTCATCGCGCCGTACACCAAGTAACGCCCCCACTTTCTTCTCCCGGAAGGCAGCATGGCCACGCAGAAGTCCGTCACCAGATCGTCGAAGCTCGGGCCGGAGGAACGCGCGGCAGCGATCGCGTCGATGCAGGCCAGAGAGGTGGACATCCTCGTCATCGGTGGCGGCATCGTCGGCACCGGTGCGGCTCTCGACGCCGTGACGCGCGGCCTGCGCGTCGGCATGGTCGAGGCGCGGGACTGGGCCAGCGGCACATCGAGCCGGTCGTCCAAGCTCGTGCACGGCGGCATCCGCTATCTGGAACAGCTCGACTTCCGTCTGGTGCGCGAGGCGCTGATCGAGCGTGGACTGCTGCTGCAGCGCCTGGCCCCGCACCTGGTCAAGCCGGTGCGCTTTCTCTACCCGCTGAACAAGCGCGTGTTCGAGCGCCTCTACATCGGTGCCGGGATGCTGCTGTACGACATCTTCAGCTACTCCGGTGGGCGTCCCCCCGGGGTGCCGCACCACCGCCACCTCAGCAAGACCCAGGTGATGAAGGCGGCACCGAGCCTCGCGGGAGACTCGATGATCGGCGGCATCACCTACTACGACGCCCAGGTCGACGACGCGCGCTACGTCGCCACGTTGGCGCGCACCGCCTCGTTCTACGGCGCGCACGTCGCCTCACGGGTGCGGGTCGAGGGCTTCATCAAGGTGGGGGAGCGCGTCGTCGGCGTGCACGCCCACGACCTCGAAACCGGAGAGCGTTTCGACATCCGTGCCAAGCAGGTGGTCAACGCGACCGGGGTGTGGACGGATGACACCCAGTCGATGGTGGGCGAGCGCGGCCAGTTCAAGGTGCGGGCCTCCAAGGGCGTACACCTGGTCGTGCCGCGGGATCGGTTCCAATCGAAGGTCGGACTCATCCTGCGCACCGAGAAGAGTGTGCTGTTCGTCATCCCGTGGGGTCGGCACTGGCTGGTCGGCACCACCGACACCGACTGGCACCTCGACAAGGCGCATCCGGCCGCCACGGCAGCCGACATCGACTACATCCTCGAGCACGTCAACCGGGTGCTGGCCGTGCCGCTCACCCGGGACGATGTCGAGGGAGTCTATGCGGGGCTGCGGCCGCTGCTGGCCGGGGAGTCGGAGCAGACCTCCAAGCTCTCGCGCGAGCACCTCGTCGCGCACAGCGTTCCCGGGCTGGTCGTCATCGCCGGCGGCAAGTGGACGACGTACCGCATCATGGCGAAGGACGCGATCGATGCAGCCGTCGACGCTCTCGACGGCAAGATCCCGAAGAGCGTGACCGCCGACATCGCCCTTCTCGGCGCCGAGGGGTACCAGGCCGCGTGGAACAAGCGTGCCAAGATCGCCCGGGCCTTCGGGGTGCACAAGGTGCGGATCGAGCACCTGCTGAACCGCTACGGCGTGCTGACCGATGAACTGCTGGACCTCATCCGCGAGACCCCGTCGCTCGGTGAGCCACTGCCCGGTGCCGACGACTACCTCGAGGCGGAGGTCGTCTATGCGGCGCGCTTCGAGGGTGCCCTGCACCTCGAAGACGTGCTCGCCCGACGAACCCGCATCTCGATCGAAGCCTGGGACCGCGGCGTCTCCGCGGCGCCCGTCGCCGCCCGCCTGATGGGCGCGGAGCTCGGGTGGGATGCCGAGAAGGTGGAGCGGGAGACAGCCAACTATCTCAAGCGGGTGCAGGCCGAGCGCGACAGCCAGCTCGAGCCCGATGACGAGTCCGCCGACCGGGTGCGGCTCGAGGCGCCCGACATCAGCGCGCCGAAGTAGCGTCGCGCGGCACCGGGCCGGTGCTCGCGCGCACCACCAGCGTGGCGGGCAGGTGCACGTGGCGCACGGTGTCGCTGCCGCGCAGCAGTTCGAGCAGCATCGAGAAGGCCTGAGCGCCCAGTTCGCGTAGTGGCTGTGCCACCGTCGTGAGCTGCGGCGTCGCGGCCGCCGCCTCGGGGATGTTGTCGAAGCCGATCACCGACAGTTCCTCCGGCACCCGGATTCCGAGCTCGGCCGCGATGTCGAGCACCCGGATGGCCGAGAGATCGTTGGCGGCGAAGATCGCGGTCGGCCGGTCGGCCCGTGTCAACAGTTCGCGTGCCGCGTCATCCGTCTGCGGCGCCCGATAGTTGCCGTCGCGCAGAAGATCGGGGTCGAACGGGATGCCGTGTTCGGCGAGCGACTCGCGGTACCCGGTCTCGCGGAGGTTCGCCGATTCGAGATCGGTACGACCGCGGATGTGCGCGATCTTGCGGTGCCCGAGCGAGATGAGGTGCTCCGTGGCGATCTTGGCCCCGGCGACGTTGTCGGAACCGATCGTGGACGGCCCGCCCTCTCCGGTGTGCGGGTCGATCGCGACCACGGGGATCGAGGGGGAGTTCAGTTGCACGGTCGGGGTGACGATGATGGCGCCGTCGATGAGGGTGCCGGCGAGACGGGACAGCGACCGCAGCTCCCAGCCGACCCGATTCTCGTCGGCTATGGGACCGGAATAGGCGAGCAACTCGTAGCCGGAGCCGTACGCCGCGGCGGCGATCGCTTTCAGCAGTTCGGTGGAGAACGGTTCGAATTCGGCGACCAGGATTCCGATCACGTTGGTGCGGCTGCGGCGAAGGCTGCTCGCGACCAGGGAGCTCTCGTAGCCGAGTTCTGCGACGACGCCCATCACCCGGGTAAAGGTGGTCGGGGCGACCCCGTAGCGGCCGTTGATCACCTTGGAGACCGTGGCGACGGAAACGCCTGCGACCCGGGCGACGTCGTGGATCGTGACCCGCTGCTGCGGCACGACATCCGTCGAGGTGCTCATCGTCGAAACGATACAGGACCGCCGGCTCGAGAGCGGCTGCCTCCACCGTCTCGACAACGATTTCGACATCGATATGGAAAACGTTATCGATATCGTTTGACAACTGTCGGAACAGCTGGCACCGTTCATAGCGACGGCATTGCGTCGTCACGTCAATGACGACAGAAGGAGACTCCACAATGAAGCGGAAATTGCGGGGCGCGACCGTTCTCGCCCTTGGCCTTGGCACGGTCCTCCTCGCCACCGGTTGCTCGGCAGGCGGCGGCTCATCGAGTGATGGCACGGTCTCGATGACCCTGTGGCAGAACTCGACCACCGGACCCGGTCAGGCGTTCTGGAAGAAGACCGTCGCCGACTTCGAGAAGACCCACAAGAACATCACCATCAAGGTGCAGTCGATTCAGAACGAAGACCTGGACGGCAAGCTCCAGACCGCACTGAACTCCGGTAGCGCGCCCGACATCTTCCTGCAGCGCGGTGGCGGGAAGATGAAGGCAATGGTGGATGCCGGCCAGGTGCTCGCCCTCGACGATCTGATCAGCTCCGAGACGAAGTCGGCCGTGGGAAAGGGCGCCTTCTCTGCCGAGCAGATCGACGGCAAGACCTACGCGATGCCGGTGGACGTGCTGCCGGAAGGCATCTACTACAGCAAGGACCTCTTCGCGCAGGCCGGAATCACCGACACGCCGAAGACGATAGACGAGCTCAATGGCGCCGTCGACAAGCTCAAGGCCGCGGGCATCGCTCCGATCGCCGTCGGCGCGAAGGACGCCTGGCCCGCCGCACACTGGTTCTACAACTTCGCTCTGCGTGCCTGCAGCGAGAAGACGCTGAACGAAGCGGCCGCGTCGCTGAAATTCGACGACTCGTGCTGGCTCAAGGCCGGCGACGACGTCGCCGCTCTCAACAAGACCGAGCCGTTCAACCCCGGCTTCCTCACCACCTCGGCGCAGCAGGGCGCGGGAAGCTCCGCCGGCCTGATCGCGAACCACAAGGCGGCCATGGAGCTGATGGGTGCGTGGGATCCCGGAGTGATCGCGTCGCTGACCCCCGACAAGAAGCCGCTTCCCGACCTCGGCTGGTTCCCGTTCCCCTCTGTCGCCGATGGCAAGGGTGACCCCGCCGCCATCATGGGTGGTGTCGACGGATACTCGTGCTCGGCGAAGGCGCCCAAGGAGGCGTGCGGTGAGTTCCTCAACTACATCGTCACCCAGCCGGTGCAGGAGGAGTACTACAAGGCATTCAACGCTCCGCCCGTGAACACGACGGCGCAGGCGATCGTCACGGAGAGCTACCTCAAGTCGGTGATCGCGGCCTACAACGACGCTCCCTACGTGTCGCAGTACCTCGACACCAACTACGGTCAGAACGTCGGAAACGCGCTCAACACCGGTGTTGTCGACCTCCTCGCAGGCAAGGGCAGCGCCAGCGACATCCTCAAGGGTGTCAAAGACGCCGCGGCCAAGGGATAGCGCTCGACATGACCAACTCCCTCGGCGAAAAGACGCTGGCGGAACAGCGGTCGCCTGAGGGCCTCTCGGTGGCCGGGGGTGGCACGCGTCGCGTGTCGCCCCCGGCTGGCGTGCGACCCGTGCGGCGATCGAAGCGCTGGGGCCAGCGATTCGAGATCGCGGTGCTCAGCGGTCCCGCCATCATCATCTTTCTCGCGTTCGTCATCCTGCCGGTAGGTCTCGCCGCCTACTACGGCTTCTATCGCTGGAAGGGCTACGGCGTGCCGACCGACTTCGTAGGTTTCGGCAACTATGCGCTGATCTTCGCGGACAAGGCCTTCCACGAGGTGCTCGCGCACAACGCCGTCATCCTGGTGCTGTCGCTCGTGCTGCAGGGTCCGCTGGCGATCGTGCTCGCCCTGCTGCTCAACCAGAAGATCCGCGGGCGCTCGATCATCCGGGTGCTGATCTTCGTGCCATACGTCATCTCGGAGGTGATCGTCGGTACGGGCTGGAGTCTCATGCTCCAGACCAACGGCGCCGTCAACGGTCTGCTCGAGAACCTCGGACTGGGTGCGCTGAAGACCGACTGGTTGTCCGACCCGAAGATCGCGATCTGGTCGCTCATGCTGATCATCTCGTGGAAGTACATCGGGTTCGCTGTCATCCTGTTCCTCGCGGGGCTCCAGAGCATCCCCGAGGAACTGTTCGAGGCGGCGGCGATCGATGGCGCCTCCTACTGGCAGATTCAACGCCGGATCACGCTGCCGCTGCTCGGCCCGACCATCCGCATCTGGGCCTTCCTGTCGATCATCGGATCGCTGCAGCTCTTCGACCTCGTCTACATCATCTGGGGTCAGTACGTGGCCTCGACGGCCGGTACCTCGACGATGGCGACCTACATGGTCGGGCAGGGGCGCAATGCGGGCAACTACGGCTACGGCAACGCCGTCGCCGTGGTGATCTTCATCATCTCGCTGACCATCGCTCTCATCTATCAGCGCTTCGTGTTGCGTCGAGACACTGCGGGCGCCCTCACCGAAGGACACAAGTGATGTCGACGACGACATACCGTCTGCCGAGCTCGAAGGATCGGCGCCGACAGACGCCGAAGAGTCAGCGCACCCCGATCAACTGGGGCCACCCGATCACCTACTTCATCGCCCTGTTGTTCGTCGCGGTGAGCATCGCGCCCGTGCTGTACATCGTGCTCGGCGGGTTCCGCACGAACTCCGAGATCACGGTCGATCCGGCCGGGCTGCCGCTGCAGTGGCAGTTCGGCAACTACGCCGACGTGCTGAAGAGCCCGACTTTCTGGCAGCAGTTCGGCAACTCGGTGATCGCCGGACTCGCGACCACCATCGGGGTCGTCGTTCTCGGGCTGATGGTGAGCTTCGTGCTCGCGCGGTACCACTTCCGCGGTCGCGGCGCGATCTACTCGCTGTTCGCGGCGGGTCTGATGTTCCCCATCACGGTGGCCATCACCCCGCTGTACATCCTGGTGAAAGATCTCGGTCTGGTGAACAATCTGGCCGGCGTCATCCTGCCGCAGATCGCCTTCGCGCTGCCGACGACGGTGATCATCCTGGTGCCCTTCCTCAAGGCCATCCCGGACGAGATCGAGGAGGCCGCGTCGATCGACGGCGCCAGTCGCCTCGGCTTCTTCTTCAGGATGGTGGTGCCGCTCGCGGTTCCCGGGGTGGTGACGGTCGGCATCCTCGCCTTCATCGGCAGCTGGAACAGCTACATCCTTCCGCTGTTCATCCTGAGCGATCAGGCCAACTACACGCTGCCCCTCGGCGTGCAGGCCTTCTCGTCGCAGTACTCGGTCGATACGGCACGGGTGCTCGCCTTCACCTCCCTGTCGATGATCCCCGCTCTCATCTTCTTCACCATCTTCGAACGACGCATCGTCGGCGGCCTCACCGGCGCCGTCAAGGGATGACCGGTCTCCGGTCTGCAACAGGAAGAACAGATTCATGAGTGACGACATCCCCGCGATGCCCCCTGTCTCCGAGCGCGTGCGCGCCCTGCACGCCCGAATGACCCTCGAAGAGAAGCTCGCGCAACTGGTCGGCTACTGGCTCGATCAGAACGGTGTCGTGGCGCCCATGCAGGGCGAGATGGCGGCGGGGCAGAAGCCTGCCGGCGACCTGGCCGAGGTCACGCGCAACGGCATCGGCCACTACACCCGGGTGTACGGCACGCGGCCGGTGGATCCGGTCGAGCGCGCGGCCTGGCTGTGGACCGAGCAGCGGCGGCTGAAGCGCGAGACACGACTCGGAATCCCGGCCCTGGTCCACGAGGAGTGTCTCACCGGGCTGGCGGCCTGGAAGGCGGCGACGTTCCCCACCCCGCTGGCCTGGGGGGCGTCGTTCGATCCGGAGCTGGTCTACTCCATGGGCAAGGTGATCGGCGACTCGATGCGGACGCTGGGCATCCACCAGGGTCTCGCGCCCGTGCTCGATGTGATCAGCGACCCGCGCTGGGGCCGGGTCGACGAGTGCATCAGCGAAGACCCCTACGTCGTCGGCACCCTCGGAACCTCCTACCTGCGGGGACTGCAGGATGCCGGCGTGCACGCGACACTCAAACACTTCCTGGGCTACTCCGCCTCCCGCGCCGGCCGCAACCACGCGCCGGTGCCCGCCGGGCCGCGCGAGATAGCGGATGTCTACCTGCCGCCGTTCGAGATGGCCATCGTCGAGGGCGGCGCGCGCGCGGTGATGAACTCCTACGCGGACATCGACGGCCAGCCGATGGCGTCCAGCGCCGCCTATCTCACCGACGTGCTGCGTGACCGGTTGGGCTTCGACGGCGTCGTCGTCGCCGACTACTTCGCCGTGGCCTTCCTCGAGGTGATGCACGCCGTTGCGGCCGATCGCGGCGAGGCCGCAGCACTCGCGCTGGAGGCGGGGATCGACATCGAGCTGCCGACCGGTGACGCCTTTCTCTCGCCGCTCGCCGACCGCATCCGCTCGGGCGCCTTCGACGAGGCCTACGTCGACCGCGCCGTGCTGCGCGCCCTCTCGCAGAAGGAGGAGCTCGGGTTGCTCGAGGCGGGCGCCTTCGAGGACGGGCCTCCGGCCGAGATCGATCTGGACTCGCCCGAGCACCGGTCGATCGCGCGGCGGCTCGCCCAGGAGTCGCTGGTGCTGCTCAGCAACGACGATCTGCTGCCGCTGACATCGGCCCCCCGACGGATCGCGGTGATCGGTCCGAACGCCGACCGTGCCGGCGCCATGCAGGGCTGCTATTCGTTCGCCAATCACGTGCTTGCGCATCATCCCGGGGTCGCACTGGGAATCGAGATCCCCACCGTGCTCGACGCCCTGCGGGACCGGTACGGCAGCTCGGAGGTGCTGTTCGCCGAGGGCTGCGGCGTCGAGGGTGAAGACGAGTCCGGTTTCGCGGCCGCCGTCGACCTGGCGAGCGGCGCGGATGTCGCGGTGGTGGTGGTCGGCGACCAGGCCGGGCTGTTCGGCCGCGGCACCGTCGGCGAGGGCAACGACACCGAGTCGCTCGAGCTGCCGGGTGTGCAACGGAGGCTGGTGGAGGCTGTCGTCGCGACAGGAACTCCGGTCGTGCTCGTGCTGCTCACCGGGCGTCCCTACGCGATCGGCTGGGCGTTGGATGGCGACGGCGCGAAGCCGAACGCCGTGATCCAGTCGTTCTTCCCCGGCGAGGCGGGCGGCGCGGCCCTCGCGGATGTCATCGCCGGTGAGGTCAATCCGTCCGGTCGCCTGCCGGTGTCGCTGCCGCGCTCGGCCGGAGCGCAGCCGTACACCTACCTGCACCCGATCCTCGGCGGGGACTCGGATGTGACCGCCGCCGATTCCACCCCGGTGCGACCGTTCGGCTTCGGACTCTCGTACACGACCTTCGACTACTCGGACCTCGTCGTCGACCCCGCGGTCACGGCGGGAGAGCCCTTCCGCGCCGCGGTGACGGTGACGAACACCGGGGCGGTCGCCGGTGCCGATGTCGTGCAGCTCTACGGTCACGACGTGCACGGGTCGATCGTGCGGCCGGTGGTTCAGCTTCTCGGCTACGCGCGGATGGAGCTCGGTGCCGGTGAGAGCCTGCGGGTCGAATTCTCGGTCCCCTCCACCCGATTCGCTTTCAGTGACTCGAGGATGGTCAAGATCGTGGAGCCGGGTGATGTCGAGGTCTGGGTCGGCTCCCACGCGGCAGCGTCGTCGCGGGCCCCGCAGATCGAGGCGAGCACGGGGGGTGCCATCGTGAGCGACCGGGCCGCCGAGAGCCGAGTCGTCCCGGGTACCGCCACCGAGCGTCGCATCGTCGCCATCACCGGACCGCGCTACGCGGTGCAGCACTCGGATGCGCGAACGGTCGGCTGGAGCATCGCCGATCGGCCCGACGGTGTCACGGTGGGAACCGAGTCGGTCGCCAGCGGCGTGTGACCTGCGCCGTGACCGCACGGGAGCGGTAATGGCTGTCGCCCACGGCGAACGGAGGCCGAGGTCATCCGGCCGCTCGGTAGACTGGATTCATCCAGCCCATCTCTGAAGGAGCGTGACCATGGTCGATGTCCGTCGGGTAAAACTGCCCGGTGTCGGCGTGCTGCACACCTTCGTCACCGCCGACGGCGGCAAGGCCGGCGTGATCACCCATCGCTCCGGTCACAGCGACCTCATCACCTTCGCTGACGAGGAAGACGGGTCGGACTCGAACAAGGTCTCCCTGCGGCTGAGTGAGGACGAGGCGCACACCCTCGCCGAACTGCTCGGTGGCACACGGATCACCGAGGGGCTCGACAAGCTCGACCAGATCCCCGGCCTGTCGATCGACTGGTTCACCGTCGACTACGACGACCACATCGCCGGACAGCAACTCGGCAACCTCGCCTCCCACGGTGTCGTCGGTCTCACGGTGGTCGCCGTGGTGCGGGGCGACTCCGCGAACCCGGCCCCCGCCGACGACTTCAAGGTCTTCCCGGGTGACACGCTCGTCGTCGCCGGTTCGCCCGAGAAGGTGGCCAAGGCGTTCACCTTCTACCGCACGGGTGAGATGGCCCACAAGGCCACAGCAGACTCGCCCCAGGGGTAGCGATGCACCTGGGCCAAGAACTCCTGACCCTCGGCGTCCTCTTCCTCATCGCCTATGTTCTCGGGCGGCTCGGCAAACGCATCGGCCTGCCGGCCATCCCGATCTACATGCTCGTCGGTCTGCTCGCGAGCCCGAACTTCCATCTCTTCCCGCTGAACTTCAAACCGGCGGATGTGGAGCTCGTCGCCGTCTTCGGCCTCATCTTCCTGCTCTTCAGTCTCGGTCTCGAATTCGATCAGGACGAGTTCTACGGCAACGTGAAGGCGCTGCTGCTCTCAGGCGGAACCCGCATCGCCATCAACATGGCGGTCGGCTTCGGCTTCGGACTGTGGGTCGGCTGGGGCACCCGCGAGGCGCTGATCATCGCGGGAATGACCGCGACCTCCTCGAGCGCCATCGTCACCAAGCTGCTCATCGAGTTCAACCGCCTGGCCAACCGGGAGACGCCGGTGGTGCTGGGCATCATGGTGCTCGAAGACGTGTACATCGCCATCTACCTGGCCATCGTCTCGGTGGTGCTCGGTGGAGAGACCTCGCTGTGGGAGGTGGTGCTGCAACTGGCGATCTCGTTCACCTTCCTTGTGGCGATGTTCGCCCTGGCGCGCTTCGGCGGCAGATTCGTCTCGCGCATGGTGCGCACCCGCGACGACGAGCTGTTCACCATCCTGTTCTTCGGCCTCGCGGTCGCCTTCGGCGGCATCGGTGAACTCCTCGGGGTGTCGGATGCGATCGGCGCTTTCCTGATCGGACTCGTGCTGGGCGCGACCCGGTTCCGCACCCGGATCGAACAGTTCGCGCTCCCGCTCCGCGATATCTTCGGCGCGTTCTTCTTCCTCAACTTCGGCCTGGCTCTCAACCCGTCGACCTTCGGTGAGGTGTGGATCCCGGTGATCGTGGCGGTCGTGCTCACCCTGATCGTGAACACCGCCGGCGGTCAGCTCATCGCCTGGATCAACAAGCTCACCCCGGCGGAGGGATTCAACGCGAGCGCCATGCTGCAGAACCGCGGCGAGTTCGTGCTGATCCTCGCCACCCTTGCCACCGCCGCCGGGCTCGACAGCAGACTCACGCCCTTCGCCGGTCTCTACGTGCTGATCATGTCGATCGTCGGCCCGGTGCTCGCGGCGAACTCCGAGAAAGTGGGCGCCATACTGTTCCGGAAGAAGCGCGTCACCGCCCCACCTCGGCGTGACGCGATGAACGACGAGGCGATCGCCCTGGTCGAGGCGGCGACGGCCGGGCAGGAGTCCGACCCGAACGGCGACACCGACGTCGACGAGGTCGATGTCGAGAAATCCGACGACCTGGCCGACGCCACCGATCGCCTCATCGAACAGGCGATGTCGCAGTCCGACGAACAGACAGAACGCAAGAGAGATCCGGAGTACTGAGCAGCCCATGTGGTCAGTCGCACGTCGCCCCCGCTGGATCGCGGCACTCCTGTTCGCTCTGGCACTCGCCGCGACGTTCGCGCTGCTGAGCCAATGGCAGCTCTCGCGCAGTGTCACCAACGGCACCGTCGTCAGCCGCGACACGGAGACCGTCGAGCAGCTCTCCGCCCTCGCGAAACCGCAGACCGGAACGACCGACACGCAAGACGGCCAGATCGTCGAGGCGAGTGGGCGCTGGATTCCCGGGGATGCACTCGTGGTGAGCGACCGGCTCAACGACGGTGACAAGGGTTTCTGGGTGGTCGGCCACTTCCAGGTCGACACCGATGGCTCCGCGCAGACGACGGATGTCGGGGCCGGTCTTCCCGTCGCCGTCGGCTGGGCGGCCACCCGCTCCGCCGCGCGTGCCGCCGCCGCCGCGCTGGACCAGCGGACCGATGCGGCGACCCTGACCGGGCGGTACTTCGCCAGCGAGGCGCCGCAGGACAGCGACTTCGAGCACGGGGTGCTCAGCACCGTATCGGCCGCCGCCATGCTCAATACCTGGAAGACGGTGGACCCGGCGGGCATCTATGGCGGGTACCTGGTGCAGACCGAGCCGGCCGCGGAGCTGACGGCGATCTACTCGCCGGCCCCGACATCCAGCGTCGAGATCAACTGGCTGAACATCTTCTATGCCGCCGAGTGGATCGTGTTCGCCGGATTCGCGGTCTTCCTCTGGTACCGCCTGGTGCGCGACGCGCACGAGCGCGAGCAGGAGGAGCTGGAGCAGGCCCAGCACGACGAAAGCGCAGAACGAGCGGAAGTAAACTAGAACCATGGCGATCACCCCCAAGCTCTCCGACGTGCCCCGCATCCGCACCGCACTGAAGCTCTACCGGGTGTCCGCCTATGTCACCGGAATCCTGCTGCTGCTGCTCGTCTTCGAGATGATCCTGAAGTACACCGGCATCCACCGCGAGATCTACCTCGGCAGCTCGCAGGGCTTCATCGCCCTGGTTCCGTGGAACCCGATCGACATCCACAACTCGGTCAGCGGGATCAACCTGTCCACGGGCATCCTGATCGCACACGGCTGGCTGTACGTCGTCTACCTGTTCATGGACTTCCGGCTGTGGAGCCTCATGCGCTGGCCGTTCACCCGTTTCGTCGCAATCGCCCTCGGCGGCGTCGTGCCCTTCCTGTCGTTCATCGTCGAACATTTCGTCTCCCGTCGCGCCAACACCGAGCTCGCCGAGCTCGAGGCCCGCGGAGCCACCACCACCCCGCCCCCGTCGAAAGCCGAGGTCGCTCATTAGCAGCGAAACGTCCCACCAGCCAGTACTCGTCGTCGACTTCGGTGCTCAGTACGCCCAGCTGATCGCGCGCCGGGTGCGCGAGGCCAACGTCTACTCCGAGATCGTGCCGCACACGATCAGCGCGGCCGAGGTGGCAGCGCTCAATCCTGCCGGCATCGTGCTGAGCGGCGGACCCTCGAGTGTCTACGAGGCGGGTTCGCCCACCCTCGACCCGGGCATCCTGCAGCTCGGTGTTCCCACGCTGGGCATCTGCTACGGCTTCCAGGTGATGGCCCAGCAGCTCGGCGGCGAGGTCGCCAACACCGGATTGCGCGAGTACGGCGCCACCGCCGTCACCCTCGCCGACGGCGCGAGCACCCTGCTCGGCGAGCAGCCCACCGAGCAGACCACCTGGATGAGTCATGGCGACTCCGTCTCGAAGGCGCCCGAGGGGTTCACGGTGCTGGCCTCCAGCGCGTCCACCCCCGTCGCCGCCTTCGCCAGCGACGAGAAGCGGATGTACGGGGTGCAGTGGCACCCGGAGGTCAAGCACTCCGAGTACGGGCAGCGTGTGCTGGAGAACTTCCTCCACGACGCCGCGGGGATCCCGGCCGACTGGAACAGCGCCAACGTCATCGACGAGCAGGTCGCCCGCATCCGCGCCCAGGTCGGATCGGCCCAGGTCATCTGTGGCCTCTCCGGTGGGGTCGACTCCGCCGTCGCCGCGGCGATCGTGCACAAGGCCGTCGGCGATCAGCTGACCTGCATCTTCGTCGACCACGGCCTGCTACGCGAAGACGAACGCCGCCAGGTCGAAGAGGACTACGTCGCCTCCACCGGAGTGCGTCTGGTCACCGTCGACGCGGTGGACCAGTTCCTCGACGCGCTGGCCGGCGTCACCGACCCGGAGACCAAGCGCAAGATCATCGGACGCGAGTTCATCCGCTCGTTCGAGGCGGCCGCAGCCGACCTCGTCGCCGAGGCCGCCTCCGACGGCGAACCGATCAAGTTCCTGGTGCAGGGAACCCTGTACCCGGATGTCGTGGAGAGCGGCGGGGGAACCGGCACCGCCAACATCAAGAGCCACCACAACGTGGGCGGGCTGCCCGAAGACCTGCAGTTCGCTCTGGTCGAGCCGCTGCGCACCCTGTTCAAAGATGAGGTGCGCGCGATCGGACGGGAGCTCGGCCTGCCCGAGGTCATCGTCGGCCGCCAGCCGTTCCCGGGGCCCGGCCTCGGCATCCGCATCGTCGGTGAGGTCACCCGTGACCGGCTCGCCCTGCTGCGCAAGGCAGACGCCATCGTGCGGTTCGAGTTGACCGCCGCCGGCCTCGATCAGGAGATCTGGCAGTGCCCGGTCGTGCTGCTCGCCGACGTGCGCTCCGTGGGCGTGCAGGGCGACGGTCGCACATACGGCCACCCCATCGTGCTGCGGCCGGTGTCATCGGAAGACGCCATGACAGCCGACTGGACGCGCCTGCCGTACGACGTGCTGGCGCGCATCTCCAACCGGATCACCAACGAGGTGGCCGGCGTCAACCGGGTCGTGCTCGACGTCACGTCGAAGCCGCCGGGGACGATCGAGTGGGAGTAGTTATTCTGGCAACTGCCAGCGTCGACTGAGGTGCATCGGGGCTGCCGTCTGGAGGTCGACGAGCGTAGCGTGAAGGTGAGCGTAGTTCGATCACGACGACGGAAGGCACAACTGTGGAGAATCCAACCCGCGAAGGCGAGTTCACCAGCAACGATCCGCTGGAGCAGAGCGAACGTGCCACGGACCCCGTCGGGGAGTTCACGAGTGACGATCCGTTCGAACGGCCTGAACACGACGCCGATGTTGTCGGTGAGTACACCAGCAACGATCCGCTCGAGCCCACGGAGCACGCCGCAGATCCGGAGGGCGAGTACACCGATTCGGAGATTCGCGAACCGTAGGCCAGAACGTGACAGAACCCCGGACGATGATCGTCCGGGGTTCTGTCGTGTTGCGCCGCTCTGCGCGGCAGCCTCACTTACTTGACGTCGTCATCCACCCAGTCGAAGGTCTTCGTGACGGCCTTCTTCCACAGACGCAGTTGGCGATCGCGTTCGGCATCGTCCATGTTCGGAGTCCAGCGACTGTCCTCCTGCCAGTTCTTCCGCAGGTCGTCGAGGTCGCTCCAGAAGCCGACGGCGAGTCCGGCCGCGTATGCCGCGCCGAGAGCCGTCGTCTCTGCGACCACCGGGCGCACCACCGGCACACCGAGGATGTCTGCCTGGAACTGCATGAGCAGATTGTTGGCGATCATGCCGCCGTCGACCTTCAGCTCGGTGAGAGGAACCCCCGAGTCGGCATTGACCGCATCCAACACCTCGCGGGTCTGGAAGGCCGTCGCCTCGAGGGCAGCGCGGGCGATGTGGCCCTTGTTGACGTAGCGAGTGAGACCCACCAGCGCCCCGCGCGCATCCGGGCGCCAGTACGGCGCGAACAGCCCGGAGAAGGCGGGCACGAAGTACACCCCGCCGTTATCCTCCACGGTGCTGGCGAGCGCTTCGATCTCCGCGGCGCTCGAGATCAGCCCCAGATTGTCGCGCAGCCACTGCACCAGCGACCCGGTCACCGCGATCGAACCCTCGAGCGCGTAGTGGGCGGGCTCATCTCCCAGCTTGTAGCCGAGGGTCGTCAGCAGCCCGTTCTTCGAGTGGATGATCTCGGTATCCGTGTTGAAGATCAGGAAGTTGCCCGTGCCGTAGGTGTTCTTCGCCTCGCCCTGGTCGAACGCAGCCTGGCCGAAGGTGGCGGCCTGCTGGTCGCCCAGGATGCCGGCGATCTTCACCTCGCGCAGCAGACTGTTGTCCTCCGCGACCCCGTAGACCTCGGACGAACTGCGGATCTCCGGCAGCATGGATGCGGGAACCCCGAAGACATCGAGGACGTCCTGCCGCCAGGAGAGCGTCGTGAGATCCATGAACAGCGTGCGGCTGGCGTTGGTGACATCGGTGGCATGAACGCCACCGTTGACTCCGCCGGTGAGGTTCCAGAGCACCCAGGTGTCGGTCGTCCCGAAAATCAGGTCGCCGGCCTCGGCCTTCTCGCGCGCGCCCTCGACGTTCTCGAGAATCCAGACGATCTTCGTTCCGGAGAAGTAGGTCGCCAGCGGAAGCCCCACGATCTCCTTGAAACGCTCAACTCCGCCATCCGCCGCCAGACGATCGACGATGGGCTGCGTGCGGGTGTCCTGCCAGACGATGGCGTTGTAGATCGGCTCGCCGGTGGTCTTGTCCCAGACCACGGCAGTCTCGCGCTGATTGGTGATGCCCACAGCGGCGATGTCGTGCCGCGTCAGATTCGCTCTGGAGAGCGCCTGTCCGATGACCTCGCGGGTGTTGTTCCAGATCTCCTTGGGGTCGTGCTCTACCCATCCGGCCTTGGGGAAGATCTGCTCGTGCTCCAACTGGCCGCTGGAGACGATGGATCCCGATTTGTCGAAAATGATGGCCCGGGAACTCGTCGTTCCCTGGTCGATTGCCAAGACGTAATCAGCCACTCTGCTAACTCCTTATGTAGGTGTAGATGTAATTCTGGTGTGTGCGTGCGGTGTGCCGATGGTCGGGTGTCAGCCGCCGGTGATGCTGTCGACGATCGGCATCAGCGGTATGGAGAGCAGACCGGCGCCCACACCACCGATGATCGGTCCGACGATGGGGACCCATGAGTACGCCCAATCGCTTGTACCCTTACCCCGGATCGGCAGGAAGGCATGGGCGATCCGCGGGCCGAGGTCCCGGGCCGGGTTGATGGCATAACCGGTCGGGCCGCCGAGCGAGGTGCCGATGACGATGACGAGCAGCGCCACCGGGAGCGCTCCGAGAGCCGCGAGTCCGCCACCCTCCGGTGCCCGTCCGAACGCGATCACGACGAAGACCAGCACGAAGGTGCCGATGATCTCGGTGACGACATTCCAGCCATAGCTGCGGATGGCGGGCCCGGTGGCAAAGACGCCCAACTTGTTGGCGGCATCCGGCTCCTCGTCGAAATGCTTCTTGTAGGCGAGCCAGGTGACCACCGCTCCGATGATGCCTCCCAGCACCTCGGCGAGAATGAACAGGCTCACCGACAGTGCGCTGACCGCGACACCCGGTGCCAAGTCTTTCGCCCCACTCGCCACCACTCCGAGCGTTACCGCCGGGTTGAGGTAAGCACCGGAGTTATAGGCGACGGTGACGCCGGCGAAGACCGCGAGGCCCCAGCCGATCGTCACCATCAGAAACCCGCCGTTGAATCCCTTGTTCTTCGCGAGCGCCACGTTTGCAACGACCCCTGTTCCGAGGAGAACCAGCAGCGCGGTGCCGACCAGTTCTGACAGGAAATCGATCCCTAGATTGTCCACATTGACCTTTCTTGATGGTGTTCAAGCGTTCGAACAGAATCGCCTGTTGAGCTCGACTCGTCTATCCGACCACGAGCAGACTATGCCAGGCCGAGAGGTCCTGGTGGACCACTCCTGCCGGGTGTTCGTGCATTAGTTGCTTTCTCGTCCCCCCGTCATCATCGTGCCCTCGAGCACGACACCGTGCAGAGTGCGCAACTCCGTGACGGTTTCGGCGACCTCGCGGTCGACGTCGTCTGCGGACCAGTCGAGTTTCGGGGCGAGTATTGTCGCCAACTCCTGAAGCAGCGGGAGTGTCACGCTGCCCATGAAGGCGAGGTTTGTTCTCCGGAGCACGACGTCGATCAGATGGACGACCTCTTCGTGCTCGGCGAAATAGCTGATCTCCGGGGCTGTGAAGTCTGCGCCGTTGTCGAGCGGGAGGAATGGCTGATTCCCGATCGTCTCGATGACGCTCGCCGCACGGGTGCCGTAACGCGTGAGGAGTCGCTCGACGATGGCGGGGTCGACCTGCGAGGAGTGCGCCGCGATCCACACGGCTCGATCGTTTTCGCTCCTCGGGAAGTCCTTTCCCCCGCCGATCGCCAGGGCTGTCGTGCTGACCGTGCGCTTCATGCCGAGCATGGCGAGCACCTCGCCCGACAGCTGCTCGGAGAGGGCACGGAACGTCGTCCACTTGCCTCCCACCAGGCTGATCAGTCGTGATCCTGGCAGCCCGGGAAGGGTTCCCGGCACGATTCGATAGTCGCGGGACACGAAGCCCGGCGCCATGTCCTCGTGGCGAGGCAAGGGCCGGACGCCCGAGAACCTGTAGACGATCTGTTCCCGGTCGACTGGAATCTGCGGGAACACGTTGGAGACGAGATCGAAGAAGTAGTCGACCTCCTCCTCCGTGGCGACGACGGGCTGGGTGACATCGGCCTCGAGGTCGGTAGTACCCACCATCACCCGCCCGTTCAGTGGGTAGATGAGCACGATGCGGCCGTCGCTATTCTCGAAGAACAGTTCGCGCCCGCCGAGGGCCTCGAGGAGCGCGGGGTTGTCGAGGACGATGTGCGACCCCTTCGTTCCCCCCATGAAGGTGCTGTCGATGCCGAGTCTGATGTTAGTGAGGTCGGTCCACGGTCCGGAGGTGTTGACCACCACATCCGCGCTGACGGTGAAGCGCGCGCCGGTTACCGCGTCGCGCAACACCACGCCGTCGTCCGCGACAGCAACCGCTTCAAGGTAGTTCGCGCTGCGAGCCTCGTCACCTGTGGCGAGGCCGTCTTTCAACACGTCCAGGGCGAGGCGCTCGGGTTCGTGAACGGAGGCGTCGTAGTAGGTCGCCGTGTATTTGATGCCCGGGTTGAGTGCCGGCCACTCGCGCAGGGACTTGCGACGTCCACGGAACTGGTGCCGAGGAACCGCGCCGCCATCCCGGGAGAAGGAGTCGTACGCGGTGAGCCCCACCTTGATAAGGAAGGCACCGCGCTCCTTCGGCGCGCCCTGCTTGTGCGTCAGGAAGCGCAGGGGAGCTGAGAAAATGCCAGAGAAGGTCGTGAAGATGGGGATCGTCGTCTGGAGCGGCTTCACATAATGGGGAGCGATGCGCAGCAGCCCATTGCGTTCCTGCACCGACTCCCGGACGAGGCGGAACTCACCGTTTTCGAGGTAGCGCACACCGCCGTGGATCATGTGCGACGACGCCGAGGAGGCCCCGGAAGCGTAGTCACCGCGCTCGACCAGGATAACGTCGACGCCCTGGAGGGCGAGGTCACGGAACGTCGCGATGCCGTTGATGCCGCCGCCGATCACGAGTACCTGAGCGGAGGGCCGCGCCTGGATGCGTGCCACGCTTGCCCGTGTCCGCGGGGAATCTTTTGCATCGTCGCTCATCTGAGGGGCGCCTTCGTTCCTGTCTGATCGAACCGAGCCGCTTCTGGGGCTCGCTCGTTGGCAATCATGTTCCCGGTCAGAGATAATGGTCAACCCACGTGAACATATGTGCATGGAGTCATCATGGAAATGGACTCGCCCGCCCGCCAGTCGGAGCGCACGCGGGATGCCCTTACGGCAGCCAACCTCTATTACATGCAGGACCTCACCATGGAGACGATCGCCGGTGAGCTGCACACCTCCCGTTCGTCCGTCTCTCGATTGCTGAGGTACGCTCGGGATGCCGGGCTCGTTGAGATTCAGATCCATTCGCCGCTCGATCAGGCATCGGACGTCCAGGCGAGGATCGCCGATCGTTTCGGCGTCGTAGCGCACATCGTTCCGGTGCCCAATCGCACAAGCGACGCCGACCGCCTCGAGCGCGTCGCCCTCTCTGCTGCACGTCTGTTGCCGCGCTACTTCGACTCCAACATGACGCTCGGCATCGCCTGGGGTTCGACTATGAGCGCGGTCAGCAGGCACCTGCTGCCGAAGGCCACACATAATTCGGTAGTCGTGCAGCTCAACGGCGCGGGCAACAACCTCACGTCGGGAATCGACTACGCCAGCGAGATTCTTCGCCGATTCGGAGACTCATTCGGTGCGAACGTCGAACAGTTCGCGGTGCCGGCCTTCTTTGACGAACCGGCGACGAAGCGCGCTCTCTGGAACGAGAGAAGTACGATGCGGGTTCTGGAGATTCAGCGCACTATGGATATCGCCCTGTTCGGTGTGGGATCCCCCCTCGCGCAGGTGCCGAGTCACATCTACATGGGCGGATATCTCGAGCCTGCAGACTTCTCGAATCTCGGCGCAGACGGGGTGGTCGGCGACGTTGCAACCGTCTTCTACCGTAGTGATGGCTCGTCGGACCGGATCGCCCTCAACGAGCGGGGGAGCGGGCCCGATCTCGCGACGCTCCGCCGCCCGTCCCGACGCATCTGCGTCGTATCGGGCGTCTCGAAAGTTCGGAGCGTCCGTGGGGCCCTCGCTGCCGGCGTGGTGACGGATCTCGTCTGCGACGAGGGTACGGCGCGGGCGTTGATCGACAATCACGGGTGACCCCTCGAAGGCAATGTGGCGACCGCGGGCGCATAGGAGCATCTCGATGGCCGCGCCGGAGGCAGCGCGGTGCTAACCCTCTCGAAAAGGATGCAGCTCCCGCTACTACCCCGGGCGATCGAGTTGGTCATCCGCGGCCAGGTGTTTCCGCAGAACGACGAATGACCGCCCCGAGGGGCGGCCATTCGTGAGCCGGCGATGCCGTGCGCTGGTGACGCTCAGCGGCGCAGCAGCGCGAGAATGCGCAGGATCTCCAGGTACAGCCAGACGACGGTGACCATGATGCCGAAGGCCGCCACCCAGCCGTAGACGCGCGGCGCACCGCGCTGCACGCCGGTCTTGATGCTGTCGAAGTCGAGCACCAGCGAGTAGGCGGCCATGATGACCACGAGCACGCCGATGATCACGCCGAGCGGAAGGCTGAGGCCGGTTCCCGGGATGCCGATGGGGGCGCTGCTCAGGCCGAAGGCATCTTTGTTCACGCCGGTCGCCATGAGGATCAGGTTGACGACCGAGAACACCGCATAGCCGACCATGGCGATGAGGAAGACCTTGGTCGCCTTCGCCGAGGCGCGGATCTTGCCGCTCGCGAACAGACCGAGCGTGACGGCGATCACGACCGCGGTGGCGAGCACGGCCTGGATGGCGATGCCCGGGTAGCGCGACTCGAAGAACATCGTGATGGCACCGACGAACACGCCCTCGACGGCGGCGTATGCGATGACCAGCGCCGGGCTGGGCTTCTTCTTGAAGATGTTGACCAGCGCGAGAACGAATCCGGCGATCGCCGCGGGGATGGCGAGGATCGGCACGAACCAGCCGATCGCTGCACCCGCCAGCAGGATGGCGAAGCTGATGACGATCTTGATGACCGTGTCTTCGTAGGTCATCCGGTCGGTCTCGGCGGGAGTGGCCGAGGGCTTGCTGTACAGCTCGGTGAGCTGCTCAGCGGTCATGTCGGCCGGAGGGGTCGCAGGGAACTTGCCGGCGACCGTCGACTTCTCGGAAAAAGCCGGGGAGTTGTTGAACGCGGGGTTCGATGAGGATGCCATGGGCTCAAACTACCGGAATCTCGGGGCTCCGCGGCTGGGGATCCGCCGAGTCCGCGGTTAGTTCGCCGTAGGCGCAGAGCGACCTGCCGCGGTGCGCCGCCGGGTGATCGCAATGGCACGGGCGAGCCAGGCGCTGCCGACCACCACACCGAGCGCGACGGCGACGACGATCACCCCGGATCCGTACTGCGGAAATGCCTGCGCGAGCGCCAGCCCCGCGACCACCGGGAGTACCGCCACCGTCCAGGCGAGCAGCGGCCGTTCGCGGGTCCAGAGCCAGGCGAGCAGCGGCAGCACCGCGAGCACGGCGCCCATCGAGCCGATCAGCAGCGCGGCCGCACCGAGAGCGCTCGGCACGGCGACGATCGCCCGACGGGTGCCCCTGCCCGGCAGGATGACCCAGCCGGCGACGTGCGCGGCGACACCACCCCCGAGAAAGAACAGCGTGTAGACCGATCCGAGCTGCACGAGGAGGGCGCCCGCCACGAGGAGAACCAGGGCGGCGAGATACCGGGCGCGGTAGCCGCCCCAGCGCAAGGGGCGCAGCGAGGCCGGCTCGCGCCATCCGCTCTGCACCCGGTCGAAGGCGGCGGTCACGAGCCGCCGCCCCCGCTGGTGAGGGCGACGATCACGTAGACGATTGCGGCAGCACCGGCGACGCCCACCAGAACGCCGACCAGCACGTGCCAGTCGAAACGGCGGCGGGCGGGCGGCTCGGGCGCGCCGTCGAGCTCGTGCGGGCGGATGGCAGCGGGGATGTCCGGTGCAGGCCGAGCGGGCACACGCTCGGCGAGCGGGAGTTCGACGATCGGCGCGGCGAGCGGGGGTTCGGCGCCCTGCTCGACGTGGGGCGCGGGAGCCGGGGGCGTCGCCGTGGCAGCGACCTTCGTGCCACAGCGCACGCAGAACTTCCACTGCGGCTGCAGCTCGGCACCGCAGTTCTCGCACCTGGCCATGCCGAGCAGGTTAGCAACCCCCGGCGGCACCGGCCGCAGCACGACACCGCACGTTCACCCGCATCCCGTACCGTGGGCGAGGTGACCCAGCTGCCTGTCGTGATCGCCCACCGCGGCGCCAGCGGATACCGCCCCGAGCACAGCCGATCGGCCTACGAGCTCGCCATCGCCCTCGGTGCCGATGCGGTAGAGCCCGACCTGGTCGCCACGCGCGACGGGGTGCTCGTCGTGCGGCACGAGAACGAGATCTCCGGAACGACGGATGTCGCCGCCCACCCCGAATTCGCCGCCCGCCGCACCACCAAGACGGTCGACGGCGAGACCCTGACCGGCTGGTTCACCGAGGACTTCGACTGGGAGGAACTCGCGACCCTCCGCGTTGTCGAACGCATTCCCAAGGTGCGCCCGGCGAACACCGAGTGGAACGGCACCGAGGGCATCCTCCGATTCCGCGATCTGCTCGAGCTGCTGGATGCCGCGCCTCGGCCGATCGCGCTGGTCGCCGAGATCAAGCACCCGACCTTCTATTCCGCGCTCGGCATATCTCTCGACGAGCTGTATGCGGCCGAGCTGGCGGACGCGGGCTGGAGCGACGACGAACGCCTCACCACGGAGTGCTTCGAGCTGTCGATTCTGCCGAAGATCCGAGCGCGCGGGGTCGGCGGCCGACTCGTCTTCCTCATCGACGCGAAGGGCTCTCCCGCGGACGAGGTCGCGGCGAACGGTCGGCACGCCCTCAAGTACGCGAGCTATCTGACCACCGCTGCGCTGGCGCAACTCGCCACGGTCGTCGACGGCATCAGCCTCAGCAAGCGCATCCTGCTACCGAAGAACACGGACCCGCGTCGGCTCGATCTGCCCTCCACGTTGGTCGACACCGCGCACGCCGCGGGCCTCATCGTCTTCTGCTGGACGCTCCGCGCCGAGAACAAGTTCCTCGGCCGCGGGCTGACCCGGGGGCTGGATGCTGCCGCTCCCGGCGACTGGATGCGCGAGTTCCGCGCCATCATGCAGACGGGTCTCGACGGGGTGTTCGCCGACCAGCCCGACCTCGCGGTGGAGGCGCGCGCCTCGCTCTCCCGGTGATTCGCGCCCTTCGACAGGCTCAGGCCCGTAGGGGCCGGGCGCCTGTCGACGAGCGAGAGCACTGTCAGGGGTGCCCGGTAGAATCGGGCCGGTCATGACCTTCATCCTGGACCCGTCCGAGCCCACAGAATCGCCCCTGCTCGCAGGCCTCAACCCGCAGCAACGCGAGGCGGTCGAGTACCGCGGACCGGCTCTCCTCATCGTGGCCGGCGCAGGGTCCGGAAAGACCAGCGTGCTCACCCGCCGCATCGCCAGTCTGATCGATTCGCGCGAGGCTTGGCCCTCGCAAATCCTGGCGATCACCTTCACCAACAAGGCCGCCGCCGAGATGCGGGAACGCGTCGAGTCGATCCTCGGCCAGGCCGCCGAAGGAATGTGGATCTCCACCTTCCACTCCGCCTGTGTGCGCATCCTGCGTCGTGAGGCCGAGCACTTCGGTTTCGGCAAGAACTTCACCATCTACGACTCGGCCGACTCGCGCGCCCTGATCAAGCGCATCATCCGCGATCTGGATGCCGACACGTTCGGGTTCACCGTCAGCGGGGTCGCCGGCAAGATCTCGAAGCTGAAGAACGAGCTGAGCGATGTGGAGTCGTATGCCCGCGGGGCGAACTTCAACGATCCGCAGGAGCGGGTCTTCCTCGACATCTTCCGCGAGTACACCCGCAGCCTGCAGGCGGCGAACGCCTTCGACTTCGACGACCTGATCGGCCAGACGGTATACCTGTTCCGCGCCTTCCCGCAGGTGGCGGCGCTCTACCAGCGCCGGTTCCGGCACATCCTGGTCGACGAGTACCAAGACACCAATCACGCGCAGTACGCGCTCATCCGCGAACTCACCCGGCCGATCGAGCAGAACGACCTGCCGCTCGACCTGCAGGGCCGCGGCGCCCTCGGTCCGGCATCCCTCACCGTGGTCGGCGACTCGGACCAGTCGATCTACGCCTTCCGCGGCGCGGACATCCGCAACATCGTCGAGTTCGAGCGCGACTACGTCGGGGCGAAGGTGATCCTGCTCGAGCAGAACTACCGGTCGACTCAGAACATCCTGAGCGCGGCCAACGCGGTGATCGCCAACAACTTCGACCGCATCGACAAGAAGCTGTTCACGGTGGTCGGCGACGGTGACAAGATCGTCGGATTCACCGGCTACAGCCAGCACGACGAGGCGCAGTTCGTCGCCGACGAGGTCACGACGCTGCACAGCGAGGGCGTCGACTACCGCAACATGGCGGTGTTCTACCGCACCAATGCCCAGACCCGAGCACTGGAAGAGATCTTCATCCGCTCGGCCATCCCGTATCGGGTGCTCGGTGGCACCAAGTTCTACGAGCGGGCCGAGATCAAGGACGCCTTCGGGTACCTGATCGCGGTGGCCAACCCGGCCGACCCGATGGCGTTGCGGCGCATCATGAACACCCCGAAGCGCGGCATCGGCGGGGTGACCGAGGCCAACCTGCAGAGCTGGGCGGATGCCCGCGGCATCACCCTGCGCGAGTCGATGCGCCAGGCCGGTGAGCAGGGCTTCGGCCCCAAGATCACCGGCGCGATCCTCGGGCTGACGGCGATCCTGGATGAGGTCGGTCTCACCGCCGACACCGCTCCCGTTCCCGACATCCTGATCACCCTGCTCGAGCGCACCGGATTCATCGAAGCGCTGCGGGCGTCCCGCGACCCGCAGGACGAGGCGCGCGCCGAGAACGTCGAAGAACTCATCGCGGTGACCAAGGACTTTCAGAAGAACAACCCGGAGGGCACTCTCCTCGAGTTCCTCACCGAGACCTCGCTGGTCGCGGCGGCCGACGAGATCGACGACTCCAGCGGCACCGTCTCGCTGATGACCCTGCACACCGCGAAGGGGCTCGAGTACGACGCCGTGTTCCTCACCGGCGTCGAGGAGGACCTGCTGCCTCACCGGATGTCCGCGAACGAACCCGGCGGACCGGCCGAAGAGCGCCGACTGTTCTACGTCGGCATCACCCGGGCCCGTCGCAGGCTGTACCTCTCGCTGGCGATGACCCGCGCCCAGTTCGGCGAGGTGTCGGTCGCGATGCCCTCGCGGTATATCCAGGAGATTCCACCGGAGCTGATCGACTGGCGCCAGTCGCCCGGCATGGCGACCAGCCGCGGTGGCACTCAACCGCGTGCGCTCAACGTGCGCCGTGACGGAGGTGCCCCGGGGTCGCTCGGCACCGGTTCCGGCTACGAGCGCACCGCCGGCCCGGGCGCGACCGCGCTGGCACGGGCGGCCGCTCGCGCCGCCCAGCCGAAGACCGAGTGGGCGAACACGGTGACGGGCAAGGTGCGCGACAACGGTGACCTGACTCTGGTAGCCGGCGACCGCATCCGTCACACCGATTTCGGGGATGGCAGGGTGACAGCGGTCACCGGCGTCGGGCCGAAATCGGTGGCGGAGGTGCAGTTCGACACGGTGGGGCGCAAGCGTCTGCTGATCAAACTGGCGCCGATCGAGAAGCTGTAACGCGGGATCTGCGGCGATAATGTCGTGACAAGCGCAAGGATCGCGCTCTGCTCTCGACCGTGAGGATCGCCCCCGCATGACGAACGACGCCCGACTCCCGCAGGTTCCGCACTACATCGGCGGGGTGGTGACGGAGGGCGCCAGCGGTCGCACCGCACCGGTCTACGATCCCGCGCTCGGCGTCGTCACCAAGGAGGTGCCGCTCGCCGATCTGACCGAGCTCGATGCGGCGGTCGCCGCGGCGAAGGCAGCCTTTCCGGGATGGCGCGACACGTCGATCGCGAAGCGGCAGCAGATCCTGTTCCGCTTCCGCGAGCTGATCAACGAGCGCAAGGACGAGCTCGCGCAGATCCTCACCAGCGAGCACGGCAAGGTACTCTCCGACGCGCTCGGTGAGATCGCGCGCGGGCTCGAGGTGGTGGAGTTCGCCACGGGGTTCCCGCAGCTGATCAAGGGCGACTACTCCGAGAATGTCTCCACCGGCGTCGACGTCTATTCGACCAAGCAGCCACTCGGTGTGGTGGGGGTCATCTCGCCGTTCAACTTCCCCGCGATGGTGCCGATGTGGTTCTTCCCGATCGCGATCGCGGTGGGGAACACCGTCGTGCTGAAGCCCTCGGAGAAAGACCCGTCGTCATCCGTCTGGCTCGCCGAACTGTTCACCGAGGCGGGACTGCCGGCCGGCGTGCTGAACGTGCTGCACGGCGACAAGGTCGCGGTGGACGGGCTGCTCGAGCACGCGGACATCCGTTCCATCTCCTTCGTCGGCTCGACCCCCATCGCGAAGTACATCTACGAGACCGCGGCGAAGAACGGCAAGCGGGTGCAGGCGCTCGGCGGGGCGAAGAACCACATGCTGGTGCTGCCCGACGCCGACCTCGACCTGGTCGCCGACTCGGCGATCAACGCCGGTTTCGGGTCTGCGGGGGAGCGCTGCATGGCGATCTCGGTCGTCGTCGCGGTCGAACCCGTGGCCGACGCCCTGATCGAGAAGATCAGCGAGCGGATGTCGAAGCTCACGATCGGTGACGGGCGCCGTTCCTGCGACATGGGGCCGCTCGTCACGGAGCAGCACCGTGACAAGGTGGCCTCCTATATCGACATCGCGGCAGCGGATGGCGCGACGGTCGTGGTCGACGGTCGTGGCATCGACGTGGATGGCGCGGCCGAGGGTTTCTGGCTCGGCCCGACCCTGCTCGACCGCGTGCCGCTCGACTCGCGCGCCTACACGGAGGAGATCTTCGGACCGGTGCTCTCGGTGGTGCGGGTCGCCTCCTACGAGGACGGTGTGACGCTGATCAACAACGGCGCATTCGGCAACGGCACGGCGATCTTCACCAACGACGGCGGTGCCGCGCGCCGCTTCCAGAACGAGATCGAGGTCGGGATGATCGGCATCAACGTGCCGATCCCCGTGCCGGTCGCCTACTACTCGTTCGGCGGCTTCAAGGACTCGATCTTCGGGGACACGAAGGCCTACGGCGAGCAGGGCGTGCACTTCTTCACCCGCGAGAAGGCGATCACCAGTCGCTGGCTCGACCCGAGCCACGGCGGCATCAACCTGGGCTTCCCGCAGAACTAGCGCTGAGCTCGCCGGGCGATCGGATGCTGCTCGTGCGGATGTCGTGCGCGGCTCCGGTGAGACGAGTGTGCCCGTTTGGCGCGATTGTGCCCGCCCGAGCGGGAATAATCGCGCCAAACGGGAAAAATCGCGGCGTGGCATTGTTCCCGCGACAACACCGCCTGCAGATGGGTCACGTCGACTGGGATGGGAAGTCGAGGGAGTTGCTGCCACCGAGGAGGTTGCGGGCGAGCTCGGCACGGTCGGCCAGCAGATCATCGAGCGCGGTGGCCAGGTCACCGTCGGTGACCTGGCGACCCTCCTCGGCAGCCGCGAGCACCGCTCGCCGGATCAGCTCCTTGGCGAAAGACCCAGTGGTGCCATCGGCCCGATCGGCAGCCGCATCCAGTGCGGCAGAGGAGAAGGGCAGCGTATCCGCGTAGCGCCGGAAAAGTCTGCGCCGCGCATCACGATCCGGAAGTGGTATCTCGACGGCCAGATCTACCCGGCCGGGGCGCTCGGCGAGTGCGCGTTCCAACACTTCGACCCGGTTCGTGGTCAGGATGAAGGTGACGTCGGCGTCACCGTCGAGCCCGTCGAGAGCGTCGAGCACCGCGAAGAGGAGCGGTTGCGGGTTATGCATGGTTCGTTGCTCGGCGATGAGATCGACGTCTTCGAGCACGACGATTGCCGGTTGCATCGCCCGAGCGAGTTCGGCCGCCTCGGTGATGAATTGGATGCTCGACCCGGTGAGCAGGACGGCCGTCGTCTCGGGGGTGCGCGCGAGCAGGTGCCGCACCGTCAGCGTCTTTCCGGTGCCGGGTGGGCCGTAGAGCAGTACCCCGCGCTTGAGGTGCTGACCTGCTGCTAGGAGTCGCTCACGGTGCTCTCCGATTCCGACGACGTGCCGGGCCACGGTCTCCAGGGTGCCATGGCTGAGCACCACGTCATCCGCTTCCACAGTCGGTCTAGGCAGGAAGGTAGCGCCAGCGGCACGATTGCCGTATTCGTTGCCAGTGAACGAGAGCACTCGCCCGCGCAACACGCTGAGGCTGAGCATCAGCCGACCGAACTCGTCGAGGAACCGGGATGACGTCGCGGGGTCGACTGCCAGCACCTCGATGAGCGCTTCGTTGCGTCCGAACTGCGGTTGCGCGCCGCGCTGGAGCACGACCACCGGGGTGCCGTCGAACACGATGCGGTGGACGCCGAACATGATCACCCGCCGCGTGGAGTCTGGCCCGTCCGCCATCGACACATAGTCGACCGGACCGGGACCGAACCGCGAGTGGGGGTTGTTCAGCAGTTCAGAGAACGACATGTGCTCGCGTTGCTGTCCGCCGCTGACGCCGAGAACGGGCTCGCCGCCGCGGGCGCGGAGCTCATCGAGCGCGAGGTCTGCGTCGACCAGGCGGTGCGGAGCCAACTCGAGTCGCACGATCGGGAGTTGCGCCGATGACGCGCCGAGGAAGTCATCCGTGATCTCGCCCAGTGGGGTCGGGCCGTCCGCGGTGCTCGCCGAGGTAGTGATGACTTCGGTGAGGAAGCGCTGAAAAGTCTCGACGAATTCTCGGTTCGAAGTGGTCATGGGTCGACACTAGTCCGCGGCGGGTGGTCGTCCGATGTGCGAAATGCAGGCAGCTTTCGTCGACACGCCGGGCAGGAAGGCATCCGTGCGGCGTGTCGCAAATCGAGCATGCATTTCGGAAACGAGAGACACGGAAACCGGGGTCGCAGGGCGACTAGCGGCGGGCGCTGCGGTCGAGCGCGGCGAGGTAGTGCCGCCGCGGCCACGAGCGTAGGCGGCGGGGGAGGCGCGGATACAGCCGCGCCGCCCAGCGCCACAGCCGCGCATACCGCTTCGCGTTCAGCGGCAGTTCGTAGGCGGCCCTCAGCTCCTGCGGCAGCAGGCCGGCGGTGACGAGTCGCACCAGCGGCATCGCGGCGCGCACCCAGAGCGGCCCGGTGTGCGGGTGGAGTAGCTGACGGCTGACCGCGAGCACCCGCTCGTCGACGCCGAGAGAGGGCAGCTGTTCGTTCCAGTACGCGCGGAAGGCCGCCCGATCGGCGGGCCACAGCTCGGGCGGCATGCCGAGCGCGGTGCCGACGATGGCGTACTCGCGGTACACCGTCTCCGCCTCCGGCTCGGGCAGCGGCCCGAACGTGAGCTCGCGGATGCGGATGGCCGTGTCGTAGAGGGTGGCGGCCACCCAGAGCTGGAGCCGGGCATCCGCCGCGTCGTATTCCACGGTGCTGCCCTCGGTCGAGCGCACCGGTCGGTGACCGGCGTTCACCAGCGCGGTCATGCGAGCCCTCTGCTCGTCAGTGCCGTACACCTGCGCATAGACGAACGTGAGCGTGTTGCGTAGTCGCCGCAGCGGGTCGGCGGCGAAGTTCGAGTGGTCGGCGACCGCGTGCCCGACCGCCGGGTTGGCGAGTTGCAGCAGGATGGCGCGGCCGCCCCCGGCGAGCAGGATCGCTTCGTCTCCGATGTCGGCCAGGGGCATCCGTCCATTGTGCGGTCTGCGGCCCGGCGTCCGCCGAGAATCGACCACGGAGCATTCACCACGGAGCATTCAGACAGACCGGCAGATGGGGGCCGATCGCCGCGAGTAGAGTGTGTGACGGCCCAAATATCTCGACGTCGAACTATCTCGGTGTCGAGACAAGTGCGCCATTCCAGACAACGACCTGCGGATTGGACAACAGCAGCGTGGATCTTTTCGAGTACCAGGCCCGAGATCTCTTCGAATCGTATGGGGTGCCGGTACTCGCCGGCATCGTCGCGGATACACCGGACGAGGTCAGAGCGGCAGCCGAGAAACTGGGCGGCACCGTCGTCGTCAAGGCCCAGGTGAAGGCCGGCGGGCGCGGCAAGGCCGGCGGCGTCAAGGTCGCCCATAATCCGGATGACGCTGCCGCGGCATCCGAGAAGATCTTCGGCCTCGACATCAAGGGCCACATCGTGCGCCGCGTGATGGTCGCCGCGGGTGCGCGCATCGCCTCGGAGTACTACTTCTCGGTGCTGCTCGACCGGGCTAACCGCTCGTACCTCTCGCTGTCGAGCTTCGAGGGTGGCATGGAGATCGAGGAGCTCGCGGTCGAGCGTCCCGAGGCCCTGGCCCGCATCGAGGTCGACCCGATGGTCGGCATCGACCTCGCCAAGGCCACCGAGATCGCCGTCGCGGCGAAGTTCCCGGCCGAGATCGTCGACAAGGTCGCCCCGGTCTTCGTGAAGCTCTACGAGGTGTACACCGGGGAGGACGCGACCCTGGTCGAGGTCAACCCGCTGGTGCTGACCGAGGAGGGCGACATCGTGGCCCTCGACGGCAAGGTCTCTCTCGACGAGAACGCCGACTTCCGTCACCCGCTGCACGCCGACCTCGTCGACACCGCAGCGGAGGACCCGCTGGAGGCGAAGGCGAAAGACCTCGGCCTCAACTACGTGAAGCTCGACGGTTCCGTCGGCATCATCGGCAACGGCGCGGGGCTCGTCATGTCCACCCTCGACGTGGTCAGCTACGCGGGTGAGGACTTCGGCGGCGTCACGCCGGCCAACTTCCTCGACATCGGTGGCGGAGCATCCGCCGAGGTCATGGCGAACGGGCTCGACGTCATCCTCGGCGACCCGCAGGTGAAGAGCGTGTTCGTCAACGTCTTCGGCGGCATCACCGCCTGCGATGCGGTGGCGAACGGCATCGTCAAGGCGCTGGAGATTCTCGGCGACGCGGCCACCAAGCCACTCGTCGTGCGCCTCGACGGCAACAAGGTCGAGGAGGGCCGCGCCATCCTGACGGCGGCCGGAAACCCGCTGGTCACCCTGGCGGACACCATGGACGAGGGCGCCGCCAAGGCCGCCGAGCTGGCTTCGAAGTAGTAAGGGACCACAAGAACATGTCGATCTTCCTCAACAAGGATTCCAAGGTCATCGTCCAGGGCATCACCGGCGGCGAGGGCAGCAAGCACACCGCGCTCATGCTCAAGGCCGGCACCCAGGTCGTCGGCGGTGTGAACGCCCGCAAGGCCGGCACCACCGTCACGCATGCCTCCGCCGACGGCAGCGAGGTCGAGCTGCCCGTCTTCGGCACGGTCGCCGAGGCCGTCTCCACGACCGGCGCCGATGTCTCCATCGTCTTCGTGCCCCCGGCCTTCGCAAAGGATGCCGTGCTCGAGGCCATCGAGGCCGAGGTTCCGTTGGTCGTCGTGATCACCGAGGGCATCCCGATCCAGGATTCCGCGGAGTTCTGGGCCACCGCCAAGGCCAAGGGCGGCGCGACCCGCATCATCGGCCCGAACTGCCCCGGCATCATCACGCCCGGTGAGTCGCTGGTGGGCATCACCCCCGCCACGATCACCGGCAAGGGCCCGATCGGCCTCGTCTCGAAGTCGGGCACCCTGACCTACCAGATGATGTACGAGCTGCGCGATCTGGGCTTCTCCACCGCCATCGGCATCGGCGGCGACCCGATCATCGGCACCACCCACATCGACGCGCTCGCCGCATTCGAGGCCGACCCCGAGACGAAGGCGATCGTGATGATCGGCGAGATCGGCGGCGACGCCGAGGAGCGCGCGGCGGAGTACATCAAGGCCAACGTCACCAAGCCGGTCGTCGGCTACGTGGCCGGGTTCACCGCCCCCGAGGGCAAGACCATGGGCCACGCCGGAGCGATCGTCTCCTCCGGTGCGGGCACCGCGCAGGGCAAGAAGGAGGCCCTCGAGGCCGCCGGAGTGAAGGTCGGCAAGACCCCCAGCGAGACCGCAGCGCTCATGCGCGAGGTGCTGGCCGCGCTATAGCAGAAACCGTGCGAGGTGGTCCGCAGCTAACTTGGACTCATGAAGTTCCTGTACTGGCTGCGTGACCACCTCGTGACGGCCGACGCCGTCTACGGCCTGATCCTGTATTCGGCGCTGATCGTGGTGCTCGTCGATGACCACAGTGCGGAAGAGACCTTCGTCGTCTCCGGCGTCACCCTCATCGTCTTCTGGGCTGCCCACGTCTACGCCGGAACGATCGCCACCCACCGCGGACCGGACGGAAAGCCGCAGTCGATGGGCACGGCGTTCCGCCGCACCATCGCCCACGTTTCGAGCATGCTGTACGCCGCGGTTCTCCCCGCCGGCGTGCTGCTGCTCAGCGTCTTCGGCGTCATCAGCAAGGATGAGGCGGTCGACGACGCGCTCAACCTCGTGGTGCTGCTGCTCGCCGTGCTCGGATACTTCTCGTTCGCGCAGCGGGGCAGCAAGATCTGGGTACGCATCCTCGGCGCTATCGGCACCGGATTCTTCGGCATCATCATCCTGCTGCTCAACGTGCTCGTCCACTAAGGAGACACCGATGAGACCCGGAGCGCTCGCCGCAACCGCCATGACGGCCGTGCTGCTGCTCTCCGGGTGCGTGGCCTCGCCGCCCACTCCCGCTCCCACCGAGAACGTGGCGAGCGGGCTCCAGAAGTTCTACGACCAGCGGGTCGACTGGAAGAGCTGCGAGTCGTCGGGGATGACCTGTGCCAGCGTGACGGCACCCATCGACTGGGCTACGCCGAGCGCGGGGTCACTGAAGCTCGCGGTCATCCGCCACGTCACGACGTCGTCGAAGCGCGTCGGGTCACTGCTGATCAATCCCGGCGGTCCCGGCGGTTCGGGCTACGACGCCGTCGCTCGGGGGCTGGACTACGTGACGGATGCTGCGCTTCGCGACGCGTTCGACGTCGTCGGCTGGGATCCGCGGGGCGTCGGCCGCTCCACCCCCGTCACCTGTCTCGACGGACCCGCGATGGATGCCTTCCTCTACGCGCCGCCGACGGCGCCGGAGGGATCGGATGCCTGGCTCGCGTCCCGGGTGCCCGTCGAGAAGGCCTTCGGCGCGGCCTGCGCGAAGCAGACCGGACCGCTGCTCGGCCACATCGACGCCGAGAGCAACGCCCGCGACATGGACCTGCTGCGCGCCGTGCTCGGCGACGCACAGCTGCACTACCTCGGCTTCTCCTACGGCACCTTCTTCGGGGCGCACTACGCGAAGCTGTTCCCCGCGAAGGTCGGCCGGCTCGTGCTCGACGGCCCCGTCGACCCCGCACTCAGCGAGCCGCAGGACTTCACCACCCAGATGGCGGGCTTCGAGAGTTCGTTCCGCGCCTATGTCGCGGACTGTCTGACCACCGCCGACTGCCCGTTCAGCGGCCCGCTCGATGCCGCGCTTGCCCAGGCGAAGGCGCTGTTCCAGGCGGCGGGCACGGAGGGGCTGACCATTGCGGACGGCAGGCAGCTCAGCCTCGGGGTGCTCGGTACCGCGATCTCCTACCCGCTCTACGATCGTGACTCCTGGAGCTCGCTCAGCTCGATGATCGCCGGGCTGCAGAGGGGCTCGGCGAAGCTGGCCTTCAGCTTCGCGGACGCCTACAACGGTCGATCGTCGAACGGCACCTACGACCACTCCGTCGATGTGTACACCGCCGCGCTCTGTCTCGACGGCGCGTACCCGCCCGACCTCGCCGGCACGCGGGCGACGATGGATGCGATCGCGCAGGCCGCGCCGACCGTCGGCGAGATCCTGAGCTACAGCGACTGGGTGCAGGTCAGCATCGCCTGCCAGAACTGGCCGCACCGCAACGTGCTGTCCGCCGCGCCGATCACCGCGGCGGGGGCCGCCCCGATCATGGTGGTCGGAACGACGGATGACCCGGCCACGCCGTACTCGGGCGCCGTGGCCCTGGCCGACCAGCTCGACAGCGGGGTGTTGGTCTCGCGCACCGGCGAGGGCCACACCGCCTACGCCTCTGGCAACGCCTGCATCGACCGCACCGTCGACGCCTATCTGGTGAAGGGCACCGTGCCTGTCGCCGACCCGCACTGCTGAGAATCGTCTGCACCGATAGTCGCGTCATCGGACGGTCGAGCGGATGCCGCCCCGCCGCGCCGGTAGGCTCGCCCCCCGTATGAACCGCTCCTTCACCGCCCTGTTCGCCGCGCTCGAGGCGCTCCTCGTCGTGGGCATGGGCATCGGCATCCCCCTCGTGCCACTGACGATCCTGTGGGCGTTCCAGTACGACCTCGGCGTCGACTGGATCGTGTTCTGGCGCGCGGCCGTCGACATCTGGTTGCTCGGCTCCGGCACCGACGTCACGATGACGCTGCAGCCCGCACTGGCCGACGCGCTCGGCTTCGCGGGGGCCGGAAAGCCGTTCATCCTCACCATCGCCCCGCTCGGCTTCGCCCTGCTGACCGTGCTGCTGGGAGCCCGCGCCGGACGCCGCATCAGCGAGACGCCGCACCGCTTCGTCGGGCTGGCCGTGGCCGTCGGCACATTCGCCGTACTCTCGTTGGCGGCCACCCTCAGCGCGCTGCTTCCCGCCGCGCGCGCCTCGATCTGGCAGGGCACGCTGCTGCCGACACTGTGCTTCACGGTCGGGATCGTCATCGGTGCGGAGTGGTCGCATCCGTCTCTGGATGCCCTCCTTCCCGCTCGAGCCGACCGCGTCATCCGTGCCTGGGTCGGGCGCTGGCGACCCGAACTGCGCGCCACCCTCGCGGCGGCGTTCCGTGGCGGCACGGCGACGGCGGCCATCGTGCTCGGAGCGTCAGCGGTGCTGTTGGCCATCCTCATCCTGGCCGGCTACGCCAAGATCATCACGCTCTACGAGGGGGTGCATGCCGGAATCCTCGGTGGCGTCGCCCTCACCGTCGGGCAGCTCGCCTTCTTGCCCAACCTGGTCATCTGGACGGCGAGCTGGATCATCGGGCCCGGCTTCGCCATCGGGGCCGGCTCGTCGGTGAGCCCCTTCGGCACCAGCCTCGGGCCGATCCCCGCGGTGCCTGTTCTCGGCGCGCTGCCGGCGCAGCACGAACTCGGCTGGGGGTTCCTGGCGCTGCTCATCCCGGTCGTCACCGGTTTCCTCATCGCGCTCGTCGTGCGCGGTCGGCTCGTCGCCGCGTTGCCGGCGGTCGGCCGCGTGCCGTGGCTGGTGCTGGCCGGGGTGCTCTCGGGTGTGGTCGGCGGCATCATCCTCGGGCTGCTGGCCTGGGCCTCCACCGGCGCTGCCGGCCCCGGCCGGCTGATGGATGTCGGACCGTCACCGTGGCTGGTCGGTGCGTTCGCCGCACTGGAGATCGCCGTCTCGGCGACCGTCGGCCTGCTCGCCGGGCGACAGCGGACATTCGTCGTTTCGCCGTCGCGATAGGCTCGGCAGATGCTCTCTCTCGTCGTGTTGATCTCCGGCGGGGGCTCCAATCTCCGCGCTCTGCTCGAGGCGGCGGAGGACGCCGAATACCCGGCGAGGGTGCTCGCGGTCGGTGCCGATCGCGACGCGGACGGCTTCGTCCACGCCGAGCAGTTCGGCATCCCGACCTTCTCGGTCGCGCTCTCCAACTTCGACAGCCGTGAGGAGTGGGGTGATGCCCTGCTCGAGCAGATCCAGGTCTGGAACGCCGACCTGGTGGTGCTCAGCGGCTTTATGAAACTGCTGCCGCCGCGGGTCATCGCCGCGCTGAGCCCCAATCTGATCAACACCCACCCCGCCTACCTGCCGGAGTTTCCTGGCGCGCACGGGGTGCGGGACGCGCTCGCCGCCGGCGTGACCCAGACCGGGGCCAGCATCATCGTGGTCGACGACGGCGTGGACGACGGCCCGATCATCGTGCAGCAGCGCGTGCCGGTGCTGCCGACGGACACCGAGGACTCGTTGCACGAGCGGATCAAGCCGGTGGAACGACAGCTGCTGGTGCAGGCGGTGCTCGATATCGCCAATGGCGAGATCGACCTCGCCGCGCTCGCTCGCTAGAATTAGTCGGTCGCGACTGGCGTTGAGAGGGGACACCCTCGGGGAGCGACACCAAGACTTCGTTTCGGCCGTTCGCCTGGGCTGAACCGCACGCCCCCGCCGTCCGGTTTTGTCTTGAAGGAGCACCCACGTGTCCGCATCCGCCCACTCCGCCGCCGACTATCGCGAGCGTGACGCGATCCCGATCACCCGCGCACTCATCTCGGTGAGCGACAAGACCGGCCTGCTCGACCTCGCCGCAGCGCTCGTCGGCGCCGGGGTGGAGATCGTCTCCACCGGGTCGACCGCGTCGACGATCGCTGATGCCGGCTTCCCGGTCACCGAGGTGGCCAGCGTCACCGGATTCCAGGAGACGCTCGACGGCCGGGTGAAGACCCTGCACCCCTCGATCCACGCCGGCATCCTGGCCGACCTGCGTCTCGCCGCGCACGAGGAGCAGCTGGTCGACCTCGGTATCCGCCCGTTCGATCTCGTCGTCGTCAACCTGTACCCCTTCGTGGAGACCATCTCCTCGGGTGTCACCGGCGACGCCGCGATCGAGCAGATCGACATCGGCGGCCCGGCCATGGTGCGCGCCGCCGCCAAGAACCATGCCAACGTCGCCATCGCGGTGTCGCCGTCGAGCTATCCGCAGATCGTCAAGGCGGTCACGCTGGGCGGCACCACGCTCGCGCAGCGCCAGCGTCTGGCCGGTGAGGCCTTCGCGCACACTGCCGCCTACGACGCGGCCGTGGCCGAGTTCTTCGCCGACAACATCGGGGTGCGCGCGCAGCACAGTCTGGCGCAGGCCTCGGTTGTCGACAGCTCCCCGGTGATCGACGCGCCCGAGCGCGACGACCTGATCGAGGAGACGCCGACCGGCGCGGCCGAGACGTTCACGGTCACGGCTGACCTCAGGCAGGCGCTGCGCTACGGCGAGAACGCGCACCAGGAGGCCGCGCTGTACGTGACCGCCGACGGCGCCGGAATCGCTCAGGCGACGCAGGTGCACGGCAAGGAGATGTCGTACAACAACTACACGGATGCTGACGCGGCCCTGCGCACCGCCTACGACTTCAGCGAGCCCGCCGTCGCTATCATCAAGCACGCGCAGCCCTGTGGCATCGCCGTCGCGCGCGGTGCCGGCGACCCGATCGCCTCCGCCCACCAGCGCGCGCACGACTGCGACCCGGTCTCGGCCTTCGGCGGGGTCATCGCCGCCAACCGCCCCGTGAGCGTTGAGATGGCGAACACGGTGAAAGACATCTTCACCGAGGTTGTCATCGCTCCCGGCTTCGAGCCGGAGGCGCTCGAGATCCTGAGCGCCAAGAAGAACATCCGCCTGCTGACGCTGCCGGAGGGGTACCACCGCGACGCCCTCGAGTTCAAGCAGATCAGCGGTGGCCTGCTGGTGCAGACCCCGGATGTCTTCGACGAGTTCAGTTCCGACGGCTGGCAGTTGGTCTCGGGTGAGCCGGCGGATGACGCCACCCTCGCCGATCTCGAGTTCGCCTGGCGGGCCGTGCGCGCCGTGAAATCGAATGCCATTCTGCTCGCCGATGATGGGGCATCCGTCGGTGTCGGAATGGGCCAGGTCAACCGGGTCGACTCCTGCCGCCTCGCCGTGGCGCGGGCGGGGGAGCGGGCGGCCGGGTCTGTGGCGGCATCCGATGCCTTCTTCCCGTTCGCGGATGGCGCGCAGATCCTGCTCGACGCGGGCGTGCGCGCGATCGTGCAGCCGGGCGGATCGATCCGCGACCAGGACGTCATCGACGCGGCAGCCGCCGCGGGCGTGACCATGTATGTCACGGGCGAGCGCCACTTCTTCCACTAGGCGCCGTTGTCGTCACGAACCCGTTCTGCAGGTACGCCTGCAGAACGGGTTCGTGCGTTAAGCCCTGCCGCCCCACCGTTGTGCAGGAGTGCCTGCACAACAGAGTGGTTATCTCCGTCGTGCTTATCTCCGTTGTTCAGGAGTGCCTGCACAACGTTGTGCTTATCTCCGTCGTGCTTATCTCCGTTGTGCTTATCTCCGTCGTGGTTATCTCCGTTGTGCAGGAGTGCCTGCACAACGGAGTCGCGCTGCGCCGATTCGTGCTCCCTTCGTCGCCGAGTTGTCACAGATGAACCTGTTTTCGCGCCAAAGAGGTCGATCTGTGACAACTCGCACGCGAGCGACATCGGCCGCCCCGATCGCCGTTGTGCCGGTACTCCTGCAGAACGGCGGCACGTGGGTGCGGCGCGGCCAGGCTCCGGCGCCCCAAGGCGGGGCAAGCCTTGCGCTCGGAGGAGAAGCGCCCATATCCTGTAAGGCTGTCCGGTGCGCCACTGCCGGGACCAGAGTGAATATTGCCACGAACTCAGGAGGACGCCATGACATCCATTTCCGCAACTGCAGGCGCGAAGAGTGTCACCCGTCTCCCGTTCGTGAACCTTCTCGGAACCCGGTAGTGCCGCGGGGCTGACGCCCCGTCACAGCTCCATCCGACACCTCACCACTTCTCCACACGTCCGGTTCGCCGTCGCGCGACCGTAGCAATCAAGGAATCTCTCTGTGTCTGCAGAAACAAAACGCCAGGGCACTTTTGCCTCCCTTCGACGAATCCTCCCGTACGCGAAACCCGCGATGCCGCGGATCTATCTGGGTATGGCCTCCGCGCTGCTCGCGGCGCTGGTCGCCCTTCTCATCCCGCAGGTGCTCGAGCGGATCGTCGACGGCCCGCTCAAGGACGGAGATGTCAGCCAGCTCTGGTGGCCCGTCGCCGCCGTGCTCGGACTCGGCGTGCTCGAGGCCGTCATGATCTGGTTCCGCCGCTTCTTCGTGCTGCAGCCCGGCACCGCGGTCGAGGCCGACATGCGCAATTCGCTCTACGCGCAGTTGCAGGATCTGCCGGTCGGCTTCCACGACCGCTGGCCGAGCGGCCAGCTGCTGTCGCGCGCGCTCAGCGACCTCAACCTGATCCGGCGCTGGCTGTCGTTCGGCACCGTGCTGCTCGTGGTCAACGTGATCACGATCATCGTCGGCTTCTTCTTCCTGATCTCGATCAGCTGGGTGCTCGGTCTGATCTTCGTGGTCTGCTCCATCCCGCTCTGGATCTACGGCTTCGCCTTCGAGGCCAAGTACTCCGTGGTGGCCCGGCGCAGCCAAGACCAGGCCGGCGACCTCGCGACGACGGTGGAAGAATCCGTCCACGGCATCCGTGTGCTCAAGGCCTTCGGCCGGGGCCAGCACGCGCTGAAGAACTTCGCCTCCCAGGCGGAGAAACTGCGCGGCACGGAGATCGAGAAGGCGAAGGCGATCGCCGGCATCTGGCTCTGGCTGCTGCTGGTGCCCGATGTCACCTTCGCGCTCTGCCTGCTGGCGGGCGTCTGGCTCGCGGCTAACGGGCAGATCACCGTGGGTGAGCTGTTGGCGTTCTTCGCCACCGCGACAGTGCTGCGCTTTCCGGTGGAGTCGATCGGATTCCTGCTCTCGATGACTTTCGACACGCGCACCGCCGTCGACCGCTTCTTCGAGGTGATGGACGAGGTGAACACCATCACCGACCCCGAGAACCCGAAGACGATCGAGAACCCGCAGGGGCGGCTGGCGTTCGAGAACGTGCACTTCCGCTACCAGGACTCGCCCGCCCAGTACGCGGACCTGCTCGACGGGGTGGATCTCGAGTTGGAGCCGGGAGAGACGATGGCGCTCGTGGGGCTGACCGGGTCGGGCAAGTCGACGCTCACCGCGTTGACCACCCGCCTGTACGACGTGACCGGGGGATCCGTGAAGCTCGACGGCGTCGACATCCGCGACCTGACCCGCAACGATCTGCGCACGCACATCGCCATGGCCTTCGAGGATGCGACCCTGTTCTCGGCGAGCGTGCGCGACAACGTGCTGCTCGGGCGCCCGGAGGCGTCGGAGGAGGAACTGTCGTCGGCGATCGAGATCGCCCAGGCGAACTTCGTCTACGACCTGCCGAACGGTCTCGACACCGTGGTCGGCGAGGAGGGCCTCTCGCTCTCCGGTGGCCAGCGGCAGCGCCTCGCGCTCGCCCGCGCGGTCGCCGCGAAGCCGGAGGTGCTCGTGCTCGACGACCCGCTGTCGGCACTGGATGTCGACACAGAGGCCCTGGTCGAGGCGGCGCTCAGAAGGGTGTTGGCCTCCACGACCGCGCTCATCGTCGCGCACCGCCCCAGCACCGTCAACCTGGCCGATCGCGTCGCCCTGCTCGAGGGCGGGCGGGTCACCGCGGTGGGCACCCACAGCGATCTGATCGCCAGCAACGACCATTACCGCTTCGTCATCTCGAGCCTCGAGGACGAAGAGAGACGCGAACAGCGAGAGAGCGAGGTGAACGCATGACGACCGTTACCGGAGTAGAGGGCGAAGAGCGCAACGACTACAGCAAGGTCGAGAGCCGGCAGATCCGCGACCGCTCACTGCGGCTGCTGGGCACTCTGCTGCGCCCGCTGCGGGCGCGGGTCACCCTGACGATCATCGTCGTGGTGATCAGCACGGCCGCCCAGGTGGCCGGCCCGGCCCTGATCGCATACGGAATCGATACGGGTTTGCCGCGCATGATGGCGCAGGATTGGCTGCCGCTCGGTCTGGCGGTTGCCGGATACCTGGCCGCCGGTATCGCCGGCGCGGTGCTGATCTCCTGGTACACCGTGCTGACCGCGCGCATCAGCCAGGCCATCCTCATCGACCTGCGCAAGCGGGTGTTCCTGCACACGCAGCGATTGAGCCTCGAGTTCCACGAGAACTACACGTCGGGCCGCATCATCGCGCGGCAGACCAGCGACCTCGACTCGATCCGCGAACTGCTGGATTCGGGAATCAACCAGCTGGTGCAGGGCGGCCTGTACATGCTGTTCATCGCCGGCGCGCTGTTCTCGATCGACTTCTGGAGCGGTGTGGTGCTGTTCGGCTCACTCGTTCCGTTGGCCTTCCTGCTGCGCTGGTTCCAGAAGCGCTCGCAGAAGGCGTTCCGTGAGACCCGCACCGCCTCGGCACGCCTGATCGTGCAGTTCGTCGAGACGATGACCGGCATCCGTGCGGTGAAGGCATTCCGCAAGGAGGGTCGCAATGCCGTGCACTTCGGTCAGCTCACCGAGGACTACCGCGAGGCGAACCTCAAGACGATCCGGTTGTTCGGGATCCTCGATCCCGGGCTCGTGCTGATCGGCAACATCACGCTCGGCGTCGTGCTCCTCGTCGGGGGCCTCCGGGTCGCCGGCGGCGAGCTGGCGATCGGTGTGCTGCTCGCGGCGCTGCTCTACACGCGGTCGTTCTTCGCCCCCGCGCAGGACATGGCGATGTTCTACAACTCGTACCAGTCCGCGGCGGCGGCGCTGGAGAAGATCTCGGGTGTGCTGGAGGAGCAGCCCAGCGTGCCCGACCCGATCAAGCCGGTGGACCTCTGGGAGTCGAACGGCGAACTGTCGTTTCGCGGAGTGGAGTTCGCCTACACGCCGGAGCGGGTCATCCTGCCGCACTTCGATCTGGAGATCCCGTCGGGGCAGACCATCGCACTGGTTGGATCGACCGGTGCCGGCAAGTCGACCCTCGCCAAGCTGATCTCGCGCTTCTACGACCCCTCGGACGGCTCGATCCGGCTCGACGGCGTCGACCTGCGATCGCTGCACCCGAAGGACCTCCGCCGCGCCATCGTGATGGTGACGCAGGAGGCGTACCTGTTCTCGGGTTCGGTGGGCGACAACATCGCGCTCGGCAAGCCGGATGCGACGAATGAGGAGATCATCGCGGCGGCCAAGGCGGTGGGAGCGCACGAGTTCATCATGGCGCTGCCCGACGGCTACGACTCCGACGTGAACAAGCGCGGTGGGCGCGTCTCGGCGGGACAGCGACAGCTGATCTCCTTCGCTCGGGCCTTCCTCGCCGACCCGGCCGTGCTCATCCTGGACGAGGCGACGGCGTCGCTCGACATCCCGTCGGAGCGTCTGGTGCAGGAGGCGCTGCAGACCCTGCTCGCCGACCGCACTGCGATCATCATCGCCCACCGCCTGTCGACGGTCGCCATCGCCGATCGCGTGCTGGTGATGGAGCACGGGCGCATCGTCGAGGATGGCACGCCGCGTGACCTGATCTCGGGCACCGGGCGCTTCGCCAAGCTGCACGCCGCCTGGCGCGACTCGCTCGTGTAGGAAACTCGTCGGTGTAGGTGACGGCACGGGGCCGGCGTTCGTGCCGGCCACGTGCTGTGCCCGCTACCCGTGCCCGCCCGCTGCCCGTGCGCATCCCTTGCCCGCCCGCATCCCTTTCCGAAATGGCGGGGATTTCGTGCAATCGGTCTCCGATCGCACTCTTTTCGAGAGGATCTGCAAAATCCCCGTCATTTCGGAAGAGACCACTGGCGCAGCCGGACTCGTTCGACCGGTCTACAGCTACTCGGCGTCTCCGCGGGACAGCGCAGCCTGAATCGCCTCCAACACGAGCGTCGACATCAATATGAGCTGTCGATAGGAGAACCGAAGCACGCGGTATCCCCGCCGGCTCAACTCGGCATCCCGCCTGCGATCTCGCTCGTAGGCCTCCGCGGAGGTATGGTGGGCGACGCTATCGACCTCCACGATCAGACGACTGCCCAGCACGAAGTCGACGCGACCCACCTGATCGATCGCGACCTGCTGTCGAAACGGGATGCCAGCCTGCCGAAGGTCGTAGGACAGGAGCGACTCCGTCCCGCTCTCGCTCGCCCGCGTCGCCGCCTCGAGCACGCGACTGACCTCGCGCGGAGCCTCAGCTCGCAGTTTCGCGAGCTCTCCTGTTCGAAGGAGACCCAGGTGGAGAGCGGATTCGACGCAGGCGAAGGCATTGCGCGCGGTCTCTGTTCGGATGATGTCGTCGAGGCAGTCGATCACGCTCACAACCGCTCGTGTTCCGGTCGCCCTCTTCTCGCGCCAACGAGCAGTAGACGTACCCGATGGGGGCCTGACCGTGGCGTCATCCGGCGTACGCAGCCCACGCGCATGACCACCGGTGCGGACCTGGAACCGCGGTCGTTCGGGTGTCCAGATGCCGTGCGCGCGAGCTCCCGTCATTCCGGTGAGTCGACCGCCGACGCGCACCGCGCGGGTCTCATCGTGGCCTAATTCAGGTGTGACGTAGTGCCCTTGTCTGGCTCTGATCACCTCCCCGGCCCTCACCGCACGGGTGAGTTCGTGCGATGTGTGGCCGTCCGCAAGCAGCTCCCAGGTGGCGGCGACTCCGCCGCGGCGTTGGACGTCGTAATGAATGCTGCGCACCCACACACCGTGCCGCGTCCGAGTTTCGCATGCCGGCATCCGTTCGTGTCGGTGGACATCGATAGCGCGCAGCCACGTGTGAAGGAGCAGAGGAGGAATACCTCAGTTGCTCGCCACCACATCCCGCCCTCAGATCCGGCGCTCGTTGTTCCGAAATGACGGGGATTTCGCGAATCGGCGGCAAAACAGTGCAATCCGGGCGCGTTCTTGCGGAATCCCCGTCATTTCGGAAGGGGAGGAAGCGGAAGGGGGAGGGAAGCGGAAGGGGAGGAAGGGGAGGGAGGAACGGAAGGAGGGGGGAGGGCCGGCGGGTGAGCGCGGACGCGCTACGGCGTGACGCCCGCCTGCCGCACGATGTAGTCGGCGATCTCGAGCGAGCTGGTGGCGGCCGGGGACGGCGCGTTCAGCACGTGGATCTGGTTGTCGGTGCGCTGGATGATGAAGTCGTCGGCGAGCGACCCATCGCGACGGATCGCCTGAGCCCGCACCCCGGCGCCGGCTCGCACGATGTCCGCACCGGTGATCGCGGGCACGAGTCGGGCGAGGCTGGCCGCGAACACCCGCTTCGACAGGGAACGGATGATCTCCTTGCCCCCCGTCACGACGTTGCCGCTCGCCAGCCGCAGAAAGCCCGGGTAGGCGATCGAGGCGAAGGCCTCGGCCACGTCGACATCACGCCAGCGGTAGCCCTCGCGCTTGAGTGCGAGCACGGCGTTCGGTCCGGCGTGCACCGAGCCGTCGATCATCCGCGTCAGGTGCACGCCGAGAAAGGGCAGATCAGGGTCGGGCACCGGGTAGATCAGCCCGTTGACCAGGTCGCGGCGGCCCGGCACCAGCTCGTAGTACTCGCCGCGGAACGGCACGATCCGCACCTCCGGCTCCATGCCGGCGAGCCGGGCGACGGTGTCGCTCTGCAGCCCCGCGCAGTTGATCAGGATGTCCGAGGTCACGCTTCCGCGATCATGGTCGACGGTCACCCTGCCGTTCTCGCTCGTGATCCGCCGCGCGCGGGTGCCGAGTTCGAGCGTCGCGCCGTGTTCCTGCGCGAGCCGGGCGAGGGTCGCCGTGACCCGCGAATAGTCGATGATGCCGGTGTTCTCCACCCGCAGCGCGCCGACCGTCGCGACGTTCGGCTCGTATTCGCGAGCCTCTTCGGCGGTGATCACACGCGCATCCGCACCGTTGGCCAGCGCCCGCTCGTGCAGCACCTCGAGGCGCGGCAGCTCGTCCGCGCTCGCCGCGACGATGAGCTTGCCGCAGACGTCGTGGGCGATCCCGTGCTCCCCCGCGAAGGCGACCATCGAGCGATTGCCGGCGCTGCACAGGGTCGCCTTGAGCGATCCGGGCTTGTAGTACGGCCCGGCGTGGATCACCCCGGAGTTGTGCCCCGTCTGGTGTGCCGCCCAGTGGGCTTCCTTCTCGAGCACCGTCGTGTCGATGCCGCTGCGGGCGAGCTTCTCGGCGACGGCGAGGCCGACGATGCCGCCTCCGATGACGGTGGCGCTGCGAACGGTCACGGGTCTCCTGGTGATCGGGTGTGACTCGATGCTACGGCGTGTGGCGCGCGACCCGCAGGTCGACCCGGAAGACACCGGATGTCGACCAGAGCAGCGGCGTGCCCTCGGCCCGGTAGTGCTCCAGGGCCTGCTGCTCGTGACCCGTGGCCGGATGCCCGCTCGCCTTCACGACGCGCCACCAGGGAACGGAGCTGCCGTAGTAGGCCATCGTCTGCCCCACGGCACGGGCGGCCCGGGATCCGAGCGCGGCAGCGACATCCCCGTAGCTCATGACACGACCGGGCGGGATGGTCTCCACCACCGCGAGCACGGAGGAGACGAAGTCGTCGGCGACCAATTACAGCTCGAGCGCGCCGATGTTCTCGCCGTACGGGGTTTCACCGACGACGACGAAGCCGGTGTGCAGGAAGAACTCCTCCGGGCCGTCTTCTCCCGGTTCCCAGAGCGCGGTGAGCCGGCTGAAGCCGCGCGCGCGGGCCTCGTCTGCCAGCGCCCAGACGGCGAACCGCCCGATTCCGGAACCCTGCGCGTTGCCGGCGACGGTCACGCGCCAGATGCAGCTGCGGAACTCCTCCTGTGGGCTGTCCGGGTCGAAGTTGCCGCGGATGAAGCCGACCACGTCATCGCCGTCGAGTACCACCCGCGGCCAGGTGGTAGCCGGGTTGATGTAGGCATCGGCGAGGGCATACGAGGGTGGGGTCACGAACTGTTCCTGGCCCGGCAGGAGCGTGAGATTGTTGGCCGCGACGATCGTCTTCGCTGACAGTTCTTCCAGTCGCAGTTCGCCCATGGGGACAGGCTAGTCGAGCGACTGCCCCCGCGATAGCGGAGTTCCCGGCGAGGGGAGAAGTATCTTGACGTCGAGATACTTCGGTGCAGCGGCTAAGCTATCCGAGGTGGGCAAACAGCCCTGAACTCAAGGAGAACCGCGTGGGCAAGATCAAGGTAGAAGGCACGGTCGTCGAGCTCGACGGCGACGAGATGACTCGCATCATCTGGCAGAAGATCAAGGACACCCTGATCCACCCCTATCTCGACATCAACCTCGACTACTACGACCTGGGCATTGAGAACCGCGACGCGACCGACGACCAGGTCACGATCGATGCTGCCCACGCCATCCAGAAGTACGGCGTCGGCGTCAAGTGCGCCACCATCACGCCCGACGAGGCCCGCGTCGAGGAGTTCGGCCTGAAGAAGATGTGGAAGTCGCCGAACGGCACCATCCGCAACATCCTCGGCGGTGTCATCTTCCGTGAGCCGATCATCATCTCGAACATCCCGCGCCTGGTGCCCGGCTGGAACAAGCCGATCATCATCGGCCGCCACGCCTTCGGCGACCAGTACCGCGCCACCGATTTCCGCTTCGAGGGCAAGGGCTCGCTCACCGTCGAGTTCACCCCGGAAGACGGCTCCGAGCCGCTCAAGTTCGAGGTCTACCAGTCCCCGGGCAGCGGTGTCGCCCAGGTGCAGTACAACCTCGACGACTCGATCCGCGACTTCGCCCGGTCGAGCCTGCAGTACGGACTCACCCGCAACTACCCGGTGTACCTGTCCACCAAGAACACCATCCTCAAGGCCTACGACGGTCGCTTCAAGGACATCTTCGAGGAGATCTTCGAGACCGAGTTTAAGGAGCAGTTCGAGGCCGCCGGCCTCACCTACGAGCACCGCCTGATCGACGACATGGTCGCCTCGGCGATGAAGTGGGAGGGCGGCTACGTCTGGGCCTGCAAGAACTACGACGGCGACGTGCAGTCCGACACCGTCGCGCAGGGCTTCGGCTCGCTCGGCCTGATGACGTCGGTGCTCGCGGTTCCGGACGGCTCGATCGTGGAGGCGGAGGCCGCCCACGGCACCGTCACCCGTCATTACCGCCAGCACCAGCAGGGCAAGCCCACCTCGACCAACCCGATCGCGTCGATCTATGCCTGGACCCGTGGCCTCGCACACCGCGCCAAGCTCGACAACAACCCCGAGCTCGCGACCTTCGCCGAGACCCTCGAGGATGTCGTGGTCAAGTCTGTCGAAGACGGCCACATGACCAAGGACCTCGCCCTGCTCGTCGGTCCGGACCAGAAGTGGGAGACCACGGAGGAGTTCCTCGACACGCTCGACAAGAACCTCGCCGCCCGCCTGGCCTGATCTCGATCCGACCCGGTCGTCACAGTCGAACGGCGCCGCTCCCCGCATCGGGAGCGGCGCCGTTCGGCGTATCTGGGGTCGCGAACGACCGGACGAACGCGATCGCCGAGGTGAGGGAAGCGCGCATCGGGGCGGTGGAGTGCAGGGTCTGAGAGAGCTGGCTCCCGCCCTGAAGAGCCGCGAGCAGCACATAGGCCATGGTGTCGATGTCGGCATCGGCGCGGAGCTCACCCCGCTCGCGCATCGTTGCGAGGCTCGACCGCAGCAGCTTTGTCCACCGGGTGAAACCGGAGGACAGCTCCGCACGTGAGTCCTCGTCTCCGCCGCTGAGTTCTCCCGCGAGGCTGTTGAGGGTGCACTGGCCGCGTCCGTCGTTCTCGCTCTGGCGCTCGAGTGCGGCATCCGCCCATGCTTCGAGCGCGTCGAAGCTGTCGAGTGCGCCGATGGATGGCGTTCCGCCGTTGCTGTCGATCGAGTCGGCCTGCCGTGTGATCACGGCACGGATGAGTGCCTGCTTGCTCTCGAAGTAGTGGTACAGCTGGGAGCCGCTGACCCCCGCCGCGGCTCTGACCTGCTCCGTATTCGTTCCGGCGACGCCGTTGCGCGCGATCAGGTCGGTGGCGGCCTCGATGATGCGCTCGCGCGTCACGCGTCCTCGGCGGGTCAGGCGCCCTGGAGGTGTCCTGGTGGCGGGAGCGGTCGAATTCACTCTCCGATGCTAACAAAACTGGGTTGCGCAATCCACTCTGAGCGGCTAGAACTGGGTTCGGCAACCCACTTGAGGAGGAGATCACCATGAACGATGGACCACTGACCGGCCAGACTGCGCTGGTCACCGGAGCCTCATCCGGAATCGGCCGCGCGGTCGCGCACACGCTCGCCGAACTCGGCGCGGAGGTGGTGCTGCACGGACGCGACGAGGCGCGCGGAGAGACCCTGGTCGCCGAGCTCGCAGCGCTGGGGCGCAGCGCTCGGTTCATCAGCGCGGACCTCAGCGATGCGGACGAAACCCTGCAGCTCGCAGCATCGGCGGGGGAGGTGGACATCCTCGTGAACAACGCCGGAGTGTATTCATTCCGCGGCACTGCCGACACCGATGCCGCGGAATTCGACGAGCACTTCGCCATCAACGCCCGCGCGCCGTTCCTGCTGGTCGGCGCCATCGCGCCGGCGATGGCGGCGCGGGGGAGGGGGATCATCGTCAACATCACGTCATCGGCCGCGACATCCCCGTCGCCGGTCGGTGCCGCGTATGGGGCGTCGAAGGCGGCCGTCGAGTTGATGACCCGGTCCTGGGCGACGGAATTCGCAGCGCAGGGGGTGCGCGTCAACGCCGTCTCGCCCGGACCGACTCGCACTGCCGGCACCGAAGCGATGCTGGGGGAACACATCGAGATGCTCGGTAGGGGAAACCTGCGCGGCACCGTCGGAGAGCCGGAGGAGATCGCGCAGGTGGTCGGGTTCCTCGCCTCACCCGCGAGTTCCTACGTCAACGGGGCGATCATCCTCGCCGATGGCGGGGCGCTCAGCGCCATGCCGACCTGATCGGCTGTCGGAGCAGCGCCGAAAATTCTGGCACGATCGGATGGCGGCCCGAAATCACGTGTGCCGACCGAACACCGGGGATGGCATGACCGCAACGACTCGACTCCCTCCGACCGAAACTCGCCTCGAGGCCTCCCTCGGCCTCGACGAGATGACCACGCTCGAGCTGCTCACCCTGATGAACGAGCAGGACCGGGTGGCGGTGGAGGCGGTGGCCGCGGTGCTTCCACAGCTGGCCGAGCTCGTGGAGGTCGCGGCCGGCGCGGTGCGGGCGGGCGGAAGCATCCATTATTTCGGTGCGGGCACCTCGGGCCGGCTCGGCGTGCTCGACGCGGCCGAGCTGCTGCCCACCTACAACCTGCCCGACCACATCGTCGTCGGGCACATCGCGGGCGGCGAGCGAGCTCTCGTGCACGCCGTGGAGAACTCCGAGGACTCTGCGGTCGACGGCGCGCAGGCCGCGGCAGCCCTCGGACCGGACGATGTCGCGATCGGCCTGGCGGCATCCGGCAACACCCCCTACGTCGGCGGTGCGCTCGAGACGGCTCGCGCGCAGGGCGCTGCGACGGCGCTGATCTCCTGCAACCCGCACGCGGTGCTGGCGCCGCTCGCCGACCTGAACATCGTGCTGCGCACCGGGGCCGAAGTGGTCACCGGTTCCACTCGGCTGAAGGCCGGCAGCGCGCAGAAGCTGGCGATCAACGGATTCTCCACCGCGCTCATGGTCGCGCTCGGCCGCACCTGGTCGAACCTGATGGTCTCGGTGGTCGCCACGAACGACAAGCTGCGGGATCGCAGCATCCGCATCTTCCGCGAGGCGACCGAACGGTTGGGTGATCCAGTCGAGGATGCTGCCGCTCGCGCATCCCTCGCCGCGGCCGACGGTGACCTCAGGGTGGCCATCGTCGCCCAGGTCGGCGGCGTCGACGCACGCCGCGCCCGCGCCGTGCTGGAATCGACGGGCTTCTCGGTGCGCGACGCCATCCGTCTCGTGCAGGAGTGACCGTGGTCGACGGGGTGCTGGGCATCGACATCGGCGGCTCGGGGAGCCGGGCATCCGCCGGCGGGATGGTGTTGACCGGGCGAGGAGTGACCGTCGGCGCGGGCGGCAGCGACGCCGCCACAGTCGCGGAGGAGCTGCTCGCGCGGGTGGACGTCGGTGAGGTCTCGGCGGTGGGCTTCTCGGCGGTGGGCTTCTCGGTGACCGGGCTCGCGACAGTGGTGCCAGACCCGTCCGCTTTTCGTGCCTTGGTGGCCAGACGGTTCGGGCCGGTGCCGGTGGTGCTTGCGACCGACGGACTCGCCGCGCAGGTCGGTGCGCTGGGTGGTGCCGCGGGGGCGGTGGTCGCCGCGGGTACGGGCACGATCGCGATCGGCACCGACCTGGAGGGCATCTGGGCCCGGGTGGACGGCTGGGGTCACCTGCTCGGCGACGACGGGGGCGGCGCGGCGATCGGCATGGCGGCACTGCGCATCGCGATCGCCCAGCATGACGGACGCCGCAGCGACGGCGCCCGGCTGTTGGCGCTGGCCCGCGACCGCTTCGGCGATCCGGAAACCTGGCCGGCGCAGCTGTACACCCGCGACGATCGTGCCGGCGTGCTCGCCGGGTTCGTTCCGGATGTCGCGCTCGCCGCGGCGGGCGGCGACCCGGCCGCGACATCCGTTCTCCGCTCCGCCGGCCGGGCGCTGGCCACGACCCTGCATGCGGCGCTGGTACCCGGCCTGCCGCGGGTCGCGTCGTATACCGGCGGCATCTTCTCGGCGGGGGAGTCGCTGCGTGCCGCCTTCCGCGACGAGCTGGTGCGCCTCGGCGGCCCGATCGACCTGCGCGAGCCGCTCGGTGGTCCGCTGGATGGCGCGCTGCGGCTGGCGGCGATGGCGGCCGAACGGGCCGACCGGTTCGTGGCGCGGCCGTCGTTCTTCGCCTGACGTCTCTTCGTGAGCGCGATCGAGCAGGATCGAAGAAGCACGCCGCGAGCCGCGGGAATAGAGTCGCGACCATGACAATCGCACTCCAGTACTGCAACATCACGGTCAACGATGTCGACGAGGCAATCGCCTTCTACGGCGGGGCGCTCGGGCTCGAGGTGGTCAACGACGTGGCCTCCGGCGACTACCGCTGGGTCACCCTCGGTAGCGATGCGCAGCCGGGACTCGGCATCGTGCTCTCCGAACCGCATGCCGGGCGATCGCAGGCCGACGGCGACGCCCTGCAAGAGCTCCTCACCAAGGGCGTTCTGCCGATCACCGTGTTCAGCTCCCCCGACGTGGATGCCACCTTCGAGAAGGTCCGCGCGTCCGGCGCCGAGGTGCTCCAGCAGCCGATCGACGAGGGCTGGGGTCCGCGCGACTGCGCCTTCCGTGACCCCTCGGGCAACATCGTGCGCATCTCGCAGGCGGCGTAGCGCTGGTGCGGCCTCTCCGCTGGCTTCTGTTATCTCCGCGCCGGTCACAGCACCCGCGGTGATGACAAAAAGCCGCGGTGATGAGCGCGACCCGCGCCCGGCTACCCTGCGGCCGGCTCGGCAGCGTGCCGACCGCGCCGGTGCGTGCCCGTGATGCGGCCGTCGTGCAGCTCGATGACGCTCTGCGCCTGCGCCACGATCAGCGGATCGTGGGTGGAGATGATGGCGGCGATGCCCCGCTCACGCACCAGGGCGTTGATCAGCACCATCATCTCGGCCGCGGTCGAACTGTCGAGCTGACCCGTCGGTTCGTCGGCGATGAGGATCTCCGGCTCGACGACCAGTGCACGGGCGAGGGCGACGCGCTGCTGCTGGCCGCCGGAGAGTTCAGCGGGTCTCTGGTTGGCGTGGTCGTCCAGGCCGACCAGCTCCAGCATCCGTCGCACGCGTTCGTCGCGCTCGCCGGGGTCGACACCGCCGATGCGCAGGGGCACCGCGATGTTCTCGGCCGCCGAGAGCACGGGCACGAGACCGAAGCTCTGGAACACGAAGCCGACCCGGCCGCGCCTCAGGGTGGTGAGCTGGTCATCCGTCAGCCCGGCGAGCGACGTCCCGCCCCACCACACCTCACCGTCGGTCGGGACGTCCAGGCCGCCGAGGATGTTGAGCAGCGTGGACTTGCCGCTGCCGGATCGACCGCGCAGCACGACCAGCTCTCCGGCGTGCAGCTCGAGGGAGACGTCGGTGCAGGCGTGCACGGCGGTGTCGCCGGAGCCGAAGACGCGGCTGACGCCGACGGCGCGGAGGGCGGTCGCGGTGGTCATGAGGCTGGCTCCGATGCTGTGCTGGATGGTCGAATCTCGACTCGATCGGTTTCGAGCGACAGGCGCACCCGGTCGTGCAGGTCGAGCGCGTCGGTGTAGGCCGACGGGAGCTGCAGGCGTCCGACCCGGTCGATCACGGCAAACTCCTCGGCGATGTGCGTCTCCTGCCCGTGCTCGTCGACCTCGCTGCGTCGCAGCACCTCGGTGGAGGTGCGGCCGTCGCGGATCTGGATGGTGCGGCGCACGTGACCAGACACGGCGGGGTCATGGGTGACGATGAGCACCGTCGTGCCGAGCTTCTCGTTCACGCTCCGCATCGCCTCGAGCACCTCGGCGGAGGTCGCCTCGTCGAGCTCGCCGGTCGGCTCGTCGGCGAGCAGGATCTCCGGCGAGTTGGCCAGCGCGACTGCGATCGCCGCGCGCTGCTGTTCTCCGCCGGACATCTGCGCAGGCAACCGGTCACGGCAGTACGCGATGTCGACCAGCTCTAGCAGCTCGTCGACACGCGCTGCGCGCCCGCGCTTCGCGGTTCCGGCGACGATCATCGCCATCGCCACGTTCTCCCCGGCCGTCAGATACGGGAGCAGATTGCGCGAGGTCTGCTGCCAGACGAAGCCGACGCTGTGCCGCTGGTAGTTCACCCGCTCCGCACGACTGAGCGCGAGTAGATCGTAGCCAGCGCACCGGGCGATCCCGGCGGTCGGGGTGTCGAGACCGGACAGGATGGTGAGCAGCGTCGATTTCCCCGAGCCGGACGCACCGATCAGGGCCACCATCTCGCCCCGGTCGACCCGTAGGTTGAGGCCCTGCAGCGCCTGCACCTCGACGCCCTGGGCGCTGAAGATGCGCACGACATCCGAACAGAAGATGTGCGGTTCTGCGGTGGCGGTGGTGGGGGTCATGATCATCCTTCCCCGGAGGTACGGAGGGTTGAGGCGATGTTGGCGCGGCGCCCGACAGCCATCGCGACCGTTGCGGCGACCACCACGATGAGCACGAAACCGCCGACGAGCAACAGGAGCGGGAGCGGGGCGAGGGCTTCGGCGGGCTGGGTGATGCCGCCCGTGAACGGTCGCAGGTCGACGCTGGCGAGGGTGATGAGCGGCAGTGCGAGGCCCAGCGCCGCCCCCGCGACGAGGGCCGCGATGGCGGACGGGGCGACCTCCCAGGCGACCAGTCCGCGCGCTTGCCGCCGCGACATCCCGAGCGTGCGCAGCAGGGCGAGCAACCGTTCGCGCGGTTTCGCCCCGACGAGCAGCGCGAGCACTATCGCTGCCGCACAGAGCAGGCCGACGACGGCGATGATCGCGAACAGCAGGGTCTGCAGCCCGGCGCTCGCCGGGGACGAGCGGTACTGCTGCGCCTGCGCGGCGGGGGTGGTGACATGCGCGTCGGCCCCGAAGGACGAGCGGATGCTGCGCTCCACCGCCTGGGGATCCGCCGAGGGTTCGAGCCGCAGCAGTGCCACATCGGGGCGGAAGATCGTCACGCCGAGTTGCGCCGCGTGAGATCGATCGACCAGCACCCAGTTCTCGTCGGAACTGATGGCCGCGCTGTGGGCGGACGCGAGGGCGGTGACGTGCGCGTCGTCGACCGTGAACGGCGCGTGAAGGGCCTGGGAGAGGTCGGGCGACGCGGCGACGAGTGCCGGAATCGTACCGTGGTGTCTGGCGGTGAGCCCGGCGAGGGGGAGGGGCTGCGCGAGGTCGCGCTGCACCGCGGCGAGGCGTGCGGTGTCGGTGACGATGAGCGAGACGGGGATCGTGCTGTCGCCGATATAGGCATCGACCGGATTCGACACCTCGTAGACACCCACCGCGTCGGCAACGCCGGCGATGGTGCGGAGTTCGGTTACGTCGTCGGCGTCGAGCTGCACCCCGGCCACGCGCAGATCCGCTCCGACCGCGACCTGGCCGGCGTCGACGACCCCCGTCTGTAGCGTGCCGACGAGCACGCCCGAGAACACTGCCACGGCAAGCCCGACCACCATCGCGAGCACCGGCGCGAGCCCCGCGGCGGGGTCGCGCACCGCGCGCGCAGCCCCGAGATGTCCGACGACCCCGCGAGAGCGGGTCAGCCGTCGCATGAGGGCGAGGAGCGGAAGCGGGTAGAGCCGCAGCACGACCACGGCCACGCTGATCGACAGCAGCAGCGGCACCGCGGCGAGAAGCGGGTCGAAGCCGAGCGAGGTGGCCGTGGAGAGCCCGCGCTCGCGCAGCAGGATGACCGACACGGCGGTCAGCGCCAACAGCAATATCTCGGCGATCAGGCGTCCGAGTCGGGTCGAACCCGCGGCAAGGTCGCTGCGCCCGCGTCGTCCTATACCGCCGGTGGCGCTCGCGATGGCGATCACCACCCCGGGGACCAGGCCCAGCAGGATCGGGCCGACCAGCGCATCCGCTCGGAAGCCCAGGATGGTGAAGGCCACCGCTGCCCCGATCGCCGCAGCCGGGATGGTCAGGGCGATGGTCTCCGCGGCGAGGGCGAGGGTCAGCTGGGTCGCGGATGCCCCGCGCGCACGCACCAGGTTGAGCGTGTCGCGGCGGCGCAACACGATCAGGCGCGTAAGTAGCCAGATGACGGCGACCCCGACCCCGAGCGGCCCGACCACGATGAGGATGACGATCGCGGTCGCCGTGCGGTCGCGGTCGATCGCGAGAGCGAGTGCGGTCGCCTGCGGGGCGACGAAACCGACGCTGGTCAGCGACCGCCGAGTCGTCTCCTCTCGATGGACCACGGTCTGCGTGGTCGCGGAGAAGCGGCGCAACTCCGGGAGCAGACGCTCCGCGTCCGTCGGCGCGAGCGCCGAGGTGCTGGTGGGGTAACGGATGCGCGTGCTTGCGGTCTGGAACGAGTCTGCGAGCGTGGGCCAGGATGCGGCGTCGATCACGGCCGAACTGACGCGGAACTTCTCCACCTCGGTTCCCCTGACCGTTGTCTTCTTCTCCGGGGTGAGCGCCGAGGCATCGAGGCCCCAGTATCGGTCGCCGGGGTCGCGCGCGGTGAACGTGCCGCTGAGCTTCACGTTCAGCACGGCGAGCCCCGCGGAGATCGAGCGCACATCGCCGATCTCCCAGCGCAGACTTTTCGCGTTGGCTTCCGTCATCATCACCTGGACTGGGCGGCTGTCCGCCGAAAGGCTGCTGAACGGAGCGGGTGCCATGCCGGCATCGACCGTCACCCGCCCGGTCAGGTCGGGGGCGATGAGAAAGCTCAGTTCCAGGGTCGGGTCGGAGGCGCGCGGCGGAGTGTTGGCCGAGGTGGGTTCGGTCACGGTCAGGTATTGGGCCGTGCCCATCCGGGAGCGTAGCGGCTGTGGTTGCCTCGAACGCAGCTGGGCGAGACCGTCCGTCGTCGGCGCGAAGACCGCGGATGCCGTGTCGGCCGTGTCGTCGATGGCGGGAAGGTCGTCCGTGGTCGCGGTCAGATCCCGCTGCCCCGGTTCGAGGTGTGCGAGGCGGTATCCGATTTCCTGCGACTGCATCTCGAGCACGGCGAGAGGGAGCGCGGTGACGAGACCCGAGAGCACGAGCACGAGGGCCGCCAGCGAGACGTGAGCCACAGCATCCGCTCGGAACTGACGCACGAGCAGTCGGGGGAGGGAGTAGCTCACCATCGTCCGTCCCGTGGTCGTTGACGCCCGGTGGAGAGCACCGCGATGGCGGCGACGCCGAGCAGTACGGCGGCGATGACGGGCAGCGTGGGAAGCACGGCGATGCCGAGCTGCGCGGGGAGCGCGGCCGAATCGGGCACAACGGAGCGGGCGATCGGCGCCGCGGTGAGTGCCGACACGGCAAGTCCCCCCGCCGCGCCGAATAGCGCACCGAAGAGCGACACCGTGACCAGTTCGACTCGTCGGCCGCGACGCTGTGCCCGCAGCGAGAGTCCGGTGGAACTCAGGGCGCGCACATCGGGGAGGCGGAGGCGGGACAGGCTGACGGCTGCCGCGACGACGGCTCCCAGGGCGAGCAATGCCGCGCCGATGCCCGCGATCCAGAGTGTGGTGATCGCGACCCCGGCCGCCGCGGTCGAGCCCGCCTGGGCGGTCTCGACCGTCGCGGATCCCGCGATGCGACGGATGGCCGGGAGCCGGTCGGCATCGGCCCGGAGCCAGAGCTGGGTGACACCGGTGGGATCCGCGCCGGAGCGCAGCACGCCCTCCACGTAGGCGTTGAGGTCGGCGAGCACTGAATATCCCGCTGTGCTGCCCGGCACCACCGGGGTGATCGCGCGGACGATCGCTGCTTGCGGTTGCCCGGTCTGGCTGAGGACGAGATCGATCCTCGTTCCTGCGCTCAGGTCGAAGGCGCGGGCGAGGGCGCCCGTCACCGCGATCGGGAGCGGCGGCGGGGCGTCGTCGATCGGGCCGGCGCCCGGCGACGATGGCGGCATCAGTCGGAGATCGACGCTGCCGCCTGACGCGTACTTTATCCCGATCGCTCCGGTGGTCGAGGCGGCGATGTCGGCGCCCGACGGCCGCGCCCCCTGCAGAGTCCAGGAGCTGGTCGGCGCCGGCACCGAGACGGGAGTCTCGCCGACCTGCGCGACGATGTCGCCGAGGGACAGGTCGATGGCGTAGGACAGCGGCGAATCGCTGTTCAGATCGACGGCGACGATTCGCCACCGGCCGGAGGCCCGAGGCAGAGCGAGAGAGCTCGTCGATGTGGCAGGGGCCACCGACAGCCCGAGCGGGGTCAGCTCCCTGCGGATGACGATGCCCTCGTCGTCGGCGAGCCAGAGGGCGCCGCGCACCTCGCCGTTCGGGATCTGCGACGGGTCCGATTCCCTGACGACTGCGCTGGAGCTGCTCAGCCGGAGCCGCAGCGCTGTCGCGGATTTCGGTAGTGCTACCCCGATCGGATCGGGGTCGTGAAGCGCGCGAGCCAGCCTGTTCGGATCGACGCTCCCACCGACGTCCGACATGACCGTGCGCATCGCCCCGCCGGTGACGGCGACCAGCCGGCCGAGGAAGTCGTCGATCTCGATCCGCTCGGAGCTGACCGCTGCCGCCGTCACTCCGGGCGTCGCCGCGAAGTCGAGCGGGCGTAGCGCGTTGACGGTTTTCGGCGTCACTCGCACCGGTGCTCCCAGCCGCAGGCCGCCGGTCCGGTCGCCGAGTGCTGTCGCGGTCGATTGGAGTGATCCGACGAAGACCGTGCTGCCGACGGTGGCGGCCAGCAGCAGCACGATCACCGCGAATGCACCGCTCCGGCGCACAACCTGCGCCAACGGAAGGAAGGGGGACAGGCCGCGACGGGATGCGGCCAGCCGCAGGGCCCCCGATGCCGCCGGGCGGAAGGCCACGACAGCGAACAACGCGACGGCGAGTATGGCGATGGCCGGCGCACTCACCGCTACCGGATCGACCCGCGCGCGTGCACCGCTGGACGCGATGAGTGGCGAGCCGTAGAGCCGTAGCTGGAAGACGGCGAACCCGGCGGCGGCCAAGACCAGAACCGCGGCGGTGAGCGTGGCGGTGCCGCGCCCTCGCCCGGAGTCGTCGATGCTGTCGCGGCGCGTGAGCTTGCGCGCATCGGCGAGGGCGACGGCGGTGAAGATCACGGCGACCGCGACTGCCGAGGCGGCTGCGAGCAGCCAGTTCGGTGCGACCGGCCCCACGGTGGCGGCGAGCACGGCGGTTGCTGCGCCGGTGCCCGCGGCGGCGCCGACCACTCCGGCCAGTGCGGCGTCGACGGCGGTACCGCCGACGATCCGAGCGACGGATGCGCCCCGTGACCGCAGCAGCACGCTCTCCTGGCGTCGTGTCGCTACCAGCAGCGTGGCCAGCTGCAACAGGGCGGCAAGCCCGATGATGCCGAGCAGGATGGTGCCGATCGGGGTGATTCCGACGATGGTTCGCAGGTCGGCAGCGATGCGCCCGGCCGTGCGGGACAGACCGCCGCTGGCATCGATGGACCCGTCCGTGGCCTCCTGATCGGCCTCCAGCGCGCGGGTCGCGGAGCCGGCGAAGGCGGCGACGGTCGGCAGCCCGCCAGCCGTCAGGTCCGCTGCGCGAACGGTGACCGTCCACTGCGCCGTGCTGTTCTCGATCGGGAGTGCCGACTCCGGCACGATCAGGGGTCCATACGCGCGCAGTTCGGTGACCTCGTCGCGCTCGCTCCCGGTGGTGGCGAGGTCGGCGAACCATCTCGGGTCCGCCGAATCGCGGGGCTTCCACAGCGCGGCGATGCGCACGGAAAGACCGCTCTCCGTGACGACGGTGTCGCCGACGGTGAGGCCAAGGGAACGGGCGGCGGATGACTGCAGCGCCCCGTCCAGAACACTCGCGCCCCCGCTTCCGGAGGTCGCCGGCCACGCGCCGTCGACCAGCACCGCGGAGTTCCGAAGGCGGCCATCGACACCGAGCGCGAGCTCGGCCTGGGCGCCGGCCGTGGTGACGAGGGTGGCACCGTCGACGGTCGCTGCGACCGGAGCGGCCCGCACAGAACGGGTTACCTCGTGACGGATCGGCGCGATGGTGCGGGCGAGATCCGCATCGATCCGCGCGGACTGTGCCGCGGCATCCGTCCCGAGAGCGGTCTCGAAGCGAACGGCGGCGTCACGCGGCGGGGCGGTGCTGAGCGCGGTGCGGGCGAGTGCCGTGCTGGCGAAGCCCAGATAGCCGGCCCCACCGAGCAGGAACCCGCAGATCAGTGCAACGACCACCGCGATGGAGAGGAGAAGGGATGACTGCGAGCGCGCGCGTTTGACTCCCAACCCGAGCCCACCCATTTCGCCTCCAACGGAGACCATAGCAACGGTGCGAGAGGGCGTTTGACCACCCGAAGCGCGCGCGGATTCTGTTAACACAGACGAAATATTGGGCCCTCAAATGGGGGTAGAACCGCTGCTAGGGTGACACCACGCACGCAGACCCGACTGCTGCAGACATCCGTTTTGACGACAAAGGATCACTCTGTGAGCAATCGAACTACCCGCAATAAACCGCGCCTCAGAACAGCATTCTCAGCCATCGCCGTCGCAGGCCTGGTGGCCGCGACGGTGCTCACCGGAGGCACGCTGAGCGCGTCGGCTGCAGTGCCGACCGGCCTCGCCGGTCAGCACCAGACCACATTCACCCCCGGGCGCTACATCGTCACTCTCGCCGCTCCGGCGGTGGCCACGTACCAGGGCGGAGTGAACGGGTTCACGGCGACGAAGCCGAGCCCGGGAAAGCAGCTCAACTCCCGCTCGAAGGCCGTGCAGAGCTACGGTGACCACCTCAAGCAGCAGCAGAAGGATGTGGCTGCCGCCGCCGGTGTGACCATCAAGCAGTCCTACACGCTCGCCCTGAACGGCTTCTCGGCGACGCTCTCGGCCAAACAGCTCGCTGCACTGTCTGCGAACAAGCAGGTCGCGTCGCTGGCACCGGACGAGATCAAGCACGTCACCGCGACTCCGTCGACCAGCTACCTCGGCCTCGATGGTGATGCCGGTGTCTGGAACAAGATCGGCGGACTCGACAAGGCGGGCAAGGGCATCGTCCTCGGAGAGCTCGACACGGGTATCGCCCCGGAGAACCCCTCCTTCGCGGGCAAGCCGCTCGGCACCACCGCCGGCTCGGAGCCCTACCTCGACGGCACGAAGACGGTCTTCGCCAAGGCCGACGGCACCACCTTCACCGGCGTCTGCCAGACGGGTGTTCAGTTCACCGCCGCGGACTGCGACACCAAGGTGATCAGTGCCCGCTACTTCGTCGACGGCTTCGGTGCGTCGAAGATCGGCACCCCGGCGACCGGTGAGTACCTCTCGCCGCGCGACGGCGACGGACACGGTTCGCACACCGGGAGCACCGCGGCCGGCAATGCTCGCGTTCCCGCGGCCATCGACGGTGTCGACTACGGCACCATCACCGGCGTCGCCCCCGCAGCGAAGATCGCCGTCTATAAGGTCTGCTGGTCCGGTCCCGACCTCGCATCGCCGGATGATGACGGATGCGCGACCTCCGACCTCGTGGCAGCCATCGACCAAGCGGTCGCCGACGGTGTCGACGTGATCAACTACTCCATCGGTGGCGGCGCGGCGGAGACCACCGTCTCCCCGACCGACCAGTCCTTCCTCGGCGCCGCAGCGGCCGGCATCTTCGTCTCCGCCTCGGCAGGAAACGCGGGGCCGGGCGCCTCGACGCTCGACAACGCTTCCCCGTGGGTCACCACGGTCGCGGCGAGCACGATCCCGACCTACGAGGCCACGGTCACGCTCGGCGACGGCAAGAAGTACGGCGGAGCATCCGTCACCGTCGACCGCACCGCGGGAGCCACGCCGCTCAGCGGGTCGCTGGTCACGGCGACGAGCGTCGCCCTCGCGGGCGCGGTGAACGCCAACCTCTGCTTCACCGGTACCCTCGACCCGGCCAAGACGGCCGGCAAGATCGTCGTCTGTGAGCGCGGGGTCAACGACCGCGTGGCGAAGTCCGCCGAGGTCAAGCGCGCCGGCGGCATCGGCGTGGTCCTGGTGAACGTCGTGCCGGGGTCGACCGACCTCGACGCGCACTCGGTGCCGACGGTCCACCTCGACGCGAAGTACCACGACGCGGTGCTCGCCTATGCGGCGACCGCCGGTGCGACGGCGACGTTCACCCCGGATAACACCGCCGGTGACACGCCACCCACGCCGATCGTTGCCGGGTTCTCGTCTCGTGGGCCCGTCCTCGCCGACGGCAGCGACATCCTGAAGCCGGACATCACGGCGCCCGGTGTCGCGATCATCGCCGACGGCGCGAACGCCGCCGGTGCCGACCCGACGTTCCAGTTCCTCTCCGGAACGTCGATGGCCGCACCCCACATCTCTGGCCTCGCGCTGCTGTACCTGGGCGTGCACCCGACCGCGACCCCCGCCGAGATCAAGTCCGCGATGATGACCACCGCGTACGACACCAAGGCCGATGACGGCAGCACCGTCACCGATCCGTTCACGCAGGGCGCCGGTCATGTCGACCCGACCAAGTACTTCAGCCCCGGGCTGCTGTACCTCAACGATCTCGACGACTGGTACTCCTACATCCAGGGCATCGGCTATGACGTCGGTGCAGAGCCGATCGACGCGAGCGATCTCAACCTCGCCTCCATCGGTATCGGTTCACTCACCGGTTCGCAGACGGTCACCCGCACGGTCACCTCGACGCAGGCGGGCACCTTCGCGGCGAAGGCGAGCGTTCCCGGGATCGATGTCACCGTCAGCCCCTCGACGCTCAGCTTCGACGCCGCAGGGCAGTCGAAGAGCTTCACGGTGAGCTTCACCCGCACCACGGCACCGCTCGACGCCTACGCGACCGGGTCTCTGACCTGGACCAGCGGATCGACGAGTGTGCGCAGCCCGATCGCCGTGCAGCCCGTGACGATCGTGGCGCCGGCCTCCGCCAGCGGCACGGGAACCTACGGCTCGGTCGATGTGTCGGTCACCCCCGGTGGCGATGGTGACATCCCGCTCAGCACCACCGGCCTCACCGCCGGAACGCTGCAGCCGGATGCCGCCGGCGGCGCTGCAGGCCACTCCGGTTCGAGCGCGGAGGGTGACAGCTTCGACTACACGGTCACGGTGCCGAGCGGGGCGAAGTTCGCCCGGTTCGACCTCGACTCCATCGACGACGCGGCGGACCTCGACCTGACCGTCGTGCTGCTGGATGCGGCGGGCACTCCGGTGCAGGGCTGGCAGTCGGCAACCGGCTCGGCCGACGAGCGCGTCGATATCATCGCCCCCGAGGCGGGTACCTACGTGGCGACCGTCGCCGTCTTCGCGGCTCCGACACCGACCGCCTTCGACCTGCGTACCTACGCCGTGGCCGACGGGGGAGCCGCGCTCACCTTGACGCCGCCGGTGCTCGCCGGGAAGCAGGGCGTGCCGGTGAAGTACACCGCATCGTGGGCGGGACTGAAGCCGTTCTCCAGCTACCTCGGGCTGGTCCACTACGGTGACACCGGTGCCGTCACGGCGATCGATGTGACGACCAAGGAGGACGTGAAGCCCGGCACCCCGGTCAACACGAGCCCGCCGGTCATCTCCGGCACGCCGACCGTCGGATCCCGTCTCACAACGAGCCCCGGCGAGTGGGACGTGAAGGGCCTTCACTACGCCTACCAGTGGCAGGCGGATGGAGCGGCGATCCGCGGGGCGACCAAGCCGACCTACACGGTGGGATCGCGTGATCAGGGCAAGGCGCTGACCGTCGTGGTCACGGCGACGAAGGGCACGCTGCCCCCGGGCACCGCGACCTCTGCGCCGGTCACCGTCAAGTTCAGTACCACCACGACGCTGAGCCTCAGCAAGTCGGTGCTGTTCTCCTGGCAGCACAGCACGGCGACCGTGAAGGTCAGCTCCGGTGCTGCGGCCCTGCCGGCCGGAAAGGTGGTGATCACGCTGAACGGAAAGTCGCTCACCGAGATCGCGGTCGCCGCCGGCTCGTCGGGCAAGATCACCTACGAACTGCCGAAGAAGCGCAGCGGTATCTACTCGGTGAAGGCCAGCTTCGTTCCGAGTGCGGATACCGCGGTCGGGTCGAGTAGCCCGGTCAAGCGTTTCGTGGTCATCTTCTAGGCGACACCGGCACGCATCACGCTTCGGCCCGATCCGACGGTTTCTGCCGTCGGGTCGGGCCGATGTCGTGCGCCGTGCCGCTAGGGTCGGAGCACGAGCAGACCGAGGGGGAGACGTGCAGACTGGCACCAATCTCCCTGCCATCGGCGGCTACAACCAGACCGTGGTGCTCGATGCGGTGCGGCGTCATCGCTCCGGCCTCAGCCGGGTCGAGCTCGCCCAGCGCACGGGGTTGAGCGCCCAGACCGTCGGCAACGTGACTCGTCGGCTGATCGAGTCGGGCCTCATCCGTGAGACTGGAAAGCTCATCAATGGGCCCGGCAAGCCCCGCACCATGCTCGAGCTCGAGCCGGCGGGCCGCTTCGCCGTCGGGGTGCATATCGACCCCGCCGTCATCACCTTCGTGGTGCTCGACCTCGAGGGCGCCGTCATCGGCCACTCGCTCGCCCGCACCCCCTCTGCGCCCGATCCCGACGACGTCATCGAGCTGATGGCACGGCACATCGACCGCCTGATCGCGGAGGCCCGTGTCGATCGCAGCCGGGTCATGGGAGTCGGTATCGCCTCGCCCGGACCCATCGACCTGGTGGCGGGAGTGGTGCTCGACCCGCCGATGTTGCGCCGGTGGCGCGACGTGCCCTTGCGTACCGCCCTCAGCCACGCCACGGGGCTGCCCGTGCTGCTGGAGAAGGACGTCACCGCCGCGGCCGTCGCGGAGCTCTGGTTCAGCGCCGCCGGCACCCGCGCCAACTTCGTCTTCGTCTACTACGGAACCGGCCTCGGCACGGGGTTGGTGGTGGGGCGCGAGCCGGTGCGCGGGGCGAGTGCGAACTCGGGCGACTTCGGTCACATCGTGGTGGACGAGGGCGGCCCGCGCTGCATCTGCGGCGACCACGGCTGCGTCGGGATGCTGGTCACCCCGGCGGCATTGGTGCGCGATGCGGTGGATTCGGGCGTGCTCGACGAGCGTTACCGTCTGGCGGAAGGCGATGCCGACGAGATCGCGAAGACCGACAGCGGGATGGTCGCCCTGATCGCCCTGGCCGGGGCGGGCGACGAGGGGGCGGTGGCGGTCATCCGTCGCGCCGCACGTCGTCTGGCACGCTCGATCGTGGTCATCATCAACCTGCTCGACCTCGACGAGGTGATCGTCGGCGGACCGTTCTGGGCGGCAATCGAACCGTTCATGCTGGGAGCCCTGGAGGCGGATATCAGGACGTCCTCCGCCCTCATCCCGAAGCATCCGATCACCGTGGTCTCCTCCGCCATCGGGGCGGACGTCGCGGCCATCGGTGCCGCATGTCTCGTTCTCGACCATGCCTTCTCGCCGCGCCCCTCCGCGATGCTGATCGCGGTCTGACCGCCCGCGGTCTGGCTCGACGCACGTGCTTGCCCCGATTAACTAAACATGATTTAGTAATTCCGGACGGTCGAGCATCGACGCTCGATCCGCGCAATCACAGTGGAGCAAAGGAGCACCATATGCGGGGCAAGCGCATCATCGGATTAACGGCACTTCTCGTCGGCACGGCACTGCTCGCCAGCGGCTGCAGCGCCGGCGGCAATGACAGCGATGGCAAGACCATCAAGATCGCGTACCAGAAGTCGGGCAACTTCGTTCAGCTCGACGACCACTTCAAGGCGGTCAAGAAGACCTTCGAGAAGGCGAACCCCGGGGTGAAGGTGCAGCTCGTCACCATCGCCGCGCAGAACGACGACTACTACACCAAGCTCGCGCTGATGAACCGATCCGCGTCGACGGCACCCGACGTGATGTACGAAGACACCTTCAAGGTGAAGTCGGATGCCGCGGCCGGCTACCTGCTGCCGCTCGACAAGTACACCAAGACCTGGGGTGACTGGGACAAGTTCTTCGACAACGCCAAGGCCGCCGGCCTCGGCGAGGACGGCAAGACCTACGGCATCCCGATGGGTACCGACACCCGCGCCCTCTGGTACAACAAGGAGATCTTCGCCAAGGCCGGCCTCACCGTGCCGTGGAAGCCGAAGACGTGGGATGACGTGCTCGATGCCGCCAAGGCGATCAAGGCCAAGGTGCCGGATGTCACGCCGCTCAACGTGTACTCGGGCAAGACCGGCGGTGAAGCGTCGACCATGCAGGGCTTCGAGATGCTGCTCTACGGCACCCCGAACGGAAGCCTCAACGACGAGAAGACCGGAAAGTGGAAGGTCGGCTCGAAGGGCTTCGAAGACTCGCTGCAGTTCATCAAGGACCTCTACGTCGGCGGCTACGGCCCCACCCCGCAGGAGGCCCTCGACCCGAACTTCGGCACCTCGGTCTCGGCCGAACTGCTGCCGCAGGGCAAGCTCGGCATCGACCTCGACGGCTCCTGGTTGAGCGGCACCTGGCTCGAGTCGGGGACCAACCCGTGGCCCGAGTGGAACGACGTCATGGGCCAGGCCGCGATGCCGACCCAGAACGGTCAGAAGCCCGGCGAAGTGAGCATGTCCGGTGGCTGGACGCTCGCGGTCGGCAAGAACAGCAAGAACCCGCAGGCGGCGTTCGACTTCATCGCCGACGCGCTCGACAAGGACGGCTCGAAGAACTACGACATCGCGGCCAGCCAGATCGCGGTGCGCAGCGATGTCGCCGATGACAAGGAGTACGCAGACTCGAACCCGTCGTTCGCGTTCTTCTCCTCGATCGTGGCGAACACGCACTTCCGTCCCGCCACCACCGACTACAGCCGCATCTCGAACGAGATCACCGTGGCAATGGAAGCGGTGATGACCGGGCAGCAGTCGCCGAAGGAGGCGGCCGCGTCATACGACGAGGCGCTCGAGGGCATCGTCGGGAAAGACAAGACGGTCAAGGGCTAACCCATGGTCGCCATCGCAGAAACCCCGGCTCGCCGCTTCGGCGGCGAGCCGGGGGGCCTTCCTCCCGAGACACCGAAGCAGCGCGCGCGGCGCCGCTCCCAGATCGCCACCCGCCGCTCGATCGCCCGCAGCATCCCGCTGCTCCCGGCCATCGTGCTGCTGTCGGTGTTCCTGCTCGGCCCGGTGATCTCCTCCTTCTACGGCTCGTTCACGAACATGTCGCTCACCGGAGCGGCAGCGCAGGGATCGACGTTCATCGGCTTCGAGAACTACGCCAAGCTGTTCGCCGACAAGGACTTCCCCAAGTCGGTGCTGCTCACGCTCATCTTCGTGTTCGCCTCCGCGGTCGTCGGCCAGAACGTGCTCGGTCTCGGGCTCGCCCTGCTGATGCGCTCGGCGAACAAGCTGGTGCGCAGCCTGGTGGGCACATTCGTGGTCGCGGCCTGGGTGCTGCCCGAGATCGTGGCGGCGTTCTCCGCCTACGCCTTCTTCAGCTCGAAGGGCACGCTCAACACCATCCTCGGGTCCGTGGGCATCACCGGTGAGAACTGGCTCTACGACTTCCCGATGCTGTCGGTGATCCTCGCCAACATCTGGCGCGGTGCCGCCTTCTCGATGCTGGTCTACTCCGCCGCCGTGCAGGAGGTCCCCCAGGAGATCACCGAGTCGGCGGAGGTCGACGGTGCGGGTGGCTTCAAGCGCCTGATCTACATCACGCTGCCGGTCATCCGTCGGTCCATCTCGACCAACCTGATGTTGACGACGCTGCAGACGCTGTCGGTGTTCACCCTCATCTACGTGATGACCGGTGGTGGCCCGGGAACCAACAGCTCCACGCTGCCGATCCTGGCCTACCAGGAGGCGTTCAAATTCTCGCAGCTCGGATTCGGTACGGCGATCGCGACCATCATGTTGCTGGTCGGCGCGGTGTTCTCGATCATCTACATCCGAGCACTCCGACCGGAGGTGGACTGACCATGGGTATGACCTCCCCGAGCCGTCGCAGTCTCAAGACGGTCTCCAACACCGTGCTGGTGCTGATCGCGGTCTGCTTCGCGCTACCGCTGGCGTGGCTGGTGCTGGCCTCCTTCGATCCGTCGGCGACGCTGTCGATCAAGGCACCGTCGAGTGTCACACTCGACAACTTCGCCAAGGTGCTCACTCCCGAGATCTCCTTCATCCCGCTGCTGAACAGCCTCCTGTTGTCGGGCGGATGCGCGATCGTGACGGTGGTGGTCGCGATCCTCGCGGCCTACCCGCTTTCGCGGTACCGGCTGCGCATCAACAAGCCGTTCCTGTACGGAATCCTGTTCGGCACCTGCCTGCCGATCACGGCGATGATGGTGCCGGTCTACAGTCTGTTCGCCACCCTCAACCTGATCGACTCGGTCGGCGGCACGATCTTCTTCCTCGCCGCAAGCAGCCTGCCGATGGCGATCTGGATGGCGAAGAACTTCATGGACTCCGTGCCGATCTCGCTCGAGGAGGCCGCCTGGACCGATGGTGCGACCATGCTCTCGACGCTGACGCGCATCGTCGTCCCGCTGATGCGGCCCGGCATCGCGGTCGTGGCGATCTTCGTGTTCATCCAGGCCTGGGGCAACTTCTTCGTCCCCTTCGTGCTGTTGCTCAGCCCTGAGAAGCAGCCGGCCGCCGTGAGCATCTTCAACTTCTTCGGGGAGCACGGTTCAGTGGCCTACGGCCAGCTCGCCGCCTTCTCGCTGGTCTACTCCGTACCGGTGATCGCGCTCTACGTGCTGGTCTCGCGCGGACTCGGCGGCGGCAACGCGCTCGCGGGAGGCATCAAGGGCTAGCCGCACTTCCTCGATCCCACCACCCGCCTCACCATTTGCCATCGGCGGCACGGATGCTCCGTGCCGCCGAGTCCATGCCGCACGACCATCGCGGCAACGAACCAAGTCCTCCGGGCACAGGAGAAGAACCATGCACGACAACACCATCCAGGTCGAGGCTCGAATCGAGCGCTTCCACCGCGAGCGCATCGTCCCGGCCGTCGAACGACGCAGCATCCCGCTCACCATCGATGCCTGGGATGTGCCGGATGAGCCGGTGCCGTTCGCCGAGGCGATTGAGCAGCAGTTCACGCCCTTCGCGCCGAACACCCCGTGGAGCAAGCCGTGGGGTACCACCTGGTTCCACGTCACGGGTACCGTGCCGGAGGGATGGGGCGGCCCGGGAGTCGCGCTCGAGATCGTCGTCGACCTGGGCTTCAGCATCCGTCAGCCCGGTTTTCAGGCCGAGGGGCTGGTCTACCGTCCCGACGGCAGCATCGTGAAGGCGATCGAGCCGCTCAACGGGTACGTCTCGCTCGATCTCGCCCCTGGCGACGCTATCGACTTCTACATCGAGGGCGCATCCAACCCGGATGTCGGCGGCAACTTCTTCTACGTCAAGACGGACCTCGGAGACAAGGCCACCGCGGGCCAGCAGCCGATCTACACCCTGCGCCGCATCGACCTCGCCGAGCGCGACCTCGAGGTCTACGAGCTCGACCGGGACGTCTGGACCCTCACCGGGCTCATGCTCGAGCTCGAACCGACCCTGCCACGGCGCGCGGAGATCCTGCGCGCGCTCGAGCGGATGGCCGATGCCGTCGACCCGGATCACGTCTCGGCGACGGCTGCGGCCGGCCGCGCCGAGCTCGCGGCGGTGCTCGCCTCGCCCGCATACGCCAGCGCCCACCACGTCGTCGCCGTCGGCCACGCGCACATCGACTCCGCCTGGTTGTGGCCGGTGCGCGAGACGATCCGCAAGTGCGCCCGCACCTTCTCCAACGTGCTCGCGCTGATGGACGAGCACGACGACTTCGTCTTCGCCTGCTCGAGCGCGCAGCAGTTCTCTTGGATGAAGCAGTACTACCCCGAGCTGTTCGAGCGAATCCGCGTTCGCGTGGCCGAGGGGCGCTTCGTGCCGGTCGGCGGCATGTGGGTTGAGAGTGACACGAACATGGTGGGTGGCGAGGCGATGGCCCGCCAGTTCGTCGCAGGCAAGGGCTTCTTCCTGCGCGAGTTCGGCGTCGAACCGAAGGAGGTATGGCTTCCGGACTCCTTCGGCTACAGCGCCGCCCTGCCGCAGATCTTCCGTGAGGCGGGCTCCGATTACTTCCTCACCCAGAAGATCTCGTGGAACGAGACCAACAGGATGCCGCACCACACCTTCCTCTGGGAGGGCATCGACGGCAGCCGCATCTTCACTCACTTCCCCCCGACCGACACCTACAACTCGATCCTCTCCGGTGAGGAGCTCGCCCGCGCCCAGCGGCAGTACGCCGAGAAGGGTGCGTCGAACATCTCGCTCACCCCGTTCGGCTTCGGCAACGGTGGCGGCGGGCCGACCCGCGAGATGCTCGCCGCCGCGGACCGCACCCGTGACCTCGAGGGATCCCCGACGGTCACCATCGAGTCGCCGCGTGCCTTCTTCGACCAGGCCCGCGCCGATCTGAAGAACCCGAACGTCTGGTCGGGCGAGATGTACCTCGAACTGCACCGCGGCACGTACACCTCGCAGGCGAACACCAAGCAGGGAAATCGCCGCAGCGAGCACCTGCTGCGCGAGGCCGAGCTCTGGTCGGCGGTCGCCGCCACCCGCGGTCTGCTCGACTACCCGTATGACGAATTGCAGTCCATCTGGGAGACGGTGCTGCTGCAGCAGTTCCACGACATCCTTCCCGGTTCGTCCATCGCCTGGGTGCACAAGCAGGCGGAGGCCAACTACCGGGAGATCGCCGAGAAGCTCGCAGTGATCATCGCCGCGGCACAGTCGGCGCTCGCCGGCGACGGCGACGAGCAGATCGTGTTCAATTCGTCGCCGGTTGCAGCGGCGGGCGTTCCGCCGCTGGCCGGTGCGGCGGTCGCGGCCCCGGTCGCCGTGGCGCCCCGCGTCGATGGCACCGGCTGGGTGCTTGAGAACGACGCGATCAGCGTGCGCTTCGACGCGGCGGGGCTGATCGAGTCCGCGGTGGACCGCAGCTCCGGTCGCGAGCTGATCGCGGCCGGCGAGCGGGGCGGCCTGCTGCAGGTCTTCCGCGACACCCCTAACCAGTGGGATGCCTGGGACATCGACGTGCACTATCGGCACACCGTCACCGAGCTGCGCGAGCCGCAGAGCGTCTCCATCGACGGTGACGCCCTGGTCGTCGAGCACCACTTCAACGAGTCGACCATGGAACAGCGCTACACGCTGTTCGAGGGGGAGTCCGAACTTCACGTGCAGACCACGGTGGACTGGCACGAGCAGGAGAAGCTGCTCAAGCTGGCCTTCCCGCTCGCGGTGCACGCCGATCGCGCGGCATCCGAGATCCAGTTCGGTCACCTCTATCGCCCGACGCACGCCAACACCTCGTGGGATGTCGCGCGGTTCGAGACCGCCGCCCACCGCTGGGTGCATGTCGGGGAGCCCGGTTTCGGGGTGGCGGTGGCGAACGACTCCACCTACGGTCACGACATCACCCGACGCTGGGCCGACGACGGCAGCACCTTCACCCAGGTGCGCGAATCGCTGCTGCGCGCACCGCAATTTCCCGACCCCTCCGCCGACCAGGGCATCCACGTACTGCGCACCAGCCTGCGCATCGCGCCGACGGTGCTCGATGCCGCAGACAGCGGCTACCGGCTCAACCTGCCGGTACACACCGTGCGTGGCGCGCACGAGGTGGCGCCGGTGCTCACCGTCTCGAATCCGGCGGTGATCGTCGAGTCGGTGAAGCTGGCCGAGGACCGCTCGGGCGACCTCATCGTGCGGCTGTACGAGGCCGCTGGCGGCAGGGCGCAGGCATCCGTCGAGCTCGCAGACGGCTTTGCGGAAGCATGGCGCACCGACCTGCTCGAGCGGGACACCGACTCGGGCCGCTGGTCGGCGGGCGAGCCGATCTCCCTGGAACTGACGCCGTTCCAGCTGGCGACCCTGCGCATCCGGCCGCTCGCGTAAAGAGCAATCACGCGAGCCGGGGGCATTTCGCTCCCGGCTCGCGGTGTCGGCCATGCGCGACGATGATTTGTAAGCTTTACTAACCACCATGACGGACTCCGAGCCAACGACCCGCGGTGCGCGCCACGCGCCCGCGTTCTCGACCGGTCGCATCCTGCGCCCGAGCACCAAGGTGCTGCCGGAGCACGCCCGCGGCCACAATCGTGCCCTCGTGTTGCAGACCCTCTACTCGGCGAGCGGCCAGAGTCGGGCGGATGTCGCGCGCAGCACCGGACTCACCCGTGTCACCATCTCCGATCTGGTCACCGAACTCATGGCGGAGGGTCTCGTCGTGGAGATGGGACAGCGCGAAGGGGCGAGGCCCGGCAAACCGGCCACCCTGCTCGACATCAATCGCACGGCGTTCCAGATCGTCGGCATCGACCTGAGCGAGGCGGCGCTGTTCAAGGGCGCGGTGCTCGACCTGTCCGGTGTGGTACTCAGCCGCGCCGAGGTTCCGCTCGCCGGAAGCGTCGGGCAGGAGGCGGTCGACAAGGTGCTGGCGCTCGCCGCCACCCTCGTGGAGCAGACCACCCTCCCCATCCTCGGAATCGGGGTCGGCTCGCCCGGCATCGTCGATCTCGACGGCGTCGTGCTCAGCGCCCCCAACCTCGGCTGGACGGATGTCGCCCTCCGCAGTCTGCTCGCCGACCGGTTCGGGCTGCCGGTCGTCGTCGCCAACGACGCCAATGCTGCCGTGCTGGCGGAGCACAGCTTCGGGGGTGCTCACGGCGACATGATGCTGGTGAAGATCGGGCACGGCGTCGGTGCCGGCCTGCTGCTCGGCGGCAGTCCCCTCTACGGCGCGCGCTTCGCCGCCGGCGAGATCGGCCATGTCGTGGTCGGAACGGATGGCGGGGCCGAGTGCAGCTGCGGAAAGCGCGGCTGCCTGGAGACCTGGCTGGCCACCCCGCGGCTGGACGCCCGTTTGGCGGCGCCGGGCGGGGATCGCGCGGGCATCCTGTGTCAGGCGGGGGAGCGGCTCGGCATCGCGCTCTCCCCGATCGTTGGCGCGCTGAACCTCTCCGAGATCGTGCTCACGGGCCCACCCGAACTGCTCGACGGTGAGCTCGCGCAGGCGACGCTCGACACGATCCGGGCCCGCACGATGGCCGAGTTCCACTCCCACCTCGAACTGCGGATGACCGCCCTCGGCGAGGACATCGTGCTGCGCGGGGCCTCGGCGCTGGTCATCTCGGAGCGGCTCGGCGTCTCCTAGCCCGCAGGCTGTGCCCGTCCGGTGTTCGCCCGTCCAGCCGCCCGCGCCCGCCCCGCCTCCTCCGATCGCGTGGCCCGCCAGCCCGCTGGCGCCCGCCCGTGCCCGCCGCCCTCCTCCTTCCGAAATGACGGAGAAACGGGAGATTTTGCCCGATTCAATGGGATCCGGGGCCGATTTTGCAGAATCTCCGTCATTTCGGACGAGGGGGTGGGACGGCGAGGTCGGACGGCGAGGTGGGACGGCACGGTCGGGCGGTGAGGTCGGAAGACCCGAGCGGGAGCGGTCGTGAGAAAACACTTCGCCGACGATGTCGATTTCGCTCCGCGCCGTCAGACGTCATAGTGAGAGGGCGCACACGGCGCCCCGCGAACGAGGAGACAACCGTGAAGTACATGCTGATCATGCGATCCACCGACGAGGGCCGCAAGGCCTACGAGGAGATGCCATTCGAGCAGGTGATCGAGGCGATGGGTGCCTACAACGAGCAGCTCGTGAACGCCGGGGTGTTGCTCGCCGGCGACGGCCTGGCCGATTCGATGGCCGACAACTTCGTCGTCGACTTCTCGGCCCAGCCGCCGGTCGTCACCGACGGCCCCTACGGCGAGACCCACGAGCTCTTCAACGGCTTCTGGATCATCGAGGTCTCGTCCAAGGCGGAGGCGGAGGTCTGGGCGACACGGTGCCCGCTCGGGCCCGGCTCGAAGCTCGAGGTTCGTCGCGTCACCGACATGAGCGACTTCGCCGACTTCGCTGACTCGCCCGCGCTGAAGAAGCAGGAGGAGCTGCGGGCCCGCTCCGAGGGCGCCTGAGCGAGGCGCGCTGACGTGAGCGGCGACATCCCTCGGTCGGTCGAGGCGGTGTGGCGCATCGAGAGTGCGCATATCGTGGGCACCCTCGTGCGCATGACCGGTGACGTCGGTCTCGCCGAGGACGCGGCCCAGGATGCCCTGCTCGACGCCCTGCGCCAGTGGCCGCACGAGGGGATGCCCCGCAATCCCGCCGCCTGGCTCACCGCGGTGGCGAAGCGCCGGGTGCTCGACGCGTGGTCGCGTGGCCGGGCGCTGGACGACCGCTATCGCCGGCTGGCGGAGGGCGCTCCCGACGCGCAGGACTGGCAGCCCATCCCCGACGACGTGCTGCGGCTGCTGTTCACCGCCTGCCATCCGGTGCTCGCCCGCGACGCGCAGGTGGCGCTCACCCTGCGCCTCGTTGGTGGCCTGACGAGCGAGGCGATCGCACGCCTGTTCCTCGTGCCGGTGCCCACGATCCAGCAGCGCATCGTGCGGGCCAAGAAGACGCTGAGCGAGGCCCGCGTGCCGTTCGAGACGCCCGAGCCCGCCGAGTGGAAAGCCCGGCTCGGCTCCGTGCTGGCGGTGATCTACCTGATCTTCACCGAGGGATACGCGGCTACGGGCGGCGAGAGGCTGCTGCGCACCGACCTCGCCGAGGAGGCGCTCCGGCTGGGTCGGATGCTGAGCGGCCTGGTGCCGCGCGAGCCGGAGGCGCACGCGCTGGTCGCCCTGATGGAGTTGCAGTCGTCGCGCTTCGCCGCGCGCGTCGGGCCGACGGGTGCCCCGATCCTGCTCGCCGATCAAGACCGTCGCCGCTGGGATCACTCGCAGATCACCCGCGGTGTCGCGGCACTCGAGCGAGCGGACGCCCTGGGCCGTGGCCGCGGACCGTACGCCGTGCAGGCGGCAATAGCCCGGTGCCACGCGACCGCCCCCACCTTCGCCGACACCGACTGGGAGCGCATCGTCACGCTGTACGAGGCCTTGGGCCAGCTCGCGCCGAATCCCGTGGTCGATCTCAACCGAGCGGTGGCCGTGTCGATGGTGGAGGGGCCGGATGTCGGCCTCGCTCTGGTCGACCGTCTCGCCGAGGGCGGTGCGCTGCGCCATTCGCCGCTCCTCCCTGCTGTGCGTGCGGAGTTGCTCGAACGGTTGGGGCGCGAAGACGAGGCGGCGCGGGAGTTCGCGGCAGCGGCATCCCTCGCCACGAACGTCGCTCAACGGGAGGCGCTGCTGGGCCGGGCTCGCCGCTAGACCGCTGGCGGTCGTATCGTGGGAGCACTACCGAGAGGACAAGACCATGGCACGCAACGGCGGTTCGAGAGTGGTTCGTGACGGGCCATGGGGGTTCGTCTTCCTGGTGGCCTACGTCGGTGCCGCGATCTACTTCATCTCGCATTCCGACGGGTCGTTCTGGGGCGTGATCCTCGGGCTGCTGCAGGCGATCGTCTGGCCGGCCTACGTGGTCTTCTACGCCCTGCAGGGACTCGGCGCGTAGGGAGATCGACAGCGTCTCCCTCCGGAGCAGCTCGGCTATCTGCTGCAGCCGGCGGATCAGCCGGTAGACGCTCAGGAGCGGGATCACGCCGAAGCTCATGTCGATGGGCTGTCAGGCGAGCGGAACGCCGCGATCTTCTCCACCGTGTTCACGACACGAGCCTCGGTCGCGGGCTCCCCTTCGTCGCATTCGCGCCGCATGTTTCCGCGTGTGAACACCCTGTTACAAGATTTGTTAGGGGTCTTGACCTAATTCACGGTGAACAGCAGGATTCAGGTGTCCCCCCATGGAGGGGCGGCGCGGCATCCCTCGCACCGGATGTCGAAGCCGGGCAGAACGATGCCGCGGACGTCCGATCAACCAAGAGGAGTACATCCGTGAAGAAATCACTGAGGTGGGGGGCGATCGTGGCAGCGGCCACCGTCACCACCCTGGCGCTCGCGGCCTGCGGGTCGTCCGGCGGTTCATCCACTGACGGCAAGTCGATCAAGGTCGTCATCGCCGAGTACAGCAAAGACCACACGAAGAAGTTCTGGGACGAGTTCAAGAAGACCTACGAGAAGCAGACCGGCGTCGAACTGAAGCTGCAGGTCATCAGCTGGAACGACATCGACCAGCAGACCTCGACCATGGTGCAGAACAACAACGCGCCAGACATTCTCAACCTCAACGCCTACGCCAGCTACGCGGCAGACGGCCTGCTCTACGACTCGAGCGAGGTGCTCCCCGCGGCGACGAAGGCCGACATCATCCCCGCCTTCGTGAAGAGCGGCACGTACAAGGGCAAGTTCTACGGCTTCCCCGACCTCTCGTCGGCTCGTGCACTGTTCTACAACACCGAGCTGTTCAGCAAGGCCGGCATCGCGGCAGCCCCCACCAGCTGGGACGAGTTCGTCGCCGACGCCAAGAAGGTCGAGGCGCTGGGCGACGGGAACGTCGGCTACGCCCTGCCGCTCGGACCGGAGGAGGCGCAGGCCGAGTTCGCGATCTGGCTCTTCAACAACGGCGGCGACTTCAAGGAAGACGGCAAGTGGACGCTCAACTCCGCCGCCAACATCAAGACCCTCGAATTCCTGCGCGACCTGAACGTGAAAGACAAGGTCACCCAGAACAACCCGGGCTCGACCAACCGCACCGACGGCGCCTTCTCGCTGTTCGAGCAGGGCAAGGCTGGCATGGTGGTGGGCTTCAGCCCATTGCAGCAGGCCCTCGCCGACGATCACCCCGACGTGAAGTACGCGATCGCCCCGATGCCCTCCGGTGACGGTGCGGAGCCGCAGACCTACGGGGTGACCGACTACCTGATGGCCTTCAAGAAGGACGGCAACAAGGATGCGGTGAAGGCCTTCTACAAGCTCTACTACCAGGCCGACCAGATCAACACGTGGATCAAGTCCGAGGGCTTCCTGCCCGTGACCACGAGTGGTCTGAAGGAGTTCGCGGATGACCCGGATCTGAAGGTCTACCTCGACACCCTCCCGAACATCCACCTCACCCCGACCGACGACCCCGAGTGGGACAAGATCAAGCTCACCATCCAGCAGAACATCGGGCTCGCGGTCGGCGACAACGGCGACCCGAAGAAGTTCCTCGACGACCTGCAGGCGCAGGCGGAAGCGAACAAGTAGCGGTGACGGTCAGGTCCGAGCCGATAGCACGCCGACGGCGCCGCGAACGCGGTACTGCGAGTGTCGTCGAGGCATTGCTCTGGCTCGGGCCTGCCCTGATCCTCATCGTCGGGGTGGTGCTCTACCCGGCGATCACCCTGGTGGCCACCTCGTTCAGCTCCTATTCGATCACGGGCCTCCGCAAGGGTGACGCCGGGACCACGAACTACACCACCTTCCTCACCAGCCCCGATCTGCCGAAGGTGGTCGGCAACACCGCGATCTGGGTCGGGGCGGTGGTCGTGATCACCATCATCCTGAGCCTCGGTCTCGCCCAGTTTCTCTCGAAGGAGTTCTTCGGGCGGCGCTTCGTGCGCTGGGCGGTCATCGTTCCCTGGGCTGCGGCGTTGGTGATCTCGAGCCAGCTGTTCCGGCTGATCCTCGACTACTACCACGGCATCCTCAATCAGATCCTGCTGAACCTGCACATCATCCCGCAGCCGATCGATTGGCTCGGCGATCCGCACTTCACTCTCCCGTCCATGATCGCCGTCGGCATCTTCGTGACCATTCCGTTCACGGCATATCTCTTCGTCGCCGGTCTCAACGGCATCCCGGGCGATGTCTACGAGGCGGCCCGGATCGACGGTGGCTCGCCCTGGCAGATCTACCGGGCGATCACCCTGCCGCTGCTGCGACCGACTCTCCTGATCGCCGTCGTACTGAACATGATCTACGTGTTCAACTCGTTCCCGGTGATCTGGATCCTCAACGGTTCCAACCCCGGCTTCGGCAACGACACCCTCATCACCTACATGTACAAGCTCGCCTTCCGCAGCGCGCAGCACGATGTCGGGCTCTCCGCCGCGGCGGGCGTCTTCAACGTGCTGCTCATCCTCATCGCCGTCGCCGTCTACCTGCGCTTCGTCAACTGGCGCGAAGGGAGCAAGAACGCATGAGCACGCTCACTGAACCGACGCTGACAGCACGCAACACCGCCCTGCTGAAGGGCCGCCGCCGCACCGGCTGGAAGGCAGCCCGCCGCTGGGTGATGCCCCTCGGTGGTCTCGGCGTCATCCTGTTCTTCCTCTGGCCGTACCTGGTCATGCTGTTCGACGCGCTGCGGCCGAGCGGCGAAGTGCTGGCCACGCCGCCGACCTTCTTCCCGAAGACCTGGACCGCGGATGCCTTCGCCCAGGTCATCACGGACCCCGCCTTCCACAACTGGCTCAGGTCGTCGCTCGTGGTGGCGGTGGCGGCGACGATCATCGTGATCGTGGTGGCCATCCCGGCCGCCTACTTCACCGCGCGGTTCAGTTTCCGCGGCCGCATGGTCTTCCTCGGCTTGGTCGTCGTGACACAGATGTTCGCTCCGACGAGCCTGGTCGTCGGCCTGTATCGCGAGTTCTACGACCTCGGGTTGATCAATACCTATGCCGCGCTCATCCTCACCGACGCCGCCTTCAACATCGCCTTCGCCCTGTGGATTCTGCAGGGCTTCTTCTCCGCGATCCCGAAAGACATCGAGGAGGCGGCGGCGCTCGACGGCTGCAGCCGGGTCGGCACCCTGTTCCGGGTGATGCTGCCGCTGACGCTGCCGGGCATCGTCACCGCGATCACCTTCACCTTCATCGCGGCGTGGAACGAGTACGTCGTCGCGCTGACGCTGATCCAGGACGACGCCCTGAAGCCGCTGACGGTAGGCATCAGCTCCTACGTCACGGCGTACCAACAGAACTGGTCGCAGCTGTTCGCCGCCTCGCTGATTGCGATCGTGCCGGTGGTCATCCTGTTCGCTCTGATCGAGAAGCATCTGGTCGGCGGTCTGACAGCGGGCGCGGTCAAGTAGGCAGTGTTACAGGTTTGTAAATGTCACTTACAAACCTTGCGGGATCGCGTGTTTGTAAGTTTGACTAACAAACAGTGCTTCACCCGCTCTGCCCACGTTCCACACCCATACGCTCCACAAACCACGACGACGACGTCCCGGTCGCGTCGACACCTGAGAGGAACCTCCCATGAAGAGAAGGCTCATCGGCGCCACCGCAGTCGCCCTCGCCTCGGTTCTCGCCCTCGCCGCCTGCAGCTCCGGCGCATCATCCGACTCCGCTGCGAGCACGGATGGCAAGGGCAAGACGATCACGCTCTGGCTTGCCGGCGCGGACACCCCCGACGCCCTGCGGAGCTACCTGAAGAAGGAGTTCAGCAAGGAGACCGGCGGCACGCTGAAGATCGAGCAGCAGGACTGGAACGACCTGGTCACCAAGCTGACCACCGCGCTGCCCGACGCGAACAACACCCCGGATGTCACGGAGATCGGCAACACGCAATCGCCGACCTTCACCAACGTCGGCGCCTTCCTCGACATCTCCGACCTGTACTCGACGCTCGGCGGTAGCGACCTGCTGCAGTCCTTCGTCGCGGCCGGCAAGGTCGACGGCAAGAACTACACGCTGCCGTACTACTTCGGCTCGCGGTATGTGTTCTACCGCAAAGACATCTGGCAGAAGGCCGGCATCACCTCGGTGCCCGCCACGCTCGAGGAGTTCAACGCGGATGTCGCCAAGATCACCGCGGCCGACCCTGGCAACATCCCCGACCTCTCCGGCTTCTACCTCGGCGGCCAGGACTGGCGCGACGGCGTGAGCTGGATCTTTGCCAACGGCGGAGACCTCGCCACCGAGTCCGGTGGAAAGTGGACGTCGGCGTTGAGCAGCGCCGACACGCTGAAGGGCCTCACGCAGCTGCAGGAGATCTACCGCACCGCCTCCAAGGCACCGGGCGACGCCAAGGACTCCAACCAGTACGTCTACATCAACGACGACGACAGCATCCCCGGGGCGACCGACGCGGATGCCGCCACCCCGGTCTCGCTGACCGCGGCGACGATCATGGCGCCGGGCTGGGCCCACTGGTCGATCGGCGTCAAGGGAGAGAAGGACGGCAAGGTCACCCGCACCTGGGATGACAGCATCTTCGGCGTCTTCGCGCTGCCGGGCACCGACGGCAAGCCCGCACCGGTCTTCGCCAGCGGCTCCAACATCGGCATCTCGGCCAAGAGCAAGAACCCGGGCCGGTCGAAGACCCTCCTGAAGATCATCTTCTCGAAGACCTACCAGGAGATGCTCGGCAAGAACGGGCTCGGCCCGGCCAACTCGAAGTACACCGCCTCGCTCGGGGACGACCAGTTCGCGAAGGCGCTCGTCGCGTCGGCGTCGAACTCGAAGCTCACCCCGGCGGCCCCGGGCTGGGCATCGGTCGAGTCGTCGAACCTGCTCGAGGAGTTCTTCAGCAAGATCAAGGATGCCGACGACCTCGAGGCGCTCGCCAAGCAATACGACGCCAAGATGAACCCGCTGCTGAACGCGAAGTAGGACATGACGCCGGTGGAGTAGGCCGCCGCCCCTCGGCACGCTCGGGGACCGATCATCACGGTCCCTGAGCGTGTCGAAGGGTCGTCGTGGCCTACTCGACCAGCGTCACCCACCACCCAGAAAGGAGCACCCGTGAGCACCGAAACCATCGACGGCATCGCCATCGCGGAGACTCCACGGCTCACGCCGGCCCCCACCCCGATCGCGCGGCGACGACGCCCGGCGTTCACCCCGTACTTCCTGCTGATCCCGGCCGTCGTCATCCTCGCGGTGGCGATGGGCTACCCGCTGGTCTGGCAGATCATCACCTCGCTGCAGAAGTTCGGTCTGGCCCAGCAATTCGGGCAGCCCGCCCCCTTCGTCGGGCTCGACAACTATCTGACGCTCGCCGCCGATCCGTACATGTGGACGGTCATCCTGCGCTCGCTGCTGTTCTGCTTCGCGGCTGCCGCGGCGACCATGGTCGTCGGCATCCTGGTCGCCCTGCTGATGCGTGCCGTCGGCACCGTCGTGCGGGTGATCGTGCAGGTCTCCCTGCTGCTGGCCTGGGCCATGCCCGTGGTGGCCGCCATGACGGTATGGAACTGGCTGTTCGATTGGCGACGCGGCGTCGTCAACTGGGCCCTGACATCCGTCGGCCTGCCGTTCCAGAACCACAACTGGCTGCAGGAACCGCTCTCGTTCTACCTGGTCGCCCTCATCATCGTGGTCTGGATGAGCGTGCCGTTCGTCGCGTTCTCGATCTACGCCGGGCTCACCCAGGTCTCGGGCGAGGTGCTGGAGGCGGCGCAGATGGACGGCGCGACGCCGACCCAGCGCTTCCGCTACATCATCGTGCCGATCATCCGTCCGGTGCTGTCGATCGTGCTGTTGCTGCAGGTGATTTGGGATCTGCGGGTCTTCACCCAGATCAAGCTGCTGCAGGATGCCGGCTCCATCGCCGCCGACACCAACCTTCTCGGCACCTACATCTACCAACTCGGCACCGGGCGCAGCGACTTCGGGACGGCCTCGGCCGTGTCGATCTTCGTTCTGATCCTCACCGTCGCCATCAGTGCTTTCTACGTGCGCAGCATGCTCAAGGAGGACGAATCGTGACGACAACAGTACGTTCCCTGAGCTTGTCGAAGGGCGCCCTTCGACAAGCTCAGGGACCGAAACGGGTACGCCCCGCCCGCGTGATCCTCTCCCTCGTCGGCATCGTCGTCGCGTTGATCTGGATCTTCCCGGTCTATTGGATGGTCAACTCCTCGCTGCTGCCGAACGTGGTGCTGCAGTCGACCACGCCGACCTTCCTGCCCTTCGGCGGCTCGTTCGACAACTTCGCCGCGGTGTTCGAGGGCGGCACCTTCTTTCCCGCACTGGGGATGAGCGTGGTGATCGCGCTGCTGGTCGTGGTCTGCTGCCTGTTCTTCGCCTTCCTCGCGGCGCTCGCGATCAGTCGCTTCCGCTTCCGTGGCCGCCAGGGCTTCGTGCTGGCGATCCTGTTCATCCAGATGCTGCCGGCCGAGGGGCTGTTCATCGCCCAGTACAAGCTGATGGCTTCGGTGAACCTGCTCAACACCGTGCTCGGCGTGAGCATCATCTATATCGCCGCCGTCGTTCCGTTCACCATCTGGATGCTGCGCGGCTTCGTCGCCGGTATCCCCGCCGAGCTCGAGGAGGCCGCGATGGTCGACGGGCTCAGCCGGGTGCAGGCGTTCCTGCGCATCACCTTCCCGCTGCTCGCCCCGGGGCTCGTGGCCTCCGGCGTGTACGCGTTCCTGCAATCCTGGAACGAGTTCACCGTCGCGCTGGTGGTGCTGCAGAGCAACGCGGACCAGACGCTTCCGCTGTGGTTGCGCGGATTCATCCAGGCCTCGGCCTCGAAAGCAATCGATTGGGGTCAGGTGATGGCGGCATCCACTCTCGTCGCGCTGCCGGTGATCATCTTCTTCCTGCTGGTGCAGGGGCGGATGACCAGTGGGCTCGTGAGCGGGGCGGTGAAGGGATGACCCCTTCGACAAGCTCAGGGACCGTGGGCAGGGACGCTCGCGCCACCCTGCTCCCCGGCTTCGAGGGCACCACCCTGCCGGAGTGGCTCGCCGCGCGACTGCGCGACGGGCTCGGCGGCGTCTGCCTGTTCCGCACCAACGTCGAGTCGCGCGCCCATCTGCGCGCTCTCACCGACGCGATCCGCGACGCCAACCCGCTGGCCGTCATCGCGATCGACGAGGAGGGTGGCGACGTCACCCGGCTCTACCAGGCGCTCGGCTCGCCCTACCCGGGCAACGCCATCCTCGGCCGCATCGACGACGAGAGCTACACCGAGTTCGTCGCGGCGACCGTCGGCTGGGAGCTGCGGAACGCCGGTGTGACCGTCGACTTCGCCCCGGATGTCGACATCAATTCGAACGACAACAATCCGGTGATCGGGGTGCGCAGCTTCGGTGCCGACCCCGAGGATGTCGCGCGTCACAGCGCGGCGTGGGTGCGCGGTCTCGAGTCGACGGGCATCGCCGCCAGCGCCAAGCACTTCCCGGGGCACGGCGACACGGCGCAGGACTCGCACCTGGCCCTCCCCGTCGTCGATCTGCCGCTCGAGACCCTGCGCGAGCGCGAGCTTCTGCCCTTCGCGGCGGCCATCGCGGCCGGTGCCCGCACGATCATGAGCTCGCACATCCTGCTGCCGCAGCTCGATGCGGACAACCCGGCGACGTTCTCGCCGGCGATCCTGCAGGGACTGCTGCGCGACGAGCTCGGCTTCCACGGCGTGATCGTCTCCGATGCGCTCGACATGGCCGGGGCGAGCGGCGAGTTCGGCATCCCCGAGGCCGCGGTGCGGGCGATCGTCGGCGGCTGCGACCTGCTCTGCATCGGCACGAAGAACACCGACGAGCAGCTGGCCGAGATCGAGGCAGCGATCATCGCCGCGGTCGAGACGGGGCGTCTCTCCGCCGACCGGTTGGCGGACGCCGCGGCTCGCGTGCGTGCGCTCGCGGTCGGCCTCGAGACCGACCGTCGCGACATTTTGATTCCGGAGTATGCGCTCACGGGTAGTGAGCCGGTATTCGACCCGTACCGCACCCTCGCGGCCTTCGACGTGCGGCCGGGGCTCACCGTGCCCGTCGATCGCATTGTGGTGAAGCTGCAGACCGCAGCCAACATCGCCGTCGGCGACGCACCCTGGGGCGATGGGAGTCAGGCGGCCGCCGCCATCACGGCGCGCAGCGGCGAGGCGATCGAGCTGCCGCCCGGGGTGACCCCCGTGGTGATCGGGCGCGACAACCACCGGCACGACTGGGTTCGTGCCGCGATCGATGACCTGCGGGCGCGGCATCCGCAGACCGTGGTCGTCGACATGGGCTGGCCGTCGGCCGACCGCCGCTATGCGGACGTCGCGACCTTCGGGGCGTCGCGGCACGCCGCAGACACACTTCTCGCCTGGCTCGATGCCGCGGCGAACGAGACGAAAGAGGACACACGGTGAGAGTCGGCGTAGACATCGGGGGGACCAAGACGGATGCCGTCGCCATCGACGAGACGGATCGTGTCGTCGGTCAGGTGAAGGTCGCCACCGGTTTCGGCGGTCAAGCCGTCGTGGAGGTGACCGCGGATGCCGTGATCCGGCTCGCCGAGTTCCTGGGCGTGGCGGTGAGCGACTTCGAATCGGTCGGGGTCGGCATCCCCGGTGCGATCGACAGCACTGCCGGGCGGGTCTCGCACGCAGTGAACCTCGGCGTCGAAGACCTCGCGCTCGGGCCGGAGCTCTCCGCGCGCCTCGGGGTCCACGTCCGGGTCGAGAACGACGTGAACGCCGCTGCCGTGGGGGCGTTCCACCTGCTCGGGCTGCCCGCCGACCACTCGATGGCCTACCTCAACCTCGGCACTGGGCTCGCCGCCGGGCTGGTGTTGCGCGGCCAGCTCTGGCGCGGAGCGCGAGGGACGGCGGGCGAGATCGGCCACATCCCGGTCAACCCGGATGGCCCGATCTGCACCTGCGGCCAGCGCGGTTGCCTCGAGACGGTCGCGTCCGGCGGTGCCGTGTCGCGCCAGTGGCCGAGCACAAGCGAACGGCCGGTGCAGGCGCTGTTCGAGGCCGCGGACGCGGGCGACCCCGCGGCGATCGCAGTGCGCAGCAGCCTGATCGAGAACATCGCCGCGGCCGTGCGCGTGCTCGTGTTGACCGTAGACGTCGACACCGTCGTCATCGGCGGTGGCATCAGCTCGCTCGGCGAACCGCTGCTCTCCGGGGTCGGCGACGTTCTGCGCGGCTGGGCCACGTCATCCCCGTTCCTCGCCTCGCTCGACCTTCCGGAGCGCGTGCAGCTGGTGCCGCTCGGCTTCTCCGCGGCGGCCGTCGGTGCGGCCTTCGTCGGGTCGTACGGAACGCCCGTGAGCCTCTAGCGTTAGAAACCTATGGAGATCATCATCCTGCCGACCGCTGCCGACGTCGGCAGCACGGCCGCGGCGCAGATCGCGCACCTGGTCACCCGCGACCCGGCGGCCGTGCTCGGGCTCGCCACCGGTTCGTCCCCGCTCGGCATCTACGCTGAACTCGCGCGCGGGGTGGAGCTCGGACTGTTCGATTTCGGCCGGTCCAGCGCCTTCGCGCTGGACGAGTACGTCGGCATCCCGCTCGACCACCCGCAGAGCTACGCCTCGGTGATCCGCACCGAGGTGGTCGAACCGTTGCGGATGAACCCCGCGCTGGTGCAGGTCCCCGACGGCCGCGCGCCCGACATCGAGGCCGCCTGCGAACGATACGAGGCCGACATCGTCGCGGCGGGCGGAATCGACCTTCAGCTGCTCGGCATCGGCTCGAACGGACACATCGGCTTCAACGAGCCCACCTCCTCGTTCGCCTCGCGCACCCGCATCAAGACCCTCGCGCCGCAGACCCGCGACGACAACGCGCGGTTCTTCGCCTCCCTCGATGAGGTGCCCACGCACTGCGTCACCCAGGGCCTCGGCACGATCATGGCGGCGAAGCGCGTGCTGCTGGTCGCGCAGGGGGCAAAGAAGGCGGATGCCGTGGCCGCCGCCATCGAGGGACCGGTCTCGAGCATGGTCCCGGCATCGATACTGCAGCACCATCCCCACGCGACGATCGTGATCGACGCGGCGGCGGCATCCGCCCTCCGACTCGCGGACTACTACCGCTACGTCTACGAGCACAAGCCGCACTGGCAGCGCGTACCGCCCCTGCCGTACTAGTTGTTCGTTGGTCGAGGAGCGCCCGTGCGCCCGCGCCCTTCGACGAGCTCAGGGACCGTGGTAATCGGTTCCTGAGCCTGTCGAAAGCAATCGGTTCCTGAGCCTGTCGAAGGATCGCTACGCGATGAGCGCGCCAGCCGCCCAGACCGACTCGACGCGCCAGTCGTGGTCGAGCATCACGGCATCGGCCGCGAATCCGGGGGAGAGCAGACCGTGGCGGTGCTCCAGGCCGAGGGCCCGGGCCGGCGTGAGGGTGAGGGCGGTGATCGCGTCCTGCGCCGGGATGCCGGTGCGGTCGATGGCACAGCGGAGCGCGACATCCTGGGTCAGGGTCGACCCGGCGATCGTCGTCGTGCCGGAGAGCAGGGCGAGCCCGTCGCGCACCGAGACGTTGAGGCTGCCGAGCCGATAGTCGCCATCGGTGGAGCCCGCGGCGGCCATGGCGTCGGTGATCAGGGCGATGCGGCCGGGGGCGGCGGCGAAGGTCATTTCGGCGACGGCCGGATGCACGTGCACCCCGTCGAGCACCAGCTCGATGGTGACGCGGTCGTCGTCGAAGGCCGCGACGACGGGGCCCGGTGCGCGGTGGTGGATCCCGGGCATCGCGTTGAACACGTGCGTCAGGATGCGCGCCCCCCGGTCGAAGGCCTCCTGCGTCTGCTCGAAGGTCGCCTCGGTATGCCCGATGGACACCGCGATCTCGTTCTCCACCAGCACGTCGATGGCCTCGAGGGCATTCGGCAGCTCCGGCGCGAGGGTGATGTGCCGCATGGTGCCCCGCGCCGCGCCGATCAGCTCCTCGACGTCATAGGTGAAGGGCTCGCGTAGGTAGGTCGGATTGTGCGCGCCGTGCTTGTCGGGGGAGAGGAACGGGCCCTCCAGGTGCGAACCGAGCACGAGCGGGTCGCGGTGGGTGAGGTCGGCGATCACGCCGAGGCTCTCGATCAGCTGATTCATCGGATTCGCGACCAGGCTGAGCACCGAGCGGGTGGTGCCGTGGGCCCGGTGGGTGGCGAGGGCGATGGCGATATCCTCGACCGTCTCCTCGTGCGAGTGTCCGCCGCCGCCGTGCGTGTGCAGGTCGATGAACCCCGGCACCAGCCAGCGCCCCGCGACATCGATCGTCTGGTCGGCCCGCGGATGCTGCGGCCCCGAGCCCGTCGCCATGATGCTGTCGCCCTGCACGAGCATCCAGAAGTCCTGCGTCTCGCCGTTCGCATCCAGTTTGCGCGCCCCGCGGAACAGGATGCGGGCGGAGTCGGGTTCGACGGCGATGGGCTCAGACGTGGTCACCACGCCAGCGTATCTAGTCGGCCTCATCTTCGCGGGTGATCTCCGCGCGTCCGTTGATCACCCCGCTGATCGCCGCGACCACGCCGAACACCAGCGCGACCGGCCAATACCCGATGGTGAGCCAGGCGGCCGCCGCGGACCCCATCACGAAGATCTCGACCAGGGCGCGCCCCACCGGATCGAGCGGCACGAGCGCCCGCGGTGAGCGGAACACACCCCAGAGGATCGCGGCGAACAGCGGTGCGCCGATCATGAAGAAGATCCCGGGCAGCGGGAACGGCCAGGAGATGTACCCCCAGTAGCCGAGCGAGAACAGGGCGAACAGCTCCAGCACGAAGCGGAGTGCGAGATTCGGTGTGATCTTCATCGGAAGATGATCGTGCGGGCGCCGTCGCGCAGCACCCGGTGCTCGGCGAACCAGGTGACCGCCTGGGTGAGGGTGCGGGATTCCTCGTCCTGCCCGATCGCCATCAGCTCGGCCGGCGTGCGGGAATGGTCGACGCGCACCACGTTCTGCTCGATGATCGGCCCCTCGTCGAGGTCGCTGGTGACGAAGTGCGCGGTCGCGCCGATCAGCTTCACCCCGCGAGCGTGCGCCTGGCGGTACGGATTCGCGCCCTTGAATCCGGGCAGGAATGAGTGGTGGATGTTGATCGCGCGGCCGGCCAGCGTGTCGCAGAGCTCGGGGGAGAGAATCTGCATGTACCGCGCGAGCACGACCAGTTCGATGTCGAACTCGGCCACGGCATCCAGAATCCGCTGCTCGAACTCGGCCTTCTGCTCCGGCGTCGTCACCGGCCGCGATTCGAAGGGCACACCGTAGAACTCGGCGAGGCCGGCGAGCTGCGGATGATTGCTGAGCACGAGCGGCATCTCGATGGGAATCTGCCCCGCGCGCTCCCGGAACAGCAGGTCGCCCAGGCAGTGCGCGGCGGTGGAGACGAGCACGAGCGTGCGCATCGGGCGGCCGACGACATCCAGGGTCAGGTCCATACCGTAGCGCTCGACGACGGGGGCGAGATGGACTTCGAAGGCGGCCCGATCGACAGACGACTGCACCTGCAGGCGCATGAAGAAGGTGCCGGTGTCGTCGCTCGAGAACTGCTGCGACTCGGTGATGTTGCCGCCGGCCTCGACGATCGCGCCGCTGACCGCGTGAACGATCCCCGGGCGGTCGGCACAGACGATGGTCAGCACCCAGTGGGTGGGCGGGGGCGTCGGCTCGGCGAGGGTCACGGCATCCAGAGTATTCTGCTTGTCGTCGGCGCGTCTGCGGCGGCCCGCGGGCGGCGCAGCGACCCACACCAGCGAAACGGATGTCGTCGTGACCGCGCCCATCTCCACCCGGTACACCTTCCCGTGGGTCGGCCTGCTCGTGCTGGCCTGCGCCATCTTCGTGTCGGTGACGAGCGAGTTCCTGCCGACCGGGCTGTTGCCCGACATCGCGGCGGGCCTCACGGTCTCCGCCTCTCAGGTCGGCTTTCTGGTGACGGTGTTCGCCGGAACCGTCGTGCTCTCGACGACCCCGCTCGCCGCGCTGACCCGCAACTTCTCGCGCAAGAGCCTCGTGGTGGTGGTGTTGCTCATCATCGCCGCCTCCGGAGTGCTGGCCGCCGTCGCACCCACCTACGCGGTGCTGGTCGTCGCGCGGGTGATCGGGGGTCTTGCGCACGGACTGTTCTGGGCCGTGGTCGGCGCCTACGCCGCGCACCTGGTGCCGAAGCATCAGATCGGTCGCGCCGTCGCCATCACCAGTGGTGGTGGTACAGCCGCGTTCGTGCTCGGTGTTCCGCTGGGCACCGCGCTCGGCCACGCGTTCGGGTGGCGGCTGGCGTTCGCCGCGCTCGCCGTGATCATCGTGGTGCTGACGGTGCTGGTCATCCGTTATCTGCCGCCGGTCGACCACCGGGTGCCGCTGAAGACGGGGGAGATCGCCGTGCCGATGAGCCGCGATCGCAGCCTGCCCGGAGTGGTCGTGCTGTGCATCGTCATCATCGTGATCATGATGGGGCACTACATCTTCTACACGTACATCGCGCCGTGGCTGATCGACGAGGTGGGCTTCGAGGAGTCGGCAGTGGCGCCGCTCCTGTTCCTGTTCGGCGGTGCGGGGGCGATCGGGCTTGCGCTGGCCGGGCTGGTCGCCGACCGCTTCCCCCGGTACGGCTTCGTCGCGACCGCGGCCGTCGCGGTGCTGCCGGTGCTCGTGTTCGTGCTCTTCCCGCACTCGCCGGTGATCGTGATCATCGCGCTCGTCGTCTGGGGCATCGCCTTCGGCGGTCTGCCCGCGATGCTGCAGACACGGATGCTGCACACGGCCTCCGCGCGCCTGCGCGACCTGGCCGCGGCGCTGTTCACCACCTCGTTCAACCTCGCGATCGGAACGGGCGCGCTGGTCGGCGGCCTCATCCTCGATCGCTCCGGCTACGGTGCGCTGCCGGTCGCCGACCTGATCTTCCTGCTCGTCGCCCTGGTGTTCAGCCTGGTGAGCGACGCCTGGCTGCGGGCGCGGCACCAGCGGCACTGAGTTCCCCGCCGTTCCCGTTGTGCAGGTCTTGCTGCATAACGGGTCGCGAGCTCTGCGAGGCTAGGGCGCGCGGACATCCGCTCATCGCGAGTTGTCACTGGAGCACCGGTAGGCCGCCGAAACCGGTGCGTTTGTGACAACTCGCGGCATCTCGACCTCTGGTGTGCAGGGGATGCTGCACAACCGTGCGGCTGCCCGAGTTGCGGCCGCAACACCCAGGGCGGCGGAGGGTGCTCGCTGCTAGGATTGGCCACGTCGCAACTGGCGTTGAGATGGGTGACCATCGGGGAGCGACTGACTACGAGTTCGGCCGTTCGCCTGGGCCGAACCGGATACCGTTATCCCTGTCCGGTCGTGTCAAAGGAGTTCGCCAGTGACGATCAATGCAGTGCCATCCTCCCTCCCCTCCACTTTCACCGATCCGCTGTCGAGCGTCGATCCTGAGATCGCCGAAGCGCTCGAACTCGAGCTCGGCCGTCAGCGCGGCACGCTCGAGATGATCGCCAGCGAGAACTTCGTCTCGCGCGCGGTTCTCGAGTCGCAGGGCTCGGTGCTCACCAACAAGTACGCGGAGGGCTACCCCGGCCGCCGGTACTACGGCGGCTGCGAGTTCGTCGACATCGCCGAGAACCTCGCCATCGACCGGGTCAAGAAGCTGTTCGGCGCCGAGTACGCGAATGTCCAGCCGCACTCCGGCGCGACAGCCAACGCTGCGGTGCTCGCCGCGATCGCCACCCCGGGCGACACGATCCTGGGCCTCGAGCTCGCCCACGGCGGCCACCTCACCCACGGCATGAAACTCAACTTCTCGGGCAAGCTCTACAACGCCACCGCCTACGGTGTCGACCCCGAGACCTTCCGCGTCGACATGGATGTCGTGCGCGAGAAGGCTCTCGAGTACCGCCCGACCGTGCTGATCGCCGGCTGGTCGGCCTACAGCCGCCAGCTCGACTTCGAGGCCTTCCGCTCCATCGCCGACGAGATCGGCGCCAAGCTCTGGGTCGACATGGCGCACTTCGCCGGCCTCGTCGCCACCGGTCTGCACCCCTCGCCGGTGCCGTACGCGGATGTCGTCTCCAGCACCGCACATAAGACCCTCGCCGGTCCGCGCTCGGGCTTCATCGTCAGCCGTGACACCGAGCTCGCCAAGAAGCTCAACTCCGCCGTCTTCCCGGGGCAGCAGGGCGGACCGCTCATGCACGTCATCGCCGCCAAGGCCACCGCGTTCAAGCTCGCCGGCGAGCCCGAGTTCAAGGACCGCCAGGAGCGCACCGTGCGCGGCGCCCAGATCCTCGCCGAGCGCCTCACCGCTCCCGACGCGAAGGCCGCCGGCATCGACGTGCTCACCGGTGGCACCGACGTGCACCTGGTGCTCGTCGACCTGCGCACTGCGGCGATCGACGGCCAGCAGGCCGAGGACATCCTGCACGAGGTCGGCATCACGGTGAACCGCAATGCCGTTCCGTTCGACCCGCGCCCGGCGATGACCCCCTCCGGCGTCCGCATCGGCACCGCGGCGCTGGCCACCCGCGGGTTCGGCGACGAGGAGTTCACCGAGGTCGCCGACATCATCGCGACGGCCCTCAAACCGACTCCGGATGTCGCGGCGCTCCGTGCCCGCGTCCTCAGGCTCACCGACGGCTACCCGCTCTACCCGGGTCTCGCGTCCCCCGGCACCTGGGCCTGAGCGCATGACCGCAGTGAGAATCGACGGGGTCGCCACCGCGGCCACCGTGCGCTCTGAACTGGTCGAGCGCATCGCTGCCCTCAAGGCGCGCGGCATCTATCCGGGCCTCGGCACGCTGCTCGTCGGCGACGACCCGGGCTCGCATTCCTACGTCGGCGGCAAGCACAAGGACTCGCTCGAGCTCGGCATCGAGTCGGTGCGCGTCGACCTTCCGGCGGAGGCGACGGAGGATGAGGTGCGAGCCGCCATCCTGGAGCTGAACGCCAACCCGGCCGTCACCGGCTACATCATCCAGCTGCCGCTGCCCGCCGGCATCGATGAGAACGCGATGCTCGAGCTGATGGACCCGGCGAAGGACGCCGACGGCCTGCATCCGACCAACCTCGGCCGCCTGGTGCTCGGCGTACAGGGTGAGCTCGACTCGCCCCTGCCATGCACCCCCGCCGGACTGGTCGAGCTGCTGCGCCGCTACGACGTGCCGATCGCCGGGCAGCATGTCGTCGTGATCGGTCGCGGCCTCACTGTCGGGCGCCCGCTCGGCCTGCTGCTCACCCGCAAGGGTCTCGACGCGACCGTCACCCTCGCGCACTCCCGCACCCAGAACCTGGCGGATGTCGTGCGCCAGGCCGACATCGTCGTCGCGGCGGTCGGCGTGCCCGGTCTGATCAAGCCCGACTGGGTGAAGCCCGGCGCGGCGGTGCTCGACGTGGGAATCACGCGGGTGATCAATCCCGACACCGGCAAGGCGAAGCTGATCGGCGACGTCGATCCGGCGGTCGCCGAGGTGGCGGGCTTCCTGTCGCCAGTGCCCGGTGGTGTCGGACCGATGACCCGCGCCATGCTGATGAGCAACGTGGTCGAGGCGGCCGAGCGCCTGTAGGCGTTGGCCGAGCAGGCCGAGCGTCGCACAACTCAGGTCAGACGGAGGCGGTAGCCGGATAACCGGCTGGCACCGCCGTCTGACCTGAGTTGCGCAAATCGGCGACCGGGAACGCTACAGCGGGGTGATGCCCTGCGTGCTCCGGGGGAAGGTCGCCAGCACGTCCTCGGGGATGTTGAGGTGTGCCGAGACCAGGGACGGCGGCAGGTGGCCGAGCCAGTTCGCCAGCGAGACCTCCTCGTACCGGTCGCTCTTGAAGGTCTCGATGAACACCGCGGTCTCGTCACCGGTGTTCTCGATGTAGTGACCGAGGTTGCGCTTGACGACGCCCACGTCGCCGGCGCGGAAGTCGGTGGTGTTCGCGTGCGGTCCGGTGTTGAACACCGTCATGCGGCCGGCGCCCTTCAGCCAGTACTGCCACTCGTCGGCGTTCGGGTGCCAGTGCAGTTCGCGCATCGAGCCGGGCTCCAGAGACACGAGCGCCGCGGCGACCGTGGCCGAGTATGTGTAGTTGGTGCTGTCCGCGATGCGGATGCTGCCGCCGCTGTTCTGGCGCACCGGCGCCGAGCTGCCGAGTCGGAAGATGACCGCCTCGCCGCCGGGCTGGACACCGGCCGACGCACGGTCGTCCTCGAGGGTGCCGGGAACGTCGCCCGGGAAGATCCACAGGTTGTGCAGCGGGATGTCCTTGAACACCTCCTGCGCGACGCCGAAGTTCTTCGCCAGGATCTCCGGCGGGGTGTGCGCGAACCAGTCGGTGAGCAGCAGGGTGTTGCTCTCCGACTGCGAGCCGTCGTCGAAGGCCAGCACGAACTCGGCCCCGTCCGGTCCGAGACCCTGCAGGGAGTGGGGGAGTCCGGCCGGGAAGTACCAGAGGTCGCCCTCGTTGACGTCGTCGACGCTCGGGAGGCCGTCGCGACCCAGCGTGGTGATGCGGCAGCTGCCGCGGGTCATGATCGCCCACTCCGCGGTCTGATGCCAGTGGAGTTCACGGATGCCTCCGGCCTCCAGGTACATGTTGACACCGGCGATCTCGGTGGAGAGGGCGAAATCCGCCGCGGTGAGTTCGCGCGCCCAGCCTCCGCGCTGGACACGGCGAGGCGAGATGTTGAAGGACGACCAGAAGAACGGCTGCGTGGAGATGTCCGTGGCCGGGGCATCCATCTGATTCGGGAACTGGCTCTCGATCACCGGATTCTGTGGGCCGCCCATGACCGTGCTCGTGCTGTCGCCGACGGTGTTCTCAATGCCCTCCTGGGGGAGGTCGGGATCGCCGAACGTCGCCGTTTCGTGGTGCGGGGTGGGGTCGTTGGTCGATGCCACAGCAATCTCCTTGTCGTCTCGACGCATTCGCGCTCGCGACAATCACACCGCAGGTGCAGCGTGCCCCGCATCCGACATTTGACTCGATTGCCGGGCGGCTACTCGCCGGTGTAGCCGATACCGCAGGAGGTGCCGCTCTGCGGCGCCTTCGGATCCCAGCCGTCGACCGACTCGACGTCCTCGGAGGTGGCGAGAGGCGTGAGAGTGATCTTGCAGGCCTCGATGGTCGCGTCCGACTCGTAGGCGACGCCGAAGCCGTAGTAGGCGTAGCGCCAGAGCTTGGCGTCGGGGGCCGGGGTGCCGCTCTCGAAGTCCGCCACGGCGTGCGCCGTGCCCGAGGTCGCCCAGTTGTACCCGCCATAGCAGGGCTGGGTCGAATCGGCCGGGGTGACGCCCTTGCCGGTGGCCGACTGACCGAAGTACGGGCTGCCGAGGGCGAGCTGCAGCGGCGAGACGAAGGGCTTGCCTTGCACGCTGCTGGCGATGTCGATCGGCACCAGTACGCTGCCGTTCTGCTCCAGGGTGGCCGGAGTCACCGGGTTGCCGCCGACACCGGCGCCGCAGCTCTTGATGAACTCGGCCTGCAGCGGCTTGACGGCCGATTCGTTGTACGCGATCGCCTTGTGCACCGTCATCTGGATGCCGATGGTCGCGCCATCCTTGCCGCGCACGTTCGCGGAGACGGTGAACAGCACGTCCTTCGGTGCGGCGGTCGTGGCGCTCGCCGACGGGGAGGGGGAGGCGGTCGGCGTGGGCGTCGAGCCCGACTGCTGAGTGGTGCCCTGGCTGCTGCATCCGCTGAGGAGAAGCACTGCGGCGATCCCGCCCGCGACGATGGATGTCCCGACCAGCGACCTTCTCACCGTTTCTCCCCTACAAGATCGTGCGCCGCCCTAGCGCTCCCGAATCGCGCCCTGCGAGGCGGTCACGACGAAAGTATCAGGCTGAGCCATGGCGTGTTCTGCGAAAGCCCCGTCAATGGCGACCTGCACCCGTGACAGGTCTTCGCTCGCGACGAGCGCGATGGCGGCTCCGCCGAATCCGCCGCCCGTCATTCTCGCACCGATTGCGCCGTTGGCCTGCGCCGTCTCCACCGCGAGGTCGAGCTCGGGCACCGAGATCTCGAAGTCATCGCGCATGGAGATGTGCGAGGCATCCAGCAGATCGCCGATCGCACGCGGACCGTCCGCCTCGAGCGCGGCGACGGTGTCGAGCACCCGCTGGTTCTCGGTGACCACGTGACGCACGCGGCGGAACGTGACGTCGTCCATGATCTCGCGGGCACGCGGAAGGTCGTCGACGGTCACGTCACGCAGGCTCTCGACCCCGAGCAGGCTCGCGCCGAGCTCGCAGGATGCGCGCCGCTCGGCGTAGCCACCGGTGGAGTGCGCGTGGGTGACGCCGGTGTCCATGATGAGCACGACGAGTCCGGCCCGGTCGAAGCCGAGGTCGACGATCTGCGACTCCAGGCTGCGGCAGTCGAGGAACACGGCCGAGTCCTTCTGGCCGAGCAGGGAGGCGGACTGGTCCATGATGCCGGTGGGGGCGCCGACCGCCTTGTTCTCGGCGAGCTGGCCGACCTGGGCGAGGGTCTCGCGGTCGAAGCCGAGCTGCCAGACGTCGTTCAGGGCGAGGGCGACGGCGCTCTCGATCGCGGCGGAGGAGGAGAGTCCGGCGCCGACCGGCACGTTCGACTCGATGTAGATGTCGAAGCCGGGCACGGCGGCGAGGTCGGCACCGCGCTGGCCGAGCGCCCAGGCCACCCCGAGCGGGTAGGCCGACCAGCCCTCGAGGGCCTCGGGGCTCAGCTCGGCGAGCGGGATCTCCACGGCCTCCTCGGCGAAGGAGCTGGCGACGCGGGCGATGCCGTCCTCGCGCAGTCCCAGGGCGACGATCGTGCGACGATCGATGGCGAAAGGCAGCACGAAGCCGAGGTTGTAGTCGGTGTGCTCGCCGATCAGGTTGACCCGGCCCGGCGCCGACCAGAGCCCGCTCGGCTCGTGGCCGAACAGGGCGGTGAAGGTCTCGGCGGTGTCGTCGCGGATGTCGCTCATGAGGGTTCTGCCACTTTCTCGAGGGCCTCGCGGATGCGGGCTGCCGTCTGTTCGGGGAGTACGTCGCCGATCCACGCGCCCATCGCGGCTTCCGAGCCGGCCAGGTACTTCAGCTTGTCTGCGGCACGGCGCGGGGAGGTGATCTGCAGCATCAGTCGGATGTCGTCCCGGCCCACGTCGACCGGCGCCTGGTGCCAGGCGGCGATGTACGGGGTGGGGGTGTCGTAGAGACCGTCGATGGCACGCAGCAGCCGCAGGTACATCCCGGCGAGCTCGTCGCGCTCCGCGTCCGTGGTGCCGGCGAAGTCGGCGACCTGACGGTGTGGCAGCATGTGCACCTCGATCGGCCAGCGGGCGGCGAAGGGAACGTAGGCCGTCCAGTGCTCGCCGGCCAGAAGCATCCGTTCGGAGCCGCGCTCGAAGTCGAGGATGCTCTGAAACAGGTCGCCTTCGAAGCGCTCGATCGAGTCGAGCAGGCGCAGCGTGCGGGGGGTGATGTAGGGGTAGGAGTAGATCTGGCCGTGCGGGTGGTGCAGGGTGACGCCGATCTGCTCGCCGCGGTTCTCGAACGGGAACACCTGGCGGATGCCCGGTAGCGCGGAGAGCGCGGCGGTGCGGTCGGCCCAGGCCTCGATCACGGTGCGCGCACGGGAGCGCGTCTGGCTACCGAAGGAGCCCTGCGTCTCGGGACTGAAGCAGACGACCTCGCAGCGACCGATCGACGGGAGAGTGCGGCCGAGGCCGATGCTCGAGAGTTCGGCGAGTGGGTAGTCCTCGCCCAATTCCGGACCGAAGGAGGGGGAGCGGTTCTCGAACACCGCCACGTCGTACTGGTCGGGTACCTCGGAGGGGTTGTTCGCGGTGGCCGGTGCGAGGGGGTCCTGGTCGGCGGGCGGCAGGAAGACGCGGTTCTGTCGGGCCGCGGCGATGGAGATCCATTCGCCGGTCAGTGGGTCTTGCCGCATGGTCGCGGTGGCCGGGCGCGGGTCGAGCACGCGGGCATCCGCTGTCCGGTCCGCCCCGAGCGTGCTGTCGGCGTCATCGAAGTAGATGAGGTCGCGTCCGTCTGCCAAGACGGTCGCGCGTTTGACGATCTGGCCCATGGTGCCTGTATCCGATCTGGAGGGAAACGCAAGAACATTAGCCCGCATTGACAATAAAACGCAAATAATCGAAACTAACCGGATGAGTGACGCCGCACCTGTGCTCCCCGCGGCGGTGCGCCGTGCCCGGATGCTCGAGCACATCCAGGCGCAGGGCTTCGCCCGGGTCGCCGAACTGAGCGCGCTGTTCGGCGTCTCGGAGGTCACCGTCCGTGCGGATCTGGAATCGCTCGCGGTGCAGCGCGTGCACGGGGGAGCGGTCGCCGCCCAACGGACCGAGAACGCCTTCGAGCAGTCGCTGCTCGACGCCAGCGACGAGAAGCTCCGCATCGGCGCCGCCGCGGCAGCGCTGGTCGAGTCCGGCCAGGCGGTGATTCTGGATGTCGGCACCACGACCACGGCGGTGGCCGCGGCCATGCTCGACCGCACCGATCTGCGCGACGTGGTCGTCATCACCAATGCCCTCAACATCGCCATGCTGCTCGAGGCCGCCATCCCACGCTTCACCGTCGTCGTCACCGGGGGAACGCTGCGCCCGCTGCAGCACTCCCTGGTCGACCCGCTCGCCGGGGCGGTACTCGAACACATCCGGGCCGACCTCGCCTTCATCGGCTGCAGCGGGGTCGACGTCGTCGCCGGTATCACCAACATCAACCTGCCCGAGGCCGATGTGAAGCGCAGGATGCTCGCCACCGCCGCCCGCAGCATCGTCGTCGCCGACAGCGGAAAGCTCGGCGTCGCCCAACTCAGTCGGGTCGCTCCGCTGGCCGACGTCGACGCTCTGATCACGGTCGCGGAAGCGGATGCCGCGGCCCTCCGCGCGGCGGGGCTCGAGGTCATCCCGGCCTGAGCGCCGTCGCTAGGCTGGTCGGATGCGCGCCCCCACCGGACAGCAATTCGTCCTCAGCCACAAGACCGCCACCGCCGTGATCACCGAGGTCGGAGCGGCGATCCGCCAGCTGTCCTTCGGCGGCGTCGACGTGATGGAGCCCTACGCGGCCGACGTGGTGCCGCCCTTCGTGTCGGGCGGCGTGCTCGTGCCGTGGCCGAACCGCATCCGCGACGGAATCTGGCACCTCGACGGCGAGGAGCAGCAGCTCGACCTCACCGAGCCCGACAAGCAGAACGCCATCCACGGTCTGGTGCGCGACCGGCCGCACACGGTGGTCGAGCAGAGCGAGAACGCGATCACCCTCGGCGTGACCATCTACCCGACCCGGGGCTACCCCTTCGAGGTGTGGTCGGCGATCCGGTACGAGCTCACGGACGACGGCCTCGTCGTGACCCACGACCTGCGCAACGTCGGCGATGTGCCGGCGCCGGTCGCGGTCGGTGTTCACCCGTTCTTCCGCGTCGGCGATGTGCCCACCGACGAGGTGGTGCTCACCACCAGCGCAGCCTCCTGGATCGAGACGGATGACCGCCTCCTCCCCACCGCGACCATCCCCGTCGACGGGCTCCCGTTCGATCTCCGCGCCGGCCGCCCGATCGGCGACCTCGCCCTCGACGACGCCTTCGCCGACCTCAGTGTCGACGACGGCGAGAGTGTCGTGACCCTCCGCGCGCCCGACGGTCGCACCGTGCAGCTGTGGCAGGACGAGAACTTCCCCTTTCTGCAGATCTTCACCACGCGCATCTTCCCGCGGGCGGACGGCCTCGCCACCGCGATCGCGATCGAGCCGATGACCGCGCCGGCCGAGGCCTTCAACTCCGGTGACGGCCTGCGCTGGCTGCAGCCGGACGAGTCCTGGTCGCTCTCCTGGGGCGTGCGGTATTCTGAACGAGGCTGATCAGCCATTCTCCGGTCGCCCTCGGAAGGATCCCCGTGGCCGCCACACTCCCTGACAGCGCCCGCCGCCCGTCGAAGTCCGAACTCCGACGCTGGCGTCAGTATCTCGCCGACGAGCAGGCCGAGGCCGCCGTCTACCGCGACCTCGCCGGTCGGCGCGAGGGAGAGGAACGCGACATCCTGCTCGCCCTCGCCGAGGCGGAAGGGCGGCACGAGGAGCACTGGCGGGACCTGCTCGGCGACCAACTGGGCAAGCCGCGCAAGGGCGACATCCGTACCCGTCTGCTCGGATTCCTCGCCCGCCGCTTCGGGTCGGTCTTCGTGCTCGCGCTCGCGCAGCGGGCGGAGGCGCGCTCGCCCTACGAGGCGGACTCGGATGCGACGGCCGCCATGGCCGCCGACGAACGCATCCACGGCGAGGTGCTGCGCGGTCTCGCGACCCGCGGTCGCAACCGGCTGTCGGGCACCTTCCGTGCCGCGGTCTTCGGCGCCAACGACGGACTCGTCTCGAACCTGGCGCTGACCATCGGCGTGAGCGCGAGCGGGGTGGCGACCCATGTCGTGCTGCTCACCGGCATCGCCGGACTGCTGGCCGGCGCCCTCTCGATGGGTGCGGGGGAGTACGTCTCGGTGCGGTCGCAGCGCGAACTGCTCGACGCCTCCACCCCCGACCCGGAGAGCAACCGCGCGCTGCCGCATCTCGACGTCGACGCGAACGAGCTGAGCCTGGTCTACCGCTCGCGCGGCATGACGCCGGAGGAGGCCGACCGGCACGCCGCGGAGGTGCTCGCCGACAACAGCCTGGTCGTCACCGAGGAGGCCGACGCACACGAGGCGATCGGCACCGGCATCGGGGCGGCGCTATCGAGCTTCTGCTTCTTCGCCTCGGGCGCGATCATCCCGATCATCCCGTACCTGTTCGGGCTCTCCGGCCTGCCCGCGATCCTCGTGGCGGCGGGGTTGGTCGGTCTCGCGCTACTCGGCACCGGGGCCATCGTCGGTGTGCTGTCGGGTGGCCCGCCGCTGCTGCGCGCGCTGCGTCAGCTGGCGATCGGCTTCGGAGCGGCGCTCGTCACGTACCTCCTCGGCCTGCTGTTCGGCACCGCCACCGGATAGCGGCGCGGCTCCCGCTACAGCGATCCGTGCTCGTGAGCCTCGGCAGCCTCCTCGAACGGGATGTCCGAAGCCGAGGCGGGCGGGACATCGGAGTGTTGAGCGATCGGGTCGCCGGCGGCGACGACTGCCTTCGCGTCCGCGAGGCCCTCCTCGCTCACCGCTGTCACCTCGTGATACTTGTCGCGGGTCATCTCGTCTTCTCTCGGGCGTGGACTAGCGGAGTTCGTTGAGCACGCTGACGGGCACTTCGCCCTGGTCGGTCATCGCATCGTAGGTGAGCATCGCGCCGATCTCCAGCGGCGGTGCGACCGAGGCCAGCCAGTGCGCCTCGAAGGCCGCCACGATGACCGTGTCGCCCATCGCGAAACCGTCCCCGTCGAGCTCGTGCAGGTGCGGCACACCGTGGTCGATCACGAAGAAGCGTCGGAGTTCCCCGCGCGCGACCGTGAGCCCGAACTGCAGCACATCGCCCTCGCCCGCGATGTGCAGCGACAGGCGCAACGGCGCGGCATCCGCGGGGAGTGGTCGGTCGAGCTTGGCCCGGATCCAGATGCGATCCCAGTCCCGCGACAGGCTCACGCGTGCCAGGTGGGGTGCGGGATGTCGTGGCCTGACGTCGTGCAGGCGCCGTTCGCGATGCATGGCGGTCACGGTAGGCCCGACTCGGCATCAGCACTAGTCCCGCGGGTAGCGTCGGGTGCATGAGCGAGACGGATGCCGCGGCTCTCGCGGCCCGCGTGTGCGAGTTGCTCGCCCGCACCACGACCGAACTCGAGCGGCGCGCGGTGCCGGACGAGGCGCTCGGCGTCGTCACGCGGGGCAGGGGCATTGCGCGGTTTCGCAGCGCGGACAGCATCCGCCCCGCCGGCCGGGCCTGGCGGCTGGGAGCCCTGCTGCTCGCGCGCGACGGTGCGCTGCATGCCACCGGCAAGGTCACCCGGGCGATCGTGCCGTTGCGCGGGGTGACGAACCGTTCGCCCGAGGCCGACCAGCGGCGCGCGGAACGGCTGGCGGCATCCCGCGGCGGCTTCGACGTCGGTGAGAATGTGAACTTCGAGTTCACGCCGATCTCGCTGGACGGCGCCGCACTGCTGCGCGGTTCCGGTCCGCTCTCGGTGCGCGACGGCGAGGTGCTCGTGCGCTGGGCCCCCGGCGACGGGGTGACTCCGCTCGAGCGGTACCTCCGTGAGCGCATTGCCCTGCTCGCCGACCCCGACTGACCGGGCTAATTCCGACTGCCCACCATCGACTCGGCGAAAAGTGTCGTCATGACCGAACCGCAGCAACACATTTCGCCGAATGGATGCAGCCCCGCCCGGTACGGTCGAGCCATGCAACGCATCGGAGTGCTCGGGCTCGGACGGATGGGCGCGCCGATCGCGGCGCGGCTGGCGGCGGCCGGGTTCGAACTACAGGGGTACGACCCGCGGGGTGGGCCGCTCAGCACCGCGGGCAGCGCGCGGGAGCTCGCGGCATCCGTCGACGTCCTCGTCACGGTGCTGCCGGGCCGCGCCGAGACCGAAGCGGTGATGCCCGACCTGCTGGCAGCGATGATTCCCGGCGCGCTGTGGCTCGACCTGACCAGCGGCGACCCGGCGCTCACCGCGCGGCTCGCTCGTGACACGGGCGCGGTCGGTGCCCCGATGGGCGGCGGCCCGGCCGAGGCGCAGGCGGGAACGCTCACGCTGTTCGTCGGCGGGGCGGAGACGGATGTCGAGAGCCTGCGCCCGTTGCTCGAGACCATCGCATCCCGCATCGAACGGGCAGGCGAGCGCCCGCAGGACGGCCAGATCGTCAAGCTGCTCGCGAACCTGCTCTGGTTCGGGCAGGCGGTGGCGGTGACCGAGGCGCTGCTGCTCGGGGTGAAACTCGGGCTGACGCTGGACGCGATGCGCGACATCCTGCCGCGGAGCGCGGGAGGCAGCGCATTCATTGACGGGTATCTCGATCGGCTGTTGGCGGGCGACTACGCGGAGACCTTCGGCCTCGACCGCTGCGTCGAGGAGTTGGACACGCTGGCCGCGCTCGCCGCGACGGCCGGCACCCCGTTCGCCCTGTCGAACCTCGTCGCAGGGCTGCACCGCGAGGCGCTCGCCGTGTTCGGCCCGGTCGACGGCGAACTGCTGGTGGCGAAGCTGCTCGAACAGCGGGCCGGTATCGACCTCAGCGCGACGCGCTGAGCGCCGGGGCCGTAGCGCGCAACACCGCGAAGGCATGCTCCAGGTCCGCGATCAGGTCTGCCTCATCCTCGATACCGACCGAGAGTCGCACCAGGCCGTCGCCGATTCCCTGACGCTCGCGATCGGCGGCGCTCAGTTGCGAGTGCGAGGTCGTCGCCGGGTGCAGGATCATCGACCGCACGTCGCCCATGTGCGTCATCCGGGTGAACAGCTCCACGGCGTCGATCACGGTGCGGGCGGCGTCCTGCCCACCGGCGAGCGTGAAGCCGAACACCGAGCCGGCACCCTTCGGCAGGTACCGCTCGGCCAGGGCGTGGTGCGGGCTGGATGCCAGCCCCGAGTAGTCGACGGACTCCACCTCGGGCTGCCGTTCGAGCCACTCGGCCAGAGCGAGCGCGTTGCGGGAGTGCCGCTCGACCCGCAGCGAGAGGGTCTCGAGCCCCTGCAACAGCAGGAAGGCGTTGAACGGCGAGAGCACCGGGCCGAGCCGGGCCGCGATGATCGAGCGGGCGTACGCGGTGAAGGCCTCGGCGCCGAATCGGGAGACGTAGGTGCTGCCGTCCGCCGCCGGCGTGGAGAACTGCGGGAACTTCTCCGGATGGCGGCCCCAGTCGAAGCTGCCGCCGTCGACGATCACCCCGGCAAGCGAGGCGCCATGACCGCTCAGGAATTTGCTGGCCGAGTGCACGACGATGGATGCCCCGTGGTCGAGCGGTCGCAGCAGGTACGGTGTCGCGGCGGTGCTGTCGATGATGAACGGCAGTCCGGCCTCCTCGGCGAATCCGGCCACCACCTCGAAGTCGATCAGGTCGTTCTTCGGGTTCGGAATCGCCTCGGAGTACACCGCGCGCGTGGTCGGCCGCAGCTTCTGCCGCCACTCGGCGAGATCGTGCGGGTCGTCGATGAACTCGACCTCGATGCCGAACCGGCCGAAGTTCTCGCGGAACAACGTCTTCGTGCCCTCGTACAGGCTGCGCGTGGCGAGGAAGTGGTCACCCGCCTTCAGGATGGCGAGCATCGCGACCGTGATCGCCGCCTGCCCGCTGCCGACGACGATGCTGTCGACACCGTGCTCGAGCGCGGTGAGCCGCGACTCGACGACCGCGTTCGTCGGGTTGCTGTTGCGGGTGTAGACCCACGCGCCGTCCTCGCCCTCGAAGCGTGCCTTGGCGTGATCGAAGGAGTCGAACACGAAACCCGCGGTGAGGTTGATCGGGGTGATGCGCGCACCGAACCCGTCGCCGATGACCTCGCCGGCGTGCACCTGATCGGTGTCGAAACCGAAATGGTCGGCACCATACGGTTGCTGGGTCGTGGTCACGGTGCGTCTCCTTCGGGGTTGCTCCACGGTAGGGTCCGCGGTCGCGTGCGGCAATGCCGCCCGTTCACACGACGACACAAAGGCGACCGACGCTGGTCGGCATCCGAGTGCCCTTATAGGGTCGACGGATGACACGGCTCCAGCACTTCGGATGGTTCTTCGGCCGCGGCTTCGGGCCGCAGGGCTGGGGTCGCTCCGACTACCTGTGGAACTACCGCTGGCAGGAGCCGCGGATCTACCAGCAGTCGATCCGCGAGCTGGAGCAGGCCGGCCTCGACCTGCTGATCATCGAGGATGCGCTCTCGCTCGGCTCACCCGAGACCATCGACCTGCGCGTGCGCGGCGCCTACGGCGGCCCCAAACACGACCCGCTGATGCTGACCCCGTACCTGTTCGACGTCACCTCGCACATCGGAATCACCCCGACCATCAACGCCGGCGCCTACCCGCCGTACCTGGCCGCGCGACAGTTCGCGACACTGCAGCACCTGAGCTCGCACCGCTTCGGCATCAACGTGGTCACCGACGTGAAGAGTGCGCGGCACTTCGGCATCGACGAGATCTCGCACGATGCCGCCTACGACCGGGCCGAGGAGTGGATCGACGCGGTGCGCGGTCTCTGGCACAGCTGGGACGACGGCGGCCTGGTCGAGAACACCGACACCTGGCAGTTCGCGGACGGCAGCAGGATCGGCAACTTCCGGCACGAGGGGGAGTACTTCCGCACCGAGGGCTCGCTCAACGCGATCCCGTTCGCCGCGGAGGAGGGTGACCCGATCATCGTCTCGCCCGGCGGCTCCGGTCGCGGGCTGGGCTTCGCCGGCCGCAACTCCGACGTGCAGCTGGCGCTGACCAAGCTCACCGTCGAGGGGGTGAAGGCCTACCGCAAGAAGATCCACGACGCGGCGATCGAGAAGGGGCGCCGGGCATCCGACATCACCATCCTGTTCGCCTTCATCCCGGAGATCGTGTCGAGCGAGGAGGAGGTTGCGCGCATCGTCGCGGCGTCCGAGCATCCGTCTGACACGGAGGTGCTGCGCCTGTTGGCGAACCAGTCCAGCGACCTGGAGACCGACCTCACGAAACTCGACCTCGATCGCCCGCTCGACCTGTCGGTGTTCGGGCAGCACGTGTCGCAGGGCAGCATCGCGAGTCTCACCGGGGGTGCGGCGGATGCCCTGGACGTCAGTCTGCGAGAGCTCGCCACCCGGAAGGCCCGCAAGGGTCGCATCGACGATGGCAGCGGTTTCGTCGGCACCGCAGAGCAGGTGGCGGACTTCATCGAGCGTCTCGGCGAGGAGGCCGACAACGACGGCTTCATCTTCTGGGGTGACCTCCACCCGGTGACGGTGCACACCTACCTCGATCGTCTGGTTCCGGAGCTGCGGCGTCGCGGCATCCTGCGCTCCGAGTTCGGCAACGGCGGGCTGCGCGCCAACCTCAACGACTTCTAGGAGCGGCCGCCCTTCGTGAGCTGCATGTTCGAATGGTTCTGAGCGCCGGATAACCACTCCAACGTGCAACTCAGGGGCCAGAAGGCGACAGGCTCGCGTAGACGATCAGGTTGTCGACGTAGTGGCCGCTAGCGCGGTTGAAGACCCCGCCGCAGGTGATGAGGCGCAGCTGCGGGGTGGGCACATTGCCGTAGACCGCGCTGGTGGGGAAGGCGGCCTTGGGCGACTGACTCTGCCCGGTGACGGTGAAGCGCTGGCTGCTTCCGTCGGACATCCCGATCGTGACGGCGTCGCCCGGCGCGAGTGATGAGAGCTTCGCGAACACCGCAGGCGCGGTCGGGGAGTCGACGTGGCCGGCGATCACCGCGGGCCCGACGGTGCCCGGCACGACGCCGTCGGAGTACCAGCCGGCCGAGTTCCAGTCCCGCGGTGCGAGCAGGGCGCCGCTCGCATCGAGCGCGAGATCTTCGAGCCCCGAATCGACCCCGATGGTCGGGATGCTGACGCGCACGGGCACGACCCCGGCGGCGACCGTCGGGGCAGCGGATGCCGTCGGGTCCTGCACACGGCCGGCATCGCCCGGGGCCAGGCTCGCCGAGAGGGTCGGCAGCGGTGGCGACGGCGGCACAGTGGCGGCCGTGAGGGCGACCCCCGCTCCGGCGATGGCCGCGACGGCGAGGCCGAGCGCGATCCAGCGCGCGCGGATCATCGGGGGCCGACGGCCGCCCGCGAGTGCGCGGCGAGGTAACCGCCGCCGGTCTGCACCCCACCGACCGGGTCCTGCCCGACGCTCGCACTGTCGAGGACGGACTGGATGGTGAGTCCACCATCGGCCGTGTCGAGCACAAACAGGGTGGTGACGCTGCCCTGACGGAGGGAGACCTGCGCCGAGCCCCGGGTCGTGACGGCCGCGCCCGTGGAGCGGACGGTCCTGGTGGAGGTAAGGTCGAGCGTCCACGGACCGGCGCCGACCTCCGCGTATCCGGTCGCCGTGCCGCGCTTGGCTTTCGAGGCGACGGGCACCCCGGTAGACGTCTTCACGCTCACGGTCGGTGCGATCGTCGAGGCCTGGATCAGTCGGATGCGCGCGGTTCCGTTGGTCGGAACGGTGAGGTCGTCGTCGTAGATCGTGACCGCGATCTTCTTGTTCGGACCGTACGCGGCGACCGTGGAGCTGTGGCCGGCGGTGACCGTCACGGAGGCGCTGAGCATCGGCTTGGTCGATGTCGGCGAGCCGGTCGGAACCATCGACACGGTGTAGGTTCCGCCGGGCAGTGCCGAGTATGGCGAGACGGCTCCATACGTGACATTGTCGAGCCGGTAGAGCGTCGTGCCGCCCTTCAGCGCACTGACTCGCACGTCGACGCCCTTGGTATCAGGGGAAAGGTGCGCGAGGCGAATCCAGCCCTCGTCGATGGGCGCGGCGCTCGCCGGTGCTGCGGCGAGCACGCTGCCGGTGCCAAGGAGTACTGCGGTCAGTAGTGCGATCGCGGGGAGGCGGTTCATGGGGTGCCTTTCACTTCGGGTTGGGTAGAGGCAGGGTCATGGGGTCAGCGCGGCGCGTATGTGACGAGCACGCCACCGTCTGCGGCGCGCGCCGACAGCGGGGCGAATTCACCGGTGAGGCTCACGACGAAGGCCCGCGCGGATGCGCTGAGCCGCCCGTCGCGCACGGCCGGGTCGTCGCCGAAGGCCGTGATCAGCACGCGGTGCAGCGGGCCGGACTCGGCGCGCAGCGCCGGAAAGTCCTGCACCGCGACCGGAGTGGCCGTGATGGCCGCACCCAGGGCGAGGGTGATCCGCTCGTCCACGCGCCCGGCGCTCAGCAGCCGGGCGGTGGTCGGCGATGTGCGGAGGCCCGGATTCTGGGCGAGCTGCGCGCCAGCGTCGCTGCGGGCCCGCCGGGCGGCCGCGGCATCCGTTATGGCCTTCTGTGTGCCCTGGGGCTCGATGCGGCGCACCTGCACGGCCGCCGCGCCGGAGCCGAAGGATGCCACGGCTCGCGAGTTCGCGATCGCCCGGGTCGCCGCCACCGAACCCGACCCACTGTCGCGCATCGCGGTCGTGGCGACGACGTAGTCGAAGTCCTTCCACCCGCGCGGATAGCGGCCATCCACCGCAGGATCACTGCCGATGGCGGCGGAGGAGACCAGATCATCCCGCGCCCATCCGGCCCGATACAGGTCGACCCAGAGAGCGTCGCCCACGATCAGTCGCTGGTCGCGATCGAGATTGCTGTCGACCCACTGCTCTGCCGAGCGCAGTGACGAGTCCGGCTGACGGGCGAATTGCCCGTGCAACTGCGCCGTCCACACCGGTACCGCGACGACCAGGGCCATGCCGGCAGCGACGGTCCAGGCGATCGGGCGCCACCACTCACCGCGAGTGCGGATGAGGTGCACGGCACGTTCGGTGACCGCGGCGATCAGCAGGGCACCGAACGGCAGGAGGATGATCACGTACTGCCCGGGCAGGTATCCGCCGGGCCGGAACATCACGACGATAAGTGCGAGTGTCAGCGCTGCGACGATGCGGAGGCGAGCGATGGCGAGAGCGGCGATGGCCGCGAGGAGGCCGAGCACGATGAGCACCGGGTCGAGCACCACCCACGATTGCAGCGTGCGACTGATTCCGCTGCCGGCATCGAGCACCGATCCGCTACCGGCTCGGGCGCCGAGTTGATACGCGATGCCCCCGAGCAGGCTCGGCCTGTCGGCGGAGGGGAAGAGTTCGCCGTTGACGAGGGGCAGGAGGGCGACGTTGATCCCGATGAGAAGCAGCACCTGGCTGGCGATCCAGAGCGCTTGCACCCGGGCGGGAGGCCGTGCGCCGCGCAGCATGGTCCAGATGAGGAACGGGAGTGCGAGCAGGAATGTCTCCTTGCTCAGCACCGCGACTCCGAAGCACGCGGCGGAGGCGGCGAACAGCGCTTGCTGGTGTCGTCGCGCGAGCGCCAGCAGAAATGCGGCGAGCAGCCAGGGGGTCGCCACGTTGTCGAGGTAGACCGTGCGGTGGAACTGCACGGCGAGCGGCGACAGTGCGAAGATCAGTCCAGCTGCCGTGGCAGCGGGGCGACTGAGCCCCAGTCGACGGGCGAGTGCCCAGAGCAGCAGCACCGAGACGAGCGTGTACACGACCATCGCCTCGCGCCCCGCCAGCACCGCGACGGCGTGGCGATCGAAAGCTCCGGTGAGCCGCGCGTAGCCGGCGAGCTGAAGCCACCCGAGCGGCGGGTGATCGTAGGTGTATAGGTACCGGGTCAGCTCGCCGAAGTGGTCGACGGCGTAGGCCTCGGCCGTGGCTGTTCCCTCGGCATCGATGCGAGCCGAGGCCGAGCCGGAATTCAGCGCGGTCGCGACCGCGGCGATCGCGAGCATGGGCGACACCCAGAGAAACGAGAGTCGGTGGCGGAGGGCGGCATGCCTGAGGCCGACGGATGCTCGGCGCAGGGCATCCGTCATCCTCTCGACCGTCGACCCTGGGTGGGTCGTGCTCGTCATCGCGTGGGCGTCATGGCAGCGTCGGTGGGTATGAGCCGATTCGAGGACATCCGGGTCTCCTCCAATGGGGTGCTCCATCGTTGGTGCGGGCGGCGGCGACCGTGCGTCCGGCGGCGAGGATGCGGGTTCGGGATGCATCGCTCGCGGTCGGGTGCGGGGGTTCCGACGAGAGGCCGCCCGGTCAGGGGATGGTGGGCAGACCTCTTGTGCAATCGTTCGGAGCGGCGGCCGAATCAGATTGGACCCGCTTGCTACCCCCCACCTCAGGAGGGCGGGTTCACATTACTGGGCACACAGCGAAGGCCGAGACGGTGCGTCCGTCTCGGCCTTCATCCTCTCGCCGGTCTGGGTTCCGGCGAGGGGTCTAGATCAGCGGGTCGTCGCGGTCGACGGTGTTACGCGTCACCCGCTCGCCGGTGCCGGGGTCGACCGCTGCGCGGGATGTCGACGTCGTCCGGCGGCGCCGCGTGATCAGCACGATGCCGAGGATGATCCCCACCACTCCCGCGATCATCAGGATGAATCCCACCAGCTGAAGGTTCAGCCAGGCCACCTGGATGTTGACCGCGAACGCCAGAATGGCGCCAACCACGAAAAGTACGATTCCTGTGCCGAGACTCATCTCTGCTCCTTCGTCTGCCGTTGTCGTCCGCGGGGTCAGACGCGTCGGTTGCCACTGAGAAAACGGAGGAGGAACACGATGGCTGCGATCACCAGCAGCACGAGTCCGACCCAGATGAGGAAGTTCAACGACGAGACGAATCCGCCTGTGGCGAGCAGCACGATCGCGATGATCGCGATGATGATGACGAGGATGTTCATTGTTGTTCGCTCCTTGGTTGTGCACGCGACAGCTGCGCGAGCGCCACACGACCGTATGGCGCCACCCAGTAAACAACTAGTTCAGTGATCTAGCAAACGGTTGACAAACGTCGAAATCGGGTGTGACCCACCCGGATCATCGCCGCGAATCGGTCCCGATCCCGTCCACGGTCTCCCGCATCGTCGTGAGGAACTTCACGATGATGCGGCTCTCCTCGGGGGTGAGCCGCTCCGTGGCGCCCGCCATCTGGCGCAGCGCCGAGGCGATGAGCGGTCCGGTGTCGTCCGAGGCCGATGGGGTCGGGATGATCTCCGCCGAGCGCTTATCGACGGTGCTCGCCCTCCGCACGATGTGGCCGCCGTCTTCGAGTCGGCGCAGCAGAACGGTCGTCGATGCGCTGGAGATCCCGAGATAGCGGGTGACATCCTTCGACGCGACGATGTGTCCCGCCTCGTGCTGGTCGAGGATGAAGCGCAGCGCGAGCAGGTCGTTCTCGCCGAGGCCCATGGCCGTGCCCGTGCGTCTGCGCATCGCCGCCTCGGCGGCCCGGTAGACCTGGAGGGCTTCGATCACGTTCATCGTTCGGGGCTCGGGAGCGCTCTCCGTCGCAGGGCGAACCAGGTCGCTGAAGTCGAAGGAGTTCGTCACGCCACCACGCTAGGTCGAGATTGCTAGTTTCTCTAGCAATCGCCGAGAACGACCAGCGGATTCACGGGTGCCGGATAGCGGTGCATACTCATCGGTGGATGACGCGACGATCGCGACGTCCGGCGAGACCCGACTGGAGCGTGCAATGCCGAGCGAGGATGCGTGGGCGGGGCGCGGTCTCGGCGATCGCTACGAGATCGTCGACGTGCTGGGCCGCGGAGGAATGGCCAGCGTCTATCGAGCGAAGGACCGGCGGCTCGACCGGTTCGTCGCCGTCAAGATCTTCGCCGGAGACGTGGCGTCGGCGGACGATGTGCGACAGCGCGCCGAGGTCGACGCGCTCGCGAAACTCAATCACCCGACACTGGTGACTCTCCACGACGCACACCTGACCGCGGCGGATGGCGGCCCGAGCTACCTGATCATGGAACTCGTGGATGGGCCCGATCTGCGCACCACGCTCGACCACGGTCCGCTGCAGGGCGACGTCGTCGCCACGGTGGCGACGGACATCGCCGAGGCGCTGGTCGCGGTGCATTCACTCGGGTTCGTCCACCGTGACATCAAGCCCGCGAACATCCTGCTCCAGCCGACAGGGCTGCCGACACCGAGGTTTCGCGCGAAGCTCGCGGATTTCGGGATCGCCCATCTGATCGGGGCGGACCGGCTGACCGCTGCCGGAACCGTCGTCGGAACCGCCGCATACCTCAGTCCCGAACAGGCCACAGGAGTAGAGATCGGCCCCGCGGCGGATGTCTACGCGCTCGGGCTCGTGATTCTGGAGGGCCTGACCGGGCGGCGAGTATACCCCGGCTCCGTCATCGAGGCGATGACCGCCCGAGCCGCGCTCGACCCCGCAGTTCCCGATGACCTGCCGGGTGAATGGGTGACGCTGCTCGCCTGGATGACCGCGCGTGACCCCGAGGACCGTCCGACGGCGATGCAGGTCGCGGTGCGCTCGCGGGAGATCGGCCCTGAACTCGCGGCGTGGGCGAGCCCCCGGGCAGCGGACGGCACCGACGACTCCACCCAGGCGATGCCCGCCCCCACGAAGCTGATCACCGAGGGTGGCGGTCCGCGCACCCGGCCCACGACCGTGCTCGCAGCGCCCCCGCGCGAGTCCGGCGAGAGTTCGCCGACGCCGGTGCCACGGGAGCGCAGTCGACGCCTTGCTGCGATCGTCGCTGTCGCCGTGCTGGTGCTGGCGATCGGCACCGCGCTGCTGGTGGCCAGAATGGAGACCGACGACAGCCAGGCGACACCCTCGAGTCCGACCAGCGTGTCGCCGTCCCCGACCACCACGCCGTCGGCGAGTCCGTCGCCCGCACCCTCCACCCCCGTCGTCTCGACGGTCGCTCCCGTCGTTCCTCAACCGGGAAACGGCAACGGAAACGGCAACGGCAAGGAGAAGGGCAACGGGAAGGTCAAGAACAAGTGACCGAGCGCCGCGTTTGCCTGCCGGTAACCTGGGCGCCGTAGGGTCGGTCGGATGACCGCGGCCCCCGCCCTCGCCCGCCGCCTCGGCCTCGGCGATGCGACCGTCATCGGGCTCGGGTCGATGATCGGCGCCGGAGTGTTCGCGGCGTTCACCCCCGCCGCGCAGGCTGCCGGCAGCGGCTTGCTGATCGGCCTGGTGGTGGCCGCCATCGTCGCGTTCTGCAACGCCGCGGCATCCGCTCAACTCGCCGCCCAGTACCCGACCTCGGGAGGAACCTACGTCTTCGGACGGATGCGACTCGGGCCGTGGTGGGGCTTCGTCGCGGGGTGGAGCTTCGTGGTCGGCAAGACCGCGAGCTGCGCCGCGATGGCGCTCACCTTCGCCGCCTACGTGGCCCCGCCCGGCTGGGAGCGCCCGATCGGCGCGGCCGCCGTGATCGCGCTCGCCGCCGTGAACTATCGCGGCATCACCCGCACCGCGACGCTCACCCGCATCATCGTGGTCGCGGTGCTGGTGGTGCTCGCGGTCGTCGTTGCCGCGGGGCTCTCCACGGGATTGCCGGCCGTGTCGTCGATCGGCGCGGGCCTGGTCTCGCACGGTACTTACGGCATCCTGCAATCGGCCGGGCTGCTGTTCTTCGCCTTCGCCGGATACGCCCGCATCGCCACCATGGGGGAGGAGGTGCGCGACCCTGCCCGCACAATTCCCCGCGCGATCCTGCTGGCGCTCGGCATCACCGTCGTCGTCTACGCCGTCATCGCGGTGGTGGCGCTCGGCGCGCTGGGTGCGGGTGGGCTGACGGAGACGGATGCCCCGCTCGCGCAGGTCGCGGCGGCGTCGGGTTGGCCGTGGGTCGGCCCGGTCGTGCGTGTCGGCGGAGCGCTCGCCTCGCTCGGCGCGCTGCTCGCTCTCATCGCGGGCATCGGCCGCACGACGCTGGCGATGGCGCGGGAGGCGGATCTTCCGCGCTGGTTGAGTGCCGTTCATCCGCGCTTCGCCACTCCGCACCGCGCCGAGGTCGTTCTCGCCGCCGTCGTGGTGCTCATCGTGCTGCTGGTCGATCTGCGCGGGGCGATCGGGTTCTCATCGTTCGGGGTGCTGCTGTACTACTTCGTCGCGAATCTCGCCGCGTTCACCCAGACGACGGATACCCGGCGCTACCCGCGCGCACTGCAGGTGCTGGGCGCGTTCGGCTGCGTCGTCCTGGCGTTCACGCTGCCGCTGCCGTCCGTGCTGATCGGCGCAGGCGTGGTGCTCGTCGGCTGCGTCTACCGGTTCGCCCGCCTCCGCCTCGTTTCCCCGTGAGTTGCATGTTCGAGTGGTTATGGACGGCCGATAACCACTCGAACATGCAACTCACGGAGGGTTGATACGTAACGTATCGTGCGGCACCGGCAGGATGGGTAGGGTGAAAATCACCATCATCGGCGGCGGCTCCACCTATACGCCGGAGCTCATCGACGGCTTCTCGAGATTGCGCGAGGAGCTTCCCATCGACGAGGTCTGGCTGGTTGATCCGGACGCCGAGCGGCTGGCCCTGGTCGCCGGGGTCTCTCAGCGCATGTTCGACCGGGCCGGACATCCGGGACGCATCCATGCCACCAGTGACGTGATCGCCGGTGTTTCAGACGCGGATGCCGTGCTGTTCCAGCTGCGTATCGGCGGCCAGAACGCGCGGCACGGCGACGAGAGCTGGCCGCACGATGCCTGCTGCCTGGGGCAGGAGACGACCGGGCCCGGCGGCTTCGCCAAGGCGCTTCGCACGGTTCCGGTGGTGCTCGACATCGCCGAGCTGGTGCGCAGGCACGCGAAGCCCGACGCCTGGATCGTCGACTTCACCAACCCGGTCGGCATCGTCACGCGGGCGCTGCTCGAGGCCGGGCATCGCGCCGTCGGCCTCTGCAACGTAGCGATCGGCTTCCAGCGCAATTTCGCGAAGCTGCTGAACGTCGACTACACCGCGATCTCCCTGCAGCACGTGGGGCTCAACCACCTCACCTGGGAGCGCGGCGTCACCGTCGCCACCCCCGACGGGCCGCGCGAGGTGCTGCCCGAACTTCTGCGCGACCACCTCGACGAGCTCGTCGCGAACACCCACATGCCGGCCTCCCTTCTCACGCTGCAGCAGGCCGTGCCGTCGTACTACGTGCGCTACTACTACTTCTCGGATGAGGTGCTGCGCAATCAGATCGGCAAGCCCACCCGGGCACAGTCGGTGCTGAAGCTCGAGGAGTCGCTGCTGAAGAAATACGCCGACCCGACGGTGGACTCGAAGCCGGAGGAGCTCGAGCACCGCGGCGGCGCATACTATTCCGACGCGGCGGTCGACGTGATCGCCTCGCTTACCGCGAACCGCGGGGACGTTCAGGTGCTCAACGTTCGCAACAACGGCACGATGCCCTTCCTGCCCGACGACCACGTGATCGAGGTGCCCTCACGGGTGACCTCGGCGAAGATCACCGCCGAGCCGATCGAGCCGCTGCCACAGGACATGGTCGGTCTGATCAGCCACGCAGCGGCCTACGAGCGCCTGGCCCTGGATGCCGCCGTCAACGGCGGACGCGACCGTGTTCTGCGCGCGATGCTCGCCAACCCCCTGGTCGGCCAGTACGACAAGGCCGAGCGGCTCACCGATCTGCTGATCGCTGAGAACCGTCATCACCTGGCGTGGGCGCAGTAGTGTCGGCTGCCATGAGCGAGGCCGCGATGACCGAATACGTTCTCGCCATCGACGGCGGTGGCACCAAGACCGACGTGATCGCGCTGTCCACGGACGGACGGATGCTCGCCCGCCGTCGCGGCGCGACCTCGAGCCCGCAGGCGATCGGCCTCGATCGCGCGGTGGCGGAGCTCGACTCGCTCGCCGAACCGATCCTGGCGGAGCTCGGCGCCGACGGGCTCGTGCAGACCAACATCTACCTCTCCGGGCTCGACACCCCGGAGGAGATCGCCGCCCTCGATGCCGCGATCGCCGACCGGGCTTGGCTGCGGGGGAGCCCCGTCTTGGAGAACGACCTGTTCGCGCTGCTGCGCACCGGAACCGGATCCCCGAACGCGGCAGCGGTGGTGATCGGCACCGGGATCAATGCTGCGGCGGTCCGCGAGGATGGCGAGACGGCCCGCTTCCTCGCCCTCGGCACCATCTCCGGCGACCGCGGTGGTGGCTCCGCTCTCGGCAGCGATGCCCTGTGGCACGCGGCGCGCTCGGAAGACGGCCGCGGGCCCAAGACGATTCTCGAGTTCATGGTCCCCGCGGTGTTCGGTCTGAACACCGTGCGCGAGGTCAGCCTCGGCCTGCACTTCGGTCGGCTCAACGACCGGCTGGTGCGAACCCTCAGCTACACGATCCTCGAAGCGGCCCGCCAAGGGGATGCCGTGGCCGGTGACGTCGTCGACGTCGAAGCCGCAGAGGCGGCCGTCATGGCATCTGTGCTGCTGGAACGCCTCGAGCTGCAGAATGCCGTCGTGCCGGTGGTGCTGGGCGGCGGCGTGATCGCCTCGGGCGACGAACGGCTCATCGGCGGGATTCGGCGCGGGCTCGCCGAGAGGGCTCCGCACGCGGTCATCCAGCCCACGTCGGCACCACCGATCGTCGGTGCCGGGCTGCTGGCGCTCGAGACGATCGGGCTGCGCGACGAGGTGACGCTCGAACGCGCCGGGGCCGAGATCCTCAGTGCGGCCTCCCTCGCTACGGTGCGATGACGACGCGGGCGTTCGCGTCCCTGGGTTCTGCAGCCCAGGCGGTCTCGACATCCCGCAGCGGCAGGGTCACGGTCTCGATCGCGAACGTGTTCCGGTCGATCAGGTCGACCAGTTCCGGCAGGGACTCCAGGATGCCCGCGGCAGAGACCGAGCCCTGACCGCTGCCGAGGAACTGCACGTTCGCCTGCCGTAGAGCTGCCGAGGGGAGCGCGATGTCCGGGCCTGCCACGGATCCGATCTCGATCCAGGAGAGCAGTCGGCTGCGGTCGGTGCGGGCGAGCAGCAGCGGCATGAGCGCGAGCTCGGTCGGCGGTCCCCAGAGATAGTCGAGCACCACGTCGACGTCGGCAGCCTTCTCGCCGAGCTCGCGGGCGACGGCATCGGCGTCCGCGCTCAGGTCGATAGTGGCGTCGGCGTCGAGCGCGGCGAGTTTCTCGGACCCGCGGCCGGCCGCGACCACCCGGCTCGCCCCGAGATGCCGAGCGATCTGGATGGCGAGCTGTCCGGCAGAACCGGTGGCGCCGAGAACGAGCACCGACGAGCCGGGCGCGAAGTCGATCCGGCGGGTCAGGGCGATCCAGGACGACATGGCGGGGTTCATCGCGGCGGCGAGCAGCACAGGATCGGCGTTGACGGGCAGCGCGATGCTGCGGCGGCCGTCGATCACGGTGTGCTCGGCCATCGCGCCGAGGGTGGTGTCGGGGAGCACGAAGTAGACCAGCGAGCCATCTGCTCGTCGGCCGACACCGTCGATGCCGGGGATCAGCGGCAGCTCGTCGGTCGCCGTGTAGTGCGAACCATCCGCCTGCGATCGCAGGCGGGGGTGCAACCCGGTGGCGATCACGTCGACGACCTCGTCATGCGGGCCGACGGCGGTCGGCGTGGGGAATTGCTCGAACCGGGGCGGCTGCCCGAAGCTGTGGACGACTGCTGCATGCATTCTGGTCTTCCTCCGATTTAGTTGGTGTCACCAAGTATATACTTCGTGGCACCAACTAAATCAACTATGATCGGAGGATGCCCGGCACGCCCAGCACCGTCGACGCCCTCGTCCAGCTCTCCTTCACCGTGCAGCTCACCCTGACCCGCATCGCGGCGGAGAACGACCTGTCGGTCACGCAGCTGCGCCTGCTCGGAATTCTGCGTGACCGCACCCCGAGCATGGCCGCCATCGCGGAGCACCTCGACCTCGACCGGTCATCCGTTTCCGGGCTCATCGATCGGGCGGAGCGGCGGGGCCTGGTCGAGCGGGTGCGATCCGAGACGGATGCCCGCGTCATCCTGGTTCGCGCGACCCCCGAGGGTCTCGCCGTGGCCGAGTCGGTAGGTACCGACGTCGGCACTCGACTCGAACGGATGCTGGCCTCCGCCCGCCCCACGGACCTGGCGGCGATAGTGCGCCTCGCCGACGCGCTCCCGCAGTTTCCGGTCTAGGACTCGTCCGCCCTGAGGCGTCGCGGGAGGGAAAGTCGAGCCCACCGCTCCGGGCTACAGCGCTACGTCTGCCCAGCTCCAGAAGTCGTCGCCGAACGCATCCTGCGACTCCTCCTCCTCGGCGACGATCTGTTCGAATGTGACCGGCATCTGCTGACTGACCAGCACCGAGACGGTGGCATGCCCGGCGACCTTCACGTCCACGAGGCCCCCGCCGTGCTGCACCGCCTCGACCACCTGCTCCTTGGCACCGTCGACGTCCTGCTCGGCGTCGAGAAAGAACTCGTTGCCGTCCACCGTCATCTTCGTGACAACCATATGTCCACCGTCCCCTCGGTTGCGATGGACGGTACGCCGTCAGTGCGGAGAGGCAAGAGGCGTGGTCAGCCGCGCGCCTCCGGCTCGGGCACCAGCTGCAGTCCGGCAGTGCGACCGGACGACTGCAGCAGCGCCTCCACCCAGTCGCGGTTGATCGCGGGCAGCCGTGAACCACCGAAGGAGAAGTGGATGGGTGTGCCGTTGTCGATCCAAATGGCGTGACGCCCGCTGCCGCGCTCCATCGGCTGCACCCAGCTGAAGAAGAAGTTCTCGCGACGGCGCAGTTTCGTGCTGAACACGATCTGTAAATGCGTGAGGGTGCGGTCGTCGAACTCGAACTCGCGACCGCCGTATTCGAGTGATCCCACGAGAGTCCTTGTCTGTCGGTCACGGGGGCTGCCGTGACGAATCGAATATAACCCGATGCGGAGCGGGCCCGCCCGTCATAGGCTCATCGGGTGATCGTGAACAGACTGACCGTCGACGGCAAGGACTACTTCCTGCCGGAGCCCGTGACAGAGCTCCGCGCCAAGATCCTCGAGGCGGTCAAGGCGGGCGGGGGCTACGTCAACATCCCGCCGCTGCGCTCGGGGCCCGGCGTCGACATCCTGTTCTCTCCGGGCATGCCGGTCACCTGGACTCAGATCGATGTCGGCGGCGACACCGAGGTGGAGGAGTCAGACGAGCTCGGCTTCGACGGTGATCTTCAGCTCTGATGCCCGGCCACGGCCAGCATCTGCGTGATCTCCGCCTCCGGTGCGGGGCGCCCGAGCAGAAAACCCTGTGCGCGGTCACAACCGAGATCCCGTGATTCGACCAGATGCTCGGCTGTCTCGATGCCCTCGGCGACCACGCGCAGCCCGTTCGCGTGGGCGAGCTCCACGAGGTCGCGCATGATCGACGGCCTTCCCTCCGACCGGGCGTGGACGATCGACTTGTCGATCTTCACCTCGCTGGCCGGAAGCCCGAGCATCTGTTCGATCGATGAGTGACCGGTGCCGAAGTCATCGATCGAGACGTCCACGCCGGCGCAGCGGAGAAGGCGCAGGCGCTCTGCGGCGTCGGCAGGGTCGACGATCGCCCGGGACTCGGTGATCTCCACGGTGATGGAGTGGGGGCCGAGCGCGAGACCCGCCAGATTGTCGGTCACGCGCTGAAAGAAGGCGTCAGAGGTGAGCTGCGCGGCCGACACATTGACGGCCACCTCGATGTCGAACCCGTCGCGGCGCCATTCGGCGGCGCAGCGGCATCCGTCGTCCAGCATGAACGCACCGATCTCATGGATCGTGCCGTCCTCTTCGGCGTCGGCGATGAAACTCTCCGGGGTGAGGAGTCCGAGGGTCGGATGCCGCCACCGGCTCAGGGCCTCGACCCCCACGATCTCGCCGGTCTGCAGGTCGATCTGCGGCTGATAGTAGGCGACGATCTCCGCGCGACGCACGGCGTCCTGCAAACTGAAACTCACGTGCGGCCGCCTCTGTCGAAATTGCTGTCGGTGACTTCAGAGTGCTTTCGCCGAGGGCCGATGTCAACGGGGCTGGTATTCGCCGCCCAATGCGCCTACCATGCGCGCGACTCCCCGGCAATCCCCCTCGTTCGCGTTGCCGCCCCTTCGTGCCCGCGTTATCTTGAGAGAGTCGTGTAGCGGCGGATCGGGCGCCAGGCCCGATCGCAATCGAGCAGTCGGAGAACACCATGACCTCGCTCGCCCCGGACCCCACCTCTCAGACGGGCCGCCGCGCCATCCACCGCAACAACGTCGTCGTGTCGGGAAACCCGGCCGGGCGCCCCATGGTCTTCGCCCATGGTTTCGGCTGCAGCCAGGAGGTCTGGCGCAACGTGACGCCGGCCTTCGCCGAGGACCACATGATCGTCGTCTTCGACCACGTCGGCGCGGGCGGGTCAGACCTGAGTGCGTACGACCCGGGCAAGTACGATTCGCTTCACGGGTACGCCGACGATCTGGGGGAGCTCCTCGAGGAGCTCGATCTGCGCGATGTCGTGTTCGTCGGTCACTCGGTGAGCTCGATGGTGGGCGTCTTGGCTGCCAACCGCGATCCGTCCCGATTCGGAGCGCTCGTGCTCGTCGGCCCGTCGCCGCGGTACGTGAACGACGGCGAGTACGTCGGCGGTTTCGAGCAGGATGACATCGACGCGATGCTCGACACCCTCGACTCCAACTATCTGGGCTGGTCGTCGGCGATGGCCCCGGTCATGACGGGCAACGCAGACCGCCCGGAGGTGGGGCAGGAGCTCACCGACAACTTCTGCAGCACCGATCCGACCATCGCCCGGCACTTCGCCCGCGTCACCTTCCTCTCCGACAATCGCCGGGATCTTGCCGCGGTCAGCGTCCCCACGCTGGTGCTGCAGTCCACCGACGACGTCATCGCACCGCTGGGTGTTGGCCGATTCGTCACCGAGTCGATCCCCGGCAGCACGTTCGTCATGATGTCGTCAACGGGTCACTGCCCCAACCTCTCCGATCCGGATCAGCTCGCGGCCGCGATCCGGAGCTATCTCGGATGACGCAGCACGACCCGTTCGATCGTGCTGCCTGTGGTCTCATCACGGCCACCGGCGACGGCATGGTGGAGAGGGTGAATGCGACCTTCCTCGAGTGGACCGGCTATCGCGAGGATGAAGTCGTAGGCCTGAACTTCACCGAACTGCTCACCCCCGGCAGCCAGCTGTTCTACGAGACCCGGCATCTCCCAGTGCTGAGACTGGCCGGGGAATTGCGCGAGGTCGCCCTCTCCGTCCGCAGGGTCGACGGCGAGGAGCTGCCGGTGCTGCTCAACTCCCGATTGACGATCGACTCCGACAGCACGGCGGGGGAGATGGCGCTCGCCGTCTTCGATGCCACCGCCCGGCAGAACTACGAGCGTGATCTGCTCTCCGCCCGGCGCGAGGCCGAAGCATCCGAAGCCCGGGTGCGAGTGCTGCAACTCGCCTCCAGCGCCTTCGGTGCGGCGATTACCGAGGTCGAGCTGGCCGAGGCGCTCGCCGCGAGCGTGCGGGAGGCCCTGGTCGCCCCGTTCGTCGCGGTGATGCTGGTCGACGGGCAGGGGGAGACCTATCTCGCGGCGGGTGAGCATCCGCTGCGGGAGTTCACCTTCACGGCCCTCGCCGCGCCAGAGCTGGCGCAGATCCGGCATGCCGGGGTGATGACGGTGTCGTCGGTCGACCAGGTGCAGGAGAGCTATCCGGCGCTGGCCGATGCGATGATCGACGCGCGTATCGAGGCCTTCACGATCGTTCCGATGCTCTCGGCGGCGGGGCCGGTGGGTGCGCTGCTCAGCTTCTTCCAGCGTCGTCGGGAGGTCGACGAGCAGGAGATGGACCTGCAGATCGCCCTCGCCCGGCAGGCGGCGCCCGTTCTGGCCCGGATCCGTCTGACCGCGGAACTCGAATCGCTCGCCCTGCACGATCAGCTCACCGGCCTCGCGAATCGGACGCTGCTGCGGGAGCAGTTGACCGGCGCTCTGGCCGGTGCGCGTCGGCACGGGCATCCGGTAGCCCTGGTCTTTCTCGACCTCGACGGATTCAAGGCGGTCAACGATGGGCTCGGCCACACCGCGGGCGACGCGCTGCTGCGGCTGGTGGCGCAGCGCATCCGGGGCGTGGTGCGTGCCGGTGACGTCGTGGGTCGTTTCGGCGGCGACGAGTTCATCGTGATCTGCGACGATGCCGACCCCGCCGTCGCCCTCGTGATCGGCGAGCGGATTGCCGCCGCCGTGCGTGAACCGTCAGACAGTCTGCCCGACGGGTTCTCGGTCACCGCGAGCACCGGAATCTCGGTCTACGCCCCGAGCGACGGCCCCGCTCCCACCCCCGAAGCGCTGTTCATCGCGGCAGACCGGGCGATGTATCGATCCAAGGATGCCGGCCGCGATCGCATCACACTGGTCGAGGTCTAGCCGCTCGGGTCGGCTCCACCACTCCCGTCAGCGCTCGTTCTTCCGCGCCTTCTTGTGGCGGGCATCCCGCAATCCGCGCCGTATCGCGGTCGCCACCTCGGCCGCGGTGGGGCGATCGGTCGGGGCCTGTGCGGTCATGGCGAGAACCAGGTCGCGCCAGGGCGTGCTGAGGGTGTCGAGCTGCGGGGGCTGCTGGTCGAGCCGCGAGGTGGCCGACTGGATCGGATCACCCGGGAACGCGATGCGCCGGGTGAAGCCCTCGAGCAGTACCAGGCCAAGGGAGTAGATGTCGACGGCGCTGGTGACCGCATCCCCGCGCACCTGCTCGGGGCTGAGGTAGGCGGCGGTTCCGGTGGTGGTGCCGTCGTGCTCGGGAACCGTCGCCGCGTCGATGGCGATGCCGAAGTCGGTGAGCCGGGCGCGCGGACGGGAGAAGGTCGTGCCGTAGTCGACGATCATGATGTTCGACGGGGTGATGTCGCGATGGATGACGCCGCGTGCGTGCACGTACTCCAGCGCCTCCGCCACCTCGAACACGGTCTCGCCGATGCGCCGGGTCGTGAGCTCGCGGGTCGCGAGGATGGAGCGCAGTGTCTCGCCCCGCACCAGCTCCATCACGATGAACGGCCGCGGGTCGCTGGGTGTCGACTCGTCCACGCCGGCGTCGAGGATGCTGACCACTCCGTGGTGGCTCAGCTCGGCGAGGACCCGGAGTTCGTCGTGGAAGCGAGCGATCTCGGGTGCGCCGCCGGCCGCGAACAGCTTGATTGCGACATCCCGCCCCAGATGGGTGTCATGGCCGCGGTAGACGAGCGAGCTGCCGCCCTTCGCGAGCAGGCCGAGGGGGCGGTAGCGGCCGAGCAGCAGGGGCGCGTCGCGCACCTGGGTGGTGTCGGATTCGGTCTGGGTCACCGTTCGATGCTAGCGAGCGCACCGGGATGGCCCCGGGGGTTGACACGAGGTCCACCTGCCGCAGCGCGCCCGCCAGGTGTCCGAAACGACGGAGACATTGTTGTCGGTCGGTCGCGCGCCGAGCAGGCTCGGGGTCGTCAGTGCGAGTGGCGGTGGTGTGCGTCGGGATAGTGCTCGTGGCTGTGGGTGACGGCCTCGTGGGTGTGCACGTGCCGGTGTCGGGTACCGGCCGCCACGGCTTCGTCGTGCTCGTGCTGATGGTGTGCGTCGTGTGTGTGCCAGTGCTCGTGGGTGATCGCCTCGTGCGTGTGCACATGCTCATGGCGTTCGGTGAGGTGCAGCCAGACGCCGAGCGCCATCAGCACGCCGGCGATCACCAGCGGAATCGTCACCGGCGCTCCGAGCGCCACGGCGAGCACGGCTCCGAAGAACGGGGCGATGGAGAAGTAGGCGCCCGCCCGGGCCGTTCCGACGTGCCGCATCGCGACGATGAACAGCACCAGGCTCACCCCGTAGGCGAAGAATCCGACCGTCATCGCCGCGCCGAGGTTCAGCACCGGGGGAAGGGTCGCGCCGAGTGCGAACGCGATGATCAGGTTCACCGGGCCCGCGACGCCCCCCTTCACCGCCGCCAGCCAGGTCGCGTCGTTCAGGGCGATCACGCGGGTGAGGTTGTTGTCGATTGCCCAGCACAGGCACGCCCCGAGGATCGCGAGCGCCGGCAATGGCGAACCGAACTCCGCTCCGGTCGGGATGCTGAGCACGACGGCACCCGCGACGATGGCCGTCATTCCGAGTGCGATCCGGCGGTCGACGTTCTCGCGAAAGACGAACCATGCCAGCAACGCAGTGAACACGCCCTCGGCGTTGAGCAGCAGCGAGGCGCCGGTCGCCGGCATTCCAGCCAGGCCGAACATCAGCAGCACCGGTGCGATCACCCCGCCGAATCCGACTGCGCCGACGAGAGGCAGAACTTCTGAGCGCTGCAATCGCACCCGGGGAGACCGACGGATGACGCGGAACAGACCCAGCCCGAGCCCCGAGCCCAAATACAGGAGCCCTGCCAGCAGCCACGGGTTCACACTGTCCAGCAGCACCTTCGCGATGGGAGTCCCCGCGCCGAACAGCACGGCGGCGGCAATACCCGCCTGCACGCCGGGCGAGCGGAGGGACGCGAATCTCATCGACCCATTCGACCACAGTGCGCGCGCTCCGCCGTGCGAGGCGGCACGGATGCGGTCGGTCACTCGAATGCAGCCACCTCAAGGTCGAGAAACGGCAGGCTGTCCCGCGGAAGAGCACAGGTGCACACCACGTGCTCGTCGACGCGGAATCCGACCGCGTAGACGAGCGGATCCGTATCGATCTGCACGGCCGGACGGTCGCGTCCGTCGACGGTGAGGGAGGCGACGGTCACGGCAGCCGTCGTGGCTTCCCAATCGGTGCGTGTACTCGGGCCTGCGGGAATCCGGAGCTCTTCGCGGAAGCTGTTGCGCAGAACGTGATTGGCGTGGTCAACGAGCTGCTGAGCGACAGAACTCCGCTCGGGATCGGGTGAGGCGAACCACGAGGTGCGAACCGCTTCCCACAGCATCGGATGAGGCGAACCACGAGGTGCGAACCGCTTCCCACAGCATCGGATACCGAAAGATCTGCGCTTGGTCGATCAGCCATTGGGGCCGTCCCCACGGCGGCTCCTCTTCGATCGACCGCCGCGTCTGCTCGTCCATCTCGACCTCGTTTCGAGGGTCGGAGTGATCGTCGGGATGCTTCCACAGCGTGTAGGTGAACGACACCGACACCTCCTCCCGGCCGACCGCACCAGTACTCCAGGTGAAGCCGGCCGTCGGCACTCGCGTGAGGGTTCGCTGAGGCCGGAGTTGGAACACGGGGAATTCAAGGCGCCGCACCCGTGCGTCGGAGTCGACACTCGGGTCAGGCGCATCCATCGGGACGACCCCGCCATATTCCATTCACCCAGTGTGACTTCCGTCTTCCGAAACCGGTAGCTGCGGGTGCACGAACATTGCTGCTCACCGCGCTCCCGAAAGAACGATTGGTCGGCAGACGAGGCGGCGAACGTTACGACGCCGGGGGAGCGCGCGAGCTATGCGAGGTTAGGCATTCCCGCATACTTCGCTAGTGGTTATTTAGTGCTTGGTCCCAGAGCTCTTGGTGCTGGCTGGCATACAGCGTTGCAGCGCGCCAATGCTCGCCGTGGCCTTCCGAGAACATGGACGACCAAGGCTCGCGACCGGCGTCGTAGGCCGATTTCAGAAGGTCGTACATGGCTGCCGCTCGGGCCGCGAGGGCCGCGGGCAGTGCGGCGCGCATGCTCACATCTGCCCTGTAGCCATCGACGAACGCTGCAAGGCGTCGCGCGGCTTTCTCCGGTGCTTGCTCAACATTCGAAAGGGTGAACGCCTGGGCGGCGTATGCGAGATCCCAGAGCCGGGTGCTCGGAGCAGAACCGTCCCAGTCAATGAAGGCCCACCGCTCGCCGATGATGAGATTCCACGGTGCGAGATCGTTGTGGCAGATCAGCTCGGCGCCCGGCGCGGGTATAGCTGCTTGCCACGTCGCCTCCGAATCGGGGATATATCCCTCGCTCACGTCGTGAATTGCTCGAACCATCGTGCCCACTCGGTGCAGTTCAGCGCGAGTGAGTGGATCCGAATCGAGCGCAAGTTTGCCGGGGATGAACTCGGTTGACTGTCTCCCCAGTTCGTCCCGTCCTAATACGGCAGGCACGTCGACCCCCGCCGTTCGAACTGCGGTCATATACGCGAGAACGCTCGGAGTCGAATCGGTCCAGGCCTTGCGGACCGTCGAGCCCACCCGCACGACCCGTCCGCCGGTATTGCCCCCGGAGAGCAGCAGTTCTTCTTCCACGCGTCGAGATTAGGTCATCAACCGAACAGAACCGCTTTAGGGCAGTACTGGCCGGCTCATCTCGGCGCCCGGGGACACCGCAAGTCGTGCCGGCGGTTCGTAGCGGAGGAACGCGTCGAGAATCGCGTCCAGGTCGGAGTCGAACTGCACCATGTCGGTGTACCGCGGATGCGTGAAGCCGTTGGTGCGCATCGCCGCGACCATCGCCATCATGGGGTCGTAGTAGCCGGCGACGTTGAGGAAACCGACCGGCTTCTCGTGGATGCCGAGCTGCGCCCAGGTCCACTGTTCCGTGATCTCCTCGAGCGTGCCGGGGCCACCGGGCAGGGCGAGGAATGCGTCTGAGCGCTCCGCCATGATCGTCTTGCGCTCGTGCATTGTCTCCACCACGATCAGCTCGCTGACCTGGCCGGTGCTGTCCTCGCGCTGCTGAAGGGACCGCGGGATGACGCCGGTCACGGTTCCCCCTGCGGCCATCGCGGCGTCGGCCACGGCGCCCATCAGCCCGACGTGACCGCCGCCGTAGACGACGCCCATCCCGCGTTCGGCCAGCCGGCGACCGACCGTGGCTGCGGCCTCGAGAAAGACGGGGCTATTGCCCGGGCTCGAGCCGCAGAATACCGCGACGGTGAAGGGGGTGCTCATCGTCGCACTCTAGAACTCCACTGTTTCGCGCGGATTTCCGCGTTCGGTCACCGTACGGTCTGTCCTCAGTCTTCGGGGATCTCCCGGCTGAATGTCTCGAGCGTCACGATCTCGGGGTCCGGGCCGCCGCGGCGACCCGTATCCAGGCCATCGATCGCGGCCAGGTCGTCATCCGATAGGGCGAAGTCGAAAATGTCGATGTTCTCGGCGATGCGTGCCGGACTCACCGACTTGGGGATCGCCTGTCGCCCCTCCTGCAGATGCCACCGCAGCATCACCTGCGCTGGCGACTTGCCGTGGCGCGCGGCGATCCCGCCGATGACCGGGTCCTCCAGCGCGCTGGTGTGACCGCTGTCGCGATAGAAAGTTATGCCGCCGATCGGCGACCACGCCTGAGTGAGGATGCCGAGCCGGGCATCCGCAGCCTGCACCTCGGGCTGCTGGAAGTACGGGTGCACCTCGATCTGGTTGATCGTGGGCACCACTGCGGCACCGTCCATCAGCATGTCGAGGTGGTGGACCGTGAAGTTGCTCACACCGATCGACCGCACCTTGCCGTCGGCGAGGAGCGTCTCGAGCGCCCGATACGCCTCGCGGGTCTTGTCGAACTCGCCGGGGAGTGCCTGGTGAAGGATCAGGAGATCGATCTGCTCGACGCCGAGCTTGCGGGCACTCTTCTCGAAGCCGTGCAGGGTCTCGTCATAGCCGAAGTCGTTGATCCAGATCTTCGTCTCGATGAAGACCTCGGAGCGATCGATATCGGATGCCGCGATCGCGTCGCCGACCTGGCGTTCATTCCCATAAGCGGCGGCCGTGTCGATGTGGCGGTACCCGGCAGCGAGTGCGGCAGTCACCGCCTCGCGCGTCTCCGCAGGTGGAGTCTGGAAGACCCCGTAGCCCTGCTGTGGAATGGTGACACCGTTGTTGAGGGTGAAGGTATCCATGTCGACTGTCTTCCTTCTGGCCGAGGGGCGGTGGGTTAGTCGGTGGCGGACTCGGCGACAGGCACCTGCGCCGAGTCGAGCGTGGCGGCCCAGGTCGCGAGCAGACGCAGCCCGTCCGCCGACGGGCTGCCCGGCTCGGCCGTGTAGGCGAGGACGGTGAGCCCGGGATCTGAACTCAGTTCCATCGCTTCGTAGGTCAGTTCGAGGTCGCCGACCTCGGGGTGTCGCAGGCGCTTGATCCCGGTGCGATGGAAACGCACATTGTGCGCCGCCCACCTCGTGCGGAAGGTCTCGCTGCGGGTCGACAGCTCGCCGATGAGATCGGAGAGATCGCGGTCGTACGGGTTCACTCCGGCCTCGGAGCGGAGCATCGCCACGATGTCATCCGCTGCCCGCTCCCAATCGGGAAAGAAGGATTTCGAGCGCTCGTTCAGAAAGACGAACCGCGCGTTGTTGGCGGGTCGCACCGGGTCGGTGAACATGTCGCTGTAGAGCGCGAAGCCGAGGCGGTTCGCCGCGAGGAAATCGTGGCGGGAGTTGCGCACCCAGGCGGGGGCCTCAGTCATCGCGTCGAGCATTCGCTGGATGCTGGGACGCACCCCCTGCGGACTCGACCGGCGGCGCTTGGCGGGCGAGCTGTTCGCCGCGCGGGCCAGGTCGAACAGGTGCGCCGCCTCGGCATCGTCGAGTTGGAGCGCCCGGGCAACGGAGCTCAGCACCGATTCGGAGGCGCCATGGAGATTGCCGCGCTCGAGGCGGTTGTAGTAGTCGACGCTGACGCCGGCGAGCATCGCCACCTCTTCGCGGCGCAGGCCCTTCACCCGGCGGTTTCCGCCGAAGGCGGGGAGACCTGCCTGCTCCGGCGTGATCTTCGCCCGCCGCGAGGAGAGGAACTCCTTGACGTCGTCCTGGTTGGTCATGCTTCGACGTTAGGCCGGGAACGGCCCGAATGGGAGGCACTGGCGTTACACGTAATGCCAGTCACTGCCGCACTGCGCCGGTGAGCGGTGCAATGGCTACATGGACTACCGACTATTAGGACGCGCCGGCGTCGAAGTGAGCCCGCTGTGCCTCGGCACGATGATGTTCGGGGAGTGGGGAAATCAGGATGTGGACGACGCGATCCGCGTCATCCACCGAGCCCTCGATGCCGGCATCAATTTCGTGGACACCGCCGACGTCTACTCGGCCGGCGGTTCGGAGGAGATCGTCGGCAAGGCGCTGAAGGGTCGCCGCGACGACGTGGTGCTCGCCACCAAGTTCTTCATGCCGATGGGCTCGGAGCCGAACCATGGCGGGGCCTCCCGTCGGTGGATCGTGACCGAGGTCGAGAACTCCCTTCGCCGCCTCGACACCGACTATATCGATCTCTACCAGGTGCACCGCCCGAGCCCGTCCACGGATGTCGAGGAGACCCTGAGCGCCCTCAGCGACCTCGTCCGCCAGGGCAAGGTGCGCTACATCGGCTCGTCGTCATACTCCGGCAGCCAGATCGTCGAGGCCCAGGTGACGGCCCGCGACCGCCATCTCGAGCGGTTCGTCACCGAGCAGCCGCCGTACTCGATCCTCGTCCGTGGGATCGAAGAGGATGTCCTCCCCACCACGCAGCGCTATGGAATGGGCACCCTCACCTACAGTCCGCTCGCCGGCGGCTGGCTCTCCGGCAGGTGGCGCAAGGGTGCCGCGCCGACGCCCACCTCTGCCGCCCGGCCGAGTGCCCGGTTCGATATGTCGACCGCGGCGAACCAGCGCAAGCTCGACATCGTGGACGCCCTGGCGCGCGTGGCTGAGGAGGCGGAGGTGACACTGATCGACCTCGCCATCGCCTTCGCGATCAACCATCCCGGGGTCACCTCGGCGATCATCGGTCCGCGAACGATGGACCAGCTCGAGTCACAGCTCACCGGTGCCGACATCGTGTTGACTGCCGAGCTCCTCGACCGGATCGACGAACTCGTGGCCCCCGGTGTCACGATCAACCCCGACGACAACAGCTATGGGGTAGTGTCCCTGGCGAAACGGAGCCGCCGGCGGGACGCAGCAGCATGAGCGAGCAGGTGTGGTTCATCACCGGTTCCGCGCGGGGGATGGGAATCGACCTGGCCCGAGCGGCTCTGGCGGCCGGCCTCTCCGTCGTGGCGACGGCCCGAGACGCGGCGAACGTGACCTCTGCGCTGGGCGAGCATGAGCGGCTGTTGCCTCTCTCGCTCGACATCACCGATCCCGACGCCGCCGTCGCTGCTGTGGACGCGGCGATCAATCGGTTTGGTGCTGTCGACGTGCTCGTCAACAACGCCGGCAACTTCTACGCCGGGTTCTTCGAGGTCATCAGCGATGCGCAACTGCGTGCGCAGCTGGAAACGAACTTCTTCGGCCCGCTGAACGTCACACGAGCGATCCTGCCGATCATGCGTCGGCAGCGCCGCGGTCATGTGATCACGATCACTTCCGCGGCCGGAATCATCGGAGGTGAATTCGTCTCGGCCTATGCCGCCTCCAAGTTCGCACTCGAAGGCTGGATGGAATCCCTGCAGCACGACCTGGAGCCGTATGGGATCCACACGACGATCGTCGAACCGGGATTCTTCCGCACCGAGCTACTCGTCGAAGGCTCGTCGACCATCTGGCCGGAGCTCTCGATCGACGACTATGACGAGCGATCCGCCCAGACCATCGCCGCGTGGAAGGGGATGAACGGACTGCAGGCCGGCGATCCGGCCAAGCTCGGCGCCGCCCTCGTCACTTTCGCGGCGCTCGACACGCCGCCACTCCGCTTCGTCGCCGGTGCGGATGTCGTGGCCGGGGTCGAACAGAAGGCGCGCCTGCTGCTCGATCAGATTGATGCCCACCGCGAACTCTCCTCCGCGATGGCGATCGACGATACGACCGAACCGGTCTGACTTTGCTCAGCCCTCGGTCGACATCGATACGCGGAGCTCCGCGAGGAGCGCCTCGACCCGCGCCTTGATGTCGTCGCGGATGGGGCGCACCTCATCGATGCTCTTGCCGGCCGGGTCGGCCAGCTCCCAGTCCTCGTAGCGCTTGCCCGGAAAGATGGGGCAGACATCCCCGCAGCCCATCGTGATGACCACATCCGATTCCCGCACCTGCTCGGTCGTCATCAGCTGCGGAACCGCCTGCGAGATGTCGATCCCCTCTTCGGCCATGGCCTGGATCGCGATCGGGTTGATCTGGTCGCCGGGCTCCGACCCTCCGGAGCGCACCTCGACGGCACCACCGGAGAGAGCGGCCATGTAGCCGGCGGCCATCTGGGAACGGCCCGCATTGTGGATGCAGACGAAGAGAACGGTGGGTGTGGTCATTGCCGACTATCCGATCGGTTCGAAGGGGCAGAGCCGCCAGGGTGCATCCCGCCGAAATCGGTACGACCGAGTGACGAGGGTGGGCCCCGTCGGGCTCGAACCGACGACCCACGGATTAAAAGTCCGATGCTCTACCAACTGAGCTAGAGGCCCGCGGGTACAAATGTAGCAGCGCGGGCGACCGACGTAGGCTGGTGCGCGATGACTGACGAGTTCCATAAGCCGACGCAGTACTCCGGCGACAAGTTCGACACCTTCGTGGGCGGAGAGGATCCGGCCCAGATCAGCAGGGTCGCGCACGACACGGCGCTCGCCCTGCTCAGCCGGGTGCGCGACAACCCGGAGTCGGCGATCGTCGAGCGGCTCGTCGCCTTCACCGATCAGCATGGCATCGATGCGGTCGCCGAGCTGTGGTCGCGCGCCAACCCGCGCAGCCTCCCCGGCGCACTCTGGCGCATCTACCTGGTGCGGGCGCTGGTGCGGCAGGACCCGACCGGAACGAGCTTCCTGTACCAGCGCGGGGTCGAGGTCGCGACATCCATCGATCCGGTCGTCGCCGGCGCCACCGCACCCACGGGACCCGAGGAGATCACCACCCTCGCCGATCAGATTCTGCGCGGACTGTTCCAGGGCGACTTCGCCGTCGCGCTCGATCGGGCCGCGGCATTCTGTCGCATCATGGCGCTCGGGTGCAGCAGCGTCGCGGATGACTCCGACTCCACCTCCCCGGAACGTGCGAGCGAACTCACCACCCGTGCCCTCCGCTTCTCCACCACCGCGAACGAGTTCGTGTCATGCGCTCGCCTGTGGAGAACGGATTCATTGGACTAGCCCCCTCTTGTACAATGGTCATCGGCTCGCAAGGGCCACCGCCGGGCCGCAGTAACCCCGGGCTCCACTATTAGCCGCTTCGAGCGGCCATGCGCCGAGAGGCGTTCTGCGGCTCGGCATCCCTCGCCGGGTGGGGCCGGTCGGTAGACCAATCTGTTTGCGGGCGGGTGCCGAACCCCCACCGTGACGAACGAATGCGGTAACCCGGAGCGCGCATCCCTCTCGCAGGTTTGCGGCTTTCTGCACCCCCGTGCGGAGAGTACGACATGCTAGAGCTCGTGCCCCGAGAGACCGACAGCAGCAGAGACCACGAGTCGACGCAGCTTCCGCCGTCCAAAGAGGAACTCCTCGGCCGCGTGGCCCAGGGGGACCAGAAGGCGTTCGCCGCGCTCTACGACGAGATCGCCCCGAGAGTATTCGGGCTGATCCGTCGCCTGCTGGTCGACCACTCGCAGTCGGAGGAGGTCACTCAGGAGGTGTTCCTGGAGATCTGGCAGAACGCGACCAGGTATGAACCGACCAAGGGTGGTGCGTCGACGTGGATTCTCACGATGGCTCACCGCAGGGCCGTGGACAGGATCCGTTCCTCCCAGGCCGGACGAGACCGGGACCTCAAGATCGGGGTCCGCGATTTCGTCGCCGAGTACGACAACGTGTCGGACGCGGTGGAGATCACGATGGAGCACGAAAGGGTGAAGGTAGCGATGGCTCAGCTGACGGAATTGCAGCGCCAGGCCGTCACCCTGGCGTACTACGGCGGATTCAGCCACAGCGAGGTGTCCGCCATGCTCAAGGTGCCGATCGGTACTGTGAAGACCAGACTGCGCGACGGCATGATCCGTCTGCGCGACGAACTAGGGGTGGCATCGTGACCGAACACGACGACCTTCACCTGTTGGCCGGCGCCTATGCGCTCGGCGCCCTCGACGAGACCGAGCGCGAAGAGTTCGAGCAGTACCTGCTCACCTCGGAGGAGGCGCGAGCCGAGTTAGCCGCGTTCACCGACACCGCCGTCATGCTCGGGATGTCCACGACCCCCGTCACCCCGCCGCCCGCGCTCAAGGGCGACATCATGGCGCGCATCGCCGTGACCCCGCAGTTGCCGTCGCTCGAGGCCGAGCAGACGAGCACAGAGAAGACGAGCGCCGAGCAGACGAGCACCGAGCAGACGGATGCCGCCCCCGCGAACGTGACGTCGATGTTCGCCGAGCGGGACATCCGTTCGAGCACCGGCGCGCGCGCCGCCGAGGGAAAGGCCGCACGTCGCTGGTACGCGCGCCCCGCGAACATCCTGATCGCTGCCGCGGCCGCTGCCGTCATCTTCGTCGGTGGGACCGCCCTCGGCACCGCCATCAACACCCCGACCCAGCAGGTCGAACCGCAGGCCGTCGGGCTCACCGAGATCTCTGCCGCGGCGGATGCCCAGCGTGCGGAGGCCGCAGTCGCCGGCGGCGGCAGCGCCACGGTGATCTGGTCTGCGCAGCTCGAGCGTTCGGCGGTCGTCATCTCCGACCTGCCCGCGCTGCCGGCGGACAAGACTTACGAACTCTGGTACATCGACGGCGCGCACATCACTCCGGCGGGCACCTTCTCGGCAGCGAGCACGGGCAAGACTGTGCGGGTGCTCGACGGGAAGATGTCGAGTGGTGACACCATCGGCATCACTGTCGAACCGGCCGGCGGCTCGAAGAAGCCGACCACGGAGCCGGTCGCCGCGATTCCCACGGCGTAGGCCCCAGAACGACAGAAGCGGATCGGGCAATGGCGCCCGATCCGCTTCTGTTGTCGTGCCTGTGTTCCGTTGTGGTGCTTGGCGTCAGATCATCCGAATTTGCCGGAGACGTAGTCTTCCGTCGCCTGCACGCTGGGCTTCGAGAAGATCGTGTTGGTGTCGTCGTACTCGATGAGCTTGCCCGGCTTGCCGGTGCCCGCAATGTTGAAGAACGCCGTCTTGTCGCTCACCCGCGAGGCCTGCTGCATGTTGTGGGTGACGATCACGATCGTGTACTCCTGCTTGAGTTCCTCGATGAGGTCTTCGATCGCGAGAGTGGAGATCGGGTCGAGGGCCGAGCACGGCTCGTCCATCAGCACGACGTCGGGGGAAACGGCGATCGCTCGGGCAATGCACAGACGCTGCTGCTGACCACCGGAGAGGCCCATTCCCGGCTTGTCCAGGCGGTCCTTCACCTCGTTCCAGAGGTTCGCGCCGCGCAGCGAGCGCTCGACGAGCGATTCGGAGTCGGACTTCGACAGCTTGCGGTTGTTCAGCGTGACGCCGGCCAGCACATTGTCTTTGATCGACATGGTCGGGAACGGGTTCGCCCGCTGGAACACCATTCCCACCTGGCGCCGAACGAGCACCGGGTCGACGCCGGGGCCGTAGAGGTTGTTGCCGTCGATGAGCACCTCGCCGTCGACGTGAGCGCCGGGAATCACCTCGTGCATGCGGTTGAGCGTGCGCAGGAAGGTGGACTTTCCGCAGCCGCTGGGGCCGATCAGGGCGGTGACGGTGCGGGGCTCGATCGTGATCGACACGTCTTCGACGGCGAGGAAGTCACCGTAGAAGACGTCGAGGTTGTTGACTTCGATGCGCTTGGACACGTTTTCCTTAGGCTTGAGGGTTAGCGAGCGCCCTTGGGCGCGAAGACTCGGGCGATGACGCGGGCGATGATGTTGAGGATGACGACCAGGATCACGAGCAGCAGCGCCGCACCCCAGGCGGAGGCGTTCGAGGCCGCGATGTCCTGCCCGGGGAACTTGATGCCGGTGTAGGCGAGCACCGGCAGCGTCTGCATCGGACCGCTGAACGGGTTCGCGTTGAAGTTGTCGGTGAAGCTCGCCGCGATGAAGATCGGCGCGGTCTCACCGATCACGCGGGCGATGGCCAGCGTGATCCCGGTGATGATGCCGACGATGGCGGTCGGCAGCACGACCTTGACGATCGTGGAGAACCGCGAGACGCCGAGGGCGAAGGATGCTTCGCGCAGATCGCTCGGGACCAGCCGCAGCATCTCCTCGCACGACCGCACCACGATCGGGATCATCAGCACCGACAGGGCGACCGAGGCGGAGAATCCGCTGAACGCCTTCGGCCCGACCAACAGGGTGAACAGCGAGAAGGCGAACAGACCGGCGACGATCGAGGGAATGCCGGTCATCACATCGACGAGGAAGGTGACGGTGCGGGCGATGGGCTGGTTAGGACGCGCGTATTCGACGAGGTAGATCGAGGTGAGCAGGCCGATCGGGATCGACATGAGGGCGGCGATGCCGGTGATCTCGAGCGTTCCGACGATGGCCTGGAGAGCGCCGGTGGTGATGTCGACCTTCAGCGTCTCCGGGTTGAACACCGCGCCGCCCGTCTGCGAGATGAAGGCCCAGTTCAGCTGGCCGATGCCGTTCGATGCCACCGTCCAGAGCGTCGAGATCAGCGGAGCGATCGCCAGCAGGAAGGCGATGGTCACCAGGCTGCGCACGATGCGGTCGACGGCGCGGCGGCGATTCTCGGCGATCGCCGAGAGCACGCCGAGCGCGATCAGGTAGACCAGCGCCGAGAGGAAGAGCCAACCCCCGACATTGAATCCGAGGAGGAGCATCGCGCCGCCGACGACGATGAGCGATCCGGCCAGCACGTAGAACTCGACGAACTTCGGCAGCTGGCCGGTGGTCAGAGAGTTGACGATGGGGCCGGGGCCCTTCGACGCGCTCTTGCGGGCGGCGCCTGAGCTGATCGCGGTCACGCGGGGGATCCTTCCGGCTTGGTGGTCGCGGAGCCCGTGGCACCGACGGGCGATTCGCTGGCGGAGAGCGCGGCACCGCTCTCAGCGGATGCCGACTCGACGATCGCCGTGCGGCGTCGCTTCGAGCGGCCGCTCTTGTCGGCGTTCGAGCGGGAGATGATCCAGCGGGCGAGGAAGTTGACCGCCAGCGAGATGACGAACAGCATGAGGCCCGTGCCGATGAGCGCCTCGCGCTGCAGAACGTTCGAGATCGGGAAGTTGAGGGCCAGGTTCGCGGCGATCGTCTGCGAATTCTTGCCCTCGGTGAGGATGTTCCAGTAGAAGCCGATCGAGGGGGAGATGATCAGCGCGATCGCCATGGTCTCGCCGAGCGCGCGACCGAGGCCGAGCAGCACCGCGCTCACGACGCCGGACTTGGCGTACGGGAGCACGGCCATCCGGATCATCTCCCACTTGGTCGCGCCGAGCGCGAGCGCCGCCTCTTCGTGCAGTCGCGGAGTCTGGAGGAAGATCTCGCGGGAGATGGAGCTGATGATCGGCAGGATCATCACGGCGAGCACGACACCACCGGCGAGGATCGTCGAACCGGTGGTGGATGCCTGCCCCGAGAAGATCGGGATGAAGCCGAGATTGTGGTTGAGCCAGTCGGTGAGCGGAAGCAGCAGCGGCCGGATCACGATGATTCCCCAGAGGCCGAAGACGATCGAGGGCACCGCGGCGAGCAGGTCGATGAGGTAGCCGAGGATGCCGGTGATTCTGCGCGGCGCGTAGTGCGAGATGAACAGGGCGATGCCGATGGCGACCGGGGCGCCGAGCACCAGTGCGATGGCGGAGACCCAGAGCGTTCCCCAGATGAGCGGCGCGACATAGTTCCAGAAGGTCGCGAAGCCGCCGGTAGGGCCGCTGGTGAGGTCGGGGTTGCTCGCCCAGTTGGCGGCGATGGCCGGGGCGGCCTGCACGATCAGGAAGATCGCGACGGCGGCCAGGATGACCATGATGAGCAGTGCGGAGCCGAAGCTCAGGCCGAAGAAGATCCGGTCGGCTGGCCGGGATTTGACGCGGGAGGACCCCGCTCCCCCCTGGGGGGAACGGGGTCCTGACGCGGTGGTGGAACCGGGCGCTGTGACAGAGCTCGTACGGGAACGAACAGCGGGATTAGAAGTCACTGATGTCTTTTCTCGGGAGGTGTCACAGCGGGGGAGGCTCTACCAGGCTTGCAGAAGGCTAACGCCTACTACTTGATGAGCTCGAGGCTCTTCGCGATCTTCGCGAGCGTAGCGGCCGGGATCGGAGCCGATCCTGCGTTCTTCGCGGCGATCTTCTGGCCGATGTCGCTGGCGACGAAACCGACGAACGCCTTGGTCAGCTTGGCCTGCTCTGCCGACTTGAAGGTCTTGCAGAGGATCTGGTACGAGATCAGCGGGATCGGGTAGGCCGACTTGTCGGTGAGCTTCGTGTAGTCGAGCTTCTGCGGGAGGTCACCCTCGACGTCGGAAGGCACGGCGACAGCGGCCTTGGTGAAGGCGGCCGAGGCACCCTCCTGGCTGAAGGCGACGAAGTCCTTGCTGGTGCCGGCCTGGATCGACGCGGCGGTGAGATCACCGATCGCGCTGTGGTCGGCGTAACCGATGGTGCCGGCACCCGCCTTGACGGTGTTCACCACACCGGAGCCACCCTGCTGGGCGCTCGAGCCGGCGACGGGCCACGCGTTGCTGGGCGCGTAGGTCCAGATCGAGGGCTGCGTCTGGCTGAGGTAGTTGGTGAAGTTGGTGGTCGTGCCGGATCCGTCGGAACGGGTCACGGTGGTGATCGCGGTCGCCGGCAGCTTGGCCTTCGGGTTCAGCGCGACGATCGCCGGGTCGTTCCAGGTGGTGATCTTCAGGCTGAAGATCTTGGCGATGACCTCGGAGGAGAGGTTCAGCTTGCTGACGCCCGGCAGGTTGTAGATGACCGCGACACCGTCGAGGTAGACCGGCAGGTTGACGGCGCCATCCGCACCACAGGTGGTGGCGGAGGAGGCGACCTGGGTCGGGTTGAGGGGCGAGTCGGAGCCCGCGAAGTCGTAGCTGCCGGCGAGCCAGTTGGTGACACCGCCACCAGAACCCTGCGACTTGTCGTAGTTGATGGTCACGCCCGAAGCCTGTGCGGTGAACGCTGCTGCCCACGCTGCCTCGGCGTTGGCCTGTGCGCTCGAGCCGCCGGCGGTGATGGTGCCGCTCAGCGAGGCGTCGACCTTGTACGGGTCAGCGCTGGCGGAAGGCTTCGTAGTGGGGGTGCCGCTGTCGCCGCTGGAGCTGGCGCAACCGGCGAGGGCGATCGTCGCCGTGAGCGCGAAAGCGCCGACGACTGCCACATTCTTGAACTTCACTGTGTTCCCTTCGGGGTGGTGACCACGGCGAGCTGACATCTAGGGCTCTGCTGGCCGGGCAGACCGGTGCTGGTCCGAAGAAGACGCTATGGGCAGAGGTTAACTACCGTCGCGCCGGAAGGTGAACGGAGGGTTAACGGGGCGCGAACACCACCCTAAACGCGCCGATGTCGGGCCCTGTGGCCCTGTACCGGTCATCCAAGATAGGGAGTGTGTGCCTCGAACGCGACGAGCCCGTCATGCGGGTGGTCGAGCGAGACATGAAGCACGATGTAGTCGCCTGTCGCCAGTTCCGCCGCGCGGCGAAGGCGTGAATTGTCTGCCTCCCCGGTGGCCTTGGCCACCTCGTGCACGATGTGCGGGATCACCGGACCATGGCTGCACAGCACCACCGGCTTGCGCTTCGCGAGCCTCTTGTGCACCAGGGCCACCATGTCGCGCTCGTCTTCGGCGAAGGCATCCTGACCGATCCCCTCCTTGAGAGTGATCGGCAGGCCGGTCACCGCCGCGGTCGGCTCGATGGTGCTGATGCAGCGCAGTGCGGTGCTGCTGATCAGCTTGCGCGGCGACCAGGCCGCGATCGCGGTGGCGACGCTGACGGCCTGCTCCCTCCCGCGGTGCAGCAGCGGGCGGGTCTTGTCCGGTCCGTCCCAGCTCGGGCGGGGAATGGTCTTGCCGTGGCGCAGCGCGATGATCGGGAAGGTGCGCACGAGACCTGCCTTCACCCGCGACTCGAACAGGTCGAGCACCTCCCGGTCGCGACCGTAGGAGAGCGCGGCGCGTGCCTTGGCGATCGGGAGCCACTGAACCGAGGCGATCTCCGCGTTCGGAACGAAGGTGGATGCCGCTACCGCCGCATCCGAGACCTCCGCCGCCCAGTAGTGGACGACCTTGGCCTTGCCGCCGGGCATCGTGTACTCGATGGTCTTGAGTGGGGCGCCGAGGGTGACCGTGAGTCCGGTCTCTTCTTTCAGCTCGCGCACGGCGGTCTGCGGGGGAGTTTCACCGGGGTCCACCTTGCCCTTGGGCAGGCCGACGTCCGCGCGGTCGCCGCGGTGCACGATCAGCACCTGCGTCTTGCCGCCGACCAGTCGCCAGCACACCGCGCCCGCCGCGACGACCGCGGCGGAGTCCGAGGCGCTCACCGCGCCACCCCTCCGCGTTTGCGACTGGAGATCGTCTTCTGCAGGGTGTTCTGCATATCGCGCAACGGGCGCCCCTCCGCGTCGTGATTGTGTCTGGTCCAGTTGCCCTCGCCGTCGAGCATCCACGACGAGGTCTCGTCCGACATGGCGAGGTCGAACAGCTCGGAGATCTCGCGCAGGTGTTCGGGAGCGGTGAGCCGCACCAGCGCCTCGACGCGGCGGTCGAGGTTGCGGTGCATCATGTCGGCGCTGCCGATGTATACCTGCGGGTCGCCGTTGTTGACGAAGGAGAAGATGCGCGAGTGCTCGAGGTAGCGACCGAGGATCGAGCGGATGACGATGTTCTCGCTCATGCCCGGTAGCCCCGGCTTCATCACGCAGATGCCGCGCACCAGCAGCTCGATCGGCACGCCCGCCTCGCTCGCCCGGTACAGCGCGTCGATGATCGCCTCGTCGACGATGGAGTTGAGTTTGATGCGGATGCCGGAGGGCAGCCCGTTGCGCGCGTTCTCGGCCTCGATCTGGATCCGCTTGATCAGGCCCTTGCGCAACAGTCGCGGCGCCACCAGCAGACGCTTGAACTTCTTCTCGATCGCGTAGCCCGACAACTCGTTGAACAGGCGGGTGAGGTCTTTGCCGACGGTGTCGCTCGCGGTGAGCAGGCCGAGGTCCTCGTAGATGCGGCTGGTCTTGGGGTTGTAGTTACCCGTGCCGATGTGGCTGTAATGCCGCAGCCGGCCGCCCTCGTTGCGCACCACCAGGGCGAGCTTGCAGTGGGTCTTGAGTCCGACGAGACCGTACACGACGTGCACGCCGGCCTTTTCGAGCTTGCGGGCCCAGACGATGTTGGCAGACTCGTCGAACCGTGCCTTGATCTCGACCAGCGCGAGCACCTGCTTGCCGGCCTCTGCCGCGGCGATCAGCGCCTCGACGATGGGACTGTCGCCCGAGGTGCGGTACAGCGTCTGCTTGATGGCGAGCACATTCGGGTCTGCGGCGGCCTGCTCGAGGAAGGCCTGCACACTGGTGGCGAACGACTCGTAGGGGTGGTGAAGCAGGATGTCCTGGCGCGCGATCGAGCGGAAGATGTCCGGCGTCGCGTTCGGCTCCGCGGGCAGCAGTTGCACGGCGGTGGTCGGCACGTGCTTGCGGTACTTGAGCTCGGGGCGATCGATCCTGGTCAGCTCGAACAGGCCGCCGAGATCGAGCGGCGCCGGCAGGCGGTAGACCTCGGACTCCGTGATGTCGAGCTCCCGCACGAGCAGCGAGAGGGTGAGTTCATCCATGTCGTCGGTGATCTCGAGGCGGATCGGCGGGCCGAACCGACGGCGCAGCAGCTCGCGCTCGAGGGTCTGGATGAGGTTCTCCGACTCGTCTTCCTCGACCTCGACATCCTCGTTGCGGGTGACGCGGAACTCGTGGTGGTCGAGCACCTCCATGCCGGGGAACAGGTCGCCGAGATGATTCGAGATGAGGTCTTCGAGCGGGATGAAGCGCATGATGCCCGTGCCGTCGTTCGGCAGCTTCACGAAGCGCGGCAACATCGGGGGCACCTTGAGGCGGGCGAACTCCTCCTTGCCGGTCTTCGGGTTGCGCACCCGGATGGACAGGTTGAGGGACAGGCCGGAGATGTAGGGGAACGGATGCGCGGGGTCGACGGCGAGCGGCATCAGCACCGGGAAGATCTGGTTCGCGAAGGTCACGTCGAGGGCTTCTCGATCGGACTGCTCGAGGTCGGCCCAGGTCTCGATGTGGATGCCGGCGTCGTCGAGCGCGGGCTTCACCAGGTCGCGGAAGGCGGCCGCGTGCCGGCGCTGCAGCTCGTGCGCGCGCGCCTGGATCTCGGAGAGCACCACGGTCGGGGCCGTTCCCACGTTCGTCGGCACGGCGAGACCGGTGAGGATGCGGCGCTTCAGCCCCGCGATGCGCACCATGAAGAACTCGTCGAGGTTGCTCGCGAAGATGGCGAGGAAGTTCGCCCGTTCGAGCAGCGGCTGCTCGGGATCCTCCGCCAGCTCGAGCACACGGGTGTTGAAGGCGAGCCAGCTCAGCTCACGGTCGAGGTAGCGATCGGGCGGAAGGGTTCCGTCGTCCACCCACTCGGCTTCATAGTCGTCGTCGAGGCTGTCGGTTCCGAGCCCTGCGTCGGCCAGGTAGGTCTCGTTGTCCATTGCACCATCCAACCACTCGCCGCGAAGCGTCGCTGGTGAACGAGGGATGAACCGATCAGCGAGCGCGGTGCCGGTACTGGATGTCGATGGAGTATGTCTTGAACCCCAGTGACCGGTAGAGGCCTACGGCGGCGGTGTTGTCGGCATCGACATACAGGGCGGCGGTATGGATGCCGCGTGCCGCCAGCCGCGCGAATCCGGCGCTCATCAGGGCTCTTCCCGCCCCACCGCCCTGTCGCGCCGGGTCGACGCCGACCACGTAGAACTCGCCGATCCCGTCCTCCACCTTGAGCCAGCAGTAACCGATCATGGGGGTGTCATCAGGGTCTGTCTCGCGGTGCCCGATCACGTCGCGCAGCACGAGGAAGTCGTCGGCGTCGAACCAGGGCTCGCGCTCGAGTTGCTCGAGGTCGGCGCGGGTGACGGAACCCTGCTCAGGGTGATGCGCGAAGGCACGGGCGTTGAGTGCGACCCACTCGTCCTCGTCGACCCCGACGCGGAATGGCCCTACGGTCCCTGAGCTTGTCGAAGGGCCCGGGCCGTGCGAGCGCGGCCCTTCGACAGGCTCAGGGGCCGATGGCAGTTCAGGGACCGGGCGGCGCAGCTGGAGCAGTTCGCGAATCGGCTCCAGATCGTGGCTCGCGGCGAGGGCCCGGGCCGCAGGATGATCGCCGTGAGCCCAGACGAGCAGGTCGTCGTCGCCCGCATCGGCGAGCAGACGTTCGAGCATCGCCGTTCCCTGGCCTCGGCCCCGGGCATCCGGATCCACCACGAATTCCGCCTCGCCCTCGCCGACGATCGCGGAGGCATCACCGAGGTGAACGAGCGTGCGGATGCCGGCGCGCAGGTCGACCAGGGCCTGATCGGAGAACGGGGGCTGGCCGTCGACCGCCTTCGCGCGGGCGATGAGGCCCTGCAGGTCAGGCGACACGGTGCTCAGGAATTGACGGCCTGGGCGAGGCGCTCGGGATCGTCCTCGTAGACGTTGAAGCGGTAGCCGACGTTGCGCACGGTGCCGATCAGCGACTCGAGGTCGCCGAGCTTCGCGCGGAGGCGTCGCACGTGCACGTCGACGGTGCGCGTGCCGCCGAAGTAGTCGTAGCCCCACACCTCGCTGAGCAGCTGTTCGCGGGTGAAGACACGGGACGGGTGGGTGGCGAGGAAGCGCAGCAGCTCGAACTCTTTGAAGGTGAGGTCGAGCGGGCGCCCGTGCACCTTCGCCGAATAGCTCGCCTCATCGATCACGACGCCCGAGGCGTGGATCTTGTTGCTGGTCTTGTCGAGTGCCTGGCGCCCGACGGCGAGACGGATGCGGGCGTCGACCTCGGCGGGCCCGGCTGACTCGAGCACGACGTCATCCGCTCCCCAGTCCGCACTCACGGCGGTGAGGCCGCCCTCGGTGAGGATGAGCATCAGCGGCACGTTCACGCCGGTGGTGTTGAGGATCTTGCAGAGCGACTTGGCGCTGGCGAGGTCGGAGCGGGCGTCGACGAGGATGAGGTCGCAGCTCGGCGCGGTGATCAGGGATGCCGGCTCGGCGGCGATCTGGCGCGTGCGATGACTGAGCAACCCCAGTGCCGGCAAGACCTCGCTGTTGACGGCAGAAGTCAGGATCAACAACTGCGCCAATGGTGCCTCCCAATCTGTGCCCACAGTCTAAAGGCAGATTTCGCGGCCGAGTACGACACGTAGGGCACAATTGATTCGTGAGCATCGACCAGCCCGTCATCCGCAGATTTCCGCTGAGCGTGCTCCCGGTCTGGTTGCTGGTCGCCGTCGGCGCCGTTCTCATCATCCTGCTCGCGCCGAGTGACCAACGCCTGGGTTGGATGCCGATCGTTCTGGTCGTGGGTGTCCTCGCCACCTTCGTCATCCAGCTCGCACTCGATGAGAAGACCGGCCTCGTCAACCGCGTGATCATCAGCCTGAGCGGTTCGGTGTTGCTTCTGGGTGTGGTCACAGCGCTGCTCCCGCTGTTTGCGCTGTAGACCGGCTGTTCGCGAGACCCGCTGATCGCGCCGGAGACCGGCATAGAATCGACACATGTATCTCGGCCTGGAAATCTTCTTCGTCGGCCTGCTCATTCTGGCCACCCTCGCGATCGGCTACGTCTCGGTGGTCGTGCTGTTCAACCTGTTCCGCGGGCAGCGCTAGGCAGCAGCATGGTCATCGAAATCGACACGAACGTCCCGTCCGAACTCGTGCCGCTCTCGTGGCTGATCGGAGTCTGGGAGGGTTCCGGTCTCGTCAACTACGAGATCACCACCGAGGACGGCACGTCGGAGACCCGCAACGTCGAGTTCGGGCAGCGCATCAGCTTCAGCCACGACGGGCTTCCGTACCTCAACTACACCTCCTACTCCTGGCTGACGGATGAGGAGCGCACGCCGCTCGCCACCGAGGTCGGCTACTGGCGCCTGGCGCGCAAGCAGATCGAGGGCGACCCGGGCCCCGGCATGCTGCCCGGCGTCGGCGCGCGCCCGTTCACCACGACCCAGTCGGTCGAGGCGCTGCGCAACAGCAACCAGGGCTTCGACATCGAGGCGTCGATCCTGCACCCGACCGGGGTGAGCGAGCTCTACATCGGTCAGGTGAAGGGCCCGCGCATCGACCTCGGCACCGACGCGGTCATGCGCTCCACCAACGCCAAGGAGCATTCCGCCTCCACCCGGCTGTACGGCCTGGTCGAGAATCACCTGCTCTGGGCCTGGGACATCGCCGCCCTGGGCCAGGAACTCGCGACGCACGCTTCGGGGCGGCTCGCTCGCCTTGAGTAACTCCCCGTTCCTATCCCGACCCGGTGCCGTCGACGGCAGCGGGGCGGATGCGGGCGTCCCCGCGCACTACGGAAACCCTCTCGCCGAGCAGCGCCCGTTGGCATCCGGTGAGCGGATCGTCGACCTCTCGCACCGCGCCGTGCTCTCGATCTCGGGGGACGACCGGCTGAGCTGGATCGATTCCCTCACCAGTCAGAGCGTGAAGCGGCTTGCGCCGGGGGAGTCGAGCGAGACCCTTCTGCTCGGCCCGACCGGGCGTCTGGAGTATGCGGTGCGCCTCGTCGACGACGGCGCCGAGCTCTGGCTACTGGTCGAGCGCGAGGAGGCGCCGGGACTGCTCGACTGGCTCACCAAGATGCGCTTCATGCTGCGTGTGGACCCGCGCGATCGCACGTCGGAGTTCGCGACGATCGGTACCTTCGGCAGCCCCGCGCTGGAGGCCGCCGCGCCGAACGGCGTCCCCCTGGTCTGGCATGACCCGTGGACCTCGGTGACGCCGGGCGGTCATCAGTACGCCCCCGCCGTCGACCACGACTACAGCGAGTGGACCTACAGCGAGATCCTGCTCGACCGTGCCGCGCTGGAGTCGATCACGCTGGCGGCATCCGGGCTTCTCGCGCTCGAGGCCCTGCGCATCGCCGCATGGCGTCCGCGCTTCGCGACCGAGGTCGACGAGAAGTCGATCCCGCACGAGCTGGACTGGCTGCGCTCTGCCGTGCACCTCACGAAGGGGTGCTATCGCGGGCAGGAGACGGTCGCCAAGGTGCACAACCTCGGACACCCGCCGCGCCGTCTCGTCATGCTGCACCTCGACGGCTCCGACGCGGTGCTGCCAGCCCAGGGCGACGAGGTAGTGCTCGGCGACACCGTCGTGGGCCGCGTCACGTCGGTCGGCCTGCACTTCGAGCTGGGCCCGATCGCCCTGGCGGTGATCAAGCGCTCGACCGACCCTGCCGCCGAGCTTGCGGTGCGCGCGGAGGGCATCCTGGTGCCGGCCGCGCAGGAGATCGTCGTGCCGCCGTCCGCCGGCGCCGCCGCCGATGTGCCGCGCCTGCCGCGCCTCGGTGCGGTTCAGCGCTAGCGCGGGCCTGCCGCGCGGCTCTGCTTTGGACTAGGCGTGGCTCTGCGTGGCCTGGGTGTCGCTCTGTCGCGGACTGGGCGCGGCTCTGCTTTGGGCTGGGCGTGGCTCTGCCGCGGGCTGGGTGCGGTCTGGGTGCGGCCCGGCTCTGCGTCTCCGTTGTTCAGGTCGGCCTGAATAACGGAGTGCTGTTTCAGGCTGCCCCCCGCGCCCCCGCCCCGCCCCGCCCCGCACTGCATTGCTCCGCGAGCGAACCGCTTGCACCGGCTGCCGTTCGAGACTCCCGTTGTTCAGGCCCGCCTGCACAATGGCTGTCCGTTCTTCAGGTCCGCCTGCACAAAGGAGCACCGTTGTTCAGGGGATCCTGCGCAACCGCTAACCGTTGTGCAGGTCAGCCTGAATAACGGGAGTGTCTGAGGGAGCGGCGGCGGCGGCGACGAGCGGGCACAGTCAGCGGCCCTCGATCGGTGTCGACCGACGCGAGACCGGAGCCGAGCGACCCGCGACGGCGACACCCCGCGACCGACGCCGAGCGACCCGCGACTGCGACACCCCACTACCGCGCGGCCAGCACCGACCGACCCGCTCCGCGAGCCCGCAGCCCGATCCCGCGCGCCGCGACGCCCGAGCCCGCGCGCCGCGACGACCGGCCCCGCCACCGGGCGATCCCGCTACCAGGCGACCCCGCCACCAGGCGAACCCCGCCACCAGGCGAACCCCGCTACCAGGCGAAGCTGAGCGGCTCGACCGCGGCCCAGTCGACGGTGAGCTCCCCGAGCTTCCAGCGTGACTTGCCACCCTGCACCGGCCAGCCGAGATCGCGCATGCCGGCAGCGACCGCGATCCAGCGCTGCGACGGCCCGTAGACCGAGAGCGGCGCGTGCACCTGCCACTGCCGGTCGAGGTCGACGAGGAAGGAGTGGATGCGCTCGCCGGGCACGTTGCGATGGATCAGCACCTTCGGCAGCCGCTCCGCGACGACCGAGGGCAGTTGCAGGTCGGCGAGGCGGAGGCTGATCGTGAATGTCCGAGGACCGGAGGCCACGACATCCACCCAGCTGGCGACCCGGCCGACCTCGTTGCAGGTGCCCTCGACCAGCAACCCGCCCGGGTCGAGCCGCGACACCATCCGGTGCCAGGCATCGGGCACGGCACCCTCGTCGTACTGGCGCAGCACATTGAAGGCACGGATGATCGTGGCTCCCCGACGCCCAACAATCGGCACCTCGAACCCGCCGAGCCGAAAGCTCAGCCCCGGGCGCTCGGATGCCGCGGCCAGCTTCACCCGCGCCGGATCGATCTCCAGACCCAACACCTCCACGTCCGGACGCACGCGGCTCAGACGCTGCTGCAGTTCGAGGGTCGTCGTCGCGGAGGCGCCGAAACCGAGATCGACGACCAACGGATGCTCGGCCCGGCGAAACGCGGACAGCCCGGCGATCCAACGATCCACCCGGCGGAGGCGGTTGGTGCCGGTGGTTCCGCGGGTGATCGAACCGATGGGCATGGAGTCCAGTCAACTAGATTTGGAGCATGACTTACACGCTCATCCTGTTGCGCCACGGCAATTCCGAATGGAACCAGAAGAACCTGTTCACCGGGTGGGTCGACGTCGACCTCAGCGAGCAGGGGCGCGCGGAGGCGAAGCGGGCAGGCGAGCTGCTGGCCGAGTCGGGAATCCTGCCCGACATCCAGTTCACGTCACGGCTCAAGCGAGCCATCCACACCGCGGACATCGCGCTGGCCGAGGCCGATCGTGACTGGATCGACGTGAAGCGCAGCTGGCGCCTCAACGAGCGGCACTACGGCGCACTGCAGGGCCTCGACAAGGCCGAGACCCTCGAGAAGTACGGACCCGAGCAGTTCATGACCTGGCGTCGCTCCTTCGACGTTCCGCCGCCCCCGCTCAGCGACGACAGCGAGTACTCGCAGGCGTACGACGTCCGCTACGCCGACCTCGGCGACGAGCTGCCGCGCACCGAGTCGTTGGAGCTCGTGATCGACCGGATGCTTCCCTACTGGGAGTCGGACATCAAGCCCGTACTCGCCACCGGCAAGACCGTGCTGGTCACCGCGCACGGCAACTCGCTCCGCGCGCTGGTCAAGCATCTCGACGGCATATCCGACGCAGACATTGCCGAGCTCAACATCCCCACCGGAATCCCCCTCGTCTACACCCTCGACGACGACTTCCGCCCGGTCGCCCCGGCCGAGTACCTCGACCCCGAGGCAGCGGCAGCCGGCGCCGCCGCGGTGGCCAACCAGGGCAAGAAGTAGCCGCCTAACGCAAAGAAGGGGCACCCGCGGGTGCCCGTTCTTTGCGTTGAGAAGCGTCAGTCGATGACGGCGGAGGCGACCCAGTCGCCGGTGCCGAGGTACTGCACCTTCTTGGCGATCGACACCGCGTGGTCGGCGAAGCGCTCGTGGTAGCGCGAGGCGAGGGTGGAATCGACGGTGTCGACGGCCGCGCCCTTCCAGGTCTCGCTGAGCACCTTGTCGAAGACGCTGAGGTGCAGCGCGTCAATCTGGTCGTCGTCGTTGCGGATCTCCTCGGCCAGCGAGATGTCTTCGGTGCGCAGCAGATCGGTCAGCTTGTTCGCGATCTGCACGTCGAGACGGCCGAGCTCGAGGAAGGTCGGGCGCAGCGACTTCGGCACGACCTTGTCGGGGAAGCGGTAGCGGGCGAGCTGCGCGATGTGCTCGGCCATGTCGCCCATCCGCTCGAGCGAGGCGCTGATGCGCAGGGCGCTGACGACGATGCGCAGATCGCGGGCGACCGGCTGCTGGCGGGCGAGGATGTTGATGGCCAACTCGTCGAGGGCGATCGCGGCCTCATCGATCTTGGCATCCTCATCGATGACCACCTCGGCAAGGGACACGTTCGACTCGTTGAAGGCCTTCGTGGCGTTCTCGATCGCGACGGCGACAAGCCCGGCGATCTCAACGAGGCGCTCCTGCACCTCCGCCAGCTCTTGCTGGAAAACCTCGCGCATGTTCTCGATCCCTTTCACAGCGGGCCATGGAAACCCGCATAGTTATGAGCCACAATGCTCCGCGAAAGTAAACAACGGACACCGTGCCGGTGAACATCTCCCGAAGTGGCGGGCCGCGACTCTTCGACAGCGAAGACCGGCCGGGAGATGTAACTAATCTAGTGGCTATGGACTCCGCCTGGCTGGTGCCGCTCGCCTTGGCGTTCGGCCTCATCGTCGGCGCAGGCGTCGTCCTCATCCTGCTTCTGTCGCTGCGCCGCGGTCAGCGGGCGATGGATGTCTCGAGCACCGCGGTGCCGGACGGCGTCGACCAGGTGATCGACGCGCTCGAGTCCGCCGGCGTCGTGCTCGACCCGAGCAACAACGTCGTGAAGGCGAGCCCGGGAGCCCTCTCGCTCGGCCTGGTCTGGAATCAGGCCCTCGTGCATCCCGAGCTGGTCGCCCTGGTCGATCGGGTGCGCCGCACCGGCGATGCGGCGACGCAGGAGCTGGAGCTGGCCCGCGGTCCGTTCGGCGAGGCCAACATCCACGTCTTCGTGCGGATCGCTCGGCTGGGTGCCCGGTACATCCTGTTGCTGGCGGAGGACCGCACCGAGTCGTACCGCCTCGACGATGTGCGCCGCGACTTCGTCGCCAACATCAGTCACGAACTGAAGACGCCGATCGGCGCGGTCGGGCTGCTTGCCGAGGCGCTGCAGGCGGCATCCGACGACCCGGAGACGGTGCGCAGGTTCGCCCAGCGCCTCACCACCGAGTCCGAGCGCCTCGCCCGCATCACTCAGGAGATCATCGAGCTCTCGCGGTTGCAGGCCGCCGACGCGCTCTCCAAGCCCGATGTGGTGGACATCGATCACGTCGTGAGCCTCGCGGTCGATCAGAATCGCGTCGCGGCCGAATCGCACCGCATCGAGATCGCGCGCGGCGGCGACAAGCACGCCGAGGTCTACGGCGACGAATCGCTGCTGGCCGTGGCCCTGCACAACCTGGTGGCCAACGCCATCCAGTACTCGCCCGAGGGATCGCGCATCGGCATCGGCGTCAACAACTCCGACGGCATCGTCGAGATCGCCGTGACCGATCAGGGCATCGGCATCCCCGAGGAGGACCGCGACCGCGTGTTCGAGCGGTTCTACCGCATCGACCCGGCCCGCTCACGGCACACCGGTGGGTCGGGTCTCGGCCTCAGCATCGTCAAGCACGTGGCACAGAACCACGGCGGCGATGTGCGGGTCTGGTCGCAGCCCGGCAATGGTTCAACGTTCACGATTCGTCTGCCCGAGGCATCCCACGCCCCCGTCTCCCCGCCTGCCACCGCAACACTTAAGGAAGCCTGATGACCCGCATTCTCATCGTCGAAGACGAGTCCTCGCTCAGTGAACCCCTCGCCTTCCTGCTCGGACGGGAGGGCTACGAGACCACCATCGCGCCCGACGGCCCCAGCGCGATCGCGGAGTTCGACCGCAACGGCACCGACCTGATTTTGCTCGACCTGATGCTGCCGGGCATCTCCGGCACCGAGGTGTGCCGCGACATCCGTACCCGCTCGCAGGTGCCGATCATCATGCTGACCGCCAAAGACAGCGAAGTGGATGTCGTGGTCGGCCTGGAGCTCGGCGCGGACGACTACGTGACCAAGCCCTACTCCACCCGCGAACTGCTTGCCCGCATCCGCGCGGTTCTCCGCCGCCGGGTGGAGGACGAGGAGGAAGAGGTCGCGATCCTCGAGGCCGGGGACGTGCGCATGGACGTGGAGCGCCACACGGTGGCCGTGCGCGGCACCGAGACCGCCATGCCGCTCAAGGAGTTCGAGCTGCTCGAGCTGCTGCTGCGCAACTCGGGCCGCGTGCTCACCCGCGGGCAGCTGATCGACCGCGTCTGGGGTGCCGACTACTTCGGTGACACGAAGACCCTCGACGTGCACATCAAGCGCATCCGCTCGAAGATCGAGACCACCCCGTCGGACCCGACGATGCTGGTCACCGTGCGCGGACTCGGCTACCGCTTCGAGGCGTAGCGCCGTCTCGCGCGCGGCGGCATCGAACGAATGCCCCCTCCCGTAACAGATGCCCCGCGGCACCGCGGGGCATGCGTTACGGGAGGGGGCGGATGTTCTGCTGGGGAGCGGCTTGCGCTACTTGCTGGGCGCGCCGCTCGCGGTGGCCGTCGGCTCCGGCAGCCGCGGGATGTTCGTGGGCAGCGGCTTCGGCGACTTGGTCGGCGCGAGCTTCTTGTACTGCGACCAGGTGGTGTTGAGCACCGGAACGAGCATCTCGTGGCCGGTGTGCGAGCCGTAGGTGACGAATACCGGGAACAGTGCGCCGGCCTTGGTGTCGATGTTCTGGAAGATCAGCTGCTTCTCTTCGGTGTCGCCGAAGCTCTTCACGTCATTGCCGTCGACCTCGAAGTGCGAGGTGACCTTGCCCTTGGTGCCGGTGTACTGCACGGTGAAGTCGATCGGCTCGTCGCCGTTGTTGATGAAGCTCACGACGAAGCTCGCCAGCTCGCCGTTGTTGCTGAGCAGCAGGGCGTTGCGCACGTCGAGGTTGGCGACGGTGGTGTCGACGCCGTCGCTCGGGTCGTAGGGCTTGAGGGTCGACTGCGGCGAGATGAACGTGCATCCGCTCACACCCAGCGCGAGTGCTGCCGCCAGGGCGACGGATGCGGCAATACGTGTTCTCACAGAACCCTCCAGAACGCGGTACGAAGGCTTCGATTCCGCGTCGAGACCAGCGGGAAACCTGCTTGGAGTTTAGCCTACCGAGCCGCCGCGGATGTCCTGGCGGCCGGGCCCGCCGGGGGCCCCTGTGATAAAATCGGAGGTCTTGCGAACGGAGCCATCATGCTTTTCGAAGTCGGCGAAACCGTCGTCTATCCGCGTCACGGCGCGGCAACCATCGTCGAGGTGAAGAACCGCACGATCAAGGGCGAAGAGAAGCTCTACCTCAAACTGCACATCAACCAGCACGAGTCGGCCTCGGGCGAGCTCGTCATCGAGGTGCCCGCCGAGAACGTCGATCTGGTGGGCGTGCGCGACGTGATCGACCACGGCGGAGTGGAGCGCGTCTTCGAGGTATTGCGCACCCCGTTCACCGAGGAACCGTCGAACTGGTCTCGCCGGTTCAAGGCCAACGGCGAGAAGCTCGCCTCCGGTGACGTGCTGAAGGTCGCCGAGGTCGTGCGCGACCTGTGGCGCCGCGACCAGGACAAGGGGGTGTCGGCGGGGGAGAAGCGCATGCTCGCGTCGGCCCGTCAGATCCTGATCTCCGAGTTGGCACTGGCCGAGAAGACCGACGAGGAGCAGGCGTCGAGCGTGCTCGACGAGGTCCTTGCCTCCTGAGCGCGGCGCCGGGGAAGCACAGTCCCCGAGCGTCATGGAGAGCAGCGTCGCCATCATCGTCGTGGCGGCCGGCAGCGGAACGCGACTGGAGCAGAGCGCACCGAAAGCCTTCGTGGAGGTGGCGGGACGCAGCATCCTGGCGCACAGCCTGCAGCCGGTCTTCTCCCTCGAGCAGCCCGCCCAGCTCATCGTCGTCGCGCCGAGCGAACTCGTTTCGCGCGCCCGGCAGATCGCGGTCGGGGTCGCGGGGCCGGCATCCGGTGTCGTCTCCGTCGTCGCAGGGGGCAGCACCCGGCAGGAGTCGGTCGCGGCGGGGCTCGCCTTGCTGGCACCGGGCGTGCGCACCGTACTGGTGCACGATGCGGCGCGTGCCTTCACCCCGACCCGGCAGTTCGCGCGGGTGATCGCGACGGTGGAGCGCGGCGGTGTCGGCGCCGTCCCCGGGCTGCCGGTCACCGACACCATCAAGCGGACGGATGTCGGCGCCGACGGTGAGACTCTGGTCGCCGAGACCGTCGACCGTTCGCAGCTCTCCGCGGTGCAGACCCCGCAAGGGTTCCCCGCCGCCCAGTTGGTCGCCGCCTACGCCGCCGCGACGGAGGACTACACCGACGACGCAGCACTGTTCGCCGCGGCGGGCCACGAGGTGACGCTCGTGACCGGCGACGCCGACGCCTTCAAGATCACCACCCCCTGGGATCTGCGCCGGGCCGAGGCGTTGGCCGGCCCCGCGGTCACCGACTCGTCGCCGAGCGATCTTCGCAGCGGCCTCGGCATCGACGTTCACGCCTTCGACGATGCGAGCCCGCTCTGGCTCGGCGGCCTGTACTGGCCGGGCGAGCGGGGACTCTCCGGGCACAGCGACGGCGATGTCGTCGCCCACGCGGTCTGCGATGCGCTGCTCTCCGCGGCAGGGCTCGGCGACATCGGCTCCCGGTTCGGCACCGCCGACCCCCGGTTCGCCGATGCACACGGCGACGTCTTCCTCTCCGCGACGGTGGCCATGCTGGCGGATGCCGGCTACCGCCCACAGAACGTCTCGGTGCAGGTCGTCGGCAATTCGCCGCGCATCGGGCCGCGTCGCGCCGAGATCGAAGCCCGGCTGGGCACTCTGGTTGCGGCTCCGGTGAGCATCTCGGCCACGACATCCGACTTCCTTGGCTTCACCGGCCGTGGCGAGGGCATCGCGGTGATCGCGACCGCACTCGTGCAGCGGGTGCCCTAGCCGGAGCCCCGCGACCATGCGCCGCTGATCGTTAAGCTGTCACGGTGACTGTGCGCCTCTACGACACCAAGACCGCCGCCCTGGTCGACCTCGTGCCGATCGTGGAGGGTCGGGTCGGCATCTACGTCTGCGGGCCGACCGTGCAGTCCTCTCCGCACATCGGGCACCTCCGCTCCGCGCTCGTCTACGACCAGTGGCGCCGCTGGCTGACCTACCGCGGGTACGACGTCACCCTGGTGCGCAACGTCACCGACATCGACGACAAAATCCTCGCCAACGCCTCGCCGACCGACGACAGCGGCGAGCAGTGGTGGGCGCTCGCCTACCGGTACGAGCTGGAGTTCACCAGCGCATACAACACCCTGGGCATCCTGCCGCCGACCTACGAGCCCCGGGCGACCGCGAGCATCCCGCAGATGCAGGCGATCATCGAACGGCTGCTCGAGCGCGGCCACGCCTATGTCGCCGACGACAGCAGTGGCGATGTGTACTTCGACGTCGCCTCCTGGCCCGCCTACGGCGAGCTGACCCACCAGAACCCGGCCGACATGGCGGCGTCAGCGGATGCCGACACCCGAGGCAAGCGGGATGTGCGCGACTTCGCGCTCTGGAAGGGTCACAAACCCGGCGAACCGGAGTCGGCATCCTTCCCCTCTCCGTGGGGTGGTGGCCGTCCCGGCTGGCACATCGAGTGCTCGGCCATGTCGGAACGCTACCTCGGCACGCACTTCGACATCCACGGCGGCGGCCTCGACCTCCGCTTCCCGCACCACGAGAACGAGTTGGCGCAGTCCACGGCCGCGGGCTTCGCCTTCACCAATCACTGGGTGCACAACGGTCTCGTCAACGTCGACGGGCAGAAGATGTCGAAGTCGCTCGGTAACTCGCTGTTCGCGGCCGAGTTCCTGCAGAAGGCGCGGCCGCTCGTGGTGCGCTATTACCTCGGATCTGCGCACTACCGCTCCACGATCGACTATCACGAGGGTGCGCTCATCGAGGCGGAGGCTGCGCTCGACCGCATCGAGGTGTTCCTCGACCGTGCCCGTCGGCGGCTCGAAGGCACCCGTTTCGAGAACGAATCGGTGCCGCTCATTCCCGAAGAGTTCGCCGCGGCGATGGACGACGACCTCGCGATTCCGCAGGCGATCGCCGTGCTGCACGAGACGGTACGGGCGGGGAACGCGGCACTCGATGATGAAGACCTGGGGGAGGCCGCGAGCATCCAGGGCGCCGTCATCGCGATGACCGAGGTGTTGGGAATCAATCCTTTGGCCGTAGACTGGCAGACTGCCGCGAATGATCCGGCGAGCGTAGCGCTCGCGACTCTCGTCGAGAAGTTGATCGAAGACAGGGATACGGCACGCAAGGCGCGGGATTTCTCCTCCGCCGATCGCATTCGCGATGAACTTGCCGCAGCCGGCATCCAGATCGAAGACACCCCGACGGGGTCACATTGGAGTCTTGACTAATGAAGAGCAGTGGAGCGAACAAGCCCCGAGCAGGAGCAGTGCGGAAGACCCGCAAGGGACCGCAGGTCGGCTCGGGCGGCCAGGGCCGTCAGGCCCTCGAGGGCAAGAAGCCCACACCCAAGGCCGAGGATCGCCCGTACCACCCCGCGGGCAAGGCCAAGGCGGCGAAGGAGCGGTTCGTGGCGGCCGGCGGCAAGCGTCCGTCGAGCTCCGGTGCCCCGCAGCGCCCGCAGCAGCAGTCGCGCCCGCAGCGCCCCAAGCAGACGGATGAGTTCGAGGTCGTCACCGGCCGTAACTCCGTGCTCGAGGCCCTCCGCGCCAAGATTCCCGTGACCGCGCTCTACATCGCCACCCGCATCGAGTACGACGACCGGGTCAAGGAGATCATGCAGATCGCCACCAAGCGCGGTCTGCCGATCCTCGAGGTCATGCGCCCCGAGCTCGACCGCCTCGGCGGCTTCGACTCCGTGCACCAGGGTGTGGCGCTGAAGGTGCCGCCGTACGTGTATGCGCACCCGACCGACCTGCTCGACAAGATCGTCTCCCAGGGGAAGGTGCCGCTGCTGGTGGCACTCGACGGCGTCACCGATCCGCGCAACCTGGGTGCGATCATCCGCTCGGTCGCCGCATTCGGTGGCCAGGGCGTCATCGTGCCGCAGCGTCGCTCGGTCGGCCTCACCGCCGCCGCGTGGAAGACGTCGGCCGGTGCCGCGGCGCGCACTCCCGTCGCCATGGCGTCGAACCTCACCCAGACCCTCAAGGCGTTCAAGGAGCGCGGCGTGTTCGTGCTCGGCCTGGCTGGCGACGGTGACACCCCGCTGCCCGACCTCACCTGGGCGAAGGAGCCGATCGTCGTCGTCGTCGGCAGCGAGGGCAAGGGCCTGTCGCGCCTGGTCACCGAGACCTGCGACGCCGTCGTCTCGATCCCGATCAGCGCGGCGACCGAGTCGCTCAATGCGGGAATCGCGGCGAGCGTCACCCTCTACGAGATCGCCAAGCAGCGCGCGAAGAAGTAGCGCGTCCGGCCCTCTCTCCCCGATTCAGGACCTCCCCGCATCCGCGCGGGGTTCATCATTCAGGAGGGCGTGGGGCGGATGGGGCGGATGACGGCTCCTGTGTGTCACACCGCTCACTCCAGTAACGGCCGCCCCGCGACATCCTGAATTCTGTTTCGGACAGAGAAGGGTCGAAGACGGGGCGTCCGCTGCCGACTAGACCTTGGAGCGCCAGTCGCTGTCGTCGTCGATGACCGCGGTCGGCAGCGTGATCGCGCTGGTGAGCGGGTCGATCATCGTGGCCTCGTCGCGGCGGTGGCGCAGCACGTTGTCCATGTACGAGGTCACCGCCTCGGCCAGCGGCACATCACGGTTCTCGTTCTGTGACAGGTACCAGCGGTGGTCGAGCAGCTGGTGGAAGACCTCGGCCGGCTCGAGGCGCCCCTTCAGTTCGCGCGGGATGGCGCGGATGACGGGTTCGAAGACCTTGGCCAGCCAGTCGTGCGCGGCCATTTCCTCGTCGACACCCTTCTTCTTGTACGTCGCCGTGTACGAGTCGAGGTCGTTGAGCAGGCGACGCGCCTGGTTCTCCTGTGCGTCGAGGCCGGTCAGGCGCAGCAGGCGGCGCTGGTGATGCCCGGCGTCGACCACCTTCGGCTGGATGCGCACCTTGCTGCCCTCGTCATCCGTTCGGATGGCGAGCTCCTCGATGTCGAAGCCGAGGTCGTTGAGGCGCTCGACCCGCTCGTTGATGCGCCAGCGCTCGGAGGAGGAGAAGGATTCGGATCCGGTGAGCTCCTTCCACAGGTTGCGGTACGCGGCGACGATGCCGTTGCTCACCTCCACCGGGTCGGCCTCCTCGTCGAGGCGACCACCGGCGGCGAGGTCGAGCAGCTCGCCGGCGATGTTGACCCGGGCGATCTCCAGGTCGTTCTCGCGCTGCCCGTTGGAGAGGCCGTTGTAGAGCTGGCCGGTCTCCGCGTCGACGAGGTAGGCGGCGAAGGCGCCGGCATCCCGGCGGAACAGGGTGTTCGACAGGGAGACGTCGCCCCAGAAGAAACCGATGATGTGCAGCCGGACCAGCAGCACGGCGAGGGCGTCGACCAGGCGGGTCGCCGTGTCGGGCCGCAGGGTCTGCGAGTAGAGCGCGCGGTAGGGGAGCGAGAACTTGAGGTGCCGGGTGACCAGCACGGCGTTGAGCTCCTCGCCGTCATCGCTGGTGCGGTTGGTGATCACGGCGACCGGTTCGACGCACGGGACGTCGAGCTTCTGCAGGGTGCGCAGCATGTCGTATTCCCGCCGGGCGAGCTCGGCCGAGGTCTCCTTGATGGCGATCACGTAGCCGCTCAGGTGCACGAAGCGTACGAGGTGGCGCGAGATGCCCTTTGGCAACGACGCGATGACGCTGTCGGGCCAGAGGTCGAGGGGTAGGTTCCAGGGCAGGTCGAGCAACGCCGGGTCGACGGTGGCCGAGGTGATGTTGAGAGAACCGCTCATGGTGAAACGCCTTACGGATGCCGTGGTGCGATGCCGGCGATCGTGCCGACTCCCACTCTGATTGTCTCGCACGCGGCCGGAGCTCGCGAACCGTGCCGGTTGACCTGCGGGTTAAACGGTGATGCGGGCGACGATAGCTCGACGCCCGCATCACTGCAGTTCGGTTGCGACTAGTCGGCGACGGCCTTGCTCAGGCGGTCACCGGTCTCGGTGTCGAACGCGTGGATGTGCGACGCGTGCGGCAGGACGAAGACGGTGTCGCCGGCGTCCGGGTGCTGGCGGCCATCGACGCGGGCGACGATGTCGACGCGCGAGCCGTCGATGTCGGTGTGGCCGTAGAGGTAACCGTCGGCGCCGAGCTCCTCGACGAGATCGACGGCAACCTTGAGGCCCTCGCCGGTGTTCGAGACCTTGAGGTCTTCGGGGCGCACACCGATGGTGACCTTGGTGGCGTTCGTGGCGGCCATGGTCGAGCGCTCGAGCGGAGCGACGGCGGTGCCGAACTTGAGGCCACCGTCGACCAGGTCTGCGCTGAACAGGTTCATCGCGGGCGAGCCGATGAAGCCGGCAACGAAGACGTTCTTAGGGTTCGCGTACAGGTCGCGCGGGGTTCCGACCTGCTGCAGCACGCCGTCCTTCAGCACGGCGATGCGGTCACCCATGGTGAGCGCCTCGGTCTGGTCGTGGGTCACGTAGACGGTGGTGACACCGAGGCGGCGCTGGAGCGACGCGATCTGCGTGCGGGTCTGAACGCGGAGCTTGGCGTCGAGGTTCGACAGCGGCTCGTCCATGAGGAACACCTGCGGCTGGCGCACGATGGCACGGCCCATGGCGACGCGCTGACGCTGACCACCGGAGAGCGCCTTCGGCTTGCGGCCGAGGTAGGGCTCCAGGTCGAGCAGCTTGGCTGCCTCGAGCACGCGGACGGCGCGCTCTTCCTTGCTCACGCCGGCGATCTTCAGCGCGAAGCCCATGTTCTCGGCGACCGTCATGTGGGGGTACAGGGCGTAGTTCTGGAAGACCATCGCGATGTCGCGATCCTTCGGCGGGACATCCGTCACGTTGCGGTCGCCGATGAGGATGTTGCCGTCGTTGACCTCTTCGAGGCCGGCGAGCATGCGCAGCGACGTGGACTTGCCACAGCCGGAGGGGCCGACGAGAACGAGGAACTCGCCGTCGGCGACAGAGAGGTCGAGTGCGTCTACAGCGGGGCGGGACGAGCCCGGGTAGAGGCGGGTAGCTTTGTCAAAAGTGACAGATGCCATAGCGGTACTAGCTCCTTCACCGGCAGGTACGTGCCGGACGATCCGTAGTGAATGGATGGGGTGGTGCCCCGTCATTATGACACCCGAACGCGGGGCCGCCAAGCCATTTCTTGCGAGGTCGGCCATCGGCGGTCCAGCATTCGTTTAGACACTTCCCAGACTGCGCGTCTACGCTCTAGAAGACTTTTGCGCTAGATCATCTGCACGGCGCGGTCCATTACTCCACCCGATTCAAGCGAGGTTCGATGACGTACGGAAACGATGCCGACGGCACCACGCCCGGTGTCGACGGCACGGATGACGACGGCCTCACGCCTGAGGAACGACGCCGTGTCGCCCGTGACAAGGCACGCAGTCTGCGCGCAAGTCACAAGAAGAAGGACCGTCGCAACCGGTGGCTGATCCGCGGCGGCATCGCCGTCGCCGTGGTCGCCGTGGTCGCCATCGTCTCCGCTGTGGTCGTCGGCAGCGTGCCTAAGCCGGCTCCCGGACCGCGCAACATGCAGAGCGACGGAATCAAGATCGGCCAGAAGTTCAAGGTCGTCACCTCGCCCGCGCTCGCGCCCGAGGAGAAGCCGACGCCGTCGAAGGACAACGCCAAAGACGTCATCGCCGTGCAGGTCTACCTCGACTACCAGTGCCCGATCTGTGGCGATTTCGAGAAGGCCAACGCCGCACAGCTGAAGACCTGGGTGAGCAGCGGCGCCGCGACGCTCGAGATCCACCCGATCGCGATCTTCGACCGGTTCTCGCAGGGGGCCAAGTACTCCACCCGAGCCGCCAACGCCGCGGCGTGCGTCGCCAACTATTCGCCGAACAGCTTCTTCGACTTCAATGCACTGCTGTTCGCCCACCAGCCCAAGGAGAACTCGGCAGGCCTCACCGACAAGCAGATCGTCGCGCTGGCACGGGAGGCCAAGCCCAGCGAGCTCCCCGCGATCTCCGACTGCATCACGGACGAATCGTTCAAGTCCTGGGTGAACGCCGCCACCGCGCGTGCCACCACCGGGCCGATCGTCGACAGCAACGTCAAGAAGGTGTCCGGCACCCCGACCGTGATCGTCAACGGGCTGAAGTACACCGGTTCGCTGAGCAAGGCGAGTGACTTCGCCGCCGCGATCGTGAAGGCGGCCGGAGACACCTTCGTGGAGGATCCGACGCCGACACCCACCCCGACGGAGAGCACTCCTCCCGCACCGTGACGACGTTCTACGATGAGGTGACGCGGTTCGACGCGGTGTCGTCCCGCTCCCAGCTCATCGGAGGCGTTTCATGTCAAGCAGTGATGTCCAGGGCGAGCCGGTCGAGGCGGGCAGCGACAGCGCCACACGCCAGCAGAAGATCGACGGCATCGTCGAGCAGGTCGCGGCCGACATGGTGGTCTGGGACGAGAGCAGACCGACGAAGCTGCTTCGGGAGCGCCTGACCGAGTCGGGTATCCCCTTCACCGAGGATGAGTTGCCGGGTCTGGTGGAACGCATCCGTGCCCTGGTGGTCGTCGACCGCGAGTAGGTCCCTAGCGTGGCGCGTCGCCCCACTGCTGGCCCCAGCGCGCGAGCGGCTCGAGTGATTCCATCAGCTCGGTGCCGCGCCGTGTGAGGTGATAGCTGATCTGCACGGGCGTCGAGGCGATCACCCGACGTTCGATGAGGCCCGCCCCCTCCAACTCCTTCGTGCGCTGGGCGAGGAGGCGGTCTGACAGCCCCGGGATGGCGGCGCGGATCTCTGAGAATCGCTCCGCCCCGCGAGTGAGAGCAAGCAGGATCGCCGAGCTCCAGCGTCGGCCGATCAGCTCCATCGTGCCCTGAAAGCGGTGGCATTCGTCGTCATCGATGTGCTGCAGGTCGATGTGGCGGAGGTCGGGGGAGAGCTGCGCGGAAGTCACTCACCTAATGTAAGTCACTTACGGCAGGATTGCCAGTATGCGGCGGCGTGATGAGACTGGACCCATGCCTGATTACGGTCTGCCGCTCCAGTTCGGCACCTTCGTCACCCCCTCGGCCTCCTCCCCGCAGACGCCGGTGCAGCTCGCCCAGCTCAGCGAAGCGCTCGGCTACGACCTGGTCACCTTCCAAGACCACCCGTACCAGCCGTCATTCCTCGACACCTGGACCCTGATGACCTGGGTAGCGGCATCCACCAGCTCCATTCACATCGCCCCCAACGTGCTCAATCTCCCGCTGCGACCGCCCGCGGTCGTGGCCAGGTCGGCTGCGAGCCTCGACCTTCTGTCGAGCGGCCGCTTCGACCTGGGCCTCGGTGCGGGAGGTTTCTGGGATGCCATCGACGCCATGGGTGGCCGCAAGCTCACCCCGGGTCAGGGTGTCGACGCGCTCAGCGAGGCGATCGACGTCATCCGTGGCATCTGGAACACGGATGATCGCGCCGCCCTGCGACTCGACGGTGACTACTACCAGCTGCATGGTGCCAAGCGCGGGCCGGCACCGAGCCGCGACATCCCGATCTGGCTGGGCGCGCTGAAACCGCGCATGCTGCGTCTGACCGGGACGAAAGCAGATGGCTGGCTGCCGTCGTTGCCGTACCTGAAGCCGGGCGACCTCGCCCGGGGCAACGCCGCCATCGATGCCGCGGCGGAGGAGGCGGGGCGCGACCCGAGGGAGGTGCGCCGCCTGCTGAACGTCGGCGGTGCGTTCGCCGCCCGCAGCGGCGGTCAGCTGCGGGGCCCGAGCGAGCAGTGGGTCGAGGAGCTTACGGCGCTGGCGCTCGAGGACGGCGTCGCCACCTTCATCGTGATGGGCGACGACCCGGCGACCCTGCAGAAGTTCGCCGCCGAGGTGATGCCGGCGGTGCGGGAGGCCGTGGCGGCCGAGCGGGTCGGTTCGGGCGTCGCGACGGGCACGCCCCGACCCGCGAGCGCGATCGCCCTGCGCCGCGCCGGGATCGACTACGACGCCGTGCCGTCTGGTCTGACCGCGATCGAGCCGGGGGATGCGAAGTACCGCCGCGTGCGCTCCACCTACCTTCGCGGTGGCTCGCCGGGCTTGGTGCTGCAGGCGAAGAACACCGCCGAGGTGATCGAGGCCCTCGCCTTCGCCCGTGCCCAGGAGGTTCCACTCGGTGTCCGCAGCGGCGGGCACGGCATCAGCGGACGGTCGACCAACGACGGCGGGATCGTGCTGGACCTGTCACCCATGAACGACATCGAGGTTCTGGATGTCGCGAGCCGCCGGATCCGTGTGCAGCCCGGTGCGCGCTGGGGTGCTGTCGCGGCCGAGCTCGCGAAGCACGGATGGGCGCTGAGCTCGGGGGACTACGGCGGAGTCGGGGTCGGCGGACTGGCGACGGCGGGCGGCATCGGTTGGCTCGTGCGCGAGCACGGTCTCACCATCGATCACCTGCGCGCGGTGGAGATCGTCGTCGCCGACGGCTCCGTGGTGCGGGCGAGCGCCGACGAGAACGCGGATCTGTTCTGGGCTGTTCGAGGCGCCGGCGCGAACTTCGGCATCGTCACGTCGTTCGAGTTCGAAGTCGATGTGATCGGCGAGGTCGGCTGGGCGCAACTCGCCTTCGATGCCAGCGACACCGCCGGCTTTCTCGAGCGATTCGGGGCCGTGGTCGAGGCCGCGCCGCGCGATCTCACCGCCTCGGTCATCATCGGCGCAGCTCGTCCGAATCAGCCGCTGATCGCCCAGGTGCTCGCCGTGGTCGACTCGAGTGATCCCGACACGATCATCGAGCGCCTGCAGCCGCTCGCCGACATCGCCCCGCTGGTCGATCAGTCGGTGCAGCTGATGTCGTACTCGGCCGTGATGGCCAACGCCTCGGATGCCCCGCACGACGGGCAGGGCGAGCCGACGGCCCGCTCCGGCCTGATCGAGCACATCACCCCGGAGTTCGCACGGGCCACGGCAGACCTGCTCGAAAACGGGCAATCGTACTTCTTCCAGATCCGTTCGGCCGGAGGGGCCGTTGCCGATGTGCCGGAGGATGCGACGGCATACGCGCACCGGTCGGCGAACTTCTCGGTGGCCGGCTTCGGTCGCGACCGAGCTCGGTTCGACGCACTCTGGGATGATCTCGCGCGTCACTTCCGCGGCCTCTACCTGAGTTTCGAGACCGACCTGCGCCCGGAACGTGTCGCGGATGCCTTCCCTCCCGAGACGCTCTCCCGACTGCGGGAGCTCAAGCGCTTATGGGACCCCGACAACGTGTTCCGCGACAACTTCAACGTGGTGGAGCGGACTTTCTCGGTCTGACGCTTGACGGTTAGAGCTCTAATGGTTAGAGTTCTAACCATGAACGAACCGACCTTCACCACGAGCTTCGACCTGTTCCGCTGGATCGGGTGGGCGCAGATGAAGGCCGGCCAAGACTGGGTACGTGAACGCGAACTCAGCCACGAGCAGAGCTTCGCGCTCGGCTATCTCGTGCAGAACCCCGGCGCCATCCAGCGCGACATCGCGGAAATCACCCGCACCAGCGCGGCAAGCGTCTCGAGTCTTCTGCAGGGGCTCGAGCGACGCGGTCTCATCGAGCGACGCACCGAGGCGGGCAACGAACGCAGCAAACGCGTGTACGCGACCCCGGAAGGCGAAGCGCTCGTCTTCGGGTTCGAGGAGGCGATGGAGGCGGCGGGGGAGACGATCCTCGCACCGCTGAACGCCGCCGAACGTGACACCCTGCACGCCCTGCTGACCAAGATCACCGCGGAACTGCCGCAACCGACGCGGTCGTAACCGCGCCGCTCGGCAGAGCCGGGCATCCGTATTTCTTCTCCGCTGGCCGGTCTTATCGGCGAGCCCATTCGCCCGGACGGTTCACGCTGCCCGGAAAGGAGCAGTCATGTCCTCACCCACTCAGGCCGATGCCGTCGGCACCAACCGCTGGTACCTGTCGTCGGCGCCCATCGTGCGAGCCCTCGTGCACCTCGCCGTTCCGATGGCCGCCGCGCTCATCGTCGGTGCCGTCTACAACCTCATCAACGCGGGCTTCATCGGCTCGCTTCACGACACGGCGCTGCTCGCCGCGATCACCTTCGGCTCGCCGATCCTCGGCCTGGTGATGGCGGTCGGCGGGGTCTTCGGCACCGGCGGCGGCACGCTCATCTCCCGGCTGCTGGGGGCGTCCGAATCCGACCCGGCGAAGGCCGAGGAGATCAAACACGTCTCGTCGTTCTCACTCTGGGGTGCGGTGATCATCGGCGCCGTGCTCGGCGGCATCGGCCTGCTTCTGCTGCATCCTCTGGTCGCGCTGCTGGGGGCGGATGCCGCGGCAGTTCCCGCGACAAGCGCGTTCGTCGGCGTGCTGCTGGGCTTCGTTCCCGTGCTCGCCGCCGCCTTCTGCCTCGAGCAACTCGTGCGGGCCGAGGGTGCCGCGCGCCAGGTGATGATCGGGCTGATCGGCTCCACCATCGTGAACCTGGTGTTCGACGTGCTGTTCATCATGGTGCTGCACTGGGGCGTCGCGGGCGCCGCGCTCGCCATGGGACTGTCGAACCTCGGCGTCGTCATCTACTTCGTCGTCTGGCTCACCCGGCACAGCGAGCACGTGGGTCTGGCTCCGCGCTGGTTCACGCTGTCACCCGCCGTGCTGAAGCCGGTGCTCGGGGTGGGGGTCGGCGAACTGCTGCAGGCGGGCTTCCTGATCGTCACGTCGCTGGTGCTGAACAATCTCGCCGCCCACTACGGTGCCGGTCCGCTCGCGGCGATGGGCGTCGCGGTGCGCATCGCCCAGGTTCCGGAGTTCCTGCTCATGGGGGTGACCCTCGGGGTGTTGCCACTGCTGGCCTACTCGTATGGCAAGGGGGATCTGGCGCGGCTGACATCCGCTCTCCGGGTCTCGGCCGTCGTCGTCGGAGGCGTCGCGCTGTTCTTCGCGACCGCGGTGTTCCTGCTGCGCGACCAGGTGTTCTCCGCCTTCGTCGCCGACCCCACCGTGCTCGCGATCGGCGTCGTCGTGCTCACCGCCCAGCTGGTGGCGATGATCGCGAACGGGTTCACCGGGCTGATCACCTCGATGTTCCAGGCCACCGGTCGGGCGCTGCCGGCCACCATCATGTCGGTCTCGCAGGGCGTGCTGTTCATCCCGATCGTGCTGCTCGGCAACCTCTGGTTCGGCCTCGCCGGCATCATCTGGGCGTTGACGGTCACCGAGGTGCTCGTGCTGCTCATCGGCGGAGTGCTCTGGCTCGCCTTCCGTCGGGCGATCGCCCGGGGTCTCGCCGAGGGCAGTCCGGAGCGCGCCGACGAGGTGCTGGATGCGGTGGCGGCGTAAGAGCTCGTGCCGTGAATGCACCCGGCAGTAACGAATGCGCCTGCGCGAGCGGGAGCACTCGTTACTGCCGGGTGCAATCGTTGGTCGCGGAGGCTAGCGTGGTGCCGAGGTTCGCGTCGGGTCCGGCGCCGGCCGGGGCGGGAGGTCGGATAGTGGCTGCCGAGGAGCATCCGATTCGTGCAGCGGTGGCGGCGTCGGCATCCGTTTCCCTGAGTGATGACACCGGGCTGACCGCCGCCGACGTCGCCGTGCGGGTGGATGCCGGCCAGACCAACGCCTTCGTCCAGGCAAGCAGCCGCAGCATCTGGAGCATCATCCGCGCCAACACGCTGACGCTGTTCAATGGCATCATCGGCGGCTGCTTCCTCGTGCTGCTGCTCATCGGCCGCTGGCAGGATGCGCTGTTCGGCATCAGCGCGATCGCGAACGCGATCATCGGGTCCACCCAGGAATTCCGCGCCAAACGAAGTCTCGATCGGCTCGCACTCGTGAATGCGCCGCTGGCGCGGGTGCTGCGCGACGGGGTCGAGACGGACATCCCGGTCGGGTCCGTGGTGCTCGACGACGTGCTCGTGCTGCGCGCCGGGGATCAGGTGCCCGCCGACGCTGTCGTGCTATCGACGGTCGGGCTCCAGCTCGACGAGTCGATGCTGACGGGGGAGTCCGACCCGATCGACAAGGGTGAGCGCGACGAAGTGCTCTCCGGGTCGATCGTGGTGGGCGGCTCCGGTCTCGTCCGGGCGAACCGGGTCGGAGCAGACTCCTTCGCCAACCGCTTCGCCGGTGAGGCACGCCGGTTCTCGCTGGTCAACTCCGAGCTGCGCACCGGCATCAACCGCGTGCTGCGCTGGATGGCCTGGATCGTGGGGCCGGTCGCGCTGCTCGTGGTCAACTCGCAGATGGTCGCCAATGGCGGGTGGGAGCGCGCGCTCGAGTCGGGCAGCTGGCGCCTCGCCGTGGTCGCCACCGTGGCGGCCATCGTCGCGATGATCCCGCTCGGGCTGGTGCTGATGACCAGCATCGCCTTCGCCGTCGGCGCGGTGAAGCTGGGCGCGCAGAACGTGCTCGTGCAAGAGCTCGCCGCCGTCGAGGGGCTCGCCCGCGTCGACATCATCTGCCTCGACAAGACCGGCACGCTCACCGAGGGCGAGATCGGCTTCGATCACGCCGTCGAGTTGGAGACGGATGCCGCACCCGGCTGGCAGAGCGTGCTCGCCTGGTACGGGGTCCAGACCGATTCGAATGCCACTGCCCACTCGCTGGCGTCGACCTACCCGGACCTGCCGGCATCCGCCCCCGTCCGCCGCATCGCCTTCTCGTCCGCGCGCAAGTGGAGTGCCGTCGAGTTCGCCGCGTCGCCGGCCGGCTCGTGGGTGTTGGGCGGACCCGAGATGGTGTTCCGTGACGGTGCTCCGGCGGTGCTCGACCGTGCTGCCGAGTTGGCGCGATCCGGCCTGCGCACCCTGGTGCTCGCGCACAGTTCGCAGCCGCTCGAGGTGGAGAGCGAGCGACTCCCGGCGGGCCTGACCGCGGTCGCCCTGCTGACCTTTCGCGAGAACGTGCGACCGGATGCCGCGGAGACCCTGGCATACTTCGCCCAGCAGGGCGTTGCGGTGCGCATCATCTCCGGAGACAACCCGCAGACCGTTGCCGCCATCGCGCGGGGTCTCGGGCTGGACGCCGGCAGCGGATACGACGCGCGAGAACTGCCGGAGGGTGACGACGAACTGGCCACCGTGTTGGAGCAGAACGTCGTCTTCGGGCGGGTCACGCCGCAGCAGAAGAAGCGGATCGTGCTCGCGCTGAAAGCACGCGGCCACACGGTCGCCATGACGGGGGACGGCGTGAACGATGCGCTGGCGATCAAGGAAGCGGATATCGGCATCGCCATGAACTCGGGTTCACCGGCGACCAAGGCCGTCGCCCGACTGATCCTGCTCGACGGCAAGTTCTCGCACCTGCCGAGCGTCGTCGCGGAGGGGCGGCAGGTCATCGCCAACATCGAGAGGGTCTCGATGCTGTTCCTCACGAAGACGGCGTACGCGACGGGGCTGGCGATCGTCTTCGGCGCGCTGTTGCTTCCCTTCCCGTTCCTGCCCCGTCAGGAGACCGTGATCGACGGACTGACGATCGGCATCCCGTCGTTCTTCCTCACGCTGCTGCCGAACAGATCACGGTACGAGCCGGGGTTCTTGCGGCGCTCGCTGAGTTTCGCCATCCCGGCCGGTGTCGTGGTCACCGCCGCAATCGCCATCTACTCGCGCATCGCCGACGAGTCGGGAATCTCGGTCGAGCAGGTGCGTACGGGCTCGACGCTCATCCTCACCATTGTCGGCCTGTGGATCCTCGTGGTGCTGTCCCGTCCGGTGACCACGGCCAAGGCCCTCGTGATCGGGGCGATGATGATCGGGCTGATCCTGGTCTACTCGCTGCCGATCACGGTGGATTTCCTCCAGCTCACCGATCCCGGCTTCGACACCGCACTGCTCATCGTGGTCGTCGCCGCCCTCGCGATCGGCGGAATCGAGGTGGTGCGGTTCGCCCACCTCAGATACGTCAGACGGATGTCCGCGCAAAGAACCGCCGCACCCGCCCCGTCCACAGCACCACGATCACCCCGCCGTTGATGAGCACTCCGATGAGCTGCGTCCACAGGTCATCCGGATTCAGCACCAGGGAGACCAGCGACACCAGCGCCGCCAGTCCGATCAGCACCGTCGCGAGCACGCGGGCCTTGCGGTCGCCGCGGGCGATGCCGGAGGCGACAGAGACGATCATGAACCCGATGAGCACCACCACGGCTCCCGCGATAGTGACGACGGTTCGGGCGGTGGCATCGCTCTCGGGCACGGTGTAGCGAGCCAGGATCAACAGCACACCGACCACGATCGACGCGATCGCGCTGATGTAGGTCAAGACCACGACGACGGTCAGTTCGGGCGGTCTGGTGACGGTTGCCGCGTCTCCGGTCATGGCAGCCATGATGGCAGAGCCCCGGGTGGTCGTGAAGGCCTCTTGCCATCGTGTTCGGTCGCAGAGCACCATGAATGGCATGACGAAATATCTCATCTCCTTTCCGAGCGAAGCGATGGTGCTCACGGCCGAGGAATTCCAGCAGGCGGGGATCGACTCCCGCGCCGTCATCGAGGAGGCGAAGGCGGCCGGCGTCTACGTCTTCGGTGGCGGAATCGACGAGGATGTCGACCCGGTGCTGGTGTCGGGCGACGGGTCGGTGTCTCCCGAGCTCTATCCGGGCTCCGAACTCAACGGCGGATTCACCGTGCTCGAGCTGCCGACCCGCGACGATGCCGTGCTCTGGGCGCAGAAGATCGCCGTCGCCTGCCGGTGTGGGCAGGAGCTTCGGGAGTTCATGTACGACCCGGCGAGCTGAACCCTTCGCCCGCGCTGTCGACGAACATGCAGGGGCTTCGTCTGAATTGCTATGGACACGTGGGCCGGCCAGGGAGGAGCATCGCCGACGAGAGGCGTTGACATCCCGCCGCGCTTCAGGACGAAGGGCAGATCAATGGCTGATTCAGGTCCCGCGTCACCAACAGTGGTGCTGGTGCACGGAGCGTTCGCAGATGCAGGGAGTTGGGCAGGGGTGACCGAGCTGTTGCTCGGCTTCGGGGTATCGGTGCAGGCACCGGCCAATCCACTCCGAGGAATCGCAAGCGACTCGGCATACATCGCCAGTGTGCTTCGACAGATCGATGGACCCGTGCTCGCCGTGGGCCACTCCTACGGCGGCGCCATCATCAGCAACGCGGCGGCACAGGCACCCAATGTCGTCGGGCTGGTCTTCGTCGCCGCATTCGCCCCAGAACTGGACGAGAAACTCAGTGACGTCGAGGGGACCTCGCGTGACAGCGTCCTCGGTTCGGCATTACTGCAGCGCCAATACCCGGCGGCGGAGGGCGCGACCGCGGTCGAACTCTACGTCGACCCGACGAAGTTCAACGAGGTGTTCGCGGCGGATCTGCCCGCCGTGCAGTCCGCAGTGCTCGGTGCATCGCAGCGTCCCGTTGCCGCGGCGGCCTTCGACGAGCCCAATGGCGCCCCCGCCTGGAAGACGCTCCCGTCGTGGGCGGTGGTGGCCACCGGTGACAAGGCGGCGGGGGGCGATGTCGTCCTCTCGATGGCTCAGCGTGCAGGCGCCGAGATCGTGGAGTTGGAGGGGTCGCATCTCATCATGGTCTCGCAGCCTGCGCCCGTCGCCGAGGTGATCATGACCGCGCTGAAGGCGGTGTCGTGATGAACGATGATCGGCCGCACGATGCCCTCGCCGGCTCGTTGAAGCGCATAGAGATCCAACACGAGGCGTCGTCGATCCCGGGACGCGACATCGTGCAGGTGCTGACGGAGATCCCCGCAGGAGTCGAATCGGGGTGGCACATCCACCCCGGTGAGGAAGTCGGTTACATCCTTGCGGGCACGGTCGAGATGCGAATCGACGGGAAGCCCACGCTCACCCTGCACGCCGGTGACGGGTTTCTGATCCCGCCCCGAACGCCACACAACGCGCTCGACCTGGGTCCGGACACGGGGCGGATGCTGTCCACCTACATCGTCGAGAACGACCAACCGATCGCATCCTTCGTCACGCCGGACTGAGGCGGCGGATGATGCGCGAAAAGAGCGCCTGGACCGCCCCGATGAAGCGTGTGCAGACTCCCGTGCTGGACGTCGAATACGCCGAATTGGGCTCTCGGGACGGGGACGCGGTGGTGTTGCTACATGGGTACCCCTACGACATCCACAGCTTTCAGGAGGCGGCTCCATTGCTCGCCGAGCGGGGTCGCCGCGTCCTGGTTCCCTACCTGCGCGGCCACGGCGGAACCCGCGCTCTGACGAGCGCTGGACGGTCGGGTCAACAGGCGGCGATCGGGCAGGACGTGATCGATCTCATCGACGCTCTCGACATCGAGCGCGCCGTGTTCGCAGGCTTCGACTGGGGCGCGCGCGGTGCGTGTGTGGCGGCGGCGCTCCACCCGGAGCGGAGCGCCGGCGTCGTCTCCGTCAACGGTTATCTGATTCAAGAACTCTCGGTGGCGGTACGCCCTATCGCCCCAATGCTGGAGGCGGGCTTCTGGTACTTCTACTACTTCTGCACGGAGCGTGGCCGAGCCGGGCTGACCGAGAACCGACGCGAGATCGCGAGAGTGATCTGGGCGCACAATTCACCGCGCTGGAACTTCACTGACAACGATCTGGAACGGGCCGCGGCCGCGTTCGAGAACCCGGACTATGTGGATGTCGTCATCCACTCCTATCGACATCGGCTCGGCCTTGCACCCGGGTATGCCGAATACGCCGAGGCGGAGGCACAGTTGGCGGGGATGCCCACGATCGCGGTGCCTGCTGTGACCCTTGATGGCAGTGCAGACGGTAATTTCCCGGCCACGGACGGAAGCGGCTATTCGGTGCACTTCGTCGGACCGCATGCGCATCACGTGGTCGAGAATGCCGGGCACAATCTGCCGCAGGAGGCGCCACGAGCGTTCGTGGCCGCGGTGCTCGACGTCGACGAGCTCGCGCAACGATGAGACCGTGCGTGAAGCGGACGACTGCTTACGGTCGCTCATCACCGCCGAGCGGGCGGTCGGGGAGCTGACCTTTGCGCGCTGGCGATCGGCGCTGGGATAGTGGGGTCTGAATCATCCGCTGCGGCACAGGAGGCTCCGCGCATGAAACTGCTGCTGACGTCAGGCGGCGTCACGAACGACAGCATCCGCGAGGCGCTGGTCGCGATGCTGGGCAAGCCCCTCGACGAATGCACAGCACTGTTCATCCCCACGGCGCAGTGGGGTCAGCCCGCGTGTTCGCCCGAAACGGTATGGATGTCGACCGCCGGGCGGTGGCCGGGCGAGACCGGTCTGGTTCAGCTGGGCTGGAAGTCGGTGGGGGTGCTCGAACTCACCGCTCTGCCCTCCATCGACCGTGACCGGTGGGTGGCCTGGGTGCGCGATGCCGACGTGCTGCTGGTCGATGGCGGAGAGGCGGTCTACTTGGCCCACTGGATGCGGCAGTCCGGCCTCGCAGACCTTCTGCCCGAGCTCTCCGACACCGTCTGGGTCGGCGTGAGCGCCGGCAGCATGGTGATGACCCCGCGCATCGGCCGTGAGTTCGCCGACTGGAAACCCGATGGCAGCGACGAGACGCTCGGCGTTGTCGACTTCAGCATCTTTCCGCATCTCGACTACCCGGGCTGGACCAGTAATACCCTCGACGCTGCCCACCGCTGGGCGACGAACATCGCCGGGCCGGCCTATGCCATCGACGAGCAGACCGCGATCTCGGTGGTCGATGGCGCCGTGACCGTCATCTCCGAGGGGCAGTGGGTGCTGCTGAACGCGTAGCCGAGTGTGGAGCCCCTTGTCGGATTCGAACCGACGACCCCCGCTTGACAAGTGCGGGCGATGGTTGGCTTGGTGGAGCCCCTTGTCGGATTCGAACCGACGACCCCGCTTGACAAGTGCGGGCGATGGTTGGCTTGGTGGAGCCCCTTGTCGGATTCGAACCGACGACCCCCGCTTTACAAGAGCGGTGCTCTGGCCAACTGAGCTAAAGAGGCGAACGAGCATCAATATTACAGGGCTGTAGCAAACAGGATGAGATCGGCGAAGCCGTCGGTCAACAGGACCAGGTCGGGAGTTCGGGCCCCGCCATCCTGTTGACTGCAGCGAGACGGCGAAATGCTGCGACCCCGCTACCGTGGACGGATGACCGCGCCTGCTCCCCATCGCGCGAGCCGGGCATCCGTCGCCCTGGGTGTCGCCGGGGCCGTGCTGGTCGGGGTGCTCACCGCCACGCAGTCGCGCATCAACGGCGAGTTCGGTCGGGCTCTGGACGACGGATACCTTGCGGCCCTCATCTCCTTCGGGTCGGGGCTCGTGATCCTGGCCCTCGCTCTCCTAATCTGGGCCCCCGGCCGTCGCGGGCTGACACGGCTGTTCGCCAGCGTTCGCTCGGGCGCGACCCCGTGGTGGTACCTGATCGGCGGGGCGGCGGGCGGCTTCTTCGTGCTCTCGCAGGGGCTCACCGGCGCGACTCTGGGCGTCGCCCTGTTCACCGTCGCCATCGTCTGTGGGCAGACCATCAGCGGCCTCGCCATCGATGCGCGCGGGCTCGGCAGCACGGCACCAGCGCCGATCACGGTCACCCGTCTCCTGGGCACGGTGCTCGCCCTGGTCGCGGTCACCTGGGCGGTGTCGTCGCAGCTCGTCGGCGACATCCCGCTCTGGATGCTGCTGCTCCCGTTTCTCGCAGGCCTCGGCATCGGCGGCCAGCAGGCGGTCAACGGTCAGGTGCGGAGCATCTCGCGCTCGGCCCTCACCGCCACGTTCATGAACTTCCTGGTGGGCAGCATCGTGCTGGCGGTGGCCGCGATCATCCACGAGTCGATCGTCGGGCTGCCTCCCGCACTGCCGCCGGAGCCGTGGCTCTACCTCGGCGGCCTCATCGGCACGATCTTCATCGGCCTCTCCGTGGTCGTCGTGCGCGCGACCGGCGTGCTGCTGCTCGGCCTGGGCTCGGTCGCCGGCCAGCTCGTGATGTCGCTGGTGCTCGACCTCGTGCTGCCGATCCCCGGCCACGTGTTCGCGTGGACCACGCTCGCCGGCACGCTGCTCACCCTGATCGCGGTCGCGCTCGCGGCGGTGCCGTCGGCGGCACTCAGAGCACCGTCACGAACTCCTCGGGGTTGATCGACCGCTTCGCGCCGTCCTTCGCGTCGTCGGGCAGGCCGCCCACGTAGAGCCAGCCGAGCAGCTCCTCGTTGTCGGCCAGCCGGTGCAGCTCGCGCACAGGCTGGCTGCGGGTGAGGTGTCCGGTGCGCCACATGACACCCCAGCCGGCCTCGGCGAGCAGCAGTGACAGCATGTGGGCGACGCCGGCGGCCGTGGCATCCTGCTCCCACTTCTCCACTTTGAAGCTGGGCTGGTGCACCGCGACGACCGCGATCAAGAGGGATGCCCGCAGCGGCTTGGCCGCGAGCTTGGCACCGGATTCGTCGTCGAGTCCGCTGGCGACCACCATCGCCTCGCCCAGCTGCACCCGCGCGTCGTCGCGCAGCTCGATCAGCCGCCAGGGGCGGAGGGAGGCGTGGTCGGCGACGGTTGCCGCGGCGGCGACAAGGGGGAGCAGCTGCTCGTGGCTGGGGGCGGCCGCGGTCACCTTCGAGTGCGAGCGGCGGCGGCTGACGGCATCCAGAACCGACATCGGGGCGGTTACTTCTCTTCCTCGACAGACGCTTCCGTGAAGTCGAGGGAGAGCGAGTTCATGCAGTACCGGTCGCCGGTCGGGGTCTGGTCCGCGTCGTCGAACAGGTGGCCGAGGTGCGAGCCGCATCCGGCACACCGCACCTCGGTGCGAGTCACGCCGAGGGTGCTGTCGGTGACGAGCGTGACCGCGTCGGGGTTCACCGACTCGTAGAAGCTGGGCCAGCCCGAGCCGGAGTCGAACTTGGTGCCGCTGGCGAAGAGTTCCGCGCCGCAGGCACCGCAGGTGTAGACACCGGTGCGCTTCTCGTCGAGCAGGGCACCCGACCACGGACGCTCGGTCGCTGCCTCGCGCAGGATCGCGTAGCGGGTCGGGTCGAGCTCCTGCTTCCACTCCTCGTCGGTCTTGGCGACGGGGAAGGAATCGGTGGAGGAAGTCATGGGGGTCCTTTCGAAAACCGCGCGAACCCTCCCATTAAACTCGGCCCGTGACGAAACCTGCCGCGGAGCCCCAGAAGGGCAGAGACCTCACAGAGTGGTACACGACCTTCGGTGAGACCGAGGCGCGCGGCCAGTCGGCCGTCTACGAGCAGTGGGCTCTTGGCGTCGCGGGCGACCCGGACATCCAGGCCCTGCTGATGACGATGCCGCTGCAGAAGCGCCAGCCGAACCTCATCTTCGCCACGTCGCGACTGCTCGGAGCCCCCGTCGGACCGTACGGCCCCTTCCGTGACTGGCTGGTCGACAACTTCGCCGCGGTCGCCGCCGAGGCGGAGCGCCGGATGACGCAGACCAACGAAGCCCGCCGGTGCGCGTCATTGCTGCCCGCGCTGGCTCTCATCGACGGACCGATCGCGCTGCTCGAGGTCGGAGCGAGTGCCGGACTCTGCCTCTATCCCGACCGCTACGCCTATCGCTACGACGGCGGGGAGGTGCTCGGCGACAGCGCGCTGGTGCTGGAGTCGTCCACAACGGGGCCGGTGCCCGTGCCGACCGCGTTGCCCGAGATCGTCTGGCGCGCCGGCGTCGACCTGCACCCGCTCGACGTGCAGAACGCCGACGACATGCTCTGGCTCGAGACCCTGGTCTGGCCCGAGCAGCAGGAGCGCCGTGAACGCCTCGTCGCCGCCATCGAGATCGCCAAGACCGACCCGCCGCACCTGGTCGCCGGTGATGCGGTGGCCGCGGTGGCGGCGCTCGCCGCGGAGGCTCCGGATGCCGCGACTCTCGTCATCATCACGAGCGGGGTGCTCGTCTACCTGCCCGCCGCCGAACGCGCCAGCTTCGCCGAGCAGGTGCGAGCGCTCGACGCCCGCTGGATCTCGCTCGAGGGTCGCGGTGCCCTGCCCGAGGTGGAGGCGCGGCTGCCGGAGGCGACCCCGGCCGGGATGCCCGGACGCTTCGTGTTGGCGCTGGACGAGCATCCGCTGGCCTTCACCGGGCCGCACGGCCAAAGGCTCGACTGGTTCTGAGACCGTCGACATCGGGGACGCCCGGCGAGGTTCCGGGCTCTCCCAGACTCTCGACCCTAGGATCGCTAAGGGTAACGATCCGGCAACGGGAGGGGTGAACGTGGCTGCAGCACACGAATCTGCCGACGCGGCACCCTCACAGCCCGGTGCGACCCTGAGCGAGCGGGACCAACGCATCCTCACCTTCGAGCGGCAGTGGTGGAAGCACGCCGGAGCGAAGGAGGAGGCGATCCGAGCGGAGTTCGGACTTTCTGCGGCCCGTTACTATCAGGTGCTGAACGCAGTACTCGATGCGCCGGGGGCGATCGCCTTCGACCCGATGCTGGTCGGGCGGCTGCACCGGATGCGGGATGCCCGAACGGCGGCCAGATCGGCCCGCCTGCTCGGACGCCCCGACTAGCGCACACTGACCTCTCACCCCTCAGACATAGACCCAGACCCGGAAGAGCCATGGCGACGTACCAGAAAGACCGCTTCGACAGCGTGCCCGACGATCTGCTGCGCACCGGCGCACACCGTGGGCCCGCCAAGAAGGGCCGCGGCTGGATCGCGTTCGCCTGGGCGGCGCTTGCCACCGGCATCCTCGTCGCCGGCGGACTGTTCGGACTGGCGGTGGTGAACGGCAAGATCGCCGACATACCGTTCTTCGCGCCCGCCGCGACCGAGACCCCGACCCCGAGTGCCACCCCGACCGTCGAGCCGAAGCTCGATCCGGCCATCGCGATCACGATCCTCAACGGAACCACCACCACTGGTCTCGCCGACCGGGTCGGTGACGAACTGGTGAAGCAGGGCTGGGCCGGCGCGGCCGAGCCGACCGGAACCCGCGCCAACGCGAGCACCCACGACATCAAGCAGACGGTCGTCTACTACGGCGACCCGGCGAACGAGGCGGCCGCGAAGGCGCTCGTGCTGTCGCTCAAGGTGGGCACGATCCAGCTCTCCGATGCCTACCCGCAGTCGCCCCTCGTCGTGGTCCTCGGCAGCGACTTCCCGACGCCGCAGTAGCCCCTGTGTTACGCGGATGTTTAATCCGCGCATCAATCCGCTTGCGGAGCCGTTCTTCGGGCGAAAAGCCATTTTCTCCGGCGCGCCGCGCGGCTACTATCTGGGATCAGTCGCCCCATCCGGCTCGCTGTCCGCAGTCGATCCCGGTGAGCCCGTCCCGACGGGTTCGTGACTGATGAGCATCGCGGGCATCGCCGGTGCCGTACGGAAACACAGCAGGGAGTTATCAATGGCGAACGGAACCGTCAAATGGTTCAACGCTGAAAAAGGCTACGGATTCATCACCGTCGAGGGTGGGGGACAGGACGTCTTCGTCCACTACTCCGCTATCGACATGGGTGGCTACAAGGTCCTCGAAGAGGGCCAGCAGGTGACCTTCGAGGTCGGCACCGGCAACAAGGGCCCGCAGGCAGAATCAGTGCGACTGGTGCAGTAACGCACCGTCGACGAATCACAGGAACGCCGTCCGGTTCGCCGGGCGGCGTTCTTGCGTTCCGCTAACCGCTTGACCGCTCACGATTGTTCTATTAGTAATAGAACATGCTGATCAAGATCGACGGGGAGTCGTCGGAGCCCCTCGCCGACCAGATCGCCGCCCAGCTGCGGCGCCAGATCGTCGAGGGTGCGATCGGGCCGGGGGAGCGGCTCCCTGCGGCCCGTGACCTGGCCGCGGGCCTCGGCGTCAACATGCACACCGTGTTGCGGGCCTACGACGTCATCCGCGCCGCCGGATTCATCGAACTGCGACGCGGGCGCGGGGCGATCGTCCTCGGCGATGTTCGGAAGACCCAGGCGATCTACGCCGATGCGAGCGCGCTCGTGCGCAAAGCCGCCGGGCTCGGCATCGACTCGACCGAGCTCGCCACCATCATCAGAGGAATGTCATGACCGGCCAGTACGCACCCGTCCGCCGTTCGGCGCTGAGCCCACGCCGAGGGATCGTGCTACTCATCGGCCTCGCCCCTCTGGTGATCCTCATCGGTGCGGGAGACCGCCTCGGTTCGTCGCTCGGGCCGACGATAGCCAGTCACTGGTCGTCGCCCGGCCGCCCCGATGGGTTCTCGGGCACCTGGAGCAGCTTCGCACTGATCGTGGCCATCGTCTCGGCCCTCACCGTCGCATCCTGGGTGCTGCTGCTCGTGGCCCGATCCCGTGCGATCACGCGACTGTGGGTCGGGATGTTCGTGTTGGTCGCCGCGGTGCTGGCACTGACCTGGGTGGTGACGGCGGTGGCCACCGCATCCGCTCTCCGCCCGGACGATGCCGTTCTCGGCTGGGCGCCCGCCCTCCTTCTCGCGGCGGTTCCGCTCGGGGCGCTGGCCTTCTGGTTGGTCGACGGCAGCGACATCCGTCCAACGTCGGAGCGATCGGTTGAGCCCCTGCCGCTGCTTCCCGGCGAGCGGGTCGCCTGGATCGGCCATACGGGCAGTCGGCTGTTCGGCGCGATCGGCGTTGTCGTGGTCATCGGTGGCTTGGCAATCGGTCTCGCCTTCGCGGGTGCGACCGAAGACGGGCCGGTGTGGGTTGCCGGGGCGATCACCGTCATCGCCGGGCTCTCGGTTCTGGCCCTGGCGGATGTCACCCTCTCCATCGACGAACGAGGCCTCCGGCTGGTCTCGTCGGCGTTTCGAATCCCGCTGTTCCGCGTGTCCCTGGCGGACGTGACGGATGTCGTGGTCGAGACCATCGAGCCCGCGCGCTGGGGAGGATGGGGGCTTCGGTTCTCGGGCGCGGGCCGCGCCTACGTCACCGGCCGGGCGGAGGGCCTCGTCGTCGGACGGCGGCACGGCGTGCCCACGGCGATCACGATTCCGCGCGCGGCAGACGCTGCCGCCGTGCTCGAGGCGCTCATCCGTCGCTGACTGTGGCTTTTCGTGGCTGTGGGGGGCCCTATCACTCACTTGCACTCTCCAGTTCAGAGTGCCAGAATCGTTTAGCACTCTCATCCAGCGAGTGCCAATAGCTGTTGCTTTTACTGCGTCCCGGAAGG